>Ga0182024_10000604_pt1 | contig 93601 bp, 90 predicted proteins | sample P32metaG_FD_120480 | JGI IMG/M metagenome (GOLD analysis project Ga0182024, IMG submission 120480) | Permafrost microbial communities from Stordalen Mire, Sweden - P3-2 metaG (Illumina Assembly) | ecosystem: Environmental > Terrestrial > Soil > Wetlands > Permafrost | place: Sweden: Stordalen... | reverse complement strand
GCGGACACGCCGCTCCATATCAGTCACCATGGAGCGGACACGCCGCTCCATATCAGTCACCATGGAGCGGACACGCCGCTCCATATCAGTAACCATGGAGCGGACACGCCGCTCCATATCAGTAACTATGGAGCGGACACGCCGCTCCATATCAATTATCCACCGGAACTTTGTTGATGTGATCGATCACGATCACATCCAGCGGCGCTTTGACTTTCTCCAGCTTCAGCCCCAGCTGCTTTTCGACGGCACTGAATATACCGGGACCGCTCGCGTCCTCCCCAAAGCCGGAATATTCCAAGGTGAAGTCATATCTTCCGGTCAATCCAGTCTTGTCGATGACTCGGGTGACGAAAGTTCTTGTGGGGTCCTGATCCGGAGTGATCGTCAGCGTCAAAACACCCGCCAGGTCTTGCGCCAAACCTGCAATCGGATAGGCGCGAAACGATGAGCGAAAGCTCCCGTTTTTCACCCAATCGACCCTTGTCTGCACCGCCAATCCTTCCGGCAGGATGGGGAAATCGTTCTTAGCCAATGTGAAATCCGTGGAGCCGCTGGATACCAGCTTGGCATTCGGGTACAAGGTTTCTTTTAGCTTCGAGCCGCCTTTTGCGACGCTCAGGTCGTACGCCGGCTTGTCTTGGAGCTCATGGTGGAGGATCATTCTGAATCTTTCCTCTAACAGATGCTGAAGCATCGCGTGTACCTGTTCCTTGGTGCTGCCTTCCGGCACCTTGGCAACGATGTCGAAATCTGTATCGTTCAGCCAGTCCGGGCCGGAGAGCTGTTCGCCGGTCACTTCATAAGCCAACAGAAGGAGTCTCCTCAGAGTCATGCGATAGGAAATTCGCCCCGGATCGGCGGTTCCCGGTCCGCCATTCGCTCCGGCAAGCATGCGGCGATCCGGATCCCACGGCTTGACCGTCGCGACCTCGAACTCGAGCCGCGAGCCTGCCGGAGCCTGTGCAAATAGCCCGTACGGAAACAGGAGGACCGCGGCAGCGCGCAGCAATTCTTTCTCCATCATGGCGTCATTATGACGAAGCTCTTCGTCATTGTCAATCCCGCCGTCCAACCCTGTTACACTCGATAAATCCATGGCTTTTGGCAAGATCGGCCAAACTCTGACGGCGCTCGAAATCTTCGATCTGGTGCGCGCGGATCTGGCCCTGGTGGAGCGCGAGATCGGCCTGGAATCCGTCGCTTCGGTGGACGCGGTCACCTATATCAACCAGTATCTGCAATCCGGCGGCGGCAAGCGGCTGCGTCCAGTTCTGGTGCTGCTGTGCGGGCGCTTGTTCGGCGAATCGCATCCGGGGCTGGTGCGCATGGCCGCCGTGGTGGAGATGATCCATACCGCCACGCTGGTGCACGACGACGTGATCGATATCGCCAAAACGCGTCGCGGAAGGCCGTCGATCAACGTGGTGTGGGGCAATCACACTTCCGTGCTGGCCGGGGATTGGCTGTACATGCAGGCCTTTCAGGTAGCTTTGCGGGAGCGCAGCTTCCCCATTCTGGATGTGCTGATCAATCTCACGCAGATGATGGTCGAAGGTGAGCTGCTGCAATTGGATCGCATCGGCAGGATCGGCGTCACCGAGGCGGATTACATGGAGCTCATCGACCGCAAAACCGCCAGTTTGTTTTCGGCCTGCGCGCGGCTGGGCGCACAGGCGCAGGGCGCGGAAGAGAACACGGAGGCGCGGCTGGGCGAATACGGGTGGAATCTGGGAATCGCATTCCAGTTGATCGACGACGTGCTGGATTTTACCTCGCGCGAGAAGATCCTGGGTAAGCCCGTGGGCAACGACCTGCGCGAGGGCAAGGTGACGCTGCCGTTGATTTACGCGCTGGAGAGTGCGGCTCCCGAGGAGCGCAAGCTGGTGGAAACGGTCCTGGCCGACGGCAACTACGACCAGGTCCCCTTCGCCAAGATTCTCCAGATCCTGCACCGGCACAACGGCATCGAGAGGGCCCAGCAGCGTGCCCAGGCGTTCACCGATAAGGCTCGCGCCATCATTGGCGAATTTTCGCCTTCGCCGTTTCAACGCGCTCTGCTGGCCGTCACCGGCCTGGTGACCGAGCGGGACCGCTAACCAAGCTTCGTGGCGCACGCTTCAGCGTGCCGCGTCGGCACTCTTGCCGACGCAAAGGCGCTTTCGAAATCGCCGGGACTCCGCTCGCGCGCCCGGCTACTGCGCCCGTTGGGGCAGAGCTGTGTCGTAGAATGCGAATTCATGACCACACCCTTTCGATTGGACGGATTGCGCGCCCTGGTGACCGGCGGAGCCAGCGGGATTGGCGAGGAAACCTGCCGCGTGCTCACAGCCGCGGGCGCCGCGGTGACCATCGCCGACATCGATCGCCCTCGTGCCGAGGCTCTGTCGATGGAGCTTCCGGGCTCGTCCGTCTTGATCGTCGATGTCACCGATGAGCCGGGAGTGAATCGCGCCTTCGCCGCGATTCCCCACCTTGATATTTTGATCAACAATGCGGGCATCGGGCTGGTCGGCAATGTGGAAGAGACAGCTCACGAGGATTTCCAGCGTCTCTTCAAAGTCAACGTCGAGGGCCTGTACCTGGTCACGAAAGCGGCCATGCCCAAGCTGCTCGCATCCCAGGGTTCGATCGTCAATATAGGCTCGGTCGCGGGACTGGTGGGGTTGAAGCGCCGCTTCGCCTACTGCGCCACCAAGGGTGCGGTGGTGGCGTTGTCCAAACAGCTTGCGGTGGACTATGCCGGCCGCGTGCGCGTGAATTGCGTTTGTCCGGGCACGGTGGATACGCCCTTCGTCGACGCCTATCTCCGAAAATTCCACGCGCATGAGATTGAAAAGACGCGGGCGGAGTTGCACGCGCGCCAGCTCGTCGGCCGCATGGGCAAGCCGAGGGAGATCGCGCACATGGTGCTGTACCTGTGCTCGAAGGAAGGCGAGTTCGTCACCGGCTCATGCCCGACGATCGACGGCGGATTGACGGCGGCATAGAGCCCATGGCGGAATCGCTCAAAAACCGTGTGGTCGTGGTGATTGGCGCTTCCAGCGGCATCGGGCGCGAGACCGCGATTTTATTCGCGCGCGAGGGCGCTCGCGTTATGGCGTCGGCGCGGCGCGAAGATCGTTTGAAGAATCTGCAAGCGCAGCTCGCCGGGGAGCGCTGCGCCATCGAAATCCATCGCGCGGATGTGACCCGAGCCGGCGACATGGACGAGCTGGCGCGCGTTACTCGCGAACGCCTGGGCGAAATCGACGCTCTGGTGTACGTTACCGGCGACAATACTCCGGACCGCAGCCTGAAGCGCCTCACGCCCGCGATCTGGGACGCGATGGTGAGCGTCAATCTGAACGGCGCCTACTACGCGACTCAAGCGGTGTTGCCGGCGATGCGGGAGCGGCGCGCGGGACATCTGATCTACGTGTCTTCGGTCTCGGCGCTGGCGGGCGATCCGTCCGGCGCGGCGTATCAGGCGGCCAAGCGCGGAGTGCTGGGCTTGGTGCACGCCATCCGCTTCGAGGAAAAACAAAACGGAATCCGCACCACCGCGATCTGCCCCGGATTGGTCGAGACCGACATCCTGGTAAAGCGTCCCGTAAGGCCAACGCCGGAGCTGCTGGCCAAGGCTCTCCAACCAATCGACGTCGCCGAGGCGATCCTGGGGGCGGCCAAGATGCCACAACGGGCGACGGTCGCGGAGCTGCACCTCTGGCCGACACTCCTGTGAGCGCGGCTGTTAATCCAGGTGTTAATCCAGGCGTCGCGTTGCGGCTGGAAGGCGTGCGGCGCGTGTTCGATAACACTTTCGCCGTCATCGCGGGGATGGACATGTTCATCCAGGCCGGAGAATTTCTCGCGGTGCTGGGGCCCTCCGGATGCGGGAAATCGACGCTCTTGCGGATGATCGCACGGCTCGACCAGCCCGACGGCGGGCGAATCGTAAGGGAGCCTGAAGGCGGCCGCGCCCAAACCGCATTTGTGTTCCAGGATGCGCACCTGTTGCCGTGGCGCAACGTGCTCGATAACGCCGCGCTGCCGCTGGAGCTGATGGGCATGGCTAAGCCTGAGCGGCGGCAAAAGGCTCTGGCGGCGCTCGGTCAAGTGAACCTCATCGAGGCGGTGGAGCGTTATCCCGCGCAGCTATCCGGCGGAATGCGCATGCGCGTTTCGCTGGCTCGCGCGCTGGTGACCGAGCCTCGCCTGCTGCTGCTGGACGAGCCCTTCGCGGCGCTGGATGAAATTACGCGATTTCATCTCGACGTGCAGCTTCGCGAGCTGTGGCGGAGCCGCGGCATGACCGTGATCTTCGTGACGCATTCCATCTCTGAAGCCGCGTTCCTGGCGAACCGCGCTGTGGTGATGTCGCGGCGCGGAGGCGCAATCAAGCTCGACCGGATCATCGCATTGCCGGAAGAGAGGACCAATGAGTTACGCGCCGACCCGCGCCTGGGCCAGGAGATGAAGCTGTTGCTGGGGGCGATTGAGGAATAACGCCGAATGAAGGTTCTCAGAGCCGCATTTCCGCCCTTGATTCCCTTCGTGGCCATTACCGCCGCGATGGAGTTTCTGGTGCGCGGGGGCTTCATACGCTCGTACTTGCTGCCGGCGCCGTCGGCTGTGTTCCTCGCCATTTGGGAAAACTGGGGCGAGCTGGCGCAGGCGATGCTGAAGACCTCGGCCAGCGCGCTTGCAGGCTTCGCGCTGAGCACCTTCACCGGCATCGCCGCCGCGGTGCTGCTGTCTTCCTCGCGCTGGGTGCAGAAGGCGTTTTATCCCTACGCTGTGTTCTTCCAGACCGTGCCGGTGATCGCCGTAGCACCGCTGCTGGTGATCTGGTTCGGCTACGGCATGCAAACCGTGATCGCGTCGGCGTTTGTCGTATCCATTTTTCCGGTGATCGCCAACACGCTCTCGGGAATTCTGTCAACCGACCCGGCACTGCGCGATCTGTTCCGGCTCTACGGAGCGACGCCCGCCATGACTCTGTTCAAGCTGCGGTTTCCGGCGGCGCTGCCGCAGATCTTCACCGGATTGCGCGTGGCCGCGGGACTGGCGGTGATCGGAGCCATCGTGGGCGAGTTCATCGGCGGAGGCGGCCTGGGCAGCGTGGTGGACGTCGCGCGCACGCAGCAACGCGTCGACAAAGTCTTCGCCGCCGTGCTGCTGGCCAGCCTGCTGGGACTGGCTCTGTTCGGGTTGATCAACCTGATCAGCGGAATCACGCTGCGCCGCTGGCATGCGTCCGAGCAGACGCATTAGCAAAAAGCCGGGACAGTACACTCAATCTCCATTTTCCGCCGGCCGCGCATGTTGGAATTAGTTAGTAGGTGAATGGCGTGCGGCGAAAAATGGAGATTGAGTGTACTGTCCCGGCTTTTTGCTCGGCTTTTTGCTTAACGCGATAGGCCCAGTTCGGCCAGGAGCGCGGTGGCTTTATACGCCTGGTCCAGCGCTTGAGCGATGCCCTGCACGCTCACGTGCACGGCGCGAGCCTGTTCGTCGGAATACAAGTACGTGTCCGGCATGCTCTCCAGGTTGCCGTCGAAGGTGATTCCGACCAATTCCCCCGCGCGATTCAGAGCCGGGCTGCCGTAGTCTCCGCCGCCGATGTCGCAGGTGCTCACGAAATCCAGCGGCGTCTCCAGATTCAGGGTGGATTTCAGGTCGATCCAGTGTTGCGGAACCTGATACGGACCCTCGTTGTTGGTGCGATAGTATAAGCCCCCGAAGCTGGTGGCGAACGGAGCGGGCGTGCCGGCCCGGTCGGTGTATCCCTTCACAACTCCAAATTCGACGCGAGGCGTGCCGGTGGCGTCGGGAGGGTCCGCGGCGCCGAAAAGCTTGAAGCGGAACCCCGCGATCTTGTCCTCGGCGGTAGCCTCGAGCGAGCCGATCATGTCCTCGTGCTTCTTGCGCAGCTTCCTGGCGGGATCGTCGATCAGCAGCGCCATCTTGAGCAGCGGATCGGTCGAGGCCTTCACGGCCGCCAGGTTGCCCTTCAGCTTACTCCGCTCGGCGGGATCTTTCAGCGTGGTGCCCATGATTGCCGCTTCAGCGGCCTGCTGCGGCGTCTTGCCGTTGAGCACGGCCTTGACGGGCGCGTCCTTATCGCCCAGGGCCTTGATCTCTTCCAGATAACGCGTGAGCAGGATGATCTCCACCTGCTGGTTGACGGGCGCGGTGGCTAGCGCCGGGTCGAGCGATCCATCCCGCGCCAGCCCGCGCGCAATGTGAAACAGAGTCGAGCCCGGGGCGGGCGAACCTTCCAGAATCTCGTAGGGCTTTTCAAACGGCGTCCATAAGCGGTACGCCATGGAGATGTCGTCCCACACCTTGGTGGCGGAGAGCCCCAGTTTGGGGTCGTTTTCCACGGCCCGCTTGATTTTGTTTTCGAAGGTGGTCTTGCGATTGACCATGCGATCGTCGCGCAGGCCGATGAGCCGGCCGGCGGCGGATTTATAGGCGTTCAGCAACCCGCTCAGCACGGGCTCGGCGGCTTGCCGGTTGGCGTCGTTCTGGGCGGAAAAAGTCGCCAGCTGTTCAATCGCGGGCTTCAGCCGGGCGACGGTCAACGGAAGCACGGAATCGCGCAGGTACTTAAGCTCCGCGGCGGTGATGCTGCGGGAGGTGACTTCCGGGTTGCCGGCGGTGAAGATCAGGTCGCCGGATTTGACTCCTTGCGCGCTCCATTTGAAATAGTGCGGAGTGGAGGCAGGCTTGCCGCCTTCATAGGCGCGCAGGAATGCGACGTCCAGGCCGTAGCGCAGATAGGTGACGGCGTCGCGCTCCCGTCCGAACAGCGCCAGCTCGGTTTCAGGCGCGAAAACCAGGCGGATGTCGCTGTAGACCTTGTATTGATAGAGATCGTAACGGCCGCCTGAAAATAGTTTGACGACCGAGCAGCGGGCTCCGGTCTTCTCAGAACCGGCTTTGTCGGCGCATTCCTTTTCAAGTTTCGCGATGGCCGCGTTGCGCAACTCCATCGCCTGCGCGGCCGGGGCGTTCTCTTTGGCGGCGGCCTTCACCTTGGTCGTGACGTCCTCCATCGCCGTCAGGACGCTGGCTTCGAGACCGTCGCACTTCAGCTCGGCGCTCTGGGAGGCGGCGTAAAAACCCTCCTTGCGATAATCGTGCGCCGGCGTGCTGAGTTTGGCCAGACATCCCGAAACCAAATGCTGATTCGTGAGCAGCAGGCCCGTGGATGAGGCAAACGACGCCGAGCCTCCCGGAATGCGCGCCGAGGCCAGCCGCAGGTTGTCCAAAAACTCGGGAGTGACCGCGAAGTTGTACTTCTCCTGCACGGCGTCCTTGGGAAACTGGTTGAATAACCACATCCCTTCGTCCGCGCCCGCGGGCGAAATCAAAGCCGGCGATAGCAGCGCACAAATCGCGAAAGCTCGTGGGAAGGTCGGGGACATCAGGCCCAGCATATCAGGACGCGACTGCGAGCCCGCGGTTTACAATCCAGGCGTGCTATTCGCCACCGCGTCCGAGGCATGATAGGAGCTGCGCACCAGCGGTCCGCTTTCTACGTGCCGAAAGCCCATCTGGTAGCCCTGGCGTTTGAGCTCCGCGAATTCATCCAGGCTCACGTAACGCAAAATGGGCAAGTGCTTGGGCGACGGCCGCAGATACTGGCCCAGCGTCAGAATATCGACTTGCACGGCGCGGAGGTCGCGCATCACCTCGAGCACCTCGGCGATGGTCTCGCCCAGGCCCAGCATCAGGCCGCTCTTGGTGGGGGTCGAAGGGGATGCGCGTTTCACGTGCGCGAGCACATCCAGCGATGGCCATCGCGGCAAAGAAGTAGGGGGAAGAAGTGACCTAACCGGCCGCCTCGCGAGTCTGCCAGAGCCGCCCGCCCCGGGGGGCTGAGGAGCTTCGGGAGCGATGGTGCTATTGAGTCGGCGCGCGTTTAATGTACCGCCACTGTTACCGTGGTGCGCGTGCCTTGGCTGCCCATCGTGACCTCGATCGTTGCGCTCGATCCAGGTTCCGCAGTCTCAACAAGATTCGAGGGGATCTGGACATTGATCTGGAATATACTCGAAAGCAGAGCCGGCGCGGCCCCGGCGTACAACACCCGGGAATTGACGTTTCCGATCTGAACTGTTACTGGAAGGGTCAGTAACGTGTTTGTACTAACTCCCCAGTAACCTCCAGTGGCTCCTGCGGAACTTGTCGGTCCACCCCCGGTTCCGAACAGCGCGATGATGTCGCCCGCTTTCGCTGGATTACTAGGGGAATTGATGGTTCCGTCGGCGTTCAGAATGGCCCCTTGTTGCGATTCATAGCCGAGATAAAAGAGACCTGGGACGGCGGGTAACAGCCCAACGCTGACCGAATTCGTCGAGGCTTCGTTGTAGACCACGCGAACCTGCGTGGATTCCCTTCCGGCGAGCTCCCAAGGTGCGACTGCGTTGATCTGCTGCCCTTGCACGTACAAGAGCGGCGCCGCTAACTCATCGAAAAACACCTGCACCCCTGCCAGCTGAGTAGGGAGCAGATCATTCGGTCCAGGACTTCCGGACACGCCCACATCCGGACCAATTCCGGCCCCCTCTAATGTCACTAGTTCGCCGGCCGTGATCTCGCTCGGCGAATACCAATAGTAGTCGGCCGCATTCACCACCCCTGGCGACAGGCAGGGGCTGTCTTTTTGAAGCGGGTCGTCGATTAGGAAACTGACGGCTGACTCGGCTTGGTCGCCAGTGCTTGCGATCGACAAAAGACCATTCGGCGCCACGGCCATTTCGCCGACGACGCCAGTGCCCAATCCGTCGACATAGGTGGCCGCCGTCAGTGCACCCCCGGCACTAAACTCCGCCGCAAATCCTCCCGACACGCCCCCGGGGAAACACAGTTGATACGCTCCCGCACTCACTGGGAATCCGCGCTGGGACATGCCCCCTACATAGGCGTTGCCGGATGCGTCCACGTCCATCGCTGCTGCGCCTACGATGTAGGTCCCGTAGACTAAAGATGTCCCATCCGCGCTCAAACTCGCCAGGAAACTGTTAGCCGCACCGGACACTGCCCAGGGCGGCTGTATTCCCGCCGGCCCAAACGCACCCGGAGTCGTGGGAAAGTCACTCGAATTTGATTGTCCCAGAATGTAGGCGCGCCCTTGCGAATCTAACCTGACGGCGATTCCCTGGTCGAAGTTGCTTCCGCCAAGGTACGTCGAATAAATCAATCCGCTCCCGGTGGCGTTTAGTTTTGTTACGAACGCCGATCCCGCGTAGCCTGGACTTTGGGTTTGAAACGAACCGCCCGTAACCGGGAAATCGCCAGCCGACGTTGACCCGGTGATCACGACCTCCCCTCCCCCACCTACAGTAATCGCTGTCGGATTCGTTACGTCATTGTTGCCGGTGCCCCCGAGATACGTCCCATACACAATCCCTGAACCGGCCGGATTTAGCTTGACGATGATGCCGGTTGTCGCCGCGCCCGAGGAGGACTGAAACGCGCCTGTCGTAGTCGGGAAATTGATGTGGGCAGGCGAGGTCGCCCCCGCGACGTAGGCGGCGCCGCTGCCATCAAGCGTCATCGAGACCTTGCCTCCGCCTGCGACGCCCGGCAAATAAGTCCCATACACCATCCGGCTGCCGAGAGCGTCGAGCTTAACTACGAATGCGCTCCCAGTCGTGCTTGCCACCGCAGGAAAGGCCGCCCCAACAGTGGTAGGAAAGTTATTTGCACCTTGAACATCTGGAGACGTGATTCCGGCCACATAGACGTTTCCCAGCCCGTCGACCGCGACTGCGTCCCCGACATCCTCTCCCACGCCCCCCAGGTACGTCGCCCACACCACCGCTCCAGCGGGGTTAAGTTTCATTACAAACGCGTCGTCGCAAGCTATCGGAGCGCCGCTGCCGCTGCCCTGAGGCGAGGGACACGCTCCACCGCCATACTGCGTCTGGAAGGCACCGATTGTCGAGGGAAAGGCCGGGGAACTGGTACCTCCGGTCAGGTATGTATTCCCAGAATCATCAACCGCGATCGCGTGAATATCGCCAGTCCCGACGGGCAATTGGTAGTTGAACCCACCCATCCCCCATGCCCATTGCGCGACTAGGACAAGCACATACTTAACACGCATATCTTAAGATTACCACCTCCGCGAAACCTAATACCAGGTTGCAGAAACTAGCGTACAGCCGGATCTCAAAACCGCTTGCTCACGCGCGCGGCACAGAAAGGGTTTCCGAACCGCGACCGTAAGGGACCGGCATACGCGAACTTTCGCAACTTGGTACTAGCTCACGACTACGGTTTTACAAATTCCGGAGGTCGGCGGGACCGTTCGGATCAGCCACACGACAGCGAAAGATGTCGAGGCGCACCTCCCAGATCCCAGGATATCTCCGATTCGTTTGCTGCCGCCTAACGCCGCACCGATTCTTGGATCAAGAATATTGCAGACGTCTTTTCACGAGCATCCGCCACTTTGCTGCATTCGCCGTACCTGCGGAATTACTTTATTTCGATTTGCCTCCATTCTTTGGCTGTCAGCAAATTCCATCCCTGGAGGATTCAACCATGACAAAAGAGCATTTTCGCAACGCTCTACCGACGGAGGCGCGCGCACCACGCGGCACCTTAACCGCTCGGAATCTCCTTTTTTTCTCGCTAGTATTCTTGTTGGGCTCCCTTCCGATATCGGCCCAGCTAAATCAAAACGCGCCGAGCTGGTCCGCGTACTCGTCCGGCAACTTTTATCATAGAGACTTCTCCGTCTCGGGTTACTCGACGACAACCTATCCGTACGCACTCGCGCTCCAGGATCCCGTCAATGTCTCCTATACCTTTCCTGCTTACACTGAACCGGGAAACGGCTTTTACGAGTATTCTCAAGGAAGCAATTTCACGGACTCGCTGGACTCGACCCAGAGATGCACAATCCCGCCCGGTGATGCAGACCAAAGTCCACCGACAGCGAACCGCTATTGGTTCATCGGTGGACACTCCAATTCTGGCGTTTCGATCGCGCGCGGTCCGCAGAGCGCGCATGTCAGCGATTTACAGGGGGGGCTGAAGGGCTTTACGTTCCAGGGTGATTTCTCGGGAACAGCGACTGGTAGTGGCACCTCCGCGCTGGCCGTAATCTTTTATCATCAGAGCGCCTGTTACGCAGGCCATTTTGAATACGGCTTCGCCTACAACTTTGTCCCTCAATATTATCCAGGGACGGACACCCTCATGAGTCCATTCTCCTTTTATTGGTCCCAGGAAACAAACTGTGGCACTGGAAACTGCTATATGGATTATGATGCGTATATCCCGGTGACTGAAAGGAGTGGCTCGACGAACGATTATACAGATTCGAGTTTCGACCTACGCTACACCCCACTTCCGGATCTCCGCACGACGGCAAATTCCGTTTCCACCTATCTTTGGGGTGTATCGGCGTACTTTGACTACTCCTCAGGAAGTAACTTTCGAGTGCAGATCTATGATCCCTATGACTACAGCGTTCTGTACGACCATGTTATTTCCCCAGTCATCACGAATTACGCGAGCGCATCTCCCTATTCAACGACGACGTTCGCGACCGACGAAGTCAGCGGCGGGGCGGCCGGCAGCCCATCCTACGCCGTAAATGGGATCAGCGGATACGTTACAGCAGGACTCTCGCTGGCGGGGAGTCCGACGGCCGGCAGCCCCGCTCCGGAGTTCGACCTCTCCTTTATCGACGCCGGCAAGTAGCTATTGGATTTCCAAGCTCAGTGGTACAGGCCCCCGTCTTGGACTTTCGCAAGGTGGGGGCAACACCTGCGGGTACCCCGATTCGACTTGCACGCGTCGGAGGTGTGCGGAGAGGGCGGCGCCTAGGCAAGGACGGCCTTAGAGCTTTCGTTGGTGCGCTTCAATCCATTTTTCTATCTCCGCCTGCCGGAAGTGCCACTGGCGCCCAATCTTAAGGGCGGGAAGGTCTCCCCGTGCCGCCCAAAGGCATACCGTCCGAGTCGACACGCCGAGCCAACGGGACACCTCGCTGGTCGTTGACAGCGTTCGATCAGCCTGGGAGGGTGGACGCAGTTGTGAAGCCATTGGACCCTATCATCCATTAGGCCACGATAGACGCGGGGTGCAACCTAAGGTAGTCGCCCTATAAGTCGCCTGAACACACCGTAGCCCTGCGTAGGTAGACGTAGTAAGCCATCTGCAGCTCGGATTGAGCGTCTTTCTGTCGGTAGTCTGCAATCGTTCTGTCTCAATAACGCAAAAACAGCCGGTATTAAAAAAGAGAAGATGACGTTTTCGTTGCCCACTTCCGCCCTCGCAACCGAGTTTCGCTCTTTGCCATATTTGCGGCAAACGCGGCATATCCGTCGCACGAAGATAAAATATACTGTATGTGCCTCAAGGGAGGGTTTTATGAAATCAGATCACGAGAGTGAATTGACTGGGCGACGGACAGCACATCCTTTGAGATTCTCACTTCCACAGAACCCCCGCCGATTGAGTGACGAGAACACCCCGTTCCTCAGAAGCGCCGAGGTCTCATCATGGTTAGGGGTCTCACAGCGGACGGTTTGTTTGTGGGCTGAACTCGATGAAATTCCGGCATTCAAGCTCGGACACCAGTGGCGGTTTCGTGAAGCCGCCTTGCGCAAATGGCTCGAAGGCAGGCAAAGTCGCCCTATAGGCACCTGAAATGGGCTTCCGGCAGCGAGCACCGAATACGGTTGACCGTCCGCTCGTTCAAGTGTGCCCTGCCTTTGGTTCCTCGGGTCCCGCCGATCGATATCTTCGCCGTTTCGCACCAACCCGAGGCGAGCAAGCCGTCCAGCGGCAGTGGTCCAGGGGGCTTCGACACTGCAAGAGCGAAGGCTACCTTGACGAGAGACAACTGCCGCGATCCGAAGCGGCGTACCGCAAGATTTACAACGTCGCGCGAACGCACCGGTGGGCGAGGTCGACCGAGGGCCTGCACTGCTACGGGGTCGGCCCGATGCTGGATGAAGAGGACGCAGCCCAGGGCTTCGGCGCGCACAGCGACCAGGAGCGGCTGCTCGAAGGGGCGCTGTACAAGAACGTGCAGTCTGCATCGGAGGCGATCACGGGGCTCGCGGCGAAGAAGTGAGGCGTGGGGCAGGTCCCCGACCCGCCGGTTCCACCGCGTCCATCTCCAGGGCGTCCGAGGCGTGATAGGAGCTGCGCACCAGCGGACCGCTTTCCACGTGCCGAAAACCCATTTCGTAGCCCTGGCGTTTGAGCTCCGCGAATTCATCCAGGCTCACGTAACGCAAAATGGGCAAGTGCTTGGGCGACGGCCGGAGATACTGGCCCAGCGTCAGAATATCGACTTGCGCGGCGCGAAGATCGCGCATGACGTCCAGCACCTCTGCGATGGTCTCGCCCAGGCCGAGCATCAGGCCGCTCTTGGTGGGGGTCGAAGGGGACACGCGTTTCACATGCGCCAGCATATCCAGCGACCGCTCATAACGCGCGCCCAGGCGCACTTGGCGATATAACCTCGGCACCGTTTCGGTGTTGTGATTCAGGATGTCGGGCGCGGCTTCGAGCACCATGTCCATGGCCGCGTGCGAGCCTTGAAAATCGGGCACCAGCACCTCGACGCCGCACGCCGGCAAACGCTGGCGGATGGCCCGGATGGTCAGCGCGAACAATTCCGCGCCGCCGTCCTTGCGGTCGTCGCGATTGACGCTGGTGACCACGGCGAACTTCAGCCCCAGTGCGGCGCAAGCCTCGGCCACGCGTCGCGGCTCGTCATAATCCACCGGCAGCGGGCCGCCCTTTTGGACCGCGCAAAAGCCGCAGCGGCGCGTGCACACGTTGCCCAGGATCATGAAGGTCGCGGTGCGGCGGTTCCAGCAATCGCCCACGTTGGGACAAGCCGCGCTTTCGCACACGGTGTGGAGCTTCAAGTCCCGCACCAGTTGCTTCAGGTTGTGGTAATTGTCCCCGGCGGGCGCGGGAGCCTTGAGCCACGCGGGCCGCGGCGTTGGAGATTCAATCGTGACCAGCACTCAATCCAAGTGTAGCAATTGAGCGAAACGCGTCTCGATAACGCGCGACTCATCGAAATTCGCGGCGCGGTGGAAGAAGGCCGGCGCTTGCTCGAAGGCGCGCCGCGGAATAAAACCGATCAGCTCGCAGGAGCGCACGCGCGTGCCTAGCCGCGCGGCCTCCTGGTCGATGGCCGCCATAACCTGGTCGAGCGGCGTGGCGGCGAAATCGGTGAGATTCATCGACACTTGGGCGCACTGCCGGGAATCCAAGAACAATCCGATGGACTTCACGCCGCGAAAGCCCCCGGACGATTCGCGAATGCGGCGGGCGATGGAGCGGGCAATTTCCATGTCGCCCGTTTCCAGGTCGGCGTTATAAGCGATCAGAAACCCACGCGCGCCGCACATCACCGCCCCCGCGGTGGGATGGGCGGGAATGGTCCCGATATCGGGCGGCGAGCCGTCGAAGCCCGGCCTGCGAACTTTTTCGAGACGCTTCCGCGCTGGGACTCGCGCCGCAGCTTCGTAGAAATACACGGGAACGCCGAAGCGGCGCCAGATCTCAGCGCCCGCGCGATGCGCCGCAGCGGCGGCATCGTTCATGCTGGATCGATCTTGGGGTAACTCATCCAAAGGCACGAACGGAATCACGTCCGCTGCCCCCACGCGCGGATGCTGGCCTTGGTGACGGCTCAGATCGATCAGCTCGGCGGCCTTCCCCGCCCCGCGCACGGCGGCCTCGACCACGGCATCCACGGGGCCGGCGAACGTCGCCACGCTGCGGTTGTGGTCGGCGTCGGACTCCCAGCCGAGCAGGACCACCCCCGGCGCACTCTCGATTGCCGCCACGATCTCGCGCACCACGGCCCGATCCCGGCCTTCGGAAAAGTTCGGAACGCACTCCAGCATCGTTAAGATTGTAGCTGCCTCTTGGAAAAAACATCAAAGACGAAGACATTAGACCGGGTTCTTTCCCGAACCGGATTGGGCTCGCGCACCGAAGCGCGACGCTGGATCGCCGAAGGACGTGTTGCGGTGAACGGCCGCCAGGTCCTGACTCCCGATGCATGGGTGAACCCGGAGCGCGACCGCGTAACCTTCGACGGCCGCCCCCTGCGCGCGGCGCGCAAGGTGTACCTGCTGCTGTACAAGCCCAAGGGCTACCTGACCACCTACAAGGACCCGGAGGGCCGCGCGACGATCTATGACCTCTTGAAAGACCTCCGCGAATGGGTATTTCCAGCAGGGCGCCTGGATCGGGACTCGAGCGGCTTGCTCCTGATCACCAATGACACTGCGTTCGGAGACTACGTTACCGACCCGCAATCGCACGTTCCCAAAACCTATCTGGTCAAGGCCTCCGAGCTTCTGACTGAGCAGCAACTCCTGCGCCTGCGCGAAGGCATCCAACTTTCCGGCGGCCCCACGCGTCCCGCCGAAGTGAGGCGGGTGCGCGATTCCGCGCGGTTCACGTTCTTCGAGATCACGCTGACGGAAGGCCGCAATCGGCAGGTGCGAAGGATGGTGGAGGCTGTCGGAGCGAAGGTCTTGAAGCTGGTGCGCACGCACATCGGCGCCGTCGGGATCGGCAGCCTCGAAATAGGAAAGTTCCGCGCGCTTACGCCGGAAGAAGTGCGGTCGCTTCAGGCACAGCGCAAGTCACCCCGCTGAGACCGGCCCTTCGGCGGGGCCGCCCCGAGCTACGCCCCCGAATAGAACCAATCCTACCTCCAAAGTTCTATTTCAGGAGTAGTACTGGGGCAGGACCATTTGGTGATTACTACCAGGTACTGCCGGGCGCCATGATGGACCATGATAATCATACGAAATCGGAATCATCCAATCCAAACTAAAGACGGAATTATTTTTCTGGCTGTTTTCGCATTGCTGGCGGTCTCGCCTGCAGCCCGCGCCAGCGAGATTTTCACCTTGAACCAGGACGGCTGTAGCGTAGGATGCGGGATCTCGCCGTTTGGTGAAGTAACATTGACCCAAGACGGCGCGAATACGGATGTCGGCGTCACACTGTTCCACGGGGACGAATTTGTCGGCACAGGAGCCGGCGACTCTTTGGAGTTTGACATCGCCGGCGATCCTTCCATTACGATTACCGGCCTGACTTCGGGTTTTACGGCCGGCGGGGCCGCCTCAGCCTCGACCTTCGGGAGTTTCGATTACTCGATCGTCTGCACCGGCTGCGGGCATGGCGATAGCCATCCTTTGCCGGGCCCCATCGACTTCACCGTCGATAACACCCTGATCGCGGCCTTCACCACGAACAGTCACGGCGTCTATTTCACGTCGGATATCGTCGGGACGAATGGCGAATCGGGAAATGTCGCGGGTGAAAGCGTTGCAAGATCCGCCGCCCCGGAGCCGTTTTCGTTCTTGCTGGTCGGTACAGGCCTGATCGGGTTAGGTCTCCTGCGCCGGGGGATTTTCCCCCCGGTGGCTTCGGCCCTGAGCGTATGAAAGCTGGGTCGTGTGGTCATGGTTTTAAATCACACGATACGGCCAGAACCGATGCGGCGCCATCGAGGCTTGGTACCGATCCTTTCTGGGCCGCTCCATCGCTGTCGCGGTTCGGAAGCTCCTTTCTGAACCGCGCGCGCCAGCAAGCGGATGGTCCGCTGGCCGCGAAAGGAAGCTACTGACCTTTGGCCCAGTTCGTCACCAGGTTATTGACGTCCACGCTGCCGATTCCGGTCGCGAAATTCCAGGAGCTGCCGGCGGCGTAGGCGGGCGCGAAAGAAGTGTTCGAGACCGAGAGAACGCCACCCCAGGTGGTGTCAAAAATACGGCCGTTGCGGCCGTAGTCGACGGTTCCGAGAAAACCGTAGCAGTTGAAAGGTGCGGCGCAATCCACATCGATGTCTCCCTGGTTGATGCTGTGGAACGCGCTCGGCATGCTCGCGGCCAAGGCGTAGTAAACAGGATTCGGATTCCCTTGCCGCTGGCCCGTGCTTTGGTTCACCAGAGCCTGAATCCCGGCCATGACCGGCGCCGCCAGGGAAGTCCCGCCGAAACCGGCCCAGCCGCTGGGCGCCCCGGTGCACGGAAATCCGGCGAAACTCGATGGGTCGGAAAAACAAACCACCGAATAGTGTCCCCAGACGGGGTTGTCCGAAGCGAACATGGAAAGGTCGGGGATGTCGCGCACTCCGTCGTTGGGGACGCCGGAGAGTCCGGTCTGCCACGAGGGCTTGGCGTATCCCTGACAGGTGCCGCTAGCGACCCCGTAGGCTGAGGGCGGGGACGCTCCGGTGGCGCAGTTGCTGGGACCTCCGCTTCCGGCTGCGACTATGACCAAACCATCCATCTGGGCTGTGGAGCTATTGCAAAAACCGCCCGCGCCGTAGCCCGTGGAAAAACCCATATAGTTGGCGAGCAGAGTGCCCGCGCACGAGTCGTTCCACGGAATTTCGGGGATGTAAGATTTCGCCGAGCCGTAGGTCTTGGTGTTGGTCGAGCTCCAATACGTGCCGGTGGTTCCTGAGTACACATCCGAATAGTCCGTCCCGCCGACGGCGACGTTGTACGGCGTGGACGCGTAGCCGCTAACGCCGATACCGTGCGTAGCGGCGAATTGTCCCGCGTCGCAACTGGCTGCGCCCTCATCTCCCGACGCAACGAATACTGAGACGCCTTCCGCAACCGCCTGCTGATACAGAGCGTTGATGGCGGCGTTCGCCGCAACCCCGTTTTCCGCCTCACAGTTGCCGAAGCTCAGGCTTATAATCGCCGGAGGACTGCTCCCGTTCACCAGGTTCTGCATGGCAACCAACGGACCCTCGTTGCAGGCAGCCACGACGATGGTGGCGCCCGGAGCGGCGGCGCTGGCCCATTCCGCGTCCAGGGTGGCTTCGTCATCATCCGAGTTGATCCCCGGGTCAGTGCAATTGCTGGGTCCTTTGGGGGGCTCGGGTTGCTCCGAGGTCAGCGATCCCGAAGTGTATTGCGAAAGCCCGAAGGCGGTACGGAAGGTGACCCAGTCCGCCCGAGCGTAAACTTCGCTGTCTTCGAGCACGACCACTGTCTGCCCGGAGCCGGTAGTCCCTTTTGCGAACAAAGGATTGAAGTCATAGATCGTCGCCATATCGGCGGGGACCACAAGCTGGGAAGTCTGCCCGAAAGAGGTAACGGTATACTTCGGACGGCTCATCTTATGCGGCCGGAAATCGTGCAGCGCGACGACGCCTGTCACGGCCGGCGCCAGCGCCTCCGGAATCTGCGGGTCGCTGACGTTGGCGAAGTGGCGCACGCCGGCTACAACCAGGTTGTGGATGGAGGTGTGAAACGCACTCCGCACTTGGCCGGCATCGCCCGAAAAATCGATCACCGTGCCGTTCGGGTAGACCGAGTTGACCACCAAGCCGTGCGATTCGAGCCAACCGGCGATGGTCTGGACGTCGGATTCCGCCAGGCCGTAGTTCCGGCCAAATTCGGCGGCCGTCAGCCATTTGTGGAAGTTGGGGGATTGGGGATTATGAAGCTCGGCGATGAACTGCACCAGCGCCTGTTCCTGTTGCGGCGAGCGTTTGAGCTGGAGCGTCATGTGGTCCAGGCTGAAACTGTCGGAAACCGCGCCTAAGTCGTTCTCCGCGGCGGCCTCGGGGCGAGTGTTCCCCGCCAGCGTCACCAGCTTGTTTTCATCCACTTTTTCGTGGATCAGAGCTTGGGCGCGGCGGCCGCTCGTTTGCGACATCAGTCCAACGGAGCTGCCGATCAGCAGCAGAATCGCACACGAAAAAATGGCATATAGGCGATGGGTTTGAAACATGACTTTATGATAGCGATACGAAACGGCTTCCTGGTAAGCGGGACGCGGAAGCACTATGCCAGATTGACGAGCCCCAGGCCTCGCGCGAGTACCGGGAAAAGCTGTGGAGCAGGCCTTCGGCCTGCTCATGGCGGGTCGCGGACCTGCCCCACCCGCCAGATTAGAGGGAACGTAAGTTACCGGCCCGCGCATCTCAAATGACGTGGCCTTCCGTTTTCGAAAAACACGGACGGGCCCTATCGGGTAATCTAAATCTAGAGGGTTCATGCGTTTAAGACAAAACAAATCCCTATTCCCAGTGGCGGCGCTGGCGCTGATGGGGCTGGCAGTTGCGGCCGGCCAGACCCAGGACACTAGCGGGAATGGTCTGCTCAACGGCAGTTTCCGGTTCCGGCATGTCGCCGTGGTGAATGTCGATGGAAACAACGATCCGGCGGAGATCGCGGCCAGCTTCGGCACCATCGCGTTCAACGGCGGGGGGCGTTATACGGTCACCGGGACCACGGTGGACAACACCATTTCGGGCGGCGCGCCACAGCCTCTGAGCGTGACCGGCACGTACGCGATCGGCTCCAACGGAGCCGGCTACGTCGCCAATCCGCTTACTCCAACCGATCCCAATGCTTACATTTACGGAGCTGTGTCGCAGGGCGTGTACACGGGGAGCTCGACAGAATCGGAACTGGAAGGCCTGATTATGAACGATATTTTTGTCGCCATTCCGGCCGGAACCCCGCCCACGAATGCGAGCTTCACCTCGCCCTATCAGACGGGCTTGATTGATTTCCAGGGGGCGGGCCCCAATGCGATCATGAACGCACTGTTCGAGCTGAGCCCCAATGGGCAGGGCGGATTCGGCGCCATCACCCTGAACGGACAGGCTGCCAACCAGAGCGCCAGCACCGTTACGCAGTCGGTCACGGGCGCGACCTATAATTTCAACAGCGATGGAAGCGCGACCCTGACGATTCCACTGCCGTCGCGGGTGACTTCGGCGAACGCGCTGTTCACCGGGTCCAAGACCATATTCCAATCCAAGGACGGCAACTTCATCCTGGGATGGACCGCGAGCGGCTACGACATCTTCTTTGGCATAAAGGCGCTGACGAGTACAGGCACGAACAACATCAGCGGAGGATTGTATTTCACCGCTGCTTTGGAAGATTTCCCGGGCTTCGGAACCGACTCGTTTTATGGAGGAACCAGCAACTTCGGCGACAGCGCCGGGGACGGGATCGTCCATCAACGGTTGAACACACCGGCGGGACTCTCTTACGACTATGGCACCGACGATCAAATCGTTCTGAACGCGGATGGAAGCACGGGTGTCGACCTCAACGGGTATCAGTACCTCTTCGGCGATGGGGGACAAGCGTTTGTCGGCATCGGGACGAACGGGTTCTTCTCGCTGGTGGTGGGCATGCACGCGCCGGCGTTCTCCGGGCAGGGCGTATATCTGAACCCGATTGGAATCGTGAACGCCGCCAGTTACCAGCCCATTACCGCAAGTCTTGCACCGGGCGAGCTGATCACGCTGTTCGGCGCCAATCTCTCTTCGGTGACCATGTTCATGCAGGGCGGACAGGCGTTCCCGGCGACTCTGGGCGGTGTCTCCGTGTCGATCGACGGTCTCCCTTGTTCAATCTACTATGTGAGTCCCACGCAGTTGTCGGTGATCGTGCCCTACGCCGTCGCTTCCAACCAGACCGGCTTGGCGAACATTCAGGTGACCAACAATCAGGTTCCGTCTAATGTAGTGCAGATGTACCTCACCGATGCGGCGCCGGGAGCGTTCTCGCTGGGAATACCGACTCTGCTGACCCAATCCGGGCAGCCGAGTGTCGACGGGATCGGGTACGCCGCCGCCCTGCATGCGGCAACCTACCAGGTGATTACTCCCAGCAATCCGGCGCAACCGGGTGAATATATTTCCATTTACCTGACGGGCCTGGGCACAGTCACGCCGGCGATTACGGACGGGGCGCTGGGGCCATCGAGTCCCCCGCTGAGCGTGGCGGATCTGTATGGCGCCGGCTTTCTGGGTGTTTTCTTCAACGACTACGGTTCCAACGGATCGACAGGCAACCCCGGCACCATTCAGTTCGCCGGTCTGGCCCCGGGACTTGCTGGGTTGTACCAGATCAACGTGCAAGTTCCGACCAGCGGCCTCTCGGCGGGAGACGACGTCTATATCGAGTTCGGCACCGATGCCGCCGATGTGAACCAGATCCAGATTCCCTATGGAACCCAGTCGGGGGCCAGCGCTGCCGCGGCCGCGCCCTCGCTAGCCAAAGCTTCGCGCGTCCAAGCTTCGCGTATCAAAGCCGCGCGCATCGCGGCCACGCGGTCCCAAGGGAGCAGGCCGGTGAGCCGCCGGGTAATACGCGGCGCGAACATCCCCGTGAACTAGGCGCGCTTCCCGGTCAAAGCTGAATCCGCGAGAATAGATACGCCCCCGCCGCAACCAGTACGGCTGCGATCACCGACAAAACGGCCACGTCCAGAGCCGCACTGAAGTGGCCCACCCCGATCAGAGCCCCGCGGAGTCCGTCGACGCCGTAGGTTAGCGGGTCCAGGCCGGCGGTGATTTCCAGAGCCTTGGGCAGACCCGTAAGCGGGAACAGCGCGCCTGAAAGGAAGAAGATGGGCATCACCAGGAAGTTCATCACCAATTGAAAACCCTGGAAATCCGAGAGCACGCAAGCAATGGCGGTGCCCATCGCCGTGAACATCACCGCCACCAGCACCATGAACAGGAGCGCAACCGGCAGGCTCGCGAAGCCGGTGACGCGGAATCCGGCTAGCACGCAAATCACCACCACGACCAGCCCCTGAAACAGAGCCACCGTGGCTCCGCCAAGAGTTCGTCCGGCCATGATCAGGATGCGCGGCACGGGCGCAACCAGAGTCTCTTTCAGAAACCCGAACTGGCGGTCCCAGATCAGCTCGATGCCGGAGAAGATCGCGGTGAACAGAATGCTCATGCCGATCACGCCGGGCGCGAGAAACTGGATATAGTCGCCCTGCCCCGCCTTTTGAAAAATGGGCCCGAAGCCGAATCCCAGAGCCAGCAGGAACAGGAGCGGCTGCCCCAGCGACGCGATGATGCGCGGCCGCGAGCGGAAATAGCGCTTGATCTGACGCAGCCACAGGATGTAGATCGCGCTCATTCGTTCATCGCCGCTTCTGCCGGAACATGCGCGCCATATTGCGCATCTGGTCGAGGGAACCGGCTTCCTCCTCGCGGATGGTGGAGCCGGTCAGCTTCAGGAAGGCGTTCTCCAGCGTATCCGCGCCGGTCTGCTCCTTGAGCTCCGCCGCCGTTCCCTGGGCCACGATCTTGCCATGATCGATGATGGCGATGCGGTGCGCCACGCGCTCGGCCTCTTCCATATAGTGGGTGGTCAGGAACACGGTCACCTGCTCCTCTTCGTTGAGCTTCTTGACGTGGGTCCAGAGCTGGTTGCGGGTCTGCGGATCCAGACCCAGCGTCGGTTCGTCCAGAAACACGATCTTAGGGGTGTGCAGCAGGCCTCGCGCGATCTCCAGGCGCCGCTTCATCCCGCCCGAAAACTGCTTGACAAAGTCGTTGCGGCGGTCCCACAACTCGAACAACTTCAACAGTTTCTCGATGCGCTCGGCGCGGACCTTGCCGGGCACTTTGTAGAGCACGCCGTGAAAATCCATGTTCTCGAAGGCGGTCAGCTCTTCATCCAGACTGGGGTCCTGGAACACGATTCCGAAACGCTTGCGCGCCTCGTTGTGCTGAACCGCTGGATTTAATCCGTCCAGCTCCACTTGCCCGCTGGTGGGCTTGAGCAGAGTGGTGAGGATCTTGATGGTGGTGGTCTTTCCCGCGCCGTTCGGCCCTAGGAATGCAAAAATCTCGCCCTGGGCGACGTCGAAGGAGATGTCCTTGACGGCCGCGAAATCCCCGTAGTTCTTCACCAGATTGCGGACGCTGATCATCGTTGCTTGTCCACGGGCGGAGCGGCGTCTTCGGAAACCGGCTTGGCCAGACGGGTGATTTTGGACATCAGTTCCAGAAAGATCTCGCGCTCGCCGCTGCTTAACGGCTCCAACCAACTGCATGCCATCAACTTCCGCTTATCGCGAAACTCTTCCTGGAGCTTGCGTCCATACTCGCTCATCTCCACCTGCACTACCCGGCGATCTTCCTCGGAGCGGTTGCGCAGCACCAGACCCTTGGCCACCAGCCGGTCCACCGTGTGAGTGGCAGTCGACAAGGGAACCGCCAGAGACTCCGCCAGACTGCTCATCATGACACGCTCCCCGGAATCCAGAATGACCAGCGCGCGAATTTCTTCACGCGAAATTTCGAGAGCTGCTTCATCGCCGCTTCTGCGAGGCAGCATCAGGCGGCGGAAGAGCGTGTCCAGATAGCCCAGAAGTTGTGCGGATTGCCGATCCAGACGGGGAGAGTCCGCACGTTCCGCGCCGGGAGCGACTGTAGTTCGCTTTTGCAATATTTCAATTATCGAAGGGATTTTCCGCTTTGTCAAGCTGCGCTTTTGTCAAGCATGCACGGCTTGGTTCTCTATTTCCCGCTCTCTATTTGCGGACAGACACGGTCTGTTCTCCGTCGATGTAGGCGTAGTACTCCGTGCCAGCGCTCGCAGCCAAACCCCCCTTGGGCTTGGACTTTCCAGTGTCCACATCGCGAATCGATCCTTCGGCGCGCCGGGTCGGAAGAGCGCGGATGTTGAGCTTGTGTCCATCGGCGGCGTCCACCGCCGTCAGCTTGAGGGTCATCTTGCCTACGCCCACACCGAGGAATTTCTTCCCCGGATCGACAATGGCGCCGGTGACGTTCGCCCCCTTGGCGATCGCCACGCTCCCTTGCACCAGTACGTCCTCGCTCACGGTGAAGCGGACAGGCTGGTCTTTGTCGGCGTTCTCCGGAATGTCCACCGCCAGCGTGATTTTGAATCCCGTGGCGTCCGGGATGGGGATCGTCGCCGTCGCAGCCGCGGGCACAGCCTTGGAATTGCCGAACGGGGACGCGCTGGGCGGAGAGGGCGGAGGCGCGGGAGCCTTCGCGCCCAAGTTGGTGGCGGACGCTGGCGGCTGCTGAGGCGCAAGCTGCGCCGGAAGCTGAGCCGGCGGCTGTTGCGCCACCACCGCAGGCTGCTGAGGCGGTGGCTCCTGCTTCGGCGTGGACTTCGGGGCCGCCGGCGCGGGCGTGCTCGGCACAAAGCGCTTGGGGTTGCGCATCGTTTCAATGACGTTGTCCGGCACTCCGGCCTTGGCAAGCCGAATCAATTCCGCGGGAGTCATGACGAATTGGGTAGTCTTGGAGGCCCGGATCTGCGCCATGATCTCATTGGGCGACACCTTGGCTTCGACCATTTGAACGACGTGGTCGTTGGTCATGGCCTCCTCGGCGGGAGGCGGGGGCGGCCCGGCTGGCGTCGCGGCCGCTGCGCCGGCTGGCGTTGGAGGCTCAGGAGCGGCAGGCGCCGGAGCGATTACCGCGTCGGATTCCGGAGCGGTTGCAACCACGGCCTGCTCCGCGGGCGGCGGTGTTTTATGGTGCTTCGACCACACTATTCCACCAATCGCACCCAGCGCCAGCAAACCAGCCAGCGCGCCCGCCAGAACGGGCCCCGGAACGCTCTTCGTTTTTCCCGGCGGATGCGAGAGCAACCGCGGCCGGTGCAGCGTGCCCGAATCGGATTCGTGCTTCAGCGCGGCCAGCGCCATCTGCACGTCCTGCATGGTCTGCCAACGGTCGTCCGGACTCTTGCGCAGGCACCGCTGGATCATCAGCTCGAGTTGCGGCGGAGCTTCGGGAGCCAATTCGGCCACGGGCCGCACGTCATCCCGCAGAATCGCCGACAGCGTCGTCAGGGTCGAGTCGCCTTCAAAAGCCCGCGTCCCCGTCACCATCTCGTACAGCACCACGCCGAACGAAAAAATGTCGCTGCGCGTGTCGATCTTCTTGCCCTGCGCCTGCTCCGGGGACATGTAGCTGACCGTCCCGATGATGGAGCCTTCCACCGTCAGCGGAGCCTCCGCCATCGTCCGGGTCTCGTCATTGGGTCCGCTGAGCTTGTTCAGTGGACCGCGGTCGGTTAGCTTGGCCAGCCCGAAATCCAGAATCTTCACCAGCCCCGAATCCGTCACCATGACGTTGGCCGGCTTCAGATCCCGATGCACGATGCCGGCCTTGTGCGCGGCTTGCAGCGCGTCGGCCATTTGCACGCTGTAGATGAGCACTTGCGACACCCGCAGGCCGCCCTTGGGAATCAGCTCCACCAGAGTCTTGCCGGACACAAACTCCATCACCATGAAATCCGTGCCGCCCGCGCTGACGATATCGTGAATGGTGATGATGTTGGGATGGTTCAACGCGGAGGCGGCCTGAGCCTCCTGGATGAATCGCCGCCGCCGGTCGGGATCGCCCGTGGCCGCGCTTGTCAGCACCTTGATCGCCACAACGCGATTGAGCCGGGTGTCCTGGGCCTTGTAGATTTCGCCCATGCCACCGGCGCCCAGTTTTTCCAGGAACACGTACTGAAGGACAGTTTGGCCGACCATAGGAAATCGCTACAGGGACTTCCATTAGTGTGTCACAACTGGTATCGCGCGCGCGAGCCGGGTTGAAAATGGATCGGCCCGAGCAGCGTTCGTGGTGGGGCGGGTCCCCTGACCCGCGGCCGACGCCCTCGTCGGCCCTGCTTCACGCCCCAGCGAGCCGGACCGGGGGTCCGGCGCGCGCCATTAGGAGCAGAGCCGGCGTCCGCCCCACCCTGAGCTCATAGAAACTGTTAAACTGGCTTAGCGGAACACCCAGCGCACCCCGCCCAGAGGTCCCTTCAGCGTCTCCACAACATATAGGTCGGAGTTTTGCGAGGTCTTGAAGTGAAACAACTTGTATCCTCCAAAAATCTCCAGTTGCTTGAAGCGCACCACCGCGTTCACCTCCGCATCCCCGATATCGGCATGATGCGGGAACCCGAAACCCCACCCGCGCGCCTCGAAAAAGAAGTGCTTGCTGGGAATGTACTCCGTTGCGATCCCGAACGCGGGGTAGAAAATGTTCTTGGTGCCGTGCGCTGCCGAGAAGTTGGGGTCGGGGTCAAACGGCGCGTCGATCGTGGGGCTGACGCTGGTATAGTTGAAGGCCCAAAGGGTCCGAAAACGCCACTTCGAATCTTCGGGAGGGGCCGGCCAAGTCAGGTAGTTCCAAGCGATCTGGGCGTTGCGCACCCGGTAGCTGGTGGAGATGAAGTAGCCTTGCGGAATATTGCTGCCAAACAGGCTCAGAGGCACCGGCGCGTATCCGGTCCCGTCCCCGTCGGCCTGAAAATACGATAGCTCCAGGTGATTGAATTTCCCCGCCGGCATGGAGACAAAGATGCCCGGCGACCGCGGCCGCGCATTCGGCAAAACCAACTTCTCGTCCACCGGAACCGCGGCCAGGGTGCCTGGGAGCAGCTTGGACGGGCCGCCCGTGAGCCAATAAAACGCCCCCTGCGGCTCGCCGTAGTCCGGATCGTCCCGGCTGATCTCCGGCGGCGCGGTGGTGGCAGCCGGATTTTGTTGTTGGGCCGGGGGCTCCGCCGGAGCGGGCGGCTGCTGGCCGAAGGCCAGCGAAATAAGCGTACACGTCAAACTTGCCGCGATAATCGGCTTCACGATTTCCTCATGTGCGGGGATGGGCCGGCTTCAAGAAGCCCAAGCTTTAAGGATAAGCTGGCGTTGGGGAATGGTTCAAGCGGCATCAGATGGTTTTGGTCGCGCCCCCGTCCATGTCGATCAGCGATCCGTGCAAAAAACGCCCCTCCGCGCCGGCGACGAACGCAATCAGCGCCGCGATGTCGGCAGGCTCGCCAATACGGCTGATATTTTCTTCTTGGACGTAGCGTTGCTCCGCCGCGGATACAGCGATTTTCCGCTCCGCCGCAAACGCGGCGAGTCGCGTTTCAAAGCGTCCCGTGCGGATCGTCCCCGGATTAATCGCGTTCACCTGCACGCCGTCGCGCAGCCCCGCTTCCGCCATCGCCTTGGTGAAAGACAGCAGCGCGGCGTTGACCGAGCCGCCGATGCTGAATTCTCTCCCCGGCGTCCGGCCGCCGACCCCCGAGATGAAGATCAGCGAACCCGCCGATTTCTTCAAATGCGGCCACGCCGCGCGCGTCAGCCGCACCGAGCCGAAAAACTTCAAAGCGAATCCGTCCGACCAATCTTCTTCCGTCAGCGCCTCGAACTCGCCGCGCTTGGTCGCACCTGCGTTGTTGACGGCGATATCGATCCCTCCGAATCGCTTCATCGCGAATTCGGCTAGCAGTGCCGGATTCTCGGGCTCGCGCAGGTCCAGAGCGATCGCCGCCGCCGAACCTCCGCCCCGTTCGATCGCGTCAACCGCGTGCTTCAGCGCCTCGCCGCCGCGCGCGCATAGCACCACCTGGGCGCCGTCCTGCGCCAGCCGCAGCGCGATGGCCCGTCCGATTCCCCGGCTCGCGCCGGTGACGATGGCGGTCTTCCCCGCGAATCTCATAATCTTCACCAGTGTAAGGGAGTATTCTCGCCGGTGGCGGGCCGGTTTCCGAACAGCAGTGAGGTGGACACCACCGGCCAGGTTGGCGTACACTGACGCGGCCGGGTTAACCTGAAGAGAGGCAGCTATGACATTGACCATCGAACTTCCCGACGAAGAGGTCAAAGCGCTCGCCGCCAAGGCGCAGGCGCAAGGTGTGTCAGCCGAACAGTATGCGCGGCTTGTGTTGGAGCACGACCTCAAGGCCAGCCCCGTGCGACGGCCTGTTTCGCAATCCATCCGCGAGATTTGGAGCGATATGCCTGCCGATGTGCGGGCCAGAATGCCGCGTGATGGAGCCAGCCAGGTCGATCACTACGTCTATGGACTACCCAAGCGAAACCAGTGAGAGCAGTCTTTGCCGACACATTCTATTGGGTCGCTCTGACCAACCTGGACGATTCCCGCTATCGGGATGCCCTCGCCCTCGATAACGTTCTCGCCGGCGCGGTCATTGGATGAAATCCTGACGGAGTTTATGACGTTTTTTTCGGCGGATCCCTGGCAGCGCAGCCGGGCGGCGGCGACGGTGCGCAGCCTTCTTGCCGACCCGGAAATCCGGGTCATCCCGCAGAGCCATGAGTCGTTTCTTGCCGGGCTGAGCCTTTACGAGGCGCGTCCGGACAAGGGCTACAGCTTGGTCGACTGTATTTCGATGCAGACGATGCGCAAGGAAGGCCTCACCGAAGTTCTCACTAACGACCGGCATTTTGAGCAGGAAGGTTTCAGGGCATTGTTTCGCGATTCATAAGACGCTCCCCCGCCTCCGGGCCGGGCACGGTAGCGGCTGTTGGATTTTGATTCTAGACTATGGGCTAGAGCATTTTCGCAATCGGCGTAGACCGCTCCATCACTGTCGCGGTTCGGATCTCCTTTCTGAACCGCGCGCGGCAGCAAGCGGCGGTCGTCGTCAATGTCGAAAATGCTCCAGCTGGGAGCGCGTATATGAATCGAAGGCAGTTTTCGCAAAATATCGGCCTCGGTGCGATCGGTGGCGCGGCGTTCGCCTCCGTCAGCAAGGCTGCCGACGTGTCCCGTCCGGCCCAATCGGAAAAGAAAGAGTGGGCGCACGAACATTTGAAGGGACTCGGCAGCCTGATCCTGCCTTCCTTCACGCCCGACTTCAAGGGCCTTGACGAAGAAGCCATCCGGCACGACGTCCGGCATGCCGTCAAGCAGGGCTTCAGTTCCTGCACGGTTTCGGCGAACGGCGCGAACGCGGAGCAATCCAGGCGCATGTGGGAACTTGTCCGCGAAGAAGCGGCGGGAAAGATCGGAATGGGGGCTTTGGGAGGCGATCTCGCCTACCTCGAAAAGATGGGTTGCACGTACACGATGATCGGGTATCCGAGAGCCGCGAAAGCTGAAACCGAGGACCAGGTCTACGCGCAGTTCCGGAGACTCATCGATTCCACGTCGATGGCCGTCCTGCTTTATGGTTCGCCGGTGGAATCGCTGCGCCGGTTCCACCCCAGTGGAATTCCGCTGAATGTGTTCGACCGTCTGGCGGACCATCCCAACGTCGTCGGAATGAAACTGACGCACCCGATGAACCCCGCCACCGCCTTCGAGATCTGCGAGCGGCTCTCGAATCGGCTGATCATGGGGCCGTGCAATTTCGATCACATCCCGGTGCTGGCCAAGAATTACAAGAACGTGCAATGGAGCGGACTGTGGATTACCGACTCCCTTCAGTCGCCGGAAAAACCGTACGCGGTCGAAATGATGGACCTGGTTGTGAAAGGACGCATGACCGAAGCCATGAACGTGTACTGGCGGATGCAGCCGCTCATCCAGGGCATTTACGACTTGCAGGCGCCACTGCTGCTGCACGAAGGCCACCCGTGGGTGCATATGAAATATCTCCAGTGGGTCACGGGCGGCAACGGTGGGCTGCTTCCGCTGAAACCGGCTCAGTATTTGCCGGCACTCGACGGGCCGGGCCGCGAGCTCATCAAGAGCACCTTCAACAAGGCCGGCATTACTCCGGTGGACCGGCCGGAGGAAGAGTTCATAGTAGGCAAGCTGGCGTACGCCAAGGGCGTGCGGGTGTCCCAGCTTTCCGGTCAGCCGCTTTACGCATAGAGGACCCCACTGTTAGCTAAGGGCTTCGGGCACGTGGGTATCCAGGTAATAGTGACGATACTCAGGGTTTTGCTACTGCTCAAAATTGGGTTCAGTGGGGTCAGTTCAAAGTGGCATCCCGCACCGAATGTGCCCGGCCGTTGGATATCTGGGCCGCGAGTATTGTGGCATTGGCTCACTGCCTGGGACGGTACAAATGATCGGCGTCCTGGGGGGGACTGAAGAGCGCATCACATCCGGCGAAACGAGAAGTGTGATCTACAAATGAAGCAGGGTTCTTGAACAGTATTCCTCGAAGGTGATTCATGAAAGGCTCATCGAAACGCACAAGATCCAGCAGCCATTGGGTAGTGGCTGGCGCTCTTATTTTTGGTCCATGGCAGCTGCAGCTATGGCAATCTCCTCGGACCCGACAGCCCGTGAATATGCCGATATCGCTTGCAGCGGGGCATGTGACCACCCCGGAGTTCAAGGTGATCAAGGATCGCTACATCATTCTGGTTGTTGCGAAGAAACGGCTTCCATTTGACGTATTATGTTGCATGATGGGTCTGAATCAGGAACCGCTAAGCAGATATAACTGTCACCAGGAACCTCTGGTCCAGGCGAACTGGACCGTGTCGAGCGATCATCACACAGTAGCTCAAGGAACGAGCCGCGATGTGAGGGGAGGGTTCTTTGGGAATAAGGATGTGGGCCGATACCTTGGTGATTTTTATGGCGAATCAGGGAAGAAATATACTCTGGATGTGGACTTTACAGAGGACGCCACAGCGCTCGCGGTGACCGACCCACACTTGAGCGTGCAAATAAGCAACGAATCGTATTAGGCTCCATAACTGTGGGTTGCCACAACTCCGTCCCGACCGAAATCGGCATTGTTCTACGACTGACAGCGGTGCGCAAACTACGGTTAGGTCTCTGTTTCCGTCGCGCTCCAGGGATGCGAGCTCCTCGCCTCTATACGGTCGCGTTCGATGGCCCGCGTTCGAAGAAGCCCTCGCTTCGGCCCTTGGGAACATCAAAAGCATGGCGGCTGGGTGTATACTGCCAGGAACCTGGGACCTAAAATGGAAATCCCGGATAAGACTCGACGAAACGCGGGAGGCGACCTCCGATGAACACTCGATGTTGGATCGTGGTTCCCGCTCTCACCGTTGCCCTTGTGGCAGTGATGACATTGGCGCCCGCCTCCGTCGCCGGCCAGCAGCAATCGGCGGCGAAGGCCTGGACTCCGCCCCGTACCGTGGATGGGCAACCCGACTTGCAGGGAACCTGGACGAATGCCACGATTACGCCTCTTGAGCGCCCCAGGGAGCTTGGAGACAAGCAGTTCTTTACCGAACAGGAAGCCGCCGAATACGAAAAACAGGTTCTTGAAAAATTCGATAGGGATCGCCGCGACGGCGGCGCCGAGGCCGATCTCGCCCGGGCTTACGGTTCGATCTGGTGGGATGGCGGAAGAAAGTCGTTGGTGGTGCCGAGCCGGCGGACGTCGCTTATCGTAGATCCGCCGGATGGCAGAGTTCCTCCCTTGACGGCCCAGGCGCAGGCGAGGATGAATGCGGCGCGGGCCGAGACCAGGCTTCATCCCTACGACGGCCCCGAGAACCGTCCCCCTGCGGAGCGCTGCCTGCTCTGGCCGACGACCGGACCTCCCATGCTTCCCAGCTTCTACCGCAATGCGCCCTACGGTCCGCTGGTCACGAATTACGTGATTGTGCAGACTTCCGGATATGTGGTGATTTTTGCCGAAATCAATCACGATGCCCGGATTATTCCGCTCGACGGCCGTCCGCATTCCAGCCCCGGCATCCGCCAGTGGCTGGGCGATTCGCGCGGCCACTGGGAGGGCGATACGCTGGTGGTGGAGACCACCAATTTCACGGACAAAACCAACTTCCAGGGCGCCGATGAAAAGATGCGGCTGATTGAGCGCTTCACGCGCACCGGTCCCGGCGCCATCGTGTACCGGTTCACCGTGGACGATCCGACGGCATTTACCAGACCGTGGACGGCGGAGATCCCCTACACCGCGAGCGCGGATCCAATCATCGACTTCGCCTGTAATGAGGGGAACTACGGTTTGGCGGGGATGCTCAGCGGCGCTCGCGCGGACGAAAAGGCCGCTGCGGACGCGGCGGCGAAACGATAGCAAAGCTAGGGCATTTTCATGACTAACGCAGGGCAGCGTTCGTGGTGGGGCGGGTCCCCGACCCGCGGCCGACGCCCTCGTCGGCCCTGCTTCACGCCCCTGCAAGCCGGACCGGGGGTCCGGCGCGGACGAGGGCGTCCGCCCCACCTGGCCTCATAGAAACTGTGAAGACCGGCCTAGAGCATTTTCGCGATTGGCGTAGACCGCTCCATCACTTCCGCGGTTCGGAAGCTCCTTTCTGAACCGCGCGCGTCAGCAAGCGGTAGACCCGCTGCCGATGTAAAACTACTGCACCCCCGGAGCCGTCTTCAACGTGCCCCTGAGCGCCTCGTCCAGATTGATGCGATTGGTGTCGAGCGTGACACCCATCGCCTGGTCCAGCGCCACCTTCGCTTTGGCGTAGATATCGCGGGCTTGCACTTCCGCGAGCTGGGCCGCGAACAGATCCCGCTCCACCAGGATCACGTTGTAGGAAGTGGAAAGACCCGCGGCAAGCTTCTTTTTCTCCGCGTCGGTCTTCTGTTCATTGGTGCGGACGGCGCCGCGCGCGGCTCTGACTTGCGCCCTGCCCAGCGTCACCCCGATCAAAGCGTTCTGCACATCGACTTCGATCTGGCTCTTGGTCCGCACCAGCGTGTCTTGCGATTGCTTCAGCTCCAGCCGCGAGCGGATCTGGTCGGCCTGCGCCTGCCGGTTGCGCGCCGAGAAGCTCACGCTGAGACCCACCGCGAACTGCGGATACTTGAACTGCACGTCGTACGCCAAGGCGGTCCCGAAGACATTGTACAGCCCAGCCGTGTTGACCAGGCCAAAAACATTGACGTTCGGCAGCAGCGCGTTGTCCAGAAACGGCATGACATCCTGCTGGCTTTTGATATTCCCGCCGGCGATGGAAATCTCAGGCCGGTTCTTTTGTGCGATGGCGACCGCCTCCTGGAGGCTCGGAAGCTTGTCGTCGTCGGGCTCCGGAAAGGAATCCGTGGTCTCGATGGAGGCCGATTCGAGCGACTCCTCCAGGTTGGTGCTGATCGTGCTTTTCAATGTCAGCTCGGCGTAATCGACGTTGGTTTGAGCGATGATCAAATCCCGCTGGCTGGCCTTGACCTGCGCTTCCGCGTTCACCACGTCCAGCCGGGCCATCACGCCGGCGTCGAAAGCCCGCGCGTTGTTCCGGTACAACTGCTCGGACACCTCCAGGGCCTGCTCCGCCGTGCGCACGGACTCGCGCGCGCTGATCAGATCGTAGTAGGCATTCTCGGCGCCCGCCAGCGACGCGATCACCTGTTCGCGAAAGGACTCCTTCTCGATTGCCTGCTCGTTTTGCGCCACCTCGATCAAGGCGCGGTTCACCTTGTAGCCGAATCCGTTGACCAACTGCTGGGTCACGGTAACCGTGAAGCCGGGCGTAAAATCCGGGTTGAACAAGAGGTGCAGTTGCGTGGAGGACTGTCTCTGGAATCCGTAAGAAGCCGTGAAGCTGGTGCCCGAGGGGAAGGCTTGCACGTAACTTATGGTGGCGGCCACGGTGTGCGTGGTGACCTGCGGTATTCCCGCGACCACCAGCGTGTTCAGCGGACTGGGGGTGCGGTCGAGGCTGAAACTCACTCGCAGGTTGGGGTCGAACACACCCGACGCCCCCACGTTGACCTGGGAGGCCGATCCCGTGATGCCGCCTGCGTTCGAGGCCCCGCCTCCGCCTCCGCCCGCGGATCCCAGGATGCTGCTTCCCGTGGCGCCCGCGAATACTCCGCTGGGGATCGCGCTTTGATCCACGCCGCGCGGCGACTGGCCCGATCGGGCTCGCAACAGATCGGTCTGCGCCGCGGCCGGAAAGTATCGCGCCCCTGCCACGGTCAAATTATTCTGCACCACGGCCGCGGCCACCTGAGCCAGCGACAGCCGCAGTTTCCCGTCCTGAGCTTCCAGCGGAACATTCGCCGCATTGGAAAGGATCGGTTCGGGAACGTAGCGGTTCACGTACGGCTTGATCAAATTCGGGAATACCTTGGCCGGCACGCTGTAGTCCGGAGCGAGGGGGTTTTGCGCCGTCGCGAGAAGAGCGCTGGCGAATAATGCTGTGGCGCACGCACTCGTGCGTGCCGCGTCGCCACTCCTGGCGACGCCTAGCCCCGTCACGCCCTGTACACGCGACCAGGGTGTCGAGACGAGTCTCGACACGGCGCGCACGAGTGCGCACGACACGGCGCCGGTTAACATAAGCGGTAGCCTCATTTGGTGACTCGCTGCTGCGTCGGATTCGCGGCCGGAGCATGGAACGGAGGCGTGGGCTGAGTGCTGACGATTCCGCTGACCGCGTCCTCCAGCCGGATTCCGTTCTGCTCGAGCGTCGTTCCCGTGGCCTGATCGATCCCTACCAAGGCGTTCGCGTACGCCGCATCCACTTGTACTTCGGCATATTGCGCCGTCACCAAATCGCGCTCTTTCAAGATCACGTTGTAGGCCGTGGAGAGACCCTCCCGCAGCTTCTCCTGCTCCGCATCGCGCGACTCCAGCGCGAGCCGCGTCGCCTCCCGCGCGGCCTCCACCTGAGCCTTGCCCTGAATCAGTCCGATCCGCGATTGCTGCACTTGCAAGCGAATCTGGTTGCGCGTGTTTTGCAGGCTGACTTCCATCTGGTTCCGCTCCAGTTGAGAGCGGACATTGTCGGCTTGCGCGGAGCGGTTGCGGATGGATGCCCCAAAGCTCAGCCCCACGGCGGTCTCCGGGTACGTGGCGCTAAAGCTCTCGCCCAATGCGCTCAGGGCCCCGCTGGTCTGCCCCGTCGGGACACACGGCGGGGGCGGGGCAACGTTTGCGTTGCATTTGTTGCCCTGCAAACCGGAGGCGGCGTACAGCCCGAACACCGCCAGGCTGGGCATCATGTTGTTCTTGGCATACTGAATCGCGATGCCTTGATTCTGCAAGTTGTTCGCCGCTTCCTTTAGCTCCGGCCGGTTGGCCAGCGCCGCGGCGACCGCCTTGTCCAACGCGGGCAGGTCGGCTTCCCGAGGCTCCGGCAAGGGATCGGTGACCACGATGACCGCGGCATCCAGGTCCGGGTCGTCGCGCTTGCTCAGCAACTGCTTCAGGCTGGTTTCCTGCTGTTCCAGGTTGGTCTGGGCCACCAGCAGGTCCCGCTGGCTGGAGGCCACTTCAGACTCCGCGGTGATCGTGTCGAGATGGGACGAAATGCCCGCCTCTTCCTGTCTCCGCGTGTCGTCGTAGAGCTTCTGCACGGCCGCAAGCGACTCTTGGGCCACTTGCACGTTCTCTTGGAACGCCCTCAGGTTATAGTAGGCGTCCTCCAACTGCGCAATGCTGGTGATCACCTGCTGCCGGAACACTTCGTCCGCGGTGCCCACATCGTTCTTGGCCACGGTCATGAAGCGCTCATTCGCCATGCGGCCGAAGCCTGCCAGCAAAGGCTGGTTCACGCCGATCGAAAGCCGCGAAGTCACGTCCGGGTTGTACAGGACGAAATCCTGGTTCGTGGTTTGACGAAGCGTGCTCATCGACACCGAATAACTTGTGCCGGTGGTGAACAGTTGCGCATAGGAGGCGGAAAACCCAATGGCGCTGCTGGTCGTCGTGGGGATTCCAGAAACCTTCTCTGAATTCAAGGGGCTGGTCACTCGGTCATAGCTGGTGGAAAAGGAAACGGTCGGATCGAAGGCCCCCGCCGCGCCGATCGAAACCGCGCCGCCTCCGCCCGTGATGCCTCCTGCGTTGCCGGTGCCTCCGGTGGCGCCCGCGCTGGTCACGCCGGCTCCGATGGCGCCCGAGTTCAGCTCGCTCGGATACAAAGCTCCCGAGAACCCGCGCGCGGCCTGCCCCGACTTAGAGCGCAGGATATCGGTCTGCGCGAAAGGAATCACGTACCGCTGGACCACGATGTCCAGGTTGTTTTCGAGCGTTAAAGCGAGCGCGTCCGAGAGCGACAACTCCAGCTTTCCGTCGTGAATGAGAGTGCCCAGCCGTGGCGAATTGACCAGCACCGGGAGGGACATCGGCTTCTGCCGGTACGGATTCCAGATATGCGGAAACTCGCTCGGCCCGTAGCTAAGCGAACCGAGAAAGCCCTTCTGAAATCCGGCAGTGGAATCGTCGCCGCTTGCCGAGGCCGGCGCCGGCACATTTTGGGCCAGCGCCACGGAAGCAAGCAGCGCGAATACGCAGGGACACATCTGAATAATACGGCACGACATATGTGGAGCAGTGTATAACAAATCGGGACATTGCCGCGACTGCTGAATGGCTATGTCAGGGCCTGATCCGGCCTGTGGTGTAGGCTCTCCGTGGTGTAGGCTCGAAAGACGGTGCGCGAAAAGCTCGGTTCGACCCTGGTGCTGGTTGTGGTGCTGGCGCTTTGCCTTGCGCGGCTGTGGCTGATGCCGCTGCCTTCCAGCTTCTGGGTCGACGAGATGGTCAGCGCCTTCGTGATCCATTTCGGTCCGTCGCACCCATCCCTCGCGGTGGCTCCGCAGGTGACCGAGACGGTCTATTACTGGCTGCCTCGCGCCGCGGAACGCTTTCTCGGATTCTCGGAAGTGGCCTATCGCCTTCCCTCGCTCCTGGTGCTAGGCATAGCCCTGTGGCTGATCGCTAAGCTCGCCGCGCGCTTGATTCATCCGCAAGCGGCCTGGTTCGCGGTGTTCGCCTGTCTGGCGCTCAAGGGCTTCAACTACGAAGCCGCCGACGCCCGTCCCTACGCGCTGGGCACCTGCGCGGCTGCCGCGAGTCTCTTCTTTCTCGTCCGCTGGCTGGATATGGCGCGCTGGCGCGACGCCCTGCTGTTCGTCGTGTTCGCCGCATTGCTGTGGCGCGTCCATCTGGTGTTCTGGCCCTTCTACGCCATCTTCGCCGTCTATCTGGCCCTGCGCATCCTGCGCTCGGAGACCTCGGTGACATGGACGAAGGCCGCGGCGGTCTTCGCGCTCCTCACTCTCACGCTGATCCCCGTCGCCGTGGACGCGCTCAAGCTGTTCCGCGAGGCTCGGGCGCACGTCGTCGTCGCTCTACCCGTCGTCCGCGATGTACGCCGCACGCTCAAATTCCTGCTGATCGCGCAGTGCGCCGGAGGGGCCATCCTCGCCACGTTCCTCTTGCACCGGCGCCGGGACGCCCCGCTGCCTCCGCTTTCCTCCTGGGTCCTGATTCTGGGCTGGTGGCTGTGGCATCCGCTGGCGCTATTCGCGTTTTCGCGCCTCACCGGCAGCAGCGTCTACGTGGACCGTTATCTTTCCTTGGCCTTGCCGGGCGCGGCTCTGACCGCCACGCTCGCCGCCGCTGGTTTTCTCAATGGCCGCGATTGGCGGCTGTGCGCCGCCCTGCTGGGCGTTTGCGTGCTCGCCGCTTTGGGGCAATGGAGCGATCTCTGGCGGGGCCAGCTTTGGCCCGTTCATCATAATTCCGATTGGCGCGACGCCGCCCGCGCCGTCAACGCATGGACCGTGGATGCGGACACGCCCGTGCTCCTGCCCAGTCCTTTTGTCGAAGCCAGGGCGCCGGTGTGGAGTCCCAATTATCCGCTTCCCGGATTCCTGTACTGTTATTTGCAGGTCTACAGGATCTCCGGCAAGCCGTATCTGCTGCCCTTCGCGCGATCGCCTGAAGCCGAGCGCTATGCGTCCGAGCTGCTCCCCGCTCTTTCCGCGTCTCCCCGCTTCCTGATCTATGGCGGGGACCGGAACGTCTCGGCCTGGCGCGGCTTTCTTGCCGCGCGTCCGGAGCTTGAAGGATGGGACAACCGGCAGTTGCGCTCTTTCGGCGACGTGGACGTCGCGATCTTCGAGAATCCCTCGACCGCGCGGGCCTTAGCGTCTCGCTAGTCCCCCGGCTCGGCTATTTCTTGGCTACGTGGCCGCGGCCATCCCGCATTTCGTTGCCTTTGAAATGCGCGGCATCGACACGCTTCGACTCGTTGACTTTCTCACCGCGCTGCGGCATCGGGCCCTTATAGCCGTGGTCTGGATGGAACTTGTTGTTTACGTAGCCCTTGAAGCCGCTAGGGCCATGAAACCAAGGGCCAACACCAATGAAGACGCCGCCATTAAACCATTCCGGACCGTAATAACCGGCAGGAGCGCAGGCATAGGGAGCGACGTCGTAGTAACCATACGGGCAGACCGGCGCTACTCCGATGTCGACGCTGACCTGAGCCTGTACTTCGGGGGCGGTAGCCGTGAAGCCGATTCCGGCAACAGCGGCGACCGCTAGAAATGCAAATCCGCGCATAAAATTCAACCTCCAACCGTGAGATCGAACCTGCTCGGAACCTGTTTCGTATGCCGGAAGGTCTAGCGTCTTGCCAGGTATGCCCCGCACCAAACCGCGATATAGCCCAAGGTCACGCTGAGCAGCACATACGCGAGGCCCATGAACAGACTGCCTTCGCGCACTCGGGTGTAGGTTTCCCATCCGAAGCTGGAAAACGTGGTGTAGCCGCCGAGCACGCCCACCACCAGCAGAGGCTGCCACTTCGAGTTAAGCGTTCCCCGTTCCGCGATCATGGTCATCAGCACGCCGATCAGAAAGCAGCCGGTTACATTGACCGCGAGAGTGCCCAGCGGGAATCTTCCGCCGAACCGCTGCATGATGGCGGTCCCGATGATGTACCTCGCCAGCCCTCCCGCCGCTGCCCCCAGCGCCACCAGCAAGTATTGGCTCATCGTATCTCGCAGAATAACAGTTCAACTGTCCTCCCGCAGCATCGGAAAACGCGATCACGCGCCTCGCAAAAAACTAAATTTGCCTGCGCCTCAATCATTTAGCGATTTGCCTCGCCGTCTATTCTCGACCTCTCCGGTTATTTTGTAGTCGTAAGAGACCGGATGTCTCACTGCATCCGGTTCACGCCAACGCGGAGAGTACTCGAGTCACCCCGCGCCATTGTCACTGATGGGGCGTTGCACGGTGGGCTGTGCTGTTGAAGTTGAACAGCGCTTCCCGGTGGGCGATACCACTTGGGCAAGAGGTACCTCTTCGATCTTTCTCAATCGGGATGCAAGACACCGCGAGCGCACTCGCGGTGTCTTTCCCCGGGCTAATAACGGTAGTGATCCGGCTTGTACGGACCCTCCGGCGGCACGCCGAGGTAATCGGCCTGCTTCTTCGAGAGCGTCGTCAGCTTCACGCCGATCTTCTCCAGGTGCAGCCGCGCGACCTCTTCGTCCAGCTTTTTGGGCAAGGTGTAGACGCCCACCTTGTAGACGTCCTTGTTCTTCCACAGGTCGAGCTGCGCCAGCGTCTGATTCGAGAAGCTGTTGCTCATGACGAAGCTGGGGTGGCCGGTGGCGCAGCCCAGGTTCACCAGGCGCCCTTCGGCCAGCATGAAGATGCTGTGGCCGTCGGGGAAGGTGTACATATCCACCTGCGGCTTGATGTTGGTGCGCTTCACGCCCTTGCCTTCGTTCAGCGCGTCCACCTGAATCTCGTTATCGAAGTGGCCGATGTTGCACACGATGGCCTGATCCTTCATGTGTTTCATGTGCTCGAAGGTGATGATGTCCAGGTTGCCGGTGCACGTGACGTAGATGTCGCCGCGCCCGAGCGTGTCTTCCACCGTGGTCACTTCGAAGCCTTCCATCGCCGCTTGCAGAGCGTTGATGGGATCGATCTCGGTGACCACTACGCGCGCGCCCATGCCGCGCAGCGAATGCGCCGAACCCTTACCCACGTCGCCATATCCGCAGATGACAGCCACCTTGCCGGCCACCATCACGTCGGTGGCGCGCTTGATGCCGTCGGCCAGCGATTCGCGGCAGCCGTACAGATTGTCGAACTTCGACTTGGTCACCGAGTCGTTCACGTTGATGGCCGGAATCAGCAGCTTGCCCTGCTCCTGCATCTTATACAGCCGGTGCACGCCGGTGGTGGTTTCCTCGGAGACGCCGCGCCAGTGCTTGACCATCTCGGTCCAGCGGTGGGGATGCTCGGCATGGACCTTCTTGAGCAGGTCCTTGATCACCTTCTCTTCATGGCTGGAACTTGGCGAATCGACCCATTTGTCGCCGTGCTCGAGATCATAGCCTTTGTGGATCAGCAGCGTGACGTCGCCACCGTCGTCGACCACCAGCTCAGGGCCCTTGCCACCGGGATGGCTGACGGCCTGGTAGGTGCACCACCAGTATTCTTCGAGCGATTCGCCCTTCCAGGCGAAGACCGGGAATCCGGAGGCGGCGATGGCGGCCGCGGCATGATCCTGCGTGGAAAAGATATTGCAACTGGCCCAGCGCACGGTGGCGCCCAGATCGGCCAGGGTCTCGATCAGGACCGCGGTCTGGATGGTCATGTGCAGCGACCCGGTGATCCGCACGCCCTTCAGCGGCTTGTGGGCCGCGTACTTCTTGCGGATGGACATCAGGCCGGGCATCTCAAACTCGGCGATGGAGATCTCCTTGCGGCCCCAGTCGGCCAGGGTCATGTCGGCGACCTTATATTCGGCCGGGGTGTTCAGGCCGGTGTTCGGTATCGTAGCAGTACTCATTCAGGCTCCTCGTTTGGCGGTAAATTTCTATTTTAGTACAGCGGCGGCCCGAGTGCTGTGCTAAACTACTCGTTTTGGGTTTCTCACTGTAAACCTTTAGTAAATTCCCCTGTGGAGGTTAGGCGAAGTGGCAGATCGTATGCGACATATTTTCACGTCCGAATCGGTGACCGAGGGCCACCCGGATAAGATGGCGGATCAGATTTCGGACGCGGTGCTGGACGCCGTGCTGACTGGAGACCCGATGGGCCGCGTGGCCTGCGAAACCATGGTGACCACGGGCATCTGCGCGGTTGCCGGAGAAATCACGACCAAGACCGTTTTGGACGTGCCCAGAATCGCCCGCGAGGTGATCGCCGACATCGGCTTCACCGACGCCAAAATGGGCTTCGACGCCAAGACCTGCGGCATTCTGAACCTGATCCAGACCCAGTCCCCCGATATCGCCATGGGAGTGGACACCGGCGGCGCCGGCGATCAGGGGTTGATGTTCGGCTACGCCTGCGACGAGAGCGAGGAGCTGATGCCTCTGCCAATCATGCTGGCGCACAAGCTGGTGCGGCAGTTGAGCGAGATCCGCCGTTTCGGCATGCTCAGCTATCTGCGGCCGGACGGCAAGAGCCAGGTGAGTGTTGAGTACGTGAACGGGCACCCCAAGCGCATCGACGCCGTGGTGGTTTCGACGCAGCACGACGACGACGTGACCACCGAACAACTGCGCGCGGACGTGAAGAAGCACATCATCGATCCGGTGATCCCTTCCGCCATGGTGGATTCCGGAACCAAGTATCACATCAATCCCACCGGCCGCTTCGTCATCGGCGGGCCGCACGGCGATACCGGGCTGACGGGCCGCAAGATCATCGTGGATACCTACGGCGGCATGGGCCGGCACGGCGGCGGCGCTTTCTCGGGCAAGGACCCGACCAAGGTGGACCGCTCCGCCTGCTATATGGCGCGCTATGTTGCCAAGAACATCGTGGCCTCGGGACTGGCCGAACGTTGCGAAGTGCAACTGGCCTACGCCATCGGCGTGGCCGAGCCGGTTTCGGTGATGGTGAACACCTTCGGAACGGGCAAGCTGCCGGAGGAACAAATGGTGGATCTGATCCGCTCGCACTTCCATCTGACGCCCAAGGGAATGATCGAATCGCTGAAGCTGCGCCGGCCGATTTACCGCAAGACCGCCTCCTTCGGACACTTCGGGCGCACCGAAGAGACGTTCACCTGGGAGGCCACCGACAAGGCTTCCGCGCTGGCTGAAGCGGCCAAGCCAGCGGCGGCGGCGCGCGGCTAAGTTACTCCGGTGTTCAGGAGAACCGCTCCCGAGGCAGGTCACAGACCTGCCCCACTTACCACCGATAGATGCTTTGCAGACCAGTGGGGCAGGTCTGTGACCTGCCGTCCCCATGGCAAGGATCGAAGACAACCGTGGCGTTAATCGAAGGCTGCAAGCATTCTCTCGAGATCACGATTCCCGCCTCGGAAGTCGAGAAGGAAACGGAACTCGCCGTGGCCGGGATTCAGGCCAAAGTCCGGTTGCCCGGGTTCCGTCCCGGCAAGGCCCCGCTGAGTATCGTGAAGACCCGCTTTGCGGGCGATATCCGGCAGGAAGTCATCGAAAAGCTGGTTCCGCGATTCTTCCACGCGGCCGTCGAAAAAGATAACTTGCGCGTGGTGGGGCGGCCGGATATCACCGACGTGCATCTTCACGCCGGCGAGCCTTTGAGCTTCAAGGCCGAATTCGAAGTCGCGCCGGATTTCGAGCTGGGCGAGTTCCGCGGCATCACCATCACCTATTCGGAGCCCGAAGTCACCGAAGCCGATGTGGCGGAGCGGCTGGAGCAGATTCGCAACCAAAAGGCGGAATTCGTCAACGAAGAGCCCCGGCCGTTGGCGGACGGCGATCACGCCGTGATTTCGCTCGAAAGCCTGGAGGGCGCCGCCGAGAAGATTTCGCAGGACGAGCTGGTGCTGAAGATCGGCGATGATGCCACCATGCCCGTGTTTACCGAGAACCTGCGCGGGGCGTCGCCGGATGAACAGCGGGAATTCGAGGTGGTCTATCCGGAAGATTACGAGCGCAAGAATCTGGCCGGGCGCACGGTCAAGTTTCGCGCCACGGTGAAGGCCGTCCGCCGCAAGGAGCTGCCCGAGCTGAACGACGAATTCGCCAAGGATCTGGGCGATTTTCAGACGCTGGAGGAGCTGAAGGAGACCATCCGCAAGAACATCCAGCGCGAGCGCGAGCATCACGCCCAGGAAGACGCCAAGCGCCAGTTGCTGGACAAGCTGGTGGACGCGCACGATTTCCCGGTGCCGGAAGCCTACATCGACCGGCAGATTCAGGTGAACGTCGAAAACCAGTTGCGGGGTTTGGCCGCGCAAGGAATGGACGTTAAGGATCTGAAGCTGGACTGGCAAAAGGTGAAGGACTCGCAGAAGGAGAAGGCCGCGCGCGACGTGAAGGCGTCGCTGCTGCTGGACAAAATCGCCGAGCGCGAAGCCATCGGCGCAACCCAGGAAGAGGTCGACCGCGAAGTGCAGCGCATCGCCCGCCAGCAGCGCGAGGCCGTGGCGGTGACCCGCGCCAAGCTCCAGAAGGAAGGCGCGATCGCCAAGATCGCAGGCAATATCCGCACCGAGAAGACGCTGGCCATGCTGTTCGAGCAGGCTCGCAAGGAAGCGGCTCCGCCGGAGGAACCGGCTGAGCCAGACGAACCGGCATAGCAATGCTGGCGAGCGGGACTGCGATAGTACAACATAACCGAATCGTTATGTTTGGCGAAGGACAGGTAGGGGGGCGGCGAAATTTGACAGAACGCCGGATTTATCGGCAGTGGAACAATTGGTCGTCTCGCGCACGGCGGCACGCAGGAACAGCGCGGACCGGTCGTCATGGGGTCACCTCCGCGAAACGGATTAAAAAAGGTCACTGCGGAACTGAAACGCAGATTTCTACGCCATCGAACGAATAACCTCCCACGCTCACTGTCAGATTCGTGTTGATAAATTCCGTTCCTTGGTAGGAACCGCACGGAGGCAACCCGGCCGGAATGCTCGGTACGACGAAGTTAATTTGGTACAAGCCGGGATAATTCGGTGTCAGGCCAGCGTACACGGGAGGCGGTGCGACAGACGGTGGTGCGGATGGTGGAGCATTGGCCTGAAAGTTGAAACCCATTCTGAAGGTCTGGGCTGTCGCAGCCGGCTGCGTGGCCGGTTGACCAGTGGGCACTGCGGGATTCGTCGCGCCCAGACCAACCGCATATGCGGTCAGTGCTTCGCCAGCCGAGGCTGGATTTGTGTTCGAAACCAGTGAGCCGTTTGCATGCGTAACCTCCCACGCGCACCTGCCGGTGGCGGGGCCATTCAGGACGCCAATGACAGTGTCGCAGACCGTCAGAATATGCACCTGGTCGGGCACGGGAAGGAACTCGATCCCGTTCCCAGCTACGCCGTTCTCGGTCACAAGCAACCCGCCGACCCCTCCCGGACCATTCAAAACGGGTGGTAGCAACTCATAGGGGATTTGTATGGTGATGGCCGTTATCGTGCCACAAAACCCGCAAATTCCAGAGCTGACTTCGAGAATCCGCGCCGGGATTTCCGGCTCCTGAACGATGGTGACACCAATGCCGGCGAGCGAAGTTGGCAAGTTGCCAGTTCCAGCAAACACCGGCTGCGTGGGAGGGCTGGGCACGCCTGTCGTGAATATGGTGATGACTTGGCCGGGAGCGATAAAGATTGGGCCCCGGGGCAGATAGCCGGTTCCGGCAATCGCGCCAGTGGGGTTGGGGATCTGGCCCGATGCTGAAATCGCAACGGCTGCCACGAGGATCAAGCGAGTTGCCGGGTAAATCATGACATCATTCTTTCACACCCCAGCACCGCCCGACGCCGAGTTCAACTCTGGGCCAATTGATCAAAAAGTGAACGGAAGCCATTTTGGAGAAAACTTTTCCTAGACGATAAGTTATGTTGCCGTCTAGCAACCGGGCATGCCTTCGGCTCTCACTCGCGGCGCATGTCTTTTTTTTCGTAACTGCCGCAGTGAAGCGCGGCTATTGAGCCGGTTTATCGGCGCAGCGTTCCGCGGTAAAGGTGACGGTTACGGCGGTGCGCGTGGCGCCAGTGGACGTCTCGGCGACCGTGAGATTTTCGTATTCGACAGTCGAAATAGAAATGAGGCCAAAGGCTTCCCCAATGCGCCGGATTTCCTTGCCGCGCAGGGCGGGCGGCAACAGCTCCGCGATGAAGTCGTCGACGGCTTGTGGGCCTTGCACTTGCGGATTATCGCGGCCAGGTGCGATGGACGGAAGCTCGATCCGGCAGACGTGGCCATCGGAGGAGTAGTCGACAACCATTTGGAGACCCGGCCGGACGACGAATGTTTCACGGGCGAGCGGAGGTCCGAACCTGGCGCGCAGACCGCTCGCGAAAGCCGCAGGATCGGACTGGGCGAAGGCGGACGCGGCGAGACCGAAGGTGATCGCGAACAAGCGTAGGCTCATGAAGTGATGATACTAAAACGAACGGAAGAGGGAGATGCAAATATGACTGCCAGATAGCTCAACATAAAGCCCGATCTGTTGCACTAACCGGAAAGCGCCCGGTAAAGCGTCGTTTGGCGCACGTTCCAGAGCGCGGCCACGTCCTCAACCCGTTCGCCCGCCTCGATCAGTTGGCGGGCCTTGGTGATCTGCGGCGGGGCTCCTAGCTTCTTCTTCCTCCCGAATTTAACGTTCACTCCGACGCGGGTCCGTTCGCTGATAAGGCTGTGCTCGTACTCGGCCATCATGCCGATCATCTGCCACATAACGCGGCCCGTGGGCGCCTCGGCGTCGATCGCCTCCGTGATCGATTCGGAATTTCACTCCTCGATCGCGCAAGCTGTCGAGCATGGTTATCAAGTCGCGCAAGCTGCGGCCCGAGCCGGTCGAGCTTCCACACACTTCTTGAACAAGGCCGAGCGTGTCGCCGTGTTCCAGCTTCTTCAAACACCGGAGCAGAGCAGGGCGCTTGGTCGTCGCTCCCGATAGACCATCATCTTGAACGCCGTTTTGCATCCGGCCTTCTTCAACGCCGTGTGCTGCATAGCCGTGTTCTGGTCGTCAGCCGAGACGCGTGCGTAGCCGCATCTCACACGCCCCATTTGTCGATCGCGGGTTTACTTTTGGTGACCGGGCATGTGTTCACGCAACACGGAGTTGATGAGCGTCTGCCAACCGCGGCCCTCCTGCCGGTAGGCGGCAAGCACATCCGGGTCAAGGCGGATCGTCTGGTTCACCTTGCGGGCTGCCTTCGGCGGGCGGCCCCTGCCGCGCCGAAACAGTTCTTCTGTTGCCTTCGCGCCGATGAGTCGCGGCAGCACTTCAGCCGCCGGGCGGGCTTTGGCCATATCCTCCCGCGTCCATTCGGGATTGTCTGCGTTTGGCCGCGAGGGGCTAGGTTTTCGAGTGTTGCTCATACAGTTTTTCCTCTTTCCGGTTCGCTTTCCTTAAGCTGATAACTCGAAGTTCATCCTTTCGTGGGGTGGCTTCGTGGGGTGACAGCGACGGCGTGCAGGCGGCCATGCAGGAGAGCCAGAACACGCAGGCGAAGTTCACCGTAGTCGTGGCGGGTATCCTCCACGATCAGTGCGGCTTCCCAATCGAGTTCTGCGGCAAGCGCGAAGGACAAGCCGCGCTCGGCTATGTTCTTCTCGTTTTTGGCAGGGTCGAAGGTAAAACGCATCTGATTTATTGCTACAGCAAGAATTGCACGCTGTCAAGTATGGAAGCGGGCAGCATCCCGCGTCACAGCCCTTGAGGCGGCCTATTTTGCACTAAGACATTTGCAACATGCCAGACCTTCCGCGAACGTTGCAAAACTTTGCGGAACGCTGGCCGGGGGGGCGCTACTTCGGCGCGATGGCGCGTTCAAGCGTTTCCCGAATGAAGCGCGTGTAGGGAATGCCACGCGCTTTCGCTCGCTCCTTCATGTTTCGGCTTGCCGGATTGGCTGCCTCTTGGTTGCAAGCTTAGAATCAAGCAGATGCAATTTTTATCCGGGTAGTATTGACAAACTAATTATACCCGGATAATATTAGGGCATGCATGAAATCCTTCTCAAACCCTCCATCGCCTTTCACGGTCATCGCCGCCTGGCGGCCGGGCCGCTGCACGAAGTCGCTCGCGCGGTCAAGGTGGCGACCGACGACGGAGTCTCCGATCCGATCTTTATCTATGACGACTCGACCGGCGGCGTGATCGACCTGGATACGCGGGGGACCGCGGAAGAAGTTGTCGCACGGCTGGGGCAACGCATCGCACCCGAGGCGCCGCCTCCTCCTTCAGAAGAATTGCGTGGACGGGGCCGGCCGAAGCTGGGCGTGGTCGCTCGCGAGGTGACGCTTCTGCCGCGCCATTGGGACTGGCTGGGCACGCAGCCCGGCGGAGCTTCGGTTGCATTGCGCAAGCTGGTGGAGCAGGCGCGCCGCAGCAGCGGCGACAGCGACCGAAGACGCGCGGCGCAGGAAGCCGCCTATCGGTTCATGTCGTTCATCGCGGGCGACCTGCCCGGTTTCCAGGAAGCCTCGCGAGCGCTGTTCGCGTATGACCGGCGCCGGTTCGGCGATCTCGTCGCTGGGTGGCCGGAGGATGTGCGCGACCACGTCATCAAGCTCGCGTTCGCCGATTTGGAGCCCGCATGACCAGAATCTATAAATCCGAAGAAGGCGCGCGCGCGGTTCGCGAACGCTACCTGAAATTCCTGGCGCGCTGGCCGGTGCCCAACCGGCAACTTCGTGTCCCTACGCGTGAGGGCGAGACGTTTATCGTTAAGAGCGGCGGCGTCGCTTGCGGCGATGAAACTGCGCCGGCCTTGCTGCTGTTTCACGGCTCGGCTGGGAATGCCGCGATGTGGATGGGCGACGTGGCTGGCTGGGCGGAGCATTTTCGGGTCTACGCCGTCGACATGATTGGCGAGCCCGGCATGAGCGCGCCTTCGCGCCCGCCTTTGAACTCCGAAGCCCATGCGCTGTGGCTGGACGATGTGATGCAGGCCCTGTCGCTCGAGCGAGCGTCAATCGTGGGGGTGTCGCTGGGCGGATGGCTGGCGCTGGATTATGCCACGCGGCGGCCGGAACGCGTGGCGCGCCTGGTGGCGATTTGTCCCGGCGGTGTCGGCCGGCAGAAGATCGGCATTGCATTTAAGGCGTTCGCGCTGCGGATGTGCGGCCGCTGGGGCGCGCGCAAGGTGAGAGCAATGATGCTCATTCGCGCACCGGCCGAACTCCCTTCGGCCGTCCAGGCTCCCCCGATCCTCGATTTTCTACGTCAAGACCGGCTTGGCGATGAAGAGTCGCCTCGGCTGCTTATGCGATGATCGCTACTGTTGGGAGCCGAACGTGAACAGACTTCGCCGCTACTCATTTCGCCACGCCGTTTGCGGGTTTACGTGCGCCATGTTTCTGGCGGCTGCGCCGGCGGCGACGGGCCCGGCGATCGGCTCCATCTATGGAGCCGGCCTCAGCAACCCGCCGGTGACGCAGATAACCACCGGCGGCCTCATCGCGATTTTCGGCACTAACTTTACTCCGGCCGGGGTGACACGCGCGCTGCTGGAGTCGGATTTGACCGGCGGCAACATGCTGCCAACCAGCCTGGCCCAAACGTGCGTGCAGATCGGAGGGATTCCGGCGCCACTCTACTATGTTTCTGCGACGGAGATCAACGCCCAGACACCGGTTGTGCCTTCCTCGGGGAGCGTTCAAGTTTCGGTCGTCGCCAACTGCGGAACCGCCAATGCAATCGCGAGCCCGCCGTTTACCGTGCCCGTCGCCGCCTCCGCTCCGGAGTTTCTTTACTTTGTACAGAACCCGAACGGTCCACAGCCGGTAGCCGCAATTGAGGCATCCTCGGGAGCTTTCGTGTCAAACCCACGCCTCATTCCCGGCGACACGTTCACGGTCGCGTACTTTAACGAGATACTCTCAATTTTCGGTGTCGGATTCGGCGCGACTACCAGCGCTGTTCCGCCGGGAACTTTGGCCTCTGGCGCGGACGCCACCGTCGGCAACGCGACCGTCACCATCGCGGGGATACCGGCCACCGTGCTCTATGCGGGTCTGGCGCCCGGCTTCGCGGGACTGTATCAGTTGAATGTCGTGGTTCCGCAGACCATCCCGAGCGATAATTCGCCGATTGTGATTCAGGTGAACGGAGGCACTTCGCCGACGGGAGCGTATCTCGCGACTTCGGGACTGGACTTCGAAGGCTCCGATGGCCTGGCGTCGATCAAGGTTGCGCCGGCCAGTTTCGATCTCGATGTTGGCAAGACGGGACCACTCAGTGCGACCGTCTTTATCGTAGCGGGTTTTTCTGTCCCGTTTCCCTTTCCGATTGTTTGGATGTCTTCCGACAATCGGGTCGCGACGGTCTCCGCTTCAGGCACTGTGACCGGAGTGAGCCCCGGGAGTGCGACGATCACCGCGTTCCTGGCCGGCATCTCCGGCGCCTCCACAGTCACCGTCACAAATCCCGTCTCGAGCGCCACCCCGGCGCTGGTTGGAACGAGCGCCAAGTAGCGGAGCAAGATTCGTTGCCGCTCCTTCACAGTCGCGGTTCTGTTAGTGGCTGTTTGCGCAGAAACGCGCCGTCACCCTACGGCGGCGGGAACAGAATGCCCGCGGCGTCGAAACGCTGTTTGATCCTGCGGTTCAGTTCGCGGCCGACCAGGTACTGCCGGGAAGGCAGAGTCTTGATTCGAGCACGGATGGTTGCCCCGCGATCGCCGAGCTTGTCGACACCCATGACCTCGATCGGCGCCAAAGTGGGGAAAGCCGGTTCGGCGGCGATCTCGGCGCCGGTCTGCTCCAGAAGCGCCAAGGCTTTGTCGGCGTCGGCACGGTGCGCCAGGATGGTCTCGAAGACGTAATACGAATATTCCCGCGTGAAGTTCGACAGCACCGTGATCGACCCGTTGGAGACGATGTGCACCGCGCCATTTTCCGCCCTGAGCAAGGTGGTCCGCAAATTGATCTCGGTCACGGTGCCGGAGAAGCCGTTGATGGTCACGGAATCGCCGATGCGGATTTGGTCTTCGAGCAAGAGAAACAGGCCGCCCAGCCAATCCTTAATGAGGGTCTGCGCGCCCAGGCCCAGCGCCAGGCCGGCAACGCCGAGGCTGGCGAGCAGAGGCTCGATCTTGAAGCCCAGCTCGACCAGCACCATGACCAGCGCGATGGCCCATACCGTCGAGCCGATCACCAGGCGGAACACGGCGACGATGGTAGCGGCGCGCTTCTCCAACTCCGGATCGGGACCGTTGCCGCGCCGCTCCATGACGGCGGTCGCGTACTTGCGCAGCCGGCGGAGCAACTGGGCGACGATGCGCATGATCAACCACGCGCCGATCATGGTCATCAGCACCCGGACTCCGCTCTCGAGCCAGGGAACCCACAATTCGGCTCGGCGCAACTGCGCGGCCAGATCCTCGAAAACCCGCATGACTAACATGATGCGATAAAATAAAGCCGTGGCGGAAAAAACAGGTACTGAAGCGGCGACGGGCAATTGGATACCGGCCGTGGCGCTGGCTTGGATCATCCCGGGCGGAGGTCATATGTTGTTGAAGCGTCCGGGACGGGGAGGCCTGATCCTGGCTTGCGTCGCGGCGATGTACCTGCTCGGCCTGATGATGCGAGGCGCGCTGTTCGAGCCCAAGTCCGAAGATCTGCTGACCACCGTCATTTATTACGGCGGGTTTCTGGGGAACGTGATGTCCGGCATTTTGTACTTTCTGACGAAATGGCTGGGCTATGCCCAAGTTGACATGGCCGGCCACGTGCACGATTACGGCACCAAGTTTCTGGTAGGGGCGGGATTGCTGAACGTGCTCGGCATGGTGGACGCCTACGAAATCGCGACGCGGCAGAAGGACTAGAGAAATCACCCATGCCGACAATCAACCTCAAGCTCTCCCATTTCGAAGCCTCCCTGTTGTTCGCGCTGCTTACGTCCATCGTGCTCGGCGTGGTGACCAAACGCACCGACCGCGAGCGCATGCGCTACGCCGCATACTGCTTCGCCTGGTTCGTGGCCGCCATCTTCGGCTTGAGCTGGCTGATGTACCTGGGACACGGGTAACCTTTGGACCTCGAAAAAACACTTCTGAGAAAGACCGGAGAGGCGGTCGCGCGGTTCAAGATGATTCGCGACGGAGACCGCGTCGCCGTGGCCCTTTCCGGCGGCAAGGATTCGCTCACGCTGCTGGAAGTGCTGCTGCGGCTTCAGCAGCGCGCTCCGGTGCAGTTCACGGTGTGCGCGTTCACGGTGGAGCAAGGCAAGTTTCTGCGCCCCTTCGAGCCCATGGCCGAGTACCTGAAGGCGCGCGGAGTGGACTGGACCTATACCCGCGACAATCCTTCGCTGCGCCTGCTGGAGGAACAGCCCGACCATGGCTGCGACCTGTGCAGCCGCTTCCGCCGCCGCGCGGTGTACGAAATTGTGCGCGGCCTGGGAGCGAACGTGATTGCCTTCGGCCACACCGCCGACGACTTTTGCGAATCCTTCCTGCGCAACGCGCTGTTTACGGGACGCGCCAGCGCGCTGCCGGCGGTCACCTGGTCCGGGAAGCGGGAGTTCCGGCTAATCCGGCCGCTGGTGTTTGTCACCGAGGATCTGACGCAGCGGTTCGCCGAGAGCTTGGGCGCGCCGGTGATTCCGTGCGGCTGTTCCCTGCGGGCCGGCAGGGTGCGGCGCTCGCTGCGCGGCTGGATTGGGGAACTGGAGAAGGATTTCCCGCGCGTGAAGGAGTCGCTGCTTTCGGCGATGGGGAATCTGGAGACGGGCAGGCTGCTGGATCCGCGGTATCTGGATTTAGAAAGCGGCGGGGCCGACGAATCCGAATCGGAACAGTTGACGGTGCTGCGTTAGCCGAAATGGCTGTGGAGCAGGCCTTCGGCCTGCTCATGGCAGGTCGAAGACCTGCCCCACATGGGCTGCGCTAGAATCGTTTCTTGCCGCCGCCTCGCGTTACCGTTGCCGTGCCGACGTTGGCCGCCGCCGGCGACGCCCTGTCCGACTGTTTGCGCTCTCTTGAATCTCAGACCTTGGCCGATTTCGAAGTGGTGGTAGTGGACAACAGCGGAACTGGACAGGCGCGGATTTTTGGGGACCGCATGCGGCTGATCGCCAACTCGCGGAACGTAGGATTCGGCGCGGCGGTCAACCAGGCGCTGGATTCCTCCCAGGCGCCCTATCTGGCCACGCTGAACGACGACGCGGTGGCCCATCCTCAATGGCTGGAAGCTTTGATCAAAGACGCGGAAGCGCATCCGAGGGCGGGAATGTTCGCCAGCCAGGTGCGGATGGCGGACACGGAGAAGCTGGATTCGGCCGGGATGCTGATCGCCGCGGACGGTTCGAGCAAGCAGAGAGGCCACGGGCAGGGGTTCGCGGCGTTTTCAGATAGCGTGGACGCGCTGTTCCCCAGCGGCTCGGCCGCACTCTACCGGCGCGAGATGCTGAGCGAGATCGGCGCCTTCGACGAAAGCTTTTTCCTTTATTGCGAGGACGTGGATCTGGGACTGCGGGCGCGCTGGGCGGGATGGGGGTGCCGTTACGTGAAGGACGCGGTGGTGGAGCACCGCTACTCGCACTCGGCGGGCCGGGCTTCCCCGCTGAAGGCGTATTACGTGGAGCGGAACCGCCTCTACACCGTGATCAAGAACTTTCCCGCGGGCATGTTGCTCCGCTCGCCGTGGGCGGCGTTGACACGTTACTTCTGGCACTGCGTTTCGATATTCCAGGGGCGAGGGAAAGCCGCGGAGTTCGTCCAAAGCGGACAACCAGGCGGACAATCCGCGGCCCTGCTGCCGTTTCTGGTGCTGCGCGCCCACGTGGCTGCTGTGGCGCGCCTGCCAAGACTGCTGCGTGAGCGAAGGCGCGGCGTCCTAACCAGAGTCATCTCGCCGCATCAGTTCGAGGAGTTGTTGCGGCGGCACTCCATTTCAACGCGCCAGGTGGCGGCTCTATGATAAAGGCCCCGGTATGATAAAGGCCCCGGTATGAAAAAGGCCCCGGTATGCTAAAGGCCACGAGATGAGCGAGGCCGTCGGCGGCAAGTTGCTGATCCTGATTCCGGCTTATAACGAGGCGGGCGCGGTTGGCGGCGTCGTGAACGAGGTCCGGGCGGCGATGCCGGACGCGCCCGTGCTGGTGGTAGACGATTGTTCCGCCGATGCCACGGTGTCCCTGGCGCGCGCGGCCGGCGCCCGCGTGCTGGCCCTGCCGCATCATCTGGGACTGGGCGGATGCGTTCAAGCCGGGTACCGGCTGGCCTTCGAGCTGGGGTATGAGTACGTCATCCGCGTGGATGGCGACGGCCAGCACGATCCTCGCGATATCCCCAAGATCCTGGAGGCGCTGGAGCGGGAAAATTGCGAAATGGCGATCGGATCGCGATTCGTGAACGGCTCCGGTCCGCACTTCGGCGCGGTTCGCGCGTGCGGAATCGCCTTCTTCCGCGCCGTGCTCAGGCCCATTCTCGGCAAATCCGTGCGCGATCCTACTTCGGGGTTCGTGGGAGTGAATCGCACCGCGTTGGGCCTGTTCTCGCGCAGCTTTCCGCTGGAGTATCCCGAGATCGAAGCTTTGGTGGTGCTGCAACGCCGCCGTTTCCGCTTCGTCGAAGTGCCCTGCCGCTTTCGGCCGCGGAGGACGGGACAAAGCTCCATCACCGCGGTAAAATCGCTGTACTATATGGTGCACGTGCTGCTGGGCGTGTTCGTAAACGTGCTCAAGTTCGAAGGCCGGAGAAAATAGAACATGCATCGCCTGCTCAACGTTCTCGCCGTTTTCAGCGTGGCCCTGATTCTGGCGGTGCTGGCTTCGGTCCGCCGGGCTCACATTCGCGTGGAGTATTCGGTGAGCTGGCTGGTTGCGGCGCTGGCGCTGCTGGGGCTATCGCGCTCGGCTGGGACGCTGCACTGGATTGGCGGCGTTTTGGGCGCCGCGGATCCGCCCCTGGCCCTGCTGATGGTCTCGGGCTCGATTTTTATTGTGGTCCTGTTCCGCCTTTCGCTGCGCATCTCCGGATTGAAGGACGCAAATATCGCGCTGACGCAGCGCATTGCAATCCTCGAATACCGCCTGGAAACGATCGATGAAAAAGTCAAAACGTCTCCGGCCGGCTGAGCCGGGCGGGCCTCCCCAAGGCGCACCCGGTAAAGTCGCTCCGCGAAGAAAGTTCGCGTGGTGGCCGTGGGCTGCCGCCGTGGCTTCCCTGTTCATGGCTTTCGAGATCTACGGGCCCGCGCTGAACGGAAAATTCGTTCTGGACGACCTGTATCTTCCCTATGGCGATCCAAGGCTTCAGGGTCTTTCGTTCCTGCAATGGATTATCGGCTCGCGTCCCATGCTGATGGCCAGCTACTGGCTGAATCACCAATTGACCGGAGACGAGCCCTACGCTTATCACGTCACCAACGTGGTTCTGCATTTCCTGGTGTCCGTAATAGTTGCGCTGATCGCCATGCGGCTGGTGGAGTGGGCGGGCGGCAAACCTGGCGGCACGGCAGGAATGGCAGGTCAGCGACCTGCCCCACTGGTGGGGATCTTCGCGGGCGCGCTGTTTCTGGTGCACCCCATGCAGACCGAGTCCGTGGCTTACGTCGCCAGCCGCTCCGAGACGTTGAGCGTCTTGTTCTACTACGCCGCTTTTTGCGTGTTCCTGTACCGGCGCACCGAATCGATATCCTGGCCGCGAGCCCTGGCGGTGATGGCATTGTTCGGCGCGGCCGTGGCCACCAAGCAGCACACGCTGACGCTGCCGCTGCTGCTGCTGCTGACCGACTTGTATTGGGCGCACGGGCCGGCGCACGGGTCGAACTGGGGAAGCATTCGCGCAAATCGTCTGTTGTACATTCTCCTGGGGGTGACCGGGGTATGCGGCGCGTGGTTCGTGTGGACCGGTCTGCGATCCGCCAACACCGCCGGTTTCCACGTCGCGGGCATGACTCCCCTCGACTACTTCTTCACCGAATGCCGCGTGGTATGGACCTACGTGCGCATGTTTGTGCTGCCTTTTGGACAGAACGCCGATCCGGAGGTGGCCATCTCACGGAGCCCGCTGGATTCCGGCGCGATCGTCGCGCTGGCGGCGTGGGTGGCCGTCGTAGCGGCGGCGTGGATCTATCGCAAACGCTGGCCGCTGGCCTCGTTCGGCGTGTTCGTGTACCTGCTGCTGATCGCGCCGACGTCCTCCGTGATTCCCATCAGCGAGCCTCTTCAGGAGCGGCGTTTGTACCTGCCCTTTCTGGGCCTGGCGCTGGTGTGCCTGGAGTTTCTGCGCCGCTTGGATTGGAAACAGCGTGTGGCGATCGAGGTTCCGGTGCTGATTGTGATGGCGGCGCTCACCTACCAGCGCAGCGCGGTCTGGGGCAGCGAAATGGCTCTGTGGACCGACACGGTGGCCAAGTCACCGAAGAAAGTGCGCCCGCGTTTCCAGCTCGCGCAGGTGTACTTCGACCAGAAGAATTTCGCGGAAGCCGCGGAGAACTACGAAATCGCCGAGCGCCTGGCGCCGCCGGATTACCGCCTTCTGGTGAATTACGGATTAGCGCTGGACAGCGCCGGGCACTATCAGGAAGCTCTCGCCAAACTTCAGCAGGCCGCGGCTTTGGAGTACGATCCCGAGGTCTGGACCTTGATCGCCCAAGTGTACGGGCAGCAGCACAAGACGGATGAAGCCTTCAAGGCTTTGCGCCGGGCCGAGGCGATCAACCCCGCCTTCGAAATGACCTATGCGATTCGCGGGAACGTTTACGAAAGCCTGGGGAACATGGAAAGCGCGGCGGAGCAGTACCGGCGCGCGCTTCAAATCGATCCGTATAACGACGCCGTCCGTCAGGCGCTGGAACGCGTCCAGCAGGCGATAAAAGATGGCGCGAATCGGCGTTAACGCGCTGTATTTGATTCCCGGCGGCGTCGGCGGCACCGAAATTTATTTGCGCGAATTGCTGGCGGCGCTGGCCGGCATCGACACCACCAACGAATATTTCGTATTCACCAATCTGGAGACCGGCCAGGATCTGACCCCAAGACAAGCGAACTTCCACTGGAAGCCGCAAGCCGTCCACGCCACGTTCCGGCCCGCGCGGATTCTTTGGGAACAAACCGTGCTGCCGCTGGAAGCCTGGCGCTACAGCCTGGACGTGCTGTTCAATCCAGGATTCACAGTGCCGCTGGCGGCCCGCTGTCCTTCGGTCACAACCTTTCACGACTTGCAGCACAAGCGCTATCCGGAATACTTCCGCCGGTTCGATCTGCCCTTCTGGAAGTTTCTGTTGTGGGCCGCGGCGCATCGTTCGCGGCGTTTGATCGCGGTGTCGGAAGCGACGCGCGCGGATCTGCTGCGCTACTACAGGTTGCCGGCGGATCGGGTGACGGTGGTGGGGCACGGGGTGAATCCCGAATTCTTCACGCTGAACCGTTCGCATATCGAGCCCTACTTGCTATGTGTTTCGACGCTGCATCCGCACAAGAACATAGAAAGGCTGGTGCGCGCCTATGCCCGCAAACCGCGCGAACACACCTTGGTCCTGGCGGGACTGCGCGGATTCCAAACCTCGGCGATCGAGGCGCTGATCGCGAAGCTCGGAATCGCGGAGCGGGTCGGGATTCCCGGCTGGCTCCCGCGCGAGGACCTGATGCGGCTGTACGAAAAGGCTCACGCGTTCGTGTTTCCGTCCACGTTCGAGGGGTTCGGAATTCCGGTGCTGGAAGCGATGGCCGCGGGCATTCCCGTGGCTTGCGCCGATATTCCGGCGCTGCGGGAGGTGGCCGGTGAGGGCGCGGAGGAAGCGGCGTTGTTCTTCGATCCTCTGGACGAAGACGCGCTCGCGGCCGCGCTGGATCGCATCGCGACGGACACGGAACTGCGGCGGAGGCTGGCCGCGGCGGGACCCGAACGCGCCCGGCCTTTCACCTGGCGTCGTGCGGCGGAAAAGACGCTGGCGGCGCTGCTGTGACAAGGAATTTGGCAGGTCGGGGACCTGCCCCACGCTGTCAGGCTCGGCCCCAAAAGGCGAACACCACCGCGCCGACGATGAACAGAAACGAGACCCCGTAGTTCCAGCGAATCGGCTCGCCCAGATAGAAGTACGCAAAGGCCGCAAACACCACCAAGGTGACGCACTCTTGAATGATCTTCAATTGATAACCGGTAAAGCGGCCATAGCCGATTCGATTGGCCGGCACTTGAAAGCAGTATTCGCCGAAGGCGATCAGCCAACTGACCAGGATGGCCTCGAAGATGGGCGCGGACCGGTGCTTCAAGTGGCCGTACCAGGCGAAGGTCATGAATGTATTCGAGATCAAGAGCAGGATTACAGTGAGCATTTGCGGCCATCGTAGCATTGGCCCGTAGACCGGCGCGACCGAACCTCAGCGCAGGAGGTCTTCGAGCTGCACGCGGGCGTCGGTCTTGCTGTCGCGGTACTTGACGATGACCGGCGTGTATAGCGAAATGCCCCAGTCCTTGCCGGGACCGTGCGTGATGGCTCGCGAGCCGGGCACCACCACGGCTTCTTCCGGAATGATCAACGGCTCGTCGTCCGTGGCCTTGTAAACCTGGCCGCGAACGATGTCATAGACCGGCGTCGAGCGCGTCAGGATGGTTCCGCTGCCGAGCACGGCGCGCCGCTTCACGATGGTGCCCTCGTAGACTCCGCAATTGCCGCCCACCACCACCTCGTCTTCGACGATGACGGGGAGCAGGCCCACCGGCTCCAGCACTCCGCCGATCTGGGCCGCAGCGGAAATGTGACAGTTGTCGCCGACCTGAGCGCAGCTTCCCACCAGCGCGTGCGAATCGATCACGGTGCCGTCGCCGACCCAGGTTCCGGCGTTGATGTACATCGGCGGCATGCAGATGACGCCCTTGCCGATGTAGCAGCCGTCGCGGATGCTGGAGCCTCCCGGCACCAGGCGAATCCCGTCGGCCGGGCTGAGCCGCTTCACCGGCCAGGTGGCCTTGTCGAACATGGGCAACCGCACCGGATCGGGCGACATATTCACCACCGCGCCCATGCGCAGGCCCGCGAGGATGCCCTTCTTGACCCAGGTGTTCACGCGCCAGCCGCTGGGGGCGGCCGCATCCGGCTCTGCCGAGCGAATCACTCCTTCATTCAGCGCCTGCTTGAATCGCGCGAAGAGCGCGAAATGTTCTTCGGTATACGCGGCGGCCTTCTCGTCAAACAGCTTGGCAATCTGGGTCTGAAGCTCAATCCGCATGCGTGCTCCGCCGCTTGTCCGCCGGCTTGTGCGGCGCCATGCCGGAAAGCAGCCCGCAGGACTTGAGCACCGCTTCGATCTTGGCGCGATTGGTCTCCGACGGCGGCGTCATCGGCAATCTCCATACCGGCTCCAGCAATCCCATCATGGCCATGGCGGTCTTCACCGGAATCGGATTGGACTCGACGAAATTCACCTCCATCAGCGGCAGCCAACGTCGCTGCAAAGCGCGCGCTCCCGGGAAATCGCCGGCCATCGCGAGACGCGTCAGCTCAGTCATCTCCGCGGGGATTTCGTTCGACACCACGGAGATTACTCCGCGTCCGCCCAGAGAGATCAGGGGGATTGCAATGGCGTCGTCCCCGCAGAGGATGTTGATGCGCTCGGGAACCTGGTGCGCCATCTGCGCCATTTGGCCGATGTTGCCGGAGGCTTCCTTGATGGCCACGATGGTGTCGATCTCCGCGAGCCGCTTCATCGTCGCCGGCTCGACGTTCGAGGCGGTGCGTCCCTGCACGCTGTAGACGACGATCGGCAGCGGGACCGCGGCCGCGATGGCCTTGTAGTGTTGATACAAGCCTTCCTGCGTGGGCTTGTTGTAGTACGGCGTCACGGACAGAATGCCGTCCACGCCCACGTGGCGCAGTTCCTTCGCCAGTTCGATCACTTCCGCGGTGTTGTAGCCGCCCGCGCCGCCGGCGACCGGGACCTTTCCCTTGGCCTCTTCGAGCGCGATCTCGACCACGCGCAGGTGCTCGGCGCGCGTCAGCGTGGGGCTTTCGCCGGTGGTTCCGCAGGGCACCAGAAAGTCGATCCCGGCTTTGATCTGCCGGCGCACCAGCTTGCGCAGAGCCTCCTCATCAAGCGACTGATCTTTCCGGAACGGAGTGACGAGAGCGGTGCCGCATCCTGTGAACATATTTGTTTACCCCTTACTGAATAAAACGTCTTCGAACTTGAAAACGCCGCGCTTGCCGGGCAACCACTGCGCCGCTTTCAACGCTCCGCGAGCGAATCCTTCGCGGCTGCGCGCCGCGTGACGCAGCGTGATCGTGTCGGCGGCGGAATCGAACCCGATCTCATGCGTCCCCGGGTGCGCGCCGGCCCGGTTGGCGCTGGTATCGATCGGGCGCGAATAGCCGGCAGCCTCCATTTCCTCCACCAGCCTGAGCAGCGTTCCGGAAGGCGCGTCCTTCTTGGTGTGATGATGAATCTCCCAGGCCCAGGCGCCGTATTGCGGCTCGGACTCAAGCAGCCGGGCGGCTTCGCGAACCACACGAAAGAAAACGTTGACGCCGATGGAAAAGTTGGGACTCCAGACCAGGCCCGAGCGATGTTGCTCCACGATCGTTCGCACACGATCCATCTGATCCGACCAGCCCGTGGTGCCGGTCACTACCGGAACGTTCAACGCCGCAAGCGTTTCCACGTTCCCCACGACAGCCGAAGGATTCGTAAACTCGACCGCAACATCCGCGCCCGCGGCGCGTTGGAGATCGTCGTTCAAGTCCAGGCACGCGTGCACTGTGAAGCCGTACTCTGGTGCGAGCTGCTCGATCAGCTTCCCCATCTTTCCGTAGCCGACGATCGCGAGTTTGGCGTTTATTAGTTTCACGCGAAGAACTCCCGGTGCAGAGATTCTACCGCGAGCGCCAGGTCCGCGGCAGCCACCACCAGACTGATATTCAACTGCGAGGCTCCCTGCGAAACCATTCGCGTTTTGACGCCGCCCAGAGCCATGAACATCCGCGCGGCCACCGCCGGGCAATTGCGGATATTCTCGCCCACCAGGCACACGATGGCATGATCGTCTTCCATGCTGATTTCGGCAAATTCCTCGATCTCCGCGCGGATCGCATCCAGCGCGCGCGTGTTATCCACCGTGAGGGAGACGCTGACTTCGGAGGTCGCCAGCATGTCCACGGAGGTCTCGTGGCGGTCGAAGATCTCAAAAATGCGGCGCAGGAATCCGTGGGCCATCAGCATGCGCGAGGAGACGATGTTCGCCAGAGTGATATTACGCTTGCAGGCGATGGAGCGGATGGGGCTGGAGGACGGGGGCGGGTTGGAGACGATCAGCGTTCCTTCCACCTCAGGCCTCCGCGAGTTGAGAATCCGCACGGGAATATTTTTCTCGATGGCCGGCAGCACCGTGGCCGGGTGCAGAACCTTGGCGCCGAAGTACGCCAGCTCCGCGGCTTCGGCGAAGGAGCAGGTCTCAACGCGGTGGCCGCCGGGGAAAATGGTTGGATCGGCGGTGAGCATGCCGTCGACGTCGGTCCAGATCTGGATCTCTTCCGCTCCGATTCCCGCGCCCACGATGGAGGCGGTGTAATCGGAACCTCCGCGGCCGAGCGTGGTGGTGACGCCGTCTTGGGTTGAGCCGATGAAGCCTCCCAGGACCGGGACGTGCGTTTGCGTCAACTGCGGAATGACGGCCGTCAGCTTCGCGTTGGTCTTGGCGAACAAGGGAGCAGCCTGCCCGTGGCGGCGATCGGTGACGATCAGACTGCGGGCGTCAAGGTGAGCTGCGTCGATTTCGGCGCTGTTGAAGAGGGCGGTGACGATCAGGCTCGACATGCGTTCTCCGAAGGCAGAGACCGCATCCGAGGCGCGCGGTGTAAGCTCACCGACGATCGAGAGCCCTTTTACCAAATCCGCAAGTTGATCGAAGTGCGCATTGAGGTCCTCGCTGACACCCAGGCCGGCCGATTGGCGCAAGTGCGCCGCACGCAATTCCCCTAGCTGGATGAGCGCCGGCTCAAGATCGCCCTTCGCGGCTCTGTTGGCGATCTCAAGCAGCTTGTTGGTGGTTTTACCCATCGCCGAAACGACCACCACGGGCCGCTGGTCCAGCCGCTCGCGCACAATGCCCGCGACGCGCCGGATTGCTTCGGCCGATTCGACGGAGGTTCCGCCGAATTTCATCACGATCATCGGTCCAGATACCCTTCGGCTTTCATCACTTCCGCATTCAGCACGGCTGCGCCGGCAGCGCCGCGAACAGTGTTGTGGCCCAGCGCGACAAATTTGAAATCGAGCACGGGGCACTGGCGCAGACGGCCCACGAAGACGGCCATGCCGTTCTCGCGTTCGACGTCTCTGCGGGGCTGGGGACGGTCCTGCTCGCGCATATAGATCACGGGGCAAGGAGGCGCGCTCGGGAGGCTTTTCTGCTGCGGAATGCCGCGCCAGCTCCGCCAGGCCCGCAGGATCTCATCTTCGGAGGGCTTCGCTTTCAGCTCCACCGAAACCGCGATGGTGTGGCCATCCACCACGGGCACGCGATTGCAATGCGCGCTGACCTTGGCCGCCAGCGGCTCGACCGCGCAGCCCATGAGGTTGCCCAAAACGAGGTCGCCCAGAATTTTCTGCGTTTCCTGCTGCATCTTCTCTTCTTCGCCGCCGATGAACGGAACTACGTTGGCGTTGATGTCCATCGAGGCAACGCCCGGGTATCCAGCGCCGGAGATCGCCTGCATCGTGGTCACGACCACGCGCTCAATGCCGAACTGCTTCAAAGGCGCGAGCGCCATCACCAGAACTATAGTGGAGCAGTTGGGATTGGTGACGATCTGCCCCTTCCAGCCGCGCCGGCGCTGCTGCTCCGGAATCAGCCTCAAGTGATCCGCGTTGATTTCGGGCACCAGCAGCGGAACATCCGCATCCATGCGGTGATTGCGCGAGTTGGACACAATGATGTGTCCCGCCGACGCGAAGGCTTGTTCAATCTCGGTGGCCACGGAGGCATCCATGGCGGAGAACAGCAGCCGCGGGACCCCGTACTTGCTCACAACACCCGGGCTCACACCGTGAGGCTTCGATTCGGAGACCACAATGTCGCGCACGTAAGCGGGAGTCTCGCCGCCCAGCCGCCAGGTGGTGGCTTCCTGGTACAGCCTTCCGGCGGAGCGGTCGCTCGCGCCCAGCCACGCGAGATCGAACCAGGGATGATCCCGCAGAAAGCTCACAAACTCCTGGCCCACCATGCCCGTGGCGCCCAGAATTCCAACCGGTATCTTTACCGTATTCACTGCGTCCGTATTCGCTGCGTCCATCGTCATTGGCGCTCCATACTTATTGCCGAATCAATTGCCTCGCTAACTTTTTGTAAATTTCAATGGCATCCAGCAACTCCGCTTTCGGCACGCGTTCTTCATCCGTGTGCGCGAAATGGATGCTGCCCGGCCCGATCAGAAATGGTCTGCCCCAGGCTCCATCGAACGCGGGAATGTCGGTGGTGTAGGAGACCACCGTGGTCTCGAATCCATCTATTGGGCTCAAATGCAGCGCGGGGATGCACAACACTTCGCTCGCTCCGGCGAGACCCGAAACCGCTTCCGCCATCGCGGCGCGGGCTGCATCGCCCGAATCCACCAGGCGGATGAAAACTTCCGCCGAGGCATGATCCGGGATCACATTGGGCGCGCGGCCTCCGTGGATGGTGCCGATGTTGAGCGTGCTCGCGCCCAACACCGGATCGTGAGCCAGCGGAATGTGCCGAACGCGTTCCAGCGCGTCCAGCAGCTTCTCAATCGCCGACTCTCCCAGATGCGGATACGCCGAGTGCGCCATGCGCCCATGGGCAGCGATCTCATACCGCAGGGCGCCCTTCGATCCCAGCGCGAGCTTGTTTTCCGTCGGCTCTCCATTGACGATGAAACGGCTGCCGCGGCCTTGCTTTGCGGCCGCCAAGGCACCGGCGCTGTTGCGCTCCTCACCGACCACGAACAGCAGCGCGATGCCGCGCACGCCTTCGGCCAGCAAGGCTTCAGCCGCGCAGATCATGGACGCGATGATGCCCTTGGTGTCGCACGCGCCGCGGCCCCAGATCCACTTCTCGTCTTCGCGCGAAGGGAAAAACGGGGGGACGGTGTCGATGTGCGTGGAGAACGTGACGACGGGCTGTCCCCAAGTTGCCAGGACGTTGAAGCGGTGCGGCTCGACATCCGTTTGTTCAACCCGGCCGCCCGTCTGAGCCGTCAAGCGCGAAAGACAATCGGCAAGATACACGCCCACTTGCTCCTCGTTGGGCGTGACCGAGTCGATATCCACCAATGCGCGCGTCAGCTCAAAAACGTTCATAATGCGCTGTGGGATGGAGGGCGCCGCCCCGCAAAAGGGACGGCCAGGAGGGCCGAGGCTTTTCTAGAAAAAAGCTTTCCTTGAAAAACGCGATGCCCGCCCGATAGCGCTCCACCCGATCCTCAATTCGGACCGAATGACAGTGAAGAGGTCTTAGCCTTGCTCCACCAACCGGACCCTACTCAAGCCGCGGGCCGATTTCGGCGAGGTGAGCCCCTTTCGCTCCGGCGCTCCGTGGCTTGACGGTATCGCGCGCCGGGTTACCGATGGCCCTCGCTCCTCTACCAGAACGCTTATAGAATAGCACGGGCGCTCCCAAATGCCGCGGGCGCACAGCATAATGGAAGTGCCCGAATGGCCGCGCACTTTCGCATTCATCTCCTCGAGGAGAGCAACTGGGTCCGGCTGTGGCAACTGCTGAAGTTGGCCGCCGCTGGGGCATATCGTCACAACTGCCTCAGCGTGGCCAAGGGCGCGGCTTATTCCGCACTCCTGTCTTTCTTCCCGGTGCTGACCACCGTGGCGACGCTGCTGGTGCAGGCCCGCGCGGAGTCCGTATCGCGCACCATCGCAAGGTTTCTCTATCAGGTGGTGCCTCCAGGAACGGAGGACGTGGTGCGCGATCTCTTTGTGGTGCATGGCGAACGTCCGAAGTGGCTGCTGGTGGTTGCGGTCGTGCTGGCGGGCTGGGCCGCTTCCGGAGCCATGATCAGCCTGATGGAAGGCTTCGACGTCATCTATCATATTTCCTCGGAACGGCCGTTCTTGCGCCAGCGCGCCGTCGCGGTTCTGCTAGTGCTGATTGCCGCGATCCCCTTGTGGGGCGCCTCGGCGCTGATTGTGTTCGGCACGCGAGTGGAACGTGCGTGGATTTCCTGGCTTCGCCTGCTGCCGGAGGGGGCGGATCTGACCGGATGGGTGTCGCTGGCCGGGCAAGCGCTGCGGTATGGAGTCGCCTTCGGAACGGTGGCGCTGGTTACCGCATTAGTGTACTACTTCGGACCCAACCGGAAGCAGACGGTCCGGATGGTATTTCCCGGCGCGGCTTTGGTGACTCTGCTGTGGTTGATGGCGACGGCGGCTTTTGCCTGGTACGTGCGGCATGTCGCCGACTATAACGTGTTGTACAAGGGCGTCGGGGCGGGGCTGGCGCTGCTGGTGTGGATGTATGTGCTGGCCGTGATCAATCTGTTCGGCTGCGAATTCAACGCCGCACGCGAGCGCGACTCACAGATTGCACAGCTTGCGGAGGATGCCTGAACCGGGCGCTGCTACAATTGGTTTGTCGGGGCGAGCGCAGCCTGGTGAGCCATGTTTGCCCAAAACTAGTTTTATGCGCCGCACGAACACTAGTTTATTATGTTGTCTCATAACTAGTCTTTCATGTCGAGCGGCTTCTAGTTTCTTGTGCTTCTGACAACATGCACGGCAACCAGCCTGGGGGCGTGGGCGCATTGAGTTGAATCGGACTGGACGCGACGTTCGACACGCCGATCAGAGCGCGAAGCAGATCGATCGGGTCGAGGTCTTTACGTATCTCGCCGCTTTTAACGGCGCGCTTCATCAGCGCCCGAATCGCTTCCCAGATCTAAGTGTAAGAAGCCTCGAACACCTTGAAGTGGCCTCCTACCAGCGTATTCAGCGCGGGAGCAATGATCTTCTTCGTCGCGATATAGTCCACGAACAACAACATCCAGGCTCGCAACGCTTCAATCGGCGCCATGGTTTCGGCAAAGTGCCGCTCCGCTGCGGGCACTGAGCAACGGCGCGCCTTCTACCAACAGGTCGAAAAAGAAGTGAACACCGGCACAGAGCTATGCGTGGCCGGGATGTGCGGTCTGTCTGGTTTCAGCCGTGCGGGCTACTGCCGGGCGCTGAAGCCCGTGCCATGGATCCATTGTACCGTCGTTTGTATCAATGTTGTACCACTTGAGGGCTTGACAAGTAGCTGTATCTACTTCTATCTACTTGACTTATTGGTTTCTAGGCTTGGGGCGGCTGGTGGGATTTGAACCCACGACATCCAGAACCACAATCTGGCGCTACTACCAACTGAGCTACAGCCGCCGTGTGGTTTCATTTTAACCCAGTCCGGCCTTCTTCCAAAGCTGGTCCACTCGGAGGCGCACTTCATCCGACATTCGAATCACATCCGGCCAGGGGCGCGTGAAGCCTTCTCCCGGCCACTTCCTGGTCGCGTCGACGCCCATCTTCGACCCGTAATTCGGAAGGCGGCTGGAATGATCCAGCGAATCGATGGGGCCCATGACGAATTGGATATCGCGCTCCGGGTCGATATTGTTGAGAGCCTTCCAGGCCACTTCGCGCACGTTCTGCACGTCCACGTCCTCATCCACAACCACGATGCATTTGGAAAACATGGCCTGGCCCAGGCCCCATATGGCGTGCATCACCTTGCGGGCGTGGCCGGGATAGGATTTGCGAATGGCCACCAGGATCAGGTTGTGGAAGATACCCTCGGCGGGCATGCACACGTCGCGGATCTCGGGCAGTTGCAGCCGCATCAACGGGAGGAAAATCCGCTCGACGGCCTTGCCCATGTAGAAGTCCTCCATCGGCGGAGGGCCCACGATGGTGGTGGCGTAGAGCGGATGTTTGCGGTGCGTGACGCAGGTGACGTGGAACACCGGATAGTCGTCCTCGAGCGAATAAAAACCGGTGTGATCGCCGAAAGGGCCTTCGCGGCGAAGCTCCCCCAGCTCGACGTAGCCTTCCAGAACGATCTCGGAATTGGCGGGGACTTCCAGATCCGAAGTCTCGCACTTGACCATCTCGACGGGCTTTCCGCGCAGGAAGCCGGCCAGCATCATCTCATCGAGGTCCGGCGGCAGAGGCAAGATGGCCGAATACATTGTGGCCGGATCGGCGCCGATGGCCACGGCAATGTCCATGCGTTTCGTTTGCCCCGCGGCCGAGAGGCGGCGATAATGCTCGGCGCCCTGCTTGTGCGTCTGCCAGTGCATTCCGGTGGTGCGGGCGTCGTAGACCTGCAGGCGGTAGCATCCGCAATTGCGTTTCCCCGTGTCGGGATTGCGCGAGAACACCATGGGCAGCGTGATGAAGCGGCCGCCATCCTGCGGCCAGCAGTGCAGAATGGGAAAACGGTCGAGCGAGAAATCGTCGCGCTGGATCACGTCCTTGCACGGCCCCGACGAGACCGACTTCGGGAAAACCGAAGCCAGGTCGGCGAGCTTGGGCAGCATCTTGAGCTTGCCCATCAAGCCTTCGGGCTTGCGCATCTCGATCAACTCCGCAATGCGCCCCGCAATCTCATCCGGCGCGGCTTCGAGCGCAAGTTGCATTCGCCCGGCGCTGGCGAAGGCGTTGATCAGCACCGGAACGTCCGACCCCTTGGGCTTTTCAAACAGCAGCGCGGGACCGCCGGTTTTCACGCTGCGGTCGGCGAACTCGGTGATCTCCAGGTGCGGATCGACTTCAAAAGAGATGCGCTTCAATTCGCCGCGCTTTTCGAGGGCGCGAACGAAGTCGCGCAGATCGTCGTAGGCCATGGGAAGTGGGTTTGACTATCATTAATCGTATGTCAATGAAGACTGCATTTGTTACCGGAGCCAGCCGAGGCATCGGGCGAGCATGCGCGCTGGCTCTGGCGCAGACCGGCGTGCGAGTGGTGGCGGCGGCGCGAGACTTGGCGAAACTCGAGGAGCTTGCTTCCGAAATTCGCTCCGCAGGAGGCGAAGCGCTGGTGGTTGCGATCGATCTCGCTTCGGCGGAATCGATCAAGGAAGCGTTCGCGGCGGCAAAGGAGTTCGGACGCGTCGATATCCTGGTGAACAACGCCGGCATCACGCGCGATGGCCTGGCGCTGCGCATGAAGAAAGACGATTGGGACGCCGTGCTGGCGGCCAATCTGACCGGAGCGTTCCTCTGCATCCAGCAGGTGCTGCAAGGAATGATGAAGGAGCGCTGGGGACGCATCATCAACATTTCCTCGGTGGTGGCGGAGGCGGGCAATCCGGGTCAGGCGAATTACGTGGCCTCCAAGGCGGGGTTGATCGGTTTGACCAAGTCGCTGGCGCAGGAAATGGCCAGCCGCAATATCACGGTCAACGCGGTGGCTCCCGGCTTCATCGACACCGACATGACCGCGGGACTTTCGGCCGAGCTCAAGGACAACATGCTGGGGCACATTCCCTTGAAGCGCTTCGGTAAAGTGGAGGACGTGGCCGCGGCGGTGCGGTTTCTAGCGAGCGAGGAGGCCGGCTACATCACCGGGCACGTGCTGGACGTCAACGGTGGAATGTACATGTGAGGGTGCTCCGCACCCCTTCCGCTAGTCCCGGAGAATCGCCTCGTACGACGAAGCCATTGGGCCGCCAGCGAGCCGCCATCCGTTCGCTGGCGAATCCTTGGGCGATGCTGATCAGCGGCACTCCGCAGGCCGAAGCGATATGGCCGCCCGCGGAATCGTAGCCGACGAACAGCTTACTGCGCGCGATCTCAAACGCAAAGGGAGCGAATGCGCCCGCGTAGCTGCGCATGCCAGGTTGTACAGCGGCTTCGACGCGCTGCCGTTCCTCTTCGCTCGCGCCCGTATCAACCAGCACGGAAGCTCCGGTTTCCGCCAGCATGCTTAGCAACTCGCGCTCGAACGCGCCTTCGATCCGCTTGGCCGGATTCTCGCCGACGCCAAGGCTCACCGTAATGTCGGCGGGCGGACCCGTTACCGGTAGGGGGGCGATGAACGGCCGGGCCTCGGCCACGCCGAAGATCTCCGCAGCCCAGCGGGCCGCGAGATCAGGCAAGCGATCGGAACGATCGCCTCCATACGCCCGGCTGGGGAAAAAGAAGTAATCGGCATCGTCGCAGATGCGAATCAAGCCGAGCTGGGTAAGCCGCGAGTCGGAATCGATCACGATTCCACCAGAGAGATCCAGCGCCGCCGAGGCCGCGAGACGGTCGCGCAAGGAGCTCGACCGGGGATAGGGCGATGCGAAATGGGAGATGCGGGGATCGGCCTCGAAGAGCTCGAAGTTCTTCTTGGGCCCGACGAAAAGAATCTTGGCGCGAGGATAACGCTTCTTGGCGGCGTCAAGCAGAACGCTGGTTACCGCGACATCGGCGCCCAGCGTCACACGCGACAGCACGTAGACGCGATCGACGGAATCCGGCGGCGCGGGCGATCCCTGCTCTTGCGATCTTGAGAATCGGCGCACGCGCGGCATCAGCTCGGGCGAAACGCGCTTGATCACGCTCGGGAACAAGTCAGCATAGACCTCGCACAAGCGCGGCTCGAACAGATCGCCCAGGCGCTCCACCACGATCGAAAGAAACGCCCGGCCTTCGTCGATCGCCAACGCGCGTTCCAACAGATCGCCAGACACGCTTTCGCCGCGAAGGCAGTGCGCGAGCACCTCGTTACAGGTCGTTTTGCTAGCCGGCGTTGTCACTGTTTCTCTGGCGCGACAATGGCGGGTCGGAGACCCGCTCCACTACAGATATTTTGCAACCAGCAGCTCCAGCTTTTTGCGGGTGCTCTCAGGAATCGCTTTGCGGTCGGTGATCAGCGCGTGCTCCAGCGCGGAACCGCACTTGCAGTCGCGCGATGCGGGCATCAACCATACGGCCGCGGCGATCAGCTTCGCGGCATTCTCCGCGTTCATGGTGAGGACCTTAAGGATGTCCTTCACGGTCACCGCGTCATGATCCGCATGCCAGCAATCGTAATCGGTAACCATGGCGATGGTGACGTAGCAAATCTCGGCCTCCCGCGCCAGCTTGGCTTCCTGGAGATTGGTCATGCCGATCACGTCCATGCCCCAGCTTCGATACAGGTTCGATTCGGCGACGGTCGAAAACGCCGGGCCTTCCATGCACAGATAGGTGCCGCCGCGCTTCGCGTGAATCCCGGCCTCCGTAGCGGCAATGTGCGCCACCTTCGCCAACTGCGGGCAGATGGGATGCGCAAAGCTGATGTGCGCCACCAACCCCTCGCCAAAAAACGTGGAGACACGCCCGCGAGTTCGGTCGACGAACTGATCCGGGATCACGAAATCGAGCGGCTTGTGCTCTTCTTTGAGCGAGCCCACCGCGCTGAGCGAAAGGATTCGCTCCACGCCCAGTGATTTCATGCCCCAGATGTTGGCGCGAAAGTTGATCTCCGAGGGCGAGAGGCGATGCCCGCGGCCGTGCCGCGCCAGAAACGCGACTTCCTTACCGGCCAGCTTTCCGACCACGTACACATCCGAAGGCTCGCCAAACGGCGTTCCCACCAAGTGTTCTTCCGCCGCTTCAAATCCCGGCATCGAGTATAACCCGCTGCCGCCGATAATTCCAATGGATGCTTTCATAAAATGAGTCTCATGCTTGTATAAGTTCGAGTAACACACCGCCGGCCGAGGCCGGATGCACAAAAACATAGAGGTGCCCGCCCGCTCCGGCGCGAGGCTCGTTCAACAGGCGGGCGCCGGAGGCGCGCAACCGCTCCACCGCCGCGTTCAGATCGGGGACCTTGAGCGCGACGTGGTGCAATCCCTCGCCGCGCTTGTCGAGAAATTTTCCCACCGGCGAATCCGCCTCCGTGGGTTCCAGCAGCTCGATTCGCGAGCCGTCCAGCGGCAGCATCGCCACATGGACCTTTTCATGCGGCACGGTTTCCCGCGCGGCCACGGCGAGCCCGAGTTGCCCCTGGTAAAACTCGAGCGCCCGATCAATGGAGCGCACGGCGATGCCCAGGTGGTCGATGGAGTGCCGCAGGTCCGCTCCCTGTGGTCGCGGCTCGGTAACGGTTTTCTGAGCCGCGACCACAGGGAGCGGTTTAGTATTTTTCGAGCCACTCATGAATCACCGAATAAGGGTCGCGGAGCCGTTCGGCAACTTCGCGGCCGCGGGCAACAAATTCGCCGGCGGGCACACGATCGAGCAAACGATCCCGCAGCATCTCACGCAAGCGTCCGGCCCAGATATGCGCGGCCCGGGAGGGATCGCGTCCCCGCGCACGATACTCCTCGGCCGCCGCCAGCGCCTCGCGCACGCCCGTGCCTTCGCTGGCGATGGCGGGAACGATCGCCGGAATCCAGCCGTCGGGACGGTGCGCCAGAGTCAGGGACGCCCTGAGCTCCCGCTCCAGTTTTTCCGCTCCCGGAAGATCGGCTTTGTTGAGGACGAACACGTCGGCGATTTCCATAATACCCGCTTTGTCCGTCTGTACATCGTCGCCCATGCCCGGCGTCAGCACCACCAGCGTGACGTCGGCCAGCCGCGCAATCTCGACTTCGTCCTGGCCGGCCCCGACCGTCTCGACCATGACCACGTCGAATCCGGCGGCATCCAGCAGCATAGTGAGCTCCGTCGTCGCCCGCGCCAATCCGCCCAGCCAGCCCCGCGTCGCCATGGAGCGGATGAAAACTCCGGGATCGTCATGATGCCGCTGCATGCGGATGCGATCGCCCAGAAGCGCGCCGCCGGAGTAAGGGCTGGTGGGATCGACGGCGAGAATCGCGACGGTCTTGTTCTGGCCTCGCAGCTCGCTCGCGAAACGATCGCACAGAGTGCTCTTCCCTGCCCCCGGAGCGCCGGTGACGCCGAGCACCAGCGCGCGGCCCGTGTGCGGAAATAGCTCCTTCAGCAGCGCCTCGGCCTCGGGGCGGCGGTTTTCGATCCAGGTGGCCGCGCGGGCAACGGCACGAGGATCGCGCATAAGGATCTTCTGTGCAGTGCCGGTCATCTACAATAACTGTCCGCCGCAAAGGGTGAGAATCGTATTTAGGAAGGCTTTCAGCTCCGGGCACTGCTCTGCAGATTTAGAAAGGTCCTGATCTCGTAAAATTCGGTTTGCATCGCGCGGCTTCGAGTAGTCATCCCTGCATTTCCCGGCTCGGAAGATTTCCCGGAGGTGGTATGATGGCGGCTTCATGTGGTTCACCGCTTCGGGCCGGCTGGGCGGAGCTTTCCGATTATGCCCCGCTAGTTTTTGGATGTCGCTCCAATAGGGGAGCAACCAAGCTTCGAAATCGTATTGCGCCGCATGGGGATGGAATCTCGATTCGGGTCCGACCCATCCGCGCATTTTTTGTTTCGCGTCGGCCGCGTCTTTGAAGTCATCCGTTCCCGTGTAAACATCGGTTAAGGCGATGACTGCGTCCGCCGGCGGTTTGCCGTGGGCCAGCAAGTTCTCCACGACGCGTCGAAGCTTGCCTTCCTTCGGGATTCGTCCGTCGTACCGGAACGGGTCAAGGCGCGGCATTCTTCCTTGAAGCCTCGGTTCAAGGAAAGCCTTCAGGTGGGGTTTAAAGGCGACCTCCGTTTTCCCCTCCACGAGGATCGCGATCTTCATGGTCGAGCGCCAATTCGGCCGTTACTCCAAAGCTCGTCCAAAGAGTAGTCTTTAAGCCACTCATCCAGGTCGAGGCTATCCGCCCAAGTCAAAGTGCTCATCCCATCTTCATCCGAGTCGATCACCACCACCTCCTCCGGCTTAAGGAAGCGAATCAAACGGTCCGAATGGGTCGCGACGACCAATTGCGTCCGCCGCGACGCCTCCCGGAAGAGATCGGTGAGGAGATTGAGTAGCTCAGGGTGCAAACTGACCTCAGGCTCATCAAGTAGCGTGAGAGCAGTCAAACCTGGGCTTGCGAGAAGCGTAGCCAACCACAGAAAACGCAGCGTGCCCTCGGAGAGTTGGTGCATGTATAAAGGTTTTGAGAATCCCTTTTCTCGCCACGCCAGCGCCAGAGTTCCCGCGGCGACAGGCGGGAAGTCCAGCCGGTCAAAGGCGGGGAACGCCGCGCGAAGCACGTCCTCAATGGCTTCGAACCGGTTGCGTTCCGTCTCTCTAAGATTGAATAGGCAGGAGACGAGTTCCTCCCCGTTGCGGCCGGGAAGCATAGCCGGCTGCATGGGCTGCGGCAGACGCACCGGCGAGCGGGGATCTACATTCAACACGTGATAGAAGGTTGACGAAGCGAGCCGCCTTCGAAAATCCTCAGGCACTCGATACATTTTGGGTGCCTGCGAAAGGGAGGTCTCGAACGGAACGTATTCCCAATTCGGGCGAATCATTCGACCTTGATCTGCGTCATAGTACTCGCTGATTACTGAAGAACGCGACCTGATGTAAGTGAGGGGTGCCTGCGTGGGACGCAGTCCGGTCAAGGACTCGTCTTCTATGTCGTACCCTTGTCCTTGCGGTCTCAATCGCAGAAAGTATTGTAGATCGTCTTGGTCCGAAACCTTCATTGTGATTGCGAGATCGAGCGTATTTGCCCGGTCATAGGTCAAGACACTCGGCAACCCGGATAAATCACTAATCGAGGCCTTCAGCTTACCCTGGGCAGAATTCGCGAGAAGCGATAGAACGTCGAGTACGGAGGTTTTGCCGGAGCCGTTCGCGCCAATCATTACCGTGAGCGGGCGCAAATCCAGCACCGCCTCTTTGAGGCGCCGGAACCCGAGAATCGAAAGATTCCTGAAGCGGCTTACGGAGGCGTCGGTGCTCATTCCTCTAGTTTCGTACGGATTCAATTGCTCTTCAGTAATTGCCGCGCGATCACCAGCCGCTGGATCTCACTGGTGCCCTCGCCGATGGTGCACAGCTTGGCGTCACGAAAGAATTTTTCCACCGGATAGTCCTTGATTAAGCCGTAGCCGCCATGGATCTGCACGGCCTCATTGCTGACGCGCACGGCGGTCTCCGAGGCAAACAGCTTGGCCATGGAAGATTCCTTGTTGACGCCGGCTCCGGAATCCTTGAGCCAGGCGGCGCGCTGGGTCAGCAGCCGCGCGGCGTCGATCTCCGTGGCCATGTCGGCGAGCTTGTTTTGAATGGACTGAAACTCCGATATAAACCGGCTGAACTGCTTCCGCTGCTTGGAATATTTCAGCGCGGCTTCGTAGGCTCCCTGAGCCACGCCCACCGAAAGCGCGGCGATGGAAATGCGCCCGCCGTCGAGAATCCGCAGGCTGTCCACGAACCCTTCGCCCGCCTTGCCGCAAAGCTGCGAAGCGGGAAGACGGCAGTTTCTAAGAATCACTTCGCCGGTGGGCGAGCAGCGCATCCCCAGCTTGTTTTCCTTCCTGCCGAACGAATATCCGGGCGTTCCGTTCTCAATGATGAACGCCGAGATCCCGTGCGATGACGCGGAGCGGTCCGTCACGGCCATCACTACTCCCACATCGGCCACATGCGCATTGGTGGTGAAAGTTTTGATTCCGTTCAGCACCCAGCATTGTTTGTCAGGCTCCGCGCCGTCGCGCACCGCGGAGGCGCGAGCCTGCCCGGCGTCGGAGCCGGCCTCCGGCTCGGTCAGCGACCACGATCCGATCCATTCGCCCGAGGCCAGCTTCGGAATATAGCGCCGCTTCTGTTCCTCGCTGCCGGCCGTGTAGATGTGATTGGTGCACAGCGAAACGTGCGCGGCCACGCTCAAGGCGATGGAGGGATCCACGCGCGCCAGTTCCTCCATCACGATGGCGTAATCCACATAACTGTATCCCGAGCCGCCCAGCTCCTCCGGAAACACCGCGCCTAGCGCCCCGAGCTGGCCGAGATTGCGGAAGACGTCCACGGGGAAGTGCTGCGTCTCGTCCCATTCCATGACGTGCGGCCTGATCTCAGCCTCGGTGAACTCGCGAATGGTTTTGCGGAGCTGCCGCTGGTCGTCGCTGAATCCGAAATTCATTGAAAAACCCGACGGCACCGCTTCCTGTTGGTCGCGGCTTAGTTTCGGTGCTCCTTAGACGATTTCTTCCCGAACCGCATCCCAACGCAACGCGCGCCCAAGGCGGTAACTGTCGACAGCCATGCGGCACGCCACCGAGACGCGATAGCCAAGGTCGAACGGGCAGTTGGGCTCCTTGCCCGAACGGATGCACTCGAAGAAGTTTTCCATGTGCGCGTGCGGCACGTGCGAGGAACGGCCTGCCATCTCGCCGGCCGCGGGCCGGTTCGTCTTCTGCGGCTGGTTCGCTTTTTGAGGAATGTAGCGCACCTGCGCGGCGCGCGAGATCGTGCCATGCGTGCCCAGCACGTCTTCGCTCACGCCCAGCTGGTTGTTGCCGAAACCCGAAACCCAGTTGATCAGGATCTCCTCGGGCTGCTGCAAGCTGACGCTGACCGTATCGGGCGTCTCGCGGCCGTCCTTCCACAGATACACGCCGCCTTCCATCGAGGCGGTGCGCGGAATCTGCAAACGCAGCGCCTTGTACCAGAAGGCCAACTGGTGGCTCATGCCTTCAAAAACGCTGCCGCCGGAAGTCTCCCAGAAATAGCGCCAGTGAACAAAACGGTGCGGGTCGAAAGCCCGCGCGGGCGCCTCGCCGAGAAACTCTTCCCAGGCTACGTTCTGCTGGTTCAGATCGGGCGTGAGCAGCGCCGGGCGCGCCCATTGCGGCTTTCCCACGGGCGTGTTGCGGTGCATCTGCATGGTCACGGCGGTGATCCGCCCCAGCCGGTCCGGCTCTGCGAGAAACTGGCGCGCGTCCGTCATGTGGCCGAAGGAGCAGGCTTGATGTCCGACTTGTACGGTCAACTTGGCTCCCTGTTTCTGATACGCCGAGCGCATGAGCTTGGCGTGATCCAGCGAAAACGCCATCACGCGTTCGATGTAAACATGCTTGCCCGCATCCAGGGCGGCGGAGAACTGCGCGGCGTGCAAATGCGGCGGCGTGGCGATCACCACGGCGTCAATGGAGCGGTCCTCCAGCAACCGGCGGTAATCGGAGTAGCCCGCGGCGCCTGGAACAAACGCTTGCCCGCGCTGAAGATTGCGCGAATAAATGTCGGCGAAGGCCGCGATGTCGGTGTTCGGACAGGCGCGGATCTGGCTGACCAGCTCCGTGCCCCGGTCTCCCGCGCCGATGACGCCCACGCGGATGCGATCCGCCGCGCCCAGCACCTCGGCCGGGCCGGCAGCCAGCGTCCCGGCCAGTCCGGTGGCGACCTTGCCGATGAAATTGCGGCGGGAGTCCATAATTCGAGTGTAGCCAATTCTGGGCTCCAGACGGAGCCTGGGTCGGGAGTGCGGCCGAATCGCTTTTGAGGTTGTACCGTAGAGTGGTACAGTGTTGCATGACGGGGCTGTGGAATGGCCGTGAGCTTTCGGGATGACTGGCTGCGCGATTTCTTCGTCAAGGATGTTCGTCCGAAGAACCCTCGCGATTTGGAGACCCGCTCGTCGTCCAGATAGTGTTCCGCAAGATCCAGTTGATCGACGACGCGGCGACGGATCGGGATTTGCGAGTGCCGCCCAGCAATCATTTCGAAAAGTTGCGCGGCAATCTCGAGGACTTGCATTCGATCCGCGTCAACAAACAGTGGCGGCTCGTCTTTTGTTGGGACGGCAGCCGGGGCGAAGCGGCAGGCGTCTATCTGGACGATCATAGCTATCTGTGAGGTGAATCATGTTGACTACGAAGCGCAAGCCGGCGAGCGTCGGCGAGATGTTAATCGAAGAATTCATGGAGCCGTTGGGGCTCACGCAAGGCGCACTGGCCGATGCGATGGGCGTGCAACGCAAGCATGTTAATGAGCTGTGCAACGGCCGCCGCAAAGTCACCGCGCCGACCGCGCTCATCCTTGCGCGTGTGTTCGGCAACAGCCCCGATTTCTGGCTGAACGTGCAGCGGCGGACCGATCTCTGGGCAGCCATTCACTCGCCTCGCGAACGCGAGCGGATCAAGCGAGCCCGGCCACTGCAAACCGCGGCATGAAGGGACAGCGCAAGACCCGGCAGTAGGGTAGTCCGACCTCCGGAGCGTGTCGAGCACCACCGAAGGCCCCTCGGCCTCAGGCGGCTTCTTCGTTCCCGCGCGCTTCATCGCCCTGAAGTAGCGCCTCGCGCGCTGATGTTGGGATGAATTCGAGCCTGGGATAAAACTCGTCGGGCGGGCCGGCAAGCCTGCGAAGCCTACAAAGTGCCAGATTGCCATCCTCCTAAGCACCTTCGTGTTGACGAGAAAAGCCACAGCACGCGGCGGCGGCTGCGATCGAGCGAGTAGCAACGCAAAATCCGCGACGACGAGGTCAAGTTTGTCGAGACCCAGAACAGCGAGTCCCCCAGCGGCGCTTTGAAGTCGCCGGGCTCTCATTGCTTCCGGCAGGTCCTTGTAGTACCAGACCGGACCGAACATCCATATGCGAGAGGCGTCAAGCGCGAAAAAAGCTGCGAATGTAAGCGCGAAGACGGGCAAGAATACAATGGCCGCAGCCTCCGCAAGAGCGTTGGTAGCTCTCACCGCTGTCGCCACGCATCCAAGCGCATGCGAGAGCTTCGCCAAATTCCCCGGCAAGTCGTTAGCGTGAGCCAGCCACTCCTCTTCGACCCGGTCCCTCTGTTCACACGGGAACCGCCTGGCTGCCCAGCGGATCAGAATGTTGGGGAGCCACGCGGCCCATTCCTTCACCTCGTCGGCCAGGAGCTTGGCGAGAGCGGACGCCAACAGCGTCAACAAGAAATCGCGCTTCATGCGAAACGCTCCACCAGAGGCTTCCAAGCCTTAGCTTCTTTCCGAGCACTCTGGACTCCAAGTCCTGTTACGCGGTACAACCTTCGCCTTGGTTTTGCGCCGCTGGCCCCCTCCTTCTCCTCCCACTCGCTGCGTATCCATCCGGCCTGTTCGAGACGCATCAAAATCGGGTACAGCGTTCCGGAGGCAAGTCGGCTACGACCGGCGATCTCACTCCCAGCGATCGGCTCGGTGCTCTCCATCAGGATCGATAAGATGACCATCGTCTGGCGGGTGAGTTGAGGTGGACGTTCATTTGCCATTGAAGTAGAGCCTCTACGTAGAGAGTCTAACTCACACGGCCGCGTACTGTCAAGCGTGGATCTTAACCCCTGCTCGCGTCTATTCCAATTGCTTGTGGAACCGCTGCACGCTCAAGCTCAGCACCACGACGCCGAAAACGGCCAGCGCCAGCATCTGCGGCCACAGGATCGCGAAGCCCGAGCCTTTGAGGAAAATGCCGCGCACAATTTCCATAAAGTAGCGCATTGGATCGAGCAGCGTGAAATACTGCACCGCGATGGGCATATTGCGGATGGGGAAGGTGAATCCACTCAGCATCATGAACGGCTGAAAAAACAGGAACGTGGACATGTTGGCCTGTTGCTGCGTTTTGGAAACCGTGGAGATGAACAGGCCCGCGCCCAGGCTGGTGAGGATGAAGAAAAACGCCGCCACGCACAGCGTGCCGAAGTTGCCGGCGAAGGGAACGTGGAAGATCAGCAGCGACGCGCCCACCACCAGCACCATGTCCCAGAAGCCGATCAATACGAACGGAAGAGTCTTGCCCAGGATCAGCTCCACCGGCCGAAGGGGCGTCACCATCAACTGCTCCATGGTGCCGATTTCCTTCTCACGGACGATGGCCATCGCGGTCAGGGACAACGTCACCAGCATGATGATATTCACCACCACTCCGGGAACGAAGTAATTGCGGCTGCGCAGATCCGGATTGAACCAGACGCGGGTTTGCGCGTCCACCTGCGGAACGGCTGCGCGAATCGGTCCGTGGGAAGCCATGGTCCCGGCGACCAGTTTTTCGCGCTGCCGCTGCCGCATGACCTCGCTCGAGTAGCGCAGGATGGTCTGGCCCGCATACGCCGAAACGATGGACGCGGTATTCGAATTGGTGCCGTCCAGCAGCACTTGCACGCTGGTGCTTCGGCCGCGCTCCAGGTCGTGCGCGAACCCGGGGAGCACGCGTACCACGCCGTCTATTTTGCTGCGGTCGAGCAGATCCTGCATCTCCTTTTCGCCCTGCGGTGTGGCGACGATCTGGAAGCGCCCGGAGCCGACAAACTCCGATAGCAGTTCGCGGCTCTCCGGCGAGTGGTCCTGGTCCATCCAGGCGATGCGCGCCGAATCCACGTCCAGATTCACGGCGAATCCGAAGATGAGCAACTGAATCAGCGGAGGCAGGAACAGCATGAGACGCATGCGCGGCTCGCGCAGTGTCTGAATGAATTCCTTGCGAATCATGCACCGGAGTCGTTGTCGCATAAGTCAGGCCACTTTCTGTCGAAGCTTCTTAGTCGCCAGGTAGAACATCGCGACGCCATAGACCAACAGCAGCAGGAAATCGAACCACAGGATTTCGAGGCCGATGCCCTTGAGGAAGATACCCTTCACGATGTCGATGAAATAGCGCGCAGGCACGAACAGCGCGATAAACTGGATCACCAGAGGCATGCTCTGGATGGAGTAAATGAATCCGGAAAGCAGAAACGCCGGAAGAAACGACGTCAGCGTGCAGAGCTGATATGCCGAAAGCTGATTGCGGTTCATGGCGGAAATCAGGATGCCCCAGGACAGCGCGCCGAACAGGAACACGCAACTGGAGACAAACAGCAGCACGGGGCTGCCCCGCATGGGAACGTGGAAAACCACCATGCCTACAAACAGAGAGATGAGCATGTCCACGATCCCCAGGACGAAATAGGCGGAGAGCTTCCCCACGCACAACTCCACCGGCCGCACCGGCGTCGAGAGCAGCTGCTCCATGGTTCCGTTCTCCCATTCGCGCGCGATGGTCAGCGACGTCAGCATCGCGGCGATGATCATGAGAATCACCGCGATCAATCCCGGTACGATGAAGTTTCGCGAAACCAGGTCGGTGTTGTACCACACCCGTATGCGGGGCTCGATGGGGGCATGGACCACGTTGCCGGTGCGCGACATCTCCGCGCCCTCGCGCTGGTTCTGCGCGTAGGTTTGAATCATGCTCTCGGCGTAGCCCATGGCGATGGAGGCCGTGTTGGAATCGCTTCCGTCCAGCAGAAACTGAACCTCGGCCGTCTTGCCCGAGGCCAGGTTCCTCGAATAGTCGTCCGGAATGACGACGCCCAGCAGCTCGCGGCGCGAGTCAATGCCCCGATCGATGGGGCGGTAATTATGCACCTCTTCGACGATCTGAAAATAGCGCGAGCCGCGGAAGTCCTTGATCAGCGCGTCGCTGACAGGGGTGCGGTCCAGATCGTAGATCACCGTCGGAATCCGGTCCACGTCCAGGCTCAGCGCGTATCCGAACAGCAACAGCATCATCAGGGGCTGAAGCAGAGCCGCGGCCAGGCTGCGCGGGTCGCGGATGATGTGCAGGAATTCCTTGCGGAACATGGCGCGCGTGCGGCGGAGGTTCATGCGGCCTTCTCCTCTCTTTCGATCAGGCTCACAAAGACGTCTTCCATGGTCGGCGAAATCGGCTCCAGCACGGCGATGCCGATTCCCGCCGGCGCCAACGCGCCGCGAACGATTTCTTCGCCTCCGCCGGTGTCGGCGACTTTCACGTGCAGCCCGCCGCCGAACACGGCGACGTCGAGAATTCCGGTTTTACCGGTGAGGATGGTCATGCTGCCCAATAGATCCGACGATTCCAGATACAGCAACCGCCCGCCGCCCAGCGACAGCTTCAGCTCGGCGGGCGAGCCCAGCGCGATGACTCTGCCTCCATACATCAGCGCGATGCGGTGGCAGTATTCGGCTTCGTCCATGTAATGGGTGGTTACGAAAATGGTGTGGCCGTCGGCGGAAAGTTGATAGATCAAGTCCCAGAAATTGCGCCGCGCGATGGGATCGACGCCGCTGGTCGGCTCGTCCAGAAACAGAATCGGCGGCTCGTGCAGGATCGCGCAACCCAGCGCCAGGCGCTGCTTCCAGCCGCCCGAGAGCAGCCGGGTCAAGCTTCTTCTGCGGTCTTCGAGACCGGCCATTTGCAGCACGTAATCGCGCCGCGCCGGAAGGGTTTTAGGCGAGACCCCGTAAACGCCGCCGAAAAACTCGATGTTCTCCTCCACCGTCAAATCGTCGTAGAGGGAAAACTTCTGCGACATGTAGCCGATGTGGCGCCGGATCTCCTCGGCTTCAGTGGTCACGTCCCGGCCGCCGACCGTGGCTCGTCCCGAAGTGGGCGTCAAGAGGCCGCACAATATTCGGATCGTGGTGGATTTCCCGGCGCCGTTGGGACCCAGAAAACCAAAAATTTCCCCGCGCTTGATCTGGAGCGATACGTTGTCCACCGCGACGAAGTCGCCGAACCGCTTGACCAGCCTCTCCATCAGTACGGCGGGGCCGTTGGTGTTAGGGGCCGTCGAAATTGGCAGGTCGGAGACCTGCCCCACCAGGGGATCTTTGTGGCGCGGGCCCCCGGCCTGCGAGTTGTCAGGCAGCATGCTGCGCCTCCGCGTCCTGCCGCTCCTGCTGACGGACCATCGCGATGAAGACGTCTTCGAGCGACGGCGCGACGCGCTCCCATGTGAAGGGCGTCACGGCCGTCAGTTTTTCCGCCGAGGTCTGCCGCTCCTCCACATAGAGGCGCAGATTCGCGCCCGTGGGCTGAACCGCCAAAACGCCGGGTTGCCGCTCCAGGGTCTCGCGAAGCTTCAGACGGACGGCGCCCCGAAAATCCTCCCGAGGATCGACCGTGTGAATGTTGTAATAGGCATGCTCGGGGTCCTGGCGAAGCTTGGCCGGAGTGTCGCAGCGGATCAGCCGGCCCCGATGCATCAGGCCCACACGGCTGGCGCGCTCGGCTTCGTCCAGATACGCCGTAGCCACCAGAACGGTCAGGCCGTCGCGGACTAACTGATACAGAATGGCCCAGAAATCGCGCCTCGAAACCGGATCGACGCCGTTGGTCGGCTCATCCAGAAACAGGACCCGCGGCTTGTGCAGCAGCGTGCACATCAACGCCAGCTTCTGTTTCATCCCGCCGGACAGTTTCCCGGCCGAACGCTTGCGAAACGGATCCATCCGGGTCATGCGCAGAAGGCGCGTGGTGAGTTCCTCCCGCTCCTTGCCGGTCACGCCGAACAGGTCCGAGTAAAAGAACATGTTCTCGTCCACGGTCAAATCCTGATACAGACCGAACCGCTGCGCCATGTAGCCGATTTGATCCCGCACCAGATCGGGTTCCTTGACCACGTCGTGGCCGGCCACCGATGCCGACCCCTCCGTGGGATCCATCAGGCTGCACAGAAGGCGCAGCGTTGTGGTCTTGCCCGCTCCGTCCGGGCCCACCAGCGCGAAGATCTCGCCCGCGGCGATCTCCAGGTCCAGACGATCCACCGCAGTCAGCGCTCCGAAACGCCGCGTGAGCTTGCTGGCGCTGATAATGCCGGCGCCGATCGCGTTCACAGGAGGATCTCCGCGGCTCATAACAAAATCTCAGCGGCGTTCACAATAAAATCTCCGCGGCTCATAACAAAATCTCAGCATCAACGGGCATATTGTTCTTGAGCTCGTGCTCCTTGTTGTCCACTTCGATCTTGATCCGGTAGACCAGTTTCACGCGCTCTTCCTTGGTCTGAATCTGCTTGGGAGTGAACTCCGCTTCCGACGCGATGTACGAAATCTGTCCCCAATAGACCTTGTTGGGGAAGGAATCCGTGGTCAGCTTCACCTTCTGGCCCAGCTTGATGCGGCCCAGGTCGGTTTCATTGATGTAGGCGCGCAGCCAGGGATGCTCCAGATCGCCGATGGTCACCACCGTGGTGCCGGCGGCCAGCACTTCGCCCGGCTCGGCGGCCTTCACCAGCACCACTCCGTCGATGGGAGTATAGACTTCGGTGTCGGAAAGCTGCTTCTGGGAAATACCGGCCTGCTCCTGGGAACGGTCGATATCGGCGCGGCGCTCCACCAACTCCTGCTCCTCCCGCTGCACCTGCAGGCGATTGGCTTCCGCCGTTTTCACCGCCGCCTGCGCCCGCGCGACATCGGCTCGCGCGCCCGCGATGTCTTCCTTGCGCGGCCCTTCCCGCACCATCGAATCCTTTTCCTCGGCTTGGCGGAGCATCGCGGTGGCGCTTTCGAATTTCGTGCGCGCCTGGTCGTATTGCTGCTTGGAAATGTCGTCGTTCTTGAACAGCGTCTGGGAGCGATCCCAATCCAGGCGCGCGAATTCGAGCTGCGCCTTGGCGTCGTTGACCGCCGCCGCCGACTGCTGGATCTCCTGCTGGCGGCTGCCGTTCAGCAGCTCGTCGAGTTTGGCTTGCGCCACGTTCAACGCCGCTACTTGCGCCGCGATGTCGCTTTCGAGCGTCGATTTTTGAAACTCAATCGAGGTGACTAATTGATCGTAAGTGGATTTCGCGCCGATCACGATGGCCTTGTCGCGCCCGTTCGTCCGCTGCAACTCCACCGGGTCCAGGCGCGCGATCAGGTCGCCCTGTTTGACCCAGGCGCCTTCGTCCACGCGGCGCTCAATCAGCTTCCCCGCGGTCTTGAAGGATAGATCCACGGTGGTCAGCTCCAGGTTGCCGGATACCGCGATGGTGTTTCCCTTGGGCGTGAAGTAGCCGGTGTACCACAAGTAGCCGCCAACCCCCAGGGCCACGACAAGCAGAATGATGACGATTCTCTTCTTCATTGGTTCACGTACTCCGTGATGGTTCCCGTGGCCGTCGCCAGGTCGATGCGGGCCAGGTTGTAGTCGTACAGCGCGGCGATCCGATTATCGCGGGCGCGGTCCAGACGCGTCTGCGCGTCGGTGACCTCGATGGAATTGGTGACGCCGGCCTGATAGCGCCGCTGCGCCTGCGCCACCTCGTTCTGCGCCAGCGCCAAGCCGTCCTCCGCGGTCTGGACCTGCGCCTTGGCCGAGCGCAGGCTGTCCAGCGCCAGGCGGACGTCCAGCTCAATCTGCTGCTCCAGATCGCGTGTGCGGGTCTTCTCCTGTTGATACTCCGAAAAACTCTCCGCCCGCCGCGCGTCCCTGCGGAACCCGTCGAACACCGGCACCTTGACGGTAATGCCGACTTCGCGCGTCGCCCGCGACACGTCCGGGGCCAGCCCTATCGCGCCATAATCGCCGAACGCCGCAGCCGAAGGCAACCGCTCCGCGCTCACCGATCTGTAATTGAGCCGCGCCACGCTCTCATGCTGCTGCTGGGCTCGTAACTCGGCACGCTGTTGGCGCGCCTCAGCCAGCGAAGCTTCAAGCGTCGCCACGTCCACGGCCGCGAAGGCCAGCCTGTCGGTGAACGCAACGTCCGAATCCAGATTCAATCCCATGGCTCGAAGCAGTTGCAGAACGGCCCTGCGCCGGTCGTTGTCCGCCACGATGAGGCGCTGCTGATCGTTGGCCAGTTGCACCTGCGCGCGGGTGATTTCGATGCCCGTGCCCGTGCCCGCGTCCTTTTCCTGGTTGGCCAGCTTGAGCAAGGCGTTCGAAAGATCCACGTTGGCCTGCGCGGTTTCAAGCGCGGCGTCGGCGCGCAGGCACGCGAGGTAGGCCCGCGCCACCTGATCGCTCACCTGGTCTCGGGTGGTGTTCAGATCGGAAGCGGTGGCCAGCGCGGCCGCGCGCGAAGCCTGATACTTGCGGATGTCGGAAAAGCTGAAGATCGATTGCTGCGCGGAAGCCCTCGCGTCAAACACGCTGAACGGCCCGACGAACGACGGTATCGCAAATCCGGGAATGGTCGGGAAATTGATTCCGAAGGTTCTCAAATTGACGGTCTCATTGCGTTCCTGAACGGACCCGTCCACGGTGGGCAGAAACGCGGACTTGGCTTCCCTGGCCCGGTCCTGCGCCTGTTTGACCGATTCCATCGCCAAGGCGACGCGGGTGCTTCCCTCCGGCGTCAGCGCGATTTCCACCGCTCGCTTCATGGTCAACTGCATCACGTTCTGCGGAGGCGCACTCTGTGAAGCAGCGCTCTGCGCCAGCGCAAACGCGGCTGGAACTAAAATCAGGAATGCCGCACGCATGGTCGGTGCCTATCCTTTCCCTTCCATCGCCATCGGCTCCAGCGCGGGAACCCGAAACCCAGCGGCCGCGAACGCCACCATCCGTTCAATCACCGCGTGGCGATCGGATACGTCGCACAGGCCGCCGCTCACATCCGCAAGCACATGCGACCAGCTCATCGTGTGGGCCATCGCGCCTCCCGTGAAGAACAGCCTCCATACCAGTTCGGCGCGCGGCAGATCCGGGAGCTCGCGCTGGAGCGCTTCCTGAAAACGCCGCGAGACCGGAGCGAGATACTTCTTGAAAACGCGCTCTACGAACTGCGTCGGGTCCGACATCATCCGGCCCATGAGCGGAACCACGCTGGACAAATCCTGATCCAGCAACGGCCCAACAAACGCCGTCAGAATTTGTTCCAGGCTCGGATGCGGACCGGCCGCCTCCAGCATTTCAAAACGCCGCTGGTTGACCGGCTCAATCCTGCGGGCGATGACCGCGTCGATCAAACTCTCCTTGGATTGGAAATGATAGTTGACAGCGGCCAAGTTGACCCGAGCCTCGGCCGTGATATCGCGCAAGGAAGTCGCCTCGAAACCATTCAAACCAAAGAGTTTCTCAGCGGCGTCCAGAATGCGCGACTTAGTATCCAGCTTCTCAGTCATACGTACGTTTTAATCGTACGATTGTTTTAATACTGTGTCAAGAGGGAACTTTTGAGGCGTGATTGGGCCGACTAGCGTCGTCAGTTCGTTCTACGGGAGGCCGGGGTTGATCCGCCTCGCCTTCCCGTAGAGTTATGGGTGTATACTGCAACCTGAAAAGATCCATGGAGGCGCCGCCCAACGTGAAAATCTGGACCTTAGCCGCGATCTTGGCCGCGCAGGTGAGTCCGGCTCAATGGCTCAACTACCCGACTGCGGGAGTGCCCAGGAAGCCAGACGGATCACCCAATCTCTCCGCTCCGGCTCCACGCACCCAGGACGGGAAGCCGGATCTTTCGGGACTCTGGGCGCCGGTCCGGCAGCGCCCGCTTGACGAGAGCCTGGCGGGCCAGGCGAACGCCACCGGACCGTTTTGGGATTTCGGATCGGTAGTTCCAGGCGGATTGCCTTACCTGCCCTGGGCCGCGGAGGTCCGCAACCAGCGGTTCGCCGACAGCAGCAAGGATAATCCGGATGTGCATTGCATGCCGCTGGGCATCCTTCAGATGGACACTCATCCGTTTCCGCACCGGTTCGTTCAGACGCCAGGATACCTCGCGATTCTGCACGAACGCGACATGGAATACCGGCAAATCTTCACGGATGGGCGCCCGCTGCCCGCGGACCCGCAGCCTAGCTGGAATGGTTACTCAACCGGGAAGTGGATCGGAGACGTTCTGGTTGTCGAGACAATCGGCTTTCGCGATGGACTCTGGGCCGACTACGACGGCAGTCCCCTGACGAGCGCCGCGAAGATCACCGAGCGATTCCATCGCCTCGACTACGGATCGATGGAGATCGAGACGACGGTGGACGATCCCAAGGCGTACACCAAGCCGTGGACGGCGAAAGTAACTCTGGCCCTGCAACTCGATTCGGATTTGCTGGAGTATGTTTGCCTCGAAGGCGAGAGGGATGCGGTTCACATGGTGGGCAAGTGAGTCCCGAACGCGTACCGTTGTAAAAGGAGGCAGGCATGCCGCGAGCGCTGGTTGCGGTTGTTATGACTATCGTCGGGGCGCCCTGGATCGTTTCGGCGCAGGGCCGCGGCGGACAAGCACGGCCGCGAGAGATCGTGCAGATCCGCGGCGATCTGTACTACGTGAGCGGCAGCGCGAACACCGTCTTCCTGGTGACGCCCGATGGGATCATCCTGGCCGACCCGGTCAGCACCGAGCAGGCCACCTGGCTGAAGCCGGAGCTCGATCGCCGTTTCAACAAGCCGGTCCGCTACATTATCTACAGCCACCACGATTTCGATCACGCCGAGGGCGCCGCCGTTTTTGGCCCTGCCGCACAGGTCGTCGCGCACGAAAACGTCGCGAAGAATCTCGATGGCAAGCTGCACCGACTGGCGGGCGGCAACATCGATACCAACCAGAACGGGAAGCTCGATCGGGACGAGGCGAGCGGCGGCTATCTTACGAACTTCGACCGTCTCGATCGCAACCACGATGGCGCGATTACTCCGGACGAGTTGAACCAGGAGATTCGAAAGCCCGACATCACCTATACCGGCCGGCGCACCCTGACGCTTGGCGGCAAGACCGTCGAGCTTATCTATCCGGGACGAAATCACTCCGACGACATGACAGTCGTCTATTTCCCGGCCGAACGGGCGGTGCTCGCGGTGGACTTCATCTTTCCCGGGACCACGCCGCCGGTCTGGGGCGAATACGACTGGACCCCGCTGCGCGAGTGGATCGCCTCCATCAAGACGGTGGAAGCTCTTGATTTCGACACGCTGATCGCGGGACATGGCGCCCGGCTTGGGACCAGGGCGGACGTAGTGGCCAACCGGGAGTTCCTGGAAGATCTGTCAGCGGCCGTGTCAAAGGGGATTGCGGAAGGCAAGAGCCTCGATGAGATCAAGCGCACGGTGACGCTTGAGAAATACGCGAAGTGGCCGAATCTCGGCGCGTCGCTTCCGAATGTCATCGAACAGGCATACAAGAACCTGCGCGACTATCCATAACAAACTTCGGAAACGCTCCTAGTTCCGGGGGGCGCAATTGCGCGCGCACGTGGGCGGGATCGTAAACTTATCCTTGATTTTCTCTCGAAAAGCGGGATACATGGTTTCCGCTCCGCCGAGCGCGGCTTCCGGTGGAATGTGGTAGAGCTTCATCATTTCTTCGGGGAGCGGATTCTGCCCCGGAAGATAATGCGGAACCGTGCCGACCGCCACCCCTTCATCCCCCGGGATGCAGGGCATGCCCGCGGAGTTAATAACCGTGGGGCTCGGCACAAACGTCCGCGTTATATAGTAAGGCTCGGTTAAGTAAATCGGGTCCTCGACCTCCGCCGCCAACGTCAGCATGTCTCCATGACGAATAAAATGCGTCGTAATCGTCGCCTGGTCGCTGGTCATGGCGCCATTGCGGCGAAGATACCCGGTCAGCATGTGCGTGGTGTAAGCGGTGAGCACGTCGCCCTCCCAAACGCCCGTGGTGAAGCCGCTCTGACTGTGCGGCGCGCTCTTGCCCGGATGCGGACGCCCATCCATCCAAATGACCATGGCGTCGCGATCTTCCCACGCGCCAACCACCCACGCGACCGTCTTTCCCGAGACAGGATCGGGTTGATTCCACATCTTAATGCCGAACGTCCCGATCATCATGTGCCACTGGGAATAGAAGGCGCAAATGCGCTCCGGCATGGAGATTTGCGATTGCTTATAGCTCAGGGCTTTGGCGCGGCCCGCTTCATTGAAGGGGATTCCCGTGAAGTCGCCGGGGTTCGGACCGGCGCCGCGTTCCAGCGCATCCTCGTGATTTTTAGAGGCCCAGGATCCCGATAGATCGATCTGTGCAAAGGCCGGGAGGCCCATGCAGAGTAATATCGCCACATTGAAGCTGACTTGATTGCGGGTCATGTTGAACTCCTTACCATTTCACGGTGCACGGCGTGGGCTTCCATCCGGAATCGCCGTCCTGTTTCTTGAACTGCGAGGTGATAATAAACGGCTCGTGCAGATACTGGGGGTCGGTCACGACGATCGTGACTACCAGCATTGTATCGCCGTTATGCTCCTTGAGTACGTCGTAGTACTCGGTGAGATCCGCGTTTTCGCTATACGGAACGCCGTTCTTGCGCAGGTAGCCGGCTTTCAGATGCGAGGTGGTGACCTTAAGCGATCCATGCGGCGGAGAACCGCGTGCCGGACGCGCGATTTCCCACAGGGCTATCGAATCTCCCTGCAGCGTTGGAGGACCACCGGGAGCCTTCCAATCACCGAAATGAAACACGCGGGTCTGCGTTCCAGTATCGGTGTCCATGCGCAAGGTACGGTCATCCTGCCAGGTGACGTGAAGGAGTTCCGGCTGGCGCAGAATCGCCGGCGCTCCGTACGCCTTGCACAGATCTCCGGCGGCTTCATCCTTGGCGGAATCCCAGGCATCGGCGAATTTGACGGCGGCCGGCGTCATGGGAACACCTTCGTAGTCGCGAGGTGGGGGAACAACCATGCGGAATCGCCAATCCTCGTCCACAATCGAAACCCAATAGCCGGTCAGGTCAATCGGCGCGGCGGCTTTGGGATTCGCCGGCGGCGGCGCGGCCCCGCCCCGCCCGCCCCGGCCGCCTTGTGCCTGCGCGAGCAGCGGAAGCGCCACTGCCATCGTCAGCGTCCATAGTGTATTTGAAATTCGTGCATTTGAAATTCTGTGTCGCATGCTGGTTTCTCTCTTTTTGCAAGGCGCTATTTCTTGGCGGTCAAACTTTTGTAAATAGCCTCGACAAACGCGCTGGTGGAGCCCTCCTGCGTGCCGTACTCAGTCTCATAGGGCCTGGCGGGAGACGCTGCTTTGATTTGATCGAGCGTTTTCCCTTGCTTGATCATGTCCGCAATCACGTCACGGACGATCACTACCATGTCGCGGTAGTCCACCACGTCCAACTGCTGGCACAGCCGTCCGTGACCGGGAATCACGTAGGTCCCGACGCCGTTATAGATGAAAGGAATCGGCACGACCGTCAGCTCAATCAGCCGGTTCAAGGCGTCGATCTCTCCCTGAATGCTGCCGCCGTTGGCCACATCGATCACCGGAAACCGGGTGGTGTCCATGATGTCCCCCGCCACCACGACGTCGGACTGGCGGAACAAGACCAGACTGTCGGCATCGCTGTGCGCTGCGGGTTGGTAGAAAACCTCGATGGCATCGTCGTTCATGCGAAAAGCGTAGCGCTTTGCAAGGAACGCTTCCGAGGGCCAAGCGTCACCGGGATAAGACGGCTTGGCATTGCGGGCGCTCATTCTGGTGAGGACGCTTTCATGCGCGAGGATCGCCGCGCCGGTTTGGCCGTTGAGGACGTTCAGTCCGGCTTTGGCCAGCTTCGCGTTTCCGCCCACGAAATCCGGGCCCGCGTCGGTGTTGATGATATATCGGATCTGCAAGTCGGTCAGTCTCTTGATGGCCGCCAGGACCTCGGTGGATGCCGCCCCGTTGCCCGAGTTCACCAATATGACGCCGTCGGAGCCGATCTGCACCCCGATGTTTCCACCGGCCCCGGCGATCATGTAGAAATTCTGCCGAACCTTCACCACGTCAAGCCCGCCATTGTCCGGTTCGGCGGCCGGGCTGGAGACCGCGCTGCACACCACCAATCCAAAAGCGGCGGCCACGGTCCGGCAGGTTATCGCGTTGATGAAACTTCGCCTCACTATGTTACTGGAACGCATCTTAACACTCTCCTCAAGCCGAGCAAGGTATGCCGCCTTCCTTACGAGAGACCTTACCACAATCCTCGATAGTATATTGCCGAGGTGTTCCGGGCAACCCCCCGGCGCTGCGCAAAGTCGGATCAGCCCATCCTCGGATGTCCAGCGTGCTGCTTCGACGTATCGGGAAAACATGCGGGGCCTGGGGTTGGGATGTGATATATTCGGGGCGCCGAAGCCGCGGCGGCGCCGGCCGAATGACGCCGGGCCGCGGCAAACTTGTGCCACAAAGGTCAGAGGAGGACGAAATGAAACTGCGTATCGACGCTTTGGAATTGGCGGTAGCCGGCGCAATCGCGCTTAGCGGTGTGGCGCTTGCTCAAAACGTACCGGAGCAATTCGTCGTCAGCGGCAAGGCCGCCGAAAAGATTCAGGATTTCACCACCATCAATCTGGTCACCGCCGAGCGCCTTGCCGGCGCGTGCGAGAAGGCCGCGGCCGCCGAACGCGTGCAGATCAGCATCATGGTGCTCGATAACGACGGCAATCATGTGTACATGGATCGCATGGACGGCCAAGGTTATCTCAATATAATTACGGCCGAGATGAAGGCGCGCACCGCGCTCATGGACCGCCAACCCAGCAAGGCCGGCATGAACCGCGTGATTGAGGATCCCACTCAGGAACTTCAATTGATTCAGCTTGGCATGTTTGCAAATTCCGGAGGGCTTCCCATAGTCGTCAACAAACAATTGATCGGCGCCGTCGGCGTCGGCGGTTCCGCGCCGCGCGTGCCGGTGTGGAGCGACGAGATTTGTGCGCAAAAGGCGCTGACCGAGGTAATTGGACCGTCGGTTCCGCCTCTGGTGCAGGACCTGCCGCCGCGCCGGAATCCCAATGCGGGCAACGCGCCAGTTCCGCGCTTTGCCGCCGCCAACCCGCCAAAGTCGAGCCTGCCGGCGGAATACGTGGTCGGCGGCAAGGATGCGGCCAGCGTTTTTGACGGTAACCAGATTTCGCTTGTGGCGGCGAAGAAGATCGCCCGCGTCTGCCGCGACTGGGCTGCATCGAAGGGCGGCACGATGTCGCTCTACGTCATCGATAATGCGGGCGAGTTTGTGCACATGGAGCGAATGGACGGCCAAGTCTATAACAACATCCACACCGCGCTGTTGAAGGCGCAAACGGCGCTGAAGACGCGCCAACCCACCTCGATCCGCGCCGTACAGCTCAAGAACGATCCGGACGGCATCCCGCGGCAAACCGCTTTTTTCAATTTCTTCACCAACTCAGGCGGCATCCCCATTGTGGTGGACGGGCAAATGATCGGCGCCGTTGGCGTGGGGGGCGGCGCGGGCGGCGGCGATGAGAATTGCGCGATTGAGGGGCTGAAGGCGACCTTCGGCGAGCACGTCACGTTGCCGGTCTATCCCGCTGCTGCGGGCCGCTAGGGGAGCATTTTCGCCGTTAACGTAGACCGCCGCTTGTTGACACGCGCGATTCAGAAATGAACTTCGGAACCGCGACCGTGAGGGAGCGGTCTACGTTGATTGCGAAAATGCTCTAGATAGGCGACCCCCGCCGAGGAGCCAGTTGCGCGCAACCAGCTCAGCTTGAATCAATCGCATCATGGCGGAGGTGGGAATTAGGGAATGACGCTCCAATACACTACGCAGCGCCTCTGGGGGCGGGAGCTTTTGTTCTTGAGGATCAAGTCTTGCGTATCGCCGTCCCCGGGCGCCAAGCGCACGTCCCAGATTTTCCTGTCGTACTCGAACCGCCTTTTAACGGTCGGCACGTTATGGAAAACGTATTCGGCGTTTTGCGGGATGGGGCCTCCGCTACACTCCAGAGTGCCCGACATCGCTCCGGCGTAAGGCAGTGGCGCCGAAGCGGCTGGAGTGGCGGGAGGCGCCAGGCCGGGCGGGCGACCCGCGGTTGCGGACAAGGAGGGCTGCATGATTCTGCGTCCGCTAGGCTGCGTGGCTGGACCTGGCGCGCTCGATTTGAGATCGGCCGTCCAGCGCAGAGCCCGAGTTCGTTTCTCCGGGACGCCCTCGTTCAGATCCGCTGCCAGAAGATTCTCGGCGACCTCGTGGTAATGCGGGAGGATCTGGAGAGCGTTGCTCCTCCACGTCCGTATATCCGGCATATCCAGCAGAATCCTGCACACGGCATATTCTTCCGGCTCTGAAAGTTCGAGCGCGGGCTGGGCCGCCGCTGTTTCGCCAGACCCGAGAAGATCGTCCAGGAAGGGTTTCGCGCTGTCCGGGAAGCGAAGCATCAGGTTTCCGAACATCGGCGCGTAAATGAGCTGGAACGTCGCTTGACGCTGTTGACGCCACGAGAACTCGACCACCGCCGAGGCCACGCGCGCGTCGGCGAGCGCTTCGATCGCCTCCGGCAGGTTCTCCCTCCCGTCGTCTTTTTTCCAGACCGCGATTAGTTCTTCGTCGGCGATGTCTCTATACCAGCTCAGCAGGCCGGAGATCGTCGCGATGGTCTGCTGACGGTTACTCGGATCGATTTTTCCCAGCGATGTCCTGATCTTCTGGCGCGCAACCGTTGCCGAATACGGCGGAGGTCCCACCGCTTTAAACTGTGCATCGGCTGGCATGCTCGCCGCGAGGAAAAGGAGCGGCAGTGCGGCCATTCCTTGCGCTAACGATGCAGCTTTGCCGCATCGGCGAGTTCTTGAGGTCTTCATGCCATCTCCGTCTCTATGCAGCTCTTGAACATTACCGTCTCCCCTCTATCCTATCTTCGGGCAGGAACTATCGGAGTTGCGAATCGGGCATCGGCCGCGGGCCGTAATCGGTCGATAAGGGCGCCGCTCCCTTACCGTCGCGGTTCAGAATGGGCCTTTGAGCGAATGTGCTACCCACCGAACCGCGACGGTAACGGAGCGGTACTCAAGCCTTCCCGGCTTAACGGGACGGATTACGGCCCGGCTGGAACACCAGCGGCGGGAGCCTGTGGGTGTACACTGAGATGGTTCAAGGAAGTGAAAACAGAAATCCCGGTGAAGAGCTAACTGGCCATGTGGATAGTTCCACTGAAGAACTCCTGGGCATTTCCGGTTATTGAAGCGGCGCATTTATCCGGCGTTGCGCTGCTTACTGGTACGATCCTTTTTGCGGACCTGCGCAGGCTCGGGTTGGGCGTCGCGCGGCAGCCGGGCGAAGAGCTTGACCGTGTCTTCAAGCCCTGGGCCCACAGCGGGCTCGCGATCCTTCTGGCGACCGGCGCCGTGATGTGGTTCGCCGACTGGGGACGTTACCGGCGCAACCCGGCGTTTGGCGTGAAGATGGCGCTCGCGGTGTTTGCGCTAATCTCATATTTCGTGCCTCGAAGGCATAAGGCGATCGCGATTGTATCCCTGGTGCTGTGGACAGGCGTGGTGCTGGCTGCGCGAGCCATCGCGGATTTCGACATCTGACATATGCTGCTGACCCTGGCGCAGTGGGTCCAATCGACGGCGTTTAGCGCGGTCTTGGCGGGCTCGACGTGGGCTTACCCGGTGATCGGCGGGCTGCACGTACTGGGCATCGCGTGGTTCGGCGGCGCTGTATTGCTCTCGGCGCTGCACCGGCGCGATGGAGAGGCGCGCCCACGGCCTGCCATCCTATGGACTGGTGGGACGATCATGCTGCTAACGGGCGCATTGCTATTCGCGATCGAGCCGCTGCTGTGCGCCCGCAGTCAATCGTTTCGCGTGAAGATGCTATTGCTGGTTACGCTGGCGGCGACGAGTCAAGTGCGCTGGAAGATTGCCACTCCCCTGACGTTGACCCTGTGGACCGGCGTGATCTTGGCGGCCCGTGGTATTGCCTTCTTCTAAACGGCTGCGGGAAAAAGCAACCGCCGTTATATAGTGATACGATTGGATGCGGCCCGATGTTGGCAGGGTCTGGCACGGGCCTACACTGGTCAATGTTCACGCCTTCAGTTTAGATATGGTGATCCGATGAAACACTGCACTCAAGCCCTGATAGTCGCCGCGCTGATCACGGTTTTCCCTTTGCTTTCTCAACAGCCTCAGCCACCGGCTCAGGATGCCGGAGGTCGCGGGTCCTCCGGGCAGATTCAGCAGCGGCTGCGGCCCCCGGCCCGGATCATGAGTTTTGCGGTGGAGCCCGCTAACTTGAAGCCCGGGGAATCGGCTCTTTTGACCTGGGCCACGGAGAATCCCAATGGCGTCGACATTGATCAGGGCGTGGGCCGGGTTACGCCACGGGGAACAATGAAAGTCACCCCCACCGCGACCACAACCTACACGCTCACCATCGGTGGGGCGGATGGCGCGCTCACCCGCTCCACCACAGTCAACGTGGCCGGAACGGTAGCCGTCGCTGCGAATACGCCTGCCGCGCCCGTGAAAAAAGAAGTCCCCAGGATGGGCAATGGCAAGCCGGATCTCTCAGGAGTTTACGGAAGTGGCGGAGGTGGCGCCGGGGGCCGTGGCGGCAGGGGTGGTGGCCGCGGAGGGGCCGCGCCAGTTGCCGCTGCTGCGGTTGTTCCAGGGGCTCTTCCGACCACCCCGACGTTAAAGGCGGGCGCGGAGAAATTCAAGGTGGTTCGTGGTCCCGAGGACACGGGACAGTATTCCGACTGCATGCCGGTTGCCGGGCCCGGCGCTTTTGGTGTTCCTTATCAGTTTCAACTCGTCCAGAGCGCAAACAGCCTGGCGATCCTGTATGAGTATCCGGGAACCTTCCGCACCATCCCGATCAACGGCGTTCATCCCAAAGATCCAGATCCCACATGGATGGGAGATTCGGTGGCCCATTGGGAGGGCGAAACCTTGGTGGTGGACACGGTTGGCTTCAACGACAAGACGGAAATCAACGGCTATAAACACACCGAAGCGCTGCACATCGTGGAACGCTTCAGCCGTCCCGAATTCGGCAGCTTGCAGTATCAGGCGGTGATCGAGGATCCCAATGTCTTCGCGCGGCCATTTGCGGTGAACCGGACTTTTGGGCTGCGCTCGGATCTGGCCAAGGTGGACGAATTCGTCTGCGAGAACAACCGCGACTATACGGTCTTTTTTAAGAAGTAATAGCTCCCGATTTGGAGGTTTTCAATGAAGATGAGATTGCAATTGATTGTTTTGGCGCTTTTCGCCGGTCTCTTGCTGATGACGCCGCCGATGTTCGGACAT
>Ga0182024_10000603_pt1 | contig 93715 bp, 82 predicted proteins | sample P32metaG_FD_120480 | JGI IMG/M metagenome (GOLD analysis project Ga0182024, IMG submission 120480) | Permafrost microbial communities from Stordalen Mire, Sweden - P3-2 metaG (Illumina Assembly) | ecosystem: Environmental > Terrestrial > Soil > Wetlands > Permafrost | place: Sweden: Stordalen... | reverse complement strand
TAACGTCCTATAAAGCGGATTTGCCGTTGCTCATCCCCCTCTGGCGCGCAAAATCCGGGGGTTCAGCCAAGCGGATTGGCCAACCGCCCGATTTGATTTAACATTGAGTATCTTCCGGCGTATGGACCCGGGGGATTCGACGACGTTGAAGAACAGGATTTGATATGGATGTCACTATTATCGGTTGCGGTTATGTGGGACTGGTCAGCGGAACCTGCCTGGCAAGCATCGGTCACACGGTGCGGGGCGTGGAGAATGACGCCAAAAAGCTCAAAACCCTTCTGGATGGGCATTGCCCGATCTTCGAGCCCGGATTGCATGAATTGATGCAGGAGAACTATGCCTCGGGGCAGCTCCAGTTCACCGACAACGTGAAGATGGCGGTGAAGGATGCCGAGATCGTCTTCCTCTGCGTCGGCACGCCGCCCAAGGCCGATGGCACCGTCGATATGAGCTTCCTCGAAGCCGCCGGCAAGGAAGTCTGCAACGCCATCGCCGAAACCAATAACGAGGACCTGGTCACCATCGTGGTCAAATCGACGGTGCCCGCGGGGACCAATCGCAGGCTCTACAACTTTCTCAAGCAACAGACGCGCGCCCACGTGCAGGTGGTGAGCAACCCCGAATTCCTGCGCGAAGGCAGCGCCGTCAAGGATTGCCTGGAGCCCGACCGAATCGTCATCGGTGGTGAATCACCCGAGGCCTTCCGCCTCATGCGCCGGCTTTACGACCCCCTGATCAAGCGCGAAGAGCATTTCATGACCATGAACTGGGAATCCGCCGAGCTGACCAAATACGCCGCCAACGCCATGCTCGCTGCGCGCATCTCATTCATGAACGAGATGACCATCCTGTGCGAGGGATACGGGGCGGATATCGAAGACGTGCGCAAGGGCATCGGCTCGGACAGCCGGATCGGTCCGGCGTTCCTGCGCGCCGGCTGCGGCTACGGCGGAAGCTGCTTCCCCAAGGACGTGGCCGCCCTGGAGCATATTTCCCGCGCGGTTGGGCATGAGAATATGTTCGTCAATGCCATCCAGACCGTGAACAAGAACCAGAAGGTGCGCTTCGTCGAGAAGATCGAGCAGAAGCTGGGCCGCCCGCTGCAGGGCGCTGCGATCGCCGTCTGGGGCCTGGCGTTCAAGGCGGACACCGACGACATCCGCGAATCGCCCGCGCTGGACGTGATTCGCCATCTCCTGGACAAGGGCGCGCACGTTCGGGCGACCGATCCCAAGGCGATGGAGAACATGAAACAGGTCTTCAAGGACGAGGTGCAATGGAGCGCCGACCCGGTCAGCTGCACCGCCGGCGCCGACGCCGTCGCCCTGCTGACCGACTGGCCGCAATACACCACCCTGCCCTTCCGCAAGATCGCCGCGACGATGAACAGCCCCATCATCTTCGACGGCCGCAACTGCCTGCATCGCGACGTGATGCGCGAGACGGGTTTCCAGTACTACCCCATGGGCCGGCCGGCGGTGGAGAATACCCTGCGGCTGAAGAACCGGGTGTAATACCTCAGGTCAGCCGACCAGAATTTCCCGCTCGCAATCCATGCGCCCTATAGACATGAGGCGCTGTTTTCCAACACACGATCATCCAGCTAGAATTATTGCCATGAACCTCGCCCAGACCGACCCGAAAATCTTCGAGCTGATCCAACTGGAAAAGCAGCGGCAGGAATCGACGCTGGAGTTGATCGCCAGCGAGAACCACGTCTCCCCCGCCGTCATGGAGGCGGCCGGCAGCGTGCTGACCAACAAGTATGCCGAAGGTTATCCGGGCGCGCGCTACTACGGCGGGTGCGGATACTACGACGAGATCGAGACCCTGGCGATCGACCGCGCCAAGCAACTGTTCGGCTGCAATTTCGCCAACGTCCAGCCGCACAGCGGCGCCAATGCCAATCTCGCCGCGTTCATGACCATGATGAAGCCGGGCGAGCAATTCCTCTCCATCAACCTGGCCAGCGGTGGGCACCTCACCCACGGGATGAAGCTCAACACGTCGGCGATTTTCTACAGGGTCGGCCACTACGAGCTGGACCCCAAAACCGAGCAGATCGATTTCAACAGCGTGCGCTCACAGGCGAAGGAGCTGAAACCCAAGGCGATCCTCTGCGGCTACAGCGCCTATTCGCGCCTGATCGACTTCGCGCAGTTCCGCAAAATCGCCGACGAGGTGGGCGCCCTGCTGATGGCCGACATCGCCCACATCGCGGGCCTGGTCGCCGCTGGCGTGCACCCTTCGCCGTTTCCACATGCTCACATCGCGACAACGACGACACACAAAACGCTGCGCGGGCCGCGCGGCGGATTGATCCTCACCAACGATGAGGAATTAGCCAAGTCGATCAATCGCAGCGTCTTCCCCGGCAGCCAGGGCGGGCCGCTCATGCACATCATCGCCGCCAAGGCTGTCGCCTTCGCTGAGGATCTGAAGCCGGATTTCAAGACCTACTGCGCCCAGATCGTCAAGAACGCCAAGGCCCTGGCCGCGGCACTGCAGCAGCGCGGCTATCGCCTGGTCAGCGGCGGCACGGACAATCACCTGATGCTGATCGACCTGCGCCCGCGCAGCGCCGATCTGACTGGCATCGACGCCGCCCGCATCCTCGAATCCGCCGGCATCATCGCCAACCACAACGCCATCCCCAACGACCCGCGTCCGCCGCGCGTCACCAGCGGCCTGCGCCTGGGCACCCCGGCCCTGACGACGCGCGGCCTGAAGGAGGCCGACATCGTCATCGTCGCCGATTTCCTCGACCGCGCCCTGCTGGCCAGGGAGGACCCCTCCGCCCTATCCAAAATCCGCGGTCAAGTCGCCGAATTCTGCAAGCAATTCCCGATGCCGCATTAGGCCGATGCGTCTGGCATCCAGAATTTTTCGATGGACGCCGACCCACCCGCCGATATACAATGTATCAACATTGTAAAAAGGAGTTCCCGATGACCAAAACCCTCGTCAAGCACGGAAATAGCCTCGCCCTGGTGATCGACAAGCCGATCCTCGATTTGCTGAAAATCGACGGCGATACGCCGTTAGACGTCACGACCGACGGCAGGAACCTGCTGATCTCGCGTGTGGATGCGAAGCGCAAAAAGAAATTTGACGCGATAAGTCGGCGGTTACGCGACGAATGGAGTGATGTCTTCAAGAAGCTGGCGGAATAACCTCCCGTGAAAATCCAATTTCTCACCCTGGCGGAAATTCTGGAACTACACGGCCTGCAAATCGAGAGTTTTGGCGGTTCACCCGAAGTGCGCGACTTCGATCTGCTGCGCTCCGCCCTGGAAATGCCGGGCGCGGGCATGTACGGAGAGTATTTTCACGAATTTCCGCACGAGATGGCGGCGGCGTATCTGTTTCACATCTGCGCCAATCATCCCTTCGTTGACGGCAACAAGCGAACCAGCCTGCACGCCGCCCTGGCATTTCTGGCCATGAACGGCCTTCGTTTGGAAGCGGATCACGGAGAAGTTGCTGACTTGGTCCTCGCCGTCGCCACCGGAAAATCACAGAAGGCGGAGGTTTCCGCATTTTTCAAATCGCGAATCCGCCCACTCTAGCCTCCCGATCGCGCCTTCCAATCCCCATCCGTCATCCCATAGACCACCGCCGTGCGCGGCTCGGGCCACGCGAGCATGTTGGCAAATTCGGCCTCCTTGCGCATCCCCACCCGCTCAGCCACGCGGCAGCTGGAAACGTTCAGCGAATCGCAGTGAATCTCGATCCGCCGGGCGTGCAAGCTCTGAAATCCAAAATCCAAAATGCCCCGCACCGCTTCGGTAATATATCCCTGTTTCTGAAACCGCGTGCGACACCAGTAGCCGACTTCAAACCGCGGTAGCGCCCAGTCGCGCGGATGCAGGCCGCTCGATCCCAGAAACAATCCGCTCTGCTTGTGGATCAGCCGCAGCGTGATGTCCTCGCGCAGGATGAACTGCGCATGCGCCTTGCGCGAATTCTCCTCGGATTTCTCGACGCTCGGCGGCTCCTTGGCCCAAGGCATCCAAAGGTGGAGCTGATCGAAAGTCTCCAGCACCGCCGCGTTGAGCGCCGGCCCATCCCCCGCCCGCGGCACGCGGATCAGCAGCCGCTCGGTTTCAAACGAATCGGGAATGTCCAGGAGAATGGGGTTGCTCATGGGCGACGCCGATTATCCCGCGCATCCCCCGGATTCTGAAATACAGCGCGAAATCGCCGCACTGGCGGGGTCTGATCATCCATGAAGTCCTCGAATGATCGGCACACCATTCCGACATTCTCGAAAGCACGAACCTCGCGAGCCGTCAGCGGCCAGGGCATTTCGCCGGGCGGGTCGGATTCCTCCCGCCCGCGCGCGAACACGAACAGCCGCCCCTGCGGCTTCACCCAACGCGCGATGATCGGTGTCACCCGCCCTCGCACGGCCGCCGGCAACGCCTGCAGCGTGAAAATCTCCACAACCAGATCGAATGCCCCGTCCCACGCCTGCTGCGGGTTGAAGAGATCGGCCGTCAAATATTCAACTTTGCTGTTCGCAAATCGCCGGCGTGCCCAGCCAATCGCCTCGTCCGAAATGTCGAACGCCGTCACCGACCATCCCCGCCCCGCCAGCAATTCCGCATCGTCACCTAGCCCACAGCCGATCACCAGCGCCCTCCCCGGCGTCAGTTCCGCGATGGCGAGCCAGTCGGCCAGATAAGGATTCGGTCGCAAATCAGCCCAAGGGATCCGCCCGGCATCCCCATGTGCCTGGCGATACAGCGCATCAAACCACCCCAGCGCATCGCCCCGGTCCAGGTGCTGCGCCGCCAACTTACGGGCCAAGATTCGGTTGCAATCATCAGCCATTGCCGTGGTTTTTCATCATACCACGCGGCCTGTCGGCATTCTTCGAGGAGTCACTGCGCTGCCGACGGGCAAAACATCAGTATTCTTTTGCCGCTAACTTGCGGGGAGTTAGGATGGCGTCATGGAGGCCGAATCTGAGAATCCCTGGGTGCAGCTTCCGAACAGGCCCCCGTTTGTGGTGCCACACGACGCCCAAGTGATCGAGCAATTCAATTCGACCGCGGATGATGAGTTCAAAGTCCATTTGGATATTTTCCCTGAACCGTATTTGGGTAATCCAGACGCGCCGGTAGTCCTGCTCGGGCTTAATCCGGGCTTTAAGGAAACAGACATTGAGCAGCACGGTGACGCGCGGTTCGCCGCACTTTCGCGGGCCAACCTCCTACACGCGTCGGCAGATTATCCGTTCTATCTTCTCGATCCTACGATCAACAGAACCAAGTGGTGGGACCGCAAACTACGCTGCTTGATAGAGCAATTCGGGTCTTCCATGGTCTCTCGCCTAGTGCTTTGCGTGGAACTCTTTCCATATCATTCGCGCAAATTCCACCTTGCGAGGCTTCGCGTACCGTCGCAGCAGTACAGTTTCTCGCTCGTCAGGCGAGCCATTGGGCGTGGTGCGGTAATTCTTCAACTACGGGGCCACGAGCATTGGCTAGACCATGTCCCGGAATTGGAGACCTATCCCCAAGTTTATACAGCAAACTCAGTTCAAAATCCGGCGATTAGCCCGCGAAACTTCCCAAAGGGGTTCGATGCTGCCATTGCAGCGTTGAGCCGAATTGATATCCGCGATTAATCCGGCCAGTTCGCCGACGCTTTACTGCATCACGCTGCTTCTACCGCCGCATACACTTTCCCATTCGTACTTGGTTTATCAAGCGGAAACGGCCTGAAGCACGCTTCTTCGAGCAGAATGTGGCACTTCAATGGGCACGAACCAGTCGGCCCGATACAGGTAATCTAGATTCTCTTCATCGATCACGCGGATTCGTTGCGGAGGATCATTTGGCAGTGGCCTAATGACCCGATAAGCCTTGCCGCGTTCAAGCGACGCCGCGTTTCCATTGTTCTTGATGCAGATCGCGAGATAAGGGTACTTACGAGGCGGGCTAGCGAGCGCCTTTTTTGATCTTCCAGTCACGTCTGCCAATCCCGTGTGCTTCGAACCAGTGAATTTCTGCTTCATAAATGTCACCATTATAATCTCGAATCAAAGCAATTCCCTTTATTTTTCGCCAGCGTGAACCTCCATAGCTACGACGGAGACGGCGTTGCGCCCGCACGCCCCGGCCGGCCGCAATGACCTGAACATTTCGTATGGGACCGACAATTTCAAATTCCTCTGGATCCACTTGCCGCTGCATACTAACAGAAACTGCCTCAAGTACGCGGCGCTACCCCAGGACGCCCAGGATCGTCCCATACGAAAGCCAATAGAGGGAGTCGCGGAAACCGGATGTGGGCAACGGAACGTTGCCAGCTACCTCGGCAAAAAAAAGAAACAGATGCACGGGGCTGACAAACAGGTCCGCGTGCATCTGCTCTGCGGTTCTTGCCGATTCGATTTTTTCGCGGCGGCCACACAAAACGTCGGGCTGCCACTTCCTATGTGCCGTCGGTCCCCCGTTTTATTCGCGCGGTCGCTAAGATGCCGGGCATGACCGAAACGGACCTGGTCATCCTCGCCCCCGAGGCGGCCGGCATCCTGGGCGCCCGCGAGAGCAATCGCGACCTGCTGGGGCAGGTCCTGCGCCTGGCCCTGCCAGTGCTGGCCGAGCAGGTCCTGCACATGATGGTCGGCCTGAACGATACCTGGCTGGCCAATCACCTGCCGCACGACGCCGCCGATGCCGGGGCGGCGGTGGGAACCATCACCTATTTCCTCTGGTTCATCGGATTGCTGGTCGCTTCGGTGGGGACAGGCAGCACCGCGATCATCGCCCGGGCCAAGGGGGCGCGGCATCGCTCGCTGGCCAACCGCGTCACGGGCCAGTCAATCTCCGCCGCCCTGCTGATGGGCGCGCTGATCGGCCTGGCTACGCTGGTCAATTCCCGGGCCATCGTCCATGCCGCGCAATTGCAGGGTCTGGCCCAGCAATTCGCGCTGTCGTACCTGCGCATGCTCAGCCTGACGCTGCCGTTGACCATGTTGATGCTGATGGCCGGCGCGTGCCTGCGCGGCGGTGGAGACACGATCACACCGGCGGCGATCATGGTCATGGTGGACATCGTCAACATGGTCAGCAGCTTCGCCCTGACCCGTGGATGGTTCGGCCTGCCGGCCCTGGGATTCAAGGGCATCGCGCTGGGAACAATCCTGGCCTATGTCGTCGGCGGGGTCACTCAGTTCATCGTGTTGTGCATCGGCACGCGCGGGGCGAAGTTGCACCTGCATCGCATGTGGCCGCACTGGCACACGATCAAGCGCCTCTTGCGCATCGGCGTGCCGACGGGTGTGGGTGGGATGCTCGACTGGTTCGCCAACTTCGGCGTTCTATCGGTCGTCAACCACATGGATTCGACCAACGTCTCCTCCGCGGCGCACATGAACACCATTCGCCTGGAGAGCATCAGCTTTCTCTCCGGGATCGCGTTCGCGACGGCGGCGGCGACGATGGTTGGCATCAGCCTGGGCCGAAAGGATCCCGACCGCGCCCAGCGATGCGCCTATCTATCCTACGCGGTCGGTGGAAGCATCATGTTCATCTGCGGATTGCTGATGATCACGCTGGGCCGTTTCCCTGCCCGATGGCTCTCGCCGCATGATCCACACATCATCGCGCTCACGACGCATTGCCTGTTCATCACCGGCTTTATCCAATCGGGCTTCGCCGCCAACCTGATTTTCGGCTTCGCCCTGCGCGGCGCCGGCGACACGCTGGTGATCACGCTGCTGAACCTGAGCACCATCATCGGCATCCGGTTTCTCGGTGTGCTGATCGTGGGGTTGTGGCTTCACCTGGGATTGCAAGCGGTGTGGATGGTGCTGGCGGGTGAGCTGTTTATCCGCGGGTGCATCACCTATGGACGTTTCATTCAGGGGGCGTGGATGAAGATCCAAGTCTGAGCGATCTAACGGTTCGAATTCATTTTCCGCGCGATGGCGGTGGTGAATCTGCGTGGCGCCAGCTTGGCGCCCAGCGCCAGGATGCGGTTGCTCAGGCCGGGAATAACGGTGCGCCGGCCAGACATCATCCCCTCGTAGCCGATGCGCGCCACCTGCATAGATGACATCATGTTGGGTCGGTTCAGGCGGCTGTCGGTCATCTTCGCCCGCTTCTGAAACTCCGTCTGCGTCGGACCGGGACAAAGGCAGGTCACGCTCACCCCCTTGCGATGGTTCTCAGCCGCCAGCGCATTGGAAAACGAAACGACGTACGCCTTGGAAGCATAATAGACCGCCATCAGCGGCCCCGGCTGGAATGCCGCCGTCGAGGCGACATTGAGAATACGCCCGCTCCCTCGCGCCAGCATCGGCGGGAGAAACAACCGGCACAGATGCGTCAACGCCGCGATGTTCACCTGCACCATCGCCAACTGGGCGGCCAAATCGGATTCGGCGAATTTTCCATGCGTGCCGAAGCCCGCGTTATTCACCAGGTAATCAATCGCAATCCCGCGCGCCTGCGTCTGATCGAACAATTCCTGCGGCGTGCCGGCGATGGACAGGTCCTTGTCCATCACCTCGACGTTGACGCCGTGCTGCTGATGCAGCCGCGCGGCCAACTCGGCCAACTGTGCGCGGTTGCGCGCCGTGATCACCAGGTGATTCCCGGCTTCGGCGAAGACTTCCGCCAGATCGCGCCCGATGCCCACCGAGGCGCCGGTGATCAACGCGGTTTTTCCCGTCTGTTGCGCCATGACTTCTCACGGCTCCAGCCGTCGAATCGTCCACGATCCAGCGTCACCGCGCGTGTAGCATATCCGATCATGCAGCCGCGCGGGCCGACCCTGCCAGAATTCGATGGATGTCGGAACCAGCCGATATCCGCCCCAGAAATCGGGCTGAGGCACCGCCGCGCCGGCGAAACGATTTTCCAATTCCTTCTGCCGCGCCTCCAGCACCGCCCGCGATTGGACCTGCCCGCTCTGGTGCGATGCCCAGGCGCCGATCTGCGCATCCCGGGGACGGGAATGGAAATACTCATCGTTCTCATGCCCGCTCACCTGACTCACCGTTCCCTCTATGCGCACCTGTCGCTGCAGCGGCGCCCAGTAAAACACCATGGCCGCCCGCGGATTAGCGGCCAGCTCGCGCCCCTTGCGGCTGGTGTAATTGGTGAAGAAGACAAACCCGCGCGAATCGAACTCCTTGAGCAGGAGCACCCGCGCCGACGGCTGCCCATCCCCCGCCGCCGTCGCCAGCGTCATCGCATTGGCATCGATGACTTTGGCCCCCACCGCATCATCGAACCAGCGCGCGAACTGCGCGATGGGATCGGGCAGGATGGACGATTCGTCCAGGCTTGCCAGGCTGTAATCGATTCGAATATCCCTGGGATCGGGCATGGCTGCGGATTGTATCAGGGCGCATTGCGCTTCTCATTTGTGCGGCACGACTTTGCGCTTCGCCCCTACCTTGGAACCGCCGAAGAACATCAGCAGCGCCCCGATCACTCCGAACGGCGCCATGAAATAAAAGTACGTGCCCCAGCCCATCATATCGACCAGATATCCCAGCGCCACCCCCGCCAGGGACTGGCCAACATACTGAAACGAATCGATCATGCCCGAGGCGAAGCCGGTCATTTTTCGTCCACCGATGTCCATTGCCGCCGCGGTGCCCAGCAGCGAATGCGTCGAGTTGGCGGTGAAGGAGATCAATACCAGGAAAAAGATCGCGGAGTTTGTCCCGTGGAATTGCGCCGCGCAGAGGATGATCAGCGTCTCGATGATGTACAGCAGTCCCGCCACGGGTGCGCGGCGACTGCGGAAGAACGCGTCGGAAATCACCCCCGACATCAGCGATCCGCACGATGCCACCATAGGAATCAGGAATCCCAGCAGCCATTTGAATTTCTCCGAGTCCATCGACATTTTGTGGACTTCCTGCATGTAGCGCGGAAACCACTGGTCGACCGAGGCCCGCACCGCGCCGGTGCAGGCGTAGGCGCAGCCGGTAATCCAGATGCCGGGGTTGGCCAGGATCGTGGTGAAAACCAGCCCCATGTTGGCGATGGCGGAGGCGTCGTCGTGGCTGTCGCGGCTGCCGGCGTATTCGTACCCCGCCTGCTCCGGTGTTTCGGCCGCGACCAGCGCCATGAAAATCGCCGCGATGCAGCACACCATCGACGGCACCCAGAACAGCCATCGCCAATGCAACGGCCCAACATGAACCATCCCGTACACCGTAAATCCCGCCAGCAGCGCCGGACCGACCCAGAAAATGAACAACCGACCCAGGTTGATCATGAATCCGAAAATGCCGGCAAACGTGCCGCGCTCGCGCTTGGCGAACCAGGCGGCATTGATCTTCACCATTCCCGGCGCGCCGAATGATTGCACGTATCCGTTCAGGCCCCAGATCAGCACGAACAGCGCCAGGATGCCCGCATAGGAGGCGGCGCCGAACAGAATATTGGTGACGATCGTCCCTGCCGCCCCGATGAGCATCGCCCGCTTGCCGCCCATGCGATCGGTCAGCAGCCCGTTGATGATCTGCCCCACCGCGTACGCCAGCGACGTGACGGTGATGATCCACCCCATCTGCCCCCGGCTGAAGTGGTACTGATCGCTGATGGATTTGTTGGCAATGGAGAGGTTGTACCGGCAGGTGTAGAACGACGTGTACAAAAGCCCGAGCGAAACCCAGTTCAGCCCCCGCCGCGCGCGAAAGCCCGGAGGGAAAGGGATGTGGGCCAGCGATTCAACGTCCCCCACCGGCGCGTCGGGCGGAAGTTTGATCGGGCGGGGTGCATCGGACGCCATGGATTATCCCGGCATACCGACTTAAGCCGGCATGTCTTGATACCGTTTGTAAGGGATGTGCGCCAGAAACGCGCGAGATTGAATCGCCCGCGCCAATCCATCATCCAACTTCACATTCATGCGCGTATGAGGATATTCGCGCCAATCGCGGCAAACCCCATGGCGAATTGATTGCGTCAGCGTATAGCCATACGCAAGACGATATTGTTTTTCATCGCGCAGACAACCGTCGAAAAATTTGGACCAGAATGGCGAAAGGCGCTGGGGCAGAAGATGGTTGACCAACTTTGCCACTGAGCCATGAATCCGCTTTAACATCGGAGAAAGATTATCTCCTTTGGCAAGATAGTCGATCGCGTGGTAATGGTTATCAAGTAAGGAGCATACCCAGACATCAAAGTTATATTCTTTGGTATAGCGCTCGAATTGTCGCCAGAAGATTTGCTTGGCTGCGTCCGATGCGAAAGCGTGGAACCGATTCGTGCAGCGTACGGTGAGGAAGTAGACCGTGTTGTCTCGGTACCAGTGCTCGAGGCAATGCTTCCCTTTGAAGATAATGTTCCGCGTGGGCGCGCTCTTTCGAAACATTGGGCCCATTCCTTCCCGGCAGGTGGACTTAAGTCCACCTGCCACTGATTGCCTACGCCACCGTCACCCCCCCATCCAGATACACATCCTGAATCACGTTCAGCAGCTTCACCCCGTCGCTCATCGGGCGCTGGAACGCCTTGCGGCCGCTGATCAGGCCCATGCCGCCGGCGCGCTTGTTGATCACGGCGGTGCGGACGGCCTCGGCGAAATCGTTCGCGCCGCTGGCGCCGCCGCTGTTGATCAACGGACTGCGCCCCATGTAGCAATTGGCGACCTGATATCGGCACAACTCGATGGGATGGTCCCCGGGGGTCAGTTCGGTGTAGACGCGCTTGTCGGTCTTGCCGAATTTGAGCGCGGTGAACCCACCGTTATTTTCCGCGAGCTTTTGCTTGATGATGTCCGCCTGGATGGTCACGCCCAGGTGATTGGCCTGGCCGGTCAGATCGGCGGCGAGGTCGTAATTCTTCTGTGGGGTACTGAAGGCCGCGTTGCGGAGATAGCACCACAGCACCGTCACCAGCCCCAGCTCGTGGGCGTGGGCGAACATGGCCGAGACTTCCTGAATCTGGCGGCTGGATTCCTCCGATCCGAAATAAATCGTCGCTCCCACCGCCACCGCCCCCATGTTGAACGCCTGCTTCACATTGCCGAACATGATCTGGTCGAATTTGTTGGGAAAGGTCAGTAATTCGTTGTGATTGAGCTTGACCAGAAACGGAATCTTGTGCGCGTATTTGTGGGCGCAGGCGCCCAACACGCCCACGGTCGAGGCGACGGCATTGCACCCGCCCTCGATCGCCAGCTCCACGATGCTTTGCGGATCGAAATAGATCGGGTTGGCCGCGAAGCTCGCCCCGGCCGAATGCTCGATCCCCTGATCCACCGGAAGAATGGAAACATATCCCGTTCCCGCCAGCCGACCGTGGTTGAGGATCGAATTGAAATTCCGCAACACGTCGGGCCGCCGATCGCTGGCGGCAACCACGCGGTCCACGAAATCGCCCCCCGGCAGGTGCAGCATTTCTTTTTTGAACCCCTTGGCCGTGTACGTCAAAAGCCCCTCGGCCTCGGCGCCCAGCAAATCAACGATATTTTTCTTCGCAGTGATAGCCATAAAATCTCCTTGACGATTGTTCAGTAAGAAGTTTAGGAGCAAGCCGGGGCCGATGCAAAGTTACAACTCATTTAGCCGCGGTGCTTGACTTCGGCGAGCTCAGTCGAGCCGCACCGCGCGTTTGGGGCGAAACGCGCGTCGCAAGCGACGCGGCTAAATGAAAAGCGATAAAACTCCGCCGCGCACTTATCCGGTTAATTCCCGCAGAATCCGCGGCAATTGCCGCGTGAAACCGCCGCGCGACATCACGTTCTGCAGCCCCGCTGCCCTGGCGCGGGCGATGGTCTGCTCATCGACGTGCGAGACGAACGCGACGACGGGCCGGCCACAGTTCCGCCCCCACGCCGCCGCCGCCTCGATCGCCCCTTCCAGCGCCAGATCCACCAGCAGCAGCCGCGCATCGGGCGGCAGATCGGCTGGGTCACGCACGATCCGCACCCCCACCCCCGCGGCACGTCCCTCGGCGGTGATTTTGGATGAAAACATCAGATCGCGACCCAGGGCCACGACCATCGGCGGGTTGGATTCGGGATTCTCTGCCATCTATTTCTTGTCCCCGCGCGGATTGTGTCGGTCCACGGGGTAATACTCGCCTTCATACGATTTCTTTTCCGGCTCGGGCTCCGGCGCGGCTGCCGGCGTCTGGGCCGCGGCGCCGCTCAGCTTGGCAACCTGCGGCGGCGCCGCCTGGCCCGCGGCGGGCGCGGGCGCCTCGCCGGCCTGCTGCGCTTTCAGCGACGCCAGCATGTTCGCTTCCAGATCCACCAGGCGCTGCTGGTCCTCCGCCGTCGCTCCCACCGCCGCCGGCTTCGCCTCAGAGGCGGACGGCTTATATCGCCGCAGATCAAATCCCTGCGTCCGTTCGCGTCCCAGCCCCTGATCGACCATCATCCGCAGCAGCAGCGGCCAGATCAGGCCGATCACAACAAACGACCCGGCGATCCAAACCGGATAAACATATTTTGGAATTTCCATCCAACGGTAGCTGAACGACGCGTTGTACCCCTGCTTCGCCGCGTCGGTGAGAAAATCGGCGATCGAGTGCGGCTGCGTCACGTCCCACGGAAGAAAGTAAATCTGCTTGGGCTCAATCGCAATCTCCGCGGCGCTGGTCGCCTTACGGTAAATGAAAAAATTCGCGGTGATAAAAGCCTTGCGCAGCTCCGGCGTGTATTTTCCGTATTTCCTGGTGATCACCGACTGGATCGTGTCCCCCGCTTGCGCCTGGTACAGGGTAAGCCCTGGATAATGCGGATGCATCCCCGGCCCGCCGCGCGGCGTGGGGACGTACGGGTAGGGCGCCAGCATTGAGCATGCTTCGGCCTTGCCCGTCCCGCCATCCTGCGGAAGCACGATGCATCGGAAATTCACCATCTGCCGATATTCGGTGTGTCCCGAGTACACCACCGGGCGCGGTGGATGCACGACGATGTCGCTGATCCACGCAATCTTGCGCCCGTGATCATCGATGGCCGGCCGGACCAGCCGTTCCTCGAAATTCAACGGCTCCAGCACTCGCCCGGCCGGTGGCTCGGGGGCATTGGCATTGATATACCCCAGCGCCGCCCCCACCAGCAGGCTGATCACGATCCAGTGCCACCATTTCAGATCTTCGACAAACCCCATACCCCCCTCATTACGCCCGCGCCGCGGGCAAGTTGCAATAGCCGCCGCCGCGCAGATTCCCTGTGTTCAGCGGCCGCGCTTGATTTTGGCGAGCTTCGTCGAGCCGGACCGTGCAGGCTGTTCTACTGACTCCGCCTCCGACAATTCCACCACGCGCTGCTCCAATTGCCGCAGGCGATCCAGCAGATCGGGGAGCTGGGCGATCAGCGTCACCGCCCGCTTTCCGTGCGGCGCCGGTGTGGCCGGCGCGCCGTACATCACCGCGCGATCCTGCACGTCATTGATCACACCCGCCCGCGCGGCAATCGTCACGTAATTCCCCACGTTGATGTGCCCCACCACACCCGCCTGCCCGCCGATTGTCACATGATGCCCGATCCGCGCGCTTCCCGCGATGCCCACCAGCGACACCAGCAATCCCTCCGGCCCGATGCGCGCCGCGTGGCCGATGCTGATCAGATCACTCAGCTTGGTTCCGCGCCCGATAATGGTCGCACCGAGCGTCGCCCGCTGGATCGCCACGTTGGCGCCCACCTCCACGTCGTCCTCCAGGATCACCTGCCCGATCTGCGGAATCTTGTGGTGCACCCCGCCGTGGGTGGCATAGCCGAAACCATCCTGCCCGATGACCGACCCGGCGTGCAGGATCACGCGGTTGCCGATCACGCAGTCGTCATACACCACGACGTTGGGATACAGGATGCAGTCGTGCCCGATGATGGCCCGCGGGCCGATGTACACGCCCGGATAAATCGTCGTCCCCTTGCCGATTTTGGCGCTGCGGTCGATGTGCGCATCCGCGTGGATGCCGCGATGCGGATGTTTTCGATGCCCGTGCAGGATCACCACCGCCTGCATGAAGGCGTAATACGGATCGGCGGTGCGCAGCAGCGTCACCTGGTTGCTGCGCACCGAATTCCCCACGATCACCGCCGCCGCGCGCGTGCTGGCCAGCAATTTCTCGTACTTCGAATTGGAAAGGAAGCTGATCTGCCCCGGCCCCGCGGCTTCCAGGGTGGCGGCCGAGGTGATTTTCTCCGTCCCGTCGCCGGCAACGACGGCCCCGATCTGTTCGGCCAGCTGCGCCACCGTCAATGACGACTTTTGCTTCCGCGGCATTTTTGCGGTTCAATCCGTTCCCACATTAACCCGCAAAACGGCAAAGGAATCAACCCATGTCTTATTTGCTCGGCATCGACATCGGCACCAGCGGCACCAAGACGCTGATCTGCGACCAGCGCGGCCGGGTGCTGGCCACTGCCATGGCCGAGCATCCCATTTTCTCACCCAAGCCCGGTTGGTCGGAGCAGAACCCCCGGGACTGGTGGAAAAGCGCGATCCTGGCGACCAAAACGGTGTGTAAACGCGCCAAAATCCGCGGCGACGACGTCGCGGCCATCGGCCTGTCCGGCCAGATGCACGGCAGCGTCTTCCTGGCATCCAATGAAAAACCGCTGCGCCCCGCGCTGCTGTGGAACGACCAGCGAACGGCCGAGCAGTGCGCCCAGATCGAATCCGCCGCCGGCGGGCGGGCCGCGCTGATCGAGCTGGTCGCCAACCCCGCCCTCACCGGCTTCACCGCCCCCAAAATCCTCTGGGTCCGCGAGCATGAGCCCAAAATCTACGAGAAGACCCGGCACATCCTGCTGCCCAAGGATTTTATCCGCTACGTGATGACGGGCCAATACGCCACGGAAGTCAGCGACGCCAGCGGCACGCTGCTGCTGGACGTGGCCCATCGCACCTGGTCGGCGCGGCTGCTGGAATTGCTGAAGATCGATCCGACGCTGATGCCGCGGTTGTATGAATCCCACGAGATCAGCGGCGAGCTGACCACGAAGGCCGCCGTGGCATTGGGACTGCGTCCCGGCACGCCGGTGGCCGGCGGTGGTGGCGACCAGGCCGCCGGCGCCGTCGGCAATGGCATCGTCAGGCCCGGCATCGTCAGCGCGGCACTGGGGACCAGCGGCGTGGTCTTCGCCCACAGCGACCAGCCCATCCGCGATCCGCTCGGCCGCGTCCATACCATGTGCCACGCCGTCACCGGCAAATGGTGCGTCTTCGGCTGCATGCTGTCGGCCGGGGGATCGTTCCAGTGGTTCCGCAATCAATTGGGCGAAATGGAAATCGCCGCCGCCCGAAAGTTGAAGCGCGATCCATACGAACTGCTCATCGCGGAGGCGCGTTCCGCTCCGCCGGGGTGCGAGGGGCTGCAATTCCTGCCCTATCTCACCGGCGAGCGCTGCCCGCATCCCGACCCGCTGGCCCGCGGCGGGTGGATCGGCGTGACCGCCCGCTCCAACCGCGCCATGCTCATCCGATCATTGCTCGAGGGCGTCACCTTCGGCATGCGCGATGTCCTGGAGATCATGCGCTCCATGGGCCTGGCGTGCAGCCAGGTCCGCGCCAGCGGTGGTGGATCGCGCAGCCCGTTCTGGCGGAAGCTCCAAGCCGACATCTACCGCACCCCCATCGTCCAGACCAACGCCACCGAAGGCCCGGCCTATGGGGCCGCCCTGCTGGCCGGCGTCGGCATCGGCGTGTGGAGCAGCGTCCCCCAGGCCGCCGTCGCCATCAAGGAAATCGAACGCATCAAGCCCAACAAAAAAATGGCGGCGCTGTACGATCGCCAATATGCGATCTATGACAAGTTGTATGGGGATTTGAAGCCGCGCTTCGCGGAGATGGCCCAGACCATTCCTGCCATGCAGACTTAAGTCCGCATGCCGCGCACGGACCATTCCTGGCATGCGGACTTAAGTCGGCATGCCGCGCACCAATGACACTCTAATTCACCAGCGCCTTGCCGCAGTGCGCTTCCAGCACGCGCAGCGGGCAGCGCTGCGGGGCGACCATCGCGCCCAGCGGGATGATGAACGTCTGCTCGGTCATGAACTGCCCCGACAACGCCGCGTGCGGAACCTGGTCGGTGTAGACCATCCACGTCGAGCCGGGGGCGAACTCCAGGCGCGTCTTGGGCCAGCGCGTCTGGTATTCCTCATTCTCCTTCAGGTAATCGTGGAAACGCAGCATGAAGCGGTCGTAGGCGGAGCGGTTCATCCCCTTGATACCCATCGCCCCCAGCACCGGCGCCAGCGCGCCTTTCACGCGCTCCATCGCCGAGCCGGATTCCGCCGCGAAGCGCCCCAGCCCCGCATCGTCGGCCATCTTCGCCACCATCACATCGAACTTTTCGGATGTCTCCCACACGCGCGGGCGGCTGGGGTTGATGTTGGTGAAGATGCGCAGGATCCGGTCCCCGCGCGTCGGCCGGCTGGGGAATGCGTCCACGTGCATCAGGTCATTCCGTTTGTGCAGCGAGATATCCCGCCCCTTCTCCTCCAGCGGACGGAAGCTGGCGAAATCCATCTTGAATTGCGAGGCATATGGAATCAGGAACCGCTCCAAAAACTGTTTTACCGCCGCCGAATATCGCCGCATGATCTCGAGCAGCCGGCGATTATCCTCGGGCGTCTCGCAGGCATCGCCGCGCAGCAGGTCGGTCTGTGGGCGATACGAAACATTCTTATGCACTTTCAGTCCGCTCTGTTTCTGCGAGAGCAGAAATTCCCGGTCGGAGGCGGGAAAATCGAAGGGGATCGGATCCAGGCAGAGAATTTCCCCCTCCTCCAGTTGCTGACAGTATTGCCGCGACATTTCCTCCGCCCGTGTCGGATCGGACCAGCCCTGGGGATAGCGATATTCGTTTACGTCAACTTTTGCCATAGTGCCCGCTGTCTTAACGCGCGTGGCCTGCCGAGGAAAGTCTATCGACTCGGCTTTTCCCGCCCGATCATCGCCCCCGCCGCGTCATCGCAGGCCTGTGCTGCATCGTCGCCGCCAATGTTCACCGCCGACAGCACCGCGAAACCGCGCTTTGGGGCGACCCACGCGACGCAGTACCACATTGTGTTGGAGCCGGCGTGGGTTAGCACCGTCCCACCGCCCCAGGCGCGCTGCGCGACCATCCATCCGCCCGCATAATCTCCATCGGAGCCGGGGTCGGTCAATTCAGAAAACATCTGCGCGGAAATCAGGCGCGGCTTTCCCTGCGCCGCATCCAGATACAGGCTGATGAACTTCGCCCAATCGAAGATCGAGCAATGCACGCGACCCGCCGGGCCCATCACCGGGAGATTATCCTGTTGGATCGGCGTCGCAACGCCGTCCCCTAATACGTGGCCCCACGGCTGCTCGATCTTGCCGATCTGACCGGGAGGGCCGAAACCGGCGCTGCTCATTCCCAGCGTATCGAACACGCGCTCTTTGATCACAACCTCCCACGGCTTTGCCCGCAGTTTTTCCACGATCGCGCCCAGCACGACGTATCCCACGTTGGAATAAGCAAATTTTGACCCTGGTGTCGATTCCGGCTGCGCCGCGAAGGCGCGCTGGACCGCCATGCGACGCTGTTCGATCATCGGCTTGCCGGTGCGGTCGATGGCGTGCCAATCCAGATCGTGCGGCAGGCCGGCGCGGTGATGCATCAGGTCCATCACCGTCACCGCCGCCGCGCGCGGGTTCATCTTTTCCGCCAAATCGGGAAAAATCTGGGCGACGGTCGAATCGAACGAGAGCTTTTTTTCGTCGATGAGCTGCCCGATGAGCAGCGCCGTCATCGCCTTGGTATCCGAGCCCAGGTGAATCTGATCGTTCGCGGTGAAAGGGACATTCGTCCCCGCCTTTCGCACCCCTACCGCCCCGATGGCCGACACACCATCATTCTCGACGATCGCCGCGACCATCCCCGGGACGGTCGAATGTTTGGTAAGGATGGGTTGCAGAGCAGGCGCCAGATTCCCCATCGGCTCCTGCGCCATCGCGGCGCTCACCACCGCCACAACGATGATGCAGCACAGTCGCCAGGGTCGTCCGATTTGCATATGACGAGTATTGAATAGTCGTAAAACTTCAAAACACAAATACTTCGCCCGCCCCCGACAAAAAGGCGCTGCCGATTTACAGCAAAACCTTCAGGCGCCAGACCCAATACAGGGGAGCATGCTTTTTTTCAGACGCAGGTACCCGGAGCATCGGCTACGCGCCGCCGAGCGACCCGGGATCTGTCACCCGCTCCGTTGCGCCGCAATCCAGCGGCGAGGCGGAAAGCGGCAGGCGCACCCGGCGATGGGTGCAGCTTCTTCGGACAATCCGCGCCCACGCCGGTGTGCGTCGTCCGAATTTTACCAATTAAGTTTAGCCGCGTCGCTCGCGCCGCGCGTCCGCTGGACGTCGCCCCGACGCGCGTCGCAAGCGACGCGGCTAACCTTGAAATGCCGCCGGAAACGCCCAACGTTTCCGGCCCTTCTGTGCTGCGCGAATTTTCCGCCGTGCGATTATCATACTCCCAATGCTTCGCACCGCCGCCGCCGCTCTGGTTTGCATCGCCTGGGGACTTTGGCTGGGCGGGTTGGGGGCGATTTTTTTGTTCGTGACGCGGCTGTTCGCCGTGGATCGCGATCTAGCGATCAAGACCGCGCCGCAGTTGTTCCTGGTCTTCCAGCGATATCAAATTGTGCTGGCGGCGGCGGCGCTGCTGGGTGCGGTGGCGTGGCGGGTGGTCTGGCCGTCGGCGCGGGCAACGGCCGTATTCTGGATGCTGGCCGTCGCGGCAGTCATGGCAGCGGTGGGGCCGATGCTCGTGACCGGCCCGATGCTCAAGCTATGGGCCGCTGGTCAGTCAGAATCCCAGCAGTTCCGGCGATTGCATGGCTTGTCGATGCTGTTGTTCAGTGCGCAGGGCGTGGTGCTTCTGGTCATCGGCGTGCTGCTTCCATGGGCGATGCGCGATCGACGTCCTGTCTCAAATCCCGCCGAAACGTTATAGTGGCGTCGTGACCAAACGCGTCGCGATTCTGGGTTCCACCGGCTCGATTGGCTGCAGCACGCTGGATGTGATCCGGCACTTGGGCGCGCCGTATGCCGCGTCGGCCCTGGCGGCCAACCGGCAGGTGGAGAAGCTGGCCGCTCAAGTGCGCGAGTTCAAGCCGGCGGCGGTGGCGCTGGCGGATCAATCCAAGCTGGCGGAACTGAAGGATCGTCTCGGATCAACCGATTTGGATTTTTACGGCGGCGAAGGTGGGTTGGTGGACCTGGTCCGCCGCGACGATGTGGATATCGTCCTGGCCGCCGTGGTGGGCGCGGCGGGATTGCCGGCGGTGTTGGCGGCGGTGGCGGCGGGCAAGACGCTGGCGCTGGCCAACAAGGAATCGCTGGTGGTCGCCGGTTCGCTGCTGATGCCCGAGGCGCGCCGCCGTGGCACGCCGGTATTGCCGGTCGATTCGGAACACTCGGCGATTTTCCAGGCGATCCAGTGCGGCAAAGGCGCGGAGGTGCGACGGATCATCCTCACCGCCAGCGGCGGGCCGTTCCGCGATGCACCCCTGGAACGCATCCGCAATGCCACGCTCGATGATGCCCTGAACCACCCGACCTGGCGGATGGGGAACAAGGTCACGATCGACTCGGCCACGATGTTCAACAAGGCGCTCGAATTGATCGAGGCGTGCTGGCTGTTCGATCTGCGGCCGGACCAGGTGCAGATCGTGATACATCCCGAATCGATCATCCATTCGATGGTGGAGTTCGTGGATGGCTCGGTGATCGCGCAGCTGTCGCCGCCGGACATGCGGACGCCAATCCAGTATGCCCTGACGTATCCGCAGCGCGCGGAGGGATGCGGTCGGCGGATGGACTGGGAGAAGGCGTACAAGCTGAATTTCGCGCCCCCGGACTTCGCCCGGTTCCCTGCCCTGCGATTGGCGTATGAGGTGGCAGAGGCCGGTGGAACCGCCGGTGCCGTGTTAAATGCGGCAAATGAGGCTGCCGTTGCCGCTTTTATCGCCGGCAGAATCCTGTTCGGCGACATCTGCTCCATCGTCGAACTGACAATCTCGCAACACCGTATTCAGAGCAGCCCCGCTTTGGACGATCTGCTCGAAGCAGACCGCTGGGCCAGGGCAGCGGCTGAAACTTATATCGTCCGTGCGTGTGCTTCTTTGGCATAAACTTGATCTAATAGGCTGCCGTCGAAAGTAATCCATGGCCTTTCTCGACACACTGTTCAACTACGTGCTGCTGGCGCTGGGACTTGGATTTGTCATTTTCTTCCACGAGCTTGGCCACTTCCTGGCGGCCAAATATTGCGATGTGAAGGTCGAGCAATTCGCGGTGGGATTCGGCCCGGCGATCTTCTCCTGGCGGAAGGGGCTCGGTTTTCGCTGGGGTTCCTCAAACACCGAGCACGCGCGCATGCTCTCCGACGCCGGCCGCCTGGCTGTGGTCGGGACCGGCGTGAGCACAAGCGAAACTGAGTACCGCCTCAACTGGATCCCCCTGGGCGGCTACGTGAAGATGCTGGGCCAGGATGATTTGCGCCCCGGCGTCACCGCCGACGACCCGCGCGCTTACAACAGCAAGTCCATCCGCAGCCGGATGCTGATCGTGTCCGCCGGTGTGGCAATGAACGTGATCCTGGCGGCGATCGGATTCATGATCGTGTTCCTGATCGGCTATCCGGTGCCCCCGCCGGTCGTGGGTGGTGTTCTGTCGCAAAGCCCCGCCGCGCGAGCGTGGCGCGCCGATGGGACTGCGGTCGGGTTGACACCGGGCGATCGGATTCTCTCCTACAACGGAAAACGCACGCTGGATTACAGCAAGATCCAGTTGGACGTCGCCCTGACGCGCGACGGCGACACCGTGCCGATCAGGGTGCTGCACCACGACGGCAAGGAGGAAACCCTCTACGCCAGCCCCACCCGTTTCCCCGACGATCCCAAGGGGCTGCTGGCGCTGGGGCTGCTGCCGCCGGATGAATTGGCGGGGCTAGACCCGGCCGATCGCAACGATTGGGACCAGGCCAAGCTCCAGCAGTCGGCGATGCCCGATACGCTGGCGGTGCGGCCGGGCGATTTGATCACGCAGATCAACGGCCAGGATGTTGCGAACACCTTCACGACACAAATGGATCACAAGCCAGCGACGGTCGGCCCCGGCTGGGAGCTTTACAAGGCGATGGAGGCATCGGATGGAAGCCCGGTCCAACTGACCGTCCGCGCGCCCGATGGGACAGTGTCGCACCCGCAGCTCCAGCCGCATTTTCAGCTGGCCTTGAACAAGGAGCCGTTGAACATCCTGGGCCTGCAGCCGCGCGCCCGCGTCGCCATGCTGACCGATGACAAATCTTCGGCGATGGGGAAACTGACACCCGGCGACGTCATCGTGGCGGTGGACGGCGGGCCGGATAATGATCATCTATCCAGCCCCACCATCGAGCAGATTCGCCAGACCCTGGGCGCCGCCGGTGAGAAGAAAATGCGCATCTCCATCCTCGCCCTGGGCGCAGGCGAAACGCAGCCGCACCCGGTGCCCGACCTGGTCCCCAACGTCCGCCTGGGAGGTGGGCGCATCGGGCTGGGGATCGAACTGGGATTCGATGAGCGGCATCTGGTCGTGGCCGACGCGCTGCCCGGCAGCCCCGCCGCGGCCAGCAAGATTGTCCCCGGCTCGACGATCACGGCCGTCGACGGGCAGGCGGTCGGCAACTGGTTTCAGCTGCGAAAATTGATTGCCGCCGCCCAGCCGGGACAGACGGTCTCTCTTGACGTTCTGCCCCCCGGCGGACGCGCTACCACGGTGGCGATCAAGCTAGGCAAGGACGATATTGAGGGCGCGCGCTCGATCATGTTCAGTCACGATCTGATGCTGCAGCCGCTGCCCGGCACGCTGAAGACGAAAAACCCGTTCGTCGCCATCGGCCTGGGCGCCATCGAGACGCGCGACCTGATCCTGCAGTTTTACGTGGTTCTACAGCGGATGGCGACCGGCGGTGTCAGCCCCGCCAACATGATGGGACCAGTCGGCATGTTCCACGCCGGCGCCATGTTCGCCAGCCGCGGGGTCAGCTGGCTGCTGTGGTTCCTGGCCAACATCAGCGCCAACCTGGCGGTGGTGAATTTTTTACCGTTGCCGATCGTTGACGGCGGGCTGTTCACGCTGCTGATCCTGGAAAAAATCCAGGGCAAGCCGCTGGCGCCCGATGCGCAGCGGATCGTGCAGATGGTCGGCTTGGTGCTGATCCTGGGGGTTTTCCTGCTGGTGACGTACCAGGATATCGCGCGGCTAGTCGGGTATTAGTGGCATGCGGACTTAAGTCCGCATGCCGGGATGGGCGCGCAGGCTTTGCCGTTGCTCCTGCGTCCACCAGCGGGGCCGCGCAGGCATCGGCGATTCGATGCCGAAATGCCGCGCAATGCGCCGGCGAAGCACGTCAATGCCGGGGCCGTCTTTGGCGGATATTTCCAACGCATCCAGCGAAGCAAAATCCCACGTCGGGGGCTGATCACATTTGTTGACCAACCGCAGCGCGCCGGGCCGATCGACCGGGATCGTGGGCGCGCCCGTTGCGTCGAGCACGAGCAAGACCAGATCACTCTGCTCGATCTGCGCCGCGGCCGCGGCGATGGCGGCGGATTCGATCGGGTCGGCGGTATCGCGAATGCCCGGCGTGTCGATCAGTCGCACCGCCAGGCCCTCGATGTTCGCCATCTCACCCACCCAGTCGCGCGTCGTGCCCGGCCAGTCCGCGGTGATCGAATGTTCCTGGCCGAAAAGCTGGTTGGCCAGCGTCGACTTGCCCACGTTGGGCTCGCCGACGATCGCCACCTTCGGCGGATGCAGCAGCCACCACAGCGACCAATCATCATGAACCGTCTGAACATCGACGTTCGCCAGCCCCGCCGCCCAGGCCCGCGGCTGGTCCAGCAACACGCGCAGCGCCAGGTCGGTCCGCGCCAGCGGAAGATGCGCAAGGACATGGCGCTCCAAGTCCGATGCCGCATCGTCCAACGCCGCGTCGGGCAGCGGCAGGGACGAATCTTCAATCACTTCGAAACCGGCGCGGGCGGCCAATTGCAGCGTCGCCGCCACGACCCACGGCCCGCCGTGTAGGCAGATGTCGGCCCATGCTCCATCGTCGCCGAGAACGACCAGCGGATCGTCAATCACGTTTTCGGCATCGCGAAGCTGGCCGTGAATGCAGTGCCCGCAGACGACGGGCTTGGAGAAGTGATCGCGCAAAAAATCACCGACGGCCGGGCCGCGAAGGCGCACCACCGCGATCGCCGATCCCTCCGACGACAACGGCGGCGTCAAAACGACGGCGGTGTTCATCGCTTATTCGTGCTCGATCTGGTGATCCACGTACGCCAGCGCGATCCCGTGCAGAAGCAGGTCCGGCGAAACCGCGTGAATTAGCTCCCAGCCCTCGAACAGTACCTGTGCGTTACCGCCCGTGGCGATCAGCGGCGGCCACTGGCCCAGTTCGGTGGCGTAATTCTCCACCAGCTCCCGCACCATCCCGTGGATGCCGAAATAAACCCCGTGAAGGATGGACGATTCCGTCGATTCGCCGAAAGCTCCGGTGGGCACGGCAAACTCGACGCGCGGCAGGCGGGCGATCCGCTGGTGAAGTGCATCGAGCATCATCGCCACCCCGGGCGCGATCGCGCCACCCAGGAAATCACCGCGGTCGTTGCAGCAATCCACGGTGACGGCGGTCCCCGCGTCGACGACGACGCAGGCCTGGCCCATCAGCTCGTAGGCCGCCGCCATGTTCAGGATGCGATCGACCCCCGTCTGCTGCGGGGATTTGGTCGCGACCTTGATCGGAAGATCAATCTCGCGCCCGACCCATCGGATGGCGCAGCTGGTGGCTTGAGCGACCAGGTGCTCCAGGGGCTCGATGACCGGTGGATTGACGCTGGCGCCGACGACCTGCGGATCACCGAGGTGGGCGATCTGTTCCCACGCCGCGGCGATCTGCGTCTGCCAATCGTCGCGGCGATCGACGGGCACGCGGCTGACCAGCTCGAGCTTTCCCTCGACAAAAGCCCCAATCGCCAGCCGAGAATTGCCGGCGCTCAGCACCAGGAGGTTGGTGTGCATCGTGGGATGATAGCATGCCGCAGGTCATAGACCCCGTGTCCCAACGCATGCGCGAGAAAGGGCATGGAAACAGCTTCCCGCCGATGGCAATGGATCACGATTTGGATCCTGTAACCTTAACGGTTACACTGCAAACGGGTGATCCAAAGATTTCGGCATGGGTTGACGATCACTAGGGGAGCAATATGAAGACACGGCGGGCGCCGACACATCCCGGGGCAATCATCAGAAGGCTGTACCTTGAGCCTCTGGGCCTCTCCACGATCAGCGTGGCCAAGGCCCTGGGGATATCGCGCAAAACAATCTCGAAGCTGCTGAACGAACGAGGAGCGGTGACGGCGGAGATGGCACTGCGGCTATCCATCGCCTTCAAGACGACACCGCAGCTTTGGCTCAATTTGCAGCACAACTACGATCTATGGCACGTGCAGCGGCGAGCCAAAGGGCTGGGGCGTATTCGGAGCTTTGCCGCGTAGGCTGGCTCCCCGAGATTACATGGCCGCGCCGCGTTGAGCGATAGGCGCCAGTGCCGCTCAACGGCTGGACGCGGCCGCGTGCGCGCGTCGTGACTGTGCACCATTCACAGACGCCTCGCAATGCTGGTCAATGGCCGCTTTGGCCTCTGCCAGCGAAGATTTGCAATAAAGCTGCTGCGGCTTGCCCACGTAGCTGACGGCAAACCGCTCGTAAATTTCCTCGGTCTGGTCCGTCGCGAAAACCTGGTGAACGATGGCGAACCCGCGATGAAAATATGTTTGCTTTACAGGCATGAAAACGGCCTCCCAGAACCCGCCTGGCCCCATGGCCGGGCGACACAGCCTATATCGAATACATTCAATAACGCCCCACATCGCCGATTATTTTATTGACGGCTTAGGCGCGCGATTAATGGTTTATCGGGCAGAACATCCCGCACAGACGACTTATTTGGAAGTGAAACGGAGGACCAGTACACGGCAGCATTTATACCGTGTCCCCGCGAAGCAAACCCGACACTGAGCGCGCTGGGACTCGAACCCAGGACCTACGGATTAAAAGTCCGTTGCTCTACCAACTGAGCTACGCGCTCGGGAATGTGCAAAATACCCTTGTTTTCCCGGTGAATTTTGCACTTTTCAGAATGTCGCTGACGTTCAGCGGCAACTGGAAATTGTCGATACTACGCTCGCGACTACGCTCCTGGGAGAATCGACCATGCAAGACAACAGCGGCAAGCCGGGCGATGGGGACACGCTTCGCGTTCATAAAGCCAGCGGCCAATGGTCAAAACGGATCAAGGGCCACGTTTATTATTTTGGGGCAGTCGCGACCGATCCACAAGGGGGCCAAGCAAAAGGGGCGTACCGCCAGCGAATCAAGGGCATTCTCGACGGCACGGACCACATGCGGGTTGTCACGCTGCAAGGGCCGATGACCGTGGGGCAGCTTGTCTCATCGTTCCTGGCCGACTTCCGGGAGCAGGTACGCAACGGCAAGAAATCGAATCGCACCCTGGGCGATTACATCGCGGAGCTTACCAAATTCGTAGAGGCCGTGAAGTCACAGACCCACGTTGCCGGATTGGGACCGGCGCACTTCGCGGAGTACAGCAAGACGTTTGATAAACGCTCGCTCGGCAACCACGCAAGACGGCGGGTGATTGCCTACGTCCGTGCGTGTCTCAATTATGGTGCGGCGGTCAAGCATGGCATGGGCTGGTATCCGCCAGTGAACTATGGCCCGGCGTTCATTCAGCCCGACGTTTCACGCAACGCAATCCGCAAGGAGCGTGAGGACAGCGGCCGGATCGACAATCTGGATCGCATCGCCACCGGGGCAGAGATTGACAAGCTCGTGAAGGTTGCCACTCCGCTGCACAAGGCAATCATCATGCTGGCCGTCAACACGGGAATGGGAATTGCCGACATCGGTCGGCTGAGGTGGAAGCACGTCAACATGCAAAGCGGCAAGCTGAATATGCCGCGTGGGAAAACTCTTTGCCAGCGGCAGGGATACATCTGGAAGCGGACACGCAAACACTTGAACATTGTGGCCGGGCTGAGACACAACCGGCGAGCCATTGAACGCGACGGCAAGGATGCCCTGGTCTTTGTCACACGATTGGGGCAGCCGATGTATCGCGAGGAGTTGAAGCGGAACAGTGAGGATCGGGTGACAGGAGTTCGTGCGCCGAATGCGGTTTCCGGGACGTTTGCCCGGCTCTGTGAACGGGCCAAGCTCGACGATGGGCTGACGTTCTATAAGCTGCGTCACACGTTCGCAACATACGCAAGGCGGATCAACGATCCTGATGCCCGGCTGTTGTGCATGGGGCACGAATCGAAAAAGTCATCGAGCGATGAGAATTACAACCATGCGGCCGCTGCGAACGTGATTGACTTCGCACGGATCAAACGTGTTGCGTTGGCGGTGAAGGCTGGCCTTTGGCCAAAGCCGAAAGAGCCGAAGCAGCCGGCAGAGCCTGTCAAAACTGCGGGAGCAAATCCGCCGGCTGTACCGCAGTTGAAGATCGCCGGGTGACGGATGCCCGGCGCAGCCCGCGGGGACGGGCCGGCTTGGGGTGTACAACCGCGTCGGCCGGAATGCGGTAATTGCGGTGTTTGCCGGTTCCGCAATCTTTAGCGGTTATGCGGCCTGCCTTAATCAATCGCAAGAGACTCCGCTGGCTCAATCCCAGTCGAATTGCCGTGTCGGCCAGGCTGAGATAGGTCGGTGCGGCTGGCTGCGCCTGTGGGGCCGGCTGGACGGCCTGCGGGGCCCTCCGTGAAGCTCGCAGGATGGCCCTTGTCTGCCGGCGACCGGCGGCGAGCGTAACTTCCAATAACAGGCGGGCACTGTACTCAGCGGGGGAGAGGGTGAGCCTGTCCAATTCGGAGAGCATCCATCAATATGCCCGACGAACCGGGGGCCGGCAAATCAGGTGTTCCTCTTTACGCCTTTGGGCAGCATGGGTATCGTTTCACGAATGATCGCGGTCGTCCAGGTTCACGCGCCCTCTATCGACTGGTGGTCGTTTCCGAGAATATTCATGTCTCAGGTTTGGGCGCTTGCGAGCCACGTCCCCTGGTACTACTGGGTTGTGCTTCCAGTCCTGGTGTTGCTGCTCCGCTATGTTCGCCGCCTCGAATCGGCTCCAAGGAAATCGCGTTGAGGATGTGGCACGTCACTTGTTCGGGCTGGATCATTTCTTCAACGCACGTCTCAGCACAGCAGCAGGATCAGCACCCATCGCCTGGCAGAGCCGGACGAACACGGACAGGCTCGGCTCGCTGCTGCCGCTTTCGATCAGACTGATGTAGTGGCGACTGAGGCCGGCTTTCGCTGCCAGTTGTTGCTGCGTGAGCTTCGCCCGAATCCTTGCCCGTCGCAATTCAATTCTAATCACCCACAGAAAGTAGCCGTTGACGCGGCGGGCGTATGTTCACTATCTTGAACATTCGATTTGGGGAACGCATGGCGTGTAAACAACGTGTCATCATGCGGATCGTGGTGGGTGCGGAAGTGCCAGCCATGATGAGCGCCGCAGTCGAGCGATGGGGCAGCAGCACCGTCATCGTCAACAGCCGGCTTATTGAATGGCTCTGCCGCCAGCCATCCGACATTCAAGCGGCGGTGTTGGGGCTGTACCCCGGCAAGATTGATCTGCCGGCGAGGATAATCGAGCGATTAAAGGATGGATGAGAGATTCAATCGAAAGCGCGACCGAACAGTGCCTTGTCCCGCTCTCGGCAGATATTGACCACTGCCCGAGCAATGAGCTTTAACCTGCGGTTGTCGGTGGTTCTACCTGTGACTTTGCCCGACAGAATACGTCGCACGGTTTGCCAGACCAGACCACTATGGTACGCAATCTCTAAGAAACTCAGGCCGAGTCTTTGGCGCTTGCCGGCCAGTTGCTCTGAGACCAGAAACTGACTCCACTGAGAATAGTTGTTCCTACTCAGGTTCATGCAATGCTCCAAATTGTTAAACCCATCATCGACCCGATGAGTGGAGAGGTTGAGCATCGACCCGCGTTTCAGCTTCGCCGCGGTCGTTGAACTATTGATCCTTTGCCATCTTCTGGTCAATTCCCCTGGGTCCACGGAACGAAATGCGGGTCCGTTGAATTTCAAACAATCAAACCCGCGGCCGGCACGGTAGCCGGCCCATCTCAGATCGTGATAAACGTCGGGGATGGGATCGCCGCCCATCACGCCTGAGCAAGCTGCCCAGGTGGATCGCGTCCTTGCACAGCACGAGCGATACCTAAAGCGGCTGGCCGCGCGTCTCAAAGAGCTGAGCGTGAGTCATCCCGATTGCCTATCCGGCCGGGGCCGGCCGCTAATTTCTTTCAGCTTGCGGGCATAGTGGTCGGCATCGTGGTGGGAAATTTCGGCCAAATTTCGCCTCGTTCGGTCGCCACTGACCCGTTGTTGGGTCGCAATACCAAGTCCGGGTCCGTGAGTAGTGTGGAAATGAAGCCGCTAATTGTATCGGGGCCGCTAGATGAAAAGGGATTATATACAGCCACTACGCGCGGCGTAATCGTAGTGGTTGAATCGTATGTCTTAGCTTTAATAGTACCAATCGCCATGAGTGCATTTTGGATCGTAGTCGAATTGATGTCGCTGGGGATGGGAATAGCGCTGGCGATTCCTTCACCGCTGATTCCTAGCGACTGTATAACCAATGTTCCGGATATGTTTTTCGCCTCTGCCGCGGCGCCCAAGCCCGCTAGGTTCGCAAGATTTACGTTTCCAGAAATCACGACGATGTTTGCGGTGAGGCGCAAACCTACGCCAATGTATACAGGTATGACCGTATCAGCCTGTTCGTCGGCACTAACACGTGTTGCCATTATTATGTTTTGGCCCTTACTATTTGTTTGCGGTTTTAGTTTTACCGGGATGGATAGAGTCGTGAATTGGATGTAATCCAACACCACCGTATAGCTATTTCCTTCCGTCCCCACCTTAACCGGCCCAAAGGAAACACTGCCGTCAGAATTGAATTGGCCTATCGCCAAACGCATAGTAATATCTGGCAGGACTGTGAGGGGCGCCTTTATGGATGGGTCAACAGGAATTGGCAACGGGTCCAGCGGCGTATAGCCGTAGCTTCCCTGCTGCCGTGCAGCCTCGCCCGGCGTCACCGGAATACCAGGTGCGCAGCCGCACAGCGCGAGCACCATTATCGTCATTCCAGTAAAAAAGATACGTGGATGAGAATTGAGCGTGGTCATAGGGCCTCACATTTGCAGATGAGGTGACGGAATTCTTGCCACACACGCTAGGCATGAGAGGTCCACGAATGCAACATTTTGTGATTGTCGCAACAGGTTTGAGTTTGCAGAAAGACACCCAATCGGAAACTGACCCGCCAGACGGTTGAGATTTAGACTAAATCATTGTTACTACGAAATTCCCTTACTCGTACCGGCGGTACATCGCCTATTTTCACCGGTGCTTCCCGACATGAGCAGCGCACGAGCGCAAGCCGCTCTAAAGTGGCGCAACCTGGCAGTTCTGATGGGTTGGATCGAGAAAGCAGAATGGGCCACCAGCGGATTGCGACACCGCTTCGCGGAACGGGCATCCGGCCGCAGCTCGCATGGGTATCCGCGGTGAACCTGTCAGCAGGAAGCATCGGAAAGCGCCGCTGTACTTAATGCCGATGTCCCAGCAGATGGTCCCACATTGGCTTTAATTTGTACACGAGAGCGGCAAGTGAAGTGCCCGCTTTGGTGCAGGTATCGAGTAACTGAAACGCTGCCTGCACCCTAGATGTGTTCGGGGTTGAACTCTTTACCTCCGCTTGAATGGTATCGAGCATTACTTTGGCTTGGTCACGCTGAGGAGCTTCAACCGTATCAATCAGGTCGCGGCATTCCTGAAGCACGGCGAGCATTGCGGCGGCAATATCGCCGCTTTGCTGCGTTAGCGTGGCAATGTTGGCATTGCCGGCCTGGATCGTCGTTCCGTGGAAAGTGCCACCATGAATATTTATCGTCGTTGGCCCCATCGCTTCATTCCCCGCTTGGCGTTCTGTCGCTGACAACTGTGGTGGCGGACTAACCTGAGACAACGCGGCAAGGCTCTGTAGCGCGAGGCCCATTTGACGGCCATCGGGGTTGCGTAATCCGATAGATATTGAGTTAAACCAGATGAGTCCCTTGGTCTCTAGCAACCCATATAACATCTCCTCATGTTCCGGCAGGAAGCTCGCATGTTTCCGAAGTTCGGCGCTCGGCAATTGGAAATTTGGAGCGTTCTGAAGGGCAAGAACGATGCTCCGTTCCTCAGAACTCAACGCGCTCGGGTCCATTTCCTCATGGTATCTTCTGAATTCTTAGGGACAAGTGACACACGCAATCCGCCCTACGGAAGCATCATTTAATCGCCCCAACGCTGCGTCCAACACCGACGCGAGCCTTTCCGCCAAATCACGCCGCAGTCGCTTTCGCCGCCCCGCCTCTAACTCGAAAATCGCCCCATGATTTAGCCCGGCTCGAAGTGCCAATGCGCGCTTGCTCAAGCCAAGGCCAGTTCGCACGCGCTTCAACTGAACCGGATCAATTCGGATCAGGAATGCTGGAATCTTCAAATCAAAACGTCGGCCGGCGACGACCTGGGCGCTTCGATTGATCCGCCTCCCAATGTACGCGTCGGGCGCCGTGCCGAGCAAGCGATCTTCGGCCTCGGTCCAGAATTTCGAGTTGGGATGGCCAGGCGGATGACCACGTTGCCGCCAGTACGCCGACATCTTTTTCTTCCACGCTGCGGATCGCGGACGCTTCGCCGCTTGGCGGACAGCTTCAATGGTGTGCTGTGGAATGATGCGACCTTTGAGCTTGGCAGATGCTTTGGCCAGTGCGGCCGGCTTCTTTGAATTGATCCGTGCCCGCTCAAGCCGATCATCGGTCCGAGCGTTGGCGATACGTCCCCACAAGCGGCGACTGCCCTCATTCTCTCTGGGCACGCTGAGTGTCCGCCGCCAAACGCGGACAGTGCCGACGCAGACACCGAAATGATGAGCTACAGCCAGGGATGACTCAGATTTGACCGCTCGAACCAGATCACCGCACAGGATCAGCGGCCTGCCCATGCCTTGTGCGTAGGGCCACGGGATCGGAGCTTCGCGGAGTCCGCCAACTGTGACGGTCCCCCTGATCTCGCAGAACAGCCTGCCGGCGTAGCGGAAACGCGGGGCGTGATACGGGCCATGCAACAAGGCGTATCGGTCGATCTTCCCGGCCACGTCGGTATGCTACACGGTGGCCGTCAGTTCGGCTGTAGCTCAAATGATGATGTCTGTGGATCGGCCGCTGCTGGCTTCGCATCGGCGCATCCCAGCACGATTATAACTTGTGGGTCCGGCAACACCGATCCCATACCGCTGTCATCCGGCGCGTTCGGAAGTCTGTTCGCTCCGATGCCAGTAGAATCGCTATTGAACATCCACGTCGCGCCGTCGGGGACGCGAACAACACTCACGGATACTTTAGTTACCAACAGGGAAACATCTACGCGGGTTCCCACTGGTTTTTGCAGCAGATTCGGATCGGAAGTGTGGATGAGAATCTGGCCCCAATACGTGGCTCGGATTTGGTCCGCGGCCAGTATCTTAGCCTTCTCGTCGCTTAAGTTTTGATTGGCCCTACCAGCCGCGTCCTGCGCCGGAGGCAGTTTCTTGTGTTGGAGTATCCAGCCCTGATCTTCGAGCTTGTCCAACGTAGCCTGGTCATCGTTGATCTTGTTCTGCGCCCAAGATGTATCGACGTGTTTCTGTCGATCCGCCGACATGACATCCTGCAATCCATGAATATCGGTAAGCAGCGTATTGTGTTGGTTGCTCATCGCCGCCCACTGCGAATTCAAGTCGTGAAGCGCGATGGTCGCCGCCAGTGCATCCTTCTCAAATGGCTTGAGAATAAACCTGTCAGCATTCGTCATCCCGTCATGCCGCACAGTTGGAATCAGGTGGGCGGTAATTTCTGGGCTTCCGGGCGACACTCCAGCGACAACAAAGGACGCCTTCAATTGTGTTCCTACGATTTGCCTTGCAGCCTTAGCCGCCGCATCTGCATGGCCAGATAGCCAAATTTGCGTTTGTTGTGTTGACCAATTCGCCCCGATGGTTCCAGAATATTCGGTGTTAATTGCTGACTCCAATTTCAACACTGCGGCAGATAGGGAATCCGCACCCGAAGTGACCGCCGCGATATTCGCGTTAACTTCCGCCGGTTGCGGCGTCGTCACTTGCGGCTGCTGGCTTATTTGATTCTGACTTTGCAGTTGCAAGCTGACTGGCTGCGCTACGGCCCCACTTTGAACGCATGCTGTCAGCTTCGCTTGTACCTCTGCAACCGATGCGAGCGATTCTTTCAGTGCTTGCTGCTTTTGCAGCACCGCCGGATCGGACTCGATGCTTTGCGATTGGAGGTCGTTGAGCTTTTGGTTGGCCGTTAACCAGGCATTCTCAGCGGTGTGGACAGCCGCCGAGTCCGTAGCGTAGGTATCGCTATCGGACCCATTTTCGGTGTCGTTCCTAACCTTGGCGACGGCTGCATCTTTTGCCGCTTTTGTTGAATCAACTTCCGCTTTGTCGGCAATGTAATCAGGCGAGCTATGCAACCGTTGGATCGCCGCGGTTTTTGCAGCTTCTATATCGGCCCTTGCCTGATCGGCGGTGGCCTGCGCATCATGCAACTGGCCCTCTAACACTTGTGATTCAGGAACGGGCGGCGGCGCCGGCACGGCCACAATCACGGGCGGTGATGCGACGGTCGGTGCGGTCGCTGGCGTCGGGGCTGGTGGTGGAGCAACCACTTCCGGGGCTGGGGCCGATTGTTCCACCGGCGCTTCCTCGTGGACAACAATCGTCTTTGGAGCCGACGGCTTTTGCGTGAACCAGTGCAGAACAAACGCGCCCACACACAGCAAGAGAATGACGATGATGAAGTCGCGTCCTTTTCCCGAATTCTGCTGATATCGAGACATCAAACCTCCCTGGCGTCGCCCGAAACGAAGTGCGGCCGCGATTATAGCCGGGCCACGTCATCGGTCAAAGATTTTTGCGCCCAATGCCCGCAAGCTGCCTGGCGAGTCAGTTATCACTGGCGGTTCTTTTTGTAGTAACTTGCCGCCACCCCGATATGCTTCACCACAAAATGACCGCGCAGATAATCATCGACCAGATTGATCGCATGGACTGGATCGTGTCGGTGCATCGCATCAATGGGACGGTTGAGATGCACGCGGTCAAAATCACCAATCCAGATGATTTCCACGTCGCTAGGTGTAATGACGGCGAGGGTGACGATTACGATTACCGATGCGCGTGTTTGCTTGCTGAGGCCGTGGGGATTGAGTTGGAGGATGGGTAAGCGATTCACGTCAGAGCGCTTTTAGCACCGCAATCCGATTGACAATCGCGGGATCGACTGCCAGATTGATGTCAATGAGACTGCCAGCAGAAGTTCTGATTCAATTCCAAAATGCACTGCCCCAGGCGCGTCGCTGGATTGACGAAACTTTAGCTTCACATTCACGGTCAGCAATTCCCGTTAGTCAGCTTCAATTCGCTGGAATTTCAAAAAGCTTTCCAAAGGCGTTTCTTGACGCTGCCAAAGTGGTGACGGTAATGGCAACGCCGCAAATGCCGCTGGAGCAATTCGGACTTCCCCGCCAATTAGCGCAAGCGATGCCACATGCCGATGCGATCACGTTAAAGGATACCTATTTTATTCTTGAGCAGTTTCGGGACCACGAATTCATGAATTTTCACGAGCTTGTACACGTAGCTCAATGGCGACGATTAGGGGTGGACCACTTCTTGATGGCCTACGGTGTTGGATTAATGACGATTGGCTACGAAAACAGCCCCTTGGAAGTAATGGCCTATAAACTCCAAACCGAGTTTTATCGCGGTAAGGTTTGGCCAAATCTTGTCGGGTTAATTGAAGATGACTCGGACAGAATCTGGAATGCGGTTGCAAGCTCGCTCCCAGGATATGCCGCGAACTGAACACCTCGTTGGTTATTGCCGCAACACCTACTCTATGTCGATCTGCGTCGTCGCCGAATGCTGACCGCATCGAACCGTCACCGTGCCCGTGCCTGATGTTGTCCTACCACCGATGAGCCACGACCACGAAACTTTCCCCTCGGCGTCCGAAGTTTTATCCTCTAGCCCTTTGGCCTTGCTCGCCCTACCGGATGGAGTTGTGTAGGTGATTGAGCAATCAGCGTTCGGAGTTGCCTGGACGGTCACGCTGGCCTCGTGGCCCGGTCTTGCACCGCTCACCGCTAGGAAGGTTATGGGCTGATTCTGGTCTGTTTGCGAAAATGCGACGATTGCGAGACACAGGGGCGCGAGAAAAGCGATCAGATAGCGCGGCATGGTTCCTCCTCTTTCGTCCGCTGATGGTGATTGTACTTCGGACCTTCGATGAGGCAGGCATGTGGATTGTTTTCGCGCCAGGGGATGAGAGCGCCGTCGATCCTAAAGCGAGTTCATTTGCAACCAGTCAATGAGCGAATAGACTTTTTTCAGATACGTTGGAAACACCGTAAGATTTGCGTACACCACTTCTCGTGCGAGACGTAAACCAGTGGGATGCCCGGCATCATTCCGCATATTTCTTATCATCGAAAAGACGCCGGTCAAAGCCACATCGAGGTCGGCCTTGATATCGCCGGGCAATCGCACCTTCAGATGGCTCTCAAGACGTTTATTGAATTCATCAAATTGGCGCTTGATTAGTTTATTCTGGATTTCTTTATTGAACTTTTCCTGCTGCGCCTGCGGTAGAGCGGTGGCATACGCTTCAAGCAGAAGTTGGAAGGCTTTTTCAGAAGCACAACCAAGCATTACCGTAGATGACAGTAGGCAACCGATCCTGAACGTGTGAAGCGCCTCCGTAAGATAAGTCACGATGATTGGATCGAGACTTTGAATGTCCGCTTGCAGTCGCTTGAGGTAGTTGTCAGGATCGTATGGCGTTTGAGGCAAGCCATTGAGCACGGCCTTGCCGTACTCCGTGACATGGAACCACGGCAGATCGTTATTCGTGCCGTCGAAAAGACCCGGCCGCACGACGCCTTCTATTATCAAATCCCAAATTACATTATGAATTCGAGCGATATTATGGTAGCGGGACGCAGAATTATAAGTAGGAGATATGCGGATGCCGGGGAAGCCAGAGCCAACAGCTTGTTGAGCATTTGGGTCTGGAACTAAGCCCTTCTTCGTGGCGACAGTTGTCACGTCATCAGCAAGCTCATTCAATTGACCTGAATGCTTTTGTGATAAAACCTCTACCACCAGCGACCGGATTTCTTCATTACTCAATTGATCGCTCATTTCCTCAACCCCGTGATTCAATTTAGTTCTGCTCTAACTTCTCCACCCTAGCTTTCAACTCGATCAATTCTTTCGCAATTAAGTAAAACGCATAGGACGGAAACGGCTGCGAATGACCAAACAGAATCGGCGATGGATTTGCTTTTTTCTTTTCGGCATCACTCAGTTTGCAATACGGCTCGTGCGACTGAATATCGGCTTCCATACGCTCAACAATTTCCTTGAGCGTTCGGGGGTGATTATTGACTTTGGCCATGTCGTCACTCTCCTTTCAAGGCGACCGTACAGTGGTTGATTGCCGATCACAGCGCAATAGATGAAATGTCAGTGATGCATCAATTTGAACAGATGACTCCACATAGTTTTCATATTGTACGATAGATCAATAAGGACTTTGACGCCCGCGATACACGGACCGAGTAGTTGAAAGGCTGACCATACCTTTGATTCGCTGGGCGCTGGACTCTTTGCTTCGGATTCGATGATGTCGAGCATTTGCTTGGCTTCCTCGCGATGGGCGGCGTCAACCGATTCGATCAATCCGCGGAATTCTTGAATCGTTGCCAGGATCGCGGCGGCAGTCTCGCCGCTGCTGTGTGTAACCGAGGCGATGTTACCAATACCGGCTTGAATGTTAGAACCGTGGACGCCGCCATGAATATTTATCGCTGCCGCGGCGGACGATGGTTCGACGGGACGCTTGAAATTGTTTCTAACAGCTTCGACGCCGCGAAATGTCAGAGTGCCCGATTCACGATTCATCATGCTAATCAGCCCTTGCTGCATGAATGCCTGTAGATCGCCTGGGTCGCATTCGATTTGGGCGTGTTTCCCATTATCTCCTTCAAAAATGACGCCTCGAAACATGCCGTTGGTTGTGAACATAAAATCGCGCCGACACCCGTTATGGACAGCCTCAACCATCTGCCGCAGGATGTTTTGCTGATTGTCGAAAAGCTCATACTCCGCCATGTAGAACCTCCCTGTGGGAATCCTCGATTGCAATTTTATCACGGATGGTTCAAGCCACAATGAATGAGCGACCGACCTGGCCCCTGCGCAACGGCGATGGCGGCGGTTGTGCTAAAGGCGGAGTCATTGGAGCGTTTAAACAGATCCCCCTCCCACTCGTAGGCTCATTGCGATTCTGAATTACTGATGAAACAGCATTCGGACATGGCCGGATGCGACCTGAGCGAACTGGCTGGATCGGGACGGTGGTATAAGGGCTGTGGTGGCCCCAATGAAAAGCGGTCAGTTTGGGGACGGTGATTTTGGCTCGGCAGTATGGGGGGAACCCGCACCATCGTTCAGCGGCGGTGTCGCGTCATCTGCCTGGATCAATGTCAGCCATGCGTCGGCTGTCGGCTTATTACGGGAGTAATACACTCTAAGCAAAGTGCCACGATGCGCAAACACGGACTGAACCTTACCGCCACGCTCGGCCTGCCTCAGCTTCCTTCTAATAATTCGCTCAGGAATGTTGAACTGCTCAGACAAATACTTCGCGGTGAAGCCGACAAGCGACATTCCCGACGGAAAAGCTTCCGGGAAAAACATAGTTGATCCGCCCCGTAGGTTAGAACGCCCTGAGTCCCCATTCAGAATTCGACTCGATGATCTTGCCGGGCCAGAATGGTTGTTCGTGGGTCACGTCGTGGCTCGGTTCCAGATAAATCACGGGAAACGTAAGGCCCGGCCAGAACCAGCTTGAGTCCTTATCAGCTATAAAAACGTGCAACCCGCAAGCGTCGGCATCGTTGAGAATAAGGTCTATCGTATCGTCGTCAATCTCGTCCGGCGTTGCTTCAACGACCGCCGGGTGCAGCTTGCGCGGGTACTCATGGCAAACGCAACAGACGGTTGGGGGCGGTGGTGATACACTGGCCCGATTCTCTGATTTAAGACAAAAGAAGCGTTGATGATTGTTGAAGCGTGGGCTGGTGATGCACGGATGATCTTCGCCGTCCATCAGATCAAAGGGGTGCGGTTCTCTGTACAACTCATTCCGCCGTGGCGTCCACTGCCAATTATTTATCTGAGCGAACGTGGTTGCGGCCTGATGCTGCAACTCAAACATTTGCTTTTTCAGTGTGTCTATCCGCTGCGTGAATTCCTGTTTCTCCCTCCAGCGGTCGAAGTCGCTGGTACACGCTTTTTGCTGGTACAGATCGGCGATCTCATCGCAGACCGGCCTGATGCGATTGAGGATTGAACAGTAATCGTCCTTGAGCTTCGCCGGGGGCGCGGCAGGTTTTGGAGCAATGGCAACCGAGCGTTTCATGCAACGATCATCGACACGGATCGGGAGCAGCTTTTGGCGGGATGAGGGTAATGGGACGTGGCCGTGTGGGCCGGATCGTCGCACGCCGTTCGACGGGCATCCGTCGTGTCAGGGCGGACGGTGAAGGTTGCGAAGCCGGGCGGGGGACCACCTGAGATCATTCACTTGTCAGCGCCGATACTGGCCCCGGCTCAAAAAAAGTGACCAGAGGAGCATGATATTATCGGTCAGTAGAAGGCAGCACCGCAGATTGCCCAGACGTTACATGTAGGAAGTGTATGGAGTTCCTAAACTTTCCTATGCTCTCTCTAAGGGAAATTTAGGAATTCCATACACTACATACATTGTTGGTAGCAAACGGTAGCAAATCCGGTCGGTTGGTGGCGTTGAATCCAAAACGCCTCACGCGCCCTTTCTCGCCGGCTATAATAGTATAGGCCGTACAACGTACTGCCGAAGTTGTAGTGAGGACGAGGAAAATGCCCGCGACCCCCGATCCGTCTCGTGTCACCGATCCAGTCAAAGCCCTGGAGCAGCACTACGATTCCATCCAGCTTGACCAACTGATCGAACGCCTCAACAACGTCCCTGACGACTCCTACGCGACCGCGACTGCCGAACAGCGCATATCTGACAGCGTTGCTAATGCGTTCGACATGCTTTCATCCACGTTCGCAAAGATGACCGCGGAGGCCACGACAATCGTCAAGAGCGCCAAAAAACGGTCCGCCCGGCGGTGGACGCAATTTGAGGCCGATGGGGCAATTCGTAATTACCTCAAACGGCACGGCGACGCCTATGCCAGATTGGTTGAAGCCGGCGGTAAAACCCACCAACTTGTGCGGGAAGCCGAACGACTTTTTGGACGAAACACCATCGCCAAAGCATTGGGCATCCCCCCGGTCACTGTTTCCCGTTCGCGCCCCTGGCAGGCAATGACAGTTCAACTCAAGATCGGGCCGCATAAACTGCGCACAGCTAAGCAAGCCGGTGGCAGTGAAATGCTCGACACGCTCTAATTCCCGCCGGGGTCCAACGGTGGTCCAATCCTGAAAATATTCATTTTCTCTCGGTAATTCCAGTGTTTTCGTAGGTGGTCCAGGACCACTCGGCATATCTGTAGAGAGCTTGTCATATCCAACGCACGGTGCGTTCGATACAGCGAGCGATTTATGGAGGATATGCCGTGTCCAACACCCTACCGGCCCTGCTGACAGTGGGCGAGCTTGCCAAGAGGCTCGACGTTCCGATTCATCGGGTTGAGTACCTGATCCGCTCCCGGAATTTGCAACCGGCGCAACGCGCTGGAAACAACCGTGTCTTTACCGAATCCGATCTGCAATACCTGGCGGGCATCATTAACCGTGCGGCCGAAGATGCCCGGCGCCAGGGTTCAACCTTGCAAAGCGCATAATTGGAGAACATCCAGTGAACAACAGCACCACACCGACGCAAGACGTAACCCACGACCAGTGGTTTCGCTTCTTCGCCCCGACCGGCATTTTGAATGTGTCATGGGGCAAGGCGCCGATCAATCACGGCACATTCACCGATCCCGCGGATGTCGAGCGTCAATTCAACGAGGCCCAGGCTCGCCAAGAATCATTTTGGTTTCGTGTAAACGTTGCGGAACGGGGCACCGGCGGTAGCGGTTCGGTTCAAGACTCCGACATCATTCTTTATATAGCGTTGCCGATTGATATTGATTTGCCGCCGAGCCTGAAACACGCCCCGATTGAGGAGCGGAACAACTGGCGGGACAGCGGTGTGAAAATACTTGATGCAGGCGACGTTATCCCCCGCCCTTCATTGATCGTTTCTTCCGGCAATGGCCTTGCCGCGTATCTACTGCTCGACAAGCCGATGCAACTCAACCCTGATGAGTACCGGGCCGTTGTCGGTGGCATCGCCGCGACCTTGAAGCAAGCCGGGTTCGACACTTCTGATCCAAAGATCATCAACCCGTCGCGCCTCATGCGCTACCCATTCGGACGGAACTATAAAGCGGCGCTGCCCGATGGCAGTTATCCCGAAGCGAAAGTGTTGAAGGTGAACGCATGAACGCGCCCATCACCTACAACTTCGCCGACCTGGCCGGCCGCTTCGCTGCTGTTGCTCCAAAACCCAAAGCACAGCCACTTAATCAGTCCACGGCGGAAGGGGGCCGCAACAATCACTTGATGGTCGCGGCTGGTTTTTATCGCCGTCAAGGCTTCGATGAAACGAGGATCGTAAAAGAGCTTCGGCGTTTAAACCTTCTCAATGTGCCGCCATTGGCCGATTCCGAAGTGCTGACCATTGCCAAAAGTGCCATGCGGTATCCCGCTGAATTTGCCTGCACGGACCTGGGCAATCTTGAGCGCGTGCGGGCAGCGCATGAGGCCGATATGCGGTTCAACATTTCGCTCGGGCAGCATCGCACCTGGAACGGAAAGTATTGGCAACTTGATGAAGGTGAGGTCAAGTGGAACGAGTTTATCGCCGCAACAGTATTGGGCATCCACGACGAGGCCAAAGCCGCCGCCCAGGCCGGGGACACGACCCGTCACGCGGCACTCGCCAAGTGGGCGATCACATCGCAAAGCAAACAGCGCCGCAACAATATTGTCGCTGATCTGAAACAGACTTCTGAGATTGCATTTTCGGGCGAGAAGTTTGATTCTCACCCGCTGTTGTTCAACTGTGCGAATGGAACGCTCAATCTCAAGGTGGGCGAGCAGTTTGGGTTACGGCCCTTCAACCGTGACGATCTGCTCACCGCTGGCTCGGATATTGTCTATGACGAAGTTGCAAAGTGTCCGCTGTGGATCGAATTTCTGGACTTAATTTTCAACGGCAATCGAGACATCATTCGGTGGGTGCAGAAGTTTTGCGGCTACTGCATGACCGGCGACATCGGCGAGCAGATTTTCACGATCCTTTGGGGAAGCGGAAGCAACGGCAAGTCCACATTTCTGTCAGTGCTACAGGCCATCTTGGGCATCGGGCGCTACTGCTGCAAGCTCGATAATGATCTCCTGATTGCCTACCGGGACAAGGTTGCATCTTGTGAGATTGCAACACTGGTCGGAATGCGACTGGCGGTAGGCAGCGAACCGAAGCAAGGCGGCATTCTTCGCATTGACCGGATCAAGGAATGGACCGGCGACGATGTTGTACACGCGAAAGCCCTATACGAGAATCCCTTTGACTTCCGGCGTCAATTCAAGCTGCTGCTGCTTACGAATCACAAGCCGCGGCTGACCGAAACCGGCGAAGCCGTCCGTCGTCGCATTCGACTCGTGCCCTTCACGGCGCAGATTCCCGAATCGAATAAAAAGCCCAACTACTGGCAGACCCTATTAGCCAAAGAGGCGTCTGGCATTCTTGCATGGATGGTTGAAGGTTGCCGTCTCTGGCAGGAAGAAGGATTGAAGGCGCCCAAAGAGATTGTGGACGCCTCGGCCGAATATGTTGACCAGCAGGATCAAGTTCAGCAATTCATTACTGATCGCTGCGAGATTGCTTTGGGTAGCGAAGTCCAGGCAGCAGTGCTTTACATGGCATACAACAACTGGTGCAAGGGATCGGGATGCTTCCCGCTCTCTAATAAGAATTTCAAAGAGCGTTTGATGCAGTTGCATTCGGCAACCGTCTCATCGGATCGAAACAGTCAAGGCAACGTCTATCGCGGCATCAAATTAAATCAGGTTACGGGCGTCGATGACAACTTGCCGTTTTACGCCCAAAGTTCAGCGGGGAGCGTGACGCATGACGCTTTCTAATTCAATCTATCGTGCCGTGTCGTCATTGTGTTCCCATGTCGGCGAATCCCGTTTCATGCGGCCCCGGACGTGCGCAGATAGTAACGGTTTCAGGTGGTGCTGTGCCGTTGCTATCTCCGCGTCCTGGGGCCGCGTCAATCGGGATTCGCCCCTACTTGAGAGGATCGTATGACGGTTATGACGGTCAACCCCGGCACGGCGCGCGCATCCCATGACGATGCGGCAGCGTCGGTCATCGCGGACGTGCTGTCACCGACGCTTCGCCGGCTCGGAAAACACCGCTACGCCAGCGCCAAAATGTTCAGCGTCATAACTTTGGCCGTGGTCCATCAGGCGCGGAAGTATTCAGGATCAACGCTCGCCTTTCGAGACGCCTGGATTGCCGCCGCTTCGGACCATGCGGAGAAGATCAAGGATGCGTGGGACAAGTTCATCGGCAGTGCCGCCAATGAACGATTCTGGAAGCAAGTTTTAAAGTGGGCCGACTCAGACGCCGCGGCGGCACATTCGGCGCTGATCCCTACACGCGAAGTGCTGCGTATCGCTGGCTTCTCCCGATGGACCCTTCACCGACGTATTAGCAAGGGTAAGTTTCCCAAACCAGTGGCAGGCGACATGCATCATCCACGGTGGAAAAGGATCGCGGTGGAAGGATTACTCAATGGCACAACCGATGCCGGATTGGAGCTACCATGAACGAAAACAAGATCGTCAGCAATTGCATTCGCCAAATTCTTCACGAAGTCGCCAGCGTTGACGACGACGGCAACCCCCTCACCTATGCGGACCTGATTGCCAATCGCTTGCAGGAACTGGCCAAGGCGGGCACGGCATGGGCCGCGAAGTTGTACGTCAATCGTCTTGAGGGCAGGCCGATGACTGCTGAAAGACTGGCGCAGCAAAAAGATCGGCCGGACCTCACGTCTCAGATTGTCGAAATGGCCGAGAACATGCGGCGTCAATCCTGGTCAGAAATCTTGAGTAGGAGAAATCAAAATGCTTGATGCAAAGCTGAAACAAATCGCTGAGACGGTCGGTGCCCTCTCACCAGACGGCAGCCGGATCACGAACGCAGAAGCGGTTGCGCGAGCAATCGTCGAACGCGCAGCCAAAGGTGAATCGTGGGCCATCGAAGAAGTGTTTGACAGGATCGACGGCCGAATCCAGTTGACTCCCCAGGAAGAAGCGGCGGAACTGCAAAATGCTGCCGACGCCGATCCGGGCGATGTCTTGTTGCAGGTGCAATACATGCACGACACCACCTACACGGCTGGACGTGAGGAGGAGATCGAGCGGATGGTATTGCAGCCACACGCCGCCCTGGATTTTCTTGAGAAATGCTACTTTGATAACGCCATTCCGCTGCCCGGCGAGAAGCCGTTTACACGCCCCTCATTTGAGGAGTGGAAGTCGCAACTAGAATCTAGCGCAGACGAGACTCAAACCACACCCCAGGAGAATCCCAATGAGTGAAGCTGACAACGCGAAAGAGCGAGAGGCCAAGAAAGCGAAGGCAATAGCGGAGCTTGAAAGGATTGAACCTGAATTCACCAAAGCTATGCGGGCCGGTGACGATAAGACAATCATCGAGAATGGTTGGCACAAGCTCTTACTACATGCGGGGCTCTTAGACAAAGCCTTGGAGAAAGAATTGGATCGGCTTGCACCATCGACAATCGAGCATCGGCAAGTGGTCGAAAACGGCGCTCTAGTGGTCAAGCCAGTTATCGTAAGAAAGCGCAATCGGAGCATCCTAAATGAACTCGACAAAATGATGCGCGATGCCGACGACGACAAACACAAGGCTTGAGCGCGCCGGCGCTATACTTCGAGAGTATGACCTATGCACATCTACGCCTCAAACCAACGTCCGCCACACAACCCGCCTGAATGCTTACAGGATTTGGTCTTCATATTCCGCGAGCATTGCATGGACTGTGTTGTGCGCCCGACCGAAGCTGCCCCACAAATCTTCAACATGCTCGATAAGTTTTTGGATCGACAGACGATCATCACCAAGATGATAAAAGAGGCGGCTCAGTTGGTAACGGAAGCGGTAATGCAGGGCCGACCACTCTTTATAACTGGCCACCATCGGGGCAATCCTGATGCGCAGATGGTTGACGTGGAGAAAATGGTCCTGAATGCCATTCACCTGGCGCTCATGCAAGCCATGTTGAAGGCGGCTGGCCAGGATGCTATCTCTCCCATCGAATCGCCCTCGGATACCTAGAATAATCCACACGGATCGTTTGCCGTTCCGCCGATTCGTGGTAGAATTCCAGTACCATTCCCCCAATCCGCCCTGGCGCGACTTGTCATCGTCCAGGGCAATTTTGTTGATTCACACGCCTTTCGCTAAATCCCTTAAAACAAGCTATTTCTGAGCAATTACTTTTGGGTCTAAGCAAGAGTTGATCGTGGCTATAATCTGTTATGGGGCTGCATGTGCAGCCGCTTAACTCTGCCTTTTGAGGTATGACATATGCCGCACGAAGCCAAAGAGATCGCCGATTTGACCGGTTTAGACCCCGCCACGGTTCTGTACCATGCTCGGGAATCAGGCATTGGGCCGGCCGGCCGCATCGGCGGACGACCATGGTTCACGGCCAAGCAGGTCGCTGACCTCGTGGCATACATCAATTCTCGCTCATACATCATTCGACATCAGAGGAAATTAACCGCGGCGGTCCCCGCATAACAAACAGCGACCAGATTGTGGAATGGGTTTGCGAATGGTTTCGACAAAGACGGCCGTGACAAAGGCCGAAATCAAAATTAACCGCGGGTTCGACAGCATCGCCGTGGACAAGATGTGCGCTGAACGTGGCTGGGTGATATGCGAGCCGTTCAATCTGGCGATCCTCGCCGGGGCGCAGCATCGAAAGGACTCGAATCGAGTCTATCAGTACAACTCGTATCGCAAGGTGGTTGACCACTGCATTTTCTTGGCCGGCGCCCAGACTGGCAAGCCGGCTGCGATGTTGACGGCTCCATACTGGACGGTTGAATGCGACGGCGATCCGCATCTGGCGGCTGCGAAGTGCGCCGAGACGTGCGGGCTGTGCGTCGTGGCAATTCCAAAGGCAATCTACATGGTCGGTCAATGTCCGACTCAGACCTTTATCTTTACACGGAAGGCAGCGTAAATCATATGAGCCAGATCAACCCCATGCTCCTCGCGGCGCTGAGCCAGGCCACGGCAGGGCAATCTAATTTACCTGGTCCTGTCACAGATGAATCGGGTCAGCCGGTCCAGGATGCGAAAGGCGGAAACAAAAAAGATGTGTCGGATTTTCTGACACATTGGGATCGTCCCGCGGTGAGTCAACAGCCCGCAACGAGCGGGATCAGCGTGAGACATGCTGGCCCACTAAGCGACGCTATCCGCGATGCGCTGCCTGAGCGGAAGGCACAGGACCAGACACAGGAACCGCCCACCAGCCAACTCGACCCCACATCATACTTTAGTGGTCAAGGCACTGCTCCGGTGAATATTCCATATTCCAATTTCAACACTGCCGCGGGGCAAGGCGTTCCGCGGGCAGCGCCAAAAACGTCAATGCAGGTGCCCGCTAATCTGGCATCCAATTCCCAATTTCAGGCAGAGCTTAGTCACCAGATCGCCAATGGCGGCGATCCACAACAAGTCATCAGTCGGTGGATGGCCGACAGTCAGACAGACGTTGACAAACAAAACGCTGCATACGATCAGGCCCATCCACAAGGCGGACCAGTGCAGGGTTTCACCGGCAATCAGACAATGGACGTGCTGAGAGGAACCGGTCCCGGCGCTACCACCACGACGTACAACGCCGCAAATCCGGCTGGTGTGAATACCACAGCGACGCCGTATGACGGCCTGATTAAAAACGCAGGTCTTCAGCCCGGCCAAGCCGACGCTGTGAGAAGCATCGTCCAGAGTGGCGCAAAGAACTCTGATATCGTCCAGGCCGTGCGTGATTTCCAGGGTCAAAATCATCAGGCCGACCAACAGGCACGCGAAGATTTCAACGGTCAGCGTGACCTCTACAAAGATGACTATGAATCGGCGCAGCGTGACTACGACACGGTCCAGAAGACGCTGGACACCGCCCAGGAGTCGGCTATCGGCATGGCCAATCCTGCTTCGCTTGAACCGCTACGAACGAATGTGACCAACGCAAAGACGGCCATGGATCAGGCTAAAACCACCTGGCAGAACCATGTGAAGCAAGGACCGAAATTGCCGTCTGCTCCCATTCAGCCTCAGCAATATATGGCGTCTCAGGTTCAGCAAGGCGGTCCACCCATCACTGTGAATCGGAAGGAAGATTTGGCGCGTGTCCCGGCCGGCTCGACCATCATCGTGAACGGCCAGAGATATTCGTGGGATGGCCAGCAGGCGACGCCACAATAATTATGTCACAGGCACAATCACTTACTCCCGATCAGCTTTTCTCGTCGCCATCGACGCCGGGGAATGCTACAAAACCGCAGGCGCAGCCGCCGCGACTCTCCGCCGATCAACTGTTCCCGGCCGGGCAGCAACAAGTCAACAAGCCGGCCGGGTTATCTGCCGACCAGTTGTTTTCATCTGGACAACAACAGCAACCGCAGCAACAGACCCCATTCGTCAACCCACTTCAAAAACTTTTCCCACAATCACCGCTTCAAGCTAATGGTTTGCTTGCCAATGCAGTGACCAACGCCAGACAGCAGATCGAACAAGCCGGCGTGGCTCCGCAAGGATTGCCCGCCAGTGCGATGACAATTTCCCAACTGCCGTACTATCAGAGCCAGGCAGCCGGTGCGACGAATCAACGTGCGCAGCAGCAGCAAGACATTGCTGCTGCCCAACAGAACGCAGCCGCCCAGGTGGCCCAGGACGCGGCGGCACATCCGGTCACAGGCCGGCTTGAGGAATTGGGGAAGGGTACAACGGGGGCGATTCAATCTGGACTTGCCCGACTCGTTTCCCAGGTTGCACCACAAGCTGGCGAGGCAATGCGGCAGGGGATTCAAGTGCAAAATCCTGCTGTCGGCATCACCGGGAAAACCGGTGCGGTACTCGGCTCATTGGAATTGCCCGTTGCAACAGGCGCCATCAATCCCATCGCTGGGATAAGTGAGCTTACTGGTGAAGGAATTGGCGGGGCAAGGCAAGAGGTTGCCGGACTCCGTGAGCAAGGAAAGCAAATCAGCGGGGCGCAGGAAGCTGGTCAAGCATTGTTGCAAGGCGGGATTCAGGGCGGCGCTGGGTTCCTCTTTGGAAGGCTCGGAAAAGTTGCTGGTGATTTGATTTCATCACTTGATCCGGCCGGCCGTGCTGCAATCGCGGCGGGCGATTCGACATTACTGCAACGGGTCACGCAACAGGCTTTGCAGGCGACCGGCAAATCAGTCTCCGGCGCAACCGTGAATCACGTCGCAACCGTGGCGGGGAATCTTATTCGCCAGGGCGTCGATCCATCCGTGGCACTTTCGCAGGGGTGGTTACAGAACGATCTGATTGGTGCTGTACTGCCTCACGCTTTTGAACATGGAACCGCAGCGCCAGGTGAAATCGCACCCGGCGAAGCTCCTGCGGCGAACGCCAGTGAAGCAAGAACGGCCACGATGCCAGAGTCGGCCCCTGCACCGAACGTTGCTCCTGAGCGCACTGGTGCGGAGAATTTTCAGCCACGACCGGCCCAACAGCCACCCTCGCCGGCCGTTGCCGAGCCGCAAACCGCACAACCGATACAGCCCCCATCCGCCACACCGCCCGCCGCGGAAGCTCCCCGGACGGCCGCCGAACCCGACCGGCTGGCGTCGATGCTCAATCAGCCCGAAGTCAAGAATGAAGGTGCGACCCAGGCCACGCCGGAAGTGCGACCGCTGCGCCCCGGTGAACAGATGGACTTTGGTCATGGGTTGGAACAGGCGCGAGCGGCCAAGTCGGCCGCAATCTCAGGTGAACCGCTGCCCGGCGAGCCTGAACACGCGGATCGAATCGCACAACAGGAACATGATGAGGCCGGCATTGACAACCGCCACAAGGGCATCGTGGCCATCCCCGACGTGAACCTCACCGGCCCAGGCTCAATCGTCCAGGAGGAAGTAAAACCGGTGCTGCAAAAAGTCGGCGACTTCATGGGGCAGTTTGGAAAACTGTTCCCGGTCGAGCGCGAAGATTTAATGTCAACGCTCAAAGGGAAGGCCCCTGATGATCTGGCACAGTTGTCATTCCGAAAAGAGATCATCGGCGCGACGAATGAGCATCTAGCAGCCATGCAGGACTTGAAGAATGCTCGCAAGATTTTCTCAACGATGCCCGCGGATCAGCAGCACGATTTTCAAGCCGCGATGTATGACGGCAATGTGGAACATCTGCCGGAAAATCTCCGCGACGTTGCGAAGCAAATGTACGCTGTGACCAACTCACGCCGGCAAGCCATCGCTGATTTGTTTGAGGGGAAGCAGCTTGGCCGGGCGGCGTCGGACTGGTCTGAGAATTGGTGGAATCAGCTTTGGAAAAAAGATCCAAATGCTCGGCCATTGATTGAGAAGATCAATCGTCCCGGACAACTCGGATCAAAGGCCGGCGCCGGCCTGCTTCAAGGTCGCACCCTTAGCGATTTTCAATCTGGAATCGAGAAGGGTTTGAAGCCTGCTTATGACAACCCCGTGGAAATGTTCGCGGCCACCGACGCATTGCAGCGTCAATGGCTTGCCGCGGGCCGCAGCGTGAAAGCATTGGACGAACTTGGTGAAGTGCGCCGCATCGACGCCAGTGAAGATGTGCCGCCAGGACACACAGACATTACAGACGTGTTGCCGAAGTCTTATCGCGAACTGGTGAGCGGCGATCCGAAGTCCGATGGTGAACGCATCATCGCATCAAACCAAACTGCCGACATCATCCGCAACGTCATCACGCCGTCTGCATTCTCCAAGGGTGTGTTGCGTGGGCCGTATGAACTCGCTCGCAAAGTCAGCAACATCATTTCACAGTCCATCCTGGGGATCAGTGGTTTCCACGTCAAGAAAATCGCCCTTGAGGGAATCTTGCTCGATGCCGCCCGCACAGCAGCCAAGGGCACGAGTCTGAGGGGCGAGGATTTATTGCAGCCGGCTATCAATGCGCCACTCTTGCCGCGAGCGATGCGAGGGAAGGCAATTCAGGAACATTTGCTTGGCATCGAGCCGCTGAAAAACATGACGCCGACCACGGCTCGCGTCATGGATGCGTTGAAGGGTTCAATGAGTGCCGAGCCGGATGCTTATTATAAAAACGCCGTTCTAAAAAACCTGAAGAATGCATGGAAGGAAAGCGACTTCGTTCAGGGCGCGATCCGAGCCGGGGCACGAATACCAGCGGCGGCATTGGAGACGTTCGCCCAGGACGGCATTTTCAAGATCGTCCAGCACAGCAAACTCGCATACGGATTCGATTCACTCAATGACTTCATCAAGGCAAATCCAGAAGCATCGCCAGTGGAGATTGAACGGGCAGCGGCAAAGATCAGTGACAATGCGGACAGGGTGCTTGGCCTCATGCAGAGGGACGCGCTCTTTTGGAACAAAAGCGTGAGGGACGTTTTATCGCTCGCCTTTCTTTCGACTTCGTGGCAATACGGGACACTGCGATCATTCGCCGGGGCCGTGCGTGAAGGTGCGGAAGCCACGCGGATTGCACCAGCACTCCGCAAGATGTTTGGCCAGGGATATGAGCCGCAGAAATCCACGTCACAGAACCGACAGCAGCTTTCCTATTGGCTAACGACCGCCGGAGCGATTGGGTTGTTGGGCGCGGTGAAGACTTATTTGCACACTGGCCACGGACCACAGCAGCTTGTGGATTACATCTATCCGTCCACTGGTCGGAAGGATGACCAGGGCAGAGACATTCGAGACCACGGCGTTTCGTACCTGGGCGATATGTACGGGTTTCTCACGTCGCCGCTGTCCACACTGGAATCGAAAGCCGGTCCGTTTCCGCGGCTCGCCGGGCAAGTTTGGAGCAACAAGGATTCGGAGGGCCGGCAGATCGTGAACTCGGACGATTCGTTGCATGACAAGGCGATGGAGGTTGGTCGCTATATCGGCTCAATCTTCACACCGATTTCAATTGCCAATTCTGAAAAGGTCGCCAACAGTCCAGAATACAAAAACGCTGGTCCGTGGAAACAGTTTGATGAAGCCGCGGATGCGTTCTACGGTGAACGGCCTGCACCCATGCAATACAGCATGTCGGACGCGGAGCAGTTGGCCGAAAGGCTGGAGAACGAGCGCCGCGGGACGATGACACCAGAGCAGGGGCAGCTTGCGGATCAGAAGGCACAATGGCGTAGGGCGATTATGGAGAATCCGAGCGATCAGGACACGCTCAATCGGGTTATGGATGCCGTTCACAATTACAAGTTGTCCCAGACAGATGCGAATAGCCTCTACAAAGAAGCCGCCCAGGCCAAGCAGTTCCCCGGCATCGCCGGCATTCCGCTTCACAGTGATTTGCAGGCCGGAGATTTACGGAAAATTTGGGACGCGGCAAGTGATGAGGAACGTGCGCAGATGTTGCCCACGTTGAATTACAGATTACGAAAGATCAGCGCCAGGACCGCGAAAAACTTCGACCAGTGGATTGAGTTGGCACGCACGGTCGGGGCCTTCCAGCAGAATCATCCGCAGACAAACCAACCGAGCCAGGAGTAACAATGCCGCCGTTCAATCGCCAGCAGCCGCAACCGAAGATCGTAATACCCGTCCCCGGCGTGCCGCCGCTCGGTGTAGTTCGTTCGATCAGCCGCGAGGAGCAGCCGCCGGGGAGTCTCATCAGCAGCCAGAATGTTGTGCCCTACGGATGGGCCGATGGATTCGGTCGCATCACACAACGTCCCGGCGTGAATCTTTTCTGCGACACTTCGACCAGCACGGCGATCCAGGGGATGTGCCCGATTCCGCATATCGTCCAACCGGGTGGATTGATACTAAATCCGCCCCCCTATGATTTCACGGCGTGGGGCCTCTCGACCGGCACCTACACAGTGTCGGGGCCGCCGGGGCCTACTTCCTATTCCATTCTGATTGAGGACAGCGGGCCATCCATCACACTGACTTTCTCTACCATTGCAAAACTCTACTTCGATTTCCCTGGCTACTCCGGTGTGGCTCAGTTCTCGGTGGCCATTCCCTATAACAGCACGGGCGCCCTCTCCACAAATGGCCACGCCATAGGAGGGTGCCTTACATTCAGCATGGCTGGCTTTCTGAATTCGGGTGCCGGTAGTCAGTTCGGTTACGTCTCCACCTTGGTCGCCGCTGTAGGAACCGGCGAAGCTGTTGGGATCGGCGGCTACGACGACTCGAACAGCAATCCAACATTCCTCAACGCCAGTACGCCATCCACTCAGATTGCGGATACCTGGACGCTTCAGGCCACCTACATTGGCAATCAGAATATAGCAATCTACTTGGTGGCCAAGGGCGGTGGATTTGTCACGCCGACCGTCGTCGCTAAGGATACTTTTGACATTGTAGGGCTGGGAGGCTTCGCTGGGTGGAGTCGAATTAGTACTGTGCCCGCTGCCACCTTTGCATCCACGGGTGGCACACCAAGTAGCGGGCCGATACTGGCGGTTAGTTAGTGTTTAAACGCATCGCTGGAAATTTCCCGTCCGGTTGTCTCGCCGGGCAAATACCAATATCCCCCGCCACAGAATCACAGACAGACGCCCCCGGCATATACCCCGTGACATTGCATACAGCCCGCGTCCTGCGTTCGCCGCCGGCACTGCTCCGCATTCCGGGCATCATCGGGGCTGAGAATTGATTCCAAGCTTGGTTCACAAACTGGAGCAGTCGGCTAGTGTCAATATGGGCGGGTGAAGGTTAGGCTTCCAGAAACATAATTTCATTTTCGGATTTTGCACCGCTAGCTCGCGCGTCTTTTTGTCAGGAAGTACAATCAGCCTCACGTCGCTCGGCGCAATTTTCAATTTGAACAACGGTTCGGTCGGGCCAGTGTAAACGATGTTCCATTTATCATTTTGACCCTGGGTAGCAACAATGCGCCACTCGTGTTCCTCTAGAGTTTTAAAGTCTTCTCTGCCCGCGATGCTTGACATTGCCTTGAAAAACGTACCGATGTAATTTGCGTTTTTCTCAGCATGTTCGAGCCGAGAATCTAGCAGAACATAGCTTTTAATCAGGGGGTGCCTATCTACAACGTCTTTGAGCGCAGAATCTTTAGCCATTGCATTCTTAAACCGAACGTACTTGTTCTTGGCGTTTAGAAGTACAACGCGCAGGTCAAAAAACGCACCAACGATATGCTCATCGCCACGGTTTCGGACGTAATGAACTGGCGATCCCCACCGGTCGAGCACAAATTTTCGATCAACCCCCACGCCTAGTTGCCCATACTGTTTTGCGTGAGTATGGCATTGTGATAGGCGAATTTCGGTGAAGCAGGTCATATTTGCGAAATACTTGTACGAAATCGAGCCGCTAGAAGCCCGCGCATTGCCGCCGGTTAATTGTTCTTTCGGGGCATTCATCCAGAACCCATTTTCAACAATGTCAAATAAGCGATCCACATATCTCTCGCGTAGATCGTCATTGAGACGCTTAGAACGCCTAAGATCAAAATCCTTTCCTGTCCAATGAATGAGAAAATTTGATCGCAGCATACATGACTCACGGATTTCAGCGCCGGGAATTGTCCTCAGACCTGTCCATCAGCCCGGCGGATACACTTCACGCGGGGATTGTATCACTGGATCAGCCGGTCAAGAATCCGTGCCCCGCGTGCGATATACTCATGCCGCGATGGCCACCGTGACACTTCTCACTGAAGAACAGGCCGCAGAATATGCGGGCGTCAGTCGCAAGACGATTCGCAGGCTTATCGAATCGGGACGGCTTGAAGCGTCTGATTATGGTACTGGCAAACGCCGCCATTACCGCATTCATCCCGATGCACTGACCCATATTAAGCCGGTGCCGGCTCCGCCGCTTCCGCAACCACGTCGGCGCAGAGCGGGAGCGATGCCAGCGTCATTGATACATCTTTTCCCTCGCGTTGATGGGCGCTGACGCGAGACGTTTAAACACTGCGGCTGATATTTCTCCCGCCATATGTTTCTCGCCTTAGCATCAGCAGCCGGGGGCGGCGTCGATTGCAGTATCGTAGGGTCGTGTGGCAACTACGCCTGACTGACCAAACGCTCACTTCTGACCTTTAAGTGGCTTGAACTCAAAGAAATAGTGTTTCCGCTCATTCCGCCGAATCACTCGGGGGAATTGGTCAAGCAATTCTCGTCCAGACTTCTTAGCAGCCTGCTCTGCGAGATTCCATGCAAGGCCCTTATCGTCCCAGACGACCATAATGCCTCGGTGTCCGCCTTCCGTTGTCTCGTACACGCTGATTAGATAATCAATGTCGGCCATATTCCGATCCTTCAAAAGACATGCCCATGATAAGACTGGTGGATCAACTTACAACACCTGTTGCTCTCAAGGGCGCCTGATTAAGATTAGCCAAATGGAGCGAGGCGAGATCGAGCGCGTAAGTGAAGGCGTGGTTGATGCCCTTAACGGACTCGCTCCAACGCTCTCTAAAACTAAACCAGGACACGGGAATTGGACCAGACTTGTAAAATCATGTCTCGCTGAGACGGCGGGAAAGCATGACTGTGAAGGTCGATGCTCCGGCCATAAACGGGAATTCCTGTTCGATGTCGTTTGGCTCAAGTATTCTGATTCAAATCTCGTTGATTTCATTCTGGCGGTCGAGTCAGAATGGGGAAATCAATGCGAAGTCTTGAAGGATTTTGACAAGTTGCTGCTCCCCAACGCCGACGTTCGATTGCTCGTTTTCGATGCGGACGTTGTTGGCCCTGAAAAACTCATCGCTATATGTCTCGAACGCATACGGCGCTTTCGGAAGTTTATGCCAAATGGTGTTTGGATTTTTGCTGGCTGGAAAACGGGGATTGGGTTTCGCTTTACGAGATTGCCATCCATTGACGACCGTGCCAGCATTGATGTTTGAATAATCCGCTTGTGCCACAGATAATTCCGGTTCTATGGGCGTGCTGAAACCCATCGACTACAGGAAACTGAACGCTCGCCAGCAGGAGAACTACAATTTTCACAAGCTGTCGGGGTTGTTAGCAGACTATGGGTACATAACGATACGACTTAGCGACGACTGGCAGGGGGCGGATTTTCTCGCGCATCACATCGACGGTAAGCGGGTGCTGCGGATTCAACTCAAGAGCCGGCTGGCCTTTGATAAGAAGTTTCTCGGCAAGCGGATTTACATGGCGTTTCCGTACGCGGGGGAATGGTACTTGTTTCCGCACGACAAGCTGCTGAGGCAGGTGTTACGACTTTCGCGGATCAAGAAATCTGTGTCCTGGTCAAAACACCACGGATACTCCTTTCCCAAACCACCGCAAGCCATCCTGCGAATTTTGAAGCGAAAATATCACGTCCGGCTACGCAACGACGGATCGGCATAGCATACAGCGTTAGCCACGTGAGGCACGTTGCATAACGCGAAGCGTTTAAACACTCCTGGTGAAATCTCCCCGGCGATATTTTCGTGCCTTGGAGTCCCACCCCTCGACTGAATTGTGGATCGGGACACACCCCCGGTGTCCCGCGACGTACAGCGTATGACGCGGCGTGAATTGATGCGTGTTGTGTGACGGATGACGTGGGATGTTTAAACGCATGAGGCTCCCAAAATCTTGTATCCGACTGACAGCTAGATGAGGAGTCCCAGGCAGTCGGCATCGAATCAAAGGGTCACACCCCCCGGTCATCGAACCTATCACAAGCGGCACACATCATGCAACGAGTGTTCTATTGTTAGATGAGTTTGCGCACATTGAGAGTAACAATCCGTTTGCTTATTTGCTGGCGCATGGTAGATTGTCGGCGTGGTGGTGGTGTGGAGTCGATAGGTGGTGATCGAAATGAAGATGCTTATTGCTGTGGCCTTCACACTGCTGGCCTTTGCGTACGTGGCGCTGACTGTCGCCGGCGCTGGCGTACATGCACTTCACGTATTGCGATGATTCCCCCTCGCTTCCCCACTAGCTGGCCTAACGGTTAGCTGGTGGCTTACTTCGCCGGGCAATTCAATGCGGGGAAATGCAGTGACACGTAAACACTTCGTCGCATTGGCGAGCGAATTGAAATATCGCAAGCCGCATAACGTTCCACCGACGCGGTGGACCGATGCAGTCGGCGGGTGGCAAGCGGCATGCGAGGCCGTGGCCAATGCCGCCGCTCGATTCAATCCGGCTTTTGATCGTCAAAGGTTTTTGAAAGCGTGCGGCTACTACGGTTGACAGGGACATTGAGCGGGAGAAGCAATGCAACAAGTGGAATTTCCCGGACGCTATCACGTCCACCTATTGCAACGCGGCCAGTGGTGTTCAATCACGCCGCAACGTGCATCGTATTTCGTGCGTCTGGTCGGAGCGAAGCGACTGCCGCCGCCCGGCAGCGAAACGATTATCACTTCGGGCAATGCCGAATATGGTCCGCTGGTCGTCGTCAATCGGGCCGGCCAGTATGAATTGCGGCGATGCCAAGAGTAGCAAAATATAGATTTTATCGGGACGCGAGCGGGAGAAGATATGCCGTGCCTGAAATGCAACGCCGACAACGCGACGGTGTACATGGGCCGATGCGCAGATTGCGAGCGGCAAGAGATTGGCGGGATACAGAATCCCGTCCGGTCAAGTGAGGCGGATCGGTCGATTGACTATTTGATCCGGCTCATGCCGGTCGATGACCGCGAACCGTTGCCGGGACACTGGCATTGCCCATGGTTGAATCGGTGGATCAAAATCCCGCCGCCAGCGTACTTCCAACTGCGTGTTGCGCTGCGACAGGCAAGGGCACTGGCCGATTGCATCACGGTATCCGGGCCATCGTTTTCGGCTTGGCGTCGGTCACAGGCTGTCCGGAAGCGGCAAGCCAATGCCGCGGTAACTCGAATCACTCGCCAGATTGAGACGTGCCGCAAGATTCACGGTCTGACGGCAGTGAAGTTCTGGACGCCGCGTAATGGGCGGCGGGCCGGCAAGGTTGCTGCACCGCGTCGATACCGCCAGGCAGCTTGATTGAACGTCTAATAAATCGGATCGTCATATGCCGCTCGGCTCGATGCCGGGCGGTATTCCGTTTGAGGCCAGCAGTGGCAATGGGCGAGCGGCGCAGAGCTTGGCCAGTGACAGGGGCAACGATGCCGGGCCGACAGGCAACGTCGCTGCACGGTGCAGTGGTGCGGCTTGGCGTGGCGACTGGTTATCAAACCTAACAGACGGTGAAAGAGTAACGGACTAATTTCGATGCAAAATCGGGCCGACTACGCTCGCACTACGCTCGGCAAGTTGCTTTTTGAGTCAAAATCTGTCATACTACGTCCACCGGGGAAATCACAAGTTGCGTTCAAGTCGCGAGATAAAGACTTCGACAGCGGATTAAAAGTCCGTTGCTCTACCAACTGAGCTACGCGCTCGGAACCGCCTCCGCCGTCGTGGCGGGGCCGCCAGAGGATACGCCACCGCCCCCACGCGGGCAAAGCGCCGACACGCAACCAGATACTCATTCGGAGCTATAATTCCCCAATGCCCCTGACCTCCGACACATGCATCTGCCTGCGAAAGCTGGAATACAGCGAAACTTCGCAAATCCTCACGCTCCTGTCGCGCCACCATGGCATCGTGCGCGTCATGGCCAAGGGCGCGCATCGACGCACCAGGGCGGGATCCGGCAAATTCGACGGCGGCATCGATCTGCTGGACATCGGCCAGGCGGTTTTCACACACGATCCGGCACGCGAGCTGGATCAATTGACCGAATGGAAGCTGACCGAGGGACATCTGGGCCTGCGCCGCACCCTGCGCGGCCTGTACCTGGGCCTCTACGCCCTGGAACTGATTTGCGCATTTTTCGAGGAGCACGACCAGCATCCCGAGCTGTTCGATGCCCTGGCGAAGCTGCTCATGGAATTGTCCGGCCCGCGCGCGGAGGAATCTTTCCTGGCCTTCGAATTGGACCTGCTCGCCACGGCGGGATACGCGCCGCAAATTACCCGATGCGTTGAATGCGACGGCGCCCTGGCGGATGCCGAGCCGGTGTGGTTCGCCCCGTCGCTCGGCGGTGTCGTTTGCCAAAAATGTGCCCCCACGCAGCACGACCGAATGGCCCTGGATTCCCGGTTGCTGCGCTTGCTGCAGAACCTGGCAGCGCCGGTCGGGCCGACTCTCCCGCGCCTCAGCCGGCATCAGACCGACCCGCTCAATCGCCTGCTGGCCGAGCATATGATTCACATCCTGGGCCGCCCGTTGCGTCTGGCGGGCTATGTTTTGCCCGCGAAGCGGCGACCGCAAAGTGCCCCACTTGCGGCCGCAGTCCCGCTGGATCAAAATCAATAGGGGAAAATATGCGGCTGCATCGAATCCTCATCACATTGATCGCGCTGGTCCTGCTGGACGTCTGCGCCGCCCGCGCCGCCAGGCTGGTGCTCAAAGACGGCACCGTTTTGGAAGGCGTGGTCATCCGCCAGCAGGATGGATATTGGATCAAAACCCCCGACGGACATACGCGCACGGTGAGCGACGACGACGTCGCGTCGGCGACGATGGATACACCTGAGGGCCAGGCCCCCGCCGCCGAGGGGTCCTCCCAGGCCTTCGCCTGGGCGCGCGGCCGGGCCGAAGACGCGCCGACGGCGGTGGCGGCGGTTTCCGTCTGGCAGCAGTTCATCGACAAGCATCCCGACAGTGCCGACCTGCCCCAGGCCCGCGCCGAGCTGGCGCGGTGGAAATCCCTCGCCGCAGACGGCGCGGAAAAAATCTACGGCAAGTGGGTTTCCGGCGAGGAGCGCCGCCGCATCATCCAGCAGGCCGCGGATCTGACCCGCCAGGCCCTGGATATGTTCGAGCACAAACAGACGCTCTCCGCCATCGACCTGCTCCAGCAGAGCCTGCGGATTTATCCCAATTCATTCCTCACCAATTTCGCACTGGGCGATGTGGCGATGTTCCAGAAAAATTACGACATGGCGGTCGATTATTATCGCACCGCGTCGCGCCTCTCACCGCAATCGGCGGCGGCCGTGAATAACCTGGCGGTCGCCACGTTTTTCAACAAGCGCTGGGAAGCGGGCATCACCGGCTTCCAGCAGGCCGCGCAAATCGAAGACAGCAAGATGGTCGCCCAGAACCTGGTGACCGCCCTGGCGCTGGCGCCGCAGGATGTCCGCACCATGCCCAGCCTGCGTCAGGTGGTGCAGGCATCCAACCTGCTGGCGCTGAAATACCAGATCAGCGGGCCGTCCCCCGATTTTTTCCTGATGTCGCCGCCGACCGCGCCGGACGATCATTTCAAGGGCGGCGACGGACCATCCGGCTACGGCTGGAGCGGCACCGGATTTTTCATCTCCGATGACGGTTTGATCCTGACCAACCGCCACGTCGCCGCCGGCGCCAAAACGCTGCTGGTGCTGTGCGGCGAGGAGCAATCCTCGGCCGACGTCATCGCCATCGACGATCAGTACGACCTGGCCCTGATCCGCATCAAGCCCAAAGGCAAGGAACCGTTCGTGCACCTGTCGACCAACGACACGCCCCACGAGGGCGCTGACTGCACCGTCCTGGGATTTCCCCTGATCCAGAAGCTGGGCGCCGACATCAAGATCACCCGGGGGATCATCTCCTCCGACAGCTCCGACGCCGGCGGCGGCGCGGATGTGCTGATCGACGCCAAGGTCAACCCCGGCAATAGCGGCGGGCCGATCATCGACAAATTCGGAAACGTCATGGCCATCGTCTGCATGAAAAGCGTCTCCACGCAGATGGAGGAGAGCTACGGCATCGGGATCAGCGCCGGCCATATCCGGGAATTTTTGGCGCGCCATCACGTGACCGCGACCCCCGCCGACACCGACACGCCGACCTTATCGACGGAAGACATCGTGACCAAAGTGAAGCCCACCACCGTCTGCATCCTGGCGACGCCGTAACCAGAGCGGTGAGAAGTTTTTAATCCTAGAACTCGATATCGATATCGTCCATAATCCGCCCCAGCTCCCGCGCTCCGTGGATCAAGCGATAGACCTCCACGCCATGGGCGGATGGCCGATAGAAAATCAGGTAATTCCGGTATGGGGTCACAATGGCGATGCGCATCGCCTGCAATCGAGGATCTGGAGAATCCCAGATGCGCCCGATGCCGGGTGTATCGAGTAGCGATTTGATGCTGCGCTCGATCGCGTCAAGCACGTTCTCCGCCGCCCGCGGATTGCGCTCATAGATATAGCGGTAAATGTCAATGATGTCTCGGCGGAGTTGTTTGGTGCGGCGAATCTGCTTGCGCATCACTGCTTCCGCTTGACATTCGCGACCTCGGCACGTGCGGCCTTGCGGATTGCCGCCCAGTCGCGCTCATCCATAGTGACCTGAGGGCCCTCAGCAATCGCCTGCACCAGTCCCGTGTCGATGGCTCGACGAATCTGGCGTTCGCGAGCGCGGCGCAACATCTCGCTCAAATATTCGCTTGGAGTGCCGTATCCGCCGGTTTTGACTTGCTCGTCTATCCATTGTTTGAGGTCCCGAGGAATTGAAACATTCATCGTGGTTCGCATTGCCATATGATAGCAAGTTTGATGGCACAAAAGGCAGATGGGAATCATCGTTCGACTGCCCTTCCATTTCCAATCCGCCTGCGGCACACTGAGCGCCACGGTGACAGTACCGGCGGAACTGGCGAATCAGGACCTGTTTGAATCGGCACGGTCGCTACGGCGGCCGGCGGTGGAGGAATTGCTCCGCGCTCATTATCCGCAGGTGTGCCGCATCGCCATGGGTGTTTGCGGACGCGAAGCAGCGGGATTGAAAGCGGCACGGCGGGTAATGAGCCAGAGCTTGCGCATGCTCCCCAACTGGAAGAACGTCACCGAGGCGGGCAATTGGTTTCTCCACCACACTGTGCTCGCGGCGCGCGAAGCGGGATCGCAGAACCCCGTCGACGCCCCCGATCTGCACGATTGCCTAGTCGAGCACGTCGATCGGCCTTCGACCGAATATCTGGCGTTCATCCGCGCCTTGCGCAACTTGCAGCCGCAGCAGGCCGAGGCGTTTTTGCTGTCCCGCGGCGAGAAGCTGGAGCCGCGCCAAATCGCGGTGGCGATGGATTGCTCAACGGCGGCGGCGGCGAATCATCTGATCGCCGCCAACAAAACGCTGGCGTCGATCGCCGTCCCCACTTTCGACGCGCAGGCGGCCGCGCTGGCGCGTGTCTACGCCTCGCTGACGCCGCCGGAGCGGCTGATTGTCGGCGATATTTCCACCGTGGCGCGCCGCCTGTCACGCCGGCGGTTGCGCGGGTTGATCAGGAATACCATCACCCTGCTGCTCCTGGTTGCCATCGCCTGGATCATCTGGCGGCTGTCGCGAATGATCGTGATTTGAAGTACGGAAAAATGGTCTGGGCTTATTACATCCTCGTCTTGTTGATCGCGGCGGCGGGGCAGTTGATGGTGCTGGTGACGCTGCCGGGGCTGTGGCTGATGGCCGCCGCGTCGGCCGGATTTTGCCTGCTGACCCATCACCGATACCTGGGCGGCAAGACGCTGATCGCCCTGCTGGTGCTAGCGGTGCTGGGCGAAGTTTTGGAGATCGGCATCGGCGGCGCCGCGGCGCGCCAGGCCGGCGGAAGCCGACGCGCCATGCTCGGCGGAATCATCGGCGCCATCGCGGGGGGAATCATCGGCAGTTTCGTCCTGCCGATCGTGCTGACCATCGTGGGCGTCTGTATCGGCAGCTTCGTCGGCGCGGCGCTGTTCGAATTAGCCGGCGGTGGGACGATCGATCACTCGCTGATCATCGGCGTTGGCGCCGCCAAGGGTCGGCTGGTCGGGGTTGCCGTCAAATTCGGAATCGGGCTGGCGATGCTGCTGCTCATCGCATGGACCGCCCTGCCGATATGAGCGATCAGGAGCGGCGTCTGCGGCGGCCGAGCGTAACGCAACCTCCCGCCAGCATCGCGCTGGCCCCAACCGGCTCGGGCACGATCAACACCAGCGAGTTGCCCTGCGGGCTGGATGTAAACAGATAATCCTGGCCGTTGAGGATGACCTCGTAGGTGCCATAGCTGCCGTCAAAACTGATTTGCCCGTTGGCGCCGACGGTCAGATTGAGCGGCGTGACCTGGCCAGGCAGGATGAAATTGTTGGCCGCCGCCCAATTCAAAAAATCCTGATACAACGCGGTCGTGCCGCCGGTACTGGTCATCAGCGCGCTGCTCTCATAATTTTTCAGGAACGAATCGTTGGCCTCCAGCGCCTGCCAGAAATCCCAGAAATCGAACGTCGTGGCGCTGGGATTTCCATAAACCATGGTCAGGATGTTCTGCAGATCGCCGGCGTTGAGCAAATTGGAAGTGGGCGACGTTCCGCTGATGGCGAACTCCGTCAACGACATCGGCAGGCCGGAGACTGCCAGGTTTTGCATCGCTTCCTGCATCGTGGCGGCGCTGAGGTCGCCGGCCCCGATGTACGCCTCGACACCCAGGCCGCCCAGGATATTGCCGTAGCCCGCGCTGTTGATCTGTTGCGCCTCGTTGAGATACCAGTTGGCGTAGGGATCGGAGGCGCCGGTCTGCGGGTTGCTCGAGCCCTGAATCACGCTGTAGTCATTGATGTAAAGCTTCGTGTTGGCGCCGGCGGTTTTCACGGCATTGGCGACCTCGTTGTAGATGTTGGCAACTCCCGAAGCGCCGTAGGTCGACCAATAATTGTCGGTTGTCGTGGCGTGGAGGGCTTCGTTGAGCACGTCCATCTGCTGATACGCCAGCGCGCGTGCCTGGCCGTTGGCGGGGCCGCTCTGGGCATTTTTGCCGCCCACGTAATAGTTGATGCGATTTTGGATGTCGGAGCTCAGCGTCGCCGCATTGCTCCCGGTTGCCACGCCGCCGGAGTTGAATAGATTGTTGACGTACGCCGGCTGCTCCTGGTCCCAGATCAGGTTATGCATGCGCACGTCAAGATCGTGCTGCTCGGCGAAGTTGGAGAGCTGATCGACGAAGCTCATGTTGGGCGTGACCGGCCCGCTGCTGCTGGATTCCTCATTGCCCCATTTGCCGGCGTTTTCAGGCTCAACCGTGTTGAAGTTGTTCAGCACGAATGACTGGTAATCCTGTGCCAGCGTGGCGCTGGTTGTCGAGGCGGATGGATTCATCCAGGAATACTTGCTGTAGAAACCGCCCGATTCGCTGGTGTCGTAGACGGCGGTGCCGAGATTGAACGAGTTGCGCACCAGCTTCACCTGCACCTGCGTGCCGCTGGCCACATAATTGCCGGGCGAGTTTTCCAGCGTGACGGTCTGCTGGCCCTGGCGGAAATTGTTGATGTAAGTCTGCGCCGACGAGATCGCGTTGCTGGTGGAGACGCCGCTGGAATTGAACGTCTCGCTGTTGTTGTTGGAAACGCTCACGCCGGTTCCGCTAACCGTCAGGCTGTTGACCGTCAGCGTGGGCAGTTGCGGCGTGGACGCCGACGGGTTGTCAACCTGGTTGTCCAATTGGATGCGCACGAAGTAGGTACCGGCCGGAAGCGTGGGTGTCTGATACGTGTAGTTGCTGGCCGTGGTGGAACTGACGGTGAACGAGTTGCTGTCATCGGCGATATCCAGCGTCATATCCGGCGCCAGGCCCCCGCTGGTCGTGCCGTCGGCGTTCACCGTAAACGTAACCGGGGCGGCCTGGCTTAGATCGACGTAGGTGCCGACATACCCATCGAGGTTGGTGATCCCGCTGACGTTGGTGCCAGCGCCCAGCGTATAGCTGGTGCCGCTTTGCGTTCCCTGGGATTGCAGGGCGAGGCTGGTGCCGTTGATGGTGGTCTGGGCCCACGCCGGTGTTGAGATGCCACCGGCGATTACGAAGCATTTGGCAACTCGCTTCATCGATATTGTTTCCCAACAGGAGTGTCCGCCGCCACCACCTGACAGATCGCAGAAACACGCTTAGGTAAGCGATTACCTAGATCATAACATGATGGCGCAAGCTGTCAAGAAAATTCCTGGGCCGCCCAGGTATTTATGACGCAAACGCAATTCGACAATCCCGCACTGTTAGGATATTGTTTGCCACGGAATTTTATGGCCGCACGTTTCATTTTTGGCCGCGCTGGAACCGGCAAAACGCGCTGGTGTTTCGATCAGATCACCGCCTCGCTAGTCGCGGCGCCGCTGGGTCCGAACATCATCTGGCTGCTGCCGCGGCAGGCGACGTTCCAGGCCGAGCGCATGCTCGCCTGCGCCGCCGGCTGCAACGGATATTTCCGCGTGCGCGCCGTCTCGTTCGAAGACCTGGGCCGCGAGATTTTGGCCGAGTGCGGTGGCTGCGGCACCGTCGTGAGCGACCTGGGCCGCCGCATGATTTTGGGCCATTTGCTGCGCCGGCTGGCGCCGCGGCTGCGGTTTTTCGCATCGGTGGCGCACCAGCCGGGCGTGGCGGCGGAGCTGGATGAAACCTTCGCCGAGCTGGAGCGCTGCGCCCAGGACGCCGCCACGCTGCAGGCCGCGTCAGCGCAATCGCTCGGGCCGTCGCTGGCCGCCAAGCTGCACGATCTGGCCCTGCTCTACGCCGAATACGGAAAATTCCTCGGCCAGGAACGGCTCGATCCCGCCCGCCGACTCACCGAAGCGCTCGCCTCGATCCAGCGCTGCGCTTCACTGAAACAGGCGGATGTTTACGTCGATGGTTTTTACGATTTCACCGGCCCGCAGCGGCACGTCCTGGCGGGGCTGGCAAACGCCTGTAAATCGGTTTCGATCACGTTGTGCATCGATCCGGCGAGCGCCTGCCTGGCGAATCCCGATCACAACCCCGACGACATGAGCCTGTTCCACCGCACCGAGCAGGCGTATCGCAACCTGTTCGTGGTGTTCCGCGACCAGGGCGTGAAAATCGATCCGCCGTTGCAATTGCAAAAGCCCAAACGCTTTGTCAGCGCAGACCTGACAGCGCTGGAGCAATGGGAGATACCCGAGCCAATCTCCGCGCAATCCATCCGCATGATTCAGGCCCCCGACCGCCGCGCCGAGGTGGACGCGGCGGCACGCTGGATCCGCGACACCGTCGCCGCCGGGACACGCTATCGCGACATTGTCGTCCTGATGCGCAGTGAGCAGGATTATCGAGAGGTGATCGACGCCTCGTTCGGCGAGCACGGCATTCCGTTTTTCCTCGACCGCCGACGCACCGCGGCGCATCATCCGCTGCTGCGTCTAATTCGCAGCGCCGTCGCCGTCGCGCGCGGCGACTGGCCCCATGAAGCGATGATGGCGGCCATCAAGACGGGCTTGGTCGGCCTGCAACCGCCTGACGCTGATGCCCTGGAAAATTACGTCCTGCAGCACGGCATCATCGGGCGAATGTGGACTTTGCCGCAATGGCATGATCTCCAGATCGACGGCTTGCGTCATCGCGTGGTCGATCGGCTGGCGGCGTTTGTCCAGGCCATCACCGCTTCGGACAAGCTGCCGCTGCGGACATTCGCCACGGCGCTGACGAAGCTGCTGGAACAATTCGGCGCGCGCGGGCAGATCGTCGGTTGGATGAATCAGGCCGAGCAGCGCGGCCGCCTGGAAGAGCGCGGCGAGCACGAGCGTGTCTGGGATGAACTGGTGAAGCTGCTGGACGAGATGGTGGACCTGCTGGGCGCCGAGTCGATGTCGCTGGACGATTTTTCCGCGATCCTGGATTCGGCGCTGGAGGGATTCGATCTGGCCCTGACGCCGCCGACGGTGGATCAGGTGCTGGTCGGCCCGGTGGATCGCACGCGCACCCCACCGGTGCGGGCGGCGGTCGTGCTGGGACTTAGCGAAGGGCAATTCCCGCGCACGGCTCACGAGGGGACGGTCCTGTGCGACGCCGACCGCCGGGCGCTGCGCCGCGCGCGGATTGATCTGGACCCCGACACGCGCCGCTGTCTGCTGGATGAGAATTTCTGGGCGTACGTCGCGATCACGCGGGCGTCGGAGCGATTGCTGCTCAGCCGCAGCGTGCTGGATGAGGATGATCGCACCACGCGCCCCTCGATCGTGTGGCAGCGAATCCGCGAACGCACTGGGATGGAAGTGGAGATCGCCCCGCGCCAGGAGCAATTGCCCCTGGAGCTGATCGCCACACCGCGGCAGCTGGTCACCAGCTTAATGCGCTGGGTGCGATCCGGCGGTGGGCCCGACCCGTGCCAGGGATTGTATGAATGGCTGGCGCGGCGGGCGCTGGCGAGCGACGCGATCGATTCAGCGCGCTTCGGCGGGTGGAAGGCGCTGCTCTACCGCAACGAGGCGCGGCTCGATCCCCAGCGCGCCGCGGCGATGTTCGCATCCCCCCTGCGCTTCGGAATTGCCCAGTTGGAAAGCTTCCGAAGCTGCCCGTTCCAGCACTTCGCCGGCTACGGACTGCGCCTGGCTGGGCGCGAGCAGCGCCTGGTCAGTGGAATCGATCTGTCGCAAATCTATCATGGCGTGCTGGCGCAGCTCGTGGGCGAGCTGGTGCAATCCAAGCGGGAATGGATCGACCTGGACGATCGGCAAACCAAGGCGCGCCTGGCCGAGCTGACCGCTCAACTGGGCGGCCAGTTGCGCGGAAAGCTGATGATCTCCACCGCGCGCAACCGCTACCTGCTGGACCGGATCGAGCGGACGCTGCACCTGGTGACGTCGGCGGCGCGGTCGGCGGGGCAGCGGGGCAAATTCCGGCCCGCGTGGACGGATGTCCGCTTCGGCGACGATCCCAAAGACACCCTGCCGCCGCTGAAGCTCCGCACGCCAAACGGCGCCGAGCTGCGCATCCGCGGAAAGATCGACCGCATCGACCTGCTGCAAGACGGAACGGCCACCGCCATCGATTATCGCCTCTGGGGCGGCGGGCTGGATGCGCCGCACATGTTCCACGGCCTCTCGCTGCAATTGCTCACCTACATGCTGGTGCTGCAGCACAACGGCCAGCATTTGTCTGGCGGCAAGCTCACCGCGGCGGCGGCGTTTTGCGTGCAACTGGCGCGCAAGATGCGCCGGCGAAATCTGCAGGATTCCCTGCCGCCGGACGATCCGCTGTTTCACCTCGAGCACAAGCCGCGCGGAATTTTTGATCTGCGGTTCCTCGACCAGATCGACGCGGACCTGAGGCAGGGAAACAGCGACGTCGTCCAGGTCTTTATCAAGAAGGACGGCGCCGTCGGGCATGCTGAAAGCAGCGACGCCGCCAGCCAGCAGGAGCTGGCGGCGCTGCTGCGGCACGTGGAGCGGCGCATCGGCGAGCTGGCGGACCGGATGATCGGCGGCGAGGTGGGCATCCGCCCCTACCGCATCGGCCAAACCACGCCGTGTCCGCAATGCCAGTACCGCGACCTGTGCCGGTTCGAGCCGCGGCCCGGCAGTTACGACGAGCTGGCGGCGATGACCAAGGACGTGATGCTCCGCAGAGTCGTGGAGGAAAACGGCTGATGTCATCTGCCGGCACAACCTGGACGAAGCAGCAGCGTGACGCGATCCAGACGATCGGGCGCAGCGTGCTGGTCAGCGCCGCGGCCGGATCGGGCAAGACCGCCGTCCTGGCCGAACGCTGCGCGTACCTGGTCTGCGACGCCTCGCCGACTTGCGATATCGATCAACTGCTGGTGGTCACGTTCACCGAATCGGCCGCCGCGCAGATGAAAGCCAAAATCCATGACGCCCTGCGCGACCGGCTGGCGAAGCGGCATTCGGAAAAGCTGGCGCGGCAACTGGCGCTGGTGGAGCATGCGCACGTCAGCACCGTGCACGGATTTTGTGCCCGGCTGCTGCGGCAGAATTTCAACCTGGCGGGGCTCGATCCGCAATTCGTGATCCTCGACGGCGACGAAGCCGCGCTGCTCCGCCTGGAGACGGCGACGGACATGTTCCATCGCCGTTACGAAATTGATGAAAGCGGAGATTTCCAGCGCCTCATTGACGCCTACGGCGACGGCGACGACCAGAAGCTGATCGGCCAGGTCGTCGCCGCCCACAACCTGTTGTGCAGCCTGGTCGATCCCACTGGCTGGATCGCCGATGCGCGGCGGCGCATCGAGGAATCAGCCCATGGTCCGCTGGAAAAAACGGAGATGGGAAAAGAGCTGCTCAAGCAGATCGATGAAGCGCTGGACGGCCTGTCGCGAAGCTGCGTCGAGGCACACAAATCGATCAGTCGGATGCCGCGCGTGTTCAGCGGGTACGTGGCGCAGCTGGAGGAAATGGGTCAATTCCTGGGTCACTGTAAAGCGGTGCTGCGTGATAACGGGCTGGACATGCAGGTCTCCGAGTGGCGAGATTTCGCCGCCGCCATGCCGCCGGCGCCGCGCATCCCCAGCGACGTGCCGGGCAAGGAACTGGCCAAGTCGCTGCTGGACGGCGTGAAAGATTCCATCCGCGAGGGGAATCTCGCCGAGCTGCTGGAGCAGGACTGTCGGCAATGGCAGACGGGCATGGCGGAATTGGCGCCGCATGCGCAGATATTTTTGTCGCTCGTGGCGGATTTTGGCGGCGCGTATGACGCCGCCAAGCGGTCGGCGCGGCGGCTGGATTTCGCCGACCTGGAACGGCTCACGCTGCAAATCCTGTGCAAGTCGCCGGAGCTGGTCGATTCCCTGCACCGCCAGTTCCGCCACGTGCTGGTGGATGAATATCAGGACATCAACGAGATCCAGGATGCGATCCTGTCGCGCGTGAGCAGGGAATACGCGGATGGAGAACACCGGGGCAACCTGTTTTGCGTCGGCGACGTGAAGCAGAGCATATTCCGATTTCGCCTGGCCGAGCCGCTGCGATTTCTGGAGCGTCAGGCGCGTTTCCGCGGGGGAAAAGGCGGGGCGGCGATCGATCTGCGCGAAAATTTCCGCAGCCGTGCGACTCTGCTCGATGCGATTAACGGCGTGTTTTCCCGGCTGCTGTGCGGCGGTGGAACGATGATCCATTACGATCAGTCCCACCAGCTGCGCCCGGGGAAAAAGTATCCGGACGCAACCGATCGGCTGGCGTTCCCCGGCGCTCCGATCGAATTGCACTTGCTCCCAATCGACCTGGAAACGGCCCAGGGCGAGGAAGCGCAGGACGGTGTCGTGGAACTGGAGGACGCCCAATACGAGGCGATCCTGGCGGCGCGGCAAATCCGCAAAATGATGGGAACGGACGGCGACCCGCGCCGCATGGTCGTCGACGCCGACAGCGGCGCCTATCGCCCGATCGAGCTGCGCGACATCGTGATCCTGCTGCGCGCGATGAAGTTCAAGGCGGACGTGTTCGCCGACGTGCTGCGCGGCCATGGCATCGCGGTGCACAGCGAGGGCGGCGCCGGATTTTTCCAGGCCGTCGAGGTCCGCGACGTGCTCTGCCTGCTGGCCGTGCTGGACAACCGCCAGCAGGACATCCCACTGGCCGCCGTGCTGCGCAGCCCGATCGGCGGCATCCCCGATGCCGATGACGCGCTGGCGCGGATTCGCCTGGCGTATCCGGATGAATCCGTCGCTTTCCACGACGCGGTGGCGAAGTATGCCCGCGAGCAGGACGACGAGCTGGCGGCGCGGCTGCGCGATTTTCTGGCGCAGCTGGACGAGTGGCACGATCAGGCGAACAAGCGACCGGTCGCGCAACTGCTCTGGCGGCTTTACGAGGAGACCGGATACCTGACCTATTGCAGCGGCCTGGAAGACGGCCAGCAGCGCGTCGCCAACCTGATCTATCTGCACGAGCGCGCCGCGCAATTTGGCACGTTCCAGCGGCAGGGTCTGTATCGGTTCCTGCGATTCATGCAGAGCCTGCGCGAGGAGCAGGAGTTGGCACGCCCATCGATCGCAGGTGAATCGGAGCAGGTGGTGCGCATCATGAGCATCCACCGCGCCAAGGGGCTGGAATTCCCGATTGTTTTTTTGCCCGACCTGGGAAAGCGCCACAACCTGTCCGATGCCACCGGGTCGATCCTGGTCGATCGCTGCGCGCGGCTGGGGATGGAAGTGGCGGATGAGGCGCGGCTGATTCGATATCCGTCGCTGTCTCACATGCTGGTGCGGCGCAGTCTGCTGCAGCAGACGGTGGCCGAGGAGCTGCGATTGCTCTACGTCGCCATGACCCGCGCCAAGGAACACCTGGTAATGATCGGGACCGTCAAGTCGGAGAAAATCGATCGCTGGCGCACGCTGTGGCAGAATCATTGCGTTGCGATGCCGGCGGACGTGGGGCTGGCGGCGATGTCGGTACTGGATTGGATCGGACCGGTGGAGGCGATGACGGCGTCGGCGAAGCCGCCGGTGTTCCAGGTCGTGCGTCACGACGCCGCCGAAGTGCGCGCCTGGCAGAATCCCGCCGATCGGCCGCCTGCATTCACGGCAATGCAGGAACAATTGGCGCGGCTGCAAAGCATCGGTCCCGCCGCCACGCCCGACAGCCCGGCCATGGCGGTGATCCGGCGTTTCGAGAGCAGATATCCCTTCGACGCGCAAACGCGCCAGGCGGCCACCGCATCGGTCACCAGCATCGCAAAGACCTCCGGCGGCGCGGTGACGATCGCATCCGCCGATTCGCCGGAACGGAAGCTCGACCTGCCGCTATTTTTCGTCGAGCAATCCGTCCCCAAGCCAACCGACATCGGCACCGCAACGCACCTGGTGCTGCAGCACCTGGATTTTGCCGACAGCGGATCGGAGAAACTGCAGCGGCAGATCGAATCATTGCAATCGATGAAGCTTATCTCATCGCAGCAGGCGAAAATGGTTGACCTGAAAACAATCCAGTGGCTGCTGGAGTCGGACCTTGGCGGGATACTGAAAACGCATCGTCAAAAGCTGATGCGCGAGGTGCCGTTCGCGCTGGCGTGCGGCCCCGATGGATCGGCGGCGGTCGATGGCGGCGATCCCATGGATCGGATCATGGTGCGCGGCCGGATCGACCTGCTGCTGCCGCTGCCCGACGGCCTGGCGATCGTCGATTACAAGACGGACAACGTGAGCGGCCAGTGGATTGAACAACGTAGGGAAAGCTATCGCGGCCAGATGCAACTGTATCGCCGCGCTATCGAGCAGGTCGCCGGGCAGAAAGTCGCGGCGGTGTACCTGGTGTTCCTGTCGGCGCGGCAAATCATGAAGCTGTGATCAGGTCGATTGCGAAATCACGGTCGTTTCCCGCGCGGTCATCAATTCCATGGCGAGCAGCGCGGCGTTGCGGCTGGCGCCGGGCTTGTGCAGGCCGCGGATCAACTGCAGCAGCCGCTCGCGCTGGTCGAACAGCATCTGGGGGTTTTGCAGATATTTCAGCACCTTGTCGCCCACCGGGACGTTGGAGCCGTACCAGGGGATGAATTCCGGGACGATATTTTGCCGCCCGCTGTTGAGCAGGTTCACCAGCGAATAGGTACGCGTCTTGACGATCCAGCGCGCCGCCAGGTGCCAGATGAACGGGTTGAGGCGATAGACGACGATCATCGGTACACCGTGCGCGGCCACGTGCAGCGTCGCCGTGCCTGAGACGGTAATGCACAGATCGCACTGCGGCACCAGCTCATCGAAGCGATCCTGTGCGAAGGAGAATGGTCCGATTTGCTCCACGCCGGGAAGGAACGGCGCGGCCGCGGCGGGATACCTGGCCGCGCGGGCGCGCAGCGCTTTTTGTACCAGGCCGTGAGTCACCGGCATGGTGGGGACCAGGAATTTGGCGTCGGGGAATTTCGCCAGAATGCGATCCGCCACTTCCAGCATGTTGCGGAAATTGATTTTAACGACCGAGGATCGCGAGCCGGGAACCAATCCGATGACCGGCGGGCGGTTGGGAAAACGCGTCGCGCCTTGATCCGGCCGCGCCGGCGGAAACGTGTCGAACAGCGGGTGGCCCACGAACGTCGCTTCAACCCCGCGATCGTGGAAGAACTGAACCTCGTACGGCAGGATGCACGCGACGCGATCGACGTATCGCCGCAGACGTTTCACCCGGCCGGGCCGGCTGGCCCACATCTGCGGCGCGATGTAATACATCACCGGCACACCCAGCCCGTGCGCCAGCTTGGCCAGGTGCCAGTTGGCAAACCACGAGTCGAGGCAGATCAGCAGGTCGGGCCGGTGCTGCTGGAAGTGATTGGCGCTCCAGCGCAGGACGCGGCGCAGCTCGGGATATCGGAAGGCGCCGTTGAGTCCCATGGCGGCGCGTTCGACGGTGTCATGGTGGATCAGCACACCGGCATCGGCCATGGCGCGTCCGCCCAGGCCCTCGACAATTGCCTCCGGATCGATTTTGCGCAGGGCGCGGGCCAGGGATGCGGCGTGCTGATCGCCGCTGGCCTCGGCGACGCTGATGAACACCCGGCGCGGCATACGTCAAGTCCAACGAAACGCCCCGCGCGTGTCAACCCTCGACGGCGCGGGACCATGATCACAATGACGGCGCAAATTGCGACAATTTCGGCAACCGGGTATGGTATCACGCAGCAGACCAGAGCGGACGTGAAGCATTCCAGATTCATCGCGACGTTGATTTTGCTGTGGGCGACCACGGCGACGGCGGATATCAAGGTCGGCGACCATCCCAATCTCAACTTCACGAGCATCGACGGCCAGAAAATCAACCTGACGCAGTACAAGGGGAAGATCGTGCTGGTGGATTTTTGGGCGGGATGGAGCCCGCAATCGGTGCAGAACGCGCCGCACCTGGTCAAGGTCAACGATCAATATAAGGAGAAGGGGCTGCAGATCATCGGTGTCAACCTGGATGAAAGCGCCGACGTCGCGACGCAGAACGCCAAGAACGTCGGCTTCACCTGGCCGCAAGCCTGCGATGGGGGAATCTGGAAAAGCGCCTACGTGCAGAGCTGGAGCGTCACGACGCTGCCGACAGATTTCATCATCGATCCCAACGGCGTGTTGGTCTGGATGGGAAACAGCAGCGATCTGGATAAACCGCTGGCGGAAGTGTTCCTGCATTATCCGCTGCAGTTGCTTAATCCCAAGGTGCTGACGGAAGCAAGAGCAGACTTGAACCAGATCGACAAGCTCGTCGCCGCCGCCAAGCCCGAGGACGCGCTGGCAATCCTGCTGCGGATTCCCCCTGGGGCGATGGCGGACGACAAGATCGCCGCGCGCGTGCGCGACTTGCAGCAGAACCTGCAGGACGGCGCCACGGCGATGATCGGGCAGGTCGATGCGCTCGCCCAGGCCGGGAAATACAGCGAAGCGGTCGCCAAGCTCAATGCCGTGATCAAGGGCCTCTCGGGCACACCGGCGGCGGATCAGGCGCAGCACCGCCTGGACGACCTGATGAATGATCCCGACGCCCGCAAGGCGCTGGACAGGGGACAACGCGATCGCGATTCGGTCGATTGGCTCAACGAAGCCGAGCACCTGCAGGCGGCTGGCGACGACATGGCCGCGTATAAACGATTCAAGCAGATCATCGCGGCTTATCCGGAAACTCCAGCGGCAACCAGCGCGCAGCAGGCTGTCTCGGTCTACGAGCAGGACCCGACTTTCCTGCAAAAGGTGAAGGATGCGTCGGTCGCCGACAAGGCCAAAGCGGGGCTGAGCCTGGCGGATTCCTACCGTCGCTCGGGGCGTTCGGACCTGGCGCGGCAGAAATATCAGAGCGTGATCGACCAGTTCCCCGGCACGCAGTACGCCGACACCGCCAAGGCCACCATTGCCGCCATGGATGCCGCCGGCGGCAACTGATCCCTGCACATTTCCAGGTTATTATCCGTCGCGCATTTATCACGGAAGGAGCGCCATGCTGGTCAATTGGCACGATATGTTTGTCCTGGCCCTGCCGATGGTGGGCGAGAAAATCCTGCGGCCGATTTTGGTCTACCTGTTCCTGATCGTCGGCCTGCGTCTGGCGGGCAAGCGCGAGCTGGCACAGCTCAATCCGTTCGACCTGATCGTGCTGATGACGCTGTCCAACACGGTGCAGAACGCGATCATCGGCGACGACAACACGCTGACCGGCGGCCTGCTGGGGGCGGCGACGCTGCTGCTGATTAATTACCTGTTCGTCCGATTTGTCCATCGCCATGCGCGGCTGGAAGCGCTGGTGGAGGGAACGCGCGACATCCTTATTCGCGACGGCCGCGTGCTCAAGGAGCATCTGAATCGCGAGCTGATGACGCGCGCCGAGCTGCTGGCGGCGGCGCACCGGCAGGGAATCGACTCGCTGGCCGAAGTGCAGACCGCGGTGCTGGAGCCGACCGGCACCCTGACGTTCACAACCAGAAAGCCCAGCGCGGATGAGAAGCGCCATCACGAACTGCTGGACATTCTGGAAGAGCTGAAACGTGAATTGGCGGCGTTGCGCCCGACCTAGGGCGGCGCGTAAATCGTTTCATCGGGATTGCGGCGCAGCCGTGAGCGGCAACGGCGCGGGCATCGGCGGCAGTGCAGCGGCCTTGTCCGCGGCAATCAGCGCTGGGACGTAATTGCCGGTCGACAGCACCACCTTGAACGCCTCCTCCGCGGTCATGGCGATGATCTGGCATTTTTCCAGCGGCACGAAATAGAGCCGGCCCGTGATCGGGTTGGGGGAAGACGGGACGAAAACGCAGTAGCACGGCTCGTCCGCCTCGACGATGCGGCCGCTGGTGAAGCCGAGCAATTTCATCGAGCCGAATTCATCGGGGATCAGCACCACGCGTGAGAACGTCCCCTCGCTGCCCCCGGGCGTCAGCGCGATTTGTTTCCAGCCGAGATACAGCTGCCGCACCACCGGCAGGCGCATCAGAATTCCGTCGACCAGTTTCAGCAACGCCTTGCCCAACAGGCTGCGCGTGACCAGGCCGGTGGCGAAAATGACCCCGATGGCCACCAGCACGCCGAGGTGAAACGGGATCGGCTTGTCGTGAAAGAAATGCCGGGAGATGGCATTCATTTTGTCGTCGATCCACCAGATGATGAAGATCGTCACCACCAGCGGGACGACGGCGAAAACACCGGCGATGAACGTCTGGCGGATGTGCGCCTGCGACGTGGTTTTGTAAGGGCCCTGGGTCATAGGTCTGGCAACATGATGCGCCGCCCGCCGCGAAAATGCGACAGCGCGGCGCCGCCGTTTATTTGTCCGCCGCGCCGGCGGCCGCCGGGGGCGAGAGCTGTTTGCGCAGCTGCGCGATCGCGGCAATCCGCTGCGCGGACGGGGCGTTGACATCAAAACTGACATTCGTGCGCACCGCCCTGTTCAGGTGATCCAGCGCCGCCGTCCGCTCGGCCGCGTCGTCGCTGTACAGGCAATCCAGCAGAAAGTTGACATTGGTGCGAAAGTCGCGGGCCTGCTCATCGGTCAGCGGGCGATAAGCGGCCAGGAATTTGTCACACCGCGCCCGCTGCTCGGGCGCCAGCTTGCTGCGATCGGTGGACAGCAGATAGAGCGCCGCCGGCTCGCCCAGCGCCTGCAATTGTTTTTCGGCGGCCGCGCGGGTGGAGAAATCATCCGAATTGAATTGCGACAGGATCGCCGAAACCTTGGCGGCGATATCACCCGACGGCTTGGCCGTATCGCCCAGCACCTGCCAGGCCAGGCGCGGATCGACACCCAGCACGATCGGATCCTGCCGCAGCGCCTCGAATGCAGGGCGGACGTATTTCTCGAATTCCACTGGGTGCTCACTGCGCAGGGCGATGAAGTTGGGTGAAGAGATCTCGATTTTATATGGCGCCGCCGTCCCGGATTCCGGATCGACCTGGACGCGCAGCACAATTTGATCGGTTTGCGGGGGACTGAATTGCTGGATCGTGGCCTCCTGGCTCCAATGAACTTTTGCCTTGTCCAGATATTCGAAGCCGTAAACCACCTGGAGGTTGTTCGGCGCGCTCAGCACCTGCAGGTGTCGATCGATCAATGCCGGATCGGAAAAATCCCAGGAGTCGAAATAGATGAATTTGAATCCGTGGGTAGGGGTTATCCGGAAAATCGCCTTGGCGGAAATGTCCGTCAAGTCGATCACATACTGGACTCCATTTGCAACCGGTAAGGCAGAATCCATAAGCAGCCGGTCGTGATCGTCGTTGAAACGGACAAGCTGCGCCAAGGGTGCGGGGTTTAAGACGGGAAGCCCGCGCCATTGCGCGGTGAATGTGTCCTCGCTTTCCTTTTTCAGCTCGGCGAGAGTTTTTGGCGGGGATTGCGGCTGCTGCGGGCGCGCGGCGGGCAGATCATCCGCCGGGCATGTCGCACACAGCCCACAGGCGAGAACGAGAATGATGGTCATCCGACTGCGCAAGAGCATCGATTTTGCACATTATAGCGCCGATCTGAAACTTCGTGTGATCCTGGCCGTCTAAATTCATGGCGGAACGGCCGATAGCGGCGTAAAATGGTGAGCATCATGAGCCGGCTCGATCAGCACATCCTGACCGTCAGAAACAAGCTGGCGGTGGGGATTTTCCTGCAGGCCCTGGCGCGGGCGGGGATCGCGCTGGGCCTGGTGGTATGGCTGGTGATTATCGGGGAGCGGGTGCTGGACCGGCTGACGTGGCGACCGGGGATGCTGCTGTGGATCGGGGTTTTGGCGGCGGTTTTGGCGGCGCTGATTTTTAGCCTTGCCCGCCGCCCGTCGCGCGACGAGGCGGCGCTGGCGATCGACGAGGCGCTGGGCTTGAAAGAGAAATTCAGCACCGCGCTGTTCGCCCGCTCGCTGAACGATCCGTTCGCCGATGCAAGCGTCAAGGATGCCGAGCTGGCGGCGCAGCAGGTCTCGCTGTATCGGCGCTTCCCACTGAAATTCCCGCGACAGTCGCTGGCGACCGCGATCGTGTTTTTGCTGGCGTTCCTGACCGCCCTGCTCATGCCGCCGCTGCACCTGTTCCAGAAATCCACGGAGATGGCGGGCAAAGCCGGCACGACCGCGCAGAACCCGATCGATCGCCAATTCGCCAAACAGGAATTGCCAAAAATCCAGGAAGGCGCCCAGCTATTGTCGGACAACCAGGTGATCCGGCGCGCCACCGATGATTTGAATAAAGCCCTGCAGACGCAAGACGGCGACGATATGCACGCCAAGCGAAATGCGCTGCTGGCCCTGCAGGATTACAACAAGGCGGTGCTGGATGAGCTGGACAAGAACGAGAAATACCAGACCGCCCAGGAGCAGAAAGCGGAATTGTCCCAGATCGCCGACGCCAAGGATGATTCCACTCCGTTGGGCAAAGCGCAGAATGAATTGAAGAACGGCGATCTGGACGGCGCCATGAGTCAGATTTCCAAGGCCGTCGAGGATTTTGACAAAATGAAACCGGAGGATCAGCAGAAGGTGCTCAACCAGGCCAAGGCGATGGCCAATGAATTGGCAAAAGCGGCCAACGATCCCAAGACCGGGCAGAAGATGGCCGAGCATCTGATGCAGATGGGCGCGACGCAGGCGCAGGCGCAGCAGTTGTCGGCGGCGATGCAGCAGGCGGCCAATGGCGATCCGGCCGCCGCCAAGCAGCTCCAGCAGATGGCCCAGCAAATGGCCAAGCAGATGAACAACGGCCAGGGTCCGACGCAACAACAGCAACGGCAGATCCAGGCGCTGATGACCAAATCGCAGGCTCTGGCCAACAGCCAGGCACAGGCGCAGGCACTGGCCAGCGCCGCCCAGCAACTCGCCCAGGCGATGCAGCAGCAGCAACAGCAACAACAGCAGCAAGGCAAGCAAGGCAGCCAGCATCAGGGCAATCGACCGGGCCAAGGCAGCCAGATGGCCAACGCACAACAGGCGGTGCAGCAGCAAATGCAGCAGATGCAGGTACAGGCCAAAGATGCGCAGGCAATGAAAGCGGCAGCGGACGCGGCGGCACAGGCTGCCGCGGACGCGGCGGCGGGGCTCTCGCCCTCCGGCGGGTCCCAAGGCGCCGACCAGGCCGAGGCGGGACAAGGTGGACAGAACCCACCGCAGGGCGGACAAGCTGGCCAGCAGCCCGGCCAGGGTATGGCCAATGTCGCCGGGCCCGGCGGGGGAAAAATGGGAATCGCGCAAACCCCCTACCACACCAAGCAGGAGATTGATCCGTCCAAGGACATCCAGAGCGGAAAGATTTTGGCCAGCCGTTACGTGAAGGCGGGGATCGATCCGGGCAAATCCAAAGCCGCCCTGCATGATGCCACCGCCGCCGCCGTCCAGGATGCGCCCGATGAGGTCGAGCAGGAGCATATTCCCCTGGAGGCCCAGCAGGCCGAGAAGCAATATTTCAGCGCGATGCAGCAGGATGGGCAGTAAACGTACCGCATGTACATGCGGTGCTCCGGCGCGGGCTGGGAGATTGGGCGGCGCGTCGAGTTCGCCGGGCTGCGCGGACCGCTATACAATCCCTCGGCGGCGTTTGTCGTTCACCTGATGCTGGCGGCCAATTCCAATTTCATCATGGCCTCGGTCGCGCTGCGGCTGGATTACCTGTCGCCGTGGACGGCGCTGTTGCTGTTCGCGGGCATCGGCGCGGTCATCGTGTTGCTGGGCATGCGCTCGCTCGCCGGCCTGGGGCCGGTGCGCAAGTGGGTGGCGATCGGCATCCGGCTGGCGGTGCTGCTGCTGACGATCCTGATCCTGGGGGATCTGAAATGGGTGCGGCGGAACACCAGTGTCGAGGTGATGGTGGTGCGCGACATCAGCCGCTCGACGGAGATGGTCCGCGATTTCCCCGGGAAATATCTGCAATCTTCGGTGGATGATTTCCTGCTGCAGGCCAGCGACATGGACAAGGCCCCGTCGCGCAAGGAAGGGGACCGGATCGGTGAGATCAGCTTCAACGAGCATCCGTTTATCGACGCGATCCCCAGCGACCGGCTCTCGCTGGAGGCGCGCGCGGTGCGCGGCGCGGGGACGGGAACGGATTCGGCGGCGGCGATCCAGCTTGGGCTGGCGTCGATGGACAACGATTCGATGCACCGGATGCTGCTGATCTGGGACGGGAACAACACGCAGGGCGACATCAACACCGCCGTCGCCGCCGCTTCCAGCCAGCACGTTCCCATCGACGTGATGCCACTGAGCTACAACGTGAATCACGAAGTGATGGTGGATAAATTCGTCTCCCCCAGCCGGCGCCAGGAGGGCCAGCCGTTCACCATTGAAGTGCACATCGTCAGCACCAATTCGCTGCCGGTGGAGGCGAACCTGTCGGTGACGGACAACGGCAAGCTGATGCCGCTGCGCGACGGGCAGACGACCGAGCGGATCGCCCTGAAACCCGGCCGAAACGTCGAGCGCATCGAGGTCCCACCGCAATCACCCGATGTCCACCTGTTCCATGCGACGATTTCAGACGTCAGCAACGTCACCGAAGAGAGCAGCGGATTCGTGGTGGCGGGCGCGTCGCAACTGGACAACAAGTCGGCCGATGCGTTCACGTTCGTACAGGGTGAAGGCAAAGTGCTGTTCGTGGACAACACCGATCCGGATCGCCATCACGATTACGGCAAGTTCCTGCGCGAGGCGCTGAAGTCGGAGAAGATCAACGTCATCCCGATCGCGCCGGAGGAATTTCCCAACAACCCGATCGAGTTGCAGGGATATGACGCGGTGATCATGGCCAACGTGCCGCGCGGACCGGGGGGACTCAACGACGAGCAGGAGCGCATGCTGGCCAGCTACGTCCACGACACCGGCGGCGGGCTGGTGATGATCGGCGGCCCGGACACGTTCGGCGCGGGCGGGTGGGAAGGCTCGCGGCTGGAACAGGAATTGCCCGTCACCATGGAAATTCCCGCTCAGCGGCAAATCCCCAAGGGGGCGCTGGTGCTGATCATGGATCCCGCCGAAGCGCCCAGCGGAAATGATTTGGGCGAGCAGTGCGCCATCGAGGCAACCGAGGCGCTCTCCTCATTGGATGAAGTTGGTGTGATCAGCTATGCATGGTCGAACGGCACCGGCTGCCGCTGGGATGCGCCGCTGGCCGCCAAGGGGGATGGGCACCGCGTCCTGGCCGCCCTGAAAAATTGGGAATTGGGTGACATGCCCAGCTTCGAGGATTCGATCACCCTGGCGCTGGATGGCGATGCCGGGCATCCCGGGCTGATCCACTCCGATGCGCGGGCCAAGCACATTGTCATCATCACTGACGATGACCCGCAGATGCCCGTGCCCGCCACGATACAGAAGTGCATCGATAACAAGATCAGCGTCTCGACGATCACGGTTTATCCGCACATGTCGGGCAACGTGGCGCCGGGGATCCGGGAGTTGGCCAAGTCCACCGGTGGGCGGTCCTATGGGCCGATCGAGAACAACCCGCAGCAGCTTCCGCAGATATTCATCAAGGAAGCGACGATCGTTCGGCGGACGATCATCCAGGAATTTCCCGACGGCGCGCCGGTGACGCTGGCGAACACGGCCAGCGAACTGGTGAAGGGCATTCGCCCCGGCCCGATGCCGCCGGTGTACGGGATGGACCTGACGGGAAAGCGGGATAGTCCACTGGTGGAAGTCCCCATGACGGCCGGGCCGAAGCGCGATCCGCTGCTGGCGGATTGGCAGGCCGGACTGGGGAAGGCGGCGGTTTACACCAGCGATGCCTTCAACCGCTGGGACGCCAACTGGGTCGCCAGCGGGCTGTATTCCAAATTCTGGTCGCAGGTCATTCGCGGCGTTTCGCGCTCCGCGGTGTCGCCGGATTTCGACATCGAGATAACCACCGACGGCGACAAGGGCCACATCGTCATCCGCGCCAAGAAAGAGGGCAACGCGTTTAATAATTTCCTCAGCTTCGCCGGAACGGTCAGCAGCGGCGCGGATCTGACACCGCATCCGGTGCGTCCACTGGCGACTGGGCCGGGAACTTATGAAGCCGATTTCGATGCCAGCGAGCAGGGAAGCTACATCTGCTATCTCCAGTACGCCGGCCAGAACGGAAACAGCGGCACGCTGCTGGCGGGGACGACCGTCAACAGCTCGCCGGAGCTGCGCGATCTGCAGAGCAACGATGCGCTGCTGCACCAGATCGCCCAGCGCACCGGCGGACGCGTGCTGGAACCGTTCAACGTCGATTCGGCCGACCTGTTCACGCGCGATGCACTGCAGGTCAGTAACTCACCCAGGCCGATCTGGGACCTGTTGATCCCGGTGCTGCTGGGGCTGATCCTGATCGACGTGGCAACGCGGCGCATCGCGTGGGACTGGCTGGCGACCAAGCGGATGGCGGCGACGGCGGCGGGATACGTGCGGCAATTCACCACCACCTATCGCAAGGTGGAGAACCCGCAGTTGCTGGAGAGTTTGAAGCGCGTCCGTGAGGAAGTGGCCGAGCAGAAGTTGAAGCGCGCTCCCGAGCCGGTGGCCAGCGGCGTGGCGGCGTCGGGGATGGAAGCGGCGCCCGATCCGGGCGCCAAGTTCGACGCGGAAGGCGGGGTCGAGGGCGACATCGCCGCCGTCGTGGGCGGCGCCGTCGATAAGCCCGTCCCCACCTCCGGCCGACACGTTCAACCCAAGGGCGCCGTCGGACTCGGCGAGCACACCGGCGGTCTGCTCGAAGCCAAGCGCCGCGCCCAGCTCAAGATCAGGCAGAAAGAGGAAGGCAATTAGCCGGTTGGCGATCGGTTTGTTTAGCGGCCGCGCTTGACTTCGACGAGCTCAGTCGAGTCGCGCGGCGTGGATCGTGAAGGCAACGCCGGGCAAGCCCGGCCGCTAAACATTTTTTCAGGAGATTTCATGGCAGCGCAACCCGTTCAGAACGTCCCGGGCGTCGATCCGCAGATTCAGGCGGCTTGCGATCAGTTCCGCCAGGATTATCAGGCCGTTCGCGGCGAAATCGCCAAGGTGATCGTCGGGCATGACGAGATCGTCGATGGTGTGCTGACGTGCCTGTTCGTGGGTGGACACGCCCTGCTGGAAGGCGTGCCGGGGTTGGGCAAGACGGCGCTGATCCGCGCCCTGGCCAGCGCGCTGGATCTGAAATTCAGCCGAATCCAGTTCACGCCCGACCTGATGCCAGCCGACGTGATCGGCACCAACGTGATCATGGAAAACGAGTCGGGGCGGCGGTCGTTCACGTTCATGCCCGGCCCCATTTTCGCGCAGATCGTGCTGGCCGATGAGATCAATCGCGCCACGCCCAAGACGCAGTCGGCACTGCTGGAGGCGATGCAGGAGAAGCAGGTGACCGCCGGCGGGCAGTTGCGAAAGCTGGAGGAGCCATTTTTCGTGATGGCCACGCAGAATCCGCTGGAGCAGGAGGGAACCTATCCGCTGCCCGAGGCGCAGCTGGACCGATTTTTTTTCAAGCTGCTGGTGCAGTACAGCGGCCGCGAGGAATTGCGGCAAATCCTGGATCGCACCACCACCAACCAGCAGGCGCAGATCAACCCGGTGCTGGACGGCGCGCGGATCATGCAGCACCAGCAACTGGTGAAACGCGTGATCGTGGCGCCGCACGTGCAGGACTACGCGATCCGCTGCGTGCTGGCGACGCACCCGAATGGGATTTTCGCCGTGCCGATGACCACACAATTCCTGCGTGTCGGCGCCAGCCCGCGCGCCGCGCAGGCCATCACGCTGGGAAGCAAGGTGCGTGCCCTGCTGGACGGGCGGTTCCATGTGAGCTTCAAGGACATCAAGGACGTGACGATTGCCGCCATGCGTCATCGCCTGATCCTGAATTTCGAAGGCGAAGCGGAGGGGATCACGACGGACATGGTGCTGGAAAAAGTAATCGCCGAGACGCCGACGGCCGTGCAGGAAGATGCGCCGGTGGGTGTGCGGAAGTGAGCGATTTGTGATCGGCGAGATACATTTTTACCGCAGAGAGCGCGGAGGCCGCGGAGAAGAGAATGAATATTAATGAGCTCACTGAGGCAGTCATTGGTGCGTGCATTGAAGTGCACCGGCATATGGGGCCGGGACTGCTGGAGTCGACTTACGAGCAATGTCTTTGTCGCGAGTTGAGTTTGCGGGGTATTGCACTCGCCTGTCAGGCGCCAATGCCAGTCAATTACAAGGGAATGTTGCTGGACTGCGGCTATAAAATCGACGTGCTGGTGGATGGCCGACTTGTGGTTGAACTCAAATCAATTGAAAAAGTTTTGCCAATCCACGAAGCGCAGCTGATTACGTATCTGAGATTGGGCGGATTTGAGGTAGGACTACTCATCAACTTCAACGTCGTGATGCTGAAAGATGGAATCACGCGTCGGGTTGTAAACTTTAAAGAATAAGGCGTTTTCTCTGCGTCCTCTGCGTCCTCCGCGGTAAAAATGAATTTATGCAAACTGCAACAGCCGAAAACAAATCCCCACTCCTCAGCCCCGACTTCATGGCGCGGCTGGATCAGCTCGACATCCTCTCGCGCAAGCTGCTGGCGGGGAAGCTGAAGGGGGAACGGCGGTCCAAGCGACGCGGGCAGTCCGTCGAGTTCGCCGATTACCGCGATTATTCAGTCGGCGATGATCTGCGCTTCATCGACTGGAATATTTACGCTCGACTCGACCGGCTGTTCCTCAAGCTGTTCATGGAGGAAGAGGACCTGTCGCTTTACATATTGCTGGATGTGAGCAAGAGCTGCGATTACGGCACGCCCAACAAGGCGCAGTATATGAAACAGGTGGCGGCGGCGCTCGGGTACGTCGGGCTGGTCAACTACAACCGCGTATATCTGTGCGCCGTGTCCGACGGCGTGGTGGCGGAAACCGGCGCGCTGCGCGGCCGCCAACGCGTCGGGCAGATGATCGACTTCGTCAGCAAGCTCCAGCCGCAGGGCGCCAGCCATTTCGCGCAGGCGTGCCGGCGTTTCGCGCTGACGCATCGACACAAGGGTGTGTGTGTCGTGCTCTCCGATTTTTTCGTCAAGGAAGGTTTCGAGCAGGGGCTGCGCTACGTCGCCGGCGGGAAATACGATCTGTTCTGCGTCCAGGTGCTTTCGCCACAGGAGATCGAGCCGGACCTGGTGGGCGATTTGAAGCTCAAGGACGTCGAGGATGACGACATGGCCGAGGTCTCCATCACGCAGCCGCTGCTGGCCCAGTACAAGAAAAACCTCAACGCCTATTGTCTCTCGCTAAAGGATTACCTGCGTCGGCGCGGCGGGGTGTACCTGTTCACGAGCACGGCGGTGAAGTTCGATACACTGGTGCTGAATTATTTGCGCGAGCGCGGATTGTTGGGTTGATATGGCCTGGATGCCGCACTTTCTCAACGCCTGGCCCGCCGCGCTGGCGGCGGCAATCGCGGTGCCGGCGCTGCTGATCCTGTACTTTCTCAAGCTGCGCCGCCGCGAGATCGCAGTGCCTTCGACGCTACTGTGGCGGCGGGCGGTGCAGGATTTGCAGGTCAATTCGCCGTTCCAGCGGCTGCGAAAAAATCTGCTGCTTTTCCTGCAAATGCTGCTGCTGCTGGCGTTGCTGCTGGCGTTGGCGCGACCGGTAAGCAATTATTCACCGGGCGCCGGCCAGCGCACGATTATCCTGATCGATCGCTCGGCCTCTATGTCCGCCACCGACATGGAGCATGGCAGAACGCGCCTGCAGGAAGCCAAGCGCCGGGCCAAGGACCTGGCCGGTACGCTGGGGCGCGACGGCGCGGCGATGATCATCGCGTTCGACGATTCGGCGCAAACGGTCCAGCCGTTCACCAGCGATATCCGCGCCATCGACAGCGCCATCGACGCCATCGCGCCCACCGATCGTCTCACGCGCCTCGAAGAAGCCTATCGCCTGGCCGATGCGCAGGCGGCATTCACCTCCGGTGATTCGGCGCGCAACCGCGCGCCGCCGGATGTCTATCTGTTTTCCGACGGGCGCGTGCAGGACCAGAAGGCGACGCTCAACGGCATCCTGCATTACGAGCAGATCGGCACGACGACGGCGGGGAACGTCGCCATCGTCGCCATGAGCGCGCAGCGAAACTACGAGCGCCCCACCGAGGTGCAGGTTTTCGCGCGGCTGGCCAATTTCGGACCCTCGCCGGTCTCGGGCGTGCAGGTGCAAATGAGCGTGGACGATAAAGTCTACAGCGCCGGCAGCGTGAACCTGCTGCCCGACCGTTACGACGATTCGCAGCGGCGGCAGGCGATCGCACAGGGGTTCAACCTGCGCGACAGCATCGAGTTTCCCATGCTGGAGCTGAGCGGCTCGGCGGTGATCAAGGTCGAGCAGGTGAACCCGGAGAACGATTGCCTGGCGACGGACGATTCGGCCGTCGTCGTCGTTCCACCACCCAAGATCCTCTCCGTGCTGCTGGTCACGGATGGGAATTTTTATCTGGAGCAGGGCCTGCGCGCCCAGCGCCTGCAGACGTTCGATAAGATGTATTCGAGGGAATACGAGCAGCTCTCGCAAACCAGCGACGGCGGAAAAAAGCTGCCCAAGCCGTATGACATCATCGTGTTCGACCGCGACGACCAGCTCACGCCGCCGGACGTCCCGCGCAGCGGCGCGGCGATTTATTTCGGCTGCTTCCCGCCGGGGCTGTCGCTCAAGCCCGCCGTGGACGAGAACGGCCACCCGATCGTCATGGACGATAACAATGTCCTGGACTGGAACCGCGATCACCCGATCCTGCGTAACCTCAATCTCACGAAGCTCTACGCGCTGCACGCCATCAAGCTGTTGCCGACGCTGGATTCACAGGTGCTGATTGACGGCACGAATTGCCCGTTGATGATCCTGCACCGCGAGAATCGCGCGTTTCACCTGGTGATTCCATTTGACCTCATTCAGAGCAGTTGGCCGCGGCATTGGACGTTTCCACTATTTTTGTACAAGATGCTGCAATTCATGTCGCTGGGTACCGACATGAACCTGCGGCCGTCATATCAGCCGGGCGTCACGCTGCGAATCCCCCGCACCGATCTGGAAAAGATGGACAAATTCCCCAGCGAGATCACGGTGCGCGGGCCGATGGGCCCACTCAAGGCGGCGGTGCCTAACACGGGCGATTTTGTGCTGCCGTCGCTGGACAAGGTTGGCCTGTACAGCACCGATCCACCGGTCCCGCAGTATGAGAAGATCGCCGTGAGCCTGCTGGACCAGACGGAGAGCAATCTGCTCCCCGCGCCGGTGGCGCCGGGATCGGGCGGCCAGGCGACGCCGGTGGCGTCTGCCAAGAGTCGCCTGGAGCTGTGGCGCTGGCTGGTCGCCGCCGTCCTGCCGCTGCTGCTCATCGAATGGTGGGTTTACACGCGGCGCGTGCATCTGTGACGGCTTACCTGGATTCCAGTGGAAGATCATTGGCGTCGATAATCTCCAGGGAACTGGAGCCGAAGTTGCTGACGTACAGGGTGCGGCCATCCGCGGAAACACACATCTCGCGCGGGAAAGCGCCAGCCGGGATGGTGCCGATGACGGCATCGCCGTGACCAATACGCGCGACATCCAAAACACTGAGGGTTTGCGGCTTGTCGGCATCAGGGCCGAATCGATTGGAATTCCCGACGACCAGAAACTTGCCGTCCTGCACCAGCGCCAGCGGAACCGGCGAGGCGCCCACGGCGACCGTGGCCATGCGTGCATGGTCCGGATCAGCGATCAGTTTGGCGGCGTCAAACATCAGCACGGCGTTGCTGCCGCGGGCTGTCACGAAGATAAACCGGCCATCCGGTGATATCACCATCCGCACGGGACTCAAGCCCCCGGGAACACGCGCGACGACACAATGCGCCGGATCGGTTTTGGCTTTGGCGACATCGATCACGACGACCGCTCCGGCCGGCTCACGGCCGCCCAGGCGATCCGGATTTGGTCCTTCGGGTTTTTCGGTGCTGGGCCATCCCCAATCGGGTGACGCGCCCTCGCTGGTCGTGTAGAGCCAACGATCATCGGGAGAGAACGTCAGCGCGATGGGCGCGATGCCAACGGGAATTTTCCCGATGATCGCGCGGGCGTCGTATCCATGGGATCGCGCTGCAGCCAGATCGATCACCGTAATCGTCGCCGTCCCCTCGTCGCTGACAAACAGCAGGTTGTCATCCGCGGTGACATTGGCGTAGATGCTGCCCGCGCGCGGACCATCATTGAATGCTCCGAGGAATGGATCGCCGGAACCGGAAATCATTCGGCTGGTATCCAGGACCGCCGCCGAATCACCTCCCGCGACGATCAGCGTCTTGCCATCATGGGTCAGCGCAACGCCGGTGGCGTCGCCTGAAAGCGGGATCACGCGCTTGAGTTTATATTCTCCGCCTACACGCCCAAGCACCGCCACGCCGGTCAGCGCATTGCGACCAGCCATTACCGCGACAAACAGCCAGTTCCCGTCGCGCGAAGCCGCGATGCCGAACGGATGGCCAGGCAACGCGATGGTCGTTATCGCCGGCCGAGTCGTCGCGGCAACCAGCAGCAAGCTGAGGAACGATGCTGTCAAGGTCCGCATTCGAATCACTCAACGATCGCGTCGATGCTGGCGTCGTGCAGCGCCTGGCGAATCTGCTCGATGTGCTGCGTGTCGCGCGTTTCCAGGACGCAATCGATCGCCACGCGCGCCACGTCCGGCGGGCCGAAGTGGCGGTCGTGCATCACCTGGTTGATGCTGGCGCCGGTGGACGCGAGGATCGATGCCAGGTTGGCCAGCGTGCCGGGGCGATCGGAAACGCTGACATGGACGCGGCACAGCCGTCCATCCGCCGCCAAACCCCGGTCGATCACCCGCGATATCATGGTCACATCGATATTGCCGCCGGAAAGCAGCAGCACAACTTTTTTCCCGGCCAACTGCATCGCCGGGTCCATGGCGGCGGCCAGCGGCACGGCGCCGGCGCCTTCCACGACCGTTTTTTCCAGTTCCAGCAGCCGCAAGACCGACAGCGCGATTTGCCCCTCATCCACCAGCATGACCCGGTCGACCAGCTTGCGAATAATCTGGAAGCAGATTTGTCCACCCTCGGCGACGGCCAGTCCATCGGCGAGCGTCGGCCTGGCATCGATTTTCACGACCCGCCCCTGCCGCAGCGACTCGTGCATGGTCGGCGCGTTGGCCGATTCCACTCCGATCACCGCCGCGCCGGGCTTGATCGATTTGATCGCCACCGCCACGCCGGCGATCAGTCCCCCACCGCCGACCGGCACGATCACCGCGTCGACGTCGGGGACGTCCTCCAAAATCTCCAGCCCCAGCGTTCCCTGGCCGGCGATGACATCGGCATCATCGAAGCCGGGGACATAGGTGAGGTGTTGCGTGTCCGCCAACTCCTGCGCGCGCTGGCGCGCCTCGTCATAACTCTGGCCGTGGAGGATGACGTTGGCGCCGAACGCGCGGCAATTGGTTAACTTGACCAGCGGCGTCCACAGCGGCATCACGACGGTGACCGGGATGTGCAGCAGCTGGCCGTGATAGGCCAGTCCCAGTGCATGATTCCCCGCCGAGGCGGCGACGGCGCCCGAGCGACGCTGTTTTTCATCCATCAGCAGCAGCTTATTGCGCGCCCCGCGCTCCTTGAAGCTGCCCGTGACCTGCAGGTGATCGAGCTTGCAATAGACCTGGCAGTTGCACAACCGGCTGAGCATGTATGAATAGGGGCAGGGCGTGTGGTAAATCGCCCCCCCGAGGCGCTCGCGAGCGGCGCGGATCGAATCCAGCGTGACCGGCGATTCGCTCGGATCAGGCATGTGAACATCGCGCGGCATGAGTTTATTGCTTGCCGCCCAGCAGCGCGGCGGAAACCTCGCGCGGCTGGGTGTCGATTGTCTCGGGGGGGGCGACCGGCTTGTCGCTGCGGGCGCCCAGCTCGCTCATTTTGCGCGCCGTGCTGAGCAACCGGCCCTCCAATGATCCCAGCATCGCGTTGTAGTGAAGCACCGTCGTGGAAAGACTCGAACCCATCTTGCTGATGTGCGCGAGCACGGTGGCGATGCGGTCGTACAGGTCGCTGCCCAGCGTGCGGATTTGCTCGGCATTTTCCGCCATCTGCTGCTGCCGCCAGCCGAACTCGATCGTTTTGAGCAGCGCGATCAGCGTGGTGGGCGTGGCGATGAGCACGCGATTGCGGATGCAATCCTCGATCAGGCCCGGGTCATGTTCGACGGCCGCGTACAGGAACGCCTCGCCGGGCAGGAACATGACGACATATTCCGGTGAGCGCTGGAACTGGGCCCAGTACACCTTGCCCGCCAGCTCGCGGGCGCGGCTGCGCACCTGCTGCGAATGCCGCTGCAGGTGCGTGCGGCGCAGGTCCTCATCGGCGGCGGAGGCGGCATCGAGGAACGCGTCCAGGCAGGCCTTGCAGTCGATCACAACGTCCCGCTCCTCCGGCATGCGAACGACCATATCCGGCCGCAGGCGGCCCTGCTCGGTCTCGACGGTCTGCTGCTCGACAAAATCGCATCGCGCGGACATGCCGGCCAGCTCGACGATCCGCCGCAGGGAGATCTCCCCCCATTGCCCGCGGACGGTCGGGCGCGACAGGGCGGTCACCAGCTGCGTGGTCTGCGTGTTGAGCGTGCGCTGCGCTTCGGCCAGCGTGCCAAGTTGCTCGCGCAGCATGCTGTACGATTCCACGCGCGACTTTTCGATCTCGCCGACGCGCTGCTGGTATTGATCCATCAGCTCGCGCATCGGCTTGAGCAGGCCGTCGATCTGTTCCTTTCGCTGATCCAGCGATCCGGTGGCCTCGGCGGTGATGGTGGCGAAGCGCTCGCGGGCCAGTTGCAGGAACGCCTCGTTATTTTTTGCCAGGGCATCGGCCGACACACTGGCGAAGGCGTGGCGAAGCTGCCCCTGGGCCTCGTCCAGGAGCTTGCGTTGGTCCAGGAGATTTTGCTGTGCGGCCTGGAACTGGGCCCCGGCGGCGGCCAGCTCGCCCTGCGCCCGAGCCAGGGCGTCACGGAGCGATTGCGTCTGCGATTTTTCGGTTTCCAACTGCTGGGATAAATCGCTGCAGCGATGGGTGGCCACGGCGGTGTCGGTTTGCAGCGTCGCCATGGCCAGACGCGATTTGCGATCCACGATCAGCCATCCGGCCAATCCCCCGAAGATCGCGCCGATCAGGCAAACAACGCCTGTGAACATGAGCGGCAATGTACGCTTGGGCCGTTGTCGATGCAATCGGCCGAGTCCCCTGTGTGACATGCGTGGCCGCAATTTCCTGCGCCGCGGGGTTGCGACATTGTGCCGATTCGCGCATGTTATTCACACTTCAACCCGCATGAACCTCCCTCGATATCGATTTCCTGGCGCCGTTTTACTGTTCATGTCGATGGCGGCCTGCCAGACAGCCACCCCGCCGCCGGCCGATTCGTATGCGCAGGCGACACCGGCGCGCGTGACGGCGGTGACGGCGGCCATCTCACCCGCGGTCGTCCGCGTCGACATTGCACAGGCCACCTACAAGGACGGCAAGCAGAGCCTGGTGCGCGGGAATGGTTCGGGCGTGATCATCGATCAGCTGGGGCGGATACTCACCAACTATCACGTCGCCGGGCGGGCCGTGGAAATTTATGTCACTCTGGCCAACAAGGAACGCGTGCCGGCGCACCTGATCGGGGATGATCACTGGACCGATCTGGCCATCATCCAGATGGACATGGATACGGTCCGGCAGAAAAGCATTACCTTCAGCTCCGCGGAACTGGGCGACAGCAGCACGCTGGTGGTCGGGCAGGACGTGATGGCGTTCGGCACGCCATTCGGGTTGGCGCGGACCGTCACGCGCGGCAGCGTTTCCAATACTGATCGCACGTTTTATGACGTGCAACGGCGGATGGACATCGAGGGATATGAGACCGGCGATTTTTCCAATTGGGTGCAGATGGACGTGCCGATCAACCCGGGAAACAGCGGTGGGCCGCTGGTGGACATGAATGCCAGGGTCGTCGGCATCAACACGCGCGGGGGCGGACAGAACTTGAACTTCGCGATTCCCATCGACACCGCCAAGCCGGTCATCGCCGCTATTCTCAACAGCGCCACGCCAAAGCAAAAGGGGCAGGTCGTCCGCAGCGATCTGGGATTCGAGCTCAAGCCGATGCACGAGCTGGAGACGTTTTACGATATCGACATCAACCGCGGAGTGCTGGTCAACAGCGTGGACCGCATCGGGCCATTCTCCGATGCCGGCGGCCTGGCGCAGGACATCCTGCTGGCGGTGAACGGCCAGCCAACCAACGTGCGCTTCCCCGAGGAGCTTGCGGCGGTGCGGCAGAGGATCGCCGATCTGCCGGTGGGCACCGACGTGCAACTGACCGTGAAGCGCGGCAAGCAGATTTTGAACCTGACCGCCAAAACCGTCCTGCTGGAAGGATACCTGGGCGACGAAAAAGGTTTTGCGCAATGGGGCATGTCGGTGCGTGCAGTGACGCGGCCGTATGCGGTGGTCAACCAGCTTGACGAGGTGGCCGGCGTCTGGATTACCAGCGAAGCCGAAGGCGAGCCGGTGGAGCGCGCCCATCTGGAGCCCGGTGATGTGATCCGGTCGGTCAACGGTCAGCGCGTCACCGATCTGGCGCACTTTAGCACGATGTACGATCAGACGCTGCAGCAGAAGGATGAACGGGCCTTGCTGGAAGTGCAGCGTGGGCGGGATATTTTTACCTCCGTTTTGGAAATCAGGAAGTACGCGCCGGCGACCGAGCCGGGCGATTGATGGGAGACGCGATGATTCGTCTGGATCGAGTTGGAGCATGGATCGCATTGGTCATCTGCGCTTGCGGCGCCGGCGCCTGGGCGGACGAGCCGAGCACCGCGCCGGCGGTGGAAGCGGATCAGACCAACCCCGCCCGCGCGATGTACGAACTGGCCAAGCCGTCGCTGGTGGGTGTCAAATACACTTTCAGCTCCGAGCTGGGGATGCGCGACCTGACCGCCGCGGGCGTCGTCATCGGCGAGGACGGGCTGGTGATGATTCCGATCTGGGCGGTATTGCCGACGATGGTGCCCGACGACCAAATGAAGAATTTCAAGATTATCCTTCCCAGCGACAGCGAGGATGAGACGGAGATCGACGCGACGCTGCAGGGGCGCGACGAGCGATCCAACGTCGCGTTCGTCCGCGCCAACACATCGCAGAAATGGAAGGCGATGAAATTCGCCGACCAGCCGCTGCAGATCGGGCAAACCCTGTATTCGGTGGGTTTGCTCCCCAAGAATTCCGGGTACAAGGCGCACGTGACGACGGTGCGGGTGTCGGCACGGCTGCGCGGGCCGGTGCCGCAGATCCTGGTAGACGGCAACCTCGCTGGCACGGGGTCGTTGGTGCTGGACGAGCGAGGCGAGGCGGTGGGATACGTGCATCCGACGCGGTTCGAAGATTTTTTCCTGGACCGCCCGGACAACCCCGACGCCATCCCGATGGTCACGTCGCCGCCGCACATGTTCATCCCCACCATCGATTTCATGCAGAGCCTCAACGATCCCCCAACGCCACAGAAGCCGATCGTGATCCCCTGGATCGGCTTGATGCAGCTGAAGGGCCTGGAGAAGGAGGAGGCGGAATATTTCGGGCTGAAAAACCAGCCGGCGATCCAGATCGGCGACGTGGTGAAAGATTCACCGGCCGACAAGGCGGGTCTCAAGCCGCTGGACATCATCGTGAAGATGAACGGCCAGCCGCTGGAGCGCGGCGATTTGTCCACCGAGCTGGCGGAGATCGTCTCGCGAAAAATCGAGCGATTGAAGGTGGGCGACGTGATCACCCTCAGCCTCATCCACGCCCGGGGAGATACGCCGCGCGAGGCGATGCTGACGCTGGCGGCGCGCCCGTCTCAGGAGTGGGCGGCGCACCGGTTTTACGCCAAAGACCTGGGCTTCGTCGTGCGCGACGTGGTATTCTCGGACACCTATCGCCGCAAGATCACTGCGGCGAGCACCGGGGTGGTGGTGGCGTTGCTGCGTCCCCAGGCCGCGGCGCAGGCGGCGAAGTTGGGTGAGAACGATCTGATCACCCAGATGAACGGCAAGCCGGTCACGGGCATCGAGCAGTTCAAGAAGGATTACCTGCAATTTCGAAAAGATCGCCCCAGCGATCCGGTGGTGCTGGAGGCGTCGAAGCAGGACGGTCGGGAAGAGACGATCAACATTGAGCCGCCGCAGAACGGCGTCGTCCCGGGCGGTGGGGAGAACACGCCATAAATCGAATTAGCCGGACACGAGGTTGGTGGCCACCGGTGTGCGATAAGCCTTGATTGCCGGGACCAGCCCGGCCAGCACCGCCAGGACGATCACGCCGCCGACGTACAGGGCCTCGAAGACCAGCTCGATCCAGCCGTAATCCAGGCTCTCGCCGTAGGTGTGCACCATGTACCAGGCGCCGGCGGCGGTGACCAGGTGGCCGACGATCACACCCAGGATCGCGCCGAAAAGCGCGACCAATCCCGCCTCCAGGCAGATGAGCGTCAAGACAGTATTGCGCGTCGCGCCCAAGGCGCGCAGGATGGCGATCTCCTTGAGCCGGGCTGAGACCGAATTATAGATGCTCACCAGAATCCCCACCGCCGCCACGATGGTCACCAGCGAGCAGATGATCAAAAGCAGCTTTCGCGTCGGCTTGAGGAAGGTGTCGAAGAACTCGCGCATCACCGAGGCGGGATTCACGCACATGACGTCGGTGCTGTTGTTGAGAAGATATTCAAGCTGCGCCTCGGACGCCCCGCCGCGGGTCTGCACCTGGATCCCGGAGATTCCCCATAGCTCTTCGGGGACACCTTTTGAGATCGTTCCATTTTTTGTATCGAAATCGTAATCGGCAAAATGTTGTATCCCATTGGCGTCGGGCTGGGGTGCCTGTTCCGGCTCGGTCAGCAAAGCGTTCATATCCGGCTGCTCGCCGGCACGCAGCTTGGCCTGTGCACGTACACCCGCGGCATGTGCGGGAATCGTGTAAAAGCTGATCAGCGGTATGTAAACGACCCGATCGATGGCCGTGTGCGTCGGCGCCAGCACGCCGACGATCGTCCATTGCTGCTTGTGAACATCCTGCGGCTCGCCGGGGATGGGCGTTCCATGCGTGGCCAGGAATTGCGCGCCGATTCCCTTGCCGGTCAGCTTTGGAATTTCGCTGCCGACGACGGCTTCGAACTTATTGGCCGCGAAAACCCGGCCGTCGGCGATCTGCAATTTTTGGCCGGGGCGATAATCCATGACCTGGTCCGGCGGAAGCGGGCGGCCCTGGTCGTCGAAACCAAAATAGCTGTTGAGCGTCCCGACGATGCGGTATTGGCCGTTGAGCGTGTCGCCAACCACGAACGGCTCGGCGAGGCGAACATACTGGGCATAATTATCCGCCTGAGCGGGAAAGCCGGCGGGCAGCTTTAACAAACGGGTGTACTGTTCATACGGAATATTTCCCGGGCTCACATCCAGGTGATAAATGGTATTCAGCACCAGTTGAAGCTTGGAGCCCTTTTT
>Ga0182024_10000602_pt1 | contig 93757 bp, 91 predicted proteins | sample P32metaG_FD_120480 | JGI IMG/M metagenome (GOLD analysis project Ga0182024, IMG submission 120480) | Permafrost microbial communities from Stordalen Mire, Sweden - P3-2 metaG (Illumina Assembly) | ecosystem: Environmental > Terrestrial > Soil > Wetlands > Permafrost | place: Sweden: Stordalen... | reverse complement strand
GTTCGGCCAGTACCCATTTGTAGGCGCAGGCGTAGTCCATCCTGCCCTCGCTGGCCGCGATCTTCGCTTTCACCAGCGGATCGATTTCCGAATCCACTTGCGCAGCCTGCGGCCGACAATCGGAGCCGCCGCCCATCGTCGCCAGCCATCGTCGGTGGAGGTCGCGATCATCCATCATCACCAACCGCAGCGCGTCAGAGTAGCCCACTTGCTTGGCCGCCATCGTGTGCTTAACCCGCCCATTGATCTCCACCTGAACCGCGTCCACATCGTTGCCCATCTGCTGCGTTTCCTCCCTTCGCGCCTCACCCGAATCCCACCCGCGCTCGCTCAACACCAGCGCCGGCATCCCTTGCAAAATCGGCGTATTCGTTAATGCCGCGCTGGTGAGCGTCCAGCCCTGCGGGTCGCCGGTTTTGTTGCCACGCACGTTGGGGTCGATGACCGGCGAGACGTACTTGTATTCCTTGGCGCGGATCATGGCCGCCGCCTTGGGCGTCCACTCCACCGATCCCCACAGGATGCCCTGGCCGTCCGGCGCGCCGTCGATGGACTTGATCCACCCGGCCGCCGGCACGGGTGCACCCGAGCCCGCCGCCATCTCAATCGCGTGGTCATAATCGACGGGCACTTCGCCCGTGTCGCGCTTGCGGAAATTGGCCACCACTTCGGCCAACATCGGCCGCGTGATTTCGATTTTCTGCTTGCCTCGGTATCGGACGCCGAGCTGCGCAAGGGGTATCCGCCCCGCGGTCCCGCCGTTGCCGGCCAGGCTAATCAGATACGTGGCGCCCGCGCCTGTTCGACGCGCGGCCGACGCCTGAATTTCAGCAACGCCGAAATGATCTGCGGCGCTGCCGAGGCCCTTGATGTAGCCGATAAGGTGTTTTTCCCGGTCCAGTAAATCCGGCCGCGCCTTGCAAACGCGCATGACTGACACTTCGTAGCTCTCGCCCGCGTCCATCAACTTCGACACCTGAGTGAAAAACTCGGTAACGATGCTCTGTAGCTCCGTCTTTGCCTCTTCGACTGTCACTGGTTCACCGCCTTTCCGTTCCCGTACAAAACCTTTTCTCGCGCCACCATCAATGACCCCCGCGCCACTTCCCGCGCCGACTTTCGCGTTTTAAGCCCCTTGGCTGCCGGGTATCGCCACCGGGCCCGTCACCACCCTCCGGCGCGCTGCGCGCCAGCCCCTGGAGCCGCTGCTGCCCCGGAGGGGCGTCCCCTGGCCGCGCGTCGCTTGCCGCGTCGCGGCCGACTTCGGCGAAGTGCCTGGCGTAAACCGTGGGGTTCTCCCGCGCGATAAATTTCGTGGGATTCCCGGGGGTGAGCCTCCGCCTCCCCCGGACGGCACTCGGCGGAAAGAGAGAGACGCGCGAGGCCGTCCGGACAAACTTCATAGGCCGCCGATCCCGTGCGCCATCGGATCGTCACGGTTCAACGGCGGATCGTCGCTGCCGTCGCTGCCGACTTCCCGGAGGTACCGCTGGTACATTGTCGGGTTCTCTCGGGCAACGAGTTTATGCGCATCTTGCGGCGGGGTGTGCGTCGAATCCACCTTCTCAGCGACCATCGCGAAGAACAAGGATTCGTAAGGCCCGCAGCGATGCGGCGCCGCCCCGGGCGGATCGATGGCTACAAGCTGGCCGCCTTCAAAACGGAACAGCTCTTCCTGCGATTGCCCACTGAGCAGCCGTTCCCGCGCAGCGAAAAAACCGGGATTCTCATGCGCGCACGCAATCAGGGCCTCGCGATATTCGAGTCCTTCCCGTTGTCTTTTGATCTCCACCAGGCGCGCCACCTGCGCGTCGATGATGCCTATTTCGGCAAATCCAAACTTCGTCGGTTCCACGTCCAACTCACCTCCCCCCTATGCTGCCTTGCTCAAATTAAGGCCCCACAGATGGCCCGCAACTCCAGCCACGGTGGTCTCGGAAACTCGCTTGCCGGCATGGCGCGATTTTAAGAGGTCTATCGATCTCATGAGTCGGCGAATTGATCCGCCGATGGCCTTATTCCACACGTCGAAGGCTGCCTCGTCTACATCGACGATGCCTTCCTGCCTGACGATGGCGGCCATCTCAGAGCGCGTGAGGCCGGAGAGCGGCACCCAGATTCCGACGCGCGACTGTAATGCGCCGAGGTCCGCCGTCCGGCCGGCCATCAGGCGCTCCAGGAGGATCGGCGCCGCCAGCATGACCACTCCAACGCCCGCGTCTGACGTTTTATCCCAGAGTTGGCGTATGATTTGGCAACACCGCGCCGCGAGGGTTTCCGTCTGATCGATCACGATGAGGCCGGGATTCTCACGCACCTGCTCGCACAGCTCCTCGAACACCAGACCGCCGTTCATGGTTCCGACCTTGCGCGTGATGCCATACAGCTTGGCCAGGGAGCGGACGAAATCGAGCTTGTTGGTGGAGCAGAATTCGTCGCACTCCATGACCGTGCAACTCACTCGGCCGGCGTTTTGCTCGCGCCAGTGCCGAACGGCCGCGGTTTTACCGCAGCCGAAATCGGCCGTCACGATTCCGATGGCCTGCTGTTCGTGGCAGTACTCTAGGGTCTCAGCCACGCGCCTGGAAAGCTGAGTGGAATAGAAGGTGCCCTCGCGCCGCAGTCTGCGAACGCGCTTGCCCATGTCCTCCGCCAACACCACGGCGGGCCGGCCGCCGGGCGTCAGGATGTCTCCGGCGCGGGCGCTCTCCATCACGCGGGCGATTGCAGTAACGGCTTCCCGGCCGCCTGGGAGATGCCCGCTGGCAAATGCGCGAACGGTACCTTCACAGAGCAATGTGTGGGCAGCGACGTGCCCCAACGTCAGATCGGGCCGCGAGGCCATGAACCGGTGTAGCTCTGTCCGAACGGCATCGGCTTCGGCTTGTGGAACCTGCTTGACCATCATCGGCTGCTTTCCCCCTGAAAGAAGTTGAAGACGTCCGAGTCATCGTCTGGCGGGGCGGGTTTAGTGGCGCGCGCCACGTCCACGTCCGCCGTGGAAAATACAAATTCGCGATCAGCACGCGCGGCGGCCTGCGCCTCGGCGATAGCGGCGGGCAGCTCCGCCGGCCGCTCCAGGCGCGGCACATTGTCACGCGATGGAAGTACGGCCTTCCGCCGCTCCAAGCGGGTTTCGGAGTTGGGAACCGGGACGGCGGCGCCCATGGCCTTCAGGAATTTTTTCACCTCGCGGCGCGCACCGCGGCGTAAGCGCTCGTCCTCAACAAAGCCGCTGTCTCCCATCCTCCGCAGCTCGACGCAATGCGCGAGGCCCACAAAGCGGGCTTGGTAATATATCGCGGCCTCACCCAGATCGAGCGGATCCGTCGCGAGTTCCACCGTTTCGTTGTCCAGCATCATGAGCCCGCGATCATTGCCCAAAAGCCGGTAGTGGTAGGAGCGGCCGGCCAGTGTCATCTTCAGCTCGCCGTGCTGCACTTTCAGCTCACGCCGCTTCGTGAAACAGAATTGGAGATCCTCCGGTTTCACGGTTCGCTTGGTGGTGTGACGAACTAAAATTTCATAGCACTCGTTGGGACACATCCAACCGCGGCCGGTCGGCGTAAATTTCTGCATGCCTTCGCCTTGCAGCTCGCGCTCGTTCAGGTCCTCGATCACGTCGTTATAGAGCGCGGCAATCTGCTCGATGGTGCGGAAGGGTGTGCTCTCGCGCTGGCCAGCGACCCAGGCTTCGTGCTGCGCAATCAGCTCGGCGAAACGCTCCGGCCTGGCCGTGGGTTTGTGCCCGCAGTACTCGGGCATCGTCTTATCGGCGTTGGCGATGCGGACGAAATTACTTTCGATAATCTTGGCGCGGGCTCGGTAGGGCAGGGCGTGGTGAACACGAACTCCGAGAAAATCGAGGACACCGCGCCAGGCGGAATCCAGCTCACTCACCTTGCCCGACTGCCGGCGCCGGGTGTGCTTGCCTTCCAGCCACTCGCAACGGAAGTCCTTGCCGTTATCCCAGTAGACGCATTCAGGGAGGCCGTGATCCAGGAAGACGCGCCTTAGCACGGCGGCGATGGAATCGCTACTGGGGGTTTCGACGATCACCCAGGCCAGCCACTTGCGCGTGCGCATGTCGATGGCGGCGGTGAGCCACGGCCGCACCAGGCGCCAGCCGTCGCGGGTGCGGACCAATGTGTGCAAATCGAGCGCGCGGTGATCCATGACCACCATGGCCATGGGTTGCAGCGCGGCGATGTCACGCCAGGAAATAATCTCACACCTGTTACTGAACGCCTCTTCGCCCTGGCGGGCCATGACCCGCGCCAGCTTGGGCAGGCGCCCTATACAGCGACCGATGGTCTTCTCACTTGCCTCGGGAAATTGCGCCGACTCGCGAAGACAGCCCTGCGGATCGATATAGCGTGCGCCGACCTGAGCCGCTTCGGATTTGGTGAGCAGCTTACCGGCGTGCGCCGCGCGCCATCGGCGCTCTTCCCGGTAGGCTCGATACACTTCGCGAACCGCATCATACGCCAGGGCCGCACTCTGCACCCACTCGACCGCCGCCTGGTTCAGTGACCGCGAGCGGCCGAGATCTGAACGGCCTCGCCGCACCAATCCCTTATAGCCTTCGCCGCCCTCCTCGAAATTGGCGAACCACGTCTCGATGGTATCGGTGGACACTCCGCTCTGCGCGGCCAGGCGCCGGATAACCGTTTTCTGGTTACTCTCGCACTCCCGCCATATCTCCGGAAACTTGTCGGGATTGATGAGCGGCGCGATGGCCTCGAATCGAAGGGCTGCCTTGGCCCGGTTCGCTTCGCTGAAGTTTCCACCGCCAGGGTTCTGGATCTCCAGGTGATCGGTGAGCGCCAACGGTTCGGTGGACTCGATCGATGCAGGCGGCGCCGCCAACCCCTCGCGCTTGCGTGTGGCGGATCGCGGTGCGGCCGGCAGCTCGGCCGCCGCGGGCAGGGCAACGAGCGCGTTGGAAACGGGCAGACTCATCGCACTAGCCCGCCTTACTTACCGCCATCAGCGCGCGCTCACCCAACCGGACGCGAACGCATTCCAAAAACGTCCGCAGGTTTTGACCCCGCAAGACTCCGCAGCAGTGCCCTCCAAAGCCAAGGCTCAGCTCGGGAGATTCGCCACCGGAAAGCGACAAGTACGCGCCGCTCGTCCGATAGGGCTGAAACTGGGGGTACGACTCAAAGAGGGGCGTGGCGAACTTCAACTCAGCGTCGGCCAAATCGCATGCCGCCAACCGCGCCACGTCATCGACGAATACGACGCCGAGACAGTGAGTGCCGAAGCCAACCCACAGCGTGGTGTGGCGGCCGGAATCGCCGACGCGAACCGAGGCGCCGCTGAGTTGGTCAGGGTCGGCTGGAAATCGCTCTTCCAACTGCGCGAACGCTTCCACCGAAGCATCGCGCCGGTATGCGGCCATCGCCGGATCGGCGATATCGATCTCGATGGGTTGGGCGCGGAGTGGAGTGACGGCGGACGCCTGATGAGGATTGACGGGAGACGCAAGCAGAGGCTCGCTTCGAAGGGCAACAACAGACGAGGGCGCCCTTCCGAGACGTTGATTCGTTTTCACCGAGTAGCTCCTTTAACCTTCTGCAACTGCTGTGCGCGCACGGCCGCGATATCGATCACTTCGGCCCGATGCGTGGGCGTGGCTACCTGCTCGTAACCTTCGCGCTCCAAGCGCACGCTGAATCCACACGCGGCGAATCGCCGGGAATATTCTTCGATCTCGGCAGCATCGAAGGAGAGTGACGGGAAGCCACCGGCCGTGGACCATTGGCCTGGCTCAACATCGTCGAGGAGTGCGAGTGCGGCGACGGCATCCTCGCAAAAGATGCTGGCGACATCGCCGAAATCGAAAATGACAACGACCCAAGGGTCCCGCTTCAGGGCTAGAAGTTGGGCGCGGATTTCCGAGGGCCAGTGGCGCGGATCGGGAACCGGAAAGCCGGGCAGGTTGAACGAGGCGCGCGGGCCGCCCGTTTGCGAGCGAGAATCACGACGCAAGTGACGACTCCTTCCGGCACCAGGTGCGAAAACTTTCATAAGTGGCGGGCCGCCCGAAGGCGCGCCAGGCGCGCGCAATCGCTCCGTATTTCCAAAAGGCTCCCTGCCGCTCCTGGATCGCTTTCAATAGATCAGAGGTGATCACTCGCGGCCGGCCGCGGTCAGAGCGCCGCTTTCTAAAAAGACCTTCAATTCCGAAGTTTCGGAGCTGGCGCCGCAATTTGTAGAGCCCGCTTCGGGAGCAATTCAACCGCGCGCAGATTTCCGCGGAAATTTTACCCTTGTCGCCGCGGGGAGTAGTGTCCAAGAAGAGAAGCGGGCCAACCAATCGGTACGCGCGTAGGTTGGATTGCAACAGAGCCTCAGAATGCGCGGATAGCGGCCAAAGAGCGGCGGGTAGCACTTTTGGTGAGTGTGCCGCCAAGGGGAGTAGGTTACCTTTGTCCGCGCGGTTCTTTAAATCAGACAATGGGGTCCGCCTTAAGTTGGGGAATACTGGAGGTGTGAGGAGTTTGACTGAGAGTGGCCGGCTGTTCCAGTAGGTGCAACAGCGCTAGCAGATGGTCTGCGTTGGGGCGAGAGCGCCCGGTCTCCCAACGGGAGACCGTAAATTGCGCAACCGAAAGCGCGGCGGCTAGGCGTGTCTGGCTTAAACCAAGCCGGCGACGAAGGGATTTCATGTCGCCGATCACCGCCAGGACCGGGTTTGAATGTGCTAAGACAACCACGTAGTAAATACTACAGTATGTATTAAACCAAGTCAAGGGGAAAACGTGACACTGACCCTGGGCGAGAGGATCGCGAGGATACGGAAACGTCTGCGGAAGAGTCAGTCAGAGTTTGCCGACATAATTGGGTCTCAGCAGAATTCGATCAGCCGCTATGAAACCGACCGCGTAGTGCCTGGCGTTGATGTTCTTTGGCGATTACACGGCCTAGCCGAACACGACGAAAAGGAGACCTTCGCGGCAGAGATCCGCCTGAGGATTGGCACCGCGATCCTTGGGCAGGAAGCAACGGTCGAAGGCAGCATGGAAGAGCTGAGGCCGATACTCGGTTCCCTCATCACGGCGGAGCAGTTGAAGGGCTTGAACCCAACGAACCGGCCCGATATACAGGGGCTGTTGGCGGTGCTGGTTGACCTTCTGGAGTTGGATAAACCGCTCGATAATTCCGTCCTGGAGATACTGCGCCTCTGGCAAAAGTATGGACCGAAACGGGTCCATAAGTTCCGGGAGGCCGCGGCATTTCTGCGCGGGGCGCTGGGGGAAGCCGCGCCGGAGGATCGTCCCGTCCCACTGTTAAATAAGGCGCGGGCGGCCCTCAAGGCAGCGAAGGATCACAGGAAGAAGGTGCGCGCATAAAGACACAGCGGATCGTAAGCTAGGCCGAAATTGAACTCCTTCTCGGCCTGGAGGAGCTGATCTGGCAGCGGTGGGAGATCTACGCGCATGAGGCTAGCGCGGTCTTACGAAGACTCCAGGCGGGCGCCGCGGTGGAACCGGGAACGCATAGCGTCCGAGTCCAGAGAGGCAGCGATGGGCGCCGGCCAGGTTTGCTTGTGGATACTATCGCTGCCGCTGCCGGCGATGGAAGAAGCGCTCGGCCGCGCGAAAGTCGAGGCCATCAAAGAGAGAGCCAGCCGAGCGACGGGCCATCATTATTAATATGTTGATGGCGTCTGGCCGCGCGGTTGCGCATAATGACCCGTTGAAGGCAGCGCGGCCACTGATACTGGCCCGTCGTCACGGCGCGTGGTGGCTTCTGATTTAGTCCCGCGCTGCTCTGTGGTGTCAGTTTGGTTGCGTATCGTGGCTTCGCCACCGGATGTGGCGAACGGACTTCTAGCCCTGAACGCTCGCGTCTCTCCCTAGTTCAGGACTCACACACCTGAAATTAGATTAACGTCTTCCAGCTCTTCCAGTGGGCTTTTTGCGAAAAGTAGCCGCCAATATTTTGAATAGTTTTGCCATTTTTAGTGGCGGTGATTGCTATAAGTGGTTTGGTATCAGTCGTTTAAATCACTTTACCTTAGAAACCTCGTAAGTGATTGATTCTTGGTAGGACGGGCGCGCAAAATCGGCGGTTTGGGGTGCGTGGGGGAAATAATGTGTCTCCGGTTGGGTGTGGTGACACTGGCGTGTGGTGGCGCAAGGCTGGAAGTTAAAGCGCCGAGGTTGTTGAGGTTAGCGGAGGCCGCCACGTCCGTGCCATGACTCGCCGCCAAGCGCCGCTAAAGGGGAAATAATTAGTCCCGAACTAAGATCGATCTCATCACACCCTGCGGTCACCGGATAGCTTGCATCGCCGCCCGCGGGGCATCAGAGAGTCAAGGTTCGAAACGAGTGGGAAAAAAGTAACGCCATCCAGCGATTCCAATGCCTTCGTAGAACCGGCTCAAACCATCGGGCGGCCGAACACGCACGGCGATAAGTCTGCGGAGCAATCCGAAGCCCGGCCGCCCCACAACGCGCATTCAATCCAGCCATGCCTCCCGCGTTGTTGCCACCAACGGCACGCCACCAAACCGTCTCTCCCGCCCTCGAAACTCTCGCACCGCGCCCGCCAGATCGTCTGCGCCAAAGTCCGGCCACATGCGACGCGAAAAGACCAGCTCGGCATACGCGCTCTCCCACAGCAGAAAATCGCTCAGCCGCCGCTCCCCGCCGGTGCGGATCAGCAGGTCCACCGCCGGTCCCAGAACCCCACCCAGCGCTTCGCCGGAAAGGTCCGTCAGCTCCCGCGCCGCCGCCAGAATGGCTTCGCGTCCGGAGTAATCCACGGCGATCCGCAGCAGCATGCGCGTGCCGCCGCACGTGAGCGCCTCCGCGCCCGCGATGGCCCGGCACAGCGGTGCGTCCAACCGGTCGCGCCGCCCGATCACCTCGAGGCGTACGCCGTTCTCGATGCATCGCTTCGTCTCGGATTCCAGGAACTGGGCAAAGAGCTTCATGAGCGCGGCGACCTCCACCGCCGGGCGCCGCCAGTTGTCCGCCGAGAAGGCAAATAGCGTCAGCACGCCGATTCCCAGATCCGGCGCAGCCTCCACCACGCGCCGCACCGCTTGTGCCCCCGCGCGGTGTCCCGCCACTCGCGGCAGGCCGCGCCCCAGAGCCCAGCGGCCGTTGCCATCCATGATGATGGCCACATGCAGAGTACTTTGAAATGAAAAGCAAGAAGCCATAAAAAAAGACCCGCCTATTTCTCCCGCATCGCGCGAATGAGAGCTTCCATGTGATCCAAGTACCGTTCCAGCGCCCGCTTCCCCGCCGCGGTCAACCGGTAATCTGTGCGCGGCATGCGGCCTTCGAACGATTTGGTGCAGCCGATGTAGCCCGCCTCCTCCAGCTTGCGCGCGTGCACGCTGAGGTTGCCGTCGGTGGTATCGAGCATCTTCTTCACTTCGTTGAAGGTGAGCGATTCGTTCACCGATAGCGCGCTCAGAATGCCCAGCCGCAGCCGTTCATGAATGAGCCGGTCGAGCTTGGGCGCGCCCGCCACGGCCTCGCCCACCGGGGTCGGTTGCAGCTTGCGTTCCCGCCGCGCCGGATTCAGTTTACCCGCCATACTTCACCGAAATGGCCAGCCCGAACAGAACGTGCAGCCCGCCGAACCCCACCGCCAGCAGCGGATTTCCCCAACTGGCCGGCGCCAGCAGCGCCAGCGCGCCCACCGCCATGAAGCACGCGCCCATCATGGGTACGATCCTCACCGACGCTGCGCCGCTCGAGACCACGCCGGCGCCATAGAGCAGTAGCCAGACGCCGGGCAGCACGGACAAATTCCCGGCCCGGAACAGCACCAAGGTCAACAGCGCTCCCGCGGCCATCGACGGCACAAACGCCGCGATGAATTTCCGCCCCGGCGCCGAGAGCAGCGGCATCCTGGCTCGCGCCGCTTTGCGTGCCGCGGCCGTGATCCCGATCAGCAGCGCGATCACCGCTTCGCTTACCCAGACTGCCAGCCACCACCGCCCATCCCCCTGGGTCGCCGCCATCCACGCCGCGGCCAGCGCCGTCGCGCCCATCAGCACGCCGCCGGCCCCCGGAACGGCAGTGAAGGAACCTGCTCGTTCCATCGTGCGCCGGATGTACAACAGGTTGTCCATGGCCGTGGCGTGCAACTCCACGGGCTCCGGTACGGGCGGGCGAATCGGTCGGATCGAGGCCACCATCCCATCATACGACAGGTGCTCGATTAATTTCAAGTGCTTTTCAAAACAAAGCAGATGCCACCAGGATGTGCCGTCACACGTTAAAATAGTTTCGCGTGCTCCCGAAAACTCAGCAGCAGGTCTATTCGCGTGCAGAGGTGCGCCGCCAGTTCGCTCTCACGGAGCGGAACTTGCGCGGTTGGGAACGGGAGTCGCTGCTGCCCCGCGTGGAATCCTATTCGTTCTCCGATCTCATCGCCATCCGTACCATCGTGGAGCTGCGCGGAAAAGGCTTTCGGTCGCGCCAGATCGCCGAAGCCGTGGATTCGCTGCGCCGCAAGCTCGAAGGCGTGAAGCAGCCGCTCTCCGAACTGCGCATCCTATCCAACGGCAAGAAGATCGCCGTGCGCGTCGCCGGAACCCGTATGGAGGCCCTCACCGGCCAGATCCTCATGGATTTTGAGGCTTCCGAATTGGGCGCGATCAAGACGCTCCCGCACCGGCAGCGCGCCGTGAATCCGATGCGCGAATCCGAGAACTGGTTTCAGCGGGGTCTCGATCTGGAAGAGTCCGGCGCCCCCGTCGACGAAGTGATTGAAGCTTATAAGAAGGTGGTGGAGCTGAACCCTCACGCAGCCGGCGCTCTGGTGAACCTGGGCACCATTTTCTATCGCGACCGGCGCTTCCCCGAAGCCGAGAAGTATTACAAGGATGCGGTCACCGCCGACCCCAGCTACCCCCTGGCGGAGTTCAACCTGGGAAACCTTTACGACGAGCAGGGCCGTGTGGAGGAAGCGTTCGACCACTACCGCCGCGCCCTGACGCTGAACCCGCAATACGCCGACGCGCATTTCAACCTCGCGCTGCTGTGCGAGCGAACCGGCGATGCGCTCAAGGCCGTGCACCACTGGAAGCGTTACCTGAAACTGGATCATACCGGCACCTGGGCCGAGATCGCGCAGCGCCAACTGGAGCGTCTGCGAGAAGCCACGTTGATCCGGCCGCGGTAGTGGGGCAGCGCCATGCGCTGCCAGGCGGGCATATCGTGGGCTATCTTGCCGGGCGCCAGCAGGCCAGAAGGCCTGCCCCACGGGACACTATACTAGTTCCTGGGAGATACATTGAGCCGCATCCTTCTCGCGTTCCGTTCGTTTTTTGACATCCTCTTTGGAGGGAGACTCTCCGACGGCGTTCTCGCGGGCCTGGGCCTATCCAAGCGCGCGCCCGGGCAGCCCTCGGTTTCCCGAGCCGCCACTCCGCCCCCGCCGCCTGCGGTCAAGACCTCCGATGGAGCCTTGCAGATTCTCGCGATCCTGCAGCGCGATTCGCGCCTTCTCGATTTCCTGATGGAAGATCTGACCTCTTTCTCCGACGACCAGATCGGTGGCGCCGTCCGTGAGCTGCACGACCAATGCCGCGACTCGGTCTCGCGCTACATTACATTGCAGCCGGTCATCGATGGCGTTGAGGGCACGTTCACGCAAGCACCTTCCAAGGACCCCAACCTCGTCAAGTTCGTCGGCAACGTGCCGGCCACGCCGCCCACTGGCGGGACTCTGCGGCACAAGGGTTGGCGCGCGGTGAAGGTCGATCTGCCTTCTCTCGTAGCGGGACAGGACACTGTAATTCTGGCGCCCGCGGAAATCGAAATTGAGTAATCCGTTGCCATCCCGCTACGTTATTGGAATCGATCTCGGCACCACCAATTCGGCGCTCTCCTATGCGGAGATCCAGCCGGATGCCGACCAGTTCGCACCGGCGAACGTGCAGGCCTTCGCTATCCCGCAGCTCGAAAATCCCGGGGAAGTGCGCGAGGAGGACCTGCTGCCCTCGTTTCTCTACCTTCCCGGCAGCGCGGATTTCCCAGCCGGAACCACGGCGCTTCCCTGGGACGCCGGCCGTACTTTCGTCGCCGGACGCCTGGCGCAAAAGCGCGGCGCAGAGAACGCGGGGCGCCTGGTCTCCTCGGCCAAATCGTGGCTCTCGCATTCCGGCGTGGACCGCACCGCCCCGCTGCTGCCGTTCGGCGCGCCCGAAGGTGTCGACAAAATTTCACCGGTCCAAGCCAGCCGCCGCTATCTGGAACACCTGCGCGAGGCCTGGGATTTTCAGAAACCCGATGCTCCTTTCGCGGAGCAACAGGTGCTGGTCACCGTGCCGGCGTCCTTCGATGCCGTGGCGCGCGAGTTGACCCTGGAAGCCGCGCAACAGGCGGGCTATCAGAATCTCACCCTGCTGGAAGAGCCGCAAGCCGCCTTCTACGCGTGGATCGAGCGCCATGCCGATTGGCGCGACCGCGTTCAGTTGGGCGACCTGATCCTGGTGGTGGATATCGGCGGCGGCACCACCGACTTCACGCTAATTGCCGTTACCGAGCACGAGGGCGAGCTCGCCCTGAACCGCGTGGCCGTGGGCGAGCACATTCTGCTGGGCGGCGACAACATCGACCTGGCGCTGGCCGGCACCGTCTCGCAGCGCTTAGCCGAAAAGGGAACGCGCCTCGATAGCCGGCAACTGCAGACGCTGTGGAACAATTGCCGCATCGCCAAAGAGAAACTGCTGGAGCCTGGCTCAACGGCCAAGGAACAACCGGTCACGATTCTCGGCAAAGGCAGCGGTTTGGTGGGTGGCACCATCAAAGCCACGCTCCGCCGCGCCGACGTCGATGCCATCCTTGGCGAGGGTTTCTTCCCCGCAGTTTCGAGCACCGAGATGCCCGCCCGCCAACGCCGCCTCGGCTTGCAGGAGATGGGACTGCCCTACGCCGCCGACCCGGCCGTCACCAAACAGATGGCGCAATTCCTCCGCCAGCAACCATCCGCCACCGAACACGGCACGGTGCGCCGCGGCCCCAGCGGGCTAGCCTGCCCGACGCACGTGCTGTTCAACGGCGGCGTTCTTAATGCCGCGCTGGTCCGTGAACGGATCATCGCTACGCTGAATTCCTGGCTCGCGGAAGAAGGCATGGCGACCGTGGAGCCGCTCAGCGGCGAAGACCTCATGCACGCGGTGGCGCGCGGCGCGGCGTACTATGGCATGGCGCGCCGCGGCCACGGCGTACGTATCCGCGGCGGCGTCCCGCGAACGTATTACGTCGGCATCGAAAGCGCCATGCCCTCCGTTCCCGGCTTCCCCGCCCCGCTGAAGGCTCTCACGGTGGCGCCGTTCGGCATGGAGGAAGGAACCGAGGTGCGCATTGCGGGCCGCGAATTCGGCCTGGTGGTGGGCCAATCCGCGGAGTTCCGCTTCCTCACTTCAGCCATTCGCAAGAACGACAAAGCCGGCGACCTGATCGAAGATGCCGGCAGTGAACTCGAAGAACTGGCGCCGATGGAAGTGGCCTTTCCTGCTGGGGAAAGCTCGTCCGAGGTGGTGCCTGTATCGTTCGAGACCGTGGTCACTGAGACCGGCGTGCTACAGCTCTGGTGCGTAGCGCGCGACGGCCGCCGCTGGAAACTGGAGTTCAATGTGCGCGAGCGCGTCCACGGGGCTCAGAATCCATAAAGCCGCGCCGGGTTCCGGTTACTCACCCCTTCTTCCTTTTAATTCATCAGTTCGCAACTGAAATCTCAAGAGACCGAATTGTCAGTCCGATAAGAGAATTGAGGCCTCGAAGGGCGGCCTTCTTCAGAATGCGTACGGAACAGTGTCAATGGTCATCGTGCACCGGCTGGAAGCCAAAACCGCCGGGAGCTCTGGGTTCATCCGCCCAACTGGTGCTCGTATTCGGTGATGCCGCTGCGGCAGCCGCTGCCGATGGCTTGGAGTCGCTAGGCAAACTCTACCCAAACGCTCAGTTGTTTGGATGCAGTTCGGCGGGAGAGATCCAGGGGATGGCGCTCAGCGATGGAACGCTGGCTGCAACCGCAATCGCGTTCGACCACTCCCGAGTCGTGGCCGGTGGCGCCCCAGTCTCAGGGGCCGGCAGAGGCTTCGAAGGCGGAGTCCAGGCCGTGTCATCGTTGCCCAATGAGGGTTTGCGGCACGTACTCATCCTGTCGCCCGGCAACTACTTGAATGGCGGCGATCTGGTTCGCGGAATCAACTCGGCGTTGCCGGCCGGCGTCACGGCCTCAGGGGGATTTGCGGGCGCCGGCGGCCAGGTCCACGGCAGTTCTGTCTGGTGCGGCGGACAACCAGAGGGTTCCGCAATTGTCGCCCTCGGGTTCTACGGCGCGCGGTTAAAGGTCGGTATGGGCACGGGCGGGGGGTGGCGTCCCTTTGGCCCGGATCGCCGGATTACGAAATCCTGCAAAGAAACGATCTATGAGTTTGACCGGCGTCCGGCGCTCGAGTTGTATAAACAATATCTCGGCGAGTACGCCCAGGGCTTGCCCTTCACGGCCCTCCGATTTCCCATGGGACTCCGCACCTGCGAGAGTGATCCGTGGCAAGTCCGCGTGATTGTGGGCATCGACGAACTGAACGGGGGGCTCGCTTTCGACTGCAACATTGCCGAAGGGGCGCATGCCCGATTCCTGGTGGGCAATGCCGAGCACCTGGTTGCGGGCGCCACGGAGGCCGCTCAGCTGAGCCAGCAAGAACTGGGTGTACCCTCCCAACTTTCCGTCGTGGTGAGCTGCTTCGGCCGCAGGGTCGTTCTGGGGCAGCAGACGGAAGAGGAACTGGGAGCGGTACGCGACATTCTCGGCAGCGATACGGTGCTAACCGGTTTCTACTCCTACGGCGAGATCTGTGGACTGGCGACTGGCCGGCAAACCGGACTTTACAATCAGACTCTGACACTGACCAGCTTCGCGGAGCAATAGCCGGTATGGGCCGCGCTCAGAGTCTACTCCGCCGCCAGTTGGACAAGTTCTTCGCAGGCGATGGCCCCGTCCACGACTCTTGGCAGCCATTTCTAAAGGCTGTAGAAGAGGCTTACGAGGAGTTCGAGTTTAATCGGCAGATGGTAGAGCGGGCCCTCGATCTCAGCTCGCAGGAACTACTACGCGCGAACTCCGAGCTGCGGGCGGTGCTCGACGCTTTGCCCGACTGTTTGTTTTGTGTGGATGCCGAGGGCGGCACGTCGGATTTGATGCAGGCCAACTCGGCGCTCTTGCAACCGCCGGTGCGCGCGCTGCTGGAGCTTCCACAAGCCGCAGCAACCGCCGGAGCCGCGGCTCAATTTCGCGATTCGGTTGAGCGCGTGCGTGGGACCAGATCCGCTGCGAACTTCGAGTACGGCGTAACTTCCGGAGACGAGGAACGCCGCTATGAAGCCCGGCTGTTGCCATTCGAAGACGGCAACACGCTCGTGCTGGTCCGCGATATTACGGACCGGACACGGTCTGAACTGGAGTTCCGCACGGTGTTTGAGAATGCCAACGACGGCTTGGTCATATTTGACCTCACGGGCCGCATTCTCGCGGCCAACGGCGTGTTATGCCGCCGCCTGGGCTATAGCTTGGAGGAACTTCTCAGTGTCAACATCCGAGAAATCAACTCGGCCGAACATGCCGCGACGATCAAACAGAGAATCGCGCATGTGATCAGAACCGGCACTGGCATTTTCGAAGTTGTAAACGTGTGCAAGGACGGTTCTGCGATCCCAGTAGAGATCAGCGCACGTCTCTTCGATTACAAAGGAGCGCCCGCCATTCTGGGCGCGTCCCGCGACATCAGCGAGCGGAAGCAGGCTGAGGCGGAAGCTGCCGAGCGCTCCGCGGAACTCGAACGGGCCAAGAAACAGGCCGAGGCCGCCAATCGCGCCAAGAGCGAATTCCTGGCCCAAATGAGTCATGAGCTGCGGACTCCGATGAACGGCATCATCGGCATGACCGATCTGCTGCTGGATACACCCCTGACCCTTGAGCAGAGGGACTTCAGCGAAACGATTTGCAAGTCCGCCGAAGCTTTGCTCGTCGTGATCAATGACATTCTCGACTTTTCCAAAATCGAGGCGGGCCGCCTGGAAATCAAGGCTTCTGTGTTTGACCTGAGCGACTGTCTGACCGAGGCGAGTGAACTGATGGCGCCGCAGGCCAGAGCCAAGGGTCTGGCGTACACATTTCAGGCCGACCCCGCGTGCCGGCGCGTTTTTGGCGACGCCGGCCGTGTGCGCCAGGTTGTCCTGAACCTCCTGGGGAACGCCATCAAGTTCACCGCTGAGGGATCCGTTCAGTTGCAGGTTTCGTTGTTGGAGACCGTTGCGGGCCGCGCAGTCTTCAGCATCGCGGTAAGGGATACGGGGATCGGAATCCCAGCGGACAAGCTACCCCTTCTATTCTCCAAATTCACGCAACTGGATTCCTCCATGAGCCGAAAGCATCAGGGGACCGGGTTGGGGCTGGCTATCTCTCGTCAACTCGCGGAGCTGATGGGTGGAACGCTCACTGCCTCCAGCCAGGCCGGCTGCGGGTCGGAATTCGTGTTCCGGCTGCCCCTCTGCTGTGCCACGGACATCCCACAAGACCAACCGGCCGCCGAGGCCGCGCCCGCTGAGAAACTGTCGCCGCGCCCCAGGCACATCCTGTTGGCGGAAGACAACCTCATCAACCAGAAACTGGGCATTCTTATGCTGGAAAAGCTCGGTTGCCATGTGGATGTCGCATTCGATGGCCGCGAAGCGGTCGCTATGGCCAAGCGCTTTCCCTACGAGGTCATCTTCATGGACTGCAGCATGCCCGTAATGGACGGATATTCAGCGGCGCAGGAGATCCGAGCGCGCCGCGATGGTCCTCGAATCCCGATCGTCGCTCTGACAGCCCACGCGTCCAGCAGCGCGCGCGAAGAATGCATTCGATCGGGCATGGACGACTACCTGGCCAAGCCGATCAAACAGAGCGATCTGGCGCGATCGTTGCTGCGCTGGTGCCCCTGAGTTCCACAGCGAGCGCTCGCATGGAGCTCAGAATCCATAAAGCCGCGCCGGGTTGTCCACCAGAATCTTCTTGCGCACCGCCGCATCGGGTTCCCAAACAGCGAGTTGGTTCAACAGGCGTCCATCGTCGATCTGCGTCAGCGGCGTCACTTCGGTGGCATGGCCCGGCGTGGTGGCGGGATGCGGCCAGTCGCTGCCCCACACGATACGATCCGCGTTAGCGGCGATCAACGCTTTTGCGAAGGGCACAACGTCCGGATAGTCCGGACCCTGGGTCGACGCGCGATACGCGCCCGAGATTTTGACGTAGGCGTGGCCGGACTGGACCAGCGCCACAAGGTCGGCGAACCCGGGCTGCTGGAGACCCAGCTTCGCCTCGGCTCCGCCGAAATGATCGAAGACCACCGGCACCGGCGAGGCCTTCACTAAATCCTGGATGGCGGAGATCATGGCAAGGTTCGTATTGATCTGAATATGCCATCCGCGGCGTTTCATGCGATCCACCGCAGCCTCGAAGATCTGGCGGCCGGTCGACCCATCGGTCGTTCCGGCGTTCGCGAGATTGAGACGAATGCCGCGTACACCGGCTTTGCCCATGGAGTCGAGGTCGCTCTCCGGCGTCTTCTCGTCGATCACCGCGATGCCGCGGGCAGTGGCGCCGCGCGCCTTCATCCCGTAAAGCGTGGCGGAATTGTCGGTCCCATAGACGCTGGGGTTCACGATCACCACGCGCTCCATGTGGAGAGCGCGGTGCAGGGCCGACATCTCATCGGGCAGCGCCATCTCGGGTGTATAGCCGCGGCCGGACCAGAACGGAAATTTCTGCGGGTCTCCGAAGATGTGCGTGTGGCTATCGCAGGCGTGCGCGGGGACATCGAAGTGGACGGCCGTCGCTGGTTGCGACGCCTTGGCAGAACTGCGGCTGGGCATCAGTGCTCCCGCGGCCACCGCACCGGCCACCAGCTCGCGTCGTGTCAGCATGGCCTATAGGATATAGCAGGTGTGGCGCGTCCGAAATGTAACCGCTCCCTTTGGTCGCGGCTCGGTAGCGCGCACTCCTGCTGAGCCGTGACCAAAGGGAGCGGTCAAGGGGTCCCGCGGCCGAGTCTCGTAAGCTAGTAGAGACAACATGAAAATTGGGATCGACCTTGGCACCACCAATTCCGCCTTGGCCTACATTGACGAGCGTGAGACTGAGGACCGCGACTTCCCGCCGGTCCACATCTTCGAAACGCCGCAGTTGGTGGCCGCCGGCCGCGTAGAGCCGCGCCGCACGCTGCCTTCGTTCCTGTTTCTGGAAGACGCACAGCCGGTGGGTCTCTACGCGCGCGAGCAGGGGGCGCTGGTGCCTACCCGCCTGGTGCATTCCGCCAAATCGTGGCTCTCCAATCCGGATGTGGACCGCACCGCCAAGATCCTGCCGTGGGATTCACAGGATACCGGCCGCGTGCTCTCGCCGGTGGAAGTTTCCGCGCGCTTCATCGGCAAGTTCCGCGAAGAATGGGACCGCGCCAAGGGCGCTCCGCTGGCCCAGCAAGACATCGTTCTGACGGTGCCCGCTTCGTTCGACGAAGAGGCTCGCGAGCTGACCGTGATGGCTGCGCGCGATGCCGGTCTGGAACGGCTCACGCTGCTCGAAGAGCCGGCCGCCGCCTTCTATTCCTGGATCGCCAACAACCTGGCGCAATCGCAGAAGAAGCTGTTCGACGGACAGATCGTGCTGGTGTGCGACGTAGGCGGAGGCACCAGCGACTTCAGCCTGATCCGCGTTTCGCGCGAGGGCGACCTGGTCAACTTCACGCGCACCGCCGTGGGAAAGCACCTGCTGCTGGGCGGCGACAATCTCGATTTGACGCTCGCCTGGTTGGTCGAGACCAAGCTGGCCGTGCCGCTTTCCATCCGCCAGCGTAGCGGGTTGCGCCGCCAGTGTTCCGCTGCCAAGGAAAAGCTGCTTAACGATCCGGACCTGAAGAGTGTGGAGATCACGGTGCTGGGATCGGGCTCGGCCGTCATCGGCAAAACGCTGAAGACCGAGATCGTGCGCGAGGAGGCGCTGGAGCTGGCGCTCGAAGGCTTCCTCCCTTTTACCGAGCGCGGCGAGCCGCCTAAGGATGAAAAGCGCAGCCTGTTTCGCGAGCTGGGCCTGCCGTACGTTTCCGACGCGGCCATCACGCGGCACCTGAACGCGTTCCTGGAGACAGCCGGCCAGTCGCCGGATGCGGTTCTGTTCAACGGCGGCTTTTTTATTCCCACCATCCTGCAAGAGCGCGTGGCGGACGTAATCGCCCGCTGGTATGGCAAGCGGCCCGAGATTCTGGAGAACATCGACCTCGATCTCGCCGTGGCGCGCGGCGCGGCTTACTACTCGTACGTCCGCTCCACCGGCAGCGGCGTACTGGTGCGCGGCGGCCTGCCGCGGACCTATTACATCGGGCTGGGAGAGCCGCGCGACGATAAATTCACCGCGGTATGCCTGGTGCCGCGCGGCGCGGAAGAAGGCGCGGCCGTCGAAATCGATAACGACGCCTTGCAACTGGTGGCCAACCGGCCGGTTTCGTTCCGGCTCTATAGTTCGCTCACGCGCACGGACGACAAGCTCGGCGACCTGGTGGAATTTCCAGCCGGCGAACCGGAATTGCACAACCACGCCCCGCTGCACGCGGTGATCCGCTTCGGCAAGAAGGCGGAAGAGCGATTGATTCCGGTGAAGCTGGGCGCGCGCCTCACCGAGATCGGCACGCTCGAAACTTGGTGCGAATCGAAAATCAGCGACAACCGCTGGCGGCTTCAGTTCGAATTGCGAAAGGCAGCGGGCGGGCAGGCTCCCACGGAGCGGAAGGCCGCCGCGGTGGTGAGCGAGCAGGCTCTCAAATCATCTCTGGAATTGATCGCGGCCGTATTCTCTCCCTCGGCCAAGTCGCCCATCGCTCCCGAAGAACTTCCCGCGAAACTGGAACAGACCATGGGGCTGGGAAAGAATTCATGGCCGCTCTCGGCCATTCGCCAGATGGCCGACGCTTTCCTGGCCGTGGCCGATGGCCGCAAGAAAAGTCCGGCCTATGAAATCCGCTGGCTGAACCTGTGCGGCTTCTCTCTGCGGCCGGGCTTCGGATACCCCGGTGACGATTTTCGCGTGGAGCAGGTGCGCCGCCTGTTCAGCTCCGGAGTCACTTACGGCAATCAGGTGCAGTGCGAAATCGACTGGTGGATTTTTTGGGGACGCGTAGCAGGGGGTCTCAACCGCAACCAGCAGACCGACATTTACCAGCGCCTTTCGGGATTCCTCCTGCCGCGCGGCAGCAAGAAGCCGCAGCGCATCAACGCCGCTTTGCTGCGCGAAATGTGGCGCACCGCAGCGAGTCTGGAGCTATTGCCCATCGGCACCAAGACGGAACTGGGCGAAGCGCTGGCGAAGCGCGTGAAGGCGGGCGATTTCAAAGAGAGCGAGCTGTGGTGCCTGTCACGCCTGGGCGCGCGCCAGTTGTTCTATGGGCCGATCAACCTGGCGGTGCCGCCGGCGGTAGTTACGAAGTGGGTGGAAGCGCTGGTGAACCTTCCGGCCGCGGGCGAAGCTCTGGCAGCGATGGCGCGCCGCACCGAAGATCCCACACGCGATCTCGCTCCGGCCACGCGCGATGCGGTGAAGCGGAAACTCGAAAAGCTGCCGCACGCCGAACGACTGCTGGCCGTGTTGGAAGGCGAGGAAGAGGACGACAGCACGCTGGGACGGATCTTCGGCGAGGAGCTGCCCTCGGGACTGGTGTTGGTGACGCAGGGTTGAGACACTATTCGCATGCCACTTGGTTCCCAGAAAATCATGGCGTTCGCTGCTACGGCCGATCCGTCCAAGGCCAGGGCGTTCTATCGCGACACCCTCGGCCTGCGCCTCATGAGCGAAGATGGATTCGCCCTGGCGTTCGATGTGCAAGGTGTTATGTTGCGCGTGACCACTGTCAAGAAGGTTGCCGTGGCGCCCTACACGGTGCTCGGCTGGCAGGTTGAGGATATCGCCGCCACTGCCAAGGCACTGCAGGAAGCCGGAGTGGAACTTCAGCGGTATCAGGGCTTGCCGCAAGACGAGCTCGGCGTATGGCAAGCGCCGGGCGGCACCAAAGTGGCGTGGTTCCATGACCCCGACGGCAACACGCTCAGCATCACGGAGTTTTAGTAGCACAGGCATCCTTGCCTGTGTCCGGTTTTCAAGCTAACAAACACAGGCAAGAATGCCTGTGCTACTCTGTTTCCGCATGATGGCGCAACGCGTAGCTCCAGTCACCTACTTCCGCTACTTGGAACTGCTCGTCTTGCTCGGCATGCTGCAGGCCTTCGCGCCGCTGTCCATCGACATGTATCTGCCGGCCATGCCGGTGATGGAAAAAGTGTTCCACACTACCACGGGGGCGGTGCAGCTCACCATGGTCACGTTCCTGATTGGCTTCGCTCTGGGCCAATCCTTGTATGGACCGATTACCGACCGGTTCGGCCGCAAGCCGCCGCTCTATGCCAGCCTTCTCGTGTTCATCGCGTCATCGCTGGCCTGCGCCATGGCGCCGTCGATCCGCGTCATGGCCGTGTTCCGCCTGCTGCAAGCCGTGGGCGCTTGCGGGGGGTCGGTGATGTCGCGCGCCATGGTGCGCGATCTGTTTCCCCCCGAGGACATGCGCAAGATTTTTTCCATGCTGATCCTGGTGCTGGGCGTTTCCCCAGTGGTAGCGCCGCTGATCGGAAGCTATCTGCTGGTGTGGTTCGGTTGGAATGCGGCGTTCTTCGCACAAGCTACGATCGGCACGGCCTGCATGGTGGGAATGCATTTCCGTCTGCCCGAGTCGCTGGCTCACGATGACAAACGCCCGCTGCGTTTCGACGTGATCACCTCGGCATACACGCAACTGCTGCGCGACCGAACTTTTCTGGGCGCGTCGGTGGTATGCGGCTTCAGCTCCGCGGGCCTGTTCGCTTATATCACCAGCGCGCCGTTCGTCTTTATCAACGTTTACAAAATCCCGACGGAGCGCTTTGGGTGGCTGTTCGGAGCGGTGGCGGCCGGTATGATTGTGGCCTCGCAGATTAATGGCCGGTTGCCGCATCGCATCCCGATCTGGCGCGTGTTGCGGATTGCGAATCTGGTTCAACTGGCCGCGGGCATTCTGCTGCTGGCCGCGGTGCTGACGGGCGTAGGCGGTTTGGCGGGAGTCTTCGCCGGTGTCTTTGTGTATGTATCGGCGCAGGGATTTGTGTTTCCTAACGGGTCCGCCATCGCCATGATGCGTCACGGGAAGATTGCCGGCACCGCATCCGCACTGCTCGGCACCAATCAGTTTCTGATCGCCGCCATCACCACGACGTTCCTGGGCTTCGTGGACAACCCGGTGGTGCCGATGGCCGTTGTAATCGCGGGGTGCGCGGTCGCGTCTACCGTGCTGAACTTCCTGACGCTGGGCGCGCGGTTGGAGACGGCGCCGGCGGCTGCGTAGCGCTGGCGATCTTGTCGCCGGCACCTCCCCAACCAGACACAGGCAAGGATGCCTGTGCTACTTACTTCACTTCGGCTGGTGTCGATGTGGCGGGGCCCATGCCCACGATCTCCAATACCACTTCCTCATCCTTGGCGCCATCGTAGTGGACCTGTTTGCCGAAATGCGTAACGGCGGTGCCGGCCTTCAGCGGATAAGTGCTGTCCGGATCGTATTTGGTTCCCCAGCCTACCCACCAGGTACCCGAGATCACCGTGATGTACCGGTCATTTGGATGAAAGTGCGGATGGCTCATGTGATGCGGATGCCACTTGGTCAGGACGACATACATTCCGGGCTTGGCCGGATCGCCGGCAAGCACGGCGTTGGCAGAGCCGGCTGGGCTTTCGACCCACTTAATCTGATCGGGCTTCTGGTAGGCCATCACCTTCGGATCGGGATCACCAGCTTGAATCGTTGCGACCGTCGCGAACATGGCGATCGCCAGCGTTAATTTCACAGAGCGCCGTAGCGCCGAAGCGTGTGACATGCTTCTCTCCTCGTGTTGTAGACTATACCGCGGTCCGCGCCGTTTTGCCCAGGCGCACAGCGTTTTCCATGAGCTTCAGCCCGTGGTCGTCGCCGGCCGTGAGGATCGATTCCGGATGGAACTGAACGGCCTCGATAGGGAGGTGCTTGTGGCGCACGCCCATGATCACGCCGTCTTCGGTCTCCGCGGTCACTTCCAGGCAAGCTGGAAAGGTTTCACGGCGCGCGAACAAAGAGTGGTAGCGCCCCACCTGAAACTCCGCCGGCAGCCCTTCGAACACGCCCGTGCCGCGATGGCGCACGGTGGATGGCTTGCCGTGCATGGGATAGTCCAGCACGCCCAGTTCGCCGCCGAAGGCTTCCACAATGCCTTGCAGTCCCAGGCAGACGCCGAATACCGGAATGCCCAAACGCACCGCAGTCTTCACCAGATCGGGCACGCCGAAATCGGCGGGGCGGCCGGGACCGGGCGAGATCAGGATGAGACTGGGCGCCACTTGCGAAAGTAACTCGGCCGGGAAGCCGGCGCGGTACGTCACCACCTCGGCGCCCGTCTGGCGCGCATAGTTGGCCAGCGTATGGATGAAGCAATCGTCGTTATCGACGAGCAGAAGTTTTGCTCCAGCGCCGGCGGTTTCCCGTTCCACCGTGGCGGCCGGCGCCGCTGCTGGAGCAGCGCCCAACGTGCGGAAGAAGCCGGTGGCCTTGAGTCGCGTTTCCTGCTCCTCCATCGCGGGAATGGAATCGTAGAGCAGCGTCGCGCCCACCGGATAGCGGGCGATGCCGTCGTGCAGATAAGTGGTGCGGATCAGGATTCCGGTATTGATGTCGCCGTTGAGCGAGATCATCCCCACCGCGCCGCCGTACCATCCGCGCGCATTCTTCTCCAGGGTTTCGATGGTTCGCGCCGCCGCCTTCTTAGGCGCGCCGATCACCGTGACGGCCCACATGTGGCTGAGAAACGCGTCCAGAGCGTCGAAACCCTCTTCGAGAATGCCCTCCACGTGATCGACGGTGTGAAACAGGCCGGCGTACGATTCGATCAGGCGGCGCCCGATCACCTTCACTGTGCCAGGTTCGCAGATCCGAGATTTGTCGTTGCGGTCCACATCCGTGACCATGGTCAGCTCGGATTCTTCTTTGGTGGACTTGAGAAGCTCGCGGATGTTTTCCGCATCCTGCAAGGGATCGCCGGTTCTCTTCGCCGTGCCGGAAATGGGACAGGTCTCGACGCGCTGGCCTTCGACCCTCACGAACATTTCGGGCGATGCGCCTACCAGTTGCTCGTCTCCCAATTGCAGGAAGAATTCGTACGGGCTGGGGCTGGCGCGCTGTACGCGCTCGAACAGTTCGGACGCCTTACCGGAGTAAGGTGTCTGGAAGGTTTGGCGCAGCACGACTTCGTAATAATCGCCGCGCCGCATGCCCTCGCGCACCGTCTCCACGTTAGCCATATACTCTTCAGGCGTGTGGTCGGAGACAATCGGGCCGGACGCGTCCTTCTTGGGCGGCGCTATTTTTTCGTTGTCGCGCGGAAGGCCCGCGGTGGAAACGCCGTCGCGCGCGAAGTCATATCGGAAGCGCTCGATCTGCTCCTTCTTGCGGTCCATAAACCAGATGCCGTCACATAGAAACAGGTGCAGGTCCTTGTGGCCGTCGCGCGGCAGTTTCTTTTCGACCGGCTCGAACTGGAACAGCAGATCATAGCCGAATGCGCCCACCAGGCCCAGGCGCGAGTCCTCTTCGCCGCGGAACTCCTCGATGAGCGACCGCAACAGTGAGAACACGGAAGGCTGCTTGCTGCGCTCCTCTTCGGTGAACAGCGCCTGCATAGGCTTCAACCGGCCGCGCATAAGGGTCGGCGCGAATTCGAATTCGTCCCAGTGCGGGTGTCCGGCCAGAACGGGCTGGAGGATCTCCAGGATCTTCTCGCCGCGCGGGTTCAGTGGACGGAATTGCACTTCGCGATCGTAGGAGACGATCTCCAGCGGCGGGCAAGAGGAGGCGATGTCCCAGCGCGAATACCTCCCGGGATATTCGTATCCCGAGGAAAGGTAGATCCCACGGTGGCGGTCCAAATCGCGCAGCACGTGCTTGAGGCCTTTCCGAAAATTGGCCTTGGAAGCTGTGCGAGTGACAGCGATCCCGTGAGGAGTTCGATAGGAATATTCGCTCATCGGTGAAACCCTCTGGGGAATTAGTAATCAGGATAGCATGGGCGCTAAAGGCCGGACGAAATGTGGAGTCAATGACGACAAGGCCTCCGCTCCCTTTGGTCACGGCTCTGTAAGAGGCGCTTCTAAGCCGTGACCAAAGGGAGCGGTTACGACCGCCCCCAACCGCGCCATCATCTCATTCGCCAAATCCGCCGCGCGCGCCAGGTCGTGGCCTGCGCCTTCGACCGGCAGCAGATCCGTACGCGCCGGAATGAGAGCCATGGCATCGCGCAACTCTTCCAACGATGCAAAGGGATCCTGGGTTCCGTGCACGAATAGCGCTGGGATTCGCAAGTCCGGAAAAAACACCGTCCGCTTTTTCTCCGGCTGCTTCGGCGGATGCAGCGGATACGAGAGCAAGAGCAGCGCATCCGCGAAGCCCGGTGTGGCCGCTGCCAACATGGCCGACTGGCGTCCGCCATAGGAATGGCCACCTACGAAGACCCGCCCGCGCGCCATCTGCCGGCCCACTTCCACGGCGTGCGCAACGCCTTCCCTGTCGTGTGCCGCGCCGGCAGGAAATGGCGGTCCCTTCGGCCGCTGCTGGCGGAAGGGCAGGTCGTAGCGCAACACCAAATATCCGGCTTCTGCGAAGGCTCGCGCGAGCCGCACCAACAACGGAGCCTGGCAATTGGAACCGGCCCCATGCGTCAGCAGCAACACGTGGCCATTGCCGGCATCGGGGCTGTGCAGGACGCCGCGGACGCCGGGCGCCTCAAACGGCTCTTCCATCAGCTTTCCGCGATGCCTTCGGCCAACGCTACTCCTTCTTCTTCAAGCTCGCATCGTTGTCCAAAATGAACTGGCGGATCTCGTCCGACATCCCCAGCAGTTTTTCCCACTGCTCACGGTAAAGTGTGACGGGGAAGCGGCCCAGACCGTAGACGGAGAGCGCACCCTTTTCGCTCACCTTCAGCCCCATTTGCCCGCGTGGCCGTTTCAGTTTCTCGTTCTCCGCGCGGAGTCGATCGAGTTCGGCTTGCAATTCTTCTTCGGTTGGCATGGCGTTAGTTCAGTGATACCACATCGGGGAGACACATGTTACGCTGAAAAAACTTCCGCCGATGCCGGGCTTCGACGCCATTCTCTTCGACTTCGACGGCGTTCTGGTCGATAGCGAACCCTTGCATTATGCATGCTGGGCTGAGGTGTTGGCGCCTTTCGGGGTCAAGCTGGCATGGGAGGTCTACCGCGACCGCTATTTGGGGATTGACGATCGCGACATGTTGCGCAGCCTTGCAGCGGCGGCCATTCCTCCCCTCGACTGGCAGGAGTTGTGGACGCAATATCCGGCGAAAAAGGAGCTATTCCAGCGCCAGATGGAACGTCCACCGTTCCCGCCGGACTTGCCCTCTCTGCTGGAAGCGCTACGCGGGGACTACAAGTTGGCGGTGGTTAGCAGTAGCGCGCGCTCCGAAATTGAGCCGCCGCTCAAGGCCAGCAACTTACGCAGCTGTTTCGATGCGCTGGTGGCTGGGGAAGATGTGACGCGCCTGAAACCAGCGCCCGAGCCTTACTTACTGGGCGCGCGGCTGCTGGGCGCGCGGCGGCCGTTGGTGGTCGAAGACTCGCCCGCCGGAATCGCCAGCGCGCGCGCCGCAGGTTTCGAGGTGCTGCACGTGACTAGCGTGGAATCGATGCCGGCCGCGCTGCGAGATCGGCTGCTAAATTGAGACCAGTTGTGGGGCAGCGCCATGCGCTGCCCTGCGCATATGTCAACTTACTCGGCTCGCCCTGACGAACCCTTCTTCCTAGCTGTAACCGCCCCCCGCTTCTTGCGCGCGGCGGCGGCACTTCGAGCCTGCCGCGAGAGCGCTTCGTGCGAGGCGGCGCTGTGCCCTTCCCGCTTCAAGGCGCCCAGAACGGCACGCGATCGCTTCGCCGATGGCTTCTTCTTGCCTTCGCCGCTCTGGCCCTTGCCGTAATCGCGCTCGGCTTGCTTGCGGGTCCGATCCGACGTTCGCCCCGCTTTGGGCGGAGCCAACGGAACCCCTGCGCGGCGGGCCTTCGACAGTCCGATAGCGATGGCCTGCTGGGGGGACCGTGCGCCGTGCTTCCCCTCGCGGATGTGGTCCATCTCTTCTTTGACGAATTCTCCGGCCTGCGTGCTGGGCGCCTTCCCTTCCTTGGCGTCCGCGCGCGCTCTCTCGATGGTTTCTTTTTCTGGCATAGCGGATTGAACTCTGCAATCGCCGTGCCATCGTGCGGATCGCAACTGCTACCCTGAAGAGTAGCGTGTCGCCTACCAAACCCAAACGATCCACCGGTGAGCATTTCCGCAGCGCGCGTCCGCTCTTGATGGAGCTGGTGCGGCCGCGCCGAGGCAAACTGGCGCTGGGTTTCCTGCTGATGCAGATCAACATCCTCACCAGCCTGGTCCTGCCCGGATCCAGCAAATTTCTGCTCGACAACGTGATCGGCGCCAAGCAGTATGCGATGCTCAACCTGCTGGTCCTGGCGGTCCTGGGCGCAACCGTGATCCAAGGGCTCACTTCGTATACGCTCACCCAGTTGCTCTCCAAGGAAGGGCAGCGGCTGATCGCGCAGTTGCGGCGGCGCGTTCAGGAGCACATAGGCCGCCTGCCAGTAGCTTATTACGACACCAATAAGAGCGGCGCGTTGGTTTCCCGCATCATGAGCGATGTGGAAGGTGTGCGCAATCTCGTCGGCACGGGCCTGGTCGATTTCGTGGGTGGCATCGAGAAGGCTCTGTTTTCGCTGATCATCCTGCTGCGCATCAGCTCGCTCATGACCTGCCTCGCCCTGTTTGCCATCGCGGTATTCTCCTTGGTCCTTAGCAAAGCCTTCAAGCACATCCGGCCGATTTTCCGCGAGCGCGGCAAGATCAACGCCGAAGTCCAGGGCCGCCTCACTGAGTCGCTAGCCGGCGTGCGGGTGGTTAAGGGATACCACGCGGAGGCTGAAGAGGCGCGCGTTTTCTCCGGCGGCGTGGAGCGTCTGCTCGACAACGTAATGCGCTCTCTCACTGCTATGTCACTGATGAGCTTCTCGGCCACCGCCTTAATGGGCCTGGTCGGCGGCACGGTAATGTACGTGGGCGCGCGGCAGATCATCGCGGGAACCTTGACAGTCGGCGGCTTCATGGCCTTCACCATGTTCCTGGCTATGCTGGTGGCGCCCATGTTTCAGGTGGTGGGCATCGGCACGCAGTTGACCGAAGCCCTGGCGGGCCTCGACCGCACCCAGGAAGTATTGCGCGAGCGCCCGGAAGACGAAGACGAGCAGCGGATTACGGCCATGGGCCCGATCCGGGGCGACATTTCGTTCGACCATGTGACCTTCGCCTACGATCCCGGTAAACCGGTCCTGCACGACGTGAGCTTCGAAGCCACGCCGGGCACCGCGACCGCGCTGGTGGGGCCTTCGGGCTCGGGCAAATCGACCATCATTAGCCTGATTGCCGCCTTCCACGAACCGACCGAGGGCACCATACGGGTGGATGGAGTGAACCTGGCAACGGCACGCCTGGATTCGTACCGAACGCAGTTGGGTGTGGTGTTGCAGGACACGTTTCTGTTTGACGGGACGATTCGCGAGAACGTGGCTTTCGCGCGGCCGGCAGCGACGGAAGAGCAGATTCTGGAGGCCTGCCGCATCGCGCGTGTCGATGAGTTCGCCGAGCGCTTCGAGAAGAAATACGACACCATCGTGGGGGAGCGCGGCGTGAAGCTATCCGGCGGGCAGCGGCAGCGCGTCTCGATCGCCCGCGCGATTCTGGCCAATCCGCGTATTCTGATTTTGGATGAGGCCACTTCCAGCCTCGATTCGGAATCCGAGCAAGCCATTCAGGCCGGACTCGCGTACCTCATGGAAGGCCGCACCACGTTCGTGATCGCGCATCGGCTGTCGACCATACGGCGTGCGGAGCAGATCCTGGTGGTGGAAGACGGGCGCATTTCCGAGCGCGGCACGCACGATTCGCTCTACGCGCTGGGCGGGCGTTATTACGATTTATATACGCGCCAACACGGCATCGATGCCAACCTGTTCCTGGCGCCCGGCGAAGGAGATGCCGTGCCCGAGGCCCAGCAGCAGCCGCGATTGATGGGCGCCGCGCCACCCTCGCCGGCGTCATTCCTGCGCGGCGGCGTGGCGTAACGGAAGCCAAAAGACACCGCTCCCTTTGGTCACGGCTCAGTAACCGCGTTGCGTGTATGGTAAAGCCCTCGTTACCGCGCAACGAAGGCGTTACAGAGCCGTGACCAAAGGGAGCGGTGTCTTTTGTCCCTCAGCGGCCCGAACCCGCTGTCCAGCCGTTGCCCAAGCCGTAGCCGATGGTCACAAACGGGAACGCTTCCACTTCGTGGATCTTGCCGCCGCGGATGCCGAAAGTTTCCATCGTCACCAGGTTCTGCAGCATTCCCGGAGGCGCATCCGGCGCAGCGCCGCGCCGTGTGCCGTCGTGGATGAAGAGCGGGAAAGTGGCCACCAGCCCCTTCTGTTCGTCGATCACCAGTGCGCGGCGCGGGCGGATCCGCTTCATGTAGGCGAAGATTTTGCTATCGACCTGTGCCGAGCACGTCAGCATGCTGAACTTGAGTTGATCCTTGCCTTGCGGGGTGTTGGGGTCGGGGAGCGGTGGCGCCGGCATCATGCGCCCGCCCGGCGGTGGATTGTTGACGGTCTGATAGCCGTTCTCATGCCGCACGCAGTCATCGGCGAATGCGCCGATCTTGCCGTCGTCGCCTTCCAGGGCGTCGAAATACGAATTGGCAGCGCGCAGCAGAACCTCGCGCGAAGTCCGTTCCGCGGCAGGGACGTCGTTGGTCATGGTGGCCCGCGGGGTCGTCAGCAGCGGAATGGCCGCCGCATTAATGCCGCTGGCCCAGAGCTGTTCGATTTCCTGGATTTGTCCGCGATCCACTTTCAGCCGGATGCCGATCAGCGTGTCGCGGCCTTGAACCTTGATGCGCGCCTGCAGCGCGACCTGGCCGGCCACCGGGTCGGCGATGTACAGATTAAAACTGGTGGGCTCGCACTTGGATCGCCACAGCACTGCTTCGCCGACGTCCATTTGCCCGGTGTTCTCGGTCATGCGGACATCGGCCGCCAGCGCCGGCACTGCCTTCGGATCGTGCTTGTAGATGGCGGCCATGTAGCCGTCCATAATGCCGATCAGGCAGGTGCGATCGCACGGCTTGATAGCGGCTGCGTTCCATTCGGGCTCCGCCCCGAACATGTGGCCGGCCAGGCCGAAGAGAAGCAGAACCGCCCCCATCGCAATCCACTTCGTTCTCATCAACCTAGTTCTCCTCATGCGAGGGTAATTATATCGGGGGAGGCTCAGCGCGGCCGGCGGGAGTTCCAGCCGCGCGCAAAGCACCGCTCCCTTCGGTCACGGCTCCGTAACGCACCTGGGTCTACTGAGCCGTGACCAAAGGGAGCGGTGCTTGTTGGCCGCGTGCTAGGATGACGCAAGATGGGGCTCGGAGAAATCACCAAGCAGATCGCACAGCAGGCGCTCAAAGCTCCTCTAAAAGATGCCCTCGATTCGCTGCGCCCTCCCGACGCCGCGCAGGTTGCCGAGTCGGTCAAGAGTTCGCGGACCCCGGCCGGCGCGGGCGACAACGTGTGCGTCGTTATCCTCGGGCAGATTCAGGCCATGCAGAAGGCCTTAAAAGAAGACGAGGAGCTTTTGGTGCTTCTCGCCAACGGCCTGGAGACCATGCGGGTGATGGAGATCTATGTGCCGTCCTGGAGCGTCGCGGTACTGACGGGCATCGATTCGGAACACAATCTGACCCGCGTGATTGCGCCGGTGGAGCGCCTGGAACTCATCTGCAAAGTGATGAAGGTGCAGCCGGGCGGGAAGGCGGTCAAGGTCAACCTGATCGCGCCCAAGCCGCCGGGCGGGTGAAATACCAAACACCGGCGACAAGATCGCCAGCGCTACGTAACGCCGGCGGTCTTCGCCGCCGGTGGGCGGCTACTGGAATCGAAATGTCCAAACTGCAGGCGCACAGGCATTCCTGCGCCTAAAGTTGAAATACCCGGCAGTGACTCGATATCATGAGGGACCCGACCGTGGTGTCGGGCATGGAGGAATGTCTCGTATGGCCTTCGCCGAAGTGTCCTGGGAAAAGCGCGGTTTTGGCCAGACCCTGCGACGCGATCGATGGTGGCAAACGCCGCTGCTGGTTTTCTTGGGCTTCTCGGCTTTTGTGATTTACGTAACGTGGGCCGCCTTCCAGGGCAAGAACTACACCTACGGCCCCTATCTTTCGCCGTTCTATTCGCCGGAAATATTCGGCGATTCGCCACACGCGCTGCTCGGACCCATGCCCGCATGGTGGCCGGCGTGGCTGCCTTTTTCGCCGGCGCTGCTGATCCTCCCATTTCCCGGCCTCTTCCGCTTCACCTGTTATTACTACCGTGGCGCCTATTACAAGGCATTCTGGGCCGATCCGCCATCCTGCGCCGTGGGCGAGCCGCGCAAGCTCTACCTCGGCGAACGGCACTTTCCGCTGATCCTGCAGAACGTGCACCGCTACTTCATGTACATCGCGCTGATCTTCCTGGTCTTCCTGGCGCACGATGTATGGAAGGCCCTGTGGTTTACGGACGCGGCCACCGGGCAAGTCTCGTTCGGCATCGGAATCGGCACGCTCATCCTGGCCGCCAACACCATCTTGCTGGGCTGTTATGCGCTTGGCTGTCACTCGCTGCGCCACCTGGTGGGCGGGCGTTTCGAGCTGCTCTCGCCGTTCCGCGCCAAGAGTTACGACTGCGTAAGCTGCCTCAACAGCCGGCACATGCTTTTCGCGTGGTGCAGCCTTTTCACGGTCGCGTTCTCGGATATTTACATACGTCTCTGCGCCATAGGAGTCTTTCGGGATTGGAGAATCATCTGATGGCCGAATATCAGACGCACCCTTACGACGTGCTGGTGATCGGGGCGGGCGGGTCCGGTCTGCGCGCCGCGATCGAAGCTTCAGCGGCGGGCGCGCGCGTAGGGGTCATCACCAAATCCCTGTTGGGCAAGGCGCACACGGTCATGGCCGAAGGCGGCGTGGCAGCGGCGCTGGCCAATGTGGACGAGCGCGATAGCTGGAAGGTCCACTTCGCCGACACCATGCGCGGCGGCCAATATCTGAATAGCTGGCGCATGGCGGAATTGCATGCCAAGGAAGCCCCCGACCGCGTGCGCGAGTTGGAAGCCTGGGGCGCGGTCTTCGACCGCACCAAGGATGGGCGCATTCTACAGCGGAATTTCGGCGGCCATCGCTATCCGCGCCTCGCGCACGTGGGCGATCGCACCGGCCTGGAAATGATCCGCACGCTGCAGGACCACGGCATCCACCAGGGCATGGAAGTGCACATGGAGTGCACGGTGCTGACGCTGCTGCTGGATAGCGGTCGTATAGCGGGAGCGTTCGGGTACGATCGCGAACGCGGTCGATTTCTGTTATTTCCCGCGAAGTCGGTGGTGCTGGCCACCGGCGGCATTGGGCGCGCCTACCGCATCACCAGCAATAGCTGGGAGTACACCGGCGACGGGCTGGCGCTGGCCTATCACGCCGGCGCGGACCTTAAGGACATGGAGTTCGTGCAGTTCCATCCCACCGGGATGGTGTGGCCGCCCAGCGTGCAGGGCCTGCTGGTTACCGAAGGCGTGCGCGGGGAAGGCGGAGTGCTGCGCAACAAGGACGGCCGCCGCTTCATGTTCGACGATATCCCCGAGAACTACCGCAGCCAGACGGCCGACAATCCGGAAGAGGGCTGGCGCTACACGCAAGGCGACCGCGATGCGCGGCGTCCGCCGGAGCTGTTGACCCGCGACCATGTGGCGCGCTGCATCGTGCGCGAGATCAAGGCCGGGCGCGGCAGCCCGCATGGCGGCGTCTATCTGGACATCTCGTGGATCAAGGAGAAGCTTCCTAATTCCGTCGAGCACATCAAACGCAAGCTGCCCAGCATGTATCACCAGTTCAAGCAACTGGCGGACATCGACATCACGAAAGAGCCCATGGAGATCGGCCCCACCACGCACTACATGATGGGCGGCATCAAAGTAGAACCGGAAACCCAGATGTCCACCGTGGCGGGCCTGTTTGCGGCCGGCGAATGTGCCGCCGGGCTGCATGGCGCCAACCGCCTGGGCGGCAATTCTCTTTCCGACTTGCTGGTATTCGGCAAACGGGCCGGCCACTACGCCGCCTGCTTCGCCAAGGAGCACGGTGAGGCGAGCGTGGACGCACAGCAGATCGAGCGCGCCGCGAGCGAGTCGCTGCTGCCCTTCGAGCGCGGCCAGAAACCGAATGTGGAAGGGCCGTACCAGATTCAGCATGATCTGCAAAACATGATGCAGGACCTGGTCGGAATCGTGCGCCACAAAGACGAGATGGAGCAGGCTTTGGAGAAGATTGCCCAGTTACGCGAACGGGCCGCGCGCACGGGTATTTCGGGCAACCGCGATTTCAACAACGGCTGGCACACCGCCATGGATTTGCCGAACCTGCTGACCGTTTCGGAGGCCGTAACGCTGGCGGCGCTCGAGCGGAAAGAGAGCCGCGGCGGCCATTTCCGCGAAGATTATCCCGAGAAGGACCCAAACTTCGGGCATTTCAATATTGTGGTCCGGCGGGGCTCCAGCGGCGAGATGCAGATCGTGCGCGAGACCCTTCCGGAGATACCCGCGGAACTGAAGCAGGTAATTGAGGAGATGAAATAAGTGGCGAGCGCAACATTCAGGATCTGGCGCGGGAACGAAAAGGGCGGCAAGTTCCAGGACTACAACACCGAGGTTTCCGAGGGGATGGTGGTTCTGGATGCCGTGCTCAAAGTGCAAGCCGAGCAGGCCAACGACATGGCAGTGCGCTGGAATTGCAAGGCCGGCAAATGCGGATCGTGCTCGGCCGAGATCAACGGCAATCCCAAGCTGATGTGCATGACGCGGCTGAACACGCTGCCGCTCGAGCAGCCCGTGACCGTGGAGCCGATGCGCACGTTCCCATCGATCAAGGACCTGGTGACCGACGTCTCCTGGAATTTTCGCGTGAAGAAGAGCATCAAGAAATTCGCGCCCCGGAAACCGGACTTCGCCGACGGCACCTGGCGCATGGACCAGAAGGACGTCAACCGCATACAGGAGTTCCGCAAGTGCATCGAATGCTTCCTGTGCCAGGACGTTTGTCACGTGCTGCGCGAGCACAAGAAATTCGACGAGTTCGCCGGGCCGCGCTTCTTCGTGCACACGGCGGCGCTGGAGATGCACCCGCTCGATACCGAAAACCGCACGCTGGATTTGAAGGACAAGCATAACGTGGGTTACTGCAACATTACGACGTGTTGCCGGAAGGTTTGTCCGGAAGAGATCGTGATCACGGAGAATGCGATCATCCCGCTGAAGGAACGGGTGGTGGACGAGTACTACGATCCCCTGCGAAAATTGGTGATGAAGATATTCGGCAGCTAGGACCGCGCGTTACCGAGCCGTGACCAAAGGGAGCGGTAGAGACTGACATGGAACTGAAATCGCTGCACCAGGACGCCATCCCGGGCGCGCTCGCCAAAGCGGAGCGCTACCGGTTGCTCCACGAGCCGTGGCAGAGCGAGAGCATCTGCCAGGATGTGCTGCGCATCGACCCCGACAACGAAACCGCCCTGATCACCCTGATCCTGGCGCTGACCGACCAGTTCGACCACGGCCACCCCGTGCAAGAGGCCAAGGACGTGATCCCACGCCTGCATGAGGAGTACGACCGCGCGTACTACTCCGGAATCATTGCCGAGCGGCGCGCGAAGTCGCTGCTGCAGCAGGCGCGCCACGGCACCGGTCCAATTATCCATGAGTGGCTAAGCGAGGCGATGGCCTGGTACGAGAAGGCCGAAGCCATCCGCCCGCCCGCCAACGACGATGCGCTGCTGCGCTGGAATACATGTCTGCGGCTGCTGGCGCGCAACCCGCAGGTGCAGCCGGCGCCGCAGGAACGCGCCGAGCCGATCATGTCGGAGTGAGGTTATGCACAAGACGATCGCGAAATGCCTTTCCTTGATACTCGCCCTTCTTCTGGCTGCCACCATAATGACCGCCCAGCCGAAGGACAAGAAGAGTTTCGTTTTCAAAGGAACCGTGACCGAAGTAGACGCGGGCACCAAGAACCTGATGGTCGCCAATGAAAAAATCGAAGGCTGGATGGATGCCATGACCATGAAGTATGAGGTGGACAATACGGACATCCTGAAGCAGCTGAAAAAGGGCGATCACATCGAAGCCACCGTGTATGACGGCGACACCAAGCTCTACAAGGTGAAAGTCGCAACGCCGCCGAACAAGAAGTAGGAGGGCCCATGCCGTTTGTCGATACCAACAGCCTGCGTGTCATTGAGCGCTTGCCGGGCTGTTTTGGACGCTACTTTCACTCGTCGAGCATGACTTTCGCGCACTATGAGTTCACGCGTGGCGCGCGATCCGGCATGGTCGCGATCGTGCCGGCTGGTGTCGGCCATTCCGTGAAGGCGCTCATCGACGGCCGGGCAATCATAGTCGACCATCCGTCGCGGCCCGATTTCGGTTAAGCACTATGCCGCGACCGGATTTTGATCGCCGTAATTTTCTACGCGCACTCTGGGGCGGCGCCGCGGGCCTGTCCTTCGCTGTTCGCGGCTTTGGCCAGACGACGCCGGACCCCATCCAGGCCACCAAGCTTACCGACCGGATCGTGCTGTTGACCGGCGATGGCGGCAACGTCGGGTTGGTCGTCGCCGAAGATGGTCTGATGATGATCGACGGCGGATACGCCAACCGCGCTATCGAGCTACAAAAGGCGGTCGCCGAGGCGGACTCGCACCCCGTCAAGATTCTGTTCAACACCCACTGGCACGGCGATCACGTCGGCTCCAATGAACTGCTGGGCAAACTGGGCGTGAAGATCATGGCGCATCAGAACGCCAAATTCTGGCTCAGCCGGCAAGTGAAGATGGAGGCGTTCAACACCACGGTCGAGCCCCTGAAGCCCGAAGGAATCCCCGCGCAGACGTTCACCGAGGGTGGCAAGATGACCTTCGGTAAGGAAAAGATCGAGTACAAGTGGTTCCCCAACGCGCACACCGACAACGACACCTTCGTATTCTTTCCAGCGGCCAACGTGCTCCATACCGGAGACCTGTTTTTCAGCGGCATGTATCCGGTGATCGATTACTCGACCGGCGGCTGGATCGGCGGCATGGCGGCGGCCCTCGACAAGTTGCTGAAGGTGGGCGATGCCCAGACGAAAATCATTCCGGGACACGGCCCGCTTTCCACCAAAGAGGACATGCGAGCCGCCCGTGACATGCTGCACACGGTCTTCGACCGCCTGCGCAAATTCTCCAAAGAGAACGCGAGCCTCGATGATGTGCTGAAGGCCAGCCCAGTTGGCGATTTAGAACCCAAATGGGGCCAAGGGTTCCTGAACGGCGAGCGGTTCCTGCGGATGGCCTACCCGAGCATCGCGAAGTATGCGCAATTGGTGAGCAGCGCCGGCACGCACCGCGTTTCCTGGTAGCCTGCTCCGAAGCCGCCCGCCATCAACTTCTTGAGCAGGATCCGCGGCTGGCCCCCGGCCGGCCTGCTTGGTTTTGACTCTCGGCGCCAGGAGCGGGTTCCGCGGGAACCTCGCGGACCGGGCGTCCGCCCTACCGTCGGTTGGCGCGTTAGACGGTAGTGGGGTCTTGGCGTTAGACGAATTCCGGGGGGGGTCCGTTGCTTTTTACGTTACTATAGTTTAAGGTCTAAAACTCTATGCCGCAGTGTCGGATTCTGGTGGCCGGAGATGACGCGGTAACATGCGAATCGCTCGCGGCCGGCCTGCGCTCAGGCGGTCATGCGGTCGATACTGCTTCCTCGGCGCGCGACGCTTTGGATCAGGCGCGCCATCAGGATTACGCCGTCGCCATTATGGACTTCGCCGGCGGGGACGGCTTCGAAACCCTGGAGCAGATCCGGCGCCTGCGGCCGCAGTGTTTCTTCATCGCCCTTGCCCCTTCCGCTTCGCACTCTCCGTGTACTTCGGCGATGAAAATAGAAGCACTCGAATTAGCCGTGAAGCCGTGCAGGCCCGATGACATTTCCGTCCGGGTAAACCGGATCATCCAGTTCCGCAACCTGCAGCGCGAGAACGCGGCGCTGCGCGAGCAGTTAGCGCGACATCTTGAACCGGCCAACCCACAACCGGGCAAGATCTCCGCAGGCATGACGCTTTCCCAAATGGAGAAGGTCCTGATCGCGGCGACCATCCAACACACTCACGGCAACATCAAAGAAGCCGCCTCGGTCCTGGGGATCGATCGATCCACGCTCTACGAAAAGATCCGGCGATACGGGATACCGCGCTAGGACCCCCTAAGACACAGCTTCCTGCCGGCCCGCGGCACCAGTGCGACCGTGCTTCCACAGCAGTTCGCTCATCCTCGCGAGCAGAGAGCGGGGTGTGAAGGGCTTGGGCAAGAAACTGGCGGGTTGATCGAGCGTCTTCTGGTCGATCAGGTCGCGATCGTAACCGGACATGTACAACACGGCGAGTTCCGGCCGGCTGGCCCTCCGGCGCGCGAGGCGCCCCACGGCTTCCATCTTCTGGGATTGCCGTAACTGTTCTTCCAGGCGTTTGTGTCCCGCGATCAATTGCCCAACTCGCGCCAGCATCTCCTCGGGCGCCATGGTTTCGCCGGCGCTGTCCCAGCGGTTCGCGGACGCTTCGCCGGCGATAAGCTCATCGTTGGGGTATCGCATCAACAGAACAATCTGCCGGTACAAGCGTGCGAGCTCATCGCGCGATGAATGATGTAAGCGACTTCGCCCTGCGAGCCCAATACCGGCGAGTTGAACGGGCTCCAGTAGCGCTCGTCAAACGCTCCACCCTCACTGGCCGGCCGCCGGACGTCGTATTTCTGGACCGCCATGGCATCCCCCTGGCGGGTCTCGATCACCCGCTCCAAAGAAGTGCGGAGGTTGCGCACGCCGGTAGCGCCGGGATCATCTGGATTGTCGGGGAAAAACATCGAAGATCGGCCGCCCCAGAGTCTGTTCGCGCGTCGTCATGGTGGCGCGCAAGTATGCGTCGCTGGCGCCCGCAATTGCAGAAGTCGGGTGTCAGAACCAGATACAGGCCTGACGCGGCTTCAAACAGGGCTCTAAAATCGGTTGAAGGAAGATGGCCCATTCTTGAGATTTATCATACGAAAAACCGGGTGAGGGAAGGAGAGGTTGGTGGAGCACCGGCGTCCGCCTGGCAAGGTGGCGCGCCGGCACTCCGCGAGTGGGATTCGGATCTAGCGTGAGCTGGCAACCAGCAGCTCGAATGCCGCCTCAGTGGCCGACTCGGCGACCGGCTTGGAGGTGGACGAAGCAGCAGGCTGCGGCTTCACGGCCATTTCCGGCTTCACGATATCGATGCTGCCCTTGAAATAAGCGCCGTCCTCGATGACGATGCGGGCCGCTTTAATATTGCCCACCAGCTTGGCATCCTTGCGGATCTCGATACGCTCGCTGGCTTCCACATCTCCTTGGACGTTTCCTTGCACGTCCAGTTCGCGAACCTGCACGCTGGCATGCACCGTGCCGTTGTGTCCAACGGTCAGCTTCTGGTCCAGCGCTTCCACGGTTCCTTCGACAAAGCCCTCGATAAAGAGGTCTTCGTTGCTGTAAATTTCGCCGACAATCTTGACGGCTTTGCCAATTACGGCCGAGCCGGTACGAGAGGGCTCCATTTCGGTTTTCCCCGTCGGGGTAGTGAACATCGGTGTAGTCTCCTTTTTGGTTTCCATGGGGTTAGGCGTCATGCGCGCCGGGGCTCCCCCTGCCATTGGCGGGTTGTAGGACTTTGGGAGCTCCTCTTCCGGTCGTTTATTCCACATTTTTCTGTCTTCCTCCTGACTGTTTCGGGCCCTGTCCGATACTGGGAACATGACCCAGAAACTGGGGCCGTGACTTCATGATGTGACGGGATGGTTTAGAAGCACAGTCCCAGGGGTTCCGGCTACAGTAATGGGCGGGGTCGTAGTACCCGTTTTAGGCCGCGCCATGCGCTACCCGAAATATGCAGGAATGCCGGTGCCAAACCAGACAGAGGCAGGAATGCCCGTGCTACCCGGCGACAAGACCGCCAACCTCCAGCCCCCTTTCTTTTAGCAGAGTTTCAGAGCTATAATTCCGTTAGAAGGCTGTTATGCTGACGATCGACATACCCGTCATAATCATCGGGGCCTTGCTGTTCGGCATCGTCCTCTGGGGCCTCTACAACTACACTCATCCCCAAACTGGCCAAAAGTAGGCCCTGCCGCGGTCACTCCCGGCGAAGCAGCTTCCGGATCAGATCGTCGCCGTTTTCCCTTTCGTCTGGAAGCGTGTGTGCAACCTTCGCTTGATTCATGCCCGCCAGTAGTTCTTCGATTTCCTCGGTGCGCATGGGAGCGCCGAAAGAGGCAATTCCCAATACCGTCAAACATGTCGCCTTCAAGAGGCGGTTCCGAAACCACATAGATTCCTCCAAATGCAATTGGGCCCGGACGCTTTGGTGCGGCCGGTTCTGCTGGGTTGGGGAAACTACGCGCTGGGAGGGGCTCGGGACGGAACGACGGTGTAAGTGGGGAAGGGGCGCGGATCGCACTCCCGCTCTCGATTCGCTACCGAGAAGCAGACCAATATCGCGAGAAAGATCCAGAAGGGAGTGATCCACGTCGGCGCCAAGCCATGCGAATCGGGCGCCAGTGCGGCGAACAGCAGTGCCGCCAGGCACAAAAGCGCGACGAGCTGGCGGATGCGCAGCATGCTACAGCTTCTTGAACAGTTTGTCGAAAGCGTTACGCGCGTCTTCGGGGTTGCGTGGCGTGGGGGGACCCGCATTCACGGGAGGAGTAGCGGCAGGCCCATTGGCCGTTCCCTCGCGCGCGACGGTCACGCGCGGAGTAAACAGGGTGCACTCGTTGGCTTTGTCTTTCAGCGGAATTCGTACCGGAATGGGTTTCAGGCACTGAAACCGGGTCGACGGCTCGAAATGCGAGCATTGTTTGCAGCAATGCAACTCGGCGTTGCACTTGGGGCAGGTCCCGCTGAGATCGGTGCCGGGAGGAAGGGTCGTGGCGCAGTTGAAGCAGCGGGATGCCGCTACGTGCTGCACCAGTCGCGGAAGGCGGGGTCCGGTGATATCGATCGGGGGCTTCGGGCCTTGCGGCTTGGGGCGATCCTCGCGATACCCTTTGGCATCGCGGTCGGAATCCATGTACCCTGATTGCCGGTACTTACGGTCGCTGTCCATGGGAAAGGTTGCTCCGTGTCTTGCGGGGGCGAAAGTAACTCTTATAATGCCGACTAGCCAGCTAAAAGCGTCCCTGAGCTTTTGGTAGCTTCCGATGCCCACGCCGGAGCGCAAATGGCACAGGGGCGACAGCGGAGTATCGTGGAGTTACCGAAGGGATGAGCGAAAACCGCCCTGCTTCTACAAATCTATGTGTACCACACCTTCGAGGTGTATTGCACGTCCATTTTTGGGTTTTTATCCCATTTCACTCCACTTTAGTAAACTCGAACAGGGCCTGGTAAGGGGGTCTTCGAAATGGTCGGGGCTGACGCGCAAGGCGTAACCTAGTCGTCCCGTACGTTCCGGCACGACGTCTTTGCCGAAGATGGCCACCGAGCCCTGCTGTTCGACCGGCGGCAGCACCATGACTTCGGTTTCCTCCAGGTTGCCGTCGCTATCCACGCGGCCCATGACTACTTCCACGCGGACATCCTCGGGCTTTAGCCCGGCCAAATCGATGGCTGCGCGCACCGGCAACGCCTTGCCGCTGGTCACGGTAACCGCCAGCTCAGGTCCCGACTCCACAAAACGCACGCGGTCCCAAACCTCGCGGACTCGGCTGTTCCAGTGGGACTGGTCGTGCACCAAGCCGTATTCGCTCTTCAGCAGCCGGACATGCTGCGAGTGCGCCGGCTCGTACAACTGGGTCATATACTCGCGCACCATGCGGCGGCAGTCGAAATTGGGGCTGATGTACATGAGCGACTGCTTCACGCGGCGGATCCACTCGCGCGGCGTCTGCTCCTTGCGCTCGTAAAACATGGGCACGATTTCGTTCTCGAGCAGGTAGTAAATGGCGCTGGCATGCAGCGCGTCCTGATCCTCCGAATAGGGTTCGCGCTCGCCGATGGCCCAGCCTCCCAAACCTTCGTAGGCTTCATCGAACCAGCCATCGAGAATGCTCAAATTGAGCACGCCGTTGATGGCCGCCTTCATGCCGCTGGTGCCGCAGGCTTCTTCGCCGCGCCGCGGCGTGTTCAGCCAGAGATCGACTCCCTGCACCAACTCGCGCGCGACTTTCATGTCGTAGTCCTCGAGAAACACCAGGTGCTTCCAGAGATCGGGATCGCGCGAAAGCTGGACGATTTCGCGGATGTAACTCTTTCCCGGCTGATCCTTGGGATGCGCCTTGCCCGCGATCACGATCTGCACCGGCATCTCTTTGTCGAGAACAATCCGCTTGAGGCGTTCCACATCGCGGAACAGCAGCGTGGCACGCTTATAAGTGGCGAAGCGCCGCGCAAAGCCGATGGTGAACGCGTTGGGATCGAGCACCTCCCCGGAACGCCGCACCTCGGACATAGAGGCCTGCCGCCGCACCGCCGAGGCGTTGGCGCGGGCGCGCACGAAACTCACCAACCGTCGTTTGCGCCGGCGATGCACCTCCAGCAGCTCTTCGTCGGGGATGTCGGCCACCTGCTGCCAGACGGTCGCATCGTTCATGCGGTCGCGCCAGTCCGGCTCCAGGTACTGGTCGTACAGCATCGCCAAGTCGCCGTTGAGCCAGGTGGGCAGGTGCACGCCGTTGGTGACGGAGGTGATGGGAACCTCCCAAACCGGCAACTTCGGCCAAAGATCGTGGAACATTTCCTGCGAAACATGGCGGTGCAGCCGGCTGACGGCATTACGGTAGGCGGAGGTGTTCAATGCCAGCACGGCCATCGAGAAGCGTTCATCGCGGTCTTGGGGGTTGCGCCGTCCGAGCGACATCAACTGCTGGAAATCGGCGCCGATCTCGGAGCAGTACTCGGAAAAATAGTAATACATCAAACCCGCGTCGAACAGATCGATGCCCGCCGGCACTGGCGTGTGGGTGGTGAACACGTTGCTGGCGCGCGCCGCTTCCCACGCCTCTTCGAACGTGAGCCCCCGGTCGCGCCGATAGAGGCGGATTTGCTCGAGCGCCAGGAATGCCGAATGGCCTTCGTTCATGTGGAAGACCGTGGGATTCAGTCCCATCGCCTTCAACGCCCGCATCCCGCCGATTCCCAGCACGATCTCCTGGCGGATGCGGGTGTCCGTGTCGCCGCCATAAAGCGAATCGGTGATGTCGCGATCCTGAGGAAGCTCATTCTCGGGAATATTGGTATCGAGAAGGTACAGCGTGATGCGGCCGACTTCCAGTTTCCAGACCTGTATGAAGACGTTGCCGGTGGGCAGCTTGACGGTTACTTTCAGCTCGTGCCCCGCCGCGTCGTTTACCGGGGTAACGGGCAGCGTGTAGAAGTCGTTTACCGGGTAGCGTTCCTGCTGCCAGCCGTCGGGATTCAGGAACTGGCGGAAATAGCCTTGCTGGTAGAGCAAACCGAGGGCAATCAGAGGATAGTCCTGATCGCTCGAAGACTTCAAATGGTCGCCCGACAAGACGCCCAGGCCGCCCGAATAGACCGGCAGGCATTCGGTGAGGCCGTATTCGGCGGAAAAATAAGCGATCAGCTTGCCGTCGCCGGGCGGCGGGCCTTTGCGGACGCGCGTGTCGTAGGTGTCGCACGCCTGTCTGTAGAGAGCCAGATAGCGCGGATCGGCGGCCGCCTTGCGCAGGGTCGACTGGGAGACCCGCCCCAGCATCAGCACGGGGTTATAGCCGCAATCCCGCCACAGCGTGGGATCCAGACGGCGAAACAAGGCACGCACGATCGGTTCCCAGCTCCACAGAATGTTGTAGGCCAGTTCGTTCATGCGCGACAAAGACGGAGGTAGGGCAGGGCGGACCAGGAATTCCCGGATCGGCTGAATATGAAAGGGCATACCCTAGGGGCTACCTCCAAGAATATCAAATCGGCATTTGCCGCCCGGAGCTACATAGCTGCCAGCCTGCGGGAATGATATTCATTCTAAGCACTTTTCGAACAGCTCTGCACGATTGGCTGTGGCGATCCGTCGTAATATAGTACAGGTCTGGAATGCGATCACTACTCTTCCTTTTGTTATGGACCGCTGGGACCGCCCTCGCCGGCGAATACGCCATTCTGGAAGGCGGCGGGCGGTTGCATGTGGACCACCACGAAATCGAGGGGGCGACGGTACGCCTTTTCAACGGCAGCGGCAGCATCGAACTCAACGCCGCTCAGGTGCGCGGCTTCGAGGAGGAGGAGTACGTTGCTCCGGCGCCGGCGCCTTATTCCGTGCTCGCTCCGGAGCCGGCGCTCTCTCCGCAACAATTGGCCGACCGGGCAGCGGAGAAGTACGGTTTGCCGCGGGAACTGGTGCGCAGCGTCATGAAAGCCGAATCGGGTTTTGCGCCGCAAGCGGTTTCCCCAAAAGGAGCCATCGGGCTGATGCAACTGATGCCTGCCACGGCGCAGATCCTGGGGGCCGACCCGCACGATCCGGCCGCGAACGTGGATGCCGGCGCGCGGTATTTGCGGGAGCTTCTGGAAAAGTACAACGGCGGCTTGTACCATGCGCTGGCGGCATACAACGCCGGTCCCGCGGCGGTAGAGAAGTATCGTGGCGTGCCACCCTATCGCGAGACGGTGAACTACATTCGCCGCGTGGAGCAGGACTTCAAGAAAGCGGAGTAACCGGTTGCCGTCGAGATTCGCCTGCCCCTAGGTTGAGCTCAGGAAATTAAAGAGCGTGGTCTTCGGTATCTCGGCCTCTGCCTGAAAAGCCGCCTGAATATGGGTGGTTCCTTGAGTCAGTTCCAGCGACGCCGCAGCCACGTCCGCATCCTCGACCCCGCTGATCTGGGTTTGGAGTTGAATGTTATAGTTGGCCGCGAAGGTGGTGGCGTCTTGAAGGCGATCTTGCGTGGTGCCGTAGAACGCGAGGGACGTATTCAGATAGCCGGAAGCCGCTTTCAGCGATGCCGCCGAAGCGGTGACAGCGGTTTGATCGTTATTCAAGAGCGCGGTGCGCAAGCCATCGATGGCTTGGAATACATTGCCCGTCGCCGGCGTGCCATCCGGATTGCGTTCATCGAAGATCTGCTGGGCAGTCATGGTTACCGGGAATGTGCCGCCAGCCGGATCTTGCACAACGCGCGTGTTGAGCGGCGTGATGAGCTGGTCGACTCCGTAGCCGGTTCCAGTCCCGGTTCCGTTGGGAGGGGCGTTGGCGTTGGTGAGATCGAGCTGGTACGCCGGTTGGGTGTCCTGATCGCCGCTAAACACATAGCGGCCCCCGGACTGTGTCCCGCTCAGACCCACCATTTGCTCCTCCACCGCCTGGACTTCCCCTGCGAGATTCTGGCGGTCGGTGGCGGACATGGTTGACGTGGCGCCTTGGGCAGCCAGCGACACGGCTTGATCCATAAGCTGGGTGGCGGTGTCGAGGGTGCTCTCGGCCACGTTCGCATCGGAGGTGGCGGTGCCCAGGTTGGTCGAGATCTGGGTATTCATCTGGAGGTTGGAGCGGAGCTGCAACAGTTCGCTGATGACATCGGGCTCGTCGGAAGGGTAGTTTACCTTGAGGCCGGAGGAGACCTGCTGGGTGGCCTGCGCCACGCTCTGCTGAATGCGATCGACGTCCGCCAGAAAGCTCTGCGATTGGGGGCTGAGGTTGCTGATCATGGGGGCCTCTACGCTACCGTACCTAGAATATTGATGGTGTCCTGAGTCAGTTCGTCGAGGACCGTAATGAACTGCGTGTTGGCCTGATAGGCTCTCTGAAATTCCACCAGGGTTATGGCTTCCTCATTGAGATCGACGCCGGACAATTGCTGTCGTTGACTCTGGGCCTGAGACAACAGCGATTGGCGCTCCTGCACGCCGTTGGTGGCATTCTGGAGCTGGCCGCCTATATTGGCCGCCATGTTCCCGTAGTATTGGCTGTAGCTCACCCCGGCGATCTCCTGGCTGGCATTCGTCGGCGTTGCCAGTTGGGCCAGCGCCAGCGGTACGCCGTTGGACACCTCCGGCGGTCCAGGGCTGATGGCCGCCAATTGACCGGCTGCGACCGTAGGATCGACCGCCAGTGTGGCGGCTACGTTGGTAGCGTTGGTGGTGTCGTAAGTAAACAGGGGCACGCCGGCAACCGGGGGCGGCCCATCGGAAATGTTCCCGGATGTTAGCAGTTGGTTGACGGTGTCGGCGAACTGCTGGGCCATGGTGTTGAGATCGCCGGCTTGACTGGAGTCGCCAATTAAGGACGGCACGATACGATTGCCCATGTCCAGTTCAGCGCCGAGCTGGCCCTGCGTGGTTTGGGACGTGATGTCGGTGCCCTCGCCGGACAGAAGTTGTAACGTGCCGGGAGCGTTGGGATAGGCGGCGTTGGCGCCCCCCGAGGTCAAACTGGTTTGCAAGACGAACTGCTGACCCCCAATCAGCAGGGGTGTGGTTCCGTTGAGCAGAATGCTGGTGGTTCCATCGCTTTGCTGGGAGGAGCTGAAATCGACCAACTGCGAGAGATTCTCCAGAGCGGCGTGGACCTGCGCATCGATTCCGGCATCCTGGGAAACGGAGCTGCCAGTCGCCAGCGCCGTCTGGTTGTAGGTCTGGATCTGTCCCACGAGCTGGTTAACCTGGGCGACGGTGCTAACCAACTGGACTTGGTTCTGCTGAGCCACATTCTGAATGGATGTGGCGGCGTCTTGAAAGCTCTGGGCCACTTCCGTGGCGCTATTGATCACCGTCTGCTGCGCGGTTTGGTCACTGGGCGTTTGCCCCCAGGCCGAGACACTTTGAAAGAAATCGTTTAGGCCTTTGTCGATTCCGGTGGTGCCGGAAACATCGAAGACCGATTGCAGCGACGTGAGACCGGTAACCGATTGTTGCTGCCAGGCCAAGCCGGTTTGTTGCGTCTGGACGGCTTGTTCGGCGAACTGATTGCGCGCGCTCTGCACCTGCCCGACGGTGACGCCACCCTCCAGCCCGGCTCCGAGATCCATGGGCATGGCTTCGAGCGGGAGGTTTTGCACGGCATAGCCGGGCGTGGATGCGTTGGCGACATTATTCTCGGTGACTTGCAGTACCTGGGCGTAGGCATCCAGGGTACTGGAGGAAGAAATCAGAGTCCCGAGAAGATTCGCCATTGGATTATCCCCGAATGATCAGGCGGCGGCCCCGCTCGACCGCGGCAGGTTCACCCCGGCCGTCATAGCCGGCGCTCATGGTCCCAATCCGCCGCGCCCAATTCTGGTGATACTCGGCGGCCGCCTCTAGTAAACGCCGCGCCCGCCGTACGGCCGCCTGCAGCCGGCGCCCCTCCGCGGTGGCGCCCGGTTCTCTCTGCGCCGGGCTGGCGAGGGCCGCCTTCGAAGCGGTCACCTGTGCGACGGCCGCTTGCAATAGAGACGCACACCGATCCAGCGCCTCCGGCGAAGGAGCCAGGAGCAGATCGCAAGCGCGCTCCGTTTCCTTACGGGCGGCGGCCAGTTGCTCGGTCACCCCGTGTGCCTGGTTACTCATGGCTCGCGGCGACGGCTTCGGCGATCATGCCCTGGCTGGTGGCCTGGGAATCGGGTTGATACCGCCCCGCTTGGTAAGCTGTCGCCAGCGTCTGGACGCGGCTGGCCCGCTCGGCGCCGTCAGCCGAAATCGCCTGGGCAAGCCGCCCCAGGCTGGACGAAAATTCGACCCGGTCGCCGCCGGAATCCTGGGTTCCCGAACTGGCGGTACTCGCCCGATCGAGTTTTTGTGTTTCCTGCGTGCGCCCCGTCTCCGGCGCCGCCGGTCCTATATTGTTGCGATCGTCGACTCTCATAGTTGCCAACTCTGCCTGAATGACTTATCGGCAAGCGCGGGCCGGGTCTTTAGTCATTCCTGCACCTGGGAGTGCGTGACCGCACTAAAGTTTTCCACCCGACAGCCGATGGCTGTTTGGATGACAATGGAAGCCCCAACGGTCCTGTGGATCAATGCCGCTGGCACGGTCGAGCTAAATGCAGTGACGCCCGCCTGGCGTACGGCCTGCCGGCCGCCGGCCGCCGCTCTCAACGAATTGCAGAATCGCTACTTCGATGCCATCCTGCTGGATTTTCCGCTGCCCCAGTGGACCCCCGATGACCTGTTGGAAGAAGTAAGAAGGCTGGCACCCGATGCGCGCATCTTGATCCGCCATCGCCAAGCCACCATCCCCGATGCCGTACGATGGGCCCACCTGGGCGCAGACCAGGTTTTGACCGGCGAGGATCCCTCCGCTTTCCTCGAGCAGGCGCTGGCGGACCGAGCCGGGCGCCGGCCGGCCGGAGGCTCGCCACACGCGGGCCCCGAGGAGTGGGCATCCCTGATGGTTGGCACCAGCCCGGCGATGCGGCGCGTGTACCACGTCATCCGCATGGTGGGCAGCCGGCGGTCGACGGTTTTGATCACGGGGGAGACGGGAACCGGAAAGGAAATGGCGGCGCGGGCGTTGCACCTGGCGAGTCCGCGAAGCCGTGGGCCATTGGTCGCGGTGAACTGCAGCGCTCTGCCGGAAACCTTACTAGAAGCCGAACTGTTCGGGCACGTGCGCGGCGCCTTCACCGGGGCCGTGCAAGCCCGTGCCGGCCGGTTCGAGCAAGCCCACGGTGGCACACTCTTCCTCGATGAAATCGGGGACATGCCGCACGACCTGCAGGCCAAGCTGCTGCGCGTCGTGCAGGAAAGAGAGTTCGAGCGGCTGGGAAGCTCCGAGACCATTAAGGTGGACATCCGCGTGGTGGCCGCCACCAACTGCGATCTGACGCAGCAAATCGCGCGGGGAAATTTCCGCGAAGACCTGTATTACCGCCTCAACGTGGTTCCCCTGCACCTGCCGCCCCTGCGCCAGCGACGTGATGACATCGCTCTGCTGGCCGCGCATTTTGCCGCTAAAATCTGCAATCTGGAGCGGCTGCCGTTGCGCACGATCACGGCCGACGCCCTGCAACGTTTGTGCGGCTACGCGTGGCCCGGCAACGTGCGGCAACTGGAGAATGCGGTAGAGGTGGCGATCGCCATGAGCGGCGACCGCTTGGAACTGGTCCCGCCGGATTTTCCGCTGGCCGCCCCGCCGGCGCCCCGGAGGAACGCATCGGACAGCCTTCTGGTGGCGCTGCCGGATGCCGGCCTCGATTACGAACAAACCCTGGCCGTGATCGAGCGGAGCATTCTGGAGCAGGCGCTCGAAAGAACCGGCGGTAACAAGAAAGCCGCCGCCGACATGCTGGGTCTCAAGCGCACGACTCTTTCCGCCAAAGTGCGCAGCCTGGTGCCGGCGGTGGCGTGCGATTGAGCCCTAGGGCAGGTAGTCCTTGGCGATCGCGCGCTTGTCGTAACCATCCAGCACGTGAACGTGGCGAATCTTCTTCAGCGAGACCGGCGACAACTGGCCGAGCGGAATGTAGATGATGGTGCGGCCCAGACGCGAGGCGATGGTCTTGAAGATCGAGCGCGGCGGCTTAGCGGCAACGTAGACTACATAACGGTTCGTCGAATAGTCCAGGCCGGCCAGCAGGAGGCGCTCTGGCTTGGTCTCGGCGAATTCGTAATCCGCATCCTGCCACACGTCGTACATGCGGCGCGGCGGCAGGCTCATGAGGAAACCTCCGTACTCGGCGCGCCCGATGCCAGGCCCCACCAGGTGATCGAAGGGAAAGGTGGCGTAAAACGCCATGTCCGATTCGTTCTGGTTCTCGCCCAGCCAGGTGGTCATGTAGGTATAACGGCCGGCGCGGTCCTCATCGAAGATGACGATGATGGAGCCGACCTCGCCTTGAATTTTCTGGAACTGGCGGACATAAATGCGCCCCTCAAACCAGCGCCGGATGGTCTCGCGCATATCGATGCCGTCGAGAATGGAGGTGGTGAACGGCTCGACGCGGGCGCGCTCTTCGGAGAGAATACTTTTTCCCTTCTTCTTGAGGAATCGCCCGTAGTCTTCGATTACCAGGTCCTCGGGCGGGTAGGAACAGATGCTGGTGCCGTTCAACTGGCTGGCCCACTCGCCAGGAAACTTCTCTTTCTTGCGCGGCTTCAGTCCATAGGGGCGCAAGCGCCTCTTGGTGCTCGGTAGACGCCGCCGGAGCCGCAGGTGGCGCGTTTCCAGCCAAACCTCCTCGCCGTGGATTTGGGCGGTGGGGACGTCCGACGCCGTCTTTTGCGGAGGGTAACGGCCGGCCGCCTCCCAAACCTCCCAAGCGTAGTTGTCGTCGGCGATGGCGCGGGCCGCGGTAGTGAGGTCGAAAATTCCGGCCGAGAGCTCGTGGGAAGAAAGCGCCAGGTTGCGCGTATAACGCGCCAGCAGCCGCCTCTGCCAATGCGCCATGTGCTCGCCGGTTTGCACTTCATACTCCTTCTCGGCTTCGCGGAATACGGCCAGTTGGGCGTGACGCCGGTCGATCAGTCGCGTGTCGGCCGCCAGGCCGCGGAAGGCTTCGTATCGCCACTGCAGCGCCGGGTACTCGAGCGTGATTTCGGCCAGCGATTCCGGATGAGGATTCAAAATCTGAATGTGTTCCCGCCGCGGGCGCGCCAAGGGCTGGGCTTGCGGCTCTTCCATGGCGTCGAGCACGGGATCGAGCAGATTGAGCGCCACCACTACCAGCACGCGCGCGTCCGGATTGGTTCCTTGCAGTTTCCAGGCGATGCCGCCCGCGTGCCGCGCGATTTCCTCGGACCGCGGCTGCGGGTAAACGCGGTAGGCATCGACGTACCGGTTGAGTCCGATGTGCCGGATGGCGTAAGGGTCGGGGTAGACGTCCTTCAAATGCGGCCGCGTCCCGGTGTCCGGGTCGGCAAACAGAATTTCCGCTCCCGTTTCGATCCCGGTGCGCACTGCTTCTGTAAACGGGTCGGCGGGCTCGACAGGGACATAAATGGCCTGATCCTCCTCGCCCGTCTCGCTGGGATAGACGATCACGGAGATCTCAGGCAGGCGTTCGACCGCGCGTATCCAGGACTGCTGCAGGGTGGCGGGCAATTCCAGGGCGATGACTTGCGGCTTTTCGCGCAGGATCGCCTGGCGGACCTCGATCGCAAACTCGAGGCGGCCGGGAGCGACCGGAAAGTAGAGAAAGCGGCCTCGCCGGAGACTGCCGGCGTCAGGAATCGGCAGTTCGATTTCCCCGGGCATAGCGCAAGGCTTCCTCTCCCAGCACCTCGATGATGGCGGTTCGGAGCGCTTCGGATTCGTGGGTCTTGTGAGTCGCCAGGCTTTTCAGCTTGATGGCGAAGCGCGCCACATTGATGCCGTCGCGCACGGTGTAGCGTTCGTCGGCGGCGTGGGCCATTTGCAGGAAGTCGGTCACATAGTGCAGGATGCGTTCTTCGGCAAAGGGCAGGTTTTCGCGCAGGATGTGATACTCCTCGTCGCGCTCCGGAAAATCGATGAAGATCTGCGGCTGCAAGCGCGAGTGAATGTATTCGGGCAACTCGAAAGTGGAGGCGTCATCGTTCATGGTGGCCACCAGGCGAAAATCGGCATGCGCCCGAATCTTGATGCCCGCCACAATCGATTCGACGTAGCGGCGGTTGTCCAGAAGAGGCGCCAGGCTGGCCCAGCTCTTCTCGCTCATGCGATTGCCCTCGTCGAGGATGGCGACCCCGCCGCGGATCATGGCCGTGACCAACGGGGAAGCCACATAGCGCAAGCTTCCATCGCCTTCGATTACGGGCGTCACCAGCAGGTCTTCCGGACGGGTGTCCATGGTGGCCTGCAAGATGTACACATCCCGCCCCATGCGCTTGCCGGCAGCAAACGCCAGCGTGGTCTTTCCCACGCCCGGTTTTCCGAGCAGGCGCGGATGCATCGGCATATCCTGCTCATGCACCACCATCCACGCCGCCAGCAGTTGCCGCATCAACTCTTCCTGCCCCACCCACTGGATGGTGAGCTCATCCGGGTGCGCCAGGTGCAGGGTTATACCTTCGATCTCTACCGTCATATCGGTACCGTTCTCATTATGGGGCAGGCGGAGGGTTTACGCGCAGGGCGGGATCAGGCAGGGAGTGCGGTGACGCCGGGCTAGCGGATGCTACGCAGGCGGTCCTGGCGGCTGGAGATCTGCTGGATGCGGATGCCGTAGTTGCCTTCGACCACCACGACCTCGCCGCGCGCCACCAGGCAATGGTTGACCAGCACTTCGACCGGCTCATTGACGCCGCGATTCAACTCCACAATGGAACCGGTGGTCAGCTTCAGGACATCCTTCAGCGCCAGATGGGTCTTGCCGAACGAGATGCTCACGGGCAGTTCCACGTCCAGGAGGAGATCCATGGTGCGGGCCATTGCGGGAACACCCTCGGGCGATTGTGCGGCGAGTGGGCCCTCCGGCTGGCTGGCGCCATTCGCGACGTTGTCCTCCGAGGCGGGGGGCGCCGCCAGGACTGCCAGCAAGCGGGCACTGAATGCGACTGCGACCCGTGGCAGGGCCGTCTCGCCAAAAGTCAGCGCGACCGTTATCCATTCATACGGAGCCTCCGGCGGGCCGTTCTCGGCGCCGGTGGCGCAAGTGACCTCACGCCCCACGTGAAATCCCAGGGCCCGTGCCAATGCGGAAGTCCACTGGCCGACGATCTCAAGCCAGGTGCTCTTGGTTTCGTCCGGGCCGGAAGTCTCCAAACCGGCCGCCTTCAGAGTCAGGGTGCTGGCATGTTCCCAGGTCTGGCGCGGCGCGCCCAACCAGATTTCGCCATCGGGCGACAGTTGACACTTCTGTTCCCACCACAAAACGTCCGCGTCGGCGGCCACGCCGACATCGGCGGGAGTTCCGGTGGCGCTCTGCCAGGCGATCTGAGGCCGCTGGTCAGTCATCGATTCGAGGACCTGCGCCAGGTTTTCGACCCAGCCGTTCAGCAGCAGGCGAGTGCTTTCGTGGGTATCGAGGACGCTCATGCCGTGAGCACTCCACGAGTGACGGGCCACTGCTCGGCCAAGCGGCCGCGCAAGCGCAGAATGGCCTGCGATTTCAGCTGCGAGATTCGCGACTCATGCAGCTTGACGACCTCGGCGATTTCCCGCAGGGTCAGTTCCTCGTGGTAGTAGAGGCCCAGAATCGTTCGCTCGATTACGGGGATCTGGTCGATCCCTTGCGCCAGGAGGCGCTGCAGCTCAGAGCGCTCGAGCAGGGTGGATGGAAGACTCTCTTCGGTGTCGGGCAGGGTATGGAGGAGGTCCCGGCTCTGATCGTTGGAGGCATACTCGAGGCTGGCGATATTCAAGCCGGAGACCTCCACCAGCCATTCGTGATACTCCGCCAACGGAACGCCCAGTTGGATGGCAATCTCGTCTTCGCTGGGAGCCCGCTGCAAGCGCTGCTCCGCAGCCGCGATGGCCGCCTCGATCTGCTTGGTCTTGCGACGTTTCTGGCGGGGAGCCCAGTCGAGCCCGCGTAAGCTGTCCAGAATAGCGCCGCGGATCTTGTACTCGGCGTAGGTCTTCAGTTTGACGTTGTGAGTCGGGTCGAAATGGTCGATCGCCGAGATCAGGCCGAGAACGCCGGTGGATACCAAGTCATCGAGACTGACGTTTTTGGGGAGCCGCTCCTGGATTCTCCGGGCAATCAGCCGGACTTGGGGAAGATGCTCCAGAATGAGCCGTTCCCTTTCTTCGGGGCTAATCACGGCCGACTCCGTATAAGAGTACATAGGTTCCCATCTCGTGCTACGCCGCTGAGAGCGCTTCTGGACGGCTGCCGAGAATGGTCTCGATCAGCCGCCGGTGACTGGCGGTCTCCAGGTCCTCCGGAATTCGCTGGCCGGCGGTGAAGAACGACAGCGGCTTGCTAGTCCGCACGGCTTCGTTGACAATCGGCCCCAGCGAATCGGTCTCATCGAGTTTGGTGAACAGCAGACGGCGGGGCCGGAAAATCTCGTATGCATCGATCACACGGGTTAGATCGGCGGGTTTCATGGAAGACGATAGGACGAGTTGACGGTCGATGTCTTTGCGCGTGGCGAGGAACCCCGCCAGAGCCGCCGAGCTATCGAGATCCGCCAGCGCCAGGCCGGCGGTGTCGATCAGGATCAGTTCCTTGCCGCGGTTCTCCTCGATCGCCTGGGCCAGCCCGGAGACCGTCTCGAGAACTTGAAAACCCACTCCGAGGATGCCGGCATAGGAACGCAGTTGGTCGGCGGCGCCTATCCGGTAGGTGTCCGTAGACAGCACCAGCACGGGACGACGGGCGGCCAATCCGTAGTTCACGGCCAGTTTCACGAGCGTGGTGGTTTTGCCAGCTCCCGGCGGGCCCACCAGGGCCGTGATGCGAGGGAGGGCTTCTCCGACGCCGAGGGCCGCATCGATCTGGATTCGGGACTGCAACTCCTCCGCGATGGCGCCATAACATTTCGGGTCGATGCCCTGCGGTTCGCGGGCGCCGGCGGGGCCGGTCCGCGCGGCCGCCGCCTGAACCACGTCCAGGGCCAGTTGGGGCGTCACTTCGTTGGCGGTCATCAGGGAATAGGCCTCCGCCAGGCCCGGAGAATGCCCCAGCCATTGAGCCGGGGCAAAGGCGGATTTGTTGAGCGCGCGCCGCATACTGTCCAGCTGCTGTTTCAGTTCCGCAACCTCCCGGCCGAACCGCTCGGCGGCGGCGGGCGGTGCGCCCAGAGGCGACTCTGCCGATGCGGGGGCCGCGGGACCCGCTTCCGCGGTGCGGGCGAACACCACCTCGTATTCGCCCAGATGACGCGCCTCGGGGGGAGCGGGGCGGCTGGTCACCAGCATGGCCTCCGGTCCCAGTTCGCGCCGCGCCATGGCGATAGCGCCGGTGACGGTGCTGGAAAAATAGGATTTGATCTTCATTGAATGGGTCTCCTCGACCGCGCTCCGCCTGATTGATCGTCGGACGCGCTCGGTTCCTGTAGGCTCTTACGCAATGTTCCCCAGCGACTGCACTCTTTGCCCCGGTGGCACTTCGTTGTGCGCTACGAAGAACAGGTTCGGCATGGTCGGCTCCACGATCTGGCGCAGAAAATGGCGGGCGCCGGAGGAAGTCACGGCGATCACGGGAGTATCGAGCGCCGTGACGCGGCTGGCAATGCGGTTTACGATGTCGCGAATGGCCTGTGGCGCCAGGCTGAGATGACTGTTCTGCTCGCCGTGCTCCACGGCCCCTTCCACAATCTGCTCAATCGAGGGATCGATGAACCAGGCCGGGAGATCGCCGGTGCGGTTCAGGTACGGTTTCACCACCGTGCGCCGGATGACCTGGCGCACGTATTCCGTAAGAAGGATTGGATTGTGCGTGGCACTGGCCGCTTCTCCCAGAGCTTCCAGGATGGAAACCGAATCGCGCACCGAAACGCGCTCCCGCAGCAGATTCTGCAGCACCTTCTGCACGGTGGCCAAAGGCAACAGCTTGGGCACCAGGTCCTCCACCACCTTGGGGTGTTCCACGCTGACCCGATCCAGAAGTTTCTTGGCATCCTGACGCGAGAACAACTCGTAGGCGTGGCGGCGGATGACTTCGGCCAGATGCGTACCCAAAACGCTGACGGGGTCCACCACCGTGTAGCCGGACTGGCGCGCGCGCTCGGCGCGTTCGGTGGGGACCCACAAAGCGGCCATTCCGAATGCCGGCTCGCGGGTGGGCTGGCCTTCCATGGAGGCGTCCCCTCTGCCCGTGGAAATTGCCAGCTCGCAGCCCTGCGGGAGCTCATAGCGGGAAATCTCGACGCCCTTGAGCAGGATCACGTATTCACGGCTCTTCAGACTGAGGTTATCGGCCACGCGCACGGCCGGCAGCATATAGCCGAGGTCAGTGGCCAGTTGCCGCCGGATGGCGGAGATGCGGCGCAGCAGCGGCGACTCCTGCGCGCCCTCCACCAGGCCGACCAGCCCGAGCCCCACTTCGAGGGCCAGCGGCTCCACTCGCAACAGGGCTTCCAGATTCTCCTTGGCGGGCGCAGCCTGGGCGCCGGGGGCGGAGGGCGCAGCTGCTTGCAACTCTTTCTTCCGCATTCTCCACCCCACCGTACCGGCACCGCCGCCGAGCAGCAGGAAGGGCAGCTTGGGCATCGAAGGGATAAGAGCCAGGACCAGAAGCACTCCGGAAGCCAGCAGGAGCGGCTGGGAATGGCCGAGTATCTGGCGGCGGAATTCCACGCCCAGGCTGGCGTCCGCCCCGGCGCGCGTGACAATCAAACCGCCCGAGATGGAAATCATGAGGGCCGGAATGACCGTCACCAGACCGTCGCCTATGGTCAGAACCGTGTAGGTCTCGACGGCATGGCGAAGGTCCATACCGTGCTGCAGCACGCCGATCAGAAACCCGGCAATGATATTGATGGAGGTGATCAGGATGCTGGCTACCGCGTCCCTCTGGGTGAAGCGCGACGCACCATCCATGGCGCCGTAGAATTCCGCCTCCGTGGCGAGCAACTTGCGGCGGCGCTTGGCTTCGGTCTCATCGATCAAACCGCCGTTCAGGTCCGAATCGATGGACATCTGTTTGCCGGGCAGCGCATCCAGGGTGAAGCGCGCAGTGACCTCCGAAATGCGCACCGCGCCATGGTTGATGACGACATATTGGATGGCGATCAGTACCAGGAAAATCACCGCGCCGATGATGTAATTACCGCCCACCACGAAACTGCCGAACGCGCCGATCACTTGGCCGGCGGCGCTGGTGCCGGTATTGCCGTTGAGCAGGATCAGGCGCGAGGAAGAAACATTGAGTGCCAGACGAAAGAGGGTCAGCAGAAGAAGAGTGGTGGGGAAGGAGGTGAACTCCACCGGCCGGACGAGATGGAGCGCAACCATCATCACCGTGATCGACATCAGGAGATCGGTCACGATCAGCAGGTCCAGGACGAAGCCGGGCAGGGGCGTGATCAGCGCCATCACGATGGCCAGCACCGCCAGCGGAACGGCCATCTCGCCCAGGCTCGAAAGGGGGATGGCTGCGAGCAGGCCGGCAGCGGGCTTGCCGGAAGCCGGTTTGAGCGCTTTTGCTGGAGTCATGATTTCACCCCGGCAGCTTGCCGTTCATGAGTTTGAAAATGTACGCCAGAATCTCGGCGACGGCGCGATACAGATGTGGCGGGATCTCCTGGCCGACGTCCACGGATTTGTAGAGCGCCTGGGCCAGCGGAGGATTCTCGATGATGGGCACCTGGTTCTCGATGGCCCTCTGGCGGATGCGCTGGGCCAGATAGTTCTTGCCCTTGGCCACCACCACGGGAGCCGCCATGCTGTCCATCTGGTAGCGGATGGCCACCGCAAAGTGCGTGGGATTTACCACCAGGGCGGTGGCGGTGGCCACCTCTTTCATCATTTGACGACGTGCACGGTCGCGCTGCAGGCGGCGAATCCGCGCCTTCATTTGCGGATTGCCTTCGACGTCCTTGGCTTCTTCCTTGATGTCCTGCTTGGACATGCGCAGATCGCGCTGGTAGCGGCGCATCTGGCGGAACAGATCCACCGAGCCGAAGACCACGAACACCGCCGCGGCTCTCCAGAACAGATCCATCAACGACACACCCAGGAAATGGAAACCGCTCTCGACACTCTGCAGCGGCAGTAACAGGATGGTTTCCAGCCGCTCGCGCGTAATGACATACACCGCGCCCAGGAAGAGCGGAAGCATCAGAAGGGCCTGAAAGAGAGCCGGGAGATTCTGCTTGGGCAACTCGCGCAGCTTGGCCAACGGGCTGAGCCGCTGCAAGTCCGGCGCCAGTTTCTGCAGGCTGAACCCGAAGCGTGTGGTGCCCAAGCGAATCGCCAGCGTCACCGCCAATATGGCGACGCCGCCCAGAGCCATCGGCACAAAGTGGTTCCAGAACAGTTGCCAGGCGATGCGCGAAATATCGCGGGGCTCCAGATTCAGGGTGAATGCCAGCGCGAAAAGCCGGCGTGCGGTCTGGCAGAACCCGGTGAACCAGCGCGCTCCAACGGCACTCAACAGGCCCAGAAAGACAAGGAACTGCAAGGCCGCGACAAAATCCTTGGCGGATAGAAACTGCCCTTCGCGGCGCGCCTTGTCGACGCGCCGTTGGGTGGGTTTCTCGGTCTTTCCGGATTGATCCGGCATGGCGCCTCATATCCCCAACATGCGGAGGGAGGCGTTGATCGCCAATCCACCCATTTCGTGCACCATCCGGGGGAGCCGCATGGCCGTCCAGCTCAACACCAGGAGGGCCACCAGCATTTTGGCCGGGAATGCCAGGTGGATGAGTTGCAGCTGCTGATTGACGCGACCCAGCAGGGCCAGCGCGACATCCATCATCACCAGCAGCGCCACCACCGGAAACGCCAGCCGCAGCCCTACCGAAAACAGGCTGGAACCCAACCGGATCATCGACTGCGCCGCAGCCGGGCCTAACACGTAAGCGCCCAGCGGCACTTTGTCCAGGCTCAGCGCGAAGAGGCGCAGCACCTCGCGATCGAGCCCCACGGCAAAGAAGAGCAGGCCGGCCATCAGTTGCGCGAAGACCAGCAGGATGCCCGCATCGGCTTGGGTATTGGGATCGATGGTGGAGGCGTAGCCGTAGCCCGCTTGGAGCCCGCAGACCTGGGCTGCCATGGTGAACGCTTCGAGGGTCACCGATAGGGCCACCCCGATGGCGATTCCGGACGCCGCTTCGGCAGCCACCCAGGCTGCCAATTGCGCCGGAGAGACCGCGGCCGCGTCGATCGCCGGCCAACGCCCCGCCAGCGCCAGCGTGAAGGCCAGCGCGAAGGCCGCGCGCGCGGGCATGGGGGCGCTCTGCAAACCGGGCAGCGGAACGAAGACGAAGGCGCCGCCTACGCGCGTCAGCACCAGCAGGAAAGCGTAGAGAGTTCCCAGCGACAGCGTCAGGTTAACGGGCATAGCGAGCGAGGTCTCCAAGCAACGTGGTGGTGTACGACATGGTGCGCTCGATCATCCAGGGCAACAGCAGAAGCAAGCTCACCAGGAACACCACTAAACGCGGAATGGTGCTGAAGGCGTTATCCTGCATCGACGTGGCGATCTGCACCAGGCTGATCGTCACGCTGGCCACGAACGCGATGGCGAGCAACGGAGCGGCCAGCCAGAAGGTGGTCAGCAACGTGTGGCGGATCAGCTCGACTACGGAATCGGGTGTCATAATCAGTAAAAACTCTTCATCAACGAGCCGACTACCAGGTTCCAGCCATCCACCAGAACGAATAGCAGGATCTTAAAGGGCGCCGAAATCATGACCGGCGGCAGTTGCATCATGCCGACCGAAATCGTCACGGAGGCGACCACCAGGTCGATCAACAGAAACGGCAGGAACAGCACGGCCCCAATCTGAAAACCGGTTTTCAGCTCCGAAAGAATATAGGCCGGCATGAGTATCGTCAGGTCCAGGTCGGCCGGGGTGTGCGGCGCGGGAGCATGCGCGATCTCGAGAAATAGCCGGACGTCTTTCTCGCGCGCGTAACGGGCCAGAAACGTCCGCAAGGGCTTGGCGCCCTGTTCGAAGGCCTGCGCGGGAGCGAGACGCCCTGCCTCCATGGGCTCCCAACCCTGGTGGTAGATGTCCGCCACCACCGGTTGCATGATGACGATAGTTAGAAACAGCGCCAGACCGATCAAGACCTGGTTGGATGGAGTGGACTGTGTGCCCAGCGCCTGCCGCAGAAAGTGCAGCACTATCACAATTCGCAGGAATGGGGTAATCGACATGACGGCTGCCGGCAGCAGTGTCAGGAGCGTGAGCAGAACGATGATCTGTATGGGAACGCTGAGAGTGGAAGCGTCTTTTCCGGCCGATATGCCGAAAAGGGGGAAGGAGGAGCCGCTGGCGGCCAAAGCCGGAAGGGCGGCGACCGTCAACATCGCGAGGCGCGCGAACTTCATGATAAGGGCTCCCCGCCGCCTTCGACCTCCCGCCAATTTACGGTTTGGAGCAGCGCGCAGCCGGAAGGCGATGAGGCCACCAGCAGTGCGCGCTCTCCCAGGCGCACCAGATGGAGGGTTTGCTGCGGTCCGATCGGCAAGCGCCCGACGCTCTCCAGCCGGCGCGACGCCGCCTTCCCCGGCCGTAGAGAACCGGCGAAACCCCGTCTGCGCAACCACCAGGATGTGGCGGCCGCCAGAGCCAATACGGCCACTACGGCCGCGAACTGCCCGACCATTTCCATTTGGACCCGTCCTTTAGACTTCGTCTCGGAAGTCGGTGATCCGCACGCCGAGCGCGTTCTCGATCACCACGATCTCACCGGAGCCGCACAGCACGCCGCCGATGTAGATGTCGATGTTCTCGCCGGCCGATCGCGAGGTGGCCATCACGCTGCCTTCGGTGAGTTGCAGCACCTCGCGCGTCGTCATCAGGCGCCGGTCGAGCTCGACCTCGACCTCGACCGGTACCTCGGCCAGCGGCGCTATCTCTTCCTGAGGAGTCATCGGCGGATTAACGGATTAAGTTAATAGTGTCCTGGCTCAATGTGTCGGCCGTCGTGATCACATGAGCATTGGCCTCATACCCGCGTTGATACACAATCAGGTTGGTGAATTCGGTGGCGATGTCCACCGTTGAGGCTTCGAGCGAGCCGCCCTGGATGGTGCCGCGGCCGCCCGTGTTCGGCATGCCGACCGAAGGCGCGGCCGTAAGCGAGCTGAGCTGGTAGTTGTTTTCGCCGACAGCTATGAGACTGTCAGGGTTGCGGATGTTGGCCAAGGCTACCTGCCCGACCACAATCTGAGCGCCATTGGTATACTGCGCCAGAATTCCGCCTCCGCTCGCCAGACCGACCTGGACCAACTGTCCCGCAGCCGTTCCGTTCTGGGAAGTCGCCGACGATTCGGAAGGCTGGCCGAACTGCGTGATGCGGGCGTTCCCCGTGCTGTCGTAGGGGTTCCAGGAGACATTCATGTCGGCCGCTCCGTCCGCCAAGCCGGTGATGGCGACAGAGATCGGACTTCCCGCAGCGGGGTCGGTGAGCTGGCCGCTCTGGCTGAAGGTAAACGTGCCGCTGGCACCCGTGTCAAAGGGCGTTCCAGCGGTGCCCCCCGAGATATCGTCGCCCGGAATCGTCACGTCGTAGCTCCATTGATTCGAGCCGGTCTTCTGGAAATTCAGGGTCAGAATGTGGGAATTGCCCAGGCTGTCGTATACCGTTTCCGGCACGGTGAAGGCGGAGGTGCCATCCGCCGTCGCCGCTGCGTTCAAGTTGAGATCGGCCGTCATTTGGGTGGTGGTGGTGGGGGGCGCTACCGAACCCACCGGAACCACAATGTTACCGATGGGGCCATTGGTATCCACGGCGCCGGTGGTGGGGTCAATCGTGGTCCACCCTTGGACCTTGTCGCCCGTATCGGTGAGAAGGTTGCCGCTGGCATCCGTCTGGAAATTGCCGGCCCGCGTGTACAGAGGGTTGCCGGTGCTGTCCTGAACGACAAAGAAGCCGTTGCCTTGGATGGCGGCGTCCAGCACTCCGGCGCTGGTCTGGATGGCGCCTTGGGTGAACTCCCGCACCGTCATCGGCGTACCCGTGCCGAATCCGACTTGCGTGGAGCCCAGGCCTGCACCCAGAGATTCCGTCACCAGGTCGCTGAAGACCATCTGGCTGGTCTTGAAGCCCGGCGTGTTCATGTTGGCCAGGTTGTTGCCCACCACATCGATGGCGGTGGAAGTGGCGTTTAACGCCGATAATGCCGATGAAAAGGATGTAAACATAGTAATCTCCTATTAACTCTGCGGGGGTGTCGTGCTGCCGGTGGCGCTGGTGCTCCCGGTGTTACCGGAGAGCTGGTTCAAGTCCTGCAGCATCGAGGAAACAGTTGTACTTATACTCGTAACGCTGGTGGCCATGTTCATGGACTGCTCCATCTGCTGGAATTGCGCCAACTGCGTCACGAACTGGGTGCTGTCGGTGGGGTTCATGGGATCCTGATTCTGCAACTGCGCCACCAGAAGCTGCAGAAACATGTTCTCGGTAACCGGCGCGCCAGCCGAGGCCGTCGAGGCAGACTGGGATGGGGTCGGTGTGGTGGAACTGGAAGAGTTGACGGTTGGTGTCATGCGAGTCTCCTTATGCGTTGGTACCGTTGATTTCATCGGCGACCAGGCCGTCGACGTACGACTGGGGATATCCGTGCGAGTAGAAGGATGCCACCAGGCCCGCGTTAATGCTGCGGCCATCCGGCATTTGCACCATGTAATTGGGCTGCTCTTGCGCGTTGGGGGCCAGGGCATTGCTCTCAGTGACCGTTCCCCCTAACATCTGGGCCACCTGGGCGGCGGTACTGGCGGTCGCGAAATAGATCGGGTTATAGCCGAACTCGCTCCCACCGGGGAGCTGTCCCACCGGATTGGTTTCCCATGGATTGGCTCCGAAGACCGATTCGGGAGTGGGCGCCGCGGTAGACAGAGCGGGAGCCGGTGTCGAGGCGGGCGCCGGCGTAGCAGCCGGCGAGGAACTGGTGAAGAGCGCGCGAAAATCAGGCGTCGCCGCGCTCGCGGCCTTCGGTGCGGATTTGGCCGTGACAGCGATCGCGGGCGCCGCCGGTTGGAGGTGCACGCGGTTTAGGGCAGTTGTGACATGAGCCATGCGAATTCCTTTCGTGGAGAAGTGGTAGCGGCTTTGGCCGCGGGTGGTTTGGGCTGGCGCGGCGAGGATTGCTGTTGCTCCTGCCCGCCCTGCCGGGATGGATTCTGGTCTTGCGACGAAGTATTCGAGGAGTGGGATTCCGCCGCGCGAGGGCCATTCTCCGTGGCGGACGCGGACGGATGCCAGGTCTCCGCCCGGAACCCGGCTTGCTCGAGCCGCGACGAAAGCAGCGGCAAATCCTCGCGCAGCGAGCCGGCCAGCTGCGGATCGGGCGTGCGTACCGCCACCAGCACTTCTCCGCCGCGCTCGGTCAGCCGCACGTCTACACGCTGCCCACCGCTATTGACCTGGACCTGAATTTCACGCGCGGGAGCGGCGGGTCGGACCGGTTCCTCCGGGGATTCGACCTCCGTTCGGACGGCCTGGGGCGCCGGCTCGTGCCCGGCTACTCTCGGCGACTGCGGCGCGCTGTCCGGCGGAACACTCAGGCCGGAAACCGCGGGTGGGCCGGTATCGGGAGAGACGGGCGGGCCGGAGTGAAAAGCGGCAGGAGTGGGAACCGCATCGTGAGTGGGACTAGCGGTGGGACGAGCCTTTTCGGGTTCCTCGCTCTTGGGGCCCGGATGGCCGTCCGTCTGGGCGCCCGGAGTAGCTGGCACGGAACGGGCTGGTTGCTCCGGTCCCGTTTTGTCAAGAAAAGCGATCCCTCCGGCCGGGGAAGGCCGCGGCGTCTGGGCCGGACTGAGACCGGTTGCCGGGGGAGCAGACTTGGCGGGTGCCGGAATGGGCTCGAAGATGGGAGCGAAGAGGGGCGCAAGGCGAGCGGCAAAGGCCAGAATGGGTGGCACTGCGCCAGCCTCGTATGGGGCCGCTGGACTGGCAGGAATTGAGGTTTCGGGGCTATCCGCCGGGGACCCTGCCGCGGGGATCGAAGAAACGGTAGTCGCGGGTTCAGGGGCGGCCGCCAGCATTGGGCTGGGCTCTTTTGGGTCTGCCGTTTCGCCGGGCGGTTCGGGTTCCCGGGCGACCTTGGCCGTGCCGTCCTCCGGTGCGGGACCAGTAGAATCAGGCCACGGACTCGTGCCGGCCCTTGCGGTTACCCGTTTTGCCGGTTGGTCGCGGTCTGCACCAGGTTGCGTCGGCTCGCCAGTTGGGGTCAGGGTAGCCGCCGCCTTCCCGGAAACTCGCTCCGGCAGCGCTACCGCAGCAAGCGACGCTTCGGCCGGTGAAGTATGTGCGGAAGAACTGGCGACCGTGGGCTTCGTTTCTTCCATCCGTAACCGGGGCGCGGCCGGATCAGCCGGAAGCTTGGCCGGCTGAGACGCGATGGCGATTTGCGTTGCGGTCGCTCCCCGGGTATCAGGAGCCTCGGGAACGACGATCATTTTGGCGGCGGGCGTGGCGCCAGGTGTAGGTGTAGCGCCCGGTGTGTCGGCAGGCGCTTCGGGAGCGATCTGCGGCTTCCGGACTAGCCCCTTACCCGGCGTCGGAACCAGATCAGATAACACAGAGCTCAAGGACGCCGGGCTCAGCAAAGCCGGACTCGGTGGAACCGGACTCAGTGGCACTTGGATCTGTGCCGAAACTCCATCTGGGTTCACCGCGACCGGGAAGCCGGTTTCGCTCTTCGGCCGAGGAGCGGTCCGCGGGGTGGCGGAAACACCATTCGGAACGCCGGGCGGGATGGTTTCTTTAATGCTGGGGGCGATTAGTGCCGACTGCGGCAGGGTGGCCGCGTCTGGCGGAGGATCGTATTTTTGTTCCGGTTTTTCCTCGACCATATCTTGGAGCGTTTCCGCGAAGTGCGGCACACGCGAAACGGCATGCGGCAAATCGGCGGCCTGCGCAGGCTGCTTGAAGAGACCGCTTCCAGCTACCACGCGGCTGCCGGCAGCCGGTGGCGCCAAAAGCGCGGACAAAGAAGGGGGCGAGGTGGACACCGTCACGCGGCAGACAATTGCAGATTGGAGGCCAACCGGGGCGCGCTGTGGTTTCAATGGATGGGCCGTCGGCCGGCGACAAGAAACTGCCGCGCGACGGGTCGAGCGGCAAAGATTTGGCGCGCCGGACTCGATGGCCTACCATTCTCATCGGGCGCGACGTCAGCTATATGAGCTATTTAGGACTGATATTCTTATTTGGGCCCGTGCCGTGCAAGGTGGTGGGGTGCCATGGATCCTTTGACCGCAGTTGCTGCCAGCGGCCTTCGCTCGCGAATGGAGTCGCTCGAAATGCTGGCCAACAATGTCGCCAATGCCTCGACCGGGGGGTATAAGAGCGACCGCGAGTTCTACAGCCTCTATGTGGCGCCGGAGTCGGACTCCGATCCCACCTCCACCATGCCGGTCATCGAACGGCCCTGGACCGATTTTTCGCAAGGGCTGTTGACCTCCACAGGCAATGCGCTCGATCTGGCGCTTTCCGGGAAGGGATTCTTTGCCGTAAACGGACCGGGCGGAACGCTGTACACCCGCGACGGCAGCTTTCGTCTCTCGAAAGACGGCCAACTCATCACGGCGGAAGGATATCCGCTGCGCACCACGGATGGGAGCGCCCTGACCTTACCAGGCTCCGGACCTATTCAGATCGCCGCCGACGGGACCGTGACGCAGGGCGGGGCGGTGGCCGGGCAACTGCAGATCGCGGACTTCTCTAGCACCGCCGGCCTGGTCAAGCACGGCAGCAATTATTTCCAGACGGCCGATCCCTCCGTGGTTCCCTCGGCGCCGCAGGACACCTCGGTGGCACAGGGGCAACTCGAGGCATCCAATGCGGGGAGCTCGGAATCGGCGGTGCGGCTGATCAGCGTGATGCGCCAGTTCGAGATGCTGCAGAAGGCGGTTTCGCTGGGCGCGGAGATGAACCGGGAAGCGGTCGAACAAGTCGCCAAGGTCGGGTCTTAACAAGGAGAAAAAATGATTCGAGCACTGTACAGCGCCGCCAGCGGGATGACGGCACAGCAACTGAACGTAGACAACATTGCCAACAATCTGGCCAATTCCAGCACGGTCGGCTACAAGCAGCGGGTGGTGCAGTTTCAGGACCTCATGTACCAGACCATGGTGCAGCCCGGAGCCGCGGCCGGCCAGCAGACGGTGGTGCCCACGGGTATGCAACTAGGCCTGGGAACGCGCACCTCGGGCAACGAGATCATCTTCTCGCAAGGCTCTTTTGCGCAGACCGACAATCCTCTCGACACGGCGATTCAAGGCGCCGGGTTTTTCCAGGTGCTCCAACCGAGCGGCATTTTGGCCTACACGCGCGCCGGAAACTTCCAGCTCGACAAGAACGGCAACCTGGTTACCGCCCAGGGCAACCTGATCCAGCCGCAGATCACCATCCCGGCCGCGGCGCAATCGGTGGTTATCGCTGCCGACGGCACGGTTAGCTACAGCCTGCCCAACCAGGCCGCGACGCAACAGGCCGGACAAATTCAACTGGCCAACTTCCAGAATCCGGGCGGGCTCAACAGCCTCGGCAACAATCTGTACTCTCCCACCGACGCCTCCGGCGATGCCGTCCTGGGCGTGCCGGGAGGCTCCGAAGGCCTCGGCACCCTGATGCAGGGCTACACGGAGCAATCCAACGTATCGGTGGTGGAAGAGTTTATCAACCTCATCGTGGCACAGCGCGGGTACGAGGCCAACTCCAAAGTTGTGCAGGCGGCCGACAACATGTACCAGCAGGTGAATCAGCTGAGCCGATGATCCCATTAGGCGCATTCCTGCTGGCCAGTTGCCTGGCCCTGAACTCCGCTACCGACCAGGTAACGGCGGCCGATCTGGCGCCGGGCTTTCCGGGGATGGAGACGCTGGATGCCGGCACTCCGCTGGCGGCGGCGCCGGTTCCGGGAGTGGCCCGCGTCTTTCACCTCGCCGACCTCGTCCGCCTGGCCGAGCGTTTCCACCTCGCACCTCCTCCGGCGGAGATTTGCGTCGAACGGCCGTTGGCCCCGCTCGATCTGGAAAAGGCCTTGGCGGCCATGCGTGCATCCCTTCCGGAAGCCGATATCTCAATACTGGATTGGAGTCGGGCGCGCGTTCCGGCGGGCGAGATCGCTTTTCCCGCAAGCCAGCTCCGCAATGGCCCGGCGAGCCAGTTGTGGAACGGGTATGTGCGCTATGGCGGAGCGGGCCAATTTTCGATTTGGGCTCGCGTGAGCGTTCAGGTGACGGCCGTGCGCGTGGTGGCGCTGCGCGATCTACCTCCCGGCCAGGCGATCCCCGCAGATGCAATCGAGACACGGGCGGGGGAAGTCATCCCCGGCGCCGTGGATTTCGCGGTGTCGATCGATCAAGTGGCGGGTAAGTGGCCGCGCGCGCTCATCCGCGCGGGAACTCCGGTCCGCATCAACCAGCTCGCAAAGCCCGTGGACGTGGCGCGGGGAGACACCGTGCAAGTGGACGCGCAGAGCGGCGCCGCGCATCTCGAATTCGCAGCCCGGGCGGAGGGATCGGGGGCTACTGGCGACACTATCCCGGTCATCAACCCGGTATCGCATCGGCGATTTACGGCCCGTGTTTCGGGAAAGGGCAGAGTCTCCGTGGATGACTCGGTGGCTCAAGGTAAGTCATGAACAAACTACTCTCGTTGTGTTTGATCGCGGGCCTTCTGGCGCCTGCGGCGCTGGCCGCCAAGAAGAAAAAGGATGCCGCGGTAGCGCCGGCCTCACCGCTCGATCGATATGTCTCCGAGGCGAAAGCGCGTTCAGCGGACGCGGCGGCTTCCACCCCCGGCTCCATCTGGCTGGCCGGTTCGCGGCTGGCCGATTCGGCACGAGATTTGCGCGCCAGCCAGGTGGACGATGTCCTTACCGTGGTGGTGGCGGAGGCGGCCTCTGCCGTCACCAGCGGCGTCACCCAGACGCAACGCGCCTCCAGCCTGACGGGTTCCCTCAGCGCCGCCTCGGGCATCACTAAAACCGCCAAACCGTTGACCAATTCGGTAGCACTGTCCGGGAATACCCAGCTGAACGGGCAGGGCACCACCAGCCGCACCACCACGTTGACCACCACCCTGACGGCCCGTGTGATTGCCGTACTGCCCAATGGGGCGCTGGTGGTCGAGGCATCCAAGGATATTCAAATCAATTCGGAGCATCAGACGATTATGGTGCGCGGGGTGATCCGTCCCGCCGACATCGACTCGACCAACAGCGTGCAGTCCAATCGGTTGGGAGAGCTCGAGCTGCGCGTCAACGGCAAGGGCGTGGTCGGGGATTCCATCCGGCGGCCCAACATTCTGTACCGCGCGCTGATGGGCATCTTGCCTTTCTGAGTATGCGAATGCGACTGGTAACGCTCAGTCTGATTCTGGCGGCGGTTTGCCCCGCGGCCCGCCTGAAAGACCTGGTTGCGATCGAAGGAGTCCGGGAGAACCAGTTGATCGGGTACGGCATCGTGGTTGGCCTGGCCGGTAAGGGCGACAGCCAACAAACCATTTTTTCCGCGCAAAGCCTGACCAATACGCTGCAACGGATGGGCCTTGCCGTCGACCCTACCACCATACGCGTGAAGAACACCGCCGCCGTCATGGTTACAGCCACGCTTCCGGCGTTTGCGCAGCCGGGGATGCACATCGATATCACCGTGTCTTCGGTCGGCGACGCCGCCAATTTGCAGGGAGGCATTCTGGTGATGACCTCGCTGCGCGGCTCCGATGGTCAAGTGTATGCGGTGGCGCAGGGACCGGTGGTCACGGGCGGGTTCTCAGCCGGCCGCGGAGGCTCTTCCCAAACCGTGAATCATCCGACCGTCGGCCGCGGCCCCAACGCAGCCATGGTGGAACGCGCGGCCCCTTCGGTGGCTCCCAAATCTGTGGTGCGTTTGCAACTACGGCAGTCCGACTTCACCACGTCGTCACGCATCGAGGAAGCCGTCAACAAGAGATTTTCGGATGCCGCGCATCCCCCGGCCATGGCAGAGAATGCCGGCCTGGTCAGCGTCACCATCCCACCGGAATACATCGCGCGCCCTACCGAGTTCCTGGCGGAACTGGAGAAGCTGCAGGTAGACGCCGATGGCCCGGCGCGTGTAATCATTAATGAACGCACCGGAACCATCGTGCTGGGCAAGGACGTTCGCGTGGCGCCGGTGGCCATCCTGCACGGCAACCTCAGCGTAGAGATCCAGACCACTTTCAAGGTTTCGCAGCCGGGGCCTCTGGCGCAAGGCATGACCGAGGTGATTCCGCAGACCGAGACGGCAGTCAAAGAGGAGAAAGCGCGCAACGTGGTGTTGAAGCAGGGCGCGACGATCGAGGAACTGGTGCGCGCTCTGGCGGCGATCGGATCGACGCCGCGCGACATTATCGCCATCCTGCAGAGCCTGCGGAGCGCGGGCGCGCTGGATGCCGAACTCGAGGTGATCTAAGTGGCAGAACTCTCGATCGGGCCTTCTATGCTTGTGGACGCCGCCAAAACTCCCGCCCATGCGGCGAACGATCCAGCCAAGGTGCACGATGCGGCCCAGCAATTTGAAGCGCTGCTGATCGGGCAGATCATGCGCACGGAACGCGAGAGCGGCAACGGCTGGCTGGGATCGGGCGGGGACTCCGCCAGCGACTGCGCCACCGAATACGCCGAGCAGCAATTTGCCACGCTGCTGGCTCGTCAGGGTGGCTTGGGTCTGGCGAACCTGATCGCCGCCGGGTTAAAGTCGGCGCAAGCGGCTAGAGACTCCAACTCGCCTGCGCATAGTTCCCTTCCGGTTCCTGGGGCACAGGCTGGGACCAAGGACTAGCGGCCGCGGCGGCAGGTTCGGCTGCCTGGGCGATGCCCGTCCATCCCTCGGAAAGCGTGGTCAGCAGGCCCAACACCTCGCCCAACGGCACATCAATCTGCTTGAAGTTGGCTTCCCGAAGCCTGGTTTGCATGTAGCCGTAGAGACCGGCCAGGCGACTGGCAAGCTCGCCGCCGTGCTCGTGGTCGAGAGCGGCCGTCAGCTCGATCAGAATACAACTGGCATTGGTAATGGCGCGGGAGCGCTCCATAATCTTGCCTTCCGCCAGGTGATGCCGCGCATCCTGCACCGCGCCAATGGCGCCTTGATAGAGCAGCCGCACCAGTCCCAGGGGGTCGGCAGCAAGCACCCGGCTTTCCAGATAAGTATCGAACGCGCCGTTGAACATCTGATTCTCTCCAAGGTACTTATCGGGCTGTTAGGGAACTTCTAGAGGCTCCCTTGCGAAATCATCCGCCGCCCGGCGACGGCATTAAGGCCAGGATATATTCGGGCGGAATCTGCGATACGACTTCCCTGGTTTGACGATTGACCACTTGCACCACCATGCGTTTGGCCTGCCGATCCATCTGGAACATGATTTCGTTCTCCTGCCCGAACATCTCCGTCGCATTCATCGCCTTCAAGGCCTGAACTATGTCGCGATGTTCCGCGGAATTTTCCACGGGGGCCACGGGCGCGGCCACCGGCGCGGCCATGCTGTGATTTACGCCACTAATATCCATAACGGCTCCCTAAGAACCGGCGGCTTCGACCCTCCGATTCCTGCTGCCAGTCTTATCGGCTGTATCGGAAAAAATTTTGCTTTCCCGCATTTCGCGATCAAAATCCCGGGCGCACCCGATGAGAGCAGCGAGAGCAGACCAAGATGTCCCAAAGCGTATCCATGATCGGGCTGCATACCGGGGAACTCCGTTGGGTTCGTATGCTGGTCTCGCTGTTGCGACATCCCGATCCAGCCGTGGCCGAACTGACGCGCCAGGCGCTGCTTTACGTGTCCCGGCCGCGCGACTCCCACATCCTGGCAGACGCGGTGTTGCGCCCGCCTGTTGACGAAAAGGAGCGTTAATTAAGTCAATGATGCGGCCAATTTGTGGTACTGTACAATACATGTCCGGGCGTCTTTACCCGGGGTTTTTGGGCCCCTTTTTGTCGACAATTCTTCTGGCCTTCCCGCTGGTCCCCCGGACGCTGGCCCAGTCGCCGATCCCCGAGCCCCCGGCTCGCGAGCGCGGGCTGCAAGCGGAAGGCTTTGTGAATGGACGGCTGGCGATTTGGCAGCAACGTCTCAACCTGCAGGATTGGCGGATCTCGATCATCATGTCGCACCCCAGCGACTTGAAACCCAAGACCCTGGGCAACATTCACTGGGATGCCGATAAGAAAAGCGCCGTGATTCGCGTGCTGGACGCCTCCGATTATCGCCTGCCGTTTCGCGAGATGCTGGAGGATATGGAATTCACGGTGGTGCATGAATTGATCCATCTGGAACTTTCCTCGCTGCCGCGTAGCGATGCCAGCCGGCGCGACGAAGAGCACGCCGTCAACCAGATCGCCGACGCGCTTCTCAAACTCGATCGCAAGAAGTAGAGCACCCGCGTAGAGCCGGGCGCTGTCCATGCTAAATTGCAGGTGTGGCTGCCCGTACCATAGGCCAAGTCCTCGCGGAAACGGCGGGTCTGTATGGCGACGCGGTGGCGTTGCGGCAGCCCCGTGGCGCGCGCGCTGCTTTAACCTGCTCCTGGACCGAATACCTGCGCGCCGCCGAAGAGATCGCCGCCGGTCTACGCGGTCTCGGGGTCGCTAAAGGCGACGTGGTGGTCTTGAACTCCGAAACCCGCCTCGAATTCTACCTCGCCGATCTGGGCATTTTGACTAATGGCTCCATCGCCGCCGCGCTCTATCCGAGCTACCCTGCGGCGGATCTAGTACGCACCATTCGCAATGCCGGCGCCGATGTAGTGTTCGTGGAACGCCCGGAGATGCTGTGGGCGCTGCGCGAGGCTCCCGTTGCGCATTGGATTTTGCTTACCGGCGAAGCCGAAGGCGCTCTCACTCTGGAACAACTCCGCGAACGCGGCCGACGTGCGCTGGCCGAAGATCCGTCGCTCGCCGGCCGCATCCGCGCGGAAGTACAGCCCTCCGATCCCGCAATCCTGTATCTCACTTCGGGCGCTACCGGCGAGCCAAAGATGGCGCTGGTCACGCATGCGGCCCTGGTGTCCAATATCGATATGGGTCCGGTGGCGCTGCCGCTGGGTCCGGAAGATTCGACCGTGGCATTTCTCCCATCCGCGCACATCGCGCAGCGCGTGGTGATGGAACTGCTGCCGCTGCGCCTGGGTATGCCCGTGACTTTTTCCGAGAGCCTGCTGAAGATGCCGCAGGAGATCCGGGATGTGCGGCCTACCATCCTGCTGGCTCCCCCGCGGGTGTGGGAGCGCATCTACTCCAGCATCTGCACGGAATTGCGCAAGCGTCCGGCGCCGGTGCGCAACGCCTTCTATGGCGCGGTGGGATTGGCCCTGGCCGCGGCTCGTTACCGGCGGGAAGGCAAGCCGGTTCCGGCGCGCATCCGGGTACCGCTCCGGCTGGCCGATCGCCTGATGTTCCGCACGGTGCGGGCGCGCTTGGGAGGAAGGGTCCGCATCGCCGCCTCGGGCGCCGCGCCCCTCAGCAAGGATCTGGCGGAATTCTACGAAGCCATCGGCCTGCCGATCGTGGAAGGCTACGGCCTGACCGAAGGCGGCGTGGTCACTCTCAATCCGCTGGATGCGACCAAGCCTGGCAGCATCGGCAAACCGCTTCCGGGTGTCGAACTGCAGCTGGCTGAAGACGGAGAGTTGCTGGTGAAGAGCCCTTGTCTGTTCGCGGGCTATCTGAACGATCCCGAGACCACCGCCGCAGTGCTGCGCGACGGATGGCTGTACACCGGCGACCTGGCACGCATCGATAGCGAGGGCTACGTCTTTATCACCGGGCGGAAGAAGGAGCTGATTGTTTCCTCCACCGGCAAAAAGATTTTCCCGGCCCGTGTGGAAAGCCTTTTCAAGATGGAGCCGCTCATCAGCCAGGTGCTGCTGGTGGGGGACCGCCTGCCGTTCTTGACGGCGCTGTTCACGATTAATCTGGGAGCCACGGCGGGCCTGAAGGGAATCGACGAATGGAAAGACCGGTCCGCCGCGGAGATCTCGCAATCCCCGCCCGTGCTGGCGGAGATCCGGAAGACGGTGGTTCGTGTGAACAAGCAGCTCGCGCCTTTCGAACAGGTCCGCCGGTACCGCATACTGCCCCGGGATTTCGCCATCGAGCAGGGTGAGCTCACGGCTACTCAGAAGGTCCGGCGCAGTCAAGCCATGGCGAACTTCCAGCAGCAGATCGACGAGCTCTACGCCGGGAAAGAGTAATCGCCGGTTGTCCACATGGCCACCGCCATTCTGAAGTGGTGGGGCGGACCCCCTGGGTCCGCGGCCGGCCTAGTCGCGGTTCGCGAGGCTTGCTTGGCCGCGTGAAGAAGCGGGTCCAGGAGGACCCGCGCGGACCAGGGGTCCGCCCTACCAGTATGCTAGACTGATCGCAATCTCAGGACGGGGAGAGAGACTAAAGGTGCGTTTCTGGATCGGATTCGGGGCGTCTCTTTTGTTCGCAACGGCTTTGGCCGGACAGACTGCTCTGTCGCATAGCGAAACAATTCTAGTCAAGACGTGCCTCGGAACAGCGGAGCCCGCTTCTTCACCCGTCGAGCCGTCCGGCAACCTTGCGATCGCTGTCTTTGCCGATACGCTGCACGATGACGAACTGGCGAAGGTGCGGCAAGAAATCAGCGCGTTCTATCAGGCGAGCCCGCAGACTTCGCTCCGGGTAGCCGCCATCAACGGCTCCGAAATTCAATTCGCCGGCCCGTTTCGGACCCGTGCCCTGTTGCAGACGGGGCTGGCTGAGCTGCTACAGGCAGCGCCGGCTTCCACGGTCGTGCCCCTCCACCTCTATTCCTATTTGGGAAACCTGGCTTCGCAGTTCGGGTCCGGCTGGTCGAGCCTGGTGCTGGTGGGTCGCTTCCCCGCGACCGATCCGGAGATGAACGGCTTCACGCAAGCGTGGCTCTCTACGCAGTTTCGCAGCACCAAACTAAGGGTCAGTTACTGGACGCCATCGGGTGAAAACGCCGACATCCTGGACGCCGTGGCGCCGGCTACGGGCGGACTACGGCTCGCCGAGGGCCTGACTCCGTTGGTCTCGATTCTAAAATCTGCCGGCGAATTCCGTGAAATCTCGTGGCCCAATCCGCAGCCCGCCGCCGGTTTTCGGGTATGCCCGGTCACCTTGGTTGGGGCGAATGGCCAGACCGTGATGACCATTCCTTTTATAGCCGCGGCCGCCGGGGCCGTGGTGCCGGAGCTGGAACGCTACGCCTTGCTTCGGGAAAAAATCAAATCATTGGCAGCCGCGCTCGCTGCGGCGCGACTTTCGGCTGAACAGGCCAACCAGGTGGAAACGGATTTGAACCTGGCGCTCGAGATCAACCCGCGCGAGGAAGAGACGCTACGGCTCGGCGCCGGCTTCTACAAGCGCGGTGGGAACGACGCGAAGCTGGCGGCGTTGCTCGACGTGCTCGCGTCCGTCGCGCCGAACGAGCCCGGTGTGTTTGCCGATTTGGGACACAGCCGCTTCCGTATGAAGGAGTGGGACGCCGCAGAGCGCGCTCTGGCTCGCGCGCGCGAGTTGAAGCCCGGCGATGCGCTGATTGCCGAAGAACTGGCGCGCATCCGCATGACCAGCCAGGATGATCGCGGCGCGCTCCCCTTCCTGGAAGAAAGCCTGGCGGCGAACGCCGGAAACCAGGAGCTATGGCTGCTGCGTGCGGACCTGGCGGCGCGCCTCAACGACTGGCAGCGGACGGCAGATTCCGTGGAGCATGCCATCGCGCTGGGCCGCGTGCCGCTCACGCGGCGCACGGCTCTGGTGCGGCTCTACATCGAACATCAAATGCCGGACCGGGCTTTGCTACACGTGCGCGCGGTGACGGAGAATCTTCCCGCCGACGGCGCGGTGCGGACGGAGTATGCGGGATTTCTCGATCAGCTCCAGCAGCCCGAAGAGGCGCTCGCGGCCTGGAAAAGAACTCTCGAAGTGGACTCCAAGCTGGAGCTGGCGCACTATCGCGTCACCCGCCTGCTGATCGGTAAGGAGGCGCTCGATCAGGCGCTAGTGGCCAGCGAAGCGGGCATTGAGGCGGCTCCACAATCGGCGCGGCTGTATCTGGCCAAAGTCGAAGTGCTCGAAAAAAAGGACCGCTTCTACGAAGCACGCCGCACGCTGCGGCAGATCTCGGCCACGCTGCCGGACCCGGCGCTGCTGGAACATCTGGCCGAACTGGAAGATGCCGGCGGCCAGCACGCGGCCCATTACTATCGCCAACTGGTGGAGGCTGGCAACCAGTCACCGGCCTTGCAGGCGCGGGGTTTGGAAGCGGCGCTCCGCGACGGCGATCAGGAGGATGCGGCCTGGTTTCAGGCCCGGCAGACAGGCGGCGCAGGTAGCGGCACCACTCGCGCGCGCGCCGGCACGGTGCCCATCCCCGGAGGTCTCGCCGCCTTGAGCTTCATCGCGCGCAGCAGGCCTTCCTCACCAGAACGTTTCCTGGTGGAGTACGCGCGCTCCTCGGCGCGAAATCTTGCGGTGAGCGAAAAGAAGGCAGCGGAGGCTTATACCGAGAGCATTCGGGAGCATTTCCGGCGCGTCGCCGAACTGTCGGCGCTAGGCACAGCCAAAAGCGGCACGATCACGGTGACCATCGCGGCTCAGGATAAGAAGAACCAGAAGAGCGCGGAGAAGGTACTCGATTTGCTTGGATGGAAAATGCGCACGGGGAAGCAGGGCGTGAAACTGGAGCCGGCCGAGAAGGGCTCGCGCGCCAGTCATCAGGAAACGGCTTCCGCGCTGGCCATCGACGAAGTTGGCATGCAGGAGGCGCTCGAAGCGGGCAAGCCTTTCTCATTCGAAATTCCCGTGGAATCAGCCAGCGTGGCGCTGGGGGAAGATGCCTGGCGAAACCAGTTCTACACCAAAGAAAAGTACCCGGGTGGCCTGGCGGAAGCCATCGCCAGCGATCTGCGCTTGGCTGAGACCTATGCCGCTTTGGGACAGATGGACGCTAACACCGCGTCGGTGTTGGTCTCGGCCGTGCCTCTGAAAACTCTGGCCGAAAAATATTCGACGATGCTCCTGCAGTATTCCTCCGCGCTGGCCGTGGAACGCGGGCGGGCGGCAGTGCCGGGGGGCGAAGCCGCCGAAACCATCTGGACGAATCTGGCGGGCGCCAACCCGCGACAGCCGGGGCCGTTTTTCCGCGCGCTCCTGGCCAAGGAGGATGGCAAGCTGCTGGCCTATTACTCCGCGCTCAGTGAACTGGACATACAGCACCAGCGTTTCTTCACGCGCACTGCCTCGCGGACGGGCAAGTTTTATGAGCTGTTCAAGGATGCGCCCGAGACGCAACGCAGCAAGTCCCGCCACATCCAGCCCGGAACGTTCGTGGAGTTTCTGTCCGAGGTTCCCCTGGATACCGATGGGAGCGTCGATTTTCCGGGCAGCCCGGAGGTGTGGATGGTCGCCAAGGGCCAATCGCATTCCACCGGTAACGTAGCCAAGATGATGAAGAAGCTGAAGCGGGCGGTGGCTCCCGATGTGGAAGACGAGATCCTGTTGCGTTTGGCCGGTACGCGGTACAAGGAGAGCAAGACGGAACGCAGCGAGCTGGACAATTTTCTAGCAGTGATGCGTATCGATGAGCACCGCTCCGATCCTCTGGACGAAGCTTCCGCATTGCTGCTGGCGCAGCATTACGTCGAGGAGGGGGCGGCTTATCCTTTTTTCGCTACTCTCACGGGGCTGGGGGAGAAACAGTTTACGCAGTTCTTCGCGCTGACGGAGGAATGGCGCGCCGCGTCCGAAGCCGAGAAGAACACACGCCTGGCATCCCTGAATGCGCTGGTGAAGATTCTGTGTCTGGCGCAGCAGGCGGGAACTCTGGACGAAGCGCAGGCCGCCACTCTGTTCGGTAAGGTGATGGATGGACTGCAGCGAGCTGCATCTCCGGGCGCCCGCACGGCGGCTTCTCTCGATTTGGTGCGGGAGATTTTGGCGGCGGCAAAAAATAGCGGCGCGTCTCCCGATGAAGCCATGCGCAACTTGCTGCTGGGCTCCGCGGTTCCCGAGCGCGAGGCGGCTTACAGCCAGGTGCTGGAGTTGCAGAAAGTGCCGGCGCTCGAAACCGTCATGGCGCTGGCCGATGGGGCGCGCAATCTGGCCCTCGGCAAGGGCTCTCCAGCGGAGCAGATCCAGGTGCTCGAAACCCGCGCCTCCGGTTTGCCGGTAGTCGAAGCGCCCAAAGAAATGGGTCTGAAGGGAAAAGAACGGCAAGCGGTCGAGGGCTTCCAGGCCCGGCGGCTTCCCGAAATAGTGAAACAGTTTCGCGAGAAGACGGCCAAGAAGAAGGTCAATCCCAAGGATCTGGAGAAGCTGGCGCAAGACTATCTGGAAGAAATCGATGCCCCCGTCCGCTGGGCATTGGAAGGGGTGGTCTACGCCTACTTCTTCAGCCCGGACGATCTGCTGGTGTCCGAAGATCCGCTGCTTCTCCGCAAACATCAGTTTGTGCCGTTGGAGGAGGGCAAGAAAGCCGCTCACCTGTTTGAGCCGGCCGACCTGAAGCAGACCAGCGAAAGAGCGGGGAGCTACTTCACCGGCGGCTTCGCCGATTTTGGCGATCCGGCGGGACTGGCGGCCGCGTTGAGCTCGAAGTTGGGCGGCGATACGGGAGGAATAGTGGCAGCCAAACAAATCTCGGCGCTGCGCTCCACTCACTGGGAGCAACTGCGCGAGGACGATCTGCGGCTGTTGAGCCTGAAGGTAACGGTGGCGCGGGAGTGGATTGTCCGCTCGGCCAGCCAGCCCGATCTGGCTGCCGGCCTGGCGGAATCGGCCCTGGGGCTGCTTTCGCTCACGCGGCGCGCCGACCTGCTGGGCGCGTTGGCCGATGGCAACTGGTCTTCGGCCTGGAGCCTGGTGACCCTGAGCGATCTCTACTTTTTGGGGGATCGTTACCTGGAGCGCTACTCGAAGGATCCGTGGCAATCGCCCGCCACCCTGGCTTTACGACGACTGATCGCCCGCGATGACGGTGCGCGCCTGCAATGGCTGGGAGCGGAGTTCGACGACACTCTCGGGTGCAGCCATCCCCATCTGCACAGCGCACCCCCGTACGAGCAATATGAAAAGGACTTGTTCCCCACCCGGCTGGCCGAACGCGCCGCCGAGTTTAAACTTTACCTGGCGCGCTACGCAGATATCGCGGGAATGCCCGCTTCGGATCTGGGAACGATGGCTGAGCCCGCTGCCCGTGCCATTTTGAAAAAGATGCAATTGAGCGACCTGCACGACTGGCGGTCGGCACTGGCGGCCTTTGCGGGGCTCAACGACAAGATAGCCGAGGAGGCATTGGCGAAGCGATGAAGATGTGGATGATTGCGGCGCTGGCATGCCTGGCGGTCGCGTTCGCGCAGGACCAGGCCGTTTTCCGCGTAGACAGCCGGCTGGTGGAAGTGTATGCCACCATTCGAGACCAGAACGGCCGCTATCTGGACGACCTGCCGCGCGAGCGTTTCCAGTTGAAGGACAACGGCGAGCCGCAGCCTCTGGCGGCTTTCGAATCGAACGCGGAGAAATTTTCCTGCGCGGTTCTGCTCGATACCACGGGAAGCATGGCCGCCGTGTTGCCAGTGGTCAAGAGCTCGGTGATCCACATGATCGACCAACTTCGCGATGAGGACACGGTGGCCATTTACAGCTTCAGCACCAGCCTGAACCAGCTTATGGATTTCACCACCGACAAAGCTGCCGCCAAGCAGGCAGTATTGCGGACGCGTGCCAATGGCTCGACGGCTTTGTTCGACGCGGTTTCCGAACTGGCGCGCGATATGGCGCCGCGGCCCGGCAAGAAAGCCATGGTGGTATTCACCGACGGCGATGACAACGCCAGCCTGTTAAATATCAAAGCGGCGGTGCAACGCGCCAAGAAGGCGGGCGTCCCGGTGTACGCCATTGCTGAAGGCGATGCCCTGAAGAGCAAAGGCCTGCTGAACGAGTTGAAAGACATCGCCGAGATGACCGGTGCGCAATCCTATCAGGCCCATAAGACCAGTGAGATCGCCGGCATTTTTGAGGCAATTACGGGGGACCTGCAGCACACCTACATGATGGCGTACCAGGCTCCGGCGAGCACCGACCGGCGTTGGCGGACCATTGAGCTGACGGTTACGGGACTGAAGGGCGGTAAGGTGCGGTCTAAGGAAGGATACTTGCCGGATTGACAGCGGGGGGCATGCTTTAGCTTGCCCAGTTGGACACTTGCCGGATTGACGGCGGCACGGGCATACTGAAGCTTGCTGGCTGCCGCACAAACCCTGGCCGAAAGACTCGATCTGGTGCGCCAACGAATCGAGCGCGCAGCCGAGCGGGCCCAACGCGACCCGGCCGGCGTGCTCTTGCTGGCGGTCACCAAAGTTTTTCCCGCCTCTGTAATCCACGACGCCTATGCGCTCGGGCTGCGCGATTTCGGCGAGAATTATGTGCAGGAATTCGAAACCAAAGCGCCCGAAGTGCGCGGGCTCGCAGGCGCACGCTTTCATCTGATCGGCCATCTGCAATCCAACAAATCCGGCAAAGCGGCGGAACTTTTTGAAGTGATCCAGACGGTGGATTCCGGCAAACTCGCGCGCCGCCTGAATGATACGGGGCGCCGGCTGGATGTGATGCTCGAAGTGAAACTGTCCGCCGAGCAGGCCAAGAGCGGCGCCGCGCCCGAGGAACTACCGGAACTGATCGAGGCTATCCATGCTTGCCCCAACCTGCGGTTGTTGGGATTGATGACCATGCCGCCGTGGTCCGAAGATCAGGAACTCTCGCGTCCGTATTTCCGCCGCTTGCGCGAATTGGCCGAGCGGCACGGGCTGCCGCAGCTTTCCATGGGGATGTCGAACGATTTCGAAGCGGCCATCGAAGAAGGCGCCACCTGCGTGCGCGTGGGTACGGCGCTGTTCGGCAAGCGGAAGAAAGCGTGACGGTCGGGTTCTATTCGCCGCTTCCGCCGGCCCGCACAGGCGTGGCGGATTACTCGGCGGCTCTGCTGGCCGCGCTGCAGAAGATCGGCCGCGTGGACGTTTGCCCCGAGCGTTGCGACGTCCCTCTTTATCACCTGGGCAATAACGAACTGCACGCCGACATTTACCGGCGGGCGCTGGAGCATCCGGGCGTGGTGGTGCTGCACGATGCGGTGCTGCATCATTTTCTGCTGGGCCAGCTTGATGCGCACGCCTATGTGGAAGAGTTCACCTACAACTACGGCGAGTGGAATCGCGGGCTTGCGGAGGAGCTTTGGCGGGCGCGCGCGGCCTCGGGTGCGGACCACCGATACTTCCAATTCCCCATGCTGAAGCGTGTGGCCGAGAGAGCGCGCGCGGTAATCGTGCACAACCCCGCAGCGGCTCGGATGGTGCGCGAACATGCCGCCGGCGCGTGTGTGGTCGAGATCCCCTTCCTGTTCGAGAAGCCCGTGCTGCCGGCTACGGACGACGTGGCGCGCTACCGCGGGCGAGTGGGCTTACCGCTGGAAGGATTCCGGTTCGGAGTCTTCGGGTACCTGCGGGAATCGAAACGCCTGGGCACGGTGCTAGAGACATTCGCACGCCTGCACGCCGACCAGGCCCACACGTCACTTCTGGTGGCCGGTTCGTTCGTTTCCACGGACCTGGAGCAGGCCACCCGACCGCTCATGGCCGCGCCGGGCGTGGTTTCGGTGCCGCATCTGTCGACGCGCGACTTTTGGCTCGCCGCCAGCGCGGTGGATGCCTGCATCAACTTGCGGTATCCCACGGGCGGCGAAACTTCGGCCATCGCCATTCAGTTCATGGGTATCGGCAAGCCAGTGCTCCTGACCGAGTCCGAAGAGTGCTCCCGCTTTCCCGAGGATGCCTGCGTGCGCGTTGCCCCCGGCATTGAGGAAGCCGATTCCCTGCGGCACCACATGGGTTTGCTAACATCAGTACCTGAGGTGGCCCGTGCCATTGGCGAGCGGGGAGCCAGGCACATCCGGGAGCACCATCAAATCGAGCGAATCGCTCAGCTGTACTGGGATACTTTGTGCGCGCACTCTGGTTAACCTTGGCCTGTTCGGCGGCCGCTTTGGCTGCTCCGCCGCCCCCCAAGGCCACGTTCCAACTGGTGCGAGTGCCCGTCACCATGCGCGACGGCGTGCGCCTCTCGGCCAATGTCTTCCTTCCTTCGGAGCGCGCGCACTTGCCGGCCATCCTGGTGCGCACTCCTTACGGGAAAGGCTCCGGCATCCTTCCCAACTACCAGACTTTTGTGGACCACGGTTACGCGGTGATCGTGGAGGATGTGCGTGGCCGCTACGATTCGGAAGGCGCCTTCGAACCACTCACGCAAGAGCCCCAGGACGGCGACGATACCATCAACTGGATCGTGCGCCAGCCGTGGTCGAACGGCAAGGTCGGGATGATCGGCGGTTCTTACCTGGGCATCGCGCAGTGGAAGGCCGCGCTTTTAGACAACCCGCACTTGAAGGCGATATTTCCGGTGGTGTCCGGCGACGACGAATACCGCGATCGGTTCTACTCCACCGGCGGGGCCGTCAAATTGGGGCACCGGCTGGAATGGCTGGCCGAAAACCTGAAGGCCCCGGGCTATGAGCCGGACTTCAACAAGTTCATCTGGCACTTACCGCTGCGCACGGCGGATGTGGCGGCGACCGGCCAGGCGGTGGCTTCCTATCGCCAGGCGATGGCGCACCCGACCTACGACAACTTCTGGCGCGGCATCAGCACCAAGGAGCACATGGATCGAATCCGCATCCCAGTCTTTGCGATGGGCGGATGGTACGACAACTACGTCGAAAGCGACCTGGATGCGTATGCGGCGCTGCACAAGAGTTCCGGCGCGAATCGCATTGTGATCGGTCCGTGGCCCCATAGTATGTCCTATCAGTTTCGCGACGCGGACTTCGGACCGGGGGCATCGATTCCCGTTCGCCGGCTGCAGCTCCAATGGTTCGACCAGTGGTTGATGGGAAAAGATACGTCGCTCGTTTCGACGCCGCCCGTGCAGGTGTTCGTGATGGGTGCTAACGAATGGCTTCAGGAGCGCGAGTGGCCGCCGGCCAAGGCCAAATTGCAAATGTTGTATCTGGATAGCAACGGCCATGCCAATACGCTGGAGGGCGACGGGCGCTTACGGCGGAAGCTGGCGCCCGGCGAGACCGAAGATGTCTACACCTACGATCCAGCCGATCCGGTGCCGACGCGCGGCGGCGCGGTCTGCTGCAATCCAACGGTGTTCCCATGGGGGCCTCTGGACCAGCGCCCGGTGGAGACGCGCGAGGACGTGCTGGTGTATACGACGCGCCCGCTGGACAATGAACTGGAGGCGGTCGGCCCCGTGAAAGTGGTGCTCTACGTTTCGTCGAGCGCCCGCGATACGGATTTCACCGCCAAACTAATCGATGTCTTTCCCGACGGCAACGCGCGCATCCTTTCCGACGGAATTCTCCGCCTGCGCTATCGTGAATCGCTGGAAAAGGCCGTACCCGCGACACCAGGGGAGATCTACGAGATCGGCATCGATGGGGGTGTGGTCAGCAACGTGTTCCAGAAGGGTCATCGCGTGCGGGTGGAAATATCGAGCAGCAACTTCCCCAAGTTCGATCGCAACCCGAACACAGGCGGGCGAATTGCGGACGAAACGCACCTGTTGAAGGCGCGGCAGATGATTTACCATGGCCGCGAACACCCTTCCCACGTAGAACTGCTGGTATTGAAGCGGGATTGACTTAAGGTGCGGCGGCGCGCTAATAATGCAATAGAGTTCAAGCCATCCGGCGCGGTAGCCAAGTGGTAAGGCAAAGGTCTGCAAAACCTTTATTCGTCGGTTCGATCCCGACCCGCGCCTCCAGCGCTAAACCGCATATAAATCAATAAGATAAAATCTAAGCCAAAATCCCACGTGCAATACACGTGTAATAGAGTTACGATGCGTGTAGTTCGACATGCCCCTGCAACTCTGGAAACGCCACACCAAATCCTGCCGCGAAAAGAACAGCGTCGCGGAATACGACCAGTCGCTGAAGCGCTGTAAATGCCCGATTCACGCGTGGGGAACATTGCGCAACGATGGCTTCGTCCGAGCGTCCACCCGCGAGAGCGTCTGGGAACGCGCAGAAGACATCAAGCGCACTTGGGAGGAAGCCGGAACACGATCGGCAGAGGCGCCGGTGGAGGTGCAGCCGGAACCCGATCTCCACAATGGCAAGACGCCATTCGAAACAGCGATTGCGGAGTTCAAGGTCGGGTATATCGAGGCCCGCAAGCTCAACTCATCGACCGCATACAAGTACGGCATTATGCTGAAGCAGCTCCAGGCCTTCGCGCGAGCCCTCGGCTTCCGGTATGTGAACGAATTCAATCTGGCCACGCTTCAGCAGTTCCAAAACTCTTGGAGGATGGGCGCACGGGCGGCGGCCAAGAAGCTGGAACAGGTCCGCTGCTTTTTCCGGTTCTGCGTGGACCGCGAGTTCATCCCGAACAATCCGGCGGAGAAGATGCACGCGCCCACGCCGCGTGTGACCGCGAAGGAACCGTTCTCCCAAGCGGAGCTGGAACGTATCTACGTTGGGTGTCGGCAATACCCGACTACGAAAGCCGACCGCGAGGCACCGAAGGTGTACGCATTCGTGCTGCTGATGCGGTACACCGGATTCCGCATCTCCGACGCAGCGTTTTTCAGCATTGACAAGCTGGAAGGGACCCACGCATTCCTCTACATGACGAAAACGGGCGACCCGGTGTACGTGCCTCTGCCCGACTTTGTCGTTCGGGCGTTGAAGGCATTGCCACTGGTGCGCGAGAAGTATTTCTTCATGACGGGACGCGGAAGCGAACGGCTCGAATCCATCACGGATGTTTGGCGGAAGAAGCTGAAACGCGTGTTCCAAGTGGCGGGACCGTTCACGTCAACTCCGCATCCTCATCGGTTCCGGCATACCTTCGCTTGTGACCTGCTGCAGAAGGGCGTACCCGTCGATGACGTTGCCATCCTACTCGGTCACAGCGATCCGCGGATCACTTTGCGGCATTATGCCCGCTGGATCAAAGGACGCCAAGACCGGCTGGACAACCTCGTGAAGGAAGCGTGGAAAGCCGACGCAGCGCACTTCCAAATCGTTCCCCGGTCGAAGAAGAGCGCGTAAGGAATGACGGTTACCACTCTTACTGATCGCTGAAGCTTCGTCGAGCCTTGTACTACCGAGAAGCGAAGATTGTCGATATTGATGTTGGCTTCCAACTCAGCTTCTTCCTTATCGGATAGTTCCCCCCTGATTGGCTCGCCAATCTACAATGCGGGCAACATCTTCGTTTAGAGATTCGGGTGCCGGGATGGTTTCGGCGAGCACTAGTGTCAACCAGTTTCTGGCCGGGTCGAAAACGCGTAGCAGGACATCGGCGTGAGCTTTGGAGTGAAATAGGCCGACTGGGGGCCCGACCCGTGTTGAGCCAGATACGGGTTACTTCCAATGGAACATTCCGGGTACACTTTGTAGATAGCGATCAGCCAAACTTGCGCCTGAGACGGGCAGGAGTGAGCTTCATCCTTGAAAGCGACCAAACTTGCCGCCACGTACGGACGGCTGCGACAACAGCCTTTGTGGAAACTGTTGGCAGCGGATCGCGGCCCGACCGTAATCGGATTACTTCAAACCCACCTGTACGAGAACGAGCGAAGTGTTCCTGCCTCCGTGCTTCATGAACGAATCTCCCGCGATTTAGACGACCTGCGCGCACAAGGTGAGAACCTGCCGCAGACAGCGCAGGCCTATGTATCGGAATGGCTTCGGGATGGATATCTAGAAAGGCGCTTTCCATCGGGTGCCGCAGAAGAGGAGTATGAACTGTCATCAGCGGCCGTGGGAGTAGTCCGCTTTGTGGCTAGCCTGGTCGAGCGTCGGAACGCTGCCACCGAGAGCCGGCTCGCGGTTGTAATTCAGCAATTGGTCCAGCTTGCGGAACAGACAGACACCAATCCGGAGAGCCGCGTGGCTACGCTGCTGGCCGAGCGGGAACGTTTGGATCGTGAAATCGCGAGGATTCGGGGTGGGTTGCTGGAGGCCTTGCCGGATAGCCGGGCGTTGGAACGGGTTCGCGACATCATCGCCCTGGCGGATGGACTCGCTGGCGACTTCCGGCGTGTTCGCGATGATTTTGACCTTCTGAACCATGAGCTTCGCGAACGGGTTATGGATGAAGCCGACAGTCGCGGCGAGGTCCTGGAAAGCCTCTTTGCTGGCGTGGACGTGATTGCCGAAAGCGAGGCGGGGCGTACTTTCTCTGCATTTTGGCACCTGCTTACCGATCCCGAGCAGAGCGCTACATTCGACCATGCTCTCGAAGAAGTGATGTCCCGCGGTTTCGCCAGCCAGTTGCAACCCAAGGAGCGGCGGTTCCTGCTTGGGTTGACGCGCACGCTGCTGAGCCAGGGCGGCTCGGTTCACGAAGTATTGCGGCACTTTGCCGCCAGTCTCAAGAGCTACGTGCAGAGCCGCGAATACCTGGAACAACGGCGCGTGAACCAGTTGCTCCGGGAAGCGCAACGCGCCGCACTGGCGATCAAAGATGAGGTCAAGGCAACCAGTGCACTGGAGTATACGCTTCAACTGACGAGCGCACGCTTCGCGTCTTTGTCGCAGTGGTCGTTGTACGATCCGTCGATGGAAACGCCGCCCGGCTCGATGGTAGACGCGGATGTGCCAGCCATCGACCTGGAAACTGTGAGTGAGTTGGTGGCATATTCCGAGATCGATTTCCGCGAGCTCACCGCGAATATCCGCGCCGTCTTGTTCGATCGTGCACAGATATCGATTGCAGGAGTACTCGATCGATTTCCTGCCACTCAGGGGTTGGGAAGTGTCGTGGGGTATCTGGCGCTCGGCAGCCGGCATGGCGTAAAGGCTGGGAGCGCCGAAATCGTGGAGTGGCAGGGTTCGGACGATCGACACCGCAGCGCGCGTATCCCTGCCATTTACTTTCTGAAAGAGCGGATCCATGAGCTGGCCTGATCCTGAGCATGGCGATCAATTAGATGAAACCGCCAGCGACAGCGCTGTTTCGCTATTTGCTGGCGACACCGGCGAATTGCCATTGGAAACCCGAAGGGTACTGGCGCAGCTTCTTGCCGGTCCATCGTTGGACGGCCGCCGGCATTCCAAACTCTGGTCAGCTTTGCTGCGGGATGAGGCGGTCATTCGAAGGCGCCTAGCGGAGCTATTTCTGGAATTGGAGATCGATAGGGACTTACAGGTCGCTTTCCTTCGTCAAGCTGACGTAGGCGACTTGGAGGCACCCATCCTGCTCCGATCAGCCCCGCTCACATTTCTCGATTCCACGCTTTTGCTGTACTTGCGTCAGCGCCTCACACAAGCAGATGCGCAGGGAGAACGTGCGGTAGTCGGCACCGATGAAATGCTGGAGCACCTTGCAGTCTACGAGCGCGCGGTCAATACGGACCGGGCAGGGTTTACCCGCCGATGCCAGAATTCCATTGAGAAGATCAAGAAGCACAGCATCCTCCAAAAGATCCGATCCACCGAGGATCGTTTCGAGATCTCGCCGACCCTAAAGCTGCTGTTTTCTGCAGACGAGATCCTGGCTTTGACACGGCTCTACGAGCGTATGGCCACCGGTCACGACTCCTCCCTGGGGACGGACGATCGGGAGGAGAGCGAACCGTGAACGCCGAGGACCAGTTCCGGATTTCGAAGCTCCAGGTCTTCAATTGGGGAACCTTTTCTGGAGTACACGACATTCCTATCGCTCGCCGCGGATTCCTTATGGTCGGCCGATCCGGAACCGGAAAGACCACTCTGCTTGACGCATTCTCCGCCTTGCTGGTGCCTCCGCGCTGGATCGATTTCAACGCGGCGGCCCGCGAAGGCGAGCGCAGCGGGCGTGACCGCAGTCTGGTGAGTTATGTGCGCGGCGCCTGGGCAGAGCAACAGGACGACGATTCTGGGCAAATTGCTACCCAGTACTTGCGCACGGGCACGACATGGTCGGGCCTGGCTTTGTCCTACCTCACCGAGGCTGGCCGAACCGTCGTACTGGTGCAACTTTTCTGGATGCGTGGCAAATCCACTAGCCGGGATGACTTGCGGCGGTACTTCCTGATTCTGGAGCGGCCATTCGATCTGAGAGAGATCCAGGATTTCAAGCTCGACATTCGCAAGCTGAAACAACAACTTCCGGAAGCCTTCGGACGCGAGGATTTCGCGCCGTATGGCGAGCGCTTTCGCCGTCTGCTCGGCATCGACAATGAACTCGCCCTCCGGCTTCTGCATAAGACGCAATCGGCGAAAAACCTGGGCGATCTCAACACATTCCTTCGTGAATTCATGTTGGATAAGCCGGAGACCTTTGCCGCGGCGGATCGGTTGGTCGCGGAGTTTGCCGATCTCAACGAGGCTCACCAGGCCGTGGTGATTGCCCGGGAACAGGTGCAGACGCTGACGCCGGCGCGCACGAATTATCAGGAACTGCAGACGCTCCGCGAGAACGAAAAGAACTTGCGCGACTTGCGCGCCGCCGTCGATGGATACAAGGAGACCTGCCGCGCAGGGCTCATCGGAGAACGCCTGAAGGAACTGGCGACCGAACTCGCGGCTCGGCAAGCCGAGGAGGAGATCTGCCAGGCGAACCTGGAAAACGACACGGCCGCCCTTCGGGACCTTCAGCGGCAGCAACGGGAATCCGGCGGTCAGCAAATCGAGGACCTTGGAGCGGAGAAACGCAGGATCGAAGAGACACGCGGTTATCGCTTGCGGAAGCGCAACGAGACGCAGGCCGCGTGCCAAAAGCTCGGCATCCCAGTGCCCGCTACCCCCCAGGCGCTCGCGGAAATGGCTGCGGGCGCTCGCCACGAACTGGAAACGTGGCCGGATTGGCAGGAAGAATACCGGGAGAAGTATGCGGCGCTCGCGGCCGGCCGGGACAAAGCTCAGGCGGAATTCGCCGCCGCGACGGAAGAGGTGGAGTCGTTACGCCGCCAATCTTCCAGCGTGCCGGTGGGCTTTTTGAAGCTGCGCGCGCGAATAGCTTCTGAATTGGGACTGGCCGAAGATGTGTTGCCGTTCGCCGCCGAACTCATCGAAGTGCTACCGCGCGAGGTAGAGTGGAGGGGCGCGATCGAACGCGTCTTGCGCGGCTTTGCACTCTCACTCCTCGTGGCGGAGCGTTATTATCCAGCCGTTTCGGAACTGGTCGATCATTCCTCAGTCGGCGAACGGCTACTCTATAACCGGGTCGGCCGCGCTGAGTCCCAGGCTTCCCGGAACATCCAGCCCAATTCTTTGGCTCGCAAAGTAGAAGTCAAGTCTGGGATGTTTGCAACATATCTGGAAAGCGAGTTGAAACAGCACTTCGATTTCGCCTGTGTAGATTCGCTCCAGGCATTCCGCACCACCGACTGGGCCCTCACTCGCCGCGGCCAGATTCGGCGCGGAAAGAGCAGGCATGAAAAGGACGACCGATTTGATATCAACGATCCAACCCGGTGGGTTCTGGGCTTTGACAACGCTGCCAAGCGAATGCTGTTCGAGCGGAAGGCGCAGCAGGCTGCCCAAGCGATCGAGGATTGGAACCGAAGAATCCGCAATCTCAACGAGGAGGAACGGAAGCGGAGGGAACGAGCCTTGCACTGCCAGACGCTGGTGAACGTCCAGTGGATCGAGATCGATGCCGCTCCGTTGCTCGACCGCATCGCGGCAATCGACCGGACGCTGCTGGAAGTGCGAGAAAAAAACGCAACTCTCCGCGAGATTGACCGCCAACTCGCGGCGCAGGAAAAGCAGCAAAACGCATCGCAGAATCGTCTCATCCACGCTAAGAGTCAGATCGACAGCATTCAGAAAGAGGAGCGGCAGCGGCAAAAAGACCTGGAGCGCGTGCGGGCGTCATTGCACCTGGTAGTGGTGAGCGATTGGCAAGCAGCCGAACTCAACCGGTATTTCGGCGCTTTGGATCAGAAGCTGACTCTTGAGAATGCTGACCGGCTTGCACACCAAGTGGATCGCACACTTGACCAGGAACAAAAGGTATTGGCCGAAGGCAGCAACCGGTTGACGAACGGAATCGAGAAGCGCTTTGCAGAATTCAAGCGGAATTGGGCGCTCGACGCGGGTGATCTGGACGCAACGCTTGCTTCGGCCCCCGACTTTTTCTCCATACTCAAACGGCTGGAGACGGATCGCCTCCCGGACTACGAGCATCGCTTCTTCGACCTGCTTCGGAACCAGAGTCACCAAAACCTGGCGGCGCTTGCTACGCATATCAGCCAGGCGCGGAAGACTATCTTCGATCGTTTGGAAATCGTCAATCAAAGCCTAAGCCATGCAGAATTCAATACAGGAACCTACCTTCATATCGACGCCAGCGACCGTAACCTGGAAGAAGTGCGGGAGTTCCGCCAAGAGGTTCAGAAGGCGCTGAGCCACGCCTGGACTGACGATCGTGAGGAGGCCGAGGCAAGGTTCGTCGTGTTGCGCGGACTGGTGGAACAACTCGCCAGCCAAGATGCCGACAAGAAGCGCTGGCGCACGTTGGTGCTGGACGTGCGGCTGCATGTGGAGTTTCTAGGCCGGGAGGCTGATAGCGAGGGTAAGCAGGTCGAAGTTTACCAGGGTGGAGCGGGCAAGTCTGGCGGTCAGAGGCAGAAGCTGGCCACGACGTGTTTGGCAGCCGCGCTGCGTTACCAACTCGGCGGGGAAGACCACGCTGTACCTCAATATGCGCCCGTGGTGCTCGACGAAGCGTTCGACAAAGCCGATAACGAGTTCACGGCCCAAGCGATGACTATTTTTGCAAAATTCGGTTTCCAAATGATTGTGGCTACACCCCTCAAATCGGTGATGACACTGGAGCCGTTCATTGGAGGAGCCTGCTTCGTCGATATCACGGAGCGACGCCACTCCGGCGTTCTGATGATCGAATACGATCTCGAACGCCAGCGGCTCAAACTTCCGGAGCGAATACATGGCGCTGCCGTCCAAACTGCGGTTTCCTGAGACGGTGCGGGATTTGGTGGCCCGCCGCTACAGAAGCCAGCAGCGCAACTGGCTTGGGGGAGAGGGCCGTTGGCCGCTGGAAATGACACTCGGTTGTCCGACCGAAGAACAGGCACAGGAGCTGTCGGCTAGCCTATTGGCCTGGGTGGATGCTTGGCGGGGATGGCCGGGGCCCGGAATCGTCTCGTGGTGTGAGCGGCGGTGGCGCAATCTTGGGGTGCAACGATTGCCAGAACGCCTGCTCGTCCAGTGTGCAGAGGACGCTGCATTTCTGGCTGCGGACGAGAGTCGCTGGAGGAGGGCGTCCGCTTGCTACAACCAATTGGCGTGCCGCTGGCCGGTTTTGGCTTCGCGCCTCACGCATTGGTTCGAAGCTCTGGCGGAATTCGACGCCCGTGATGCCGCCTGTCTGGAGGCGGCACTCGCGTGGCTCGAAGCAAATCCGGACTCAAACCTTTTTCTCCGTCAACTACCCATTCCGGGAATGGATACGAAGTGGCTCGAACCGCGTCTTCCACTCACTGCCGATTTGCTCACCGCCCTTCGAGGCGGTGAAGGGGGTCAGCAAAGCATTTACCAACGTTGCGGTCTGAAGGAAGTACCCGTCACGGTGCGTTTCCGGATTCTGGATCAATCGCTGAGGCAGCATGCCGGGGGAATGTCGGATATCGCTGTTCCTATCGAGGACCTCCGAGCGCTCTGCCTTCCAGTTCGGAAAATCTACCTCGTTGAAAATTTGCAGACCGGCTTGGCGTTCGAGGAACGCCGCGGATCCATCGTGGTCATGGGACTCGGTTATGGCGTCAGCATGCTGGCGCAGGTTCCATGGATCGTTGACGCGGAATGCACGTATTGGGGCGACCTCGATACACATGGCTTTTCCATTCTGAGCCGGGCTCGCTCCTGCTTACGCATTGTTGAATCGGTGCTAATGGACGAATTGACGCTATTACGACATCGGGATCTGTGGGTCGAAGAGAAGGAGCAGTGTACTTCCGCCGATCTGCCGTTGCTCACCGACTCGGAACGCGCCGTATATCGCGGTCTCAGAGCACAGCACTGGGGAACCAACGTGCGATTGGAACAGGAGCGAATTCCATGGAATGCAGCCGCGACGGCCCTTAACGGTTCGATATGAAGAAGCCGACCGTTTACGTGGAGACTAGCTTCATCAACCGTCTTGCAGATCCGCTGAAGCGTGAGCCTCGCACCCGGCAGGAGCAACTCGATAGTCGCGAATGGTGGAGAGCCTACCGAAATGAGTACACACTGGTAACCTCCAATGCGGCGCTCCTCGAATGCACTCGATATCCCAATGCGCGGACTGTAAGGCTCCGCCTCCGCTACCTCGCCAAACTCGCGAGCCCGCGGCTCCAACTGTCCGACCTTAACGGCCTTTCGACGGCATTGCGCGAACCTCACGGACCGCTGCCAGCCACAGAGCTCCTCGATGCGAACCACATTGCCGCTGCCGCGATCTTGGGTTGCCGGTTCCTCCTCACCTGGAATCAAAAGCACATTGCCAACCCGTTCACTCGCGATCAGGTTGATAATGTTATTAGACGTTATGGCTACAAACCGCCAATCATCGCCACGCCCGAGCAATTCCTCCAGGCGGGCTTCCAATAACGGTGGCCTTGGGCTCAAGCATCGCGATCGACTCGCCGACTTGCACGCCCTCCGACGACGCTTGGCCGCTGAGTTTAATTACGATAATCTCCGCCTGCTCGAATATATCGACTCCCAGCCTCTTCCGGCAGGATTCCAATGGGCTGAACCCCGCACGCGGTCAAAACGCAAACCATCGCTTTGAGTGGGGCCAGTCTCCAGTCAGTGCATTCCGTAACATGCCGCTGAAAGGAGGCCCGCGCCCTTGCCGCTGTCCCAAACGCCGGAAGGAGCAGCAAGAATCCCAAAGTAAGTCCGCGCATATTCCCCATAAACACCACGGCATCACATGGCTAGCCGCCAAATTCCTGGAGCCTGGCTCTAACAGCCGTTCGCGAGTTGCGACAATCAATACCGACACCAACACCCGGCGGCGGCTGACAGCGAAGGGCCGGCGTCAGGGCTAGGGATTGACTTGCCGTTGCCGAACGCGGCGTGCCACGCTCTCGGGAATCCGCACTGTCGCATATTCGCGTCTTCCGATTCTTCCTCGGCTCTTCATTCGAAACACGCCTGGCTCGCGGTCGAACAGGCGACGCACCGCCTCGTAAGATAGTGCCCACATTTTGGCCAGATCCGCGATCGTGAAATGCCGCTCCGAAAACGTATCGATTTCAGCGGCGCGGGAGACCACTGCTGAACTCATCATTTCCAATCCATCTTGCAAAAGTCGGGGGCGAACTGGCATGTTGGCCAACGGCCCTACTCTCCTTATCGTCCCCAGCTGCAAAACTCGAGCGACAAGACTCTCGGGTTTTGGACCACGCGGACGCCGAGTGTTTGCTGGACGCGTTTGGGGCGCCAGGGCCTCTCCTTGGACCGGGGCGTTGCGTTCCGAGGTAATGGATACTTCAGTTCGAATCTCGGTCGGAAAGGTGACCGCTTATGTGGACGAGAAGCGTCCTCAAAATCCAAAGCCGAGGCCTTCGTTCTCAGCGATCTCCTCTTCCAGCTCCCTCTTTTTCTCTTTGCCCGGCGTTCTGCTGTATTCGGGAGTTGATTGTTTGACAAACCTTTCAGGCTCGGCTGGTGTTCCCGGGGCCTTCGAATCGGGGATTTGCTGCTGCACGTGGCCGGGAATATAGGTGCCCATGAGCCCCGCAAACGGGCCAAGAGACTTGGTAATACCCACGCTATGCGAAGGAAGCGAACTCTCCGGCGCGACACGGTGCTCTGGCTCTTGAGCGAGTTGCGCCTTCCGGGTTTCTTCGATCGCGAACTGTTGGCGGATACCATGTGCCGGCTGCTTGATGACGTTCGCGCTAGACTTCCGAACCAACTCCGTGGCCGATTGGCGGGAATCGGACTGAGCAACAGAATCGCACAGGCGTTCTCTGTCCGCTGTAATCACGGTCAGCTGTTCGCGGCCACGCGAGGCGGCCACGTAGAACAACTCCTTCTTCATCTGGTCCGCCGAGATGATCACGGCGTCTACGGTCTTGCCTTGGCTGCGGTGTGCCGTGATGGCGTATCCGTGCGTGAACTGCCGGTAGTTCGCCGGCAAGGTGCGGCCGTCTTGCAGTGCGATGCGTCCGTCGCAGCCGACTTCGCGCACCGTAACCAGTTCACCGTTCGTCGCGCGGAAGCCCGGTTCGCGCCGGTTGGCCATGAGTAGGAGCCGATCGTTTTCGGCCACGTTGATCGACCGTTGTTCGTGTACCGAAAATGCCTTCGCTTGCTTGGCGCCGATCGTGCGCTCCCCGCCGCGGTTGTCCTTCGCAATCACGTGACTTTCCTCGACGCGCACTACTTCGAGCGATTCGTTTTTGGCGACGCCCTTCACCGCCCGGTGGAACTCCAGTACTTGGTCGGCCTTGTAGTTCCGGACGTCCCCCTTTTGCGCTTCGGTCCAGTTCAACGGTACATGCCGCGTTAGGGTAGTCTCGCGGCCTAATTCTCGTGCAGCTCTTCGGTTTTCACGAATGGCCGCGGTGATGTTTTCGATGTCGTGGTGGGTGGCGGAAACCACCAGGACACTACGGTTCTTGCCGGGACCGTCGTGCGACTTCTGTGCTTGGGCATAGGCCTGCGCCACAGCTTTCGCCCGCTCGTTGTAGGCGACCTCACGGATGGCTCCCATGCTCTCCAGGCGCTCGAACCCGCGGTGAGGATCGGCGCGCAGTTGCTCGATGGCCTCGCGGTACGCATCGACTCTCTGCCGCTGCACCTGTGTCAGCGAGATGCTGCGCAGCTTCGACTCCTGCTCCAGGATGCGCAGGGCGTCTGACGCCTCCACGCTGTGGATCTGCCGGGTGTCGCCGGAGAACACAATCCGCGCGAACCGTTCGTGTGCCAGGTTGACTACCTCCGCCATCTGCCGTCCGGAAACCATACTGGCTTCATCCACGATCAGCACTCTACCTCGGAGCGTGTCTTGTACATGGGCGTCCTGCAAGAGCCGCTCTACCGTGACGGCATCCCGGAATCCGACCTTCTGCAATTCCTCGACGGCGCTCATGGTCGGCGCCACAGCCAGCACGTCGCGTTTACTTTGGTGAATTCCTTCCCGAAGTTCCTGAAGTAAGGCGGTCTTGCCGGTACCGGCGGCGCCTTGGATGTTGACGGCCAAGTCGGTCGAGTTCAGAACGAAGTTCACCGCCGCGCGTTGTTCCGGCCGCAGGCTCTCGGAAGGTTGGAAGTGGTAGTTGCCGGACAGCCGTGGGTACTTGCCGATACTGATGTCGATGGAGTGGATCATCGCGCGTTCACGTTCGAGGCTTTCGCGGGTGGCTACCTCGGAACCATCCCGAATTAGGGAACCGTTCACTACCTCGATCTGCATCGCTCCTCGGAGGCGGTTTACCTCCAACTGGCCGCGGCCGTGGCGCAAGGCTTCGGTCATTACCTCGTAGTCACGCGCGACGGAGACCCGCTCGAAAAGGTGCTCCTTGGCGTAGGTGAGAGATTCACCAGCACGGTCCTGTCCAACGCGCGGTTCCCGTTCTTGCCAGATGTGGAGCGCGCGCAGGCGGAGGTCACGCAGGGTATGGGCTTCCTCCAGCGTCAGACGGGACTGCTGCCGTTCCCGTACTTCAGCGGTCGAGATCTCTTTCAGCTTGTCCGATCGGCCTTCCCGCACCAGTACCGCTACTTCATTGTTCGTCGGACTCCGTCCGTTTTCGTGAGTGAAGGTTTCAATCGCGCGGTCCCGCTGTTGACTTCGCTGGCTGTACTTCGCGCTGAGTTCCTCCGAGACTCCTTTCACTTCGAACCCGATGTCCTTACCTCGCGCATCGCGCCGGTTCTCGATCTCGTATCCCAGCGCCTGGACTTGCCGTGCCAGGCTGTTCCGGTAAACCTCGGTGAGGTACGCACGCCGGGTGTAGATCTCGGAC
>Ga0182024_10000601_pt1 | contig 93801 bp, 82 predicted proteins | sample P32metaG_FD_120480 | JGI IMG/M metagenome (GOLD analysis project Ga0182024, IMG submission 120480) | Permafrost microbial communities from Stordalen Mire, Sweden - P3-2 metaG (Illumina Assembly) | ecosystem: Environmental > Terrestrial > Soil > Wetlands > Permafrost | place: Sweden: Stordalen... | reverse complement strand
TGCAGAGAGCGGACGAATTGAGCGATGACGTAGCCGCTGCTATCGAACGGGCTCTCTGAAGTCGGTTAACTGTCGACTGTGAGCGTCAGATGACTACACGGTTGACGAACGTCGCGACGGTTCCTGCGAAGCTCCTCAATCACGCTCGCGACCCGGCCGATCGGTGCCAAGGCGATTTCTCGCCAGTTGGAGAACGGCTCGACAATCGAAGGCAAAGCGGATTCACTGATGTTTTGCGTCGGTTTCCTTGTAGATCATATGCCCTGGAGCCTGACACTTCTGAAGGTCCTCTGCCGTCATAGGGGTTGGGGTCTCACCCGCTGGCACTGATATACACATCTGGAACTCGTCGAATCCAGGCGCAGAGAAGATAAATGTCACATCGAGCGGTTCGGTAGACGTGTTCTTCAATCGGACCCACGTATTTGCGGGAATGAACACGAGTCCGCCCGCATGCAAATCGCGCTCCTGCTCGCCAACCCATGCGTGCGCAGTGCCGGAGTGGATCAGCACAATTTCATCCTCTGTGGGATGTTTATGGGTCGGTATCAACGCTCCGGGCGCAATCTGCTCTGTGCCCACCACTAGATGCTGTGACCCATTGATCTTAGGGCCTGCCTTGAGCATGAATTGCGATGCGGGACGATTCGGGCGCTCGTCCTTGCCACTCGGCGAAACGGGTGAGCATATCTTGCGCGGCCACCGTCTCCTGACTCATGCGCGCCGCTGTGGCCTGCACTCCAACAATCACACAACTCTCGTTATCCATCAGATAGTTGTCGTAGTAACCGAGACGCGCCGGCGTTCCGCCTTTGGTCGCGTAGGTGGAATCCGGGTCGGTGGTCGATACCTTATCCTGCTCATGCACCGGTTCTTCCACCGGGTTCTGTTCTTCTACTTCCTGCAAATACTGGCGCACGGTCTGGTGCACCTGCGCTGCCTCCGCTAACTGCTCTCGCGGAATGCGACTCTCCTTGGCTGCGTTCGCTTCCACGAAGCTGCCATCCACCGATAAATGCTGTCCCTGTACCAGTCCCACCTCCACACACTGCCGCACGATCTGCTCAAACAACTGCTCGAACAACTTCGATTCCTGAAACCGCCCGTGCCGGTTCTTGGAGAAGGTCGAGTGATGCGGGATCTCCTGATCGAACCCTAAGCCCGTGAACCATCGCCACGCCAGATGCATGCGCAGTTCTTCCACCAACTTCCGCTCGCTCGTGATGCCGTAGAGATACCCAATCAGCAAAATGCGCAGCAGAAGTTCGGGATCAATCGAAGGGCGGCCTGTCTCACTGTAACTCTGCTTCAACCTCTCGCGCACAAAGTCAAAGCGGATGTGCTTCTCGATCAGCCGCAACAGATGAGTTTCAGGAACCTGATCTTCCAGGCGGAAGTAATAAAACAATGCCTCAGAGCGGTCGTGTTGCCCCATCATGATCAGCAGGCCTCCGAGAATGAGGATTAAGAAAAGCATGGCAAGGAACTTTCTCCTCCTTATTACCACGCTTTTGTCGCCATTCATCCGCTAATCGCAGTGACTTTTTCAACACCCACAGGCATTCGCGCTCAGGACCCCCGGTTTGGTGGACAAAGGATGCCGATAGCTGGAACCCCTACATCAGAGAGCGTTGCATAGGGCAGAGGAGTTGAGCGATGATGTGTTTGCTGCTATCGAGGGGACTTTCTAAAGTGGCACTCGCGGATGACATCGAGCGCGCAAAGGCTCGGCCGCAAATCACGAGATAATCTTTCAAAAACGTAGACGGCCCGGAATCCGTACAGCGTCCGCTGACCCTCCGTTGTTGCGTCTTCGCTCGGCTCGTCGGTCGCTACATCCTTCGTGCTTCGTCTTCCGACCATCGGGGCGAGAATGAAAATTCCTTTTTCTCCCCATCTCAGCTGCTTCCGCCGTTGAACGTCCTTGGCGATGGAAAACGGGAGCTGGACGACCAGTGATACCAAACCGAAGAGTAGGGGGAGCTTGTAGAGGTCGAAAAGGCTGTTGCCACCGTAAATCGCCCTCTTGAGGTAGGCATTCAGGAGCGCGTCGATATAGCTCTGCTGAGGTCCCAGATAAAGGAGAGGGAGCTTTTATAATGCGTTCCTTCGCCCCTATCCTCCACACACGGAAGTAGTATCGACCCCTCCCGGCCCAACGGTTCCATTCTGGAATGTAGTTCGTCAGTTAGCTAATCGTCAACCGATATATAACGGTGGTTACTTTGACAATCGACCGAAAGAGATTTCAGAATGAATTTTTCCACCAGCATGCATCCCTGCGGAGACGCCAGCAAATAAAAGTCTTCTACGCGAGTTAAGCGTAGGAACAATCCGAGCTAAGCGTTAAACCTTCTTCGCCTTCACGGGAGGAACCAGCGCCACGGCAGCCTCAGTGGTGAGCAGAAGGAAAGTGAATGTCTCCTGCAAATACAGGCGGACAGCAGTATCGGTGTGGCTGAGGTAGCCGATGGAGACGTCCTGGCCGATGTGCAAATCGAAATCGCCGCCGCGAGTGGTCAGCACAAAAGCGCCGGCAATCGCAGGCGCCCAGATGATTTGATCTTTAACCAGGCGCTTGACGTGTTCCAGCACCGGGTATCCGTGGTCGCTTGTCTCGGCGAGTGCTGTATACGCGTCGGCGCCGAGCAGCACGGCATAGGGGCCGTTGACACCGACGAGACGCAACTGACTCAAGCTTTGCGCAATCGCATCCGGGTACTCGCGCACGTCGGTCGGGAGCGTCTTAATCGGATTGCTCGTCCCCTGACGGATGCCGCCAATACCGGCGGCGGCATAGCCGTCGAATATGGCGGCGTCCTCGGCAAAAGCAACTTGCCGTGCGGCGTCTTTCGCCGGTTGCCAGTCCGAGTCGTTGGCTCCGCGATCTACGTCGTCGATCGCCTGGCGATCGAGTTCGAACGGAACCCTCAGTTCGACCAGCGCTTTCACTTCACGTTGCCTCGCGATGATGCCTTTCGCGGAAGCCGTAATCGTCCGCAGGTGGCCGGTGCCTATGGCAGAGAGGCCGACGCCAGCTGGTCCCTTTAGGTCAACGATGCGCCGTCCGGCAAGGTAGCGCTTGAGCGTGCGCGAGGTTTCCTCTTCGATCTGAGCCCATGCTGAATCCGAAATGGGGGCAAGCTCGCGATGGAGATTATTCATGTCGTAAGTCTCCTTTGAGAGATCCGATGCCGAGCGAACCGTCGCGCACCGATGAAATGGATGAAGATGAAATGGATGGAGAAGCTTCGGCCACCGCAGGCGCTGGCGCAGCGGATTCCGCACCTACAGCCTGGTCTTCGTTAGACCGGTCCTGGTTGGTCGGATCGTTGGCGATGTTCTCCAGAAACGTCGCCGAGGGCACGAAGAATAGATTTCCGGTGACGGCACGGCTGAAGTCGAGCAGTCGGTCGTAGTTGCCGGGCGGCTGGCCGATGAACATATTCTCCAGCATCTGTTCGATCGTGCGCGGCGAACGGCTGTAGCCGATGAAATAGGTCCCAAACTCGCCATGCGTTGGCCGGCCAAAGGGCATGTTATCGCGCAGAATTTTGATCTCTTTCCCGTTCTCGACGATGGTAGTGAGCGCATTGTGCGCGGATGTTGGTTTGACGGAATCGTCCAATTCGATATCAGAAAGCTTGGCGCGTCCGATGATGCGCTCCTGCGCTTCGGTCGAGAGCGCATTCCATGCGTCAAGATCGTGGAGATATTTCTGAACAATAACGTAGCTGCCGCCCGTAAAGTCGGCGTCCTCATCGCCAATAAGCACGGCCTCGACCACCGCTTTGCCTCTGGGATTCTCGGTTCCGTCGACGAAGCCCAGGAGATCGCGATCGTCAAAATAACGGAAGCCCTGCACTTCGTCCATCGGCGAAACGGCATTCCCAATTCGCGCCATAATCTGCGTGGCCATCTCGAAACATAAGTCCATGCGCTTGGCGCGGATATGGAACAGCAAATCGCCCGGCGTGGAGATCGCATGGCGTGCTCCGGCGCGAATCTCTCGAAACGGATGCAGCTCTGCGGGCCGCGGCAGCCCGAAGAGGCGATCCCAAGCATCGCACCCAAAGCCCATGACGGAGGAAAGTCCTGCCTCAAGATCGCGGAATTCAACCGCGCGCACCAGCGCGGCGAAGTCTCCGCAAAACGAGCGCACAGTCGCGCAATTCTCAGAGCCCGGGTTGATCGTCGCAATCAGGAAGATCGCGGCGCGACTTAGCGGCGCGTCGACCGCCTGCGCTAATACCGACGATCTGTCTGTCGCAGCCGGCGCTGTCATCGGATTGGAATCGGTCTCCATCGGGTTGTCGCCCCAACATTGTCGCCCCAAGAGTGACGTGCGCGGCTTTCCCGTCCTGAAATCCTTACGCTCGCCGCGCGTGTGAAAGTTTGCACAGCAAGATTACCATCGGCTGCCAAAACCGCACTAGTTTTCCCGCGTGACGCTTTGGTTATGGAATTCCTCACTGCTTGGCTATACGCCGCCGCTGTTTTCGCTATAAGCCCAAGTCGCCCAGGCCGGGGTGCTCTTCGGGGCGTCGACCAAGCGGCCAGTGATATTTTCGATCTGACTCCGAAATCGGAAAGTCGTTGATGGATGCAAACCGTGAAGCCATCAGCCCGTCGTCGTTGAATTCCCAGTTCTCATTGCCGTAAGAGCGATACCAGTGACCCGAGTCGTCGTGCCATTCGTAAGCGAAGCGTACCGCGATGCGGTTCCCGGTAAATGCCCACAATTCCTTGATCAGCCGGTAATCCAACTCCTTCGACCATTTGCGCGAAAGAAAAGCAATGATTTCGTTTCGTCCGTTGATGAACTCCGAACGGTTCCTCCATCGTGAATCGATTGCGTAGGCCAGAGCTACTTTTCCGGGATCGCGGCTGTTCCAGCCATCTTCGGCGAGTCGCACCTTTTGAATCGCACTTTCGTGTGTGAATGGAGGCAAAGGAGGCCGGATCGTCGTCGCTGCAGTTGTCATGGTTCTTCTCCTCGGACCGCTTCGACGTTGGTTAACGCACCTTAAGTCTTCAGGAAGCGCAACGAATACTCCTACTATATGGTTTCCTGTTTGAATAACGTGCCACAGGCCGACCCGACCGGTGGATGGTCTTTATCTAATGATGCCCTGTGGGCGTTAATGGATGCGGATCATTGGACTGCCAAACAAGAAGATGGCCTCGCACGCGAGCATTGCTTTCCTCTGCTTGACGCGGGCTGGGCCAATTCTCAATCAGCGTAATCGGGGATTTCACCGCGATCTCGTCGTTCCGCTGATACAATCGCTCCCCGCATGGCTATCAGCCCAGCCCAACTGCTGAAGCAGGCCGATCCGGGACAACGCCGCACTCTTTTAGCGGCTGCTCTTGGCTGGATGCTCGATGCTTTCGACGCCATGCTTTACGCGCTCGTCCTCGCTTATGTTATGCGCGATCTGGGAATGTCGAAAGCGACCTCCGGATTTCTTTACACGCTTACACTGTTGGCCTCCGGCATCGGCGGAGTATTTTTCGGCTTCCTTGCGGATCGCATCGGACGCAAGCGCGCCCTGATGTTCAGCATTCTTACTTACTCAATTTGCTCGTTCGCCTCAGGCCTCTCGACGACCGTGCTTATGCTGGCGGTGTTTCGCTTCATTCTCGGGCTCGGCATGGGAGGCGAGGGGAATACCGGCGCGACGCTGGTTGCCGAAACCTGGCCTACTGAATTGCGCGCCAAGGCGATTGCCATCGTGCAAAGCTCCTGGGCCATCGGCTATGCGCTAGCCGCGCTGGTGGCGGGAATCGTCCTGCGCTACGCCAATTGGCGGTTTGTATTCTTCGTTGGAATTCTTCCGGCGATTGTCACGCTGTGGATCCGCAACGGAGTACCGGAATCGCAGATGTGGATCGATCAGCACGCGGCGAAGCGCTCCGCACTGTCTGAGCTTGCGACTCAGCGACATGATGATGCCAGCGGTTCGCGGGCGGGAGCGCCCGCGCCACACGATTCCTTCTTACTCATCTTCCGCGCGCCTTATGGTAAGAGCACTATCGCTCTTCTTCTGCTTAACTTTTTCGGGTTGTTTGCCTGGTGGGGCCTGTTCACCTGGATTCCGCCGTATCTTTCGCTTCCGATCGCGCAAGGCGGGCGCGGCTTTGGCATCATGCGTACTACTACGCTGCTGCTGGTGCTCAATTTGCTTGGCATGTTTCCCGGATACCTCAGCTTTGGCTGGGTCGCGGATCATCTTGGCCGCCGCACATCTTTCATGCTTTATCTGTTTGCTGCGGCGCTGCTGGTGCCGCTTTACGCGATGGCGCGGTCGCAGTCAGCGTTGCTCATCCTCGGCGCGATTGTGGCGTTTTTTGGTACGGGATTCTTCTCGGGCTCAGGCCTGATCGGCAGCGAGATTTTTCCGACCAGCCTGCGGGCGCGAGCCTTGGGCTTTACCTACAACGGAGCGCGCACACTTAGTTCTATCGCTCCTTATGTGATCGGAAGAGTCGGCCAAGCTAAGGGATTGGATTGGGCGTTCTATCTATGCGCGACAGCTTTTTTTTTGGCCGGGGTGACCGCAACGCAACTGCCCGAGACGAAGGGAAAGAAACTGGAGTGACGCCCGTCGTTGGTCAATGGTCATTGGTCGTTGGGGAGCCATGCGAATGACGAACGACTAACGACCGCACCTACTCGATCGGCTCGACCAGCACCTCCTCGTTGTGCGCCGCGCGCTCCGGCCATTGGATCAGCACAATCGCGATCAACACCAACACAATTCCCACCGTCTGCATCGGTCGCAGTAACTCTCCCAGTACAAGCGCCGCGATCAGGATGCTGAACACCGGCTCCAGGCAACTGGCTACAATCGCGCGCGTCGGTTCCAGATGTTGCAATCCGGCGAAGTAACAGGAAAATGGCGCGAGCACGGAAATCAGCGAAAATACGATCAGGAATTCCCATTGCTCGCGACCATAGTGCGCAGCAACAATTTTCCACGGAGGATTCACGAAGATCCAAAATGTTGAAGTACCCACCAACACCCAGAGCAGCACCTTCCAACGGTCGTAACGAGCCAGCACGTTGTGGCCGCCCACGTTATAAAAGGCGAAAGAAAATGCCGCGAGTAGTGCAGCGATAACTCCAATCGCGTCGAGGCGGAAGCCGCTCGAGCCGACGAATCCCACCGCCAGTGCGCACCCTAGCACAGCCAGCCCAACTGCAGCGATCCGCTGCCATGAAGGACGCTGCGCCGCGCGCACCGCCGTATAGATGAGCACCCAGACCGGCGCCGTGTATTGCAAGATGATCGCCGTCGCCACGTTTGTGCGCTGAATCGCCAGATAATAGAAGTAGTTTGAAACCGCGACTCCGAGAACGCCCAGCAGGAAAAACCGCAAAAGGTCGCGCGCCGGAACGCGCAGGGCGGACGCTCCTCGTTGTACCAGCAGCGCCGGCAGCAGGATCGCCAGGGATAACGTCGCGCGACTTTGCGACAGGATCAGCGGATCGATGCTCCTCAGATTTAAAGGATTGCCGAGAGAAACGCCAAGCAGCGGATGCCCGGTAAATGCCGCGCGACCAAGCGTCGCGGAAATTCCCCACAGAAATGCCGCGCTCGCAATGTAGAGATACCCTCGCAGCGGATGCGGTTCAGCCTGATGCTGTGCGCGCTCACGGCCATTGTTCACGCAACATGCTCGATGGTGTAAGTGATTTTTGCCGTCTTCTCCAGCATGGCAGATACCGAGCAGTACTTTTCTTTGGACAGGCGAACGGCATCTTCCATCGATTTCTTCGAGACTTCTCCACGCACGACGTAAGTAAGATGAATCGCCGTATAGACGGCGGGATAACCGTCCGCTCGCTCGCCCGACGCGCGCACCTCCAGGCCAGTGAAGGGCTCGCGCTTCTTGCGAAGGATGCCCACGACATCCGACGCCGTGCAGCCGCACAGAGCTATCAGCACCAACTCCATCGGGCTGTTGGCAGTCTTCTCGGTAGCTGTATCCATCACGATCGAGTGCCGCGAAGTTGCGGCGCCGACGTATCGCTCGTGGTCTGTCCAGTTCACGGATGCTTCAATCATTGCTTCTCTCGGCTTCCTCTCGTAGTGCGGTGTTCGGGAGATTTCTGCTACCGCCGATTGTCCGTCACCGGTTCGGGATGAATCAGCACTCGGAAAAGTTCCGGCGCGTCGTGCTTAAAGCGAATCTCCAGCGACGTCTGCACGTCATGGACGCGCGCCAACGGCATATCGTCGGGCAGCGTGCAATGGCATGATACATAAAGCCTCGCGCGCACCTTCTTGAATTGAAACTCGTGCACATCCATCACCTCGGGAAATTCCTTCACAATATTCTTGAGCCGCTGCTCCAGTTCCGGCTCACGAACAATTTCTTCCCCTCGCTCAATGGTCGCGGGCTCGCTTTCAATGTGCGTCAGGATGGTTGCGATCTCTGGAATTTCCGCGCGCATCTCCCCTTCGAGGCGTGTCACTTCATCGTGCGCCTGCTTCATACTGAGTTGCTCGTCGAGTTCCAGATGCTGCTCCACGTGCAATTGGCCGTTCAGATCCTGCACGCTGACGTCGTGAACGTTAAAGTTATGGCGCGTGGCCACGGCGCGGATGCGATCGAAAATATTTTCCGAGCGCCGAGCGCGCGGCACGGAGTGCACCATCACGTCGGCCTCCGGCAAAATCTCGCGCACGCGTGAGGTCACCGCATCCACAACCTGCTCCGAGCGCTGAAAGGTGAAATTGCGTTCGAGCCCGACCGAAACGTCGGCGAAAAAACGATTTCCGGCTTTACGAAAGCGCACCCGCTCCACTTCCAACACGCCATCGACAGTTCTGATGCGGTCGAGAATCTGGCTGCGGACGCCGACGGGCGCGGCATCGAGCAGCGCGTCGATCGTTCTGCGAGCGAGCCGCCAACTCACCGACACGACCACGCCCGCAACGAACAAGGCGGCCACGGGATCGGCTTGCCGCAACCATGCCACGCGATAATGTCGTCCTATCCACACCAGCGCCAGACCCAGGATCACGACGGCACTCGACCATATATCCGTCGAAAAATGCAGGGCATCGGCTTCGAGGGCTTGACTGTCATACTTCGTTGCAATGCGTCCCAGCGCGCGCGAGCGCCACGCGTCCACTGCAATCGACAGGAACATCACCAGGAACGCAGGCACGCTCGGCTCAATTTCAACGCTGTGAAAAAACAGCCGCTTGATGGCCTCGTATACGATCCAGAGGCAGGTCAGCGACAGCAGGCCGGTCTCGATGAACGCGGAAAAATTTTCAAACTTGCCATGGCCGTACTGATGATCGGCGTCGGCCGGTTTGTCGGAAACGCGCACCGAAAAAAATGTGACCAAGGCCGCAATCAGATCCAATCCGGAGTGCGCCGCCTCAGACAGAACTCCCAGGGAGCCGGTCGCGATTCCTACGGCAATTTTCAGACTGGTAATCACCAGGGCCGCAAGTACGGAATTTCCTGCGACTTCGCGCTTCTCGCGGCGCATCGCTCCGGAACTGAACGCGGCTCGGGTTTGTGGCATCAAGGTCATTATCGCCGCGGATTCGCTTACCGCCAACCCCTGCTTTGTAGTTGGCACAGTTTATGAATGGTTCGCCGCTGTGCTAACGTTCCAAACGTGGCGTTGAAAAAGCGCATCGCGGTAATCGCCGGTGACGGGATCGGAAAGGAAGTTATTCCGCAGGCTGTGAAGGTCATGCAGGCGGTCAACGCCTCCGTCGAATTGATATCATTCGACTGGGGAGCCGACCGCTATCTGGCCGATACAGTTACCGTGCCACCTGACGGCTTTGCCATGCTGGCGCGCGATTTCGATGCCATCCTGGTCGGGGCTTTTGGCGATCCGCGCGTCCCTTCCAACATTCATGCGAAAGAAATTCTGCTCGGCATGCGTGCCCAGATGGATCTCTACGCGAACGTCCGGCCTGTGCGTTTGATGGATGCTTCGCTGTGCCCGTTGAAAGGCGTCGAACCGAAAGATGTTGATTTCGTCGTGATTCGCGAAAATACAGAGGGCGTGTATGGCGATCTTGGAGGAGTCTTCAAACGTGGCACGTTGGATGAAATTGCGATTCAGGAAGACGTCAACACGCGCAAAGGAGTCGAGCGCATTATTCGCTATGCCTTTGATTACTGCGCGAAGAACAAGAAAGTTGATGGCTCAGCGCGACGTCGCGTTCTGATGTGCGATAAATCGAATGCTATGACTCACGCAGGCGGCCTTTGGCAGCGTGTGTTCAAAGAAGTCGCGGCGGAGTATCCGCAGATCGAGACGCAGCATATGTATGTCGACGCGCTTTGCCTGCAGATGGTGCGTGATCCGCGGAGCTTTGACGTCATCGTCACGAACAATATGTTTGGCGACATCATCACCGATCTTGCCGCGGGATTGCAGGGCGGGCTGGGCATGGCCGCGAGCGCGAATCTGCATCCAGGGAAAACTTCACTGGGTTGCGTCGGGATGTTTGAGCCGGTGCACGGTTCGGCACCGCCGATTGCTGGGAAAAATGTTGCGAATCCCTTTGGAGCGATTTTGACCGCCGCAATGATGTTGGCGCACCTGGGGATGATCGACGAGGCGCATAAGATTGAGGCGGCCGTGCTCGACGCCGTGCGGCAACGGAAAACGACGGCCGACATTGGTGGAACGCTTGGGACACGCGAGGCGGGCGAGTGGGTAGCTGATAAGGTTAAGAGATGAAGGCAACGGCAACGCTCCGGAGACTGGTGTGCGAATTTGCTCGGTTCATCCTCTTGATGAGTATGGTTCGGGCCGCGGCCGCCGCACCGTCGCAAGACCAAGCTCAGAACCAGCCTTCCGCGGGCGAGGGCGCCCGCGCCACACAGGACAAGGTTGTATCGTCCAAAGAGGCGAAGGAACTCTTTCGCTCGGTCGACGAGATTCTGCAATTTGCCAGCCAGGACACCAGCTTACCGATCAAGAACGAAGTGAAGCGCAGGCTGGCCAAGCGCAGCGAAGTCCAGCACTACATCCAGAAGAGCATGAAAGAAGATAAGGACGCGAAGCGGCTGGAGCGATCGTCGGCTGTTCTAAAAAAATTCGGTTTGATTCCGCGGAATTTCGACCTGCCCAAATTTCTGGTGACGATGCTCCGCGAGCAGGTGGCCGGATATTACGACGTCAAAACGAAAACCGTAAATCTGCTCAACTGGGTCGACATCGAGCAACAGAAGCCAGTATTGGCGCATGAACTCACGCACGCCCTCCAGGATCAATCCTTCGGAATAGAGAAATGGATGCAGGGATCGAAGCCCGACGACGATGACAAGAAAGAAAGCAATCCTAGTCCTTCTGATATCGAAAACGACGAGGAAAGTTCGGCGCGGCAGGCGGTGGTCGAGGGGCAGGCAATGGTTGTGCTGCTCGATTATTCTTTGGCGCCGACAGGGAAGACGCTGCTTGATTCGCCGCAAGTTGTCGAAGCGCTCAAGCAAGGCATGTTGGTGGGGACGGCCGACTCTCCTGCATTTAGCAGCGCTCCGATTTTTCTAAAAGAAGAGCTGACTTTCCCTTATCGCTTTGGACTCGACTTCACCGCTGCACTTTTGCAGGCCGGCGGAAAAGAATTGGCCTATGCCGGCGCCTTCAAAGACCCTCCGAAGACGACGCGCGAAATCATGGAGCCACAGACCTATCTCGCCCATGAAAAACTCGAGCCGATGAAGATCATCGACATGGACAAAGACTTCAAAGGTTATGACCCATTCGATATAGGAGCCATGGGCGAGTTCGACGTAGACATTCTGGTCGAGCAGTACGCGGGCCGCGATGAGGCCACGGCGATCTATCCAGAGTGGCGCGGCGGCTATTACTATGCGGGCCGGCCGAAGGGAAATAAATCGGCGCCGATCGGATTGTTCTACGTCTCTCGTTGGTCGAGTCCGGCGAGAGCAGCGGAGTTTGCTGCGGTCTACGCGAAATCGCTGGCGCAACGCTATCAGAAGCGGCAGGCGCTGGGGCCGGGCGGCAAAGTGTCGAACGACGCACCGCCGGTCGATTCCTGGAGATCCTTGCGCGGAACACATTCCTGGATGACCGAAGAGGGGGCGGTAGTGATCGACGTGCGCGGCGATACGGTGCTTATCAGCGAAAGTTTGGACGACGGAACAACGAAAACGGCAGGGGACGATTTTTGGTCGCACGAAAAGCCATCGGAAAAATCTGCGCCCGCTAATCCATAAGATTTCGTCTTGTATAATCACAAGTTCCGCAGGCATTTCAAAAATGATCGGGCCTTTCAGGAGCGCAATTGCAACAGGCAGAAATTGGCATCATCGGCGGCAGCGGTCTGTACCACATGCCGGGTTTTGAGGACGTGCGCGAAGTCGCACAGCAGACTCCTTTTGGCGATCCGTCAGATGCTTACATTCTCGGTACGCTGGCCGGCCGCAAAGTTGCATTTCTCGCACGCCACGCCCGTGGCCACAAACTTCTGCCGAGCGAGTTGAATTTTCGCGCCAACATTTATGGCTTCAAAGAGCTGGGAGTCGAGCGGATTATTTCGGTTTCGGCCGTCGGCTCGCTGAAGGAAGAACACAAGCCGCTCGATTTCGTGATCCCCGATCAATTTTTCGATCGCACCCGTCACCGCATCGACACCTTCTTTGGCGATGGCATCGTGGCGCATGTAGGATTTGGCGATCCGGTGTGCGGTGAAATGGCGAAGGTCGTCGAACAGGCCTGCGGGCGCGCTGGTGTGAGCGGAAAGTGTGGCGGTACGTACATTTGCATGGAGGGCCCGCAATTTTCCACCAAGGCTGAGTCGAAAGTTTATCGCAGTTGGGGAGCCGACGTAATCGGCATGACTAATTTGCAGGAAGCGAAGCTCGCGCGGGAAGCGGAAATCTGCTACGTCACTGTCGCTATGGTCACCGATTACGATTGCTGGCATCCGCATCACGATTCTGTGACCGTGGAGCAGATTGTTTCCGTGCTCGTAAAAAACGCAGAGAACGCTGCGAAGGTCGTGAAGGAAGCAGTATCCGAGATGCCAAAGGAGCGCGCCTGCAAATGCGGGTCGGCTCTGGCGCACGCCATTTTGACTGATCAGGCCAAGATTCCGGCGGCAACGAAAGAAAAGTTGCAGTTGATGGTAGGAAAGTATTTGAAATAGTTGTCGGTCGTTAGTCAGTGGTCGTTAGCAAACGCGAAGAGGTTTGTGTTAACGGTTCGCTCGCCAATGACCATCGACCAGCGACCATCGACAAATTCACGGAGACTCATGAGCATTCTGGTGGTAGGTTCGGTCGCCTTCGACACCATCGCCACGCCCTCCGGGCAAGTAAAAGATATTCTCGGAGGCGCCGCGACTTACTTCGCGCTGGCCGCGAGTTACTTCACGGAGGTGCGCGTGGTTGCGGTCGTGGGCGATGACTTCACGTCCGCCAACGAAGCCGTGCTCAAAAAGCGTGGAGTCGATACGCGAGGCATCGAGCGCACCGCGGGCAAGACTTTTCGTTGGGGCGGCCAATATCTCGATAACCTGAACGAAGCCAAGACCGATTTTACCGAACTGAATGTATTCGAGAAATTTCAGCCGCGCATTCCCCAAGAATATGGGGATACGAAATTTCTTTTTCTCGCGAATATCCACCCCGCGCTGCAAAAGACCGTGCGGATCGAGATGGACGGTGTGCAGCTGACGGGCGGCGACACGATGAATTTCTGGATCAAAGGCACGCCCAAAGAATTGGCGGAAACGTTGAAGCTGGTTAACGTCCTTCTGATCAACGACACCGAAACGAAAATGCTGGCGAACGAAAAAAATCTTCTGCGCGCGGCGAACAAAGTTATCGCCATGGGCCCGAGCGCGCTGGTGGTGAAGCATGGCGAGTACGGAGCCACCATCTTTTTTCGCGAAGGAGCCTTTGGCGTAGGCTCGCACCCGTTCCGCGCGCCCGCTCTGCCCATCGACGAAGTAAAAGATCCAACCGGCGCCGGCGATTCTTTTGCCGGAGGGTTTATGGGCTACATCGCGTCGCAAGGCGAGATCAATCGCGAGGTGCTGAAACGCGCCTTGTTTTACGGCGGCGTTATGGGATCATTCGCCGTCGAACGTTTCGGAACGGAGCGGCTGCAGAATCTTACTCGCGAAGAAATTGACGCCCGGTTCCAGATTTTCCGCGAACTGACACACCTGGAATAGGGAGCCTCGCGCCAGCTCGAGTAAAGGCCACGGCTAAAGTGAGTATTCGAACCAGCCTGAAAACCGCCGTCCCTCCCGACCGCAGCGCGGCCCGCGTGGCCGGAATCGCCTTCCTTGTCTCTTTTTTCTCTTTCCTTCATTACCTGCAGCGCGGCGACCTTCTCCTCTACGGCGACGCGGTCGCGCACATCAATATTGCGCGGCGCGTTTTCGATTCGCAGACTCCCGGCCTACTGCAACTGGGAACCGTATGGCTTCCACTGCCGCACGTGCTGATGATCCCGTTTATTTTTTCGACCGCAATGTGGCAGAACGGATCGGGCGGCTCGATCCCATCGATGATCGCCTACGTGTTCGGCGTCGTAGGAATATTCAGCCTGGTGCGCAACGCGCTCGATTCCGATCGCCGCACAAAGCCTGCGGCTTTTATAGGCGCGGCGGCGGCCGCGTTCGCCTATGGAGCGAATCCCAATCTGATTTACATCCAGTCGACCGCCATGACCGAGTCGCTCTATCTGGCGCTATTTATCTGGTCGGTCGCGTACTTCGCGGAATTCATCCGTTCGCTGAAAGAGACTGCTTCGCAAAAAGCTGACAGTGGACGAACGCGATCCATGCGCAAAGCGCTCTTTCGTTGCGCTTGTTGCTTGGCGGCGGCTGAACTCACTCGTTACGACGGATGGTTTCTGGCAACCGTCGTGGGAGCAGCGGTCGCCATTTTGCTGCTGCGACGCTGGCAGAATCGCGGTTTGCGGCGAGCCACCATCAAGTTCCTACTGATTATTTCTATCGCGCCGAGTTTGTGGCTCGCCTATAACCGACTGGTATATGGCAGTGCGTTCGCCTTCGCTAACGGTCCCTACTCTGCCAAAGCAATTGAGCAGCGCGTGGGCGCTCCGAACCCGGCGCTGCACAATGCGAAGGTCGCGGCTATTTATTTTCTGAAATCGGCACAGCTAAATCTTGCCGATGGAAACTGGGGACGATTTTGGCTGCTAGCGGCCTTTGTAGCGCTGGCCATTTCCGCATGGAAAGTGCGTCCGCAATTGCCAGCTCTGCTTCTGTTGTGGGCGCCGCTAGTGTTCTACGCGTTTTCGATCGCCTACGGTTCGGTTCCGCTTCATGTCTCGACATGGTGGCCATTCGCCACCTTCAATCAGAGATATGGACTCCAGTTGCTGCCGATGTTTGCCGTTTCGGTCGGATTGCTGACCGCCTCCATATATCTGCTCCCCGCACGCTACACGAGCGAATCCAGCAGCACGGGCGGACAACACGGCTGGAAACTGGTCGCGATGCTCTTGGCGCTTGTTGTGGTCAGCTACGGGTTTGTATGGACGTCCGGACCACAATGTCTGCAAGAGGCCCAGAAAAACTGGCGAATCCGCAGCCCGTTGAACTCTTCGGTCGAGCGCGTCGTCACACATTTGCCGCGAAACTCAATGTACCTGATGGATCTTGGCGAGCACGTCGGCGTTATGGAGCAAGCTGACGTTCCGCTGCGTCAAGTTATAAACCAGGACAACCACCGCTCGTGGAAGCATCCGTCCGATCCGGATGGCTTTTGGGAGCGCGCGCTAGCTGATCCCGCACGCTACGTCGACTTTGTTATTGCCTTCGACGGCGATGCGGTCGACTTGGGTGTGAACAAGACCAATCTCATCGAGTTGACAGAAATTCATGCGACTGGGCAACCGCACGCGCGCGTCTATGCCGCCCGCATTGCCCCGAATCAATCGCGTTAACCCCGTGTGGAATGCGGCACCGAAAGCGGCCGACTGCGGTGATAGAATCCGCTCGAAGCCTTGCGCCGCTATGAATTTATTCCGCGACGTCCCGCAACTGCTGCGCAACGAATTGGGCGTGGTGCTCAGTTCGACCCTGGCGCGCCTGCTCCTGGCGGCGATTCTCGGCGGCGCGATTGGTCTGGAGCGGCAACTGCGCCACAAGCCGGCGGGCCTCCGCACCAACATGTTCATCTGCTTCGGCGCGGCGATGTTTACGGTTCTGTCGAAACAACTCGCCGGTGTGGAGTCGGACAGCGCGAGGATCGCGGCGCAGATCATCCCCGGCATAGGCTTCATCGGCGCCGGTTCGATTCTGCACGCCAAGAGTTCCGTGACCGGCCTCACCACGGCGGCGACATTATTTGTCGTTGCATCGGTCGGAATGGCAGCGGGAGGCGGCCTGTACCTGACGGCCATCTTCGCGACCATCCTGATTTTGTTCGCACTGGTTATGCTCGGCCGAGCGGAAGCCGCGTTTTCGTTGAAGATGTTCGCCACCAGTTATGAGGTCACCGGCCGCAACGTCGACGGCATGTTGCGCGAAGTGAATCGCATCCTCGACGCGGAGCAACTCACCATGCACAGCATACACATCGCCGATGCCGATCCCGATTTCCGCCTGGTGTTCTCGGTGGATGGCGAGCGTGAACAGCAAAATGTGTTCTCCGTCCGTCTGCACGAATCGAATGCATTCGCCACCGTGACAACACTGGGGACGACGGAACACGAATGAATGCCCGAGGCATGAGGGGCGGCCCGAGTTGCTAATCTGAGTTAATAAGATGAGTTCCGAGCAATGACCGCGCCTTTAAAGAACGGGCCAATCACGAGAATCGCTTTCACCAAGGCATCCGCGTGCGGCAACGATTTTTTACTGGTCGATGGAACCGCTGTAACAGGCGATTTGGCCGCCCTCACACGCCGCATGTGCGACCGCCATTACGGAATCGGCGCCGATGGCGTGGAGTGGTTGTTTCCTGACGTGGAGGCTGACATAAACGCGCGTCTCATCAATGCAGATGGATCGGAGGCGGAAATTTCTGGCAACGGAACGCGCTGCGTAGCGGCGGATATTTATTCGCGAACAGGAAAAACGGAAATCGCAATTCGCACTGGCGCGGGACTGAAGATTTGCCATTTCGTTGGCCAGCAAACCGGCCAGGTGGAACCGCACGGAATCCAGGCAGGCAACACGTTTGAGTTCGAAACGGATATGGGCGAGCCCGAGGTCGGCGCTGAACTATCGATTGAAACCAAGTCCGTCCATGCGAAGGGAACAAGAATCTCGATGGGGAATCCGCACTTTGTGATCTTTGTCGAAGAGTTTCGGGATGGATGGCAGAAACAGGCAGAGCTCATCGGCGCGCAGCCCCAGTTTCCGCAGGGCACAAACGTGGAATATGTGGTGATGCACAGCCCGAATGAAATCAATATCCGAATATTCGAACGGGGTGCGGGCGAGACGCAGTCGTCAGGTACAGGATCGTGCGCGTCAGCCGTAGCTGCAATTGCCAGCGGCCGCGTGACTTCGCCGGTCACCGTGATCGCTCCCGGAGGTCCGCAGACGGTGCGCTGGGAAAATCAAGTTTATCTGCGAGGTCCGGCAACCTTAATCTGCCGCGGCGACTTCTTCGTTTAAGATCAAGTCCAGATGTCATCGGCTCCCCGACATTCGCGAATTAAGCCACGCTCGCTCCGCCCCGGCGACAAGGTGGGAATCGTCGCGCCCGCTTCGAACGTGAAGCGCGAGATGCTGGAGGCCGGCTGCGATGGGCTGCGCCGCGCCGGTTATGAGCCTTTTTATTTCGAATCGATTCTCGAGCGAGACTTGTATTTCGCCGGTTCGGCGGAGCGCCGGGCGAGGGAACTGGAAGAGATGTTTGCACGCGATGATATTCGCGCCATTATTTGTGCGCGAGGTGGATATGGTTCGAACTACGTCTTGCCGATGCTCGACCTGAAAAAGATTGCCGCGCATCCTAAAATCTTCGTCGGTTACAGCGATCTGACTACGCTTCTGACCGCGTTGACTGACTGCGCCAACCTCGTAACTATTCACGGACCGATGGTCGCGAAGGATTTCGCGCTCGCCGACGGCGTCGATTTGCCATCGTGGAGCAATGCGCTCACAGGCGCCGCAGAATGGGAGATTGGCAACGACTTCGGCGCAAAACCGCTAGTTGCGGGAGAAGCTGAGGGAACGCTCTACGGCGGATGCCTTTCGATTCTGGTAGCGGCGCTCGGAACACCGCATGACATCAGGACCGAGGGGACGATTCTGTTCCTCGAAGATATAGCCGCCAAGCCCTTTCAGATCGATCGCATGCTGATGCAGTTAAAACTTGCTGGCAAGCTGAACGAAGTGCGCGGCATTATCTTTGGCGAAATGCTGGATTGCCTTCAAAGTTCATCGCAGGATTACACGCTCGAAGAAGTTGTACTGCGAGTAGTAGGCGATCTCGGAATCCCGGTCGCGTTCGGATTGCGCTCCGGCCACGTTTCCCGCGCCAATATCACGCTGCCCTTCGGTGTACATGCCCAACTCGACGTGGGCGATGAAGTCAGCCTGAAAATTCTGGAAGCGGCGACCGCGAAGTGATAAGTCTAATGAATAATTTCGCATGCTGAAGACCAAGCCCAAACACATCCACCTTATCGGTATCTGCGGCACTGCCATGGCTTCGCTCGCCGGCATGCTGCAGGAGCGCGGCTTTCGCGTCACCGGCTCCGATGCAGCCGCCTATCCGCCCATGTCGACTTTTCTGGAGTCGCTGGGCATCCCGGTGGCACAGCCCTTCGCCGAGGGGAATCTCAATCCTCGACCCGATCTGGTTGTCGTCGGCAACGCGCTCTCGCGCGGCAACGTCGAACTGGAGCTTGTTCTCGACCAGCGCATTCCATTCTGCTCGCTGCCGCAACTGTTGCACGATGAGTTCCTCGTTGGCAAAGAAGTGCTAGTTGTTGCTGGCACACATGGCAAAACTACCACCACATCGATGCTCGCGTGGATCTTCGAGAACGCCGGTCTTCGGCCCTCATTTCTCATCGGGGGCATCGCCGAAAATTTCGGGCGCAGCTTTGGCCTCGGGGAAGGCAAGCACTTCATTCTCGAAGGCGATGAATATGACACGGCCTTCTTCGATAAGGGCCCGAAGTTTTTGCATTATTTTCCGGATTCCGTGATTCTTACTTCGGTCGAATTCGACCACGCCGATATCTACAAAGATCTCGATGCGATCGAAAGGGCATTCAAGCGCCTGGTCAACCTGGTCCCGCGCCGCGGCCGGATTATTGGATTCGATGCCGGCGGAAGCGTTGACGCCAGCATCGATCGCTGCCTGGCGAAAGCCTTCTGCCCCGTAGAACGTTACGGCGCACCGGCTCGCGCGAACTGGACAATCACGAATCTGAAGCTCGGCGAACGACAAACTTCCTGGTCGGTGCTGCGCGATGAGAAACACTGGGCCGACTTCGAATTCGGGTTAGGCGGCGAGTACAACGTCTGGAACGCAACCGCTGCGGCGGCGTTGGCTGCGCATTGCGAAATTCCGAGAGACGCAATCGCGCAAGCGCTACGAACGTTTCGCAGCGTCAAGCGCAGGCTCGAGGTAAAGGCTGAGGTCAGTGGCATCATCATCATCGATGATTTCGCGCATCATCCAACCGCTATTGAGCAGACCATCCGCGCGCTGCGCTCGCGCTATCCGCAATCGCGGCTTTGGGTAATCCTCGAGCCGCGTTCGAACACTCTGCGCCGCAATGTGCTTCAGGAGGCTTTGGCCCATAGCCTGGCGCAAGCCGACGAAGTCGTAATCGCCGCCATCTTTAAATCGGAGGCAATCCCGGAAAACGAGCGCCTCGATCTGCATCGCGTAGTCGCTCAAATTCAGCAAAGCGGAAAGCGGGCCCGCGTTCTCGCCGATGCGGAAGCCATCGTCGATGCGATCGCAGCCGAACTGCGCGAGCGCGACGTGGTTGCCATTCTCTCCAATGGCGGATTCGGCGGTATCTATGAGAAGCTACCCCAACGCTTGCGTAAGCTTGCGGCGGAAGCATGACCGCCGTCGGATAAATTAAGATTCGTTTCAGGGCACGGTTCAGGGCGTGTCGCAACTCCACCACTATCCCCACGCCTCGAGGCGCTGAGTTTCGAAAATTAACTGTGATGACGGACTAATAAGTGTTTCGCACCATCCTCATGCTAGTGTTCTGGGCCGCCGCGCTCCCCTTTGCCGCGCTCTTTGGAATCCCATGGACCTATATCACCAAAGACATCAGCTTCCTCTATAACACCTGCATGTGGGCAGCTTTCAAGGGCGTGTGTATCGCCGGCGTCAAGGTTCGCACCGCCGGCCTCGAAAAAATAGAGCCGGAGCGCAATTACATCTTCTTGTCCAATCACATTTCCAATCTCGATCCGCCGGTTACGTTGCCGCTGATTCCGCGCCGCACTTCGGTGATGGTGAAGAAAGGATTATTCAAGGTCCCCATCCTCGGCCAGATCATGCGCATCGGATCGCTCGTCCCCGTCGACCGCGGAAATCGAGACGCGGGTATCACCGCGTTGAGGGATGCCGTCAAAGCAATCGAGCAAGGCCTTAACATGACCATTTATGTGGAAGGGAAGCGCTCTTTCGATGGTAAGCTGCTGCCGTTCAAAAAAGGTCCGTTCTATCTGGCGGAAGAGTGCAAAGTGCCTATTGTCCCGATCACCATCTCTGGCACCGAAGCGGTCATGCCCAAGGCCCGCTTTGCAATTCGTCCCGGCACAGTGACTGTGCAGTTCCACGATCCCATTGAGCCGAAAGATTTCGGAGAACGAGATTGCCTGATGGCCAAAGTGCGGGCCGCGATTAATAGCGGGCTTCCGGTGGAGTTGCGGGAATAAGACATGAAACGATACCTCACTCCCGCTCAGCCAGCTTCCTTACGGCCTTGGCAATCTCCGGCAGCTTGGCATAGGCGGCGCAGCATTTTAGCCATAGGCGATGATCGATGGCTGGGGCGCCGCTGACCATCGCTCCGGGCGCGACGTCGTGGGGGATACCGCTCTGGGCGATGGCGATGGCTCCGTCGCCGATTTTCACGTGTCCGCTTACGCCTACCTGTCCGGCCAGGATTACATTGTTGCCTACGTCGGTGGTGCCGGCGAGGCCTACCTGGGCGCAGAGCAAGGTGTCGTTGCCGATGGTGCAGCTGTGGCCGACGTGAACCAGGTTATCGATTTTTGCTCCTTGGCCTATGCGCGTCTCGCCTATGCTGGCCCGGTCGATGCAGGTGTTGGCCTGAATTTCGGCATCGCTCTCGATTACTACGTTGCCGGACTGGACGATTTTGTGCCAGTGTCCGGCGTCGTTTTTGGCGAAGCCGAAACCGTCGCAGCCGATGACGACTCCGTTTTGAAGAAGGACGTTATCGCCGAGTTGGCAGAATTCTCTGACTACCGCGTGAGCGTGGGCGAAGAGATTATTGCCGATTGTGACTCCGCGATAAATGACGGTGTGGGCGAGAAGGACGGCGTTTTCTCCGATGACGACGTCATCGTCGATTACTACGTACGGGCCGACATGGGCATTCTTGCCTAGCTTCGCTTTGGGACTCACTACGGCTGTGGGATGGATTCCGGGGGCATAGGCGGGCGGGTGGTAGAAAAGCTCGATGGCTTTGGCCCAGGCCAGGTAGGGGTTCTGGCTGCGCAGCATTCCTGTGTTGATGGCGGGGAACGTCTCGGACACGATCACGGCTGAGGCCTGCGTTGCTTTTGCGGCGGCGTTGTATTTGGGATTCGAGACGAAGGTTAGCTGGCCGGGTCCCGCCTGCTCGACGCCGGCCACGGCAGTGATTTCGGTTTCAGGAGAAGCGTTTTCCAAGCGGGCGTCTAAGGCGGCGGCAATATCGGATAGTTTCATAGTGTTATCGGGAATTGTAGCGGACGAGGAACGCATAGGTCCTTCGCTTCGCGAAGGATCACAATGGCTATTCCTACGATTCGAAGAGCGTTACCTGACGGGTATCCGGCGCGCCGCCTCTGCGTCTGCGATTGCCGGAGCCTATGACTGCCAACACAATTACAGAGGCCAGGGCCTCTCTGGGCACGAATACTCTTTGGGTGTTTGAGCGGAGGTCGGGCGGATTCATCAGGAAGCCTTCGGCGGGATTTTGCGTCAGGTCGTTGGGCAGAATGCCTTCAAGCACTTCGCTGTCTTTGAATTTCAGGCGAACCCACAGGCCTTCTGTTCTTGGACGGGTGGTGAAGGTCTTGCGCAGCATCAGGTCGGTGTCGGAAAATTCGCGGACGAAATAAACGGCTTTGATGTCGCGCAGATCGATGGCCACGACTTGGCCGGAGGTGTTAAGCAGTTCTAACTTGCCATCGACCACAAAGTTGGCGGGAGCGACGTAGCCGCTGATCGAGTCGCGATCGTGTTTGCGCACAATTACTTTCTTGTGAGTTGAGGGCATGAGGGCGCAAAGATGCTTCGATCCGGCGACAATCCCGCGAACACTAACGCATTTGGCGGCGGCGAAGCTCCAGATGCGATTCTCGCACTTTCCGGCGGAATTCGGGCACTTACTGCTTGACAGTAGCCAAACGGTAAACCTTATGTTATTTTCTGATGTTTACTGAATTGCAAGAGTGCGATATAAGTCTAATGGCTAGAGGGAGTTAGATTCAGCCAAACGGGCCACTCGCCAGGAGGCGGGCGGTCTCCCTGTGGAAAATCTGTGCAAAACACCCCGAACAGGCCCTTGGACGGGCCCTCGCGAGGCGACTAGGAAGGCATGGCCGATTACATATATACGCTGGAAACCCGGCTCTCGCCGGACCAACAAAAGGCTGTCGCGCTTGTCCTAGACGCCGCCAAGGCGGCGGGGATGAATCTGTATCTCACCGGCGGCGCTATCCGCGACATTATCACCGGTTTCCCTATTCGCGATCTGGATTTCACGGTCCAGGGCAATGCGCTCAAGCTGCAAAAAGATCTCGAGCGCGCGGGAGCGGTGGTGGGCGATGCCGACTCCGAAACGCGGACGCTGCTGCTAACCTTGCCAGGCGGAGTGCGCTCGGAGATTGCGATGGCGCGCTCGGAGCACTACGACAAACCGGGGAAAGCTCCGCAGATGGCTCCGGCCACGATTATTGACGATTTGCGGCGCCGCGATTTCACCGTCAATGCGATGGCGCTGTCGCTGAATGAAGGATCGCGCGGGCTGTTGATGGATCCGTTTAACGGTGTGGCCGACATCGAGGCGAAAGTCATACGCGTGTTGCACAACTACGCGTTTCTTGAAGATCCTTCGCGGATGATTCGCGCCACTCGCTTCACCACACGCTTCCATTGGCCACTCGAGGAGCGGACACAGGTGCGCTACGAATCGGGGAAAGAAAATAATTACATCGAATACATACGCAGCTCGAGTATCGGCTATGAGATCGAGCAACTGGCCTACGAGGACGATGCCCTCGGAGTTTTGAAAGCGTATGAGAAAGAGGGATGGCTGAAAGTGTTGAATCCGCACTGGAGCACGGCCAAGGTGGACACGGCCGGCTTGGGTGCGCTGATGAAGACGCGGCAGCAGATGAATGAGCTGGGCTACACGCCAGAGGTTGCGCCGGCGGTGCTGCATTTTCTTACGGAGCGGCTGGGCGACAAAGATATTTCGGATTTGCGCCGGGCGATTCCGCGGAAAGATCTGGTCGAGGTCTGGAAGGATCTCGATGCGAATGCACACAGCCTGGCGAAGCGCCTGACAGGCAAAGAAGCGGCTACGCCTGCGCGGACGTGGCAGTTGCTGTCGTCGGCGCGTCCGGAGATGATTCTGTTTCTGGCGATCACGGCGCGGCAGCAGGCAGTGGCGCAGAAGATCAAGAATTTCTTTACCAAGTGGCGGCAAGTCAAGCAGAAGATTCCGTTGCCGGAGATGACTGAGTTGCGCATCACTCCGGAGATGCCGGAGTATCCGAAGATTGCAAGCGATGTGTTCTTGCTGTTGTTGGATGGCAAGCTGCGTTCTCGCACCGAGACTCTGAAATACTTGAAGCCGCTGGCGCCACCACCGCCACCGCCGCCGCCTCCGCCTCCGACTAAGCGAGGGCGGGGAGCTAAGGCTGCGGCTGCTGCAGCAGGTGGGACTCCGGCAGTTGAAACAGGTAAGCCGGGCAAGAAGGGGAAGGGAAAAGCGGCAGCGGTTGCGGCGGGCGCAAGCACTCCACCGCAGCGTGTAGCGGCTCCGATTGCCAAGGGTGGGACGAAAGCCACGGCCCCAGAGAAGCCAGAAGCGCCTGCGAAGCCCTCGGTTCCAACGCCGGCCAGCAAGGCTCCAGCGGTGAAAAAGGCGGTAAAACTGGTCAAACCCGCGAAACCCGCGGCTAAACCTAAGGCAAAAACTGCCAGCAATCCAAAGGCGAAGAGCAAGAAAAAGGGTAAATAAGGCGGGCGGTCGGTCTTCGCGATTTGCGCCGGATACGCGCTATTCCGCGCTATAATGTAGGTATGCGGCGCTGGTTGTCCATAGCGGCGTTCGGCCTGATCTTGATTGCGCTGCCGTTGTGGGCGCAGCGCGGTGGTCACGGCGGCGGTGGTGGTGGAGCTCATTTCGCCTCGCATGGCGGCGGGTCCGTTTCACCTTCCTTTTCATCTGCGTCTTCTTCTCGCGCATTTCATGGTGGCGGCTTCACTCACGGAACGGGCAATCACGGCCGAATAGGAAATCGCTACAACAATTATCGAGGTCTGTACGGCCGGCGCGGCCTGTATCCCTATTATGGATACGGGGGATGCTATCCGTATGGTTATTGCGATTGGTGGGATGGCTCGCTCGGCAACGATTCGCAGGACAGCGCCCAGGACACAAGCAATGATCAGGATTCTTATGCCGGTTTCTATCAAGCTCCGGCGTCTCCCGGTCCCTATTCTGAGAACAGCGGACTGCAGCGCGATGTGCAAACGCTGAACGGGAAGATCGATCGGCTCCAAGCCGATATCGAGGCGCGCAATCATCCGAAATCAGATCTGGAACCGGCGACAGCGCTGGTCTTCCGCGATCAGCATGTCGAGGAAGTCCATAATTACGCGATCGCCGGAGGAACGCTCTGGGTGTTCAACGACCAGGCATCGAAGAAGATTCCGCTGGCGCAACTTGATCTCGATGCCACAATCAAGAAGAATGACGAACGCGGTGTGGATTTTCAGGTGCCCGAGCCATCGCTCTCGATTCAGATCGTGCGCTGATCGCGCGCTCGAACCAACTGCACCACTTTCAGGCGTTGCGCGAATCTCTCCAGCCGGTAAAATAAATTGATCCTCCGATAACTATTTCTGCCCTCATGAGCAAAAATCAATTCGTTCATCTGCATCTGCATAGTGATTATTCCTTGCTCGACGGCGCTTGCGACGTCGAGAAACTTGTCGACCGCGTCCAAGAACTCGGCATGCCTGCCGTGGCCATGACCGACCATGGCAATATTTTTGGCGCGGTACATTTTGTGAATGCGGCGCACAAGGTTGGCGTTAAGCCGATCGTCGGCTGCGAGCTCTATATCTGCAAGAAAGATGATCACGTCATCACCCGGACTCCTCCCGACGGCGACACGTATAACCATCTGCTGGTGCTGGCCGAGAATGAAGAAGGCTATCGCAACCTGGTAAAGATCACGTCGGAGGCCTCGCTGCATGGCTTTTACTACAAGCCGCGCGTCAGCAAAAATTTTTTGGCGGAGCATTCGCGGGGGCTGATTGGGCTCTCCGGATGTCTGAAGGGCGAAGTCGCGGAACGCCTGACGGAAGGGAACTACGAAGCGGCGCGCGAGGCGGCCGAATTTTATCGCGATCTCTTTGGCAAAGAAAATTTCTTCCTTGAGATTCAAGATCAGGGCCTGGAGATGGAGCACCGCATCCACGCTGACCTATTTCGCCTGGAGAAAGATCTCGGCCTGCCGATGGTTGCGACCAACGACAGCCACTATCTTTGCGAAGACGACGCGCACGCACAGGATGTGATGCTGTGCATTCAAACGGGGAAGTCGATCCAGGACACGAACCGTATGAAGTTTGAGGGCACGCAGTTTTACGTCAAGGACGGCGACGAGATGCTGCGCGTGTTCAAGGATTCGCCGGCGGTGCTCTCGCGCACACTTGATATTGCCGAGCGCTGCAACCTGCGATTGGAGAAGGTTCCCAGCCCGTTTCCGCACTTTGATGTTCCCGATGGTTTTACTCCTGACAGTTATTTCGAGCACATCACGCGGCAGGGATTTGCGCGGCGGATGGAAAATCTGCGCGCCGCGGCGACGAGCGGACGTTTGAAGCACTCGCTCCCGGAATACGAGGAGCGGCTGGCTCGCGAGATCGCAATCATTCAGCAGATGAAGTTCTCGGGGTATTTCCTAATCGTTTGGGATTTCATACGCTACGCGCGCGAGCGCGGAATCCCTGTGGGTCCAGGGCGCGGATCGGCGGCGGGCGCAGTAGTGGCGTATTCATTGGGGATTACGAACATCGATCCGTTGCAGCATGAATTGCTGTTCGAGCGCTTCCTGAACCCGGAGCGTATTTCGATGCCCGATATCGATATCGATTTCTGCATGAACCGGCGCGGCGAGGTGATTGAATACGTCACCCATAAATATGGGCGCGAGAATGTCGCGCAGATTATTACGTTTGGCACGATGGCAGCGAAAGCGGCGATCAAAGACGTCGGGCGCGCCATGGATATGCCCTATAGCGACGTCGATCGCATCGCGAAGATGGTGCCGACCACGCTAAATATAAAGTTGGACGACGCACTCATTGAGTCGGCGGCCCTGCAGGAGGCTTACGAGAAAGATCCGCAGGTGCGGCAATTGCTGGACACAGCGTTGAAATTGGAAGGCTTGGTACGAAATTCCGGCGTGCACGCGGCGGGCGTAGTGATTTCGCCGCGTCCGCTGATCGAGTTAGTCCCGCTGCACAAGACGAAGAACGACGAAATCGTTACCGCCTTCGACATGGTAGCCATCGAAAAGATGGGCCTGCTGAAGATGGATTTTCTTGGGCTGACGACGCTTACCATCCTTGACGACACGTTAAAACTCATCGCGCAAAGAGGCCAGCAACTCACGCTCGATGACATCCCGCTGGAGGACGAGGAAACATATCAGAAAGTTTTCCATCGCGGGCTGACCTCTGGTGTGTTTCAGTTTGAGTCGCATGGCATGCGTGATGTACTTAGGCGTTACCAGCCCAACTCGATCGAACACCTGACAGCGCTCAATGCGCTCTATCGACCCGGCCCGATGGCGATGATCGACGATTTCATCGAACGCAAACATGGGCGCCGCAAGATTGAGTATGAATTGCCGGAATTGAAAGAAATCCTTCAGGAAACGCTCGGCGTCTTCGTCTATCAGGAACAGGTCATGCAAGCGGCCAACAAACTTGCCGGCTACTCCTTGGGAGAAGCCGATCTGCTGCGCCGCGCGATGGGAAAGAAGAAGCCGGAAGAAATGGCGGCGCAACGCGAGCGCTTTGTGCAGGGCGCGACGAAAAATGGATTTCCATCGAAAAAGATCGAGAAGATTTTCGACCTAATGGCGCAGTTTGCGGGATACGGATTTAATAAGTCGCACTCGGCGGCGTATGCACTGCTGGCGTATCACACGGCGTATTTGAAAACGCATCATCCGCTGGATTTTATGGCGGCCTTGCTGACTTCGATTACGGGCGATACAGACAGCGTGGTGAAGTACATCAACGAATGTCGCGAGATGGGGATTGCGGTTGAGCCTCCGGACATTAATGTCAGCGATGCGAATTTTACGCCGCATGGGCAGGCGATACGGTTTGGACTGGCGGCCGTGAAGAACGTGGGCGGGAATGCGATCGAGTCAATTGTCGCGGCGCGGAAAAAACTGGGAACAAACTTCAAGTCGATTTACGAATTCTGCCGAGAAGTCGATTTACGGATGCTCAACAAGCGCGTTCTCGAGTCGTTGAATAAGAGCGGTGCGATGCGCGCTTTCGGCAATAGGGCTCAAGTGGCGCATGTGTTGGATAGAGCGATTGAATGCGCCCAGAAAGCGCAGCGAGACGCCGAAATGGGCCAGTATGGGCTGGTTCTGACCTTGATGGCCTCGGCGGAAGAAGAAGTTGCCGGCGACGAAAAACTCCCCAACCTGCCCGACTGGGATGAGCATACACGCCTGGCGGCGGAGAAGGAAATTCTCGGATTTTTTATTACGGGGCATCCGATGGAGAAGTACAAAGAGAAGCTCGCAGACTTGAACGCGTTCTCCACCGAAGACATTGCGGCAATGAAAAAATCTACGGGCAAGGATGAGAACGTCACCACGGCGGGATTGATTTCAGGGCTTCGTGTGGCGAAGTCACGCCGTGGCGAGTTGTGGGCGCAGGCTTCGCTCGAAGATATGTTGGGGAAAGTCGAGCTGCTGGTTTTCCCGGAGGCCTATAGGAAATTGGCGGAGAAGGTGAAGCTCGAAGTTCCGGTGCTGATTCGCGGAGGCGTCCGCATTGAAGAGGGCGCAAATCCTAAGGTCACGGCGAATGAGATCATTCCGCTCGACGAAGCGCGAGTGCCGTTGCCGAAGGCCTTGCGTATTCGGATTCCGCTCGGCAGCGCGACTGATGGCACGGTCGATGCCTTGTATGCGCTCTGCCGCGAGCGCAAGGGTGAGGCGAAGGTTTTGTTTGACGTGGAGCGGGAAGGCGATTTTATGGTGGTGATGGAAGCTGAAGGCTATAATGTGATGCCGGATCGCAGTTTTCTCGGCCGTGTCGAAGAGTTGTGCGGGCGCGGCAGCGTACGCGTTATCAGTTGATCGTGCAGGGCTAGAAATGCGGCCGATGAGACGAGCGAAAATAAAACGGGCCGAGAAGATCGACCATGCCGCGGCCGGCAGTGGGGAAAATCCCGCACTGGCGGGCGCGGATTTTATGCTTTCCATAGTGGAAGCGCATCACACCGGCAAGAATGAGAATGTCATCAAAATGGATTCTGGATTGAAGGCGCAACAGGAGCTGGAAAAAATCGAAGCGCAGATCACGCGGCTGCAGGCGGTGGAGGGACAGAAGCCGGATACGCTGCGACAGATTCAGCAATTGCATGACCGGGTGGACCACCTGCGGCGGGAGATTTCTTCGCAGGAGAGCGCGTGGGAGCGGACGGAACTGGCGCGGCATCCGCAGCGGCCGTACACGCTCGATTATGTCGAACGCATTTTTACTGACTGGAGCGAGATTCACGGCGACCGCGGTTTTCGCGACGATCCGGCGATTGTTTGCGGGATGGCTCGCTTCCACGGCGAAGAAGTAATTGTGGTCGGACAGCAGAAGGCGCGCGACGCGAAGCAGCGCGTGTATCGCAATTTTGGCATGCCGCATCCGGAGGGATATCGGAAGGCGCTGCGGGTGATGAAGATTGCGGAGAAATTCAAGCGGCCGATTTTTACTTTTGTCGATACCGATGGCGCTTATCCTGGATTGCATGCCGAAGAGCGCGGCCAAGGAGAAGCGATCGCGCGCAATCTGCTGGAGATGGCGCGGCTGGAAGTGCCGATTGTTGCTACGGTGATTGGCGTTGGCGGCAGCGGAGGGGCATTGGCGATTGCTGTGGCTGACCGCGTCCTCATGATGGAAAATGCGGTGTACTCGGTGATTTCGCCGGAGGGCTGCGCGTCGATTATGTGGCGCGATGCCAGCAAGAAAGACCTGGCAGCGGAGGCCATGAAGATCACCGCAAAGGATTTGAGCGAACTTGGCTGCATTGACGGCATCATTCCAGAACCACCCGGGGGCGCGCACAAGGATCACGCGCGGGCAGCGGAGTTGCTGGGTGCGGCGTTGCAACAGAATCTGGCTGCGCTAAAGGGATTGCCGGTGGGCGAGTTGCTGGAAACCCGCTATCACAAGTTCCGGAGTATGGCGCAGTTCTTTCAGGTGGAAGCGTAACAGAAAGCTCTGGACGCACGCCGGCCCACCAACAACAACTTCTTACAAAATCGGCAGGTGCAGGCATGGTTGCACCAGGAAATTCAGCGCGTTAATTTGATGCAATGCTTTTTCTACCAGCGAAGCGTTGCATTCTTCGAGCGTAATCAAGAATGGCAGATGGGATTTCGGGCAACCCGGTTTTTGCAGAACCGCGTCGATGTTAATGTGGCACTCAGAGAGAATGGTAGCGAGCGCGGCGATGATGCCGGGGCGGTCCTTCACCAGAAAGCGGAGATAGTGTTTGGCGGTGAAGTTGGCGGTGACAGTGGGCGTCATCTCAGCAAGAGATGCTGAGGCGATCGTTGGATCTGCCGTGGTTTTTGTCATGGCTACTGTGGCTTGTTTGGAAGAAGTGATCGCTAGAATATCGGACACTACCGCGACCGCAGTGGGATGACCGCCAGCTCCGTGCCCTCCAAAAACAGTTTCTCCTCCGTACTTGCCGGTTGCTACTACTAAATTTTGGCTGCCTTCCACGCGCGCCAGGGGTGACGAAAGCTCAACCAGCGCGGGTTGGACCGCGGCAAACAGTTGGCCGTTTTTTAATTCCGCCCACGAGATCTGGCGAATGGTGCATCCAAGCTGCTGGGCATATTCGAAGTCGACGGAGTCGATTGGGGAAATGGATCGTGCCACGATACTTTCGAGTTTGACGTTGCAGTGGAGGCCGACACGCGCCAGGATGGCGAGCTTGGCGCGGGCGTCGAGTCCGTCGATATCTTCGGTGGGATCAGCCTCGGCGAAGCCGAGCTTCTGCGCCTCGCTGAGAGCAGTGGCGAAGGGGATACCATTCGCTTCGATCTGGCTGAGAATGTAGTTGCAGGTGCCGTTGAGAATGCCGCGAATCTGGAACAGATCATCACCAGCTAATCCTTCGTGCAATCCCGAGATGACGGGCACGCCGCCGGCGACGGACGCGCCGAACTGTATCTGTTGTTTCATCTGACGCGCCAGGGCGGTCAATTCGGGGCCGCAACGCGCGATCAACTGCTTGTTGGCCGTAACCACCGATTTACCCGCACTGAGCGCACGCCGGATCCAATCTTCGGCTGGTTGAAGGCCGCCCATGAGCTCGACAACGATCTCCACGTCGGAGGATAGAACGTCGTCGATGTTCTCTGTCCACCGCACGGTGGAGGGAAGCCAATCTACTTTTTTTCGCTCTACGTTGCGATTGAGGATGTGAGTCAGGCGGAGGCGGGTGTTTGAACGTTCGCAGAGAATTTTCGCCACCGAACTGCCGACGGTGCCGAAGCCGAGCAGAGCGACATTGCAGATTTGCCCCATCGTTCTATTATCGCCGAAGGCGAGGAGATCAATGCAATTGGATCATGGGAAGTGCCGACGGCTATTGTCGATCCCATTTAATCGGTAGTTGTGCCGTTTGATTCTCCCGATTAGCGTTAGAATTCCAACCGAAAAGATGATGACAATTGCGATCAATTGGGGCTTGGCGAAGTGCTCCTGTCCTTCATGGAGCGCAAATGCAGACGAATCGGCACTTAGAAGTTCACTTGCCGGTCTCGATGCTTGCAATTCATCATTGCACTGGTGGTTCGGATTCTTCACATTCTTAGTCGCTTTTGGTGTTGCGCTGGAAGTATTTTTTGTCGTTTGGGAATATCTAGAAGAATTGCATGATCTTAGGCGCTGTCTCATACCTCCCCCGAAGAGTCCCAACGCGGCGCTGTTCGTTTTGGGGCTCTTCGGCGCGGGCTTGGTTGCTGCTGGCGTATCTGGGGAGTTCTGGAAAGAGTCACAGATCGCAACTGTAGAGACATGCATTCGCAGGGGCAATGACACGCTTTTCTTGCTGCTCTCAAAAGAAGCCGGCGATGCCAAGAGTTCTGCCAAAATCGCACGCGAGGAACTCGACGCCGTAAAGCAAGAGGCTGATGAAATCCAAAAACAACTAGATGCCGCATCGAGACAGTTAGGCATAGTTGAACATACCGTCCGAATCCGAGGCCCAAGATCGCAGCTGCTCATTCCCCACAAAAATGAGTTTGTTAAATCATTGCTACCATTCGCGGGGCAAAAAGCATTGATACTATTATGCGGACACAGGGAGACTATTCCACTCGAGCAGCACCAATTGGCGCAAGCCATCGTTGTCCTCCTTAACAGCAATCCGCCGTTAGGAGTGGGCTGGAAGGTGTATTCAAATATATGGGAATCCTGTCCAGTGTCTGGTCCAAGCGGAGACGACGGTAATCTAGTCACCAATTCAACTGCTGCTCCCCCCAATGTCGTTAAAGCGGCCGTAGCATTGACGGACGCACTCAACGCGCTAAACATAAGCACAATTAATCTCACCGCTGATCCAAAACAGGAAGCGGCCGTGATACGTTTCTTCGGGATCGCATCGCCGGGAGAACTGGCGATAAAGAATCCGGATATGTTAGTTCTTGTGGTGGGACCTAATCCGATGATTGATCGAGGTAAATCGCGAGGACCACGGAAGAGTCCATGAATGCCTTGTTGATGCGAAACGGCACCACTACCGGTAATTCGGTAATGGGCTTAGCTTGAAAATTGCATTCCCTCAGCGGCTAAAGCCACGATGAAAATGCGCCGCTTACGGCACGGCTGAAGCCGGTGCCCTTTCAAAACGAGCGAAACTGAGCCACTACCGGTAATTCCCTCTGCTTTCGGGCGCGTATAATCAGGGGTATACTAAAGCGTTTTCACTCTTCACTCCGCTTAACCTCCGGGCTCCGGGGTTTGCCCGGTTCATAGTTTGATGGGTTCACACCAGAAAGGCGCAGGGAATGGCCACTACCGATATCGTGCCCCATGAAGCGCACGGTCAATTGGGGCAAAGGCGCGTTGTCAATGACATGAGCATTCAGGTTGCTACCGTGAATGGCTCAGGATCGCAAAGTTCCAACACAGTTTTGTTGCGTAGCATTTTCCAGATGGGTGTGCCCATTTCGGGGAAGAATTTGTTTCCTTCGAATATCGCGGGGCTGCCGACGTGGTTCACAATTCGCGCCAGTAAAGATGGCTACATCGCGCGCAAGAAGGAAATCGACCTGCTGATCGCAATGAATGGGGAGACGGCGCAGGACGATGTGAAGACGTTGAGCGCGGGCTCGGCGGTGCTTTATGACGAGCCATTGGCGCTGGATAAGGTGCGCGGCGATTTGATTTATTACGCGGTGCCGTTCGACAAGCTGGCGGCGACAGTGGGTGCCGATGCCAAGCTGCGGAAGCTGATCAAGAACATGATCTATGTGGGGGTCGCGGCGCAACTGCTGGAGATCGATTATGCGGAGGTCGAGAAAGCGATCCGCAAGCAGTTTTCGACGAAAGTGAAAGCTGCCAATCTGAATCTGGCGGCCGCCAGGGCGGGTTACGACTATGCAGTTGCGAATCTTACCAAGCGCGATCCGTTTTATATTGCGCGCATGGATAAGACCGCGGGAAAGATCATCGTCGATGGCAATTCTGCGGCGGCCATGGGATGCATGTTCGCCGGTTGCACGGTGGTGACATGGTATCCGATCACGCCTTCGTCGTCGCTGGTCGAGACGATGATCGAATATATGAAGGAGTATCGCGTCGGGCCGGATGGCAAGGCGACGTTTGCCATCGTGCAGGCGGAAGACGAACTGGCGGCAGTGGGCATGGTTATTGGCGCGGCCTGGGCGGGCGCGCGCTCGATGACGGCGACGGCGGGTCCGGGAATTTCGTTAATGGCGGAGTTCACGGGGCTGGCGTATTACGTAGAAATTCCGGCGGTGATCTGGGACATTCAGCGGGTGGGGCCGTCGACGGGATTGCCCACTCGGACCTCGCAGGGCGACATACTCTCTACCGCGTTTCTCAGTCACGGCGACACCAAGCACATCATGCTGTTTCCGTGCTCAGTCAGCGAGTGCTTCACCATGGCGCAGGAGGCTTTTGATCTCGCCGAACATTTTCAGACGCCGGTGTTTGTCATGTCGGACCTGGACCTGGGGATGAATAACTGGATGTCGGATCCATTTCCTTATCCGGAAAAGCCGATTGATCGCGGGAAGGTGTTGAGCAAAGAAGAGCTCGTAAAAGCGGGCGGATTTTCGCGCTACAAGGATATCGATGGCGACGGCATTGGTTATCGCACGCTGCCCGGGACGGATCATCCGGCTGCGGCGTGGTTTGCGCGTGGCAGCGGGCACAACGAAAAGGCGCAATATAGCGAGCGCCCGGACGATTTCGAACGCAACATGGAACGGATTAACAAGAAGTTTGCGACGGCACGCTCGTTTGTCCCACGGCCGGAATTAGAGGGAAGCGGCAAGGCGAAGGTTGGCATTCTTGCTTTCGGCACATCGCACTGGGCAATCATTGAGTCGCGCGATCAACTAGCCAAGGAACACGGGTTGGAGACCGACTATCTGCGGTTGCGTTCGTTTCCGTTTACGCGCGAGGTGCACGAATTCATTGAAAAGCACGAACGCGTGTATGTAGTCGAGCAAAATCGCGATGGGCAAATGGCTAGCCTGCTCAAACTCGACATCAAGCCTGAGTTGACTCCGCGGTTGCGGTCGATCTGCCATATTCATGGATTGCCGATTGATGCGCGATCTGTAACTGACGAGTTGATGATGATGGAGGGCAAGTAATATGGGGACCACGACGACGAATCCGCCGGCACCGACTCCTGCGCCGAAGACGAATCGCATCGGATTGCAGGTAGTGGACTATCGCGGTGGCAAAACTACGCTCTGCGCGGGCTGCGGCCACAACGCGATTTCCGAGCGCATTATTGACGCAATGTACGAGATGGGCGTGCCACCTGAGCGCGTGGCAAAGTTCAGCGGGATCGGGTGCTCTTCGAAGAGTCCTGCGTATTTTATGAACCGGTCGCACAGCTTTAACTCCGTGCATGGACGCATGCCGTCGGTGGCGACGGGCGCAGTACTCGCCAACAAAAACCTGATGGCTCTCGGCGTAACGGGTGATGGCGATACGGTTTCGATTGGCGCCGGGCAATTTATCCATCTGATGCGGCGCAATTTGCCGATCATCTATGTCATCGAAGACAACGGCTGTTACGGCCTGACCAAAGGCCAATTCTCGGCGACCGCAGATCTGGGATCAACGCTGAAGAGTGGGATCGCGAACGATCTGCCGCCGGTCGATACTTGCGCGATGGCGATTCAGTTGGGCGCAACGTTTGTGGGCCGGTCGTTTTCTGGCGATAAGCGGCAGCTACACACCATGCTTAAGGCGGCGATTGCTCATCGCGGAACGGTGATGCTGGATGTGGTTTCACCGTGCGTAACGTTCAATGATCATGAGGGCTCGACCAAATCCTATAAGTACATGCAGGCGCATGAAGAGGCTCTGAACGAAGTGAGCTTTGTGCCTTCGTTTGAAGAGATCGATGTTGACTACGATCCGGGCACGACACTCGATGTCACGATGCATGACGGATCGCATCTTCGTTTGAAGAAGATGGAGCAGGAGTACGATCCGACGAATAAGATTCATGCGGTGCAGCGCTTGATGGAGTCGCGCGAAAAAGGTGAGGTGCTGACGGGCGTGTTTTACATTAACGCTCATGCGCCGAGCTTTATCGACATGCTGAATGTTACCGATCAGCCGCTGGCGACTTTGCCGGAGTCGGTGACCCGCCCGAGCCGCGAAGTGCTGGCAAAGTGCATGGAAGAACTGCGGTAGCTTGCTATGGTCGCCGCTACGCGATTGGGTACGCGGCCACGCTCGCGGGATCGCAGAGCTCGATACGGTTCCGTCCTTTATTCTTTGCCTCGTAGAGGGCGGAATCAGCTGTCTGCAAAGCCACGTCAACGTCGGCCGCAGGTCCTTCCAGGGTAGTGACGCCGACGCTGACGGTAACCGGGATCGCCAACTGGCCGATGACTAGCTTATCCGCGCCTACGCTGAGGCGCAACCGCTCCGCGACTGCCGCGGCTTCGCTAAGTGCGCAACTTGGGAGCAGCACCAAAAATTCTTCTCCGCCCAACCGGCCGACCGAATCGTAGGGGCGCAATGCCACGGCGATTTTGAGAGCGAGTTGTTTAATGACTTCATCGCCTACCGGGTGCCCGTACGTGTCGTTGACGGCTTTGAAGTGATCGATGTCTACGATGAGCAATCCCATCTGCTGGTGCGTGCGTTTGCAACGCGAGGCCTCCCGCATCAGCAAATCCATAATCCCAGAACGGTTGTGAATGCCGGTCAAAGAATCGTGGGTCGCGCGATACTGAGTTTCCTTCAAATCGCTTACCAGACGGCGCTCAACATCGAGCTGGCTCGCGAGCATGCAATTAACGTGCAGCAAGTCGCTTGCGCTCTTGGCTTCCGATTTAAAGATAGAGAACATACTAATGAAAAGCCCGGTCAGCATCGTAATGTGTCCTGAAATCTTGAGCGCATGACCGACAAAATATTGGGCATCGAGGGTGTGCTCGTAGAAAGAAAAGTAACCTAATCGACTGCTTCCGTAGAGAATGAGAGAGATTACCAGCCAATGCTCAAAATCGTCAGACTTCCACCAGCCCTTTCGTAAATATCCGATCACCGCAAGCGCAAAGAAAAAAGACGGCACAAAGTCGGCGGGGCGATGGATCAGGTGATCGGGGTGGAACGGCGGAGGCACTTCTAGGAGCGCAAAAAAAAGGAAGGTGACGACAAACCAGATTCCGACCAGCAGGTAAACCAAGTTGTCCTTGATACCGATCTCGGTTGCCTGCAACATCTCTCTTCGCCATGCGATAAGACTTGCGCACATGAGCACGGAGATAAAGATTGAGGACATGATTCCGCTCCACGGCGGGAGGTCGGAAAGCGAGGCGGGAATATGGCCGTTCATGAACGATGCTGTGACAAGGGTATGGCAGGCATCGAGAAGTGCGCCTCCCAGGAAGCCGGTACCAATAAACAAGAAAGTGCTGCTCTTTTTCGAGTAATAACGGAACAGGGCCATGATGCCAGCGAACAATCCCAGTAGGGTGGAGAGGGTTTCAATCCAGGTGTGCAAGTCGGAACTGGCCGTCCATGAGGAGTTGTGCAGGGGGAAGCCGCCGAGCAGGAGCGGCACGGTCAGAAGAAGGTAGCCGAGTCCGCGTCGTCGGGCGCGCAGTAGCGGCGGAGTGTCCATCGCAATGTTCCATCGGCAGATTGATGTCCTTCGATTAGTAAGGCGTTTGATGGGGCGGTTGCAACCATTCAAGTTATTTGCGGCGGGTTGTATAAAAGTGCACAGACATAGAGCTGTGCGACTTCATAGTATAGCTAGACGCAAAATGACGTCAAATTGCGCGCGTTAGGAGAAAATGTGAAATCTCTGGCCGTTCTTCTGCTGGTTCTGTCGTCGTTTTCAATTGGCGCTTTTGCCCAAACCGATATCACTCTTGGAACCGCTGACGAGTTTGCTGTGCTTGCTGGATCTGGTATTACCAACGTCAGCGCATTCACCCACATAATCGGCGATGTAGGCAGTTCTCCAACGCCCGCTGTAACTGGCCTCCTGCCAAAGCAGGTGAAAGGCACGCTCTATCTGGCTGCGAGTCCGGTGACGATACAGGCGCAGACGGACCTGACCACGGCCTACAATGAAGCATTTAACGCGCCCTGCGGCACCGATCTTACCGGCAAGGATCTGAGCGGGCTGACGCTCGGACCTGGAGTCTATTGCTTTTCATCTTCAGCGGGATTGACGGGCGCACTGGTTCTCGACGCTCACGGAGACGCCAATGCGCAGTGGATTTTCCAGATCGGCAGCACGCTGACGGTTGCCGCCGACTCCACAGTGTCCATAGTCCTGAACGTTAAGAAGGCTGGGCCCAAGCCGCTTTGGGCCAAAGGATTGGAAGGTTGCAACGTGTATTGGCAGGTCGGTTCCTCGGCTACGATCGGGGACAGCACCATTTTCCGCGGAAAGCTTCTGGCGCTCACCAGCATCACGCTGAACGGCGGAGTCTTTCACGGGAAAGCGCTGGCCAGCAATGGCGCGGTCACGATGTCGCAGAAGGAATTGGTTAACGGGCCGCCGTGCGAATCCCCCGATGTCGATACATCTTCCGCCCGGACGAAGTGACTGAACACGTTGGGCGCTATCCGCCCATGGTCAGTACCACGCGAAAGCGGGCGCGGCCGCTGATCATCTGATCGTAGGCTTCGGCTGCTTTTTCCAGCGGATACTTTTCGATCATTGGACGGACGCCGGAAAGCGCGCTGAACTGCATGGTGTCTTCGGAATCGGTGGCGATTCCGGAGGCCCATCCCTGAAGTGCGCTGCGGCCGCGAATGAGTTGAATGGGCGTGACCGAGAGCGAGTCAGCGCTGGCCCCGACCACGAGCAGTCTGCCGTTGGGGGTTAGTCCATCGATGACGGAAGAAATGGATTTGGAATCGGGGGCGGTGGCGAGAATCACTTTGGCGCCGCCGAACTTCTGTAGTTCTTTCGCGGGATCACCTGCGCCGGTGTCGATATAGTGAGTGGCGCCGAGTTTCCGTGCCAACGCTTCTTTATCTTTGCCGCGGCCGATGGCGAAGGTGCGGAAGCCCATCTGGCGCGCGTATTGGACTCCGAGATGGCCGAGTCCGCCGATGCCTTGTACGGCTACCAGATCGCCCGCGCTTGCGCCCGAATGACGCAGAGAGTTGTACACAGTGATTCCAGCGCAGAGTAGTGGCGCAGCTTCGGCCGCGGGAAGATCGTCGGGGATCGCGGCGACGGCCTCGGCGGGCGCAACCATATATTCCTGGTAGCCGCCGTCGAAGGTGATGGCTGTTATCTTTTCATTCTGGCAATTGATGAAATCGCCGCGCCGGCAGGGATTGCAGGTGAAGTCGTGGCCGCCGTGCCATCCGACGCCAACGCGCTGTCCAGACTTCCAGTTGGTGACGTCCGCACCGACGGCGTCGATGCGGCCGGCGATTTCGTGCCCTGGAACGCGCGGGTACTGAATACCGGGCCAATAGCCTTCCTTTACGAGCGCATCGCTGTGGCAGATGCCGCAGGCCTCGACTTTAATTCGAACCTGATTGCGGGCGGGTTCGGGAACGTTCCTCTCGACAACTTCAAAATCACCGCCTGGCTTGCTTACTTGCGCCGCTTTCATCTTTGGCATAGTTCTTCCTCATGAATTGAGAGTGATGGGAATGTACTTTGGTTGTGGTTCAAAAGGGAATAGACGAGTGGGGCGACGGCAACGACTCTGGGTGAGGGTAGTGCTCGGGACGAAAACGCTGCTTGGTAGTTTTGCCAGCTTTTGCTAGCCAGCTTTTTTCTTTTTTTTAAACTCCCCTTCGAAGGAGTGCTCGGGGCTGTGGCCCGGCTCCGGGAAATCGCTGTCGGCGCCGTCTTGCATGGGGTCGGGATTGCGATGGCCGAGCTGGTCTGTCATGGAGTTGTTGCCGCTCTGGCCGCGTTCGTCCGGTTCCTTCGAACCTTTACCGCGATCGGCATCATTGTGAAGATGGTCGCTGACACTTTTTTCTGGCATAGCAAGCCTTTCTTAAGCGCGACGACGAGTTACTGATCCAGCAGCTAGGTTACTCTGAAAGATCGCAGCAGGCAATGTAAAGCGCATATGTTGTTGTAATGATTAGCATAGGAAAAATTGATTATCAATTAACCTTATCGCGAATCTAAAATAAGACATGACTAATAAATATCGTAAGCATTATTTATTCGCCAGCGACTTCGATCAGACATTGACTTTCAACGATTCGGGCTACGTGCTGGCCGAGTTGCTGGGCATTTCGGTTGAGGAATTCGAGCGCAAGGCCAAGGGCATGGCCCAGCTGAACCTGGTTCAGCAGGGCGCCGAACTTTCTTACCTGCTCTTGCACGATCCGGAATTCCATTCACGTGTCCGCCGCGATGACCTGATCGAAGTGGGCAAGCGCATTCGGCTTAAAGAAAATATCAAGCAGATTTACGAGATTCTCGATCGAAAAATCGACGGATTCCACTTTGATTTTTACGTGCTCTCGGCAGCGCCGGTGGAGGTAATCCAGTCGGCGCTAGAGGGAATTGTGCCGCGGGATCACATTTTTGGCACGGAGTTTAAATACACTTCGTCGGGCGAAATCGAAAGCCTGGTACGCGCTACGGCTGGTTATGGCAAAGTGACGCGGCTCGAGCAACTAGAAAAAGAGCTCGACATTCCGGCGGATCATGTGGTTTACGTAGGCGACGGCAGTTCGGATATTCACGTCATGCTGCACGTAAACCGGCGCGATGGCTTCACCATCGCTGTGTCGGAATCGAAACTGGTTTCGCAGATCGCGAAACGAAGCGTGCTGAGCGACAATGCTCTGGCTACACTAATTCCGATTCTCGAAGACATTGCGGGTTGGCAGCGGACGCAGATTCGCCAGCTGTTTGATTCGTACGGTTTCCTGATTCAGGGATGGGATCGGGTGCAGACCGATTGGGTCACGCTGCGTCCCAGCGGCGCGGTGTCCGAGCCGCCTCCAGTGGAGGTCGAGGCAAATTAGTTGGACGCTACATCCGGCGCTGGCAGGCAGTTGCCCACGCAGCTCAGCAATTTCTCCGCAGCCTCGCCGGGATCCTGCGTAGCAAAGTTCTCGTCCAAGATGAGGACAGTGATGGCAGGATCAATTTCCTCGAGCGCTTTGCGCGCCGGCCTGCCGTGGACATTTTGCAGGCGCGCGGACAGCACCACGAGTTTCGCCTTGGTTGCTTTCAGCAGGATGCGCGCGTCGTCGACGGTGGCCGTGGTTAAAGCGTTGTAACCGGCGCTGCACAGCACTTCGCGAAGAAAAGTCCCTACATCCGTCGATTCGCACACACAGAGCATGCGCGCACGGGCGTCGCCGGTTTTCCCTCGCGAATAACGCGAGCCCAAATACGCAGCGGTAATCGCCTCTTCGACCGAATCGTAAGTTTCAAATTGCTTGATCAGGTTGGTCATTTCCATTGTCTTGCGAATCTTCAGAGGAACGCCGCTGAGTTTGAGGTCTCCGCCCTTGGCGCGCGCGGCCTGCATGAGGCGCACCAGGGCGCCAAGGCCGCTGCTATCGACGAAGTCGACCTGATCGAGTTGCAGCACGACGTCGCCATATTTGGCGATGGAATCGCCTACGTGGGCGTGCAAAGTGTAGACTTCGTTTCCGGCGACGATTCGCCCGTGACATTGAATGATCAAGACGTCACCTACGGGTCGGCTTTCCATGCGCAACTGCATCAGGTCTCCTCTTACGCTTAATGTGAGGGAATCAGGCTTGTTCCGGCGTCACTGGTGTTGGCCGGAGTGCTTCTCGTATTTGAAAAACGGACAATAGTAACCCATCTGGCGGGTTTATGACATTCGGAAAGTGTAGGTTGGAGGTGAGAGGTCAGATTGCAGAAGTGGACCTTTTTGCAATGCGATCCTGCGCAGTTCTGACCTCTGCAATCTGACCTCTCACCTCTGACCTTTATTGGCGGGCTTTTTGGCCGGAGGCGGGGGTTAGCTTCCTCAACCGCTCTCTCGCTTGCGTGGCCTCGTTGGTGCGGGGATAGCGTTGGATGACATGTTTTAACTCCTGCGTGCCCTCGTCTGTTTTGCCAAGTTCGATCAGCGCGAAGCCTTTTTTCAGTTCCGCTCCTGCAGCTTTATTTCCGCTGGGAAAATTCTGTAAAACCAGATCGTAATTCGCGATCGCTTTCTGATAGTCGCCGGCTTTGTATTGAATCTCCGCCAGATAAAAATAGGCGTTGCCGGCCAGATCCGTGTTCGGATAGAACTTGATGTAGTCGTTGAATTCCTGGGTCGCCAGATCGTTGTTGCCGCCGTTGTAATCGCGCAGCGCATTGTTGTAGAGCACGTCGGGCGCGGGCGCCTGCGCGATCGCCTGCTGCTGTTGCTGCGCCTGAGCCTGCTGCGCGGCCATGGACTGCTGCCCGGACTGCAAGTCTTCGAGTTGCTTGCTGAGCTTGGTGAGCCGGACTTTGAGTTCGTCCATGGTATCGGTCAGCGCCTGAATCTGACCGGAGATCTGATCGACCTGCGAGCCGCGATCCTGCTGCTGTTTGTTGATCGACGCTTCGAGACCGTTGATGGCGGCGGTAACTTTGTTGGCAACGTCGGTATTTTGCTCGAGCAGATTTCTCATGACGCCCATCCGCTCGTCGAACGATTGTTTCATCGCGGTCATCTGCTGCTGCAACTGTTGGACCTGGGTTTGCAGTTCGATCATGTCTTTGTTCACGCCGTAGGCGGGAGCAAGGCTAATGGCAAGGAATAGTGCGATAACGAACGCGATGCGATTGGATTTCATAGTTATCCTATTGGATGTCGAAAAGCGGCTGAACGTTCAGCGTACCGCAGCGGCTGAAGCCGCATACTTCCCGAAATGCTAGCGGCGCGGCTTAAAGCCGCGCCCTTTCAAAATAATGCGATAAAAGAAAATAGGGACGGGCGACATACCCGTCCCTGTAAGTTTATTTTTCGTAGACAAAGTGGCCGCGGCGATTTTGCTGCCAGCAACTTTCGTTCGATTCGGTACAGAACGGCTTCTCCTTGCCCATGGTGATGGTCTTGATGCGGTCGCCACTCACTCCTGCCTGAACGAGCGCGTTCTTTACGGAGTCGGCGCGATTGGTGCCGAGAGCGAGGTTGTATTCGGTCGAGCCGCGTTCGTCGCAGTGTCCCTCGATCGTGATGTGGATGTTGGGATGCTGCTGCAGGAACTGCGCGTCGGCTTGAATCGAGCCTTGATCGGATCCGCGAATATCGCCTTTGTCGTAATCGAAGAAGATGTCCTTCACATTTTGCGCGAAGAGTTCTTCCTCGGTGGCATTCGAGGTCGCGGCGGGCGGCGGAGCGGGTGCGGGATTCACCGTCACTCGCGCTGTCGCATCCTGAGTTCCACCGGTGCCCTTGGCCACGAGATGATAGGTGGTGGAGTCGACCGGAGTCATCTGGCGCGAACCGCTTAGGTCCACAGTGCCAATGCCGTCGATGCTGACGTCGGTGGCGTTTGTGGTCTGCCATGTCAGCGTCGTTGGTTGACCCGCGTCGACAGTATTAGGATTGGCCGACAGCGAGGCGGTGGGAGCGTTAGGAGCGGGCGGTGGTGGTGGTGGCGGCGGAGCAGCCTTCTTGGCGCATGCGCCCAGGAAAACGAACATGGCCAGAGTAATTACAAAGGCAGTGCCTCTTGTTATCGTCTTTGTCTTTGTGCTTGCGTGCTTCACTGGTTCCTCTTTTCTGTGCGCCCTCGTGGTGGCGTGCAATCTGCAGTCTGACGATTCGCAGCGTGACGAGGGAACGCACTTTCGGCCAGCTGCGGGAATCGTGCTTGTACTGAAACTCGAATCTCGTTTCTCAGCGCCCGAAGGCGCTCATCATGTAGCTCCTGCGGCACACCCGAAGGCGCGGCCCTGATACAAAACTAACTATGAAAACCGACTACGATACGAAATCATAAGGACGCTATGACACTAACTAAGCCACGATAGAAAGCTGATCTACTTCCAACTCCAGTTGGGCTGCGTGTTAATGCCTTTGAAAGTTAGTTGCTTCGCATTGCTGCCATCCGCCAGCATGCTAAAAATCTGGTCGGTGCCGGTGCGGTGCGATTGAAACACGATATGCCGCCCGTCGGGCGACCAGCAGGGGAAATCGTTGCGCCCGGCGTCGTGCGTGAGTTGCACCCACTGCTTGCTGGCGATATCCATCAGGTAAAGATCGTTCGAACCCGGCTCTCCGCCGCCGTATTTGCGCATCCAGGAGAAGGTCAGAAACTGCCCGTTCGGCGACCAGTTGGGGGACACCGCATAGCCTTGATCGGTGATGCGCTGCAGATTGGTGCCATCCGATTCCATGGTGTAGATCTGCGGCAAGCCGGTGCGTCCGCTGACGAAGGCGATCTGCGAACCTGTCTTGCGATTCCAGGTGGGAGAAACGTCCGGGCCTTTATCCTCGGTGAGACGACGCGAGTTTCCTCCGGACTGATCGACTACGAAAATATTTGGGTAGCCATTACGCGAGGAGGAGAATGCGATCTTGCCATCGGGTGACCATGAAGGCGAAAGGTTCATGCCGCCAAAACGCGGGAAGGCGACCACGCGGTTGAGATCGAAAGAATACATCATGATCTCCCACCCGCCTTTATTGATCGAACTGAAAGCGAGGCGGGAGCCGTCGGGCGAGACGCGCGGCGACAGAGAAATGCTGCCGAGGTGCGTGAGCTGCTGCTGGTTGGCGCCGTCGTAATCCATCATCCAGATTTCTTTGTGGCCTGTGCGCTCGCTGACAAAATAAATTTTAGTTTCGGCGATTCCGTTCACGCCTCCACCAAGGCGAAAAATGATTTCATCAGCGAAGCGATGCGCAATGATACGCACGGCGTCGCTGGTCGCATTGTCGGTGTACTGCTTGCCTAGAACTTGCGGCGACTTTTCATTCTTGACGTCGTAGAGCCAGCCCTGCACCGTGACCTTTCCGCCGGCTACGCCGAGGTTGCCGAAGGCGAGCATCGAGGTGTTGGGGGGCGGAGAATTCCAAGCTGAGAAATTTATCTCGGAGGGTTGGCCCGGCTCCTGCAGCGGGTAAAAGCTCTTCGAAACCAGATCGAAGATTCCAGCGTTGTCGAGATCGTTCCAGAGCGTGTCGTTAAAGGTTTTGAGCAGGTTGACGTCACTGGGATCGGAGTTTGAGGGCTTGAAGTCGGCTGCGGCCAGGCGCACGCGCTCGACGCCGAGGCCGGTGCCGGTGCGAATCCAGTCCTGAGCGGAGCCGGTGGCCGCTAAGATTGACAATAAGGCGATGATGATCAAAAAGCGATATCGAACGGGGCGAGCCGAATTACTCAATTTTGCGCTCCCTGCATTACCTTTTGTAATCGAACCAAAACTCTACTGATACTTTGCTGCCTGAATAATCCGATGGCAGCGGGCCGAAAGTATCGATGCGCTGCAGCGCCCGCACAGACGATTGATCGAGCGAGGGCACTCCGCTCGACTGCTCGACTTGAACATTCGTGGGTCGCCCACTGCGCTCGATATCAAATGTCAGATAAACTCGCTTCGCTTCCGAGACGCGCGGATCAACTTCATATTTCAGCCAGTTCTCGGTAACTTTGCGTTGTACCGCTTCGACGTACCACGAAAATCGGCTGCCGAAGTCGCCGCCGCTTCCGGTGAATCCGAAGCCGCCTTTGGCGCCGCCAGCCGTCATGGTGTAAGGGCCGCTGACCGGGCCGCCTTCACCATACGGAATTTGATTCGTTTCGGGCGGTTCGGGTTCCGCTTTCCTTTTGGTCGCGCTGGTCACGGGCTTTGGTTTGACCTTTGTGTTCTTGTCGGGAATCGGAATCGCTTCCGGCTCTTTTTCCTGTATTTCGGGCTGCGACTTCGAGAGACCTTTGGATTCCGTAGCCAGGACATTCGTTGTCTGGATAGGGTTGGCGGGCAAGGGAACCGAACTCACAAGCGTGGCTCCCATGGCGTCGCCGGTGCCTCCACTGCCCCAGCCCGAGCCCCGAAAGCCCTGAATGAACGTTGCATAGAGGATCACAAAGGCCGTAAAAGCGACATGCAGTCCGAACGACCAGGCCAGCGGACGGCGCAACTGCGCGTGTTCGGAATAAATGTCAGCGTCGTACATGTCGATCGTCGTATGTTTCAAATATCAATATCAATATCAGTGCCCGCCGCCGTGCGCGTCGATGGGCTGCGTCACGATACTCACGTTGCTAATGCCCGCCTGCTTGATGGCGTCCATAACGGTCGCGAACGCGCCAAACGGAACATCTTCGTCGGAGCGCAAATAAATCGCCTGGTGCTGCGGATCGCGAATCTTTTTCTTTAGGGCGGCACCAATCTGGTTGATGTTGATCGGGTCGTTGCCGAGAAAAACTTTTTGCGATTTGTCGATGCTGATCACGAGACGCTCTTCGGTGATCTCTTTGACAGTGCGCGTGTGCGGCACGTTTACTTCGATGCCAGACTGCAGCACAGGTGCGGTTACCATGAAAATGATGAGGAGCACGAGCACAACGTCGACGAGCGGCGTGATGTTGATGTCGGCCAGCGCGGTCTGAGTGCGTCCGTTGGCGGCGGTAAAGGCCATCAGCGGCGTACCTCGCTGACTGGCTGTGGCCGTTCTGACTGCGTCTGGCGCTCGACCATGTTGAGCATTTCGAGCGCGAAGTCATCGTTGCGCGAAGCCATTTCGCGGATCGAGCCGATGAGCAGGTTGTAGGCGATCACGGCAGGGATGGCGGCGGCCAGGCCGGCGGCGGTGGTGACGAGGGCTTCAGAAATTCCGGGGGCGACGGCGCGCAGGGTTGCTGCTCCAGCAGTACCGAGGCCGTGGAACGCATCGATGATGCCCCAGACGGTTCCAAAGAGTCCGATGAATGGCGTGACGGCACCCGTGATCGCGAGCCATGGAACATTGCGTTCGAGGCGCGTGATCTCTTCTGACGACGCAATCTGCATGGCGCGCTGAATCGCGATTGGATTATGGACGGTTCCAGTTGTGCCCATCTGGCGTTTGAATTCAACCACTGCGCCTTCGAAGACTCCCACCAGCGGGCTGGGACGGAATTGTTCGGCAACCGGCGCGATGTCCTGCAAACGCTGCGCCTTGCGAAATGCTCGCACGAACCGGCCGCTTTGCGCTCGCGCACGACGGACCAATCGCCACTTGGAAAGAATCACTGCCCATGAAAGCACGCTGAAGGCAATGAGAATGAAGAGAACGGTTTTGGCGACCGGACCAGTCTGAAGGACGAGATCAACGATTTCGCCGCCGACGAACAACAGCAGGACGGAAGAAAAGTGCATCGGTTTAGGGAAAACCCCTGATTGGAATTATAGACCACGCTCGGGGCGGGCCCGGCCGGGGTATCGCATCGGTCAATGTTGCGGACGATCAAATCATTGAATCACTCGAATCGAAGGGCTCGATGACTTAGCAATTCGCTGATTCGATGACTCACCGTTTCGACGATCAATGGACGTCTCGCTCAGGATTACGGAATTACTGCTTGGGATACATTGGAGTAGCCGCTCTCCTCGTCCTGGGAGTTAACCTCGGTCGCGACGTAATAGTACGTATCTCCGGCAACGACGGTGTAGTCGGTGTAGTTAGTGGAGGAGTCGAGCGAGGTGTTGATCATCTGGTAGGGGCCGCCCTGCGTAGTGCTCCTGTAGATGTTGTATCCCACCGGATTGCCTCCGCCTGCTTGCCAGGAAAGATAGACATTGTGGGAGCTTTGCACGCCTGTGCCCGCCACTTGTTCCACAGTGGGTGAGTTCTCAGCGTTACTGTTGAATCCGACTTGGCCGGACGCTCCGCCCGACGCATTAGGCGTGAATTGAATAGTGACAGGTAGGCTCTGGCCGGATTCGAGAGTGACCGGCAGGCTCAGGCCGGTGATGGCAAACTCCGAACTCGTCGAGCCATCCGAGGAGATCGTGACCGAGCCGTTTGAGGCGGTGATTGTGGCTTGCAGGGTGGCACTTGATCCAACGTCGACGTTTCCGAAATTGAGCGAGGCCGGGTTGATTCCTAGTTGCGTGCCGGCCTGGCTTACGCCGTGACCATATAAGAAAACGTCAAGCGGGGAGTGCGGATCATTGCTGGTTAGGTTCACGCTTCCGCGAACCCATCCCTGAACAGTGGGCGCAAAAGTCACGGGCAATTGGACGCCTGCGCCGGGTCGCAGTTTCATGGGAAGAGGGAAGTTGCCGACCGAGAAGGCACTACCATCCACGGATAGGGATGTGATTCGCAACAGGCTGCTGCCAGTGTTGGTGAGTTGAATGGAGTAGGAACTGGATTCGCCGATCTGCACCTTGCCAAAGGCGTGCTGGCAGGGATTGCATTGCAACTGCTGTGCGTTGGCCGGAGCAATCGCCAAGCCGCTGGCGAGGCCTGCGATCACAAACAGGGGGAAACATCGCACGGATTGATCTTCGCAAAGCGCTCAGTCTCTCGGCAAACTCGGAAGTGCATTTGTCACATCTTTAGTACCGGTTTGGTGCTGGCCGTCCGCGCAGCCCGCTGGGGCGGACTGTGCTATGCTGCGCGTGAATTCGTGACGCGTGCCAACAACTTAACTAAGGACCCTTGTGCTGGCTGAACTGCGACTCGAAAATTACGCGGTGATCGACAATGTCGCGATCGAATTCGCGGCAGGACTGAATCTTTTGACCGGCGAGACCGGGGCGGGGAAGTCGATTCTGATCGACGCGCTGGGCTTGCTGCTCGGCGAAAAGGCGTCGTCGGATGTGATTCGATCGGGCACGGAGCGGGCAGTGGTTGCGGCGGTGTTTGAAAGCGAGGGAAATGCCGCGCGCTCGATCGAATCGATCTTAGAGACGAACGGACTGGATGCGGAGAATAGTTCGGCCGGTGGCTCGGAGAGTAGTTCGCTGATTTTGCGGCGCGAGATTGCCACAGGCGGCAAAGGACGCGTCTTCGTCAACAATCAGCCGGCGACGGTAGCGGTTTTAAAACAGATTGCACCACACCTCGCGGTGATCCACGCGCAGAACGAATCGATCGTAAATTTCGATGCCGCTGCGCGGCAGGATCTGCTGGATGCTTACGCCGGAGTTGAGTTGAAGGACGTCGCTGCCGCGTTCGCGCACTGGAAGCAGATTCGCGGGCGCATTGCCGAGCTCGAACAGGATGAGCAGGACCGCATGCGATTGCTCGACTTGTGGAATTTTCAATCGCGCGAGATCGAAGAGGCGCGGCTGCGGGCAGGTGAAGACGAAGGACTGGAAGCCGAGAAGCGCGTCCTGTCTAACGCGGAGAAAATCTACGGCGCCGCCATCAATGCCTTCGACTTGTTGTACGAGGGCAACGCTTCCACGTCGTCGAGTCTACGCGCGGCGCAGAAACACATAGAGGAGCTGGCGCGTTACGAGCCTAAGTTTCAGGAGGCGCTGACGGCTTTGGAGTCGGCGCGCATCAGCGTGGAAGATGTCGGCGCGACGCTGCGCGATTATGCGGGAGGAATCCAGGCGTCGCCCGAGCGCCTCGCTGAGATCGAAGAGCGCCTCGCGCTGCTCGATCGCCTGAAGCGCAAGTATGGACCTACGCTCGCGCAGACGATTACATTCGGCGAAGATATCCGGCGCAAACTTTCTGAGATGGAGAATAAAGATCAAGTATTGCTTGAACTGCGGGCCATGCTCGCAGTAGCGGGCGGCGAATACCGTGAGGCCGCCCGCGGCGTGTCGCGAAAACGATCCGAGGCAGCTCGCAAGCTGGAGAAGTTGGTTGAAGCGGAGATCAACGACCTCGCCATGCGCGCCAGTTTTCGCATCGCGGTGGAAGAAAGTGACGATGAGAAGCATTGGACGCCGTCCGGCATCAACCATGTGATCTATCGCATTGCGACCAATGCGGGCGAAGCGATGAAGCCACTGGAGGAGATTGCTTCGGGAGGCGAACTTTCGCGCGTCATGCTGGCGCTGAAGGCGAGCGTGGAGGCCGGAACGAACCCGGCTGGCAGTTCGAAGAAGAAGTCGGCGGCCGCGCAGCGCACGTTAGTGTTCGACGAGATCGACACCGGCATTGGAGGCCGCGCGGCGGAAGCTGTGGGGAAGAAATTGAAGGCGCTCTCGAAAGGCAATCAAGTGCTGTGCGTCACCCACCTGCCGCAGATCGCAACCTTTGCCGATCATCACTACGTCATCGAAAAACGCCAAGCCGGGGGGCGGGCGAAGACTACCGTTCGGGAAATTACCGGCGACGAGCGGACGGAGGAAGTGGCGCGCATGCTATCGGGGGCAAAGTTGACCGAAACTTCGCGGAAGCATGCCGAGCAGATGATCAAGGCGAATGGGTAAGTCCGTTGCCTCCTCTTACCGTACAGCCTGGGGTATCCCCTCCCCCCCTATTTTCACGCAAAGTATTCAAAATAAAGGACATAATGCTAAAGTATTCAGGAATAAGGAGTTAGCTTTAGGCTTCTGGCTGCGACACCGGATGGGGGTTGTTTCGGCTCGAAAAAAAATAATTTTCTTCCTATTAGAATCATTGACTTAGCTGGCGGGAAATTCCTGCCAAATCTTTGAGTTTACGGGACTTATTCGTAAAATATTCCGGAATAAGGACTTAGCAGGTTTCCCCATTTCGACGTGTTGTTTTTTTCCCGGGCTGGTCAGCCTTGGGTGCGCGGGAAGGCCGGGGCCGGAACTCGGCTATTTTGTCTTCGGCTATTTTGTCAAAGATCGAATCCGGGATACGGCAAACTCTTTGTTTGCTATGAATCTATTTTAACATTTGGTGTCAAGCTCGATTGTGTCGGAGATTTGCTTAGTTGCGATTCCAATTTCCGGTGTAGCGGCGCGGGGATGTCAATGGTGACGCGAACTGAGTTCTTTCTCATGAACGTGATTATCCCATTTCGCGCCTGGGATGTGAAAACTGGGTAGTGGGCTGTTTTGATTGGTCGTTCTGCTATGCCAAAGAGAAGAACGTCCCTGTAGAGAAACAAGGGACTGGTGCGGGAAGTGTTTGGACGTGGACGGCCATTGACGCGGATTCTAAGCTGATTCTCTCGTACTTGTGCGGTGGGCGAGATGCGGAGTGGGCTTGCAAGTTCATGGAGGATTTAGCATCGCGTGTGACCACGCGCATTCAGATCACAACAGACGGCCATCGCGCCTACGCGGGAGCCGTTGAGGGTGCCTTCGGAATGGACGTGGATTACGCGATGCTGATAAAGCTGTACGGCGCACCCTCTGATAACCCTGAGACGCGCTACAGCCCCGCAACGTGCATCGGCATTCGCACAGCAACATTGAGCGGCAACCCTGATCGGCAGCACATCTCGACTAGCTATGTTGAGCGGCAAAACCTGAACCTGAGAATGGGCGTGCGGAGATTCACGCGGCTAACCAATGCGTTCTCTAAGAAGTTTGAGAATCACTGCCACATGGTTGGGATCTACCACGCCTATTACAATTTCTGCCGAGTGCATCAAACGCTGCGCGTCACTCCCGCGATGGAAGCTGGAATTGCGGATCATGTGTGGACCTTGCAAGAACTCGTGTTATTTCTGGAATACAAAGAACTCACAAAGGTGGCTTAGGTTTTTCTTCCACAAATTCGACGGTCTCAGACATAACAGTTTGTATAATCCGGTTTGCCGCACACCATTCCCTAATGGAAAATGCCAAGCAGATAACCGCTAAACCGCTCGTCGATAGCGCACTAAAAAACAATTTATTACTAACGGATTCCGTTACTGTGACGGTCCAATAGGTTAGCCACAGCGTTAGAGCCGCACCTGCGAATAAGCCGAACAGGGCTAGGCATGGCGAGGTATACCCGGCTTTCAATGAGTCAACTTCATGTTTCTGTAATGAATACATAATCAAATTCCGGCGGCGGTGAGTAATGCTCGTAATGGAGTTTCCACGTTGGAATGCCATAGCTCTATTTGCCTTCCGCTCTTTTGAGCAAAACCTCTAGAGCTATCATTTGAATATTGCCGCAGGTCTGACACACCAAGGCAATCGAAGGTAAAACCGAACTGCCTTGGCGTCTCATGTGCTGAAAGCTGCCTGGCTCGACCTGCCACAGCGAAGTCCCGCACATCGGACACTTCGCATCTGGAATCACGACTTCCAGTGCCTTGATAACTTGCTCGTCCATGTCCATGGACGGGAAGAATACGCCTTTGCCGCATTTTATGGAAGATTTTCAAAACAGCCCACTACCGAAAACTGAGTAGTGGGTCGCGTGGACGAAGTTCTGCCGCTGCGGCAGGGAGCGCAGCCGGACTCGCGCGGCAGGCGATTCGAGTTGGGAGGGCCGAAGTGCGCCGCGCTGACGGTGTCGGTTGGGTAGGGGTCTTTCGACTCCGTAACTGCTTCGCGTTCGCGAAGCAGTTACTCCGCTCAAGATGACAGTTGGTTGAGAGAGGCGGTCGGCCTGATTGCGCCAGTCACCTCCGCTTGACTTAGCTAACTTACATTAGCTAACATATATCCATGGAAACAATCACCATCCATAAGGCCAAAACCGAGCTTTCACGGCTGATCGAGAGGGCGTGCCGGGGCGAAGAGATCGTGATTGCCCGAGGGAAGAAGCCGGTGGTGCGCCTGGTTGCGATTGAGGACAAACAGGGCCAACGGAAGCCGGGAGCCCTACGCGGGAAACTGAAGGTCGGGCCGGAGTTTTTTGAGCCGTTGCCACCGGAAGAACTTGACGCCTGGGGGCAATAGCGTGCGTCTCCTGCTGGATACGCACGCGTTGCTTTGGTGGTATAGCGACGATCCCGCGCTGCCCAAATCTTGCAGAAAGATCATTACCCAGCAGGACAACAGCATTTTTGTCAGCGCAGCGTCCGCCTGGGAGATTGCGACGAAATTTCGATTGGGCAAGTTGGCGACCGCTTCCGAACTTGTGCAAGATTTCGGAGGCTATTTGGACCGGGAGAGGTTTATGAGTCTGCCGGTGTCCTACGACCATGGGATTCGGGCAGGGATGTTGCCAGGGCCTCATCAGGATCCCTTCGACCGCATGCTGATTGCGCAGGCCGAGATTGAAAAGCTGTTTATCGTCAGCAACGAAAAAATCTTCGATCAGTACGGCATACGACGAGTCTGGTGATATCACGGGAGGATGTGATCCCGTTCACCCGCCCCTTTTCCCCGCTCGCTGCTAATCCCCACACTCTCAAAGGCTTACATTGACCGGAGGGTATATCTTTCGATACTCTTAAAGTAACTTTTCTAATGCGAAAGTGTACCCTAGTGGGTGGGGAGTTGACTTGTCTGAGACTGGCAGTTTACAGAGGAAGAACGTGCACAATAAGACCTTGCTGCTTTTGAAGCCGCGCGGATTTTGCGCTGGGGTGGTGCGGGCGATTGATATTGTCCGGATTGCGCTCGAAGCTTTTGGTCGTCCGATTTATGTCCGCAAAGAAATTGTGCACAACCGCTTCGTGGTCGAGGAACTGCAACAAAAGGGCGCGATTTTTGTCGACAGCGTCGACGAAGTGCCCGAAGGCGAACGCGTGATTTATAGCGCGCACGGCGTGTCTCCCGAGGTGCGCGAAGCGAGCAAAGCGCGCAAGTTGCGCGTGATCGATGCAACGTGCCCACTGGTCACCAAGGTGCACGTGGAGGCGGTGAAGTTCGCCAAGGAAGGCTATTCGCTGATTCTGATCGGCCATCGCGATCACGACGAAGTGATTGGAACGCTCGGCGAAGCGCCCGCGGTGACGCAGGTTGTCGGTTCGCCCGCGGAAGTTGCGTCGGTGACGTTGCCCGATCCTGATCGCGTAGCCTATCTAACGCAGACCACGCTGAGCCTGGATGAGACGCGCGACATTATCGCCGCGCTGCGCGAGCGGTTTCCGAACATTAAAGGTCCGGCGGCGCAGGATATCTGTTACGCCACCGAAAACCGACAAGTGGCCGTGAAGCACGTTGCCTCCGACGCCGATTTGCTGCTGGTTGTGGGCTCGGATAACAGTTCGAATTCCAAGCGCCTGGTTGAGGTAGCGCGCAGTTTGGGCACGGAGGCGCATCTAATCGATGACTGCCACAATATTCAGCCGCAGTGGTTGCACGGCGTGAAGACCGTCGCCGTGACCGCAGGAGCGTCGGCTCCAGAACATCTGGTACAGGAAGTAGTCGAATACCTGGCGGAGCAAGGGTTTGGCGACGTGCAGGAGCTCGAAATTATGCCGGAGAATGTGCGCTTTGGATTGCCGCCAGAAATTGTGGCCACGATCTCAGCCGCACCGGCCGTAGCCGCGCAGTAGTGGGTGTCGTGAAGTTTTTGCAACTGGAGTTTTATGGACGATTCCTCCCCTTACAGTTCGGCCTCCGCGCCGCAGATGCGATTTGGAAAGATCGACGACCTGGGAAGCAGGGTGGCCGTCGCAGTCGATGCGGCTCGCAAATATCTTTTCTCGCAGCAGCACGAAGAGGGTTATTGGTGCGGAGAACTGGAGGCCGATACCACCCTCGAATCCGATTATATCCTGCTCCACACACTGCTCGGCACGGGCAATCAGGCGCGCTTTGACAAAGCCGCGCGGCATATTCTGAACTACCAAAATGAAGACGGTGGCTGGAGCATCTACGCCTCGGGCCCGTCCAACATCAGCGCTTCTGTGAAAGCCTACTTCGGGCTGAAGCTGGCTGGCTTTACTGCGGATCATCCCGCGTTGGCGCGCGCCCGCAAAAAGATTCTTGAGATGGGCGGCGTCACCGAAGTCAATACATTTACCAAGATCTATCTCTGTTTCTTTGGGCAATACGATTATGACGCGGTGCCGGCGATTCCGCCGGAGATCGTGCTTTTTCCCAACTGGTTCTGGTTCAATATTTACGAAATTTCTTCGTGGTCGCGCGCCATTCTGGTGCCGCTTTCGATCTGCTACGCGAAGAAGCCATTCAAGAAAATCCCCGACGAGATGGGCGTGGAAGAGCTCTTCGTCGGGGGACGCGACAAGTCGCGCATGCATTTGCATTGGGCCGACAAACTGATTTCGTGGCGTAATTTCTTCCTGCTTCTAGATCGTCTGACGCACTGGTTCGAGCGCGTGCACATTCGTCCGCTGCGTTCGCTCGCCCTGCGCAAGGCGGAGAAGTGGATGCTCGAGCGTTTCGAGATGAGCGACGGCCTGGGTGCGATTTATCCGTCGATGATGAATGCGATCATCGCTCTGCGCTGCCTCGGATATTCGGTCGACGATCCGCAGTTTATCCGTGCCATGGATGAATTTGAAAAATTAGGCATCGAAGAGGCTGACACTTTCCGCATGCAGCCCTGTATGTCTCCAGTGTGGGACACGGCGTATGCGTTGTTTGCCCTAGGCGAGGCAGGCGTTCCGGCAAGCGATCCGCGGCTGGTAAAGTGCGCCGACTGGATATTGCAGAAGCAGGTCCGCAAGCCGGGCGATTGGAAAATCAAGAATCCGAAAGGCGAGCCGGGCGGCTGGTACTTCGAGTTCAACAACGAGTTTTATCCTGACGTCGACGACACCGCGATGGTCTGCCTGGGGTTGAGTCGGGTCGAGCATCCGAACGGCCGCTATCAGCGAGAATCGGTGCAGCGGGCGATCGATTGGGTTTTGTCGATGCAGTGCAAAAACGGAGGCTGGGCTTCGTTCGATAAAGATAACGACCGCATGGTGTTCCAGTACGTGCCCTTTGCCGATCACAACGCCATGCTGGATCCTCCGACCGTCGATATCACGGGACGGATTCTCGAGTGCCTCGCGACGTACGGATACGACCAGAGCCACCCGGCCGTGAAGCGCGGGCTCAAGTTTATTCGCAAAGAGCAAGAGCCGGATGGAAGCTGGTTCGGCCGCTGGGGCGTGAACTACATCTACGGCACGATGCAGGTGCTGCGCGGCTTGGAAGCGATGGGCGTTGATCGCAACGATCCCATGATTCAGCAGGCGGCGGAATGGCTGCGCTCTGTGCAGAACGCCGATGGCGGCTGGGGCGAGACGGTCGGGTCGTATGACGATCCGAATCGGCGCGGTCAGGGCGAGAGCACGGCTTCGCAAACCGCGTGGGCGATTATGGGATTGCTCGCCGTGGGCGATACGCGCAGCGAATGCGTGGCGCGCGGCATGGCGTATCTATTGCGCACGCAGAAAAAAGACGGTTCGTGGGATGAGCCTTTCTTCACCGGAACCGGCTTCCCGCGCGTGTTCTATCTGATGTATCACCTGTACCGCCAATATTTCCCGCTGATCGCGCTGACCACCTACTCGAAAGTCATGGCGGAGAAAGGCAGCAACTAGCACTTAGCATTTAGCAATTAGTTAACCCAGCGGTTGGGGACTAATTGCTAAATGCTAATTGCTAAATGCTAAATGCTGGCTTTCGTCACCGGCGCCACAGGATTTCTGGGCAGTCATGTTGCGCGCGTCCTCGCCGAGCAGGGCGCCGAGTTGCGGCTGCTGGCGCGGCCTTCAAGTGATTTGCGCAACATTGCGGAGCTGAATGCCGATCGCGTTACTGGCGATCTCCGCGACGCAGCATCGATCGCGAAAGCGTTAGCGGGATGCGATGTCGTATTTCACGTGGCCGCCGACTATCGGCTCTGGGTGCGCGATCCCGATGAAATGTACCGCTCGAATGTCGAGGGAACGCGGTCGTTACTCGAGGCGGCGCGAAAACAGGGCGTGCGGCGGATCGTGTACACGTCGAGTGTCGCAACGATGGGATTCGCGGCAAATTTGAATTACGACAACGTCGCCGACGAAGACAGCCCGGTCGGCATCGCGGACATGATTGGGCACTACAAGCGCTCGAAGTTCATGGCGGAGCAAGTTGCGGTCGAGGCCGCAAAGTCGGGAGTCGACGTAGTGATCGTGAATCCTACGACGCCAATTGGCGAGCGCGATATCAAACCGACTCCGACAGGACGAATCGTCGTAGATTTTCTCAAGCGAAAGTTTCCGGCGTATGTGGAGACGGGATTGAATCTGGTGGATGCGACCGAGTGCGCTCGCGGCCACGTGCAGGCGCTGGAGAAGGGAAGACGAGGCGAGCGCTACATTCTCGGCGGAGAAAATTTAACCCTGAAGCAGATTCTCGACCGGCTGGCGGCGATTACAGGATTGAAATCGCCGACTGTGAAACTGCCGTATTTTTTTGCGCTCGCCACCGGAGTCGTGGACGAGATAGTGACTGGCCGTATTTTGGGCCGCGAGCCGCGGGCCACGATTGACGCAGTTCGCATGGGGCGCAAGATGATGTTCGTCAGTTCGGCAAAAGCCGAGCGCGAATTGGGTTGGCGAACGGTTCCAGTGGATGGAGCGCTGCGGCGGTCGGTGGAGTGGTTCCGCGCGAATGGTTATGCCTAAAATTGCTATCCTCGCCGCGCTGGAGCGTGAAGTACGGCCGCTGATTCGAAGCTGGAAAGTCAGGACGATTGAACACGCCGGACGGCGATATCGTCTATTTGAAAATGTTTTTGAGCATGGAAGTGCAGCTTTGATTTGCGGCGGCATTGGAGCAGAAGCGGCGCGGCGCGCGACCGAGGCGATTATTCAGGAAACTAGGCCAACGCTGGTCATCTCGGTCGGCTTTGCCGGCGCTCTTGATTCTTCCCTGAAGGTTGGAGATGTTTTGCGGCCGCGCACAGTGATCAACGCCACCGACGGCGCGCGAATAGAGATCGAATCCGGCCAAGGAATTTTGGTGAGCTCGGCGACCGTAGCCGGCAAAGATCAGAAGAGTGGGCTGGCCAAGAGTTATAACGCCAGCGCGGTCGACATGGAAGCCGCTGCTGTTGCGCAGGGCGCGGAGGCGCGGAGAGTCGAATTCGCAGCTGTGAAGGCGATCTCCGACGCTGCCGATTTCAGCATGCCAGCGAGGATGGAGCGCTTCGTCGCCGCGGATGGAACGTTTCGCTCCGGTAAATTCGCAAGCCACGTTGCGCTGCGACCGTGGTTGTGGGGAAGGACGATTGCGTTGGCGCGAAACAGCGCCACGGCGAGTGAGGCTCTTTGCGGCGCGATTGCCAGTTACCTTGGTCGTGAAATTCGCAGCAGTCCGATGCTGCCGAATGCGTCGTGGGGTTCTCCTTTGAATCAAATAGTTTTGGACCAGAAAAGAGCTGGACCGTCCGCTGGCGCACATACGAGCACTGGCACTCAGTCCCATACTCAAATTACGGGGAAGTAATACGGGGATCATCAAACCTAATATGGCAGTGGCGCAAACATCGACAGTAACCGTTGACAAGACGCGGGGGCGCGAAGGGGTAGAGATTCTTTCAAAAATTCCTTCGACGATGCGCGCCGCTGTTTACCGCGGCATCAACGATGTGCGCATGGAAGAAGTGCCCGTGCCCGAAATCGGCCGCGGTGAGATTCTGGTTCGCGTCCACACCTGCGGAATCTGCGGTACCGATCTCAAGAAGATTGCGACGGGCTCGCATTCTGCGCCGCGAATTTTTGGTCACGAGACGGCCGGTGTTGTTGCGAGAATAGGCGAGGGCGTTCGCAAATTTGGCGTCGGCGACCGCGTTGTCGTCTTCCATCACATCCCTTGCGGAGAATGTTTTTACTGCCGCCACAAAACCTTCGCACAGTGTGTCACTTACAAGAAAGTCGGCTGCACAGCCGGGTTTCAGCCATCGGGCGGAGGGTTTGCGGAGTACGTCCGCGTGATGGACTGGATCGTCGAGAAGGGTACCGTGCGCATCCCCGACGGCGTCAGTTTTGAGCAGGCGTGCTTTGCCGAGCCGGTGAATACCTGCATCAAAGGTATAGAGACGCTTCGCCTCGAGGCCGGGGAGACTGTCCTGGTAATGGGGCAGGGTCCGATTGGTCTAATCCTGGCGACACTGGCTAAGCGGGCAGGGGCACGGGTAATTACTTCCGATTTGTATCCGGCGAGGCTTACAATAGCGAATAGCTTCGGCCTACAACATACTATTGACGCTTCCAAGGCTGACGCCGTGCAAGCGGTGCGCGGAATGACAGAAGGGCGGGGAGCCGACGCTGTGATTCTGGCAGTGGGCGGGAACGGCCTCATACGACCCGCCATAGATGCCACGCGTCCGGGAGGTCGTGTGTTGCTGTTTGCGCAGACGGTGCGAGGCGAAGCGACGATCGATCCAGCAGCAGTATGTGTGGACGAGAAGGCTTTGCTTGGATCCTACAGCGCGTCAGTAGAACTGCAGGAGGATTCGGTGCGATTCGTTATGAATCGTGAAATGGATCTGGAACGGCTCATCAGCCACCGTTTCCCGCTAACAAGCGGTGTGGAAGCGCTGAATCTGGCCGCTCATCCTCAGCCGGACTCGATGAAGATTGTCATCCAGCCCGGTCGCGATCGGGCATCCAGCACGTCCGCGAGAGAAGGAAATCAACTGTGAATGGCAAGATGACAGCGGCCGTCCTCTATGGCAAAGAGGACATCAAGATTGAAAAAGTGCCGATTCCGCGCGTGGGCGAGGGCGAAGTTCTGGTCAAAGTTCACGTGGCGCTAACCTGCGGCACGGATTTAAAAGTCTATATGCGTGGCTATCACGCGCGCATGATTGTGCCGCCGGCGTTGTTTGGGCATGAACTGGCCGGCACGGTCGAAGAAGTTGGTGAAGGTGTGCGCGGATTCAAGAAAGGCATGCGCGTGGTTGCGTTGAATTCAGCGCCCTGCGGCATGTGCTTCTATTGTTCGAAACATCAGCTGAATCTCTGCGAAGACCTGCTGTTTAACAACGGTGCTTACGCGGAGTACATACGAATTCCGCGGCGCATTGTTGAAACTAATATGCTCGTCGTGCCTTCGAGTGTGACCTTCGAAGACGCCGCGATGACCGAACCGCTAGCCTGCGTGCTGCGAGGTCTGCATGAAACCGGAGTCGAGATTGGCGACACCGTAGCCGTGATTGGCGGCGGGCCGATTGGCTTGATGTTTGTGCAGGTGGCGAAAGCCATCGGCTGCAACGTGATCGCAGTGGTGAAGCGAGATTCGCAGGTGTCGCTAGCGCGAAAAAAAGGTGCGCACGAAGTAGTGCAGATCACCAAGGTTAACGATGCGGTCGAGGCCGTGCGCGAATTGAGCCCGGAGCGGCGCGGCGCCGATGTGGCCATTGAGGCCGTAGGCCGCGCGGAGACCTGGGAGTGGGCGGTGCAGATGGTGCGCAAGGGCGGCACGGTGAATTTCTTCGGAGGTTGCGCGGCCGGAACAAAAGTCCAGCTCGATACGAACCGCCTGCATTACTCGGAAATCACTTTGAAGGCGACCTTCCATCACACGCCGGAGACGGTGCGCCGGGCCTTTGGGTTGATTGCCGAGAAGAAAGTTTGCGGCAACGATTACATCACCGGCGAGGCGCCGCTCTCGCGTTTGCAAGATGTGCTCCGACATATGCTGAACCGCGGCGGGGAGATTAAGACCGCGATTATTCCGGGGCATTAGCAGGCCGCCAACTTTTCGCCACACCGTTTAAGTTGTCATCCGGAGCGCAGCGAAGGACCTCTGCATTTCAGCGCCACCAATAAATCCATAGGTCTCTCGTTCGCGCCGCTAAAGATGACACCCGTTGAAGATTAGATGACTACTGTCACCAGCCGTACGCCGACTGCGCCACTCTCCTCTGCCTGGAGTGTGCTGCCGCCGGAGTACGCCATTCCAGATCGCGCTCCATCGCGGGCCGAGGCGCGCGAATATTGCCGCCGACTGGCGCGCTCGCATTATGAGAATTTTTCGGTGGCGTCGTGGTTTCTCCCGGAGCAGCTGCGCCAGCATTTTTTCAATGTTTATGCCTACTGCCGCATTTCCGATGACCTCGGCGACGAGGTCGCCGATCCGGCTGCGTCGCTGCGATTACTCGATCAGTGGGAGACGGAGTTAGACGCCTGCTACGATGGGCAGCCGCGTCACCCCGTGTTTGTCGCACTGGCTGAAACAGTCCGCGCGTTTGAAATTCCGAAGTATGAATTCTCGGATTTGCTGACCGCGTTTCGGCAAGATCAAGTGGTAAGCCGCTACGAAACTTTCAGCGACCTGCTCGGCTATTGCCGGAATTCGGCGAATCCAGTGGGCCACCTTGTGCTTTCTGTCTGCGGATACAGCGACGCCGAGCGCCAGACGTTTTCCAATTACACCTGCACCGCGCTGCAACTCGCGAACTTCTGGCAGGATGTGAGCGCCGATTTCGCCAAGGGGAGAATCTATCTTCCGCTCGAGGACCTCCACCGATTCGGAGTCAGCGAACAAGAGATTTGCAACGGCGAGAATACGACGGCGTTCCGCGCGATGATGAAGTTTGAAGTCGAACGGGCGCGGGAGTGGTTTGCCCAAGGCTTGCCGTTGGTCGCTAAAGTCGATCGCGCACTCGCCACTGACATCGAACTGTTCGGCCGCGGCGGACAGGAAATTCTCAAAGCCATCGAACGACAGAACTATGCCGTGCTGGGGCGCCGTCCGGAAATTTCCAAATCCCGCAAACTGAAACTGGTCGCTCGCGCTGCGCTAGGTAAACTGATGCCGAGGCCGCGGGAGAAGTGTAGATGACGGCCGCCGTGGGAAATGCGCCCATACAATTTGCACCGACTGCGTCGCAGCTTGAAATGGCATACTCCGTTTGCCGAAGCATTGCTCGCGCGACCGCCAAGAACTTCTACTATGGATTTATGGTGCTGCCGCGGCGAAAGCGGAATGCATTGAGCGCCGTGTACGCCTTCATGCGGCACTGCGACGATATCGCGGACGACACAACGCTCAGCCGCGACGATCGCCAGAACAGGCTTGCGGAATGGCTGGACAAGGTCCATCGCGCTTTGGCTGCCCAGTCGACGGATGATCCCGTGTTGTTGGCGTTGGTCGATACCCAGCGCACTTACCGGATTCCGATTGGACTGCTTGACCAACTCGCCTTCGGCACGGCTGCCGATCTCGATTACAGCCAGCCGGAGAACCCTGGCGATGCCGTGCTGGTAGCGGGTTTGCCAACCGCGCGTTATCAGACCTTCGAGGAGCTACGCCAATATTGCTATGGCGTGGCGTCGGTGGTTGGATTAGTGTGCATCAAGATTTTCGGATATCGCGATCCTGCTGCCGAGCCGCTCGCCGAACGCTGCGGCTTGGCGTTTCAGTTGACAAATATTATTCGCGACGTCAAAGAAGATGTTGGCATGGGTCGCCTTTATTTTCCGCAGGAAGACTTGGCACAGTGTGGTCTCTCAGCCGCGGATTTAGCCGCGCCTCGAATCGACCTGGCTCGTGTCCGGCCACTGCTGGCGCTGGAGGCCCGCCGCGCGCTCGACTGCTATCGCGCCGGCGAAGAACTGATTCCGCTGGTAAATGAAGACAGCCAGCCCGCACTGTGGGTGCTGATCACGATCTATCGCCGCCTGCTCGAAAAAATCATTGCGCAGCAATATGACGTCTTCGGTGAACGCGTGCAGCTCGGCGTTCGCGAAAAGCTCACGGTCATGGGCAAAGGAATTCTCAAACGCCTGCTGTGATGCCACCTTCCCCACAACCTCCCACAGTCGCCATCGCGGGCGGCGGCTTGGCCGGCTTGGCCGCTGGATGCGCCTTGGCGGAAGCTGGGTTTCGCGTCTCTCTATTTGAGCGGCGTCCTTATCTCGGTGGTCGCGCCTCTTCGTACCAGCATCCTGGCACTGGCGAAGTTGTCGATAATTGCCAGCATGTGTTGCTCGGATGCTGCACCAACCTGCTCGCTTTCTATCGGCGCGCGGGAGTCGAGGACAAGATTCGCTGGTACGAGAAGCTGACATTTCTTGAGCCTGGAGGCCGCGCTTCCGAGATTGCGCCGTCGCCTTTGCCGGCTCCGCTGCACACGGCTCCGGCATTTCTGCGGGCGGAGTGTTTGAATCTTCGCGACAAGCTAGCCATCAGCCGCGCCATGGCGGCGCTGGCGTCGTCGACTCCGGAAGATCGCGGCGATTCGTTTCTCGATTGGCTGAAGCGCCGCGGACAGACCCCGCAAGCGATCGACCGTTTCTGGAAGACGATCTTGGTCAGCGCCCTCAATGAAGAACTCGATCAGGTCTCCATCCCTTACGCGGCGCAGGTGGTGCTCGAATCATTTCTCAAATCGGCCGCGGCGGGGCGCATGGGAATTCCAACCGTGCCCCTCACCGATTTGTATAGCACTGCAGGCGATTATATTCGCGCGCGTGGAGGCGAGATACAGTTTCGCGCGAGTTTCGAGTCGTTTCAGATGGACGGCTTCGAGGTTAGCGTGACGGCCAATGGTCAAGAACAGAAATTCGACTATCTGATTCTGGCTGTTCCTTTTGAGGCGCTAGGCCGTGTATTGCCCGATACTCCATCCTCAGCGCCTCTTCTCGATGCGCTTCAACAGTTTTCAAGTTCGCCCATCACTGGCATACACCTATGGTTCGATCGGCAGATCAGCGATCTTGATCATGCCGTGCTGCTCGACCGCACCATTCAGTGGATGTTTCACAAATCTCGAATCATTGCAGCGCGAAATCAAGAAATGCTGAACCCCGACAGTCAGGGCAAGGGCGGCAGCTACATTGAGCTGGTCGTGAGCTGCTCGCGAAGCCTGGTAGAAAAGTCGAAAACGGAAATTGTGGAGATGGCGATCAGAGAAGCGCAGGAATTTTTCCCGTACGCGCCCGACGCGGTACTCCTGAAGTCGACGGTGATCAAAGAGGTGCATGCAACCTATTCGCCGCGCCCGGGAATCGATCAATACCGGCCCCAGCCGCAGACCGTGTGGCCGCGCGTTTTTCTGGCCGGCGATTGGACTGCGACCGGTTGGCCCGCCACCATGGAGGGCGCAGTGCGCAGCGGCTATCTGGCTGCGGAAGCCGTGGCGCGGTTCGCTGGACGCAAGAGTGTCAGCTTCCTCGTTCCTGATCTGGCGCCTAGTGGGCTGATGAGATTTTTCAAATAACGGCTCGTCAATTTCCCAAAAAGACTTCAGTTACGCCAGTTTCAATCCGCGTTACCTTGATGCCATTCTCAAGCCTCCGCGCGCAACGTACGATCTTATTAATATGGCTCAGCGCACCGACGCCGACGAAAATCGTCCCCGTCATCCGCGATTCAATTGCGGTGGTATTGCAACGTTCAGTCGCCTCCCATCTAACGGCATCTTCCTTCCTGGCCAGGTGCGCAACCTTAGTCTCGGCGGATGTTGCGTCGACACCACTTTGCCGATGGAACGCGGCGTACGAGCTGAACTCGTCGTGCACGTCAACTCTGCTTCGTTCCGGGCCGTGGGTGAAGTAAGGGGACGTCGGGGCCATTCCGAAGCTTGCATAGAGTTCGTTTACTTGAGTCGGGGAGGAAAGAGTCTGCTGGCCGATGTGCTCGCGGAGTTGGCGAGGTCGGAGGCGGCCGTGAACCAGCTTAAGTCTGCCCGATACGCGGAGGAGATGGAGTTATTCCGGAGGCGACTGGCAGAGGAACAACTCCTTCTAAGGGAAACGCAGCCGCTTGTGATCCCTGCGCATTTATTTATTTAGCGGCATTCACACCGCCATCAGGACCACTCCACCCGCGACGAGCAGAGCAGCAATCCAGCGACGGCGCCCGACGTGCTCACGCAGGAAGATGCGAGCCGCAACTGCGTTGGCCACAAAAGTAAGCGACGCCGACGCGGGCACGACCAGACTAAGGTTTCCCCAGGAGAGTCCAAAGAGCAAGCTATAAAAAGCGACGCCCATCGCCGCCACCCCGAGAGGAAATGTGGGCGTCGAAAGCACGCGCCCAATCACTGCGAGCGCGCCGCGCCGCTTCCAGATTTCGCCGACGTCGCCGACGCGCTTCATTGAATACGAAAGCAGAACGTCTCCTGTGGTGGAAGCAACGACGATGATCGCAATCGCGGCCCAGGCGAACATCTCGCTCATGATTTCACCTCCTGTGCGATTGCGTCAGGGGACTCATGAGGATTCTCGCGCTCGTGGCCGGGTGTTATCGACGGTCCGGCGGAGACAAAGCCTACACCGGAGGCGATCAGAGCGATGCCCAGCCATCGTGTCGGAGAAATCATTTCATGCAATCGAAAGTGGCCGACGAGAGCGACGAGAACGTAGGCCAGCGACGTGGCGGGCAGCACATAGGTGAGGTCAGCCCAGGACAGCGCAGACATATAACAAGTGAAAAATGTGAGCAGGAAAAGAATTCCTAGAGCGACCCACGGATTCAAGATCGCCAGCATGAGGCCGGGTAGATGATGCAGTGAGACAGCGCCGACATCTTTCATGCCCCGGGCCAGCAGGGAGTCGCCGGCAGTGCTGAAGACGGTGATTCCGGCGAGGACGAGGTATTTTCGAAAGGTCACTGACTCAATGCACCGCTTACGCCTTCGCCGGTTCTGGTGCGGGCGCTTCTTCTTTGCGGTTTTCCTTGACCCACTTGTGGCGCTGGGCGCGCAATTTCAAGAAGGTCCGCGCTTCCTTGTACAAGCGTTTACGTTCGAAATTGTCGAATATCGCCTTCCTCAGGATGCGGTACGCAGCCTTGGGACGGAAATAATATTCGTCGTAGAAGTGATGAACCGCTTCCATAAGCTCAGCGGCGGGCAGGCCGGGATACTCGATCTGCACCATCTGATGGCCGCCATCGTCCACCATTTTTGATTCGCTGGTGATGAAGCCATTCTTCATCGCGAATTCGTGAAGTTCGGTGCCGGGGTATGCATGCGCCACGGAAACCTGAATCGTCTCGACGTCGAGTTCCTTCGCGAAATTGATCGTGTTCTTGATGGTCTCGCGGCTTTCTCCCGGCAGGCCGAGGATGAAATCGCCGTGCACCACGAGGCCGAGTTTGTGGCAGTCTTTGGTGAACTGGCGCGCACGCTCGACGGTCGCGCCCTTCTTAATGTTTTTCAGAATCTGCTGATCGCCCGATTCGTAGCCGACGATCAAGAGCCGGCATCCCGCTTCTTTCATTGCCTTGAGCGTTTCGAAGTCGGTAGTGACGCGCGAAGTGCATGACCAGGTCAGGCCCAGCGGCTTCAACTTAGCGCACAGTTCGACGGTGCGAGCCTTTTGCAGGTTGAAAGTATCGTCATCAAAGAAAAATTCTTTGACATACGGCCAGTAGTCTTTCGCCTTGGCCATCTCACGCGCCACGTCGTCGGTGGAGCGCTTGCGCCATGGGTGCCCGCTGAGCGTCTGCGGCCAGAGACAGAAGGTGCACTGGGCAGGGCATCCGCGCGTGGTGTAGAGCGAGACAAAGGGATGCAACAGGAAAGGCACGTTGTAGCGGCGAACGTCGAGATCGCGCCGGTATACGTCGGTCACGTGCGGCAGGGAATCAAGATCCTGGATGGTCGGGCGGTCGGGATTATGCACGACGCCGCCATTCTTGCGATAAGAAATGCCTAAAATATCCTCGATCGGCTTGCCTTGCGCGTATTCGACGATGGAGTAGTCGAATTCTTTGCGGCAGGCGATGTCGATGACCTTCGCCTCCATCAAGGATTTCTCGGGCAGTACGCTGACATGAGGCCCTACGAAGGCAATCTTGATGTGAGGATTGCTGTCTTTAATGGCCTCGGCGATGCGCACATCGCCGGCGAATCCGGGGGTGCTGGTAAAGAGCACGAGCAGTTCGTAGTCCTTGCAGGTGCGGATCGTCTCTTCCGCTGTGATGTGATGGGGCGGGGCGTCGAGCAGGCGTGCGCCCTCGAGCATTCCGGTCGGATACGCGAGCCAAACGGGGTACCAATACGACTCAATCTCACGTGTGGCCGGCCAGCGCGAACCGGCGCCGCCGTCGAAATTCTCAAAGGAGGGAGGATTTAAAAACAGCGTTTTTAAAGGCATAGTTGGGAGTCTCTATTTTAACACCGTTGCGGCCGCTCTAATCCCGGCAGACGCTACTATTCAGGTACATCGTTGACCTTGGCTAAAGCATGGAACTCTTTGTCCAAGTGTGCCTTAGCCAGGGCTAAAGAGCAAAAGAACCACGCCGAACGTCGTTTTGGCGCATTGAGGCGCGAGAATCGTGTGCTCGCCGGATGAGGGGGTTGAGGTGGCCCTGCTATTTCGAGGCCGGGACTGGCGAGGCGGCGTCTGGCAATGCCCATCTTTCCAAATCGCCGGTGGCGCGAAGCAGGTTCAAACGGACGCGCTGATACTCGAAATCAGCATCCTGGAAAAGCAGATAGCGCTCCGCCGCCTGCACACGTGCATCCGCTAATTCATGCAAGGTGCCGGTCTTCGCGTCGACTCGCGTCTGTGCGGCTTCGAGGCCGGACTGCGCCAGTTGATATTCCAGTTGTGCAACGTCGCGGGCGGCTTCGAGTTGCTCGGCGGTGCGTTGCAGTTTTAGTGTATCTTCCGCGACCTGATTGCGAGCCGCGACTGCCAGACTCTTAGCTTTCAGAGCTTCAGCCTGGGCGGCGTCGGCGCGAGCACGTTGGCTGGCATTGAACAGTGGGATCTTAAGGGCAACCCCAATCGTGGCGTTGTCGGGTCTAAAGCTTCCTTGAGGCAGGTACTCGGCGTAGTGATTGAAGGTGGAAAAGCGGGCATACTGGGCGGAGAAATCGATTGACGGCAATAAAGAGCGATGCTCCCCGAGGGCGCGCATTGACTCTGCGAGAGAATGTTCTTGGGCAACCTTAACGGCCGGGCTGGAAGCGATCGCTCGTTCGGTAAGATCTTCTGGCGCAGCCGGCGGCAGAGCCGGAATTGTTTCTGGCGCGATATCAATATTCGAAGCCGGCACGCCGGTCAGGTTCGACAGGTGACGGCGAAGCACGTCGGCTGAGCCACGCGCTTCGGCCTGATGAAGACGAACCCGGGCTACCGTTAACCTGGCTTTATTGAGATCGACGGCGCTGTCTATGCCTTGTTGCAAGCGTTCGGCCACAGCTTGTTCCATGTGCTCGGCCTGGGTTTGATCCTGCTGCAACCGAACAAGCCTTGCCTCCCACTTTGCCAGCTCAGCATAGGTTAAAACGACGTCTTGAATGGTGGCGTTGCGTTGGTCTTTGTCTTGAAATTCGGCCGCATGCCATTCCGCTTTCGCTGCGCCGAGGAACTGCTTTTGCGCGGGGTTGAACACCGAGCTTTGCGCGATGGCATTCGCCAGTGCCGGTGCGCTTCCTTCGATGCTCAGCGGATAATTGTAGGTATAGCCGAGTCCTGAACCAAGATAGAGTTGCGGAATGTAGGCGTTGTGAAGTTCGCGATAAGAGGCCAAAGCGCGCTGCACATCGGCGCTGGCGATTGCCGAAGTCGTGCTATGCGTCAGCGCGAGCCGAATAGCGCGCTCAAGGGGCAACGGTTCGGCATCGCCGAGCGTTGCGGTCATCAGTACGGCGGTCAGTGCGGCCGTAAGGGATGCAAGCAAATGTGTGGAACGCGAACGCTGCGTCAATCGGAATTTCATCTCTTCACCTTCATCGGTCGGCCAGAAATCGCCAAAAACTATTTGGAAGCCTCAATCAGCCTGCGCAAAGGGAGCAGGCCGCGCCGCGCCGGGAATGACAATTCGCGACGCACAAATTGTAGTGCTCCGGACGCAAGGCGGGGAGTGACTTGGCAAGCTATTGAGAACACCACGGCGAAGGGGAAGAAATCTCACCATCCTCAGTGAGCAACTCGGGTGAGCGCCTTCTGCGCGCTGCTGAAGTTATGAACCAGCGCCAGGGAAGCGCGATACTGGCGCGCGGCGCCATCTTTGTCGCCTTGTTTTTCTAGCAGTGTGCCGAGCAGATATCGCGCCTTAAACGCCGGGGCCGCCTCTACCGGACCAGAGGTTAGATAGCGGCGCACCATTTCGATCGCGAGGGAATTGTTGCGGCCGGCTCCGTAGAGCATCTGGGCCGCCTCGACCAGCACATCGGGCTTTGCCATCGGCGCCTGACTGAGCTTCACGATGGCTTGTTCCATTTCATCGAAGCGCTTCTGGCGGCGGAGAAAAAGTGCAAGGTTGAGCCACGCCTCCGCATCACCGTGGCTGAGATCGATGTACTGGTGATATTCCCGTTCAGCGGTTGCCGGGTCATCTTTCCGTTCGGCGATGCGGGCGTAGACCCAATGCTCGCGGGCAGGGTTAAGCGCGCCTATCGCCTGCGCGTGCTGCCGAGCTTTCTGTTCCCCGCCTCCGACGATGCCCGGAGCGGACAGATAGAACTCCGCGAGATCGAGACGGGCATCCAAATCCTTCGGATCTAATTGCACCGCGCGTTCGAATTCGCCGCGAACCTTTCCCGCGAGACCCGCCGCCGATAAAAAATTTACCCGATCCGCTTTTTCTCCATACACGCGCCCCAGCCAAAGATGAAAGCGGCTGTTGTCAGGATCGAGCGTCGTTGCTTTTCGACAGTGCGGTTCCGCGCGATCCCAATCGCCGAGCGCGTAGTAAGCGCGGCAAAGCAAGTTCGAAGCCTCGGCATCGGACGGAACAGATGAAAGACGGCTATTCAAATTGGCGATAGCGTCATCGATGCGGCCAGCCGCCAACATGTCCTGAAGAGTATCCGCCACACTGGCCGTCAGCGCGCCAAGGAGGATGAGCGCGACCAGGAAAACTTTGGCGACGCGACCGATCATCTAAAACTTGACCTGCGTTCGGTCACCGATAGGCTTGCCATTAATTGAACTGATCGCGACCATGTCATTGACCGAGAGGCCGCTCTTGATTTCAACCTGGGTGAGACTGGAAAGGGAAGTCTCCACATCGCGGCGCTTGAGTTCGTGGCCGGAGACTTCCAGGACGTAGGGCTTGGAGTCGTCCATGCGCACCGCCTCACGCGGCACCACCAACACGTGATCGTGCTGAGCAACCACAATGGTTACTCCGACATTGATGTTCGGAAGCAACTTCAAATCTTTGTTATCGATGATGCTGGTCGTCTCGCCGACGTTGCGCGTGCCGTGCAGCTTTACGGTCGAGGGAACGGCGGTTACAGTAGCGTGCCACACGCGGCCTGGGACGGCATCCCAGGTAACTTCAATCGGATCGCCGGGAGTCAGCCGGCCCACGTCGGGTTCATCGACAAAGGCGCGCACCAGCACTTTGCGCAGATCGGCTACTTGCAGCAGAAGGTCTCCGGCGGCGACGAAGCCGCCTTGCTTCGCGGGCAGCGAGTAAACGATGCCATCAAACGGAGCGCGGACGTTGGATTTGGACAATACGTCCTGCGCCGCTTCATAAGTGGCGTCAGCTTCCAAGCGTCGCGCTTCGACGTGCGCTAAATCGGCGTTGGAATATCGCTTCGTCTGTTTTTGCTTGAGGAAGGTAAGCTGCGCTTCGGCGGTCGCAAGAGTACTTTCGGCTTCGCGTACTTCGCCCGCTGTGGCGGCGCCTTCGCCTTCGAGTTTTTTCAGCGCGTCCAAATTGCGCTGCGCGGTATCGCGATCGGCACGGGCTTTTACAAGCTGGGAGTCGAGGCTCAGCATTTCTTCCTGGCTGCCGCCGCGTTCGGTGGCGCTCAGGTCGGCCTGCGCCGCCTTTAACAAAGTCTGGGCGCGAGCAGCCTGGGCGCGAGCCTCAGCGTCATCGAGAACAACCAGCAATTGCCCCTTCTTGACCGCGTCGCCTTCTTTGACCAGCACGCGCTGCACGCTGGTTGCGACCGGAGCGTGCGCTTCGAAGTTGTTGAGCGGCTCAATTTTTCCGTTGGTCGAAACCAGGCTGCGAATCGAACCCTCCGCGACGACGGCGGTGCGTACTGCGATCGAATCATCGCGGCGCGAGACGAAGGCTGCGAGCACAACTACCGCCGCCAGAATCGCAATACCCGTGACCCACCAGCGCCGCGGCTGGCTTCCCGAACTGTTTCCATTCAATGGCATGAAGAGAAAGCTGCAAGCTTCACTGTATATCATCCACGCGCGGCGAGACGCAGGCAAATGCACGCGAGACTTGCCTTGTTAGATGCCGCGGACTGTCCGTTTGCGTCAGAAATGGCAACCCGAATTGTTTTTGCATCAGGCAACCGGCTCGCCATTCGTCCGCCCGTGAATCGGTGTCGCTCTCGGTACAATAATCAGATGGCAAAATCTTCCCGCTCGCGATCTTCCCACAAGGCATCGCCGCGCTATACAGCTGAGCATGCAGGCGCCGGCCTCGACCACAATTTTCCGGAAATTGAAACCTGGCCGAACCAGTTTCCGGGATACGAAATAATTGTCGACGATCCCGAATTCACTTCTGTCTGCCCCAAGACAGGCCTGCCTGACTTCGGCGACATCGTGATCCGATACCAACCCGATCGTCTATGCCTGGAATTGAAGTCGTTGAAGGGATATCTACAGTCGTATCGCAACCTCGGTATCTTTCAGGAAAATATCGTCAATCAAGTGCTGGAGGATGTCGTCCGCTGGGCCAAGCCGGTATGGGCCGAGGTCAAGGGAGAGTTCCGGCCGCGTGGAGGGATTTCGACGGTCGTGATTGCGAAGTGGCCGAGGGGAAAGAAGATGGTGACAAGGAGACGAAGATGAGCGGCATAAGCCAAAAGATTCTGCTGATTTACTCAGTTTCGATGAGCACGGTTTTCGGAATCGTTCTTTTGACCGGGGCTGCCACTCCCAAACATGACAGCTTCGACGAGCTCACCGTTCATCGCATTAACGTCGTTGAGCCCGATGGAACTTTGCGGATGGTGATTTCAGACCACGCCAAACTGCCAGGCATCATCGTCCACGGCCAGGAGCGGCCGTTTTCCAGCAAAACCTCGCGAATATTTGCCTGATTCAGTTCGGACTCAGCCACGGCCCCGCGCGCCATACGATCTCCTCGGAGTGCGGTCTCTGACTTCTTTCCTTGTCATGCTATATTCGCTCGAACTATATTCGCTCGACTCGTGCCTCCGATCAAACTTTATCCGCGCGCGGCGCTCGCGCTACTGACGGCGCTGAACCTCCTTAATTACATCGACCGCTCCGTCCTGTTCGCGGTGCAGGATCTAGTCAAAGCGGAATTTCATCGCAGCGACGCCGCCTTCGGCTTACTCACCAGCATCTTTTTCATTTTTTATATGTGCGCGGCGCCCTTCATGGGGCCGCTCTCCGTCCGCTTCTCGCGCAAACGCGTAATCGTTGTCGGCGCGTTGATCTGGAGCGCAGCCACTCTGTTAACTGCAGTCACGACAAACTTTAACCAACTGCTCATCCGCCATACCCTGGTGGGCATTGGCGAAGCGAGCTTTGTCATTCTTTCTCCAACTTTTGTCGCTGACATGTTTCCCGTCGAAAAGCGCGGCCGCGTCATGGGCGTATTTTATCTCGCGATTCCGGTTGGAACCGCGCTTGGCTATTTGCTCGGCGGAGTCGTGGGTTCAAAATACGGTTGGCGCGCTCCCTTTTATGTAGGAGCTGCCCCCGGCGCGGTTCTGGCTCTGCTACTGCTGTTGATCCCGGAACCCCCACTCGGCCATTTTGATATCGCGGAAATCAATACCAAAGATCGCGACACACTGCCCAGCCTGCTTCGCAACCCGGCGTTCCTCACCGCGACATTCGGCATGGCTATGATGACCTTCGCGCTCGGCGGTCTTCAGGTCTGGATGCCGACATTTCTCCATCGTGCCCACGGCTACAGCCTCCTCGATGCGAATATTATTTTCGGCTTGAGCACGATTACCAACGGACTGGTTGCATCTCTCGCGGGCGGATGGATTTCCGATCGCTTATTGCGGCGCACTAAGTCCGCACATTATCTGGTGTCGGCCGTCAGCTTGGCATTAGGCATTCCGGCCATGTGTGTTGCCTTGTTCGCGAACGGCAAGCCGATGGTTGTCGGTATTTTTGCCGCCGAGTTTTTGCTTCTTTTGAACACAGGCCCGCTCAATGCCGCGGTGATCAATTCTGTCGGACCGCATGTGCGAGCCGCCGCCCTCGCCGCCAACATTTTTGTCTTCCACCTGCTCGGCGATGTGCCATCGCCAGTCCTCATCGGCTACATCTCGGATAGGTATTCGTTGCGCCTTGCCTTTCTTGGTCCGGTTGTCGCAATCGCGCTCTCGTCTGCCATACTGTTTTACGGCATGCGCTTCGCACCGCCCGTGCGAATGGCGGACGAGTCTGCGGCATTGCCGGTTTCCTGAAAGGCATCTTCCCGGCCGAATGCATTGGCAAATAATTAATTGGATTGCAGGCGGGATTCTCGCACTCGCCTGGTTTTCGCGCATTGTCGAAGCGGCGATCGGCATGCCGCACGTCACCGACATAGCGCGGCCAGAATGGGATCGCAGACCCGCGACAGCAAGTGGCGAGCCCCGAGTCAGCATTATTGTTCCGGCGCGTAACGAAGAAGAAGACATTCGCAAGACGCTTGGGCAGTTGCTTGCTCTCGATTATTCCAACTACGAAGTGATCGCCGTCGACGATCGTTCGACCGACCGCACCGGCAAAATCATGGACGAAGTGGCAGCATCATGTGGAGCGGACACTCCTGTCCGCTTGCCGAGAGTACCCACACTGCCGACAGAGACGGATAAGAGTGTCTGCTCTAAACCGTTGAAGGTGATTCACGTTTCGGAACTACCCTCAGGATGGCTAGGAAAAACGCACGCCATGTGGACGGCCGGCCAGAAGGCGACCGGAGACTGGCTACTCTTCACCGACGCCGACGTGCTGTTTAAGCCGGATGCCCTGCGGCGCGCCATCGCCTATGCCGAAGTCGAGCGCGCCGACCATGTCGTTCTTTTTCCCCGCATGATCATGAAACGACCGAGCGAGAGAATGATGATTGCCTTCTTCCAGGCGCTTTTTGTATTTGGACACCGGCCATGGAAAGTGGCAGATCCAAGGGCGCGCGATCATATGGGTGTCGGCGCTTTCAACATGGTGCGGCGCTCGGTCTATGACTCGGTGGGAACGTATCGCGCCTTGCGCATGGAAGTAGTCGATGACATGAAACTCGGCAAGATCGTCAAGAACTCTGGATTCGCCCAGCGCAATGTCTTTGGCGAAGACCTGATTTCGCTCCACTGGGCAAAAGGCGCATTTGGCATCGTCAACAATCTCACCAAGAATGTTTTTGCCGTACTTTCTTTTCAATGGTGGCGAACCGTGATCACGATTATCGGCCTGGGCTTTCTGAATCTCGGGCCATTTCTCGGTGTCTTTCTGGCCCATGGATGGGCACGCGTTCCTTATGCAATCGCGCTAATTTCACTCTTTGGTATTTATCGCGGCATGTCGGGCATGTCGGCCGTGCCATCTTATTATTTTTTTCTGCATCCCGTGAGCACCAGCCTGTTCATGTATACGCTCTTGCGCTCCATGATTCTCACGCTTTGGAACGGGGGTATCGTGTGGCGGGGGACTAAGTATCCTCTGGACGAGTTACGCAAGGGTATGGTGTGAGATAAGTCACGCATAAGTGTGATAATGTCACGTGTAACACCACCTTCAGAATGCTATAGTACCGCTGTATTACGGTCGACTTTGCGCTAAGTAGCCTATCTAACTGTTCACTAAGAGCCACGGTTAGATGTCAGGTTCGCAATCGGAATCAGGTTGAAGTTCAATTTTCGCAAAGGAGAAAGTATGCAAAAAGTTGTGGCTTTGATTGTATTTCTGGGACTTCTTTCGCTTCCGTCGATGGCGCAAGATAGGGTAGAGGTGTTCGGCGGCTATCAATACCTGCACATTGGCGGTAGCGATGGCGTAAGTGGCCAAGGTTTTAATGGCTGGGATGCTGCCGTAACCGGCTACTTCAACAAATTTGTCGGTGTGACGGGCGATTTGAGCGGCAGCTACGCAACGGTCGATGGCGTAAACGCTCACGTTTACAGCTACTCCGGCGGTACGGTGGTTGCGTTCCGCGAGGGCAAGGTAAACCCATTCGCGCATTTCCTGGTGGGCGGATCCAGCCTCGGCGCGTCCGCAGACGGTGTGTCGGTCTCCACGAACGGTTTTACTATGATGTTCGGTGGTGGAGTCGACGTCAAAGTTGCCCATGCCATCTCGTTTCGCGTAGCGGATGTGGATTGGGTCTACTACCATATCGGGGGTATTGACGGAGGCCCCTCATCCAGCCAGAGCAACAATGTGAGGATCACAAGCGGTATCGTGTTCCGCTTCTAGGTTTCAAACAACTGACAAGTGGCATAGGGCTGCTTCGAGCTGCCGAGCTGAAGCAGCTTTTCTTACTGCGGTTCTCCGGCCTCTTCAATTGGAAGTGGCGCTTCTTCTCTAACGTTTTTCGCCTTGGGAGTTTTCACGCGCTTCGCTTTCGTCGCGTTGTGGCCGGCGCGTTCTACGTCGTAATCGGTGGGCACCATGGGAAATAATAGGAATGCGCCCTCGCCCAGCTGTTTGGCGCGGCGCAAAATGATCTGAGTGCGACCGTCATAATCCTGGATCGTTCCCTTAATCTCGATCTGCTGGCCTTCGAGCTGACGCACATCGCCCATTTTCTTGAGGTCGGAGGGGAACACAACGACGGTGAAGGGACACGCCTTGCCATCTTTGCAGAAGTTGAGCACGGTGACACCTTTGGTGCCCGTCTCAACATGCAGCACAGTTCCGCGGACGCATTGGCCGGCGCCCAAGTGCTTCGCCGCCTCGGCGAATGACACACAGTCATGCGCAGGAGTATTGCCCGCGTCGCACATCGAGGCCATAGAAAGTACGATCACAAAAATAATTGCAACGAAAACAGCAGAAGAGCGAAGCATAGGGACTGAGGCGGCGAGAAGTGCGTCCTCAATTTTGATTGTAGGTGGAAGGAAGAGGGTCAGCGTTGATTCGCGCGCAATTTTTCGCGGCGCCGTGCCGAAAAGGGAAGTAGCGCACCTCGTCAAAAAAGGTGGAGTGCCGGGGCCACGCCCCGGCTGGCCACAAATTCGCGGCGAACTATTCCCGAATGAAGCAAGCCGCGTCCACTATTTCGTGAAAGACTTTACCGCGCCCGCTTCGTCTTCCTTGACGTCAAAGACGGTGTAGAGTTTCGTAATCTGCAGCAGGTCGTGGACTTTCTTGGTGAGGTTGAGCAGCTTGAGTTCGCCGCCCTGATTCTTGGCGGTGGTAAATGCGCTGACCAGCTCGCCGATACCGGAGCTGTCGATATAGTTCACGTCGCCGAGGTTGAGCAGGATTTTTTTCTGCCCCTTGGAAAGCAGGTCGCGCACAGTTTCGCGCAGAACCACGCTGCCTTCGCCGAGGGTGATCCGGCCGCTGAGATCGACAATCGTGACGCCATCCACCTGTCGAGTGCTGGACTTCATTGTCACTGAGGAGCCTCCTTGGAGTCCGCGGGGTTGCCGTGGACGTGCTTGATCATTATAAGTTCGGTGCCCGTCTGGGAGGGGTGGATTTCCACCTCGTCCATGAACGAGCGTATTAGGAAAATACCACGCCCCGATGTTTTCATCAGGTTCTCGGGCGCCAACGGGTCGGGAATCTTGCTGGCGTCGAGGCCTTTACCTTGATCTTTGATGACAATGACCAGGTCGCGAGTCGTACGTTCAAATGCCAGTGTAACCTTCTTGCTGGGGTCGTAGGCATTGCCATGCAAGACTGCGTTCACTGCCGCTTCACGCACCGCCATGGAGATCTTCATGACCTCCTCGTCGTCAAAACCGGCTTCGGTCGCCATCCGGCCAGCCGTTTCTTCGGCATTGTTCACCGTCTCCAACGTCGAATCGAGCGTATAGGAGACGCGATCTGCGGGCATAAAGTGAATGTTTCCTGGTTCCGTCTTCGCCTCGTCGCGCACGTGGCAACGAGCTCGTAGCGCGCCCCAAATGCAGAGCACGCGCGAATTGAGAGTTTGCCTGTAGGGCACGCAAAAGTCAACGCGATACCGACAGTTAGACTTGGGACAAGCTGATTTTGAAGCGTTTGCGGGATCGTGGGATATTTAGCTGCCGTCTGCAGACTCGTGCAGATAGCGGGCCCGAAATCGCCGTACTGGAGAACTCAGTGCCGGGCAAACGCGAACCGGAAGTTCCGGAGAGCAGCCACCACAACGCAAGCCATTTCCCAACACCCTATGGATGTATGAGCGTAGTGGCTCTCGTTTTAAGCGCCTTGGTTGCAATGTTTTTTTCGTCACTTACGATAGGGATCGCGATCTTAAAGTAGCCCCTCGAGGTTGGCCACTGGTTATTACGCGCCCGAGCTGCGGACCGCTCGAAAGAACCGCTTTAGCTTGGTTGGGTCCAGCTTGCCGTCGGTTCGTACGCCGGAACATACATCGAGCGCGAACGAACCTACCTCTTCGATGGCCTGGCCGACGTTCTCGGGATTGAGCCCTCCGGCGAGAAACAGCGGGACGCCGATTCGTTCCCGGATCGTGCGACTGAGCGTCCAGTCGTGAGTTCTTCCCGTCCCGCCTAATTCCTTGACCGCGAGTTTCTGGTTTCCGGAATCGAGCAGGATTGCGTCCACATGCGGTGCCACACGCGTCGATTCCTGCACGGATTCGGGACCGGTCACGTGGATGACCTGAACCACAGAGATTCCAGGCAAGGCATCTTTGAGATCGCGGTGTGTCCCGCGAGTGAGATGATCGCAGAGTTGGATCGTATTCGTCCGGCAGAAGCGATGCTGCTTGATAATGGCGGCAACGCTCTGTCGCGAGGTCAGCAGGAATGTTCCGATGGCGGGCGGAACGCTCGCGGCAATTCGCCCGATGAGTTCATCGCCGATTACACCCGGCCCGCTCGGCATGTGTGAAACCAAGCCGAGCGCGGACGCTCCACAGTCGACCGCCACGGCCGCTTCCTCAACGCTCCCGATGCAGCAAATTTTTACACGAGGCGTGCGCGTTGCTTTCATGAGGCTTACGTGATTTCCAGTAGAGACGAAGGCCGCACGCCTTTACAGTCCCTTACATAGAACGAGATCTACGGCTTTCCCGTTATCAAGGATCACAAGCCAGTCACTGTCCCGAAGCATGACTACTTCCTTCCCCTTCGAGCGAACTCCTAGTCACCCACAGTCTCAGGTAGGTTGGCACAGTACTGGTCGTAAGGTCGCGCCTGGTTGTACGTTCGGATGGCGCCGAACCGCTCCGTCAGCTGCTTTTTCGTTTTCCCCTCAACAAGCTTTACAACCCACGTATCGTGAGTCATTGCTACGAGCGCGTGGTCGAGATTCATGTTCTGATTAAGGCCATGCTTCCAGAGCACGTACTCGATATCTATCGGGTCGTAGTCCATCGGGTACCGCTTCACCATTTCGATGAACCACACCCATGAGAACAGCACTCCTAACCCCACTAAACAGGAGCCGATTACGATGCGCTTCAGCCATATTTTCATCGCAGGTCTTATGGGGATGCCTCACCACGTTAATGCCAACGACACGCTCTCTATTCGCCGTAAGGAACCCAGATATTCTTCACTTGCGTGGCATGCTCAAGAAACCACCGTCCCTCGCCCAGTTTCGGGTTGAACCAATCGATGGCGCGCCCTTCGTTCGTCCACACCTGCTTCAGATTGCCCACCGACATCGCCTTAGCCGCGGCGGCACTGGCCTCATCGCCGAAGCACCATATGGCATCGACGTCGTCGTGTTCAGCGAGCGTCTTCAAGAGCTGCGAGGTATATCCGGTGACAATGTTGAGCGCGCCGCCGGGTAGATCGCTGGTATCGAACAGTTGGTAAAGATCGCCCGCGATGAGCGGATAAGTTTCGGATGGGACAGCGATCACCGTGTTCCCCACAGCTAGCGCCGGCATCACGACAGAAATAAATCCGAGCAGCGGCGTCTCTCGCGGGCAAATGACGCCCACCGTTCCAATCGCCTCATTCATCGCGATCGCAACATTGCGGAACGGAGGATTGTGCACCGCGCCATCGAACTTATCGGCCCATGCCGCGTAAGAGAAAATGCGCTCGATGCTGAGCTCCACTTCCACGGCAGCCTGCTTTTCGCCAACCGCGTCGGCTAGCCGATGTGCAATTTCATCGCGCCGCTGCGAAAGATTTTCCGCGCAGTAATAAAGAACTTGCGCGCGATTGTGCGCCGTGGCCTTCGCCCATCCGGTGGCCTTGCGCGCCGCCTCGACAGCGTTGCGAATATCTTTGCGATTACCCAGCGGAGCTTCTCCGAGCAATCGTCCGTCGGACGCGCGCACCTCCGTGCTATAGCCCGAGTCAGGCCGCGCCTGCTTGCCTCCGATATAGAGCTTGACAGTTCGATCGATTGTCGGAGGATCGATCGCCCGCGCAACACCGTCAACGGCGCCAGTCGACGTGTCAAAATCCTCGTCGAGTTCCGTCTCGAGCGTCCGTGTCGTCTCCGCCGGCAGCATCGGCGCGTTCTTGAACCACGCCGGCTCCATATATTCGAGCAGGCCTTCGCGTCCGCCTTCACGTCCGTAGCCGCTCTCGCGATAGCCGCCAAAGCCGCAGGACGCGTCGAACAGATTCGTGCAATTCACCCAGACCACACCCGCCTTGATTTGCGAGGCAACATGCAAGGCGACGTTGATGCTCTCGCTCCAGACGCAGGCGGCCAATCCATAAACCGTGTTATTCGCCAGTTCGACCGCTTCCGAAGGCGTGCGGAATGTCATCGCCGCCAGCACCGGCCCAAAAATTTCTTGCTGCGCCACAATCGACGTCGGGTGCACATTGCTCAGCAGCGTTGGCGGATAGTAAAATCCGCGCGAAGGCAACGCGATCTGCGGCTGCCAGCAAGTGGCCCCATCGGCGACGCCTTGATCGACGAGCTTGCGAATGCGATCAAGCTGCACGCCGGCAACAATCGCGCCAATGTCGATCGCCTTGTCGAGCGGCGCGCCGACGCGCAAGGTGCTCATACGATCCTGAATTTTGGCGATTAGAACTTCGGCAATGCTCTCTTGCATCAGCAGGCGTGAGCCCGCGCAGCACACCTGACCCTGATTGAACCAGATTCCATCGACCAGCCCTTCGACCGTGCTATCGAGGTCGGCGTCCTCGAAAACAATAAACGGAGATTTTCCACCCAGTTCAAGCGAAAGACGCTTGTGGCTCGCCGCCGTCGCGGCGCGAATCGCACGTCCGACCTCCGTCGATCCGGTGAAGGCGATCTTATCGACGTCAGGATGTTTGACCAGCGCCTCGCCCGTTGCGCCGTCTCCAGTGACGATGTTGACCACACCCGCGGGCAATCCGGCTTCCTGGCAGATTCCGGCGAAGACGAGTGCAGTGAGCGGCGTGAACTCTGCCGGCTTCAAGACAACGGTGTTACCTGTCGCGAGCGCCGGGGCAATCTTCCAGGCCAGCATCAACAGCGGAAAATTCCAGGGGATGATCTGCCCAACGACCCCGCAAGGAACATACTCGGGAAATTCTTGATCGAGGAGTTGCGCCCACCCCGCATGGTGATAGAAATGCCGCGCCACCAGAGGAATATCGATATCGCGACTCTCGCGGATGGGCTTGCCATTGTCCATCGTCTCGAGAACCGCTAACAGCCGCGAATGTTTCTGCACCAGCCGGGCGATCGCGTACAAATAGCGCGCGCGAGCATGTGGAGTAAGTGACTGCCATTTCGAAGATGCTGCCCGCGCGGCTTTGACCGCAGCCTCAATATCAGCCGCCGAGCCTTGCGCAACCGACGCCAGTTTCTCTCCGTTTGAAGGATCGACGGTATCGAAATACTCGCCGGCCGCCGGCGCCCGCCACTCGCCGCCAATGAAATGTTGGAAGCGGTAGCCATGACGCTCCAGCCACGCCACGGCTTCTTTCGAATCCTCAGGAGCGGGCCCGTACTCCATGCTCACAAATTTTTCGGCAATGCTCATTGGCGTGTGCTCGATTCTTACTTAATTCAGTTGTCACTTAACGCACCAAGATTTCTTGCACCAAGACCGTTTCACGCCAACGGATGCCGATACTCCGCCGAATAGCGCCCAGTCGCGTAGTGCTCAAGTTGCCGTTCAATGTCGCCCAGCAACCCACTCGCTCCGAAGCGAAACATTTCCGCCCGCAGCCATGACGAGCCTAGCTCTTCTTTAATCATCGCCAGCCAGTCGATCGATTGTTTCGCGGTCCGAATGCCGCCTGCGGGCTTGAATCCCACCGCCATGCCAGTTTGCTGCGCATATTCGCGGATGACACGCGTCATCACCAGCCCCACCGGCAAGGTTGCGTTCGTCGGTTCTTTGCCCGTTGAAGTCTTGATGAAGTCAGCGCCTGCCATCATCGCGACTATGCTCGCTCGCGCCACGTTACGCAGGGTAAGTAAGTCGCCGGTTCCGAGGATGACTTTCATGTGCGCCGGCCTGCATGCTTGTTTAAAGGCCGCCACTTCGTCATAGAGCGCCTGCCAGCGCCCGCCAAAAACGTGTGCGCGGGTGATGACGACGTCGATCTCATGCGCGCCCGCCTCAACGGACCGGCGAATCTCATTGATCCGCTCCGCCAGCGGCGACAGGCCGGCAGGGAATCCGGTTGACACAGCCGCGACATGGATTCCGCTGCCCTCAAGCGCGTGCAAAGCCGTTTCCACAAACGTGTGATAGACGCAGATGGCCGCAACTTTAATCTGCAACGCTTCAATTCCAAGTTTCTGTTCCAACCCCGGCTGGATCGGATGCCGCCCCTTGGCGCACAATCGGCGCACGCGCTCGTCGGTGTCATCGCCGGAGAGAGTCGTCAGATCCATGCAGGTGATCGCGCGCAGCAGCCACGCCGCCTGCCATTCTTTTTTCACCGTCCGCCGCGCGACCTGCGACTGAGCTCGACGTTCGATCGCGCTAGTGTTGACGCGAACCTCACGCACCCAATCCAGATTGAGAGGAATGCCAGCATTTGGCAGGAGGGGCCGCCCCGCCAGTTCAGCGATCACGCCGCCAACAGAGGCGTGTGGCGCGATGCTCCGAGACTGGTTGTGTTCGACAGGCATGATGTTCTGCGCGAATCGCTTGACTATCGACCGCCGCTTTAGGGGCGCCGACAAACCCTTAGATGTTGGTTTCGGCGACGGGTCGCAACCCCCAAAAGTTTGGCAAGCGACTCATTGCCGTGTAATTGTACGGCACATACGATGAAAGCAGATACGATGAAAGCGGAATACCGGTGATGCCTTGACAGTGGGAGGTTGCGCGGCTACGCTACGGCCCGATTCCTGCGTCTTGTAATTCGCATTTTGGAGGTACTTCTCATGATTCCGACCGACGGTTTTCAAATCCCGCAAAAGTTTATAGTCGCCGCAATTCTCTCCGCATGCTTCGTAATGACGCTCTCGATCCCCGCATTTGCAGCCGGCAAGAAAATCATCCTCGATACCGATCCTGGTTCCGACGACGCCATGGCGCTGATGCTAGCATTGAATTCGCCCGAGCTCGACGTTCGCGCTGTCACCGTAGTGCCGGGCAACGTCACCGCCAAGCAGGGCCTGGAAAACGCGCTGCGTATGATATCGCTAGCCAATCGATGCGATATCCCTGTGGCCGCCGGCGCGCAGCATCCTCTCTTTCAAAAGCTGATCACTGCCGAGTTCTGGCACGGCAAAAATGGATTAGCCAATATCGAATTGCCCCCGAGCAAATGCAAAGTCGATTCGCGTTGGGGCCCTGACCTGATTATCGAATTGGTGCACGCCGCGCCGCATGAAATCACGCTCGTCCCAGTCGGACCGCTCACCAACATCGCGCTCGCGGTCGAAAAAGATCCCTCGATCATCCCTCTCGTAAAAGAAGTCATCATCATGGGCGGATCGATCACAGGAGGCAATTCAACCGCCGCTGCCGAAGCCAATATTTATAACGATCCCGAGGCGGCGCAGATCGTCTTCCACGCGGGATGGCCGCTGACTATGGTCGGCCTCGACGTTGGCGACAAAACGTTGCTTTCGCCAAAATATCTCGAGCAACTGGGGCAGATGCATGGGCCGGTGAACGATTTCATCTATCAGGTGGCGCACTATCTGATCGATCTCTCGGCGAAGTTCGGTTCCAGTGGCACGCCAATGTATGATCCGCTGGCCGTTGGGGTAGCGATCGACGCAACGCTGGTCAAAGCTCCGCCTATGCACGTGGATGTCGAAACGCGCGGCGAATTCACGCGCGGCGAGACCGTCGCCAATCGCCACAACATGGTTGAGCGCAACGTGCTGCACGGCGATCGTTATATGGTCGAGGGCGTCGACAAAGTTGAGCCCAATGCCAAGGTCTGCGTCGAAGTCGATGCCGACCGATTCCTGCAACTTTTTGTTTCTAGAATTCGCGGCAAGTAAACCCGCGAGAAAGCGCCGTCCGGAGCCAGTTCGGAGAGCGACCGTCCTGGCAGAAACTTAAGGAGAAACGATGTTCACACCCCACACTCTGGGTCTTGCACTATCAATGATGATCACAAGCGCCATCTGTTGGGGTTCCTGGGCTAATACTTACAAAGGCGTGAAGAATTATCGCTTCGAGTTATTTTACTGGGATTACGCAATCGGCATTTTTCTGGTGTCGCTGATTCTCGCGCTCACCATGGGCAGCACCGGGCATGACGCCAATCGTTTCTTAAACAACGTTCGTTTCGCCGACACCACCAACATCGTCTCGACCATGGTCGGAGGCGCGATTTTCAATCTCGCGAACCTCCTGCTCGTGGCCGCGATTGACATGGCCGGACTCGCCATCGCCTTCCCGGTTTCCATTGGGATCGCGCTCGTCGTCGGCGTAATTTCGAGTTATGCCTTGCAGCCTAAAGGAAACGCGGCACTCCTCGCCGCCGGCGTGGTTTGCGCATTCATCGCCGTAGTGCTCGACGGCAAAGCCTATGGCAGCCTGGCCATTGCCGGCCGCTCGGTCTCCAAGAAGAGCATCGTCACTTGCGTCGTTTCTGGCGTTCTGATGGGGCTCTGGGCGCCGTTTGTGGCGCGCGCGATGACCAATGGCAACACGCTCGGTCCTTATAGCATTGCTGTCTTTCTCACGCTGGGCGCGTTGCTCTCCTGCGCCATTTGGAATATTTATTTTATGAAGCATCCGCTGGTTGGCGAGCCGGTGAGTTTCTCAGGCTTTTTCAGCGGCCCTATCTCCGGCCACGCCCTCGGACTGCTCGGCGGATTTGTTTGGGGCATCGGCATGGTCTTCAATCTGGTCGCTGCCAGCTTCACGGGAGTAGCCATTTCCTATGCCATCGGACAATCCGCACCAATGGTTGCTGCGCTGTGGGGAGTTCTCGTGTGGAAGGAATTTGCCGGCGCTCCCAGCAAAGCGAAAATGTATCTTGCTCTGATGTTCGTCTTTTACTGCGTGGGAATTCTGTTGGTTGCGCGGGCGAACGGGTAAAGCAGATTCATACGTCGGCGTCGTAGGAGCGATCGTTACAAGTGGAATCAGAATTCTACGGAAATTAGAAGGCGTGAAGCTGCGTGCCGGTCGGTGGTCGCGCAAAGTTACCGCGCTCCTCCGCGAATCACAATCGCAGGCCGCCACGTCGGCAAGAATCCGCGAAAGCATAAGACGTTATGAAAAACTGAATTCCCATTCCGAACGCCATCCATTCGCCACTTAGCCACGAAAACTCTTGACTTTGCATTTCTAATCTATTTATATGGCCCATCGCTAAAAAGGGATAACTCCCGATTGTTTCAGCGGGCCTCAGCCTTGGGAAGTCATGTCTAATTTGCCGCTGCGTCGACGAAGAGCAAGTGGCCGTAAAAGGTGAGAACTAATGTTGAAGAAAATTGCGCTGCTCGTTGCCGTTCTGTGTCCGGTATTTTTCCTTTGTCCGCTTCTTTACAGCCAAGCCAATGGCAGCTTCTCCGGAAACGTTGCCGATAAAACCGGCTCGGTAATCGCCGGCGCAAGCGTGAGGATCACCTCCCAGGCCACCGGCCTGACGCGCGATACCAAGACCGACGACTCAGGGCACTACCTTGTCCCGCTGCTGCCCCCGTCCATCTATACGATTCACGTAGAGTCGCAGGGCTTCAAAACCACCGAGCAGAAAGACATCCGCCTGCAAGTCGCGGAACAGCTGGAGATTGATTTCTCGCTTGTCCTCGCCTCTGTCACCTCGACCGTCGAAGTCAACGCCACCGAGGTGTCCGTAGAGACGGCGAACCCAACCCTCGGCCAGGTCATCACCGCCGAGGAGGTCGCCGACCTCCCGTTGAACGGGCGCAATTTCGTGCAGCTCGCGACGCTGACTCCCGGAACAACTTCATCGACGAACCCGAACAGTTTCTTCACCCAGGCCGCCAGCAGCGAAGCCGCCACCCGCGGTTCCTTCTCGCTTTCGGTCGGCGGATCGCGCGAACAGAGCACTGACTGGCTACTCGATGGCAATGACAACAACCAACTCGACGAAGGCGGAATTGCGATCTTCCCGGATATGGATGACATCCAGGAATTCAGAGTCCTGGCCTATAACTATTCCGCGGAATATGGAGAGCGGGCCGGCCCGACCGTCTTAGTCACGACTAAGTCGGGCACGAATCAGGTTCACGGCACGCTTTTTGAATTCTTCCGCAATACCGATCTCGACGCGTCGACTCCGTTTATCAACAGCGTGGGGAAATTCAATCTGAACCAGTTTGGCGGATCGCTCGGCGCTCCGATTCAGAAGGACAAGACCTTCTTCTTCATCGATTATCAAGCCAAGATGCAGCGCAAAGGCGTGCCGTTCACGGGTTTTGTTCCGACGGCTGCCCAGGTTACTCCCGACGCGAACGGCAACTACGAGGAGGGCCCCACCGCTCTGGGTGCGACGACGCTCAACAACCCGTACTCAGGGCAGCCTTTTCAATGCGTGGGAAACACCGTTACGCCGGAAGCGGTGCTATCCAATGGAAGCCAGACTCCGGGGACAGCCTGTGCCGTCATTCCCGCAGCCTTGGTCAATGCGCAGGGCGCGGCGGTGGCCGCACTTTACCCTGTACCGAATGCCCCCCCGAGTGCCACCGGATTTAACTACGTCAACCAACCCGTGCGCAGGCTCAACGAAGGCACAGGCGACATCCGGGTCGATCACAATTTTTCCAGTAAGGATACGATTTTCGCGCGATTCAGCTACGATCAGGCGACCAACTTCGTCCCGGGCGGCTCGCCAACCTGGTCGGAAGAAAACGCCTTTGGCAGCAACCAGCACATCGAGAATCATGGCCGCAACGCGATGGTATCCGAGACTCACGTGTTTTCCGCGAACACCATCAACCAACTCAATCTTGGATATAACCGAATTTTCAATCACATCAATTCTTTCGGCACCGGAACCTGCGAAGCTGCAAAGTTGAACATTCCCGGCGCTGACCTCGGGGCTGCCTGCGACGGGATAACCGGCTACCCCGCCAGCCTGAATCAGTCAACAAAAGATTGCGAGAGTTGCGGCCTCACTTCTTTCCAGATGGGAAGCTATTTTTCCATCGGTGACCGCGGCTACGCGCCCTATCAGGGTGGCACCAACGTCTACTCGGCAGGCGACACGATCGATCTCATTCGCGGCAAGCACGATATCCGTATAGGCATGACCTATCGCGCCAACGAAATGAACGTGCGCAACAACGCGTTTCAGGATGGTTACATCGTAAACTTTGGAACCGCAACCGGCGATGACATTGCCGATCTACTGCTCGGCAGCATGGGTGTTTTTGCGGCTCACGACCAAACTTTTCTTGGAGCCACCACTGGCCGCCGCTTCAAACTGTTTCGTCCCTACGTGCAGGATGATTGGCGCGTGACTCCCAATCTCACTTTGAACCTTGGCTTTGCATGGGCTCTGGTACCCCCCGAAACCGAGAGCGAAAATCGCCAGGCGAATTTTGATGTTGTGAGCCTTAAGTGGTTCGTTCCGGCGGGCAGCCCAGGCGTATCCGGCTGCACCAGTTGCGTCGCCACCGATGGGCGCGTCGGCATTCAGTTTGACAAGAAGGCCTTGGAGCCGCGCATCGGTTTGGCGTGGAAGCCATTCGGAGGCGACAAGACAGTGGTCCGGGCCGGTTATGCCATTTACCATGATTCTTCGTGGGATCAAGGCGGCCAAGGGCTATGGCAGAATCCGCCCTACTATGCGGAAGTCGATCCCTGCACCTTTTGTCTAACCTACGGAGTGGCCGCCGGTTCATTGTCAGGAGGCTTCCTTCTTCCGGTCGGCACTCCATCTTCGACGACCGTCAACGGCGGTCTTGGTGCTGTCTATAGTTCGCCCGTGAACCCCTCTGCCTACACAGGCTCCATTCAATCCCAAAATCGTAATTTCAGACAAGGCACCATTCAGCAATTCAATCTAAACGTCGAGCGCCAGGTGCCAGGGAATGTGGTGCTGACCGCGGGCTACGCCGGGACGCGCAGCGCGCATATCCTCGTCAGTCAAGTGAATGAGAACATCGAGTCACCCTTAGCTTGCTTCCAGCAAATCTTGAACGGTTCCAACCAGCCCATTCCCAATCCGGCCTACCAACCCAGCTATACGCTCGGCTGCGGCATTGACTCGACCCCTTATGGAACCGCTTGGCCCTATGCAGCGCCCTACCAGAGCGTCGACAGCAACAACAGCATTGGCCAAGCCCGCTATGACTCCCTTGAAATCAAAGCTGAAACGAAGAGCGTGAGACACGGACTTTACGCCCTCATTGGCTACACCTATTCCCGCACCTTTGACTCGGGCATGCCAGACGGCTTGGGAACGAACCCCGGAGCTTTATATTGGCCGCTACCCGGAACAAAAAAGCTGGATTGGGGCCTTTCAGAACTGAACCTCAACGATAGCTTCACCGCCAGCGTTATCTACGATCTGCCATTCGGCAAGGGTAAGTACTGGGGCGGCGACTGGAGCGGTCCGGTTGACGCCGCGCTGGGACATTGGCAAATCAATCTGATTGAAAGGGCTACGTCTGGATTCCCGTTGTACGTAGTCGATAGCAGTAACGTTTCCGGAGAGGATTTTTCTTACAACGGAAATAACTTCGCGCGTCCAAACCAAGTCGGCAATCCAAACGTGCCAGGTCCCGTAGCGGCAAATCCCACCTGCCCCTATACACCACCTACAAAAGTACACACGATCTCACAGTACTGGTTCAACCCTTGCGCGTTCGAGGTCGCCACGACCGGAGAACTCGGCACCGGAGTCCGCGCCCCGGTCTACGGTCCGCGTTTTGTGAATACAGATTTCTCCCTGATCAAGGACATTCCGTTGGCTTTCCGAGAGGGTACGGCTTTGCAATTCCGCGCGGAATTCTTCAATCTCTTCAACCATCCGCAATATTACCTGGAGGGTGCCGCGGGAACTGGAATGATGGACATAAGTTCACCCTCCAGCTTCGCCATCGTCAACAACACGGTAAACAACCCGCGCCTGATTCAGCTCGCGCTCAAGCTCAAGTTTTAGGCGGCCGGCTTACGGTTTTCAACTTCGGGCAGACTGGGCAAGCTGGAATTTCGGCACCAAGTCTGCCCTTAACTTTTTCCCGTCCCAAAAGCTCTGGAGAACTTCGTGAGCCTTCGTGGCTTTGCGGCTTCTAATTTCAAACGCAGCCTTAACGTTCTATCGTCGCTGCTTCTTCTCACATGCTTCGCTGCCTCAGCGCAGCAACGCCGCAAAGTGATTATCAACGAAGATTGCTCCGGCCCCGGCGGAAGCAACATGCAAACTCTTCTCGTGATGATCCAGTCGCCGCAAGTCGAGGTGCTGGGCATCACTGTCGTTAGCGGAGACCAGTGGCGCGATGAAGAAGTGGCGCATACCCTGCGCTTGCTCAAGATCATCGGACGCACCGACATTCCCGTCGTCCCCGGCGCAGCCTTTCCCCTGGTTCGCACTCGCGAGGAAGCGCAACGGTGGCAACAGCGTTACGGAAAAGTGGCCTACGCCGGCGCCTGGGACGATCGCTGGTGGCATGAGCCGTTTGTCGTGCCCACGCTCCCCGAAGGCCAGCCGACAACCAAGGCAGCGAACGAAGATGCCGCCCATTTTCTGATTCGAATGGTGCACAAGTATCCGCACGAGGTAACGATTTACGAGGGCGGACCCATGACCAACCTCGCGCTGGCTATCTCTCTCGACCCGCGATTTCCGGAACTGGCGGAAGAGTTGGTCTTCATGGGCGGAAGCCTCGGACCGCAAACCGATAACGCTGAGTTCATCAATAATCCGAGACACGAATTCAACTTCTGGTTCGAACCGGAAGCCGCGCACGTCGTCTTGCGCGCTCCGTGGAAAAAGATCGTCTGCACGCCCGTAGATATCTCAGTGAAGACCAGCCTGACGCCTGCCATGGTCCAAGAGATCGACAAGGCCGGCACTCCGGTAGCTCACTACATCGCGCGCTTTTATCAGTCTTTTCCGGGCGCCGATATTATGTGGGACGAACTCGCCGCGGCCGCGTGGATCGATCCATCCATTATCACCAAGAGTGAGATGCGCTATATGAGTGTCGACATCGACAAGGGAGCGGGATACGGCAACACGCTGACCTGGTCGGAAAAAAATGGGCCCGTTGCAATGACCCTGCAGCCGGTAGAGATTCAAGTCGACCTGGACAAAGAAAAGTTCAACCGAATGTTCGTGGACCTGATGATTGGCTCTACGCCCGCGCCGTGACCGGCATCAGGGGTGCGGTTGCGAGGAGTTCGCTTTGCTGTTCTGCAGCGAGACCACAAACTGTTGAATCTCGCGCCGCTCACGGTCGACAGACTCCTTTATTTGCTTATCTAAATCGGCATGCAGTTTAAGTTCTACTTGAGCTTTTGCGGTGTCACCCGTGCGCGCATATGTCTGCGCCAGCCGATAGTGCGCTTCTGCGAGAGTCTCGTCGCGATCGGAACTGACTTCGATGGCTTTTTGATATGCCGCAATTGCCTGTGAATAATCACGGCGCTGCGAATAAACGATTCCAAGCTGCAAATATGCGACGCTCAGTTTGGCATCCAGATGCACTGCCTTTTGCAGCAGCGCCTCCACTTGCGCCGCGCGGTCGGCATCGGCCTGCGCGTCAAACGCTTCATCCGCCTTCGCCGAAATCGTATTCCAAACTGCGACTGCGTAATAATAGTTGGCCAGTGCATTGTCCGGTTGCAGCTGCGCGAATCGCGCCAGGCGATCGACGGTTTGCTGCGAGAGGGTGGGGGTAACCTTCAGCATCTTTCCGAGAAATAAATATGGCGTCGAATCGTCAGGAGCCAGGTCGGAAGCATTCACCACATACTGCGCCGCTTGATCGTAGCCACCGCGAGCATACCAGGAAACGCCGAGCGCGATCAGCATCCGCACCGACTTTGGAAACAGGCGATTGCCTCTGGTGAAAACTTCCGTGGCCGGCTCCAGCGCGCGATGGGTGAGCAACTCAGTCCCCCAGTCGAACAGATAGGGTTCGCTGGGATCGAGCTCTGCCGCACGCTGATATTCGCGCACCGCTTCGAGCGGATGCCCGAGCTTCTCTTCAACGTCGGCCAGTTGGTGATGAAGGCCGGGATCTTTAGGACTCTCAGCCACTGCGTTGCGCAGCGAACTCTCGGTCGCCGGGGAAGGTAACGCGTCTGCTGAGGCGCCGGGCTTCTTGTCCGACAAAACGCCGAGCGAAACCGTCGCCCGCGCCAGGGCCTCGCTGGTTCGGAGCACGGTGTCAGATCCGTGTCCGCCCCCCGTCGCGCCCGCGGTCACGCCCGCGACAGTGAATTGCGGTTCGTCGAAAAATTCTGGCGCCGCTGCGTTCGGCTTGGCAGTTGGCGGTCCGGTCGGTAATGTTGCTTGCGATTCAGATGTCTTACGCGGCGAGAGCACGAGATCAATCTTCTTCATCTCTTTGCGCGCGAGTGGAATGCGACTGACGATCGCTTCCGCATACCCGTTCATCTGCGCGCGCAGGGTGTAGGCGCCCGCCGGAAGCGATGCAAAACGATACGCTCCTGCGGAATCAGTTTGCGTGCTCTCTGGCGATATTGCCGGGGTCGAAGATTGGGTGGCGAGTTGCAGAAAGACCGTAGCATTCGCGACCGGCCTAGCGCTCGAATCGCGCACATATCCTTTTAAGACGCCACCATTCGCCGGCTCTTGTGGATACGCACGAATCGGAGCGAGAACGACGATGATCGAGAGGAAACATGCCGCGCAAATTCCAACTGATCTAAAGACGACACTCACGCGGATCGGCCTCTGGGGGAAGAGAAAAACGGAACTAGCATCTCTTACGACGAAACGGAATCCTTCTTAATTGCCCCAGCTCATTCTATTCGCCGATCGACGTAGCCCGCAATTGTTGCTGCAATTACGCATTTCTTGAAAAACTGGCAGAGCTCCCCAATAGGTTTTACAATGGCACGCTCCCAAAATCCTGAACACATGAATGGAGTGCGTGAATGAAGTTGTATCGACTTCCCAATCTTAGAGCCATTGCAACCGTTGTTTTCGTTCTCATCACAAGTCTCCTGTCTCAATCGCAGACCTCTCAATCTCGCAAGCGCAAGATCATCATCGATCAGGACGCGGCCGGCCCCGCCGGCACTGATCAGCAAGCCATACTGCTGCTCATCCAATCTCCGCAGACTGAAGTATTGGGCATCACCGTGGTGACGGGCGACGCGTGGCTCACGGAAGAGGTCGCGCACACGCTGCGCATGCTCGAGATCATCGGACGAACTGACATTCCCGTGCTGCGCGGTGCCGAGTATCCGCTGGTCAGAACAAAAGAAGAGGCGGAGCAGTGGGAGCAGCGCTATGGCGCGGTCGCTTGGCTCGGCGCATGGACTCCGTCAAGGTATCACGCACCGCGAGAACTCGGCGCGATGCCGGAAGGTAAGCCGACGACCAAAGCCTCTGATGAGGATGCCGCGCATTTTCTCGTGCGCATGGTGCATAAGTATCCGCACGAGATCACGATCTACGAGGGCGGGCCGATGACCAATCTCGCGCTTGCCATCTCGATCGATCCGGAATTTCCGAGTTTGGCCAAAGAGTTGGTCTTTATGGGCGCGAGTCTCAGTCCGCAGACAGACGACCCTGAGTTCGTCGATACTCCGCGCCGCGAATTTAATATCTGGTTCGATCCGGAAGCTGCCCACATCGCATTGCGCGCTCCGTGGAAAAAGATTGTCTGCACGACGGTGGATATTTCGGTGAAGACAAGAATGACCAACGAGCTGATCGATAAAATCAAGGCCAGCAATATGCCGTCCGCGCAATACATAGGCAAGTACGCGCACCTGCGCGGCTCGTATAACTATCTGTGGGATGAACTCGCGTCGGTGGCGTGGCTCGATCCCAGCCTGATCACGAAGAAGGAAGTTCGCTACATGGATGTAAACCTCGATCGCGGCGCGGGCTACGGAGACACGCTGACCTGGTCAGAGAAAGACAAACCGCAGCGCGAAGTGCAGCCGGTCGAGGTGCAGGTCGATCTGGATACGGAGAGGTTCTACAAGCTCTTTGTGGATTTACTGAGCGCGCCGACGCCGCAGGCCAAAGGCTCTGTGCCTTAGCAACTCACTGCAGCGGGGTTCCGTTAGCTAAGCAGTCATCCGGCAACCCCTTGGCGTCGACTTTTATGACTCCGGTCTCATCCGAGCAAAATGCTCTCACTCCGCTTTGATTTCGGACCAGTGGGTAGGCAACGATTTGGTATTTATCACTCTCCATGCCAGTTTGAGAGTGAATGCGATTGCGGAGCTCAAAGCGGTAACCGCTCTTCTGTCCGGAGGCGAGCTGCGCGTCTATCAGACAGGCGCTGCTTTCATCGGGAGGCGCGCACTTGCTACCCCCGAGTGCGGCCAGAGCAGGGGCAGAGCCGACTTTCATATAGGTGGAGGCGTAACTGATCTCGGCGATGTTGAGATCGTGCAGTGAGCCGACGGCTGAGGCCTCATTGGCGGCGATTCTTGCGCGCAAAAGGTTCGGTATCGCGATGGCGGCAATGATCAGGATGGGGATGAACGCGACCCCAATATATCCGAAGACGAGTCCGGTTAGAGCCATACCGGCTCCGTGCAGGCGACCACCGCGCTTGCGAATCTCCGTCCGGGAAATATGGCCGAGGACGATAGCGACTATCGCGGCAGGGAATAGGACCAGCCCAAAGATCCCCGTGATCAAGCTCCCGAGCGCTTTTCCGCTCGTTGTGCCCAACTCGGATTGCGGTGCGGCCTGTGCATAGGCGGGGTTAGGCTGAGCAGTTGCCGGCGCGCCGCAGTGGCCGCAAAACTGGCTTTCCTCCTGCACCGGGGCACCGCACTTTTGACAGAACATGGATCCTCCCTGTCGGTCCTCATCCAAAATCGATGGTCAAGATAATAGACGACTAAGAAGGTTTCTTTTTGCTTTTTTTCTTGCCGGCCGTCGGCGGTGCTTCGGCATCTTCGTTCCAAAAGCGGTGCCCGGTGCGGTGAATGAAGACATCCTCCAGCGTCGGCTTGCTCACACTCAGCGACTGAATCTCTCCGGGGAAGGCCTCGACTACCTCTGGCACGAAGTGGTGTCCGTTTTCAATCTCGAGGCGGACGTGTTTATCCATGACCGTGGCATCGACTTGAAACTTATTGCGGATGCGGTCGGCCAGCGATTGCGGGTCGCGCGCCTCCAGCAAAATCACGTCGCCGCCGATCTCGCGAGTTAGAGCTTCGGGCGTGCCGAGCGCTACCAGATTCCCTTCATTCAAAATGGCGAGGCGATCGCAACGTTCTGCTTCTTCCATCAGGTGCGTGGTCACGATGACAGAGACGCGCTCCTGATCGCGGAGAATCGCCAGATACTGCCAAAGGTCGCGCCGGGCGCCGGGATCGAGACCGGTGGTGGGTTCGTCCAGCAACAGGATTTCAGGATGATGCAGCAAGCCTTTAGCGAGCTCGATGCGGCGCTGCATGCCGCCGGAGAAAGTCTCGACGAGATCACCCGCGCGATCGAGTAACCCCACGCGCGTGAGAATTTCGTTGATGCGCGCCTTTAATTCCGCGCCGCGCAGTCCGTAAAGGTGTCCCTGATGCCAGAGATTCTCGTACGCGGTGAGCTTTGGATCGACACTCTGCGCTTGAAACACGACTCCGATGCGGCGGCGCAGCGCTCCCGGCTGGCGCACGGCATCGACGCCGGCAATCGTGGCGCTACCGGAAGTTGGCACCATGAGCGTCGAAAGAATGCGGAACAGAGTTGTCTTGCCGCTGCCGTTCGGGCCCAGCAATCCAAAGAGCTCGGCGGGGCGAACATCGAACGAGACGCCATTGAGCGCGGAGCGGTCCTGGTAACGATGCACCAGGTCGCGCACGCTAATGATGGCTGGGGCTGTAGTTTGGACAGACTGGGGGGGCGGAGCGACGTCAATGGCCGTTGAGTTCGGGGTCACAATTCATTCTACGACGGGGAGGGGATGATTATCATCTAGAGCGGAATCGGTCATCGTCAAGTTCACATGTAGGAGTCCAGCTTGCCTCGGTAAGCCAATCTAAGCGCAAGCGCGATCCTGATCCTGAAAATCTATATCTCTGCAATCTAACCTCTGACCTCTAACCTCTAACCTCTAACCTCTAACCTCTAACCTCTAACCTCTAACCTCTAACCTCTAACCTCTAACCTCTAACCTCTAACCTCTAACCTCTAACCTCTAACCTCTAACCTCTAACCT